>Ga0185299_10000018_pt1 | contig 509178 bp, 410 predicted proteins | sample PaiPotPPA55metaG_FD_128002 | JGI IMG/M metagenome (GOLD analysis project Ga0185299, IMG submission 128002) | Iron sulfur acid spring bacterial and archeal communities from Banff, Canada, to study Microbial Dark Matter (Phase II) - Paint Pots PPA... ...
TGGCGCTGCACTGGGACGCGAAGCTCTCCAAGGCCGATGTGCAGGCGCTTTCGATGCTAGGCAAGAGTGCGGGTGGAAGCGAGGCGACGTTGGCTGGAGCGGGCGATGCTACCCGCGGCAAAGCGGTGTTTGAGAAGCGCTGCACAGGCTGCCATGCTATGGAGGTCGACCGCGAGGGACCGAGGCTGGCTGGAGTGTATGGCAGAAAAGCCGGTGCAGTGGCGGGGTTTACTTATTCCGCGGGCTTGAAGAATTCGGCCGTGTCGTGGAACGATGCCACCCTTGAGAAGTGGTTGAGCGATCCGGACATGATGGTGCCGGACAACAACATGAGCTTTAGTGTTCCCAAAGCAGAGGAGCGGAGAGATTTGATTGCTTATTTGAAGCAATAGAAACCTGCCACCGAGATCAGCAGTGGTCTCTCATGAATCTGAATTCCTGACTCCAGCCCCCCGTTCCCACTCTTAGGACTACCAGTCCATATATTGCGGTATTCTTTCAAATACAAAGTGCGACGCAATTTACAAGAGGGCCAATTATGCTTCAAAAAACGGTGAGTGCCATCTTTCTGCTTACTATTGTCGTACCTACCTTATATGCAGCCTCTCAGTCCAATTATCCCGACAAAAGCGGTCCAGGCTCGATAATCGGAACGAAGGTGCTGACAGCTCAAGAAGCAGCGAAAATTCTCCCTGACGCAGTATTCTTTCGTGGACAGAGCGCACCAATTCAGGCGAGAAACTCTGGTGGAGTTCAATTTGCGAAAGACGCATTCTTTCTTGTTACCTTGGTGGACACAGCCGGCTACTCAAGCTCTGTGCAGGAAAAATATCAGGCCTATCTCATCACCGAAACACCCATCGACATTGGGGGCCATCGACTTGAACCGGGTGCCTATGGTTGCGGCTTCCTCGCTGCCGATGCCTTCGTTGTCATGGACATTGGCGGCCACAATCTCTTCTCCGTCCCCTCTGCCAAGGATGCTGACCTGCGGCGTCCTACTCCTCTGCAGGTGCTGCCGTCGCCTGGCGGCGCTGGATACCGGCTGTACATTGGCCGTGACTACGTTAGCTTTGCGCAGGCTACTTCTGCAACGACCCATTAAGCTGCGAGAGAAGAGATGACTATGCGGACAGGATCGATGCTGGTTATGCGCCATAGATATTTGTGTTGATAAATTCATTCCGAAACTTTCCGTTCGGATCGTATTGAGCGAGTATCGCTTGATAGTCGAGCATCCTTGCATAGTGCGACCTGAGACGCACAGGCGTCATGATGAAAAGTTTGGCCCAATGGGGTCTGGCACCGAACGGCGCAAGCTTTTCTTCAATCAGCGGCAGCACTCTTTGGACGGCCGGCCACTCCGGTTTCCAGGTGAAATGAAGCGCCATCGAAGGTCGCTGATAGCAAGGGCTGATCCAGAGATCGTCTGCCGCAATCGTACGCAATTCAGAGATGAAAAGATGTGGCGTGATCTCGTCGCGAAGCTGCTCAACAGCTTGTATCGCCGCATACCCTTTGTCGCGAGGCACAAAGTACTCCGACTGGAGTTCCGCTCCGCTGCTCGGCGTAAAGTTCATGCGGAAGTGTGGGAGCCGTTCGTACCAGGGCCCAGATATGCCCATCTGCTCGGTGCAGTTTTCCGCTGAATGTCCGGAGAGGGGGTGCAAATTGTGGGTGGCAGGCTTCGCTCCATAAAAGTCCGCCTTTGGATCGGCGTGGGAGCCCTGATCCACCCTGCGCTTAATCCAAATCTGTGTAGCGCGATGATTCTGCCAGTCGGTAAAGATGCTGACACTGTAACCGCTCGCAAAAATGTCGTCGAGATGATGTTCGAGTTGCGAGAAGGAGAGATTTTCATACACTATCTGGGTCATCTGAAAGGTTGGCTGCACCTCGAGCGTGATCTTTGTGATCACGCCGAGCGCTCCAAGTCCAACCACGACGCCTGGAAATTTGTCTCCCAATTTTTCACGAGAGAAGGTCGCAACTACGCCGTTGGCTGTCACGATCTCCAAGGCTCGAACAGCGGTTGAAAGATTGCCGTTCTTGCTGCCAGAGCCGTGCGTGGCCGTGGCGCAGGCTCCTACTACAGAGACGTGCGGCAGTGATGCAAGGTTGTGGACCGCGTATCCGCGGCTATCTATGTAGGGCGCGAGCTGGCCATAGGTAACACCGGCGCCGACCGTAACCGTTTTGGTTTTCATGTCAAGCTCGATCTGATCAAAATGTTTCAGCGATATCTGGTCTTCCGTGCTATCGGCAATGCCATTGAAGGAGTGACGCGCACCAAGAGCTTTAAGATGAGAGTGACTGCGAATGCTGTGCTTGACATCTTCGACGGCGTTGGCGAGGTCAAGATTTTTGGTGCTGTAAGTGTAATTTCCAGCCCAATTGGTGCGGCCTTCGGCCGTTGTCTGCGCGGTGGGAAGCTTTGAAAGCAGGGCGCTGGCGAGAAGAGTGCCGGAGGTCTTGAGGAATTCTCGTTTATCCATGTGTCAATCTCCTTCTCTTCTCCCCAAGAGGTTACGAGCAATCCATAGTGTAATTTCAACACGAATGAAGCGACGCAAACACCCTGGATTTCGAGGTCACTAAGTGCGTCAGCAACATACTAAAAGTCGGACGCTCAATTGGTAATCTCCAAAGCTGCTCTGAGCCGGATATCGTCCGACGACGATCCGATCATCACGTTGAACATCCCTGGAGCGACAATAAACTTATGGGTGGCGACATCGTAGTAGGACAGCTGAGACCAAGGTAGAGCAATCGTGACGTGCTTCGTCTCGCCAGGTTCCAGCACTACGCGTTGGAATCCACGCAGACTCTTGATCGGCTGCACTACATTCGACTTCACCTGATGGACATACATCTGGGCCACCTCCGAACCCGCTCTGGTGCCAGCATTTTGGAGATCAAATGAGACATTGACCTCGCCGGTCGCATTTGTCTTGAGCTGCGACAGTCTTAAATTGCTGTACTTGAACTGCGTGTAACTGAGACCGTGACCGAACGCATAGAGCGGCACACCTTTAAAATAGAGATACGTAAAACCCTTCGATACGTCGTATTCATTCTGCGGGGGTACTCCGTCGAGGCTGGCGTAGACCGTATAGGGCAGATGGCCGCCAGGGTTGTAGTCCCCCAGCAATACTTGGGCAATTGCCGCACCGCCCGCCTCGCCCGGATACCATGCATCAAGAATGGCAGGAAGATGGTCGCTCGCCCACGTAACAGCTAACGGGCCCGCATTCATCAGAACTAAGACCGTCTTCGGATTAGCGGCGTAAACCGCCTCCATCAACTGCTCCTGTGCACCGGGAAGATTCAGATCTTGGCGGTCTCTACCCTCGGCTTCTACTCTGAGATTGGTTCCGAGAAACAGAATTGCGACATCCGACTTTCGCGCCAAATCAACCGCACGGGCGATCATCGCCGGGTCCGCTGCCTCAGTGAAGCCAGAACCCTGTTCGTACTCCACCCTCACGTCAGAGCCGAGTGCCTCTTTCAATCCCTGAAGTGGGCTTACTTTACGCGCTGGCGTTCCATAGTAATTGCCAGTCTCGAAAGCCGCATCGCCCGCGGGTCCGATGACTGCGATACTCTTCGCATCTTCTTTCTTTAGAGGCAGGAAGTTATTTCTATTCGAGAGCAGTGTCATCGACTCAAGCGCTGTCTGCAACGATAGCTTCAAGTGCTCGGGAGAGCGAATCACGGCGGCTAAGATCTTGGAGTAGGGGTTCATCTCCGGCGGGTCAAATGCGCCCAGGCGGAAACCGACTCGCAGGACCCGCGCCAATGCGCGATCCACGTCAAGGGTCTGCAGTAGACCACGCTTCACCGCCAGCGGGATATTCGTCTCGTACTGCACGTCGTCGGAGTCGCATCCTGCCAGTATGGCCTCCGCAGTCGCCACCACCGGGTCTTCGGTTATATGATGCGCTGCCACGAGCAAATTGACCCCGCCCAGATCATCGGTCACAAAGCCATCGAACTTCCATTGCCCACGCAGAATGTCTGTCAATAGGTACTTGTTGATCGCATCCGGGACCCCGTTGATCGCGTTATAGGAGGCCATCACCGATTGCGCATGTCCTTCCATAATGGCTGCTTTCCAATGGGGCAGCCAATACTCCATCAGGTTGCGTTCATCTACCTCGGCAGAGAGTCTCTGGCGGTTCGTCTCCACATTGTTTACTGCAAAATGCTTCACTGTCGCCGCGACCTTCAAGTAATGCGGGTTGTCGCCCTGCAATCCCTGAATATATGCAACGCCCATGCGACCGGTCAGGAAAGGGTCTTCACTAAATACTTCCTGAATTCGTCCCCAACGCGGATCGCGGCTTATGTTGATCACCGGCGAGCGAAAGACAAGGCCGTGCTTCGAACGAGGACCATCCGCGCCAATGTTATATAGGGCGCGGGCCTCATCGGACATCGCGCCAGTGATGGTGTGGACCAACGCCGGATCCCATGTTGCGCCCATCGCAATCGCCGCCGGGAAGAGCGTTGTCGGCTGTTTCGACCATACGCCGTGAAGAGTTTGGTTCCAGCCACCCCATGCCGCCACTTTGAGTCGCGGAATACCAACATTCAGATGATTTAACTGCTGCGCCTTCTCTTCCAGCGTCATTCGACCGATCAGATCGGCGACTCGTTGCTCCATTGGCTTTGACGGATCCAGATACGCCGGTTGGGAGGCATTCTGCGCCGATACACCGTACACACAAAGCAGGAGACTACAGAGAATAGCAATGCGCTTCATAATTCGATCTCCACTAGACGTTGATGACTGGATTAATTCTTTTAAAGAATTACGACTTTGAGACTCCCTTGTTGCGCAGCGGTTCGATAACAGACGCCATGTCTTGGTCACCGAACCCTCGCGCAATAGCAGCCTCAAAGAGGCTTCGCGCTACTTCAGCTGTCTTCAGATCAACATTGGATTGCGCTGCCTCGTTCTGTGCGTAGAGCAGATCCTTCGTCATCAGCTTGAGGAGAAAGTTGACGGTGTAGTTTTGACTGATCATACGGGCCGAGATAGCGCCGAGCAGCGGACTGCCCGGAGCGCCCGTCTTCAAGATAGAGAGCGCCTTATCGCGGTCGAGCCCACTGTGTTCGATCCACGCAAGGCCCTCAGCCAGCGACGCGACCTGCACTCCACACAAAAAGTTATTGATCAACTTCATCTTCGCCCCGCTTCCCACGGGCCCGAGATGAACGATCTCTTTACTCATGGCCTTCAATACCGGTGTCAGCGCTTCCAACGCAGTTTCCTTACCACCTACAAGAAACGAAAGCTGGCCCGCCTCAGCCTGCATGCGGCTACCGGTCACTGGAGCATCTAACAAATCTACTCTACGCTGTTCGGCCAGCTCCGCGAATTCAGCGATCCATGCTGGGCTCACCGTACTCGATTCAACGAGAATCGCGCCTTTTCTCGCGGCATCAAGCGCGCCGTTCTTGCCCAGCCAGACCTCGCGTGACGCCGCATCATCCGCCAGCATGCTGATGATTACCGACGCACCTTTGGCCGCCTCCGCCGGCGTCGAGGCGAGCTGCGCGCCCGCATCGATCAACGCCTGTGCTTTCGCCGTCGTGCGGTTGTATACGCTCAGCGAAAAATCCGCCTTCAGCAGGTTCGCCGCCATCCCGGAACCCATCGTTCCAAGCCCTAGTATCGCTACATCTTTACCCACGAAGCACCCCTCTTGTTCATCTTTCTTACGCAAGCGAACGCACCGCGATGAGGCGATCCGCGTCCTTCGCCTCGACACGAATCGAATTGCGCAGCGCTCGTCCGAATCCCTCATAACGTACATCCATCCAATCGCCGTCCTCCAGCACAATGCCCTCGCCGAAGCTCAGCGAGTGAGCACCGAAGAAATGCACATGCACATCGCCCGGCTGGCGGTGTCCCTCAAACTTAAAATGATGATGCTCGAGGTTGGCTAGGCTGTGGCACATATTTTCCTCCCCGGTCGCCACCTTCTTCGACCAGATCGTGTCTTTCCCGCGCTCGATCCGTACCTCACCGATGATCGACTGAAATTCGGCCCCAACTACGAGTTCAGGCCCCAGGCTGCAAGTACGCAGCTTCGACCCGGCGAGATTCAAGTAGTTACGTTTCTCAAATTGGTGATCGGAGAACTCGTTTCCCGTGGCCATCCCAATGCGATATGGCGTGCCATCCTCACCAATCACATAGATCCCAGCCAACTCCGCCTCTTCCCCACCGTCTTCAGCATAGGCAGGTATCGTTAGAGGGGCGAACGGCGCCTGCAGTATGAAACCATTGCCCTTGTAAAACCACTCCGGAGCAATCCCAATCTCACCTGCTGCAGGACGGCCCCCTTCGATGCCCCATTGGAACATGCGCATGCTGTCGGTAACAGTCTCGGCTGTCTTCACGGCGTCGGCGAGGTGCATGGCCTGTCTCTCCTTCGCGCTTCCTAAATGTGTCAGGCCTGTGCCAGCGATCGTGAGACGCGATGGCGCTCCGGGCACGTCGATCGGCGCCAGCAAATGCCACTCTGAGGTTCCCGCATAGATCGCGTTGTAGTCCAACACCTCACCGTGCGCTAGCTCAAGCGCCTGCTCGCTCAGTTTGCCGCTGTGACCGAGACATCGCAGCACCAGTTCGTAGACGCTGTGCACCTCAGTAAGACAGCGGAGACGAGGGTCCTCCACGATCGCCACTCTCCGCGACGCACCTGCACTGATCTGAACCAGATGAATCATCCTTCTCCTTATGCCTTACTCGATAATCTTGAAGCGTTTCAGCGACTCTTCATTCACAGTGAGGCCCAGCCCTGGTGTGTTCTCGTCGAGATCGATGTATCCATCCACCGGAACCGGTTCTCCATCGAAGATGTACCAGAACAGCTCGTTGCCCACTTCAACGTGAACTTTGGGAAAAAACTCCGCCATCGGCGAATTCAGGCTGGCCATCACGACATGGTAGTTATGCATCTGGCCCGCATGTGGCACCACCGGAATCTGAAATGCCTCCGCCATTGCCGAGATCTTGCGCGCCTGGCTGATCCCCCCTACACGGTTCGTGTCGAACTGAATATAGTCGAGCGCGTTCGCTTCCAGCAGATCGCGAAAGCCAAAGACCGTGAACTCGTGCTCCCCCCCGGCAATTGGTACGCGCCCATATGCTTTCAGCTCTTTGTATCCACGCGTGTCATCGGGGATGACAGGCTCTTCTAACCAGCGCAGATGAAATGGCTCCAACAGCGGCAGCATGCGCTTCGCGTAGTCGAGAGTCCAGCCCATATAAGCGTCCGCCATGACATCGATGCCATCGCCAACCACTTCGCGGACCGTGCGCACCAACTCGACGTTGCGCTGCATTCCTTCCGCGCCATCTACCGGTCCCCAGCCGAACCGCAGCTTCATTGCCTTGTAGCCTTGGTCCTTGTAACGCTGCGCTTCAACCCGCAACTCGTCCAACGGCATGCTGTAAAGACGGCTGGCATAAACGGGAATGCGTTTCTTCGTTCGCCCTCCCAACAACCTGTACACAGGCTGTTTAGCGGATTTTCCCAGCAGGTCCCACAGCGCGATATCGACTGCGCTGATTGCCGTCATCGCGACGCCCTTGCGCCCGAAGGCCACCGTCCGACGATACATCTGTTGCCACAGATATTCGGTGTCCCAAGGATCTGCCCCTAGCAGCACTGGCTTCAAGTAGGTGTCGATGCAAGTCTTGGTCACCAGCGGAGACAGTGCTGCATTCCCCAAGCCGACTAAACCTGTATCGGTAAATATCTCCACCAAAACCCATCCATGAAACGCAAAGTTGCCCATCGATGCTTCCCGGAACATAACCAAGTCCATCGGATTGGTGCAAAAGTGGGGAGGCAGCGGTGTGGTCTCTCCTTCCCACTGAACGACGCGTGTACGCACTTCTGTAATTTTCATGATTGGCTCTCTATTGTTAGTAGATCTGGAGTCTTAAGTGGGCTCACCTTGCCTCCCAACAGCAGGATGGCTAGAAACCCAATGAGATGAAAGGTTCCAACGATAAAAAACAGCGTTCCGTATCCAAATCCGTGACCCAGCAGGAAACCGGCAACGACGTCAAAGATAGCGCCCCCGATGGCACCGCCAAATCCAATCAACCCGGACACCGATCCTACCGCGTACAGTGGAAAGATGTCGGCAGGCAAAGTCATAATCAGGCCGGACCAGGACTGCTGACAGAAGAATGCAATGCTGAACAACAATAGCGCCCAGCCAACGGGTACGTGCGGGACCAGCATAACGACCGGCATGAACAGGGTGCTGAGGCCAAGAACAAACTTTCTAGAGAAATCCAGTGACCGCCCATGTTTCAGCAGAGCGCTGGACAGCCATCCTCCCAGGAAGCTTCCGACTCCTGAAGCCGCGTACGGTATCCATGCGTAGTAGCTCACATGCTTTATGTCAAAGCCGCGCACATCATAGAGATACTTCGGCAACCAGAACAGATAGAAATACCACGCTGAATCGCTCATGAACTTAGCGAAGACCAGCACCTGCACCTTACGCATACCCAGGACATCCATGAACGATAGTTGCTGGGCGATCAGTCGTGCATCCAGCGTTGCAATCGAAGTCTCGTTGTTACCTCGATAGCTTATCGACCACCACAGCACCCATGCAAACCCCGCTGCCCCGGCTGCGAAGAACACCATCCTCCATCCGGCCGTCAGCAGAATTATTCCGATCAGTGGCGGCGCCAGAACTGATCCGACGGCGGTTCCTGCATTGATGATCCCCATCGCTGTCGATCGTTGATGCGGCGGGATCCACTCCGCCACAACTCTTGTCGCCGCGGGAAAAGCTCCGCCTTCTCCCATTCCCAGCAAGCAGCGAGCCCCCAACAAAAATCCGAAGTTCATCGCGAGACCATGCAGCGCACAGGCTCCTGACCACCACAGCATAATCAGGATGAATCCCCGCCAGGTACCCACAATATCCAGCATCCGCCCTCCCGCTGCATACAACAGCGCATAGGGAATAAGGAAAGCAAACTGCAACCACGAAAACTGCTGGTCACTCAGCGGTATTGTCCGCTCGATCGCGGAGATGGCGACTGGCAACGTCTGCCGATCGAAGTAACTGAGGGCAATCGCAGCCGTCACCAATGCGACAAAATACCATTGAACATTGATCGAACTGGGCAGTATCGTTTGTTTGGCGTCTCTCAACATGGTCGCGACGATTCACCATTTCAGATGCATCAGCGATGTAGCCTGACGCGGAAGGGCTGTGGCTATAGTCACTTTGCCACTACTTACGTCCAGCCATTCAGGAGAACTCAGAAGCTCCAGTTGTCCTGCGTCCTTCAATCGTGCGTATTGTTCTGCCGTCGGCGACTGCGGAGATCCCATCTTTTTCCATACGGTGTAAGAATTGCTGTGGGCATCGTCGATTCGATAATGCTCCAGGAGCACCTTGTTTACTCCCGCTGGAATTCCCGCGATCGTTACCTGCACTAGAGCACCCGTTGCTGGCACGTCATCGTCATGGTAATTCCACAGCATCACCGCGGCCTCACGATCAGCCTTCGTCGCAAAAGCATCGACATCGGGTGCCCCCCGCACACCTGCATTGAGAATATCGTCCAGCGAGACCTGTCCTGTGCTGCTCGTGCTTACTCGCTGTCCTGACATCAAGCCCGCCATTCGGAATAGATTGATTACCGGCTTATCCACCCCGTTCGTCGCGAGTGTACGAAATCCTTCAAAATACTCCTTATCTTCGAACTCGAACGACCACGACAGCATGGAAATCAAGTTCACCTTGTACCGGTCCTGCAGGGCAAAGAGACCCTTGATAGCCGCCGCCGTATACACCGGGTACAGTGGACCATTCCTATATGCGTTCGATGGATTCACCTTCATGGAGCACGCCGCGCACCCTTCAGGATCGGCTTCGCTCAAAATGATCGGAAGATGAATATACTTCGGATACTTCGCAACAATCCGAAAACCCTCGGCAGCAGCCTTCAATTCATTCGCAAGACCCATCCGCACATGTCCGTCTACTATCGTCGGTCGACCCTTGGGGTGAAACGAGATGAAGTCGAGTGGAATCGCCTTGCCAGTCGCTGCACTCTTATCATTCAAACAATGTTTCAGGAAGTTATCGAGGAACAAGCCGGCCTTCTCTGAGGCAGGTCCGGTGCTCGCAGGACCACCTACTATCGCATCTGGCAGAGCAGAGCGAACGCCCGCAACCGCGTAGTCGTAGAGTTTGTAGTAATCCTCAGAGTTTGCATGCCAATATGCGATATCAGGCTCGTTCCAAACCTCGAAGTACCACGTACTAACCTGCTCCTTGCCATAATGTTCTACAAGATGCTCTGCGTACTTCCTTACCAACTCTCCCCAGACTGCATAGTCCTTGGGCGGATTGTTAGAAGCTCCCGAAATAGCGCTTCGCGGATAGTGAACCTGATACTCGGTCACCCCAGGTACTGTTGCAGCAAGGTCTTTGGGCATAAAACCCAGTTCGACCATCGGGCGGACGCCTGCCTTTTTAAATTCGTCAAAGGTCTGATCGGTAATCGTGAAGTCATATACCGGTTTGCCGTTTGCGTCGAGCTTGAATACATTCGATGAACTCCACTTGAGTTCTGCCACGCCATTGCCCGAGGTCAGCAAGTGATGTGCCCTAATGTATACCGGCACCGGACTCAGTTCGTGGAGCTCCCTCAGCAACTGCTTGCCATATTTCATGGTCGTGTAATTCGACTCGTCATATCCAAACCAACTGTAAATAGGCGTATATGGCCCTTCCGACTTCGAGAGGTCGACCTGGATAGATATGGGATTCGACTCTGAAGTCTGTGCCAAAGCAGACATAGCAACAGCGGCACAGATTAAGGTAATCACAAACTTGCGCATTATTAGGAGCCTTGGTGTTTAGAAGTTGTACTTCAATGCAAACTGAATGTCACGAGACGGAATAGAAGTTGCGGTAACGGTACAGCAGGACGAGGCGTCGATGGTTGCACTAGGGGCGTTGAAGCTGGTTGTATTTGGAAGGTTGAAAAACTCTGCACGGAAAGACAACACTGACTCACCCGGTAAAGCGAAGTTCTTGAAAATTGATGCATCGTATTGCCGGAATGCGTCTGATTGCAGGGTATTTGCCTTTACCTGTCCATAGGTCAACGCCGGAGCTACGACATATGCGGTCTTATCGAACCAACTCGTCAGAGACTTATGAAACGTCGACGACCCGCCTGCTGGATTTATATTCGGGCGTTGTGATCCAACGCCGGTGTTTGCCCTGTCTGTCGAAACAACGGGAGTATATGGAGTTCCGCTTCGCAACACAATGATTGTTTGAACCTGCCACCCTCCCAGCACTGTCTCTGCAAACCGATTGCTATTGCCCATGTATTTTTTTCCGCGCCCCACCGGCAGCACATAGGTGCCGCTTACCGCTAGGTTCTGCGGCGTGTTGAACGGAGAATACGTTCTTTCATATCCGGAATTTCCACCTAGTGCTGGTGCCTGGTTTGACTGCATGAATTTTGACCAGGTGTAAGAGATCAATCCCGTTAATCCATTTCCAGCACGATGCTCAATCTTCGACTGTAAAGACTGGTAGGTCGTGCCAAGATCTTGCGACTCGTAAGTGATCGTTCCCCATGGTTGATAAGGACGGCGTGCCTGAACCGCACCGGTTGCGGGCGTCGGATCATTGAAGTCATCCGTGCTCTGCAGATGAACTCCGTGGTTTCCCACATACGCAATATCGACAACAGTCTTGGGTGACAGCTGCTGCTGCACTCCAAAGCTGTAGTGTTGGTTTGAACCAACCTTCAAATGGGTGAGGGTTGGCAAAATAGCCGGGTTTGCCAATGCTGAACCAAGCTGCGAGCCAAGGAAAAAGTTTGCGGTCGTCCGCGTCGGAACTACATTCTGTGTCTGATTGACCGTCTCTGAAAGCAGGAAAGGCAAAATATTGCGGTTGACACGGCCGCCGGTTCCTTCAGGCTCGTAGAAGATACCGAAGCCGCCGCGAATTACCGTATCGTTACCGAGTGGACGCCACGCAAATCCGATTCGTGGACCGAACTGCGTGCGATCAGTATACGTAATCGAATAAGGCAGACCTGCCTGGCTGCTGGTTTGGATGTATTGACCAAAGAACTGGTACGCAGCAGGGGCGGCGTACTGCGACGTCAGATCAACCTGGCTCGAATTGCCTTCAACGATAATCGGCTTGGACTGAGTGGGATCGAACGTACCTAGTTGACCTTTGTATCCATTCAGCCACGGAGAATACTCGTAACGAAGGCCGACATTCAGGGTCAGTTTTTCATTGACGCGAATGTCATCCTGAGCGAAGTACTGATGATACCAACGCTGTCCGCCAAAGTTGGCTCCAGGATAGGCACGAGCCACTGAGGCAGGATATCCCAGAAGGAAGTCTGCGAACGCATCTCCGCCCGAGGCCGTGGAACTTTGCGTCTCACTTCCCGTGAAGTTGAAGATGCCGGCATAGTTTGAGCTGTCATATCCAATCCATTGGTAGTAGCGGACAAGCACTCCAAACTTGAGAGAATGCCTTCCTTTGAGAATCGTGAAATTATCCGTCGGCTCAAACACCATCCGATCCTGCGACTTCGGACGTTGATCGAAAGCCGATCCCTGAAGCGCGGCATAGCCGCTAAAAGAATAGTCGGGAAATGAGCTGACTGTTCCAGGCCGCTGCAGCCCAGCAAACCCTTGGATTCCATTTGCCGCATTGAAGTCCGCCCCTTGAAGAAATGCGGAGAGCCGCACATGGCTGGGAAGATAGTGAATACGGAAGTCTTGTACTTTATTCGCGCCGATGTTCGTAATGAGGCCGACCACAATATCCTGCCCGTTGGACGTAAGCGATGCAGTCTTCAACAGTGGCGCGGCATTGGGGTCCGTCTCACGATTATTCACATAGACCCAGCGGCCAAAAAGCCTGTTGGATGAATTGATCTGATGGTCGATACGCACCGTGAACTGATCGTAGTCGATCGCCTGGGATGGAACAGCCTTGAAGCTCGTCGCACCGCTGTTCGCATGAGGGATGTAAGCCAGTACAGCGGCTGCCTGAGCGGGAATCTGTGATGGACAGATCACGTTCAGCACTCCATTGCAACTGAATTGAGTGCGCGGCGTCTTAGTCGGATCATAGATAGGCTTCAATCCAGCGGCGCTAAAGTCTCCGAGCCGCTGCGCATCGGTTGGCACGGTGCTGTTGATGACCAGTCCCTGCCTCAGTCGCTGTGCTTCATAGTCAAGGAAGAAGAAGGTCTTATCTTTTCCGTTATACAGATGCGGGATCGTCATAGGGCCACCGATATCGCCCCCGAACTGATTGCGCTTCAAAATGGCTCTTGTCGCTGAGAAGTAGTTGCGTGCGTCGAGCTTATCGTTGCGGATAAACTCAAAGATTCCACCATGATATCTGTTGGTGCCCGACTTCGTTGTCGCATTGAAGAACGCGCCACCACGGTTGTACTCTGCAGAATAAGGACTCTGCTGCACACTGAACTCCTGCAGCGCATCGATCGAGGTTTGGATAAACGTTCCGCCCTGGTGCTGTTCACTCACGTCCACGCCATCCAATAGGAACGAGATCGCGCTCCCGCGAATACCACTGATAGTGTTGCCATCGACTATTTCAGGCCGAATCGCCAAAGAGTTACCAGTCGGTGGCAACAGTGCCGCCCCCGGCGTAAGCTCCGCGAGGCGGAAGAAGCCGCGGCCATTCAGTGGCAGGTCTGTTAGCTGCTGGTTCGTCACGACTGTCCCAAGTGTTGCACTGTCCGTGCTCAGTAGTGGAATCTCGGCATACACCTGAATTGTGGTAGTGGCCTCACCCACCTTCAACTCCAGATCCTCGCGAACGATCTGCCCGACTTGAACCTCAATGTTTGGCGCATTGATAGTCTCAAAACCCGTTGCCGTCACACTGAGCGAATACATCCCAGCCGATACGGGCGTAATAACGAAGTTCCCCGTCGAATCTGTAAGCGCCGTCTGCACAATATTTGTATCCGTATTCGTCGCCTTTACGATTGCATGTGGCGCATCTGCGCCCTGCGCATCCGTGATATGCCCGACGAAGCGTCCCGACTCTACCTGGCCATAGGCAGATAACGCCACTCCTAGAAGAAGAACCAGAACCAGCGCATTCCGGATTCCTGTAACTGTCATGCGAGCTTTCATCTTCGTCCCTCAGCTCTTGAATTTGCAGGAAATAGATGTTGACTGGTAAACGTTTTCGACATCTGTTTCGGGTGTCGCCAAAGGTAGTACCAAGAACAAAGAAGTGTCAAGGCTAAATTTTGAAATACTGAGGTCGGTCACCCTTCAGCTAACCGCTTCCGCTTTTGCAGGGGATCAGCCAATCCAGGGTAACATAATCGTTATTCTCCATAGTTTGCGCGACTTAGACTGCCTGGACCAATGCGTTGCAGCTACAATAATACTTTTCAAGCACATGCGTTCCGCCGAGACACCATCTGAGTAATTGCCCTCATGAACAGAATTCACAAAGGTAGTACCACAATTAAGATCTAACCAATTAAAAAATCGGTTGACATCAAATTTCAGGTAGCCCACCATTCAAGAATGAAGGAACGCAGAAAATCGCCGCTTGGCGACAGCGGGCATATCCTCAACGACAAGGAAGATGTTACGCAGCTACTCATACTTCGCTTCCAACAGTTGCTGAGCGAAGGGTTGCTCTCTCCAGGGACCAAGCTGCCTCCCGAGCGTGAGCTCGCCGCAAACTTCGGAGTCGCTCGTTCTTCGTTGCGGCCTGCCCTCAAGGTGCTTGAGATTATGGGCGTCATCACCCAGAAGGTCGGCGATGGCAGTTACCTCAACAAAGATGCCTCCTCAGTCCTGGCCGTGCCCATGGAGTTTCTCTTTCTCCTCGATGACACCTCGCTTCAGGAGCTCACGGAGATGCGGCTCATGATGGAACCCGCCCTCGCCGCCAAAGCCGCTGAACGTGCCAATGCGCAACACATTGCACTACTCAGGCAATCCGTCCTCGACCTCGAACACAGCAAGCACGACCGCGTCCGCCTCGTCGCCTCCGATCTACTCTTCCATCGAGCCATCTTCCAGGCTTCGGGTAATCGTCTTGCCGGCCGCCTCTTTCAAACCATCCACCGGGCCATGCTGAACATGATGATGGTGACCTCCCAACTTGTCGACTTGCAGCATACTCTGCAGTTTCATCAGCCGATCCTGGTCGCGATCGAACAGCGTGATCCTGTGCTTGCTTCACGTCTTATGACCGATCATCTGACCGACGCGCAAGACCTATTACTTCACTCTCGCCAACAGGAGACTTCCCGTCAGCTCCGCAATCACCTGGCTACGGGTCAATCAGTGCACAAGCGTTTTCGCAAATCGAGTTCCCTATTGCGGCGGTGAATAAGCCAAATATCTTCTGCGCCGTTCTCAAAGAAAGAATGATTTGCGACGCCGTCGGGGTCAAGATCACAAATCAAAGAAATCATGGACGGTATACCCTCATTATGTGAGGTGCGGCGACTTACGATGAATGCTCTTCTTCTCTCCGAATATAAGCATCTTCAGGTAACAACCTTACCCGTTCCAGTGCCAGAAGCATTCGATGTGCTCGTGCAAGTAGCCGCGTGCGGAATCTGTGGCAGCGACGTCCATGGCTATGATGGCACCTCGGGTCGGCGTATTCCTCCACTGGTAATGGGGCATGAGGCTGCCGGTATTGTTGCTGCCGTCGGCTCGAAAGTGGAAGGATTCAACATCGGCGACCGCGTGACGTTCGATTCTACGGTCTACTGCGGTGTATGCACATTTTGTTGCAGAGGAGAGATGAATCTCTGCGACAACCGGCAGGTAGTCGGAGTGTCATGTGGAGATTACAGCCGTGCGGGAGCATTCGCAGAGTACGTTGCCGTGCCGGCCCGCATCGTTTACAAGCTGCCAGAAGACTTGGGATTTGCAGAGGCAGCAATGCTTGAGGCCGTCTCGGTGGCGCTTCATGCCATGGCTGTCTCGCGACTCACTGGTGGAGAGACGGCTCTGGTGATCGGTGCCGGCATGATTGGTCTGTTGACGCTACAGGCCGCTCGCGTTGCAGGCTGCTCTCGGATCTTCGTAGCGGACATCGATGCGACACGCTTAAGGTCAGCAAAAGAGCTAGGCGCGGATGACACGATATTGGCCTCAGGCTCGGAGTTGACTCGGGAGATTCTCCGGCTGACCGGAGGACGCGGCGTAGACATCGTGTTGGAGGCAGTTGGACGAAATGAAACGGTTGCCGCTGCGATCGACTGCGTGCGGAAAGGTGGCACGGTCACTCTGATAGGCAACATCACACCACACGTAAATCTACCTTTGCAGAAAGTTGTTTCACGCCAGATACGGTTACAGGGATCGTGTGCCTCATGCGGCGAGTATCCAGAGGCTATGGAATTAATGGCAACCGGCAAGATTCGCGTGGGGCCGCTGATTACCGCAGTCGCGCCGCTTAGCGATGGACCGGCCTGGTTCGATCGTCTTCACTCTGGCGAGCCAAATCTAATGAAGGTTGTGCTTGATCCTCGAATTGGCTCAGGACATGGGCTATGAGCAGCGAGAACTTGTTCGATCTGAGCGGTCAGGTGGCGCTGGTGACGGGGGCAAGCCGAGGATTGGGACAGTATTTCGCTCGTGCACTGGCCAGGGCCGGTGCGGACCTGATTCTTACGAGCCGTAAACAACAAGATCTGACACCATTTGTAGCTGAGATTGAAGCATTTGGTCGCAGAGCGCTGCAGCTTGAACTCGACGTGCGTGATCAGGGAAGTATCGAGCGAATGGCCGCTGCTGCGGAACAGGCCTGGGGCCAGGTACACATCCTCATCAACAACGCCGGATGCAACGTGCGAAAATCCGCTCTCGATGTGACATGGGACGATTGGAATCTGGTGCTTGATACGAACTTGCGTGGAACTTTCTTTGTGGCGCAGCACATGGCACGCCGTATGGTGAAGTCAGGTTATGGCCGCATCATCAATATAGGTTCTGTGACGAGCGTCTTTGGCTATGCGGGGCTGGCGCCGTATGGGGCCAGTCGGGGTGGCGTCCGGCAGTTGACGATGAGCCTGGCAGACGACTGGGGTAAGTATGGAATTACGGTCAACTGCCTAGCTCCCGGATGGTTTCGCACTGAACAGAACAAGGTGCTCTATGAAGATAAGGAGTGGGTCGAGTATCTTGTCGATCGAATTCCCGTAAAGCGCGCTGGACAGCCGAATGATCTTGACGGCGCCGTCGTGTTCCTTGCCTCCGAGGCCAGCCGGTACATCACCGGCCAAACACTTCTGGTTGATGGCGGCATATCAACCGGATCAATGCGCGCAACAGTGAAACCACCTGCGACGTCGTAGATATGAAATTTTGCTAAGTTGCGATTTGCGCTTCAGTCGGCATAGGTTCGATTCTGCCTAACAAGAAAATATAGCCTGCGATTCCAACCAAAAGGTATGCCGCCGATACGCCGAAAGCCCACGCAAAGGATTGCCGAGCTGCGACCAGATAGCCAGTGATGATTGGTGCGCAGATACCTGAAATCTGGTTTGAGAAGTTAATGATCCCCCCTACTTTTCCCACGCTGCTGCGAGGCGCAATCAATGATGGGATCGACCAGCCGACAGGAGAAGCAGCTGAGAGTCCGCCGATTGAGATGCTGATCCAGATTAATGCTATTGTCGCACTATGCGTATTCGCGGCTCCCAGGATACCGAGGCCACATGCAGTTCCAGTCACAAGAACGCACTTTCGGACGGAGTTTGCATTCCACCCACGCTCAATCAGCGCGTCCACCAACCAGCCCCCAACGACCAGATCCGCTACGGTCGCGACCAGCCATGGGACCCCGGTGTAAAGAAACGAATGCAGCAGGTCGATGTGCAGAGCCGAAGTGAGGTAAGTCGGCAGCCATGTGAGTAGCAGGTAGAACACATAGTTGTAAGAGCCGAAGCCGAGCACCATCCCGATGACCTTGCGTTGCCGCATGAGATAGCCGAGGGAGGTCTGTCCAACGTCATTCGCAGCGAAGACCTGATCGTCCGTTGCAATGTACTCACGTTCTACCGCGGTTAGCTCCGGATCGTCCTGGGGATCACGATAGACTCGCCAGAAGAGGAGAAAGTATAAAAAACTGACGAGGCCCGTAGCAGCAAAACTCCAACGCCAGCCAACCTTAATCAAAAGCACACCGATAAGCGGTACCCCGATTGCCGAAGCGAACTTTGCAGCGCCATCGAAAAGCGATGTGGCAAAGCTGCGTTCTCTAGACGGGAACCAATAGCCGATTGCCTTTGCATTCGCTGGGAAGGTCGGCGCTTCACCAACCCCGAGCAGAAAACGAGCCGCAAAAAATCCACCAATACTCGGCGTGACAGCCGCACCAAAGGAGGCGACACTCCACAAGAAGGTGCTGATACGGCCGACACGCCGGATACCGAACTTGTCCAACAACACTCCGACGGGCAGCTGGCACAGGGCATACGTCCAGTTGTAGGCGCCTGACAGATAGCCGAAGGTAACAGTCGAGATGCCGAAGGTCGTGTAGAGCGCAGCGTGAGAGACCGAGAGATTTACACGATCAAAATAGTTAACTAAAACGCCTAGCCCTAGGAGCCATGCTATGCGCCACCTGCGCATTGGGATCGTGTTCTTTGAAGTTGGATTCAAGATAGATATTGATTGGCTGGTTTAAGCAGATAGTTTAGCAGTCGCTTGTGGAGCAGAGTTCATCATACGGTAGCCAGTCTTAACCCAGACTGCGAGTCGCTACCGTCCCGCCGTATAAGGTCCTACTGCTCCAGGCCGGCGTGCGGCCATCCTCCGGTCCAATCAATCGTAGAAAGTTGCATTGAAGGCTTACCTGTCCTCGAGTCGTAGGCGTGAGACGATAAGGTCTTGGTTCCGTGAATTCAGATAAACGCTTCCACCGCCCGGACCGAGCCAGCGCGAATTTGCCAGCAGCAGTTCGGTGCCACCTCCATCGGCAAGATCCTTTCCGGTGGCGTCAACATAGGGTCCAATTACTGACTTCGATCTACCCACCATGGTCTTGTAGGTGCTCTTCAAGCCGCGGCAGCATAGGTCCCATGACGTAAAGAGATAGAAGTAGCCACCGTGGCGCACAATGAAGGGCGCTTCAATCGCCTCCCAGTTAGCCGGAAGACCTGGCGAAGCAGTCGCCGCCTCTTCCGGTTTTGCTCGTCGCGCAAGGGAATAAATTGTGCTGTCCGTTGTCGACAAAAAACCAGCCTCGTTGAGGCGGCGCATCTTAATGCCATCCCAGAAGCTGCCGAAGACGAGCCATTCACCGCCCTTGCCATCTAGGACAAAGTTGGGGTCAATTGCGTTGAAGTTATCTTCCGTCTTCGATTCGAGCACCAGTCCCTTGTCCACCCATTTGAAGTTGGGGCTAGTCGGATCAAGAGTTTTGTTGGTAGCCAAAGCAATACCCGAAGTATTTTTACCGAAGAGTGAAAAAGCATAATACAGCCGGTACTCGCGATGAACATATGAGATGTCCGGAGACCACAGATCTTTGGTACCCGGACTGCGCCCAAGTATCCACGAGGGGACGGCGTCGAAGACATGACCGCACAGCTTCCAATGCTCGAGATCGTCCGAGCAGCGCACTGCGAGCTGACAGCCGCCAGGAGCTTTGCCCGTGGCGAAAACATACCAGGTCTTCCCCTCTTTCATAATGGAAGGATCGTGGGTTCCGGCAACGTCACCGGAGAGGGTGTAGACATGGGGCCTCTGGGCGGAGCAGACACTGGACACCAGCGCAATTAACGGAAGTACAATATACACCTTCCATGCTGGGATCATGTGTATCTCCTCTGGTAACCCGATCGGGTTCAAAATCTGGCCCAACGCGCCTTTTCCCGTTATGCGCTCAAAGGCGCGGGGCGGCCGCTATCCTTCGCAGTTCCGGAAGCAGCATACCCAAAGACACTGCTGCAGAGCGAGGTTGGCCCAAAGCAAAATAGGTTTTGCGGTACAGCTGGTAAAGCTGGTCGTAGACGGCAACTGCAGCTGGCTGCGGCACGTAGGTGCGATAGGGAAGGCAAATGGTCTGTTGCGCCTCTTCAACTGTTTCGAACACGCCAGCGGCAAGAAGAGCAAAGATTCCCGAGCCCAGGCTGGTGGGTGTTCCATCGGGAACCAGCACAGGCTTATCGAGAACGTCGGCATAGATTTGGTTCAGCACCGAGTTATTTTGCGGAATGCCACCGGCGTTAATGACGCGTTCTACGGGAACGCCATGTTCCGCCATGCGCTCAAGGATTATGCGCGTATGCAGGGCGGTGCCCTCTATTGCCGCGTACAGTTCATCCTGCGCGGTGTGCAGAAGATTCCAGCCGAATGTAACGCCGCCTAATTCGGGATTAACGAGCACGGTGCGATCGCCATTGTCCCAACTAAGACGAAGCAGTCCGGTCTGTCCAGCGCGATAGTCTTCCAGGCCTTTCGCAAGTTCGTGCACCTTCACGCCTGCGCGGTGCGCAATCGCCTCAAAGATGTCACCAGTGGCAGAAAGGCCGGCTTCAATGCCAGTGTAGTTCGGATGGACGCTGCCTGGAACTACGCCGCAGACACCAGGCACGAGCTCCGTCTTCCTCGCCATGGCTATGATGCAGGTCGAAGTACCAACTACGTTGACCACGTCCCCTTCGCGACAGCCCGCACCAATAGCATCCCAGTGAGCGTCAAAAGCTCCAACTGGAATTGGGATGCCCGGCCTTAGACCTAAATCCTTAGCCCACTTCTCGGAGAGTGTGCCGGCAATCGAGTTGGAAGCAAGATACTCACCCCCAATCTTCTCCCGTATCCCTTGAAACAACGGATCCACCTTGGATAAAAATGACTGCGGAGGAAGACCGCCCCACTTGGGATTCCACATCCATTTGTGTCCCATGGCACAAATGCTGCGCCTTACCTTCGCGGGGTCGGTAACACCCGTCAGTGTTGCGGCAACCATGTCACAATGTTCAAGCGCCGTTGCGAAACGCTCACGCTTATACGGGTTATGCCGCAGCCAATGCAGCAGCTTGGCAAACCCCCACTCGTGCGAGTACACATCACCGCACCAATGGATTGCCTCGAGATCTTCGGCCAGGGCAATCTCAGTGACCTGCCGAGCCTCTTCGTGGGCGCGATGGTCGCACCACAGGTAGTAGTCGTCGAGAGGTTGCATTGCCGAATCAACGGGAATAACGCTCGAGCCGGTCGTATCGAGGGCGATGGCAACTACGTCTTGACCGTTAACCGTGCTCTCAATAAGGACTTGACGCGTGGCGCTGACCAGAGCCTGCATCTGTTCGATATGCGACTGCGTGGCGTAATCAGGGTCATCCCTCTTCCGCTTCAGTGGATACTGGGCCGCAGACGTACCTAGGCGGCCACGCTCACTATCCAGCAGCGTAACCCGGACGCTGAGGGTTCCGAAATCAACTCCCGCAACAATCGCCACAATCTACTCTTCCCGTCTTATTCGTAATGGCGCATCTGCTATCCAAGGTACATTAATGCCGTTTCATGCACTTGAACAACAGAACGCAGGTAATTCCCTGTCAGTTAGCATCGAAGGAAAGAGTTGTGACGGAAGAAGAGCCAACAGTCACCTATCTGTTCGCGATGTCACAACCTTCCATTCCCATCAAAAGAAAATTCAAGTTGAATTCTAAACCATTCGGAAATCGTTTACTTCAGTACTTCTATAGATTTAGTGGTTTCTAGATTTAGTGGTTTCTTTGTCAATTATCGACGCAATTTTGCTGAGATATAACCTCATCAGTTCGAGACCGTTTGATACCCAGGCCGCCGCTCGAGCATCCTCCATCCCTCTTGAATTCCGACGAACGCGAGTCCTGGACATCCGCTTCCTCTGGTTCGATCTGACTATCAATTGATGGGATAGATATCTGCACTCATGCCTTCAACCCTAACATGGCGCTAATTGCCTGTTATAAAGAGATTACGTATCTCCGTCCAGTTTCGGGCAAACGTTCTCTTGACGAACGATCTTTCAGTGACATACAACAGATCGTCAAGAAATTCATAGGAGTTCGGCGATGAAACTCAAACTTTCCCGGCGCAAATTTATTTACCTCAGCCGCTGCGGTGATCCCACCTCTTATCGCATACGCGCAGCCGAACCGTGGAGGCATGCTTTCGTTTCTCGCGAAGGAACAACAGCCAGCCAAACCTTCGACGGGCGATTGGAAGAATGCCGGTGTGATCGACTTGTCCAATTCTCCCTATGCAAAACTGAAAACGGTGCCGGTGCGGGCGGTCGTTATTCAGGACGGATTCTGGTCGCAACGGCGCAAGACCAATTTGGTGGCAAGCATTCCGAGCATGCATGACGAGCTCCTGGAACATGGCCGAATGGATAATTTTCTACGACTCGAGGGCAAGTCGTCACAGCCGCAAAAGGGACCAGTCTATTCCGACTCAGATATCTACAAGTGGACCGAAGCGGTCGGTTTTCAGTTGCAGGTTGCCGACGAGCCGGAATTGAGAAAGACGACGGATGCGATGATTCGAGACGTCGTTGCGATCCAGGAACCAAGCGGATACCTGAACACCTACTACAACGGCGATAGAATGCCACTGCGTATGCAGTACGACACTCAAACGACCGGCCACGAACTATATTGCATCGGTCACATGCTGCATGGTGCGATCGCATACTATCGTGCGACGGGAGACCCAACATTGCTCAATGCGGGCGTTCGATTTGTCGATAATTTTCTGATCCCGAACTACGGACCGGGCGCCGACCAAAAGGCAATCGTGTCCGGGCATCCGGAGATCGAGATGGCGCTGATAGAGCTCTCTCGCACAACGGGTGAGCGCAAATATGTCGATCTGGCGGGGTACATCCTGCACGGGGATGAGCGGTTTCCGTTTAGGACGCAGCAGATTGTCTATATGTACTGCGGAATGCCGTTCATATCGCGCACGAAGCTCGAAGGTCATGCGGTGCGAGCGATGTATGCGTGTTGCGGCGCCACCGACTACTATCTGGAGACCGGCGACCAGGCCTATTGGAAAACATTGAATGTACTTTGGAACGATCTCACCGCGCATCAGCTGTATGTGAATGGGGGCGTGGGAGCGCGCGCGGCCGGCGAGGCCTTTGGCGATCAGTACGAGCTCCCAAATGCGCAAGCGTATGGCGAGAGCTGCGCAGCCATCGGAAACATGATGTGGAATTGGCGCATGCTGGCGGCATCCGGGGATGCGAAGTTCACCGACGTGATCGAGCGGGCGCTGTACAACGGTATCAATCGGGGATGTCCCTCGACGGCAAAACATATTGCTACCGAAATCCCCTGGCGTTCGACCCTGCGGGCGAGTCGCGGGATAGGCATCTGGTAGATGGCAAGATTCGCAATGCATGGTATGACACGACCTGCTGTCCGCCGAACCTTGAGCGGACGTTTGCATCGCTTTCAGGGTACTTCTACAGCACGAGTGACGATGGAGTTTACGTCCATCTGTATGACAACTCGGCGATGAACTGGCATCTTCATGACGGTATGGGGTTAGAGGTTCAGCAGAAAACGAACTACCCGTGGAGCGGCGATGTGAAGATGACCGTTAGCCCCGCGGCTCCGAGCGAATTCGTCATGTATGTTCGAATTCCTGGCTGGTCGACGAAGAACAGCGTCAAGGTAAACGGCAAAGAAATCGCAGGCGCGAAGGCGGGCGAATACCTGGCGATTCGCAGGCGCTGGGCTGAGAACGACACGATCGATTTGAGTTTCGATATGACGACGCATCTGCTGAAGGCGAACCCTGCGGTGACAGAGGATCGCGGACGAGTTGCATTCCAGCGCGGGCCTATCGTCTTCTGCATGGAGCATTTAGACCAGCCGGAGCATACCGCCGGGATGAACCTTGCGGGCTATACCGTGAAGAATGATGGCGTAACTACGGCGCATTTCGACGCAAATTTGCTGGATGGCGTGATGGTGCTGACTCATCCGGCGACGATCAGCAAATCTGCTACGGATATGGCGCTGTATTTCCCGGCTTCTACTCCGAAACCGCCGGAGAGCCCGACTACGGTGAAGCTAATTCCTTATTATGCATGGGCGAATCGGGAGTCTGCATCGATGCAAGTTTGAATTCCCTATACGGATGTGTAAAACGGTTGCGCGCGATCTGCTCAATCGTTTTCTTTTTTTCTGGTGTGGTGGAGTGGTGTTTTTGCAGGGGGTTTTGCGAAATTTTGGTGGCAGACGATGGTTTTTTGTTGGTCAGTTTGTGGTGAATCCGTGGCAAAAGATGGTCTGTTGACGACCACTTTTTCCCCGCTGAAAATATGCCACTCTTTTGAACTTTATTTTTGCTGACTAATTCGGGTCTTCGATGACCCCAGCCAGACGTCTAGGTTTGCTGGTAGAGGCGGTAAGTTTCGTCCTTAATGTCAGGGTACGGAAGCATGCGGACCTTGCCGGCGTTGGTCGCAACCTCCCAGGCGGAGGAGTTGCCGATGCGCTGGGCGGCGAGTAGCTGCTTCTGGGTGATGGTCGAGGAAGCGGGCTCGATGGCGAAGAGGGCGACTGGGCCATAGAGGAGAGCGACGAGTTGCGGGTGGCGATCATCGATGGGTGCCAGGCGGAGGGCCATGTCGAGTGAGAGTTCGACGCGGTCGCCGTCCTTCCAGGTGCGGTCGAGGCTGGCCCAGGAGCCGGAGGCGAGGGTGATGTCGACAGCCTTGCCGTTGACTGTGACCTCGGTCTTGCTGCCGGCCCATGCGGGGATACGCAGTGCGATAATGAAGCGCTCCGGATGCGAGAGTGTGAGGTGCATGCTGGTGTCGCCGTTGGCGGGGTACAGGGTGTGCTGGGTGAGTGAGGCGCGTGCACTTCCCTGCTGCCAGGTGATGCGCGACGGGACGTAGAGGTTGACGTTGATGCCCTTGGCGCTGCGGAGGTAGGAGCTGATGCCGTAGTCGGCGGTTAGTTGCGGGAAGGTGCCGGAGCAGCAGGGCCACTTCTGTTCGTAGTCGACCTTTTTGGCGTCGTGGTTGTTGTAGTCGGCGTAGTAAAAGCTGACGCCGTCGGGGCGGATAGGACGCGCGCCGAGAATGGTGTTGTAGAGGATGGTCTCCATAGCGTCGCCGTAGCGGCTGTCGCCAGTGACGCGCATGAGATAGCGGGTGATCTTGACCTGGCCGTAGGCACCGCAAGGCGTCTCGAAGCTGCTGTGGGTCTTGGTGAGGCTGTCGGCTAGTCCGTCAGTGCCGGGCTTCTGAAAGGTCTCGTTTGGACCCCAGCCGCCGGTGGCGTAGCTCTGCTGCTGGACGAAGGCAAAGCCGTTGCGGGCGGCGGTGAGATGCTTCTGGCTTCCGTCGGTCAGGTAGGCCTGCATGGCGGAGCAGAGGCCGTTGACATGGCTGTAGGCGTGCTGACCAGGCAGCATGTTGATGTTCTCGGCGAGCGGGCCGAAGTAGGTGTCGTCCTGAAGGAAGCGTTGGGCGAGCTGGCGATAGCGGGCGCCAGCACCGCGCTGGTAGGCGAGGTAGAAGTTTTCAGGCAGGGTGTAGGTTTCGTCCCATGTCCAGGAGATGTTCTTGTGGGGGCGGGCGGCCATCTCAGTGCGGTCGAGGGCCTTGGCAGGAAGGAACGGCAAGACGGCCTCGGTGGCGCGGTTGAGGACGGCGAGGGCTTGCGGGTCCTGGGCGAACTGGTGCGCGTCGATGAGGCCGCAGTTGGTCTTGTCGAAGGTGTAGGCGGGAATGCAGTAGTCGGTATAAAACTTCTCGCTGATGGTGGGTGAAAAACCGGCGACGAGACGATGGACCTTGGCCTGCGTGGCCTTGTCGCCAGTGACGGCGTAGGCGCGAGAGAGGCCGGAGACCCACTGGCCGAAGGTGTGACCGGGAACGTAGCCAGTCATGTTCTTAGGTGGATCGAAGAGGCTGGAGGGCGAGTACCAGCCGCCGAGGTCTTCGCCGGGTGCGGGCTGGCCTGCGAGCTGACGGAACGGCTTGAGCATGCTGTCTTCGTTGAGATTGAGGAAGAGAGCGTGGTTCTGCTGGAACTGGACAAGCATGGGGCCGTCGAGGAGCTGCACATCCTTATAGTCGAACTGGGTGAGCGGTGTGGAAGTCGTCGTGGCAGTGGCCGACGTGGCAAGCGCGTGCGCGTTGCGGAGAACGGCGGTACCGGCAGCGAGGGCTGCACTGCACTTCAGGAAGGTTCGACGGGTTGATCTGGACATTTTTGAAAATCCTTTAAGTACTTCCTGGCAGGCCGTGCGACGAAGTTGAGAAATCGTTTTCCCGAAATGCGCTTTGTGGCCTCTTCCAGGAGCGATTTGAGAGTAGCACTACGGAATAACGAGTGTAAACCGGGTGAAGATTCTGGTTTTGCGAGAGTTCACAGGGCAAGAATAGGCCGGGTGAGCCTGCGCGCCTGGCGTACTTGAAATCCTCGACAAAGGAAAATATATGGGAGCCTCAATATGCCCACATGGCTTTCGTCTTTGTCGGCCTTGCGCTTTTATATGGAACGGTCAGGGTTCGATGCGGTCGGCTTAGTCGCGTTGACCTTCGTTGGCATGATATCGATCGCGCTTCTGCAGACGGACGGACGTTACAGCTACATAACGGTGTAGGACAACAACGAAGGGATCCCTATTTGGAGGCGGATCGGCGCGATGGCTTCCACTACTGACTATGACGCCTCCAGGGTTGGAATACGAGCACGATGTCTGGGCCTAGGTCCCCTGCTACGGCGGCGCCGAAAGGTGGGTCAGGCTCCGACCACGAAATTTTCTCTGCGCTCGAACGAGAATTCCCATGAGGATGATCGGTGTCCTGTCTGTGGCCGGATCTTGGTCGATCTCGCTCGGTGTGCGCCTCTCCTCGCGGCAGTCATCTTAATCTCAGCTTTAGATTTCCGGAGTAGTCTAAACAAGTTCGTCCGCACCCACATGCCCATGGCTCTCACAATCGCAACACTCTACGCGGAGGAACTCAAAGCGACGATGCGCGGCCGCTTCGCGTGGTTGGGAGCTGCGGTGATCCTGCTGGCGGTCGGAGGACTCGCGACAGTCGGTACGCAGGACACGTGGCTCGATGGATACGGCATCATTGCCTACGGCCTGGTCCCGCTTGGGTTCATCCCGGTCGCCGCTGGAACGATCGCGAGTCCGCGCGTCAATCGATTTGTCGAGTGCGTGTTTACTGCGCCGGTAAATCGTGGTGACTGGCTCGTGGCGAAGGTTCTTGTACTCGTCACGCTTGCCGCGGCCTACTATGTTGCGCTCATGCCCATGATGCTGGTGTACCTGTCGCACGTCGGTCTTCCGTTCCTGCTGCACAAATTCCTGATCTGGACACCGGGCCTGCTGATCGCGAGCATCGCCATCGGTACGCTGATCGGCGTGCTCTTCATCGGTCGAAGTCTGGCGGCGCCGGCCGGAACCGGCATGGGGGTCCTTCTTGCCTATGCCGGTCTGATCCCGCTGCAGGAGATGATGGTGGCGCAAGGCAACAGTACGACGCGGACTGGGCACCTGACCCTTGCAAGTCCCGCCGTTCTGCTTAAGAACGCACTAGGATTCACGCTGGTCGCCAACCGCATTCCAGCCACGACGACGCATACGTGGATCAGCCTGCTGGCCATTGTGATCGGTGCGCTTGCCCTCGCGGCTTGGGTGTTTCTGCGCGCACAAGGTGTCGAAACGTGGGAGGCCACGCGTCGACAGCGATGGACAATCACGCTCGCGATCGTCGCGATGATTGTGTTCCCGGTGATGTTTGCAGACACAAATTACGACGTCCCCGTTCCCCACGCGAACAACGCACCGGCAATCCGGGGCCTCTTCTCCCGTGCAGGAACCAGCGTGGCCCTGGTTGCACCGGGTGGTCAACCCCCACCGCGTTGCTGCAGCACGATCCTCAACCGGGATGAGTGGCCCTTAGGTACTGATGAACGCACGGGACGAGACCTCCTGCTCCTGCTTCCTGTCGAAACCAGCCAGCGCGTCACGAATCTCGACACGAAGATTGTTGGAGAGAACGGGCTGGAGGTGACCGTCGATGAAGGCGCGCTTGTCCAGCCAGCGCCACGCCTGGAGACACGAACCTACGCGAACGACTCGGGGCCAGCCGCCGCTGACGGCCATCACGTCCTTACCGGCTGGATCGCTAGGATTCCCGTCATACTGAACCCGACGAAGCCGTGGGACATCGACGGCGACCGCTATCCCCTGACCGTCACTGCGACGTATGAGGTTGCGGGAGACAACCAGCCCCGCACGTTCAGCGCACGCGCGGCGATCGATGCCCAGGTATCGAGCGCCATCTACGAGATGGGACTCGCCGCGAGTATCTTTCCCCTGATCTGTATCGGCGCCGCCTTCCTGCGCTGGAGGAGAACGCAATGAGCGAGGCGAGCGATTTCGCGGTAGAGATGGACGGCATCACGCGACGCTTTGGCGGCTTCGTGGCGGTGGATAACGTCACGCTCAGAATCCCCAAGGGGCATCTGTACGGATTCCTGGGCCTCAACGGCGCAGGCAAGACCACGACCATCCGGATGCTCACCACGCTGCTGCCGCCCAGCGCGGGCACCGCGAAGTTGTGGGGACACGATGTTGTCAAGGACCCGCTGGCGGTGCGCAAACTCGTCGGGCTTGTAAGCGACGAGACGAGCGAGAGCCAGTCGACCTGGACCGCGCGCGAATATCTCTCGTACTTCGCGCGCCTGCGCAACATCCAGGACCCTCGCAGCCACGTCGAGCGTCTCCTGGATGACGTCGGCTTAAATGTCGCGTTTCGCGGCAGACTCATCGGCACATACAGTACGGGCATGAAGCGGCGCGTGGAAATTGCGCGCGCACTCATGGGGCGTCCGAAAGTACTGTTCCTCGATGAACCCACGCGTGGGCTTGATCTGCCCGCGAAGCGCGAGATGTGGAACCTTCTTCGCCGTCTTGCAGTCGACGAGAACGTCACGACCTTTCTGAGTAGTCACGACTCGCACGAGATCCGCAGCCTGTGCGACGAGATTAGTGTGATCTCCAGGGGCAGGCTAGTGTACACGGGTGCCACGCGCGCTCTGGGTCCCGACCTCGACGCCTTTGAGGAGTGCCTCATCAGTCTTTTGACGGATCAAGGATGAGCATCGCCGCTGCACGAGCATGAGAGATGTGGGCGAGCGATATCGACCGAGCATTTCTGCATACCCTTGATTACGGGGTAGCCTTCACCGGGTCGCCTCCGCCTTTGCGAGGATGATGGCCGATTTCCGCGCCGCTTCTTCGTAATACCGCACCATACGCTGCGGCTCGTCTGCCTTGTAAGGTGCCAGATTATGCGCCCAGCGGAACCCGATGGGCTGATACCAAAGCTCCGCCTCCACCTTGAACGGCCCCGTTGCATTGCCGGTCGAGACCACATACCGGACCGTGCTCCCCTTGTCGGTGAACCCCGGATCGTCCGCCGCCCCGCCGGTCACCGCAATGTCCTTCTCCGCCGTGGCCTTGTCGAACCCATGCGGCAGCAGACGATTGTCCTTCAAGTACCCGACCGCATGCAACAGTCCCGTCGTCACCTTACCGTCCGAATCCTTCAGAATCGGCTCGTAAATCTCCACCTGGTCCGCACTCGTAATCTCCCGGTAGTGCGGCTCGTACTTCAGCGGGTTTTCATCGTTGTCATTGCCCACAATCGACCCATCCGGATTCAGCGCGCCCGACTCGAACACCACACGCCCACTCCCATCGCGCACCACAACATGGAGCCACGCTCTCCGCGAAGGATAAGCCGTGGGCAGCTTGTGCCCGCCGAGATTCTCGACATGCACCTCCACCGCAACCCCATTCGTGGTCCGATCGATGTTGCCGATGGTCACCTTCGCCGCCTGCGTCTTCAAAAATTCCGTGGTGCGTTTCATCGCCGCATCCATCTCCTCCGGCAGCGCCGCGGTGGCCAGCTCATCGCGATGATCCTGCAGCATTCCTTCCACGACAAAATTCGATCCGACAAACACATGCCGGTGCATGCCATCGCGCGGCTGACCGTACAGCCTCGTCACAGCTACCGCCTCGTTCACCACCGGCATATGGCAGTCCTGGCAGGTCTGCTTCGTCGCGTAGTCGCTATGCTGCCACTCCTGGTAAGGCACCTGCTCCGGGAACCTCGCGATCTTCTCGCCCTTCGGCCCCAGCGCCGAGGTAATCAGCGTGTGGCAGCTCCCGCAAAGCCCCGAATCCCGCACCTGCCCGCCATGCGTCGGCAGGTATGTGGCCGTCGAAGAGTGCATCACCGTCCGGTGCCCTTTATCGACGTCGAACGGCCCATACTCCGGCCGCTCGCCGTTCTGATCCGGCTGCGCGATCTTTACATTCCCGACAAACGTCGCCTCGGTCCCCAGCCCCTCTTTCTCGATCTGGTGGCACACCGAGCACGTAACCCCATCCGCCGCAGCGCGGTCTCCCTTGGGAAACTGCGCCAGCGGAAACCGCGAAAACACATCCGTATGCCGCCCCGCTTCCCGGTCCGCCATCCGCACCGCCGGCATATGGCAGACCGAGCACTCATCCTCGATCGCCTGCTTCGACTCCGGATGGTCGATCGACTCCCGTCGCACGCTTCCCTGCCAGTAAGGATCGCGCGAGGAGTTCGCCATGATGCTCGCGCGCCACTGGAACCCGATCGAAATATCCTCGCCATCTTTCGTCGTCAGCCCGTTATGACAAGCCACGCACCGGTCCGATGTCCGAAACACCGTCCCCGGAGGCACCTTGTCTCCCTTCGCATTCTCCGTCTTCGACTGGCCCCGCAACACCGCCGGAGCTGCCACTACCATTAGCAGAATCGCGCCAATCGCACTAATCGCCCAAGTCGACTTACCCGAAGAGATCCTCATCGCCAACCGTTCCATAGCTTCCCATCCGCCCGGTCCCACAATAGATAAAACAAAACCTGCGGTGTTCGCCCGCTCGTATTCGTGAACGGCTCCCTGACGCCAAAGCCCACGCGGACATGCTGCCGCCGGCTCACCGTCACCTGCATCTCCGGCAGAACATCCCAGTTCGTGCTCGCCCCCGTCGTGAAGTCACGCACCGCCAGAAACTCCACCATAGGCGACCACAGCCGTCCCAGCATGTTGTCCTGACCTATTGCCTGCCCCACCGTCGCCCGCCAGAACATGCTCCGCGGAGCCACGCTCGTATCGAATGGCAGGTCCGCCCCCAACTCCGTCTGCACAAACGTATTTTCTTTAAAGAGTTGATCGAACGCCGCAAACGGCTCGAACTGCGTCGTTCCCGCTCCGAACCCCCGCTTGCTGTCCCCCGTCGGCAGTAGGAACCCTCCCTGCACACTCAGGATCGACCCCGTCCGCAAACTGGAAAACAGCTCCCGCTTCACTCCCAGCGTGATGTCGCCAAAACCTGCCGTCCAGTTGTGATTCTGGTCCGCATAGTTCACCGGAATATCGGTTTCAAGCTGCGTCCGCGCATCGATGATCGTCCGCTCATCGATAACATCGGTAGTCCACGCCGGCGCACCTGACGCACTCGCCGCCGTCGAAACCACAATCTCGTTCTCAGGAAACGCCTTCTCCGTCACCAGCGCGCGCGGCAGGTTCAACTCGCCCAGCGGGTAGTGGTGGACATTCCTGCAAAACCCGCGCATATACGCGATGACATCGTTGATCTGATCGTCAGTCAGCAGATCCCCGAACGCCGGCATGATTTGCGAGAGACCACGCGACGGCCCGCCATGCATGATCGCCGCCTTCCAGTTGCCGTCCGGCTCAGGCGTCGTTCCCGCGCAGTCCGTGAAATCCGGAAACGTATCCGGCCGCAGAAACACTGTGCTCGCCATCGGAGCGCCCTTGCCGTCGCTCCCATGACATGCAATGCAGCCCCCCTTGTAGACCTTCTCCCCGTTCTCCACATTCGGGCGCTTGGTGTACTGGAGCCGCTGCGCCGAAAGATGCCAGGATCCCGCACTGAGAATCACGAAGACACAGACGATTAAGATTCGAACCAATTTCGTTACATATTGCGCCACTGACGCGATGCTTCGCGCCCCCCGAGACCAATTCACCGTCTGACCCCCTCTGAAAATCATACATCGGTCTGTCGCAACGGCCTCGTTGCCAATTGACGGCTTAAAGTGACATTTTCGTCATTTTGTTCAAAACCAAACGAAGAGTTATCGTCGCCGATCCAGATTGCGAGCATCCTTTGGACGGTCGTACCCCCCTTATAATTTCAAGAGCACTGAAGGGGCCCTTCCGGAGGTGCACTTCCGTACTAGCCCGGCGCGACCTACGACGGTCTTCTCGCGCTACGATCAACGAACGGCCCATTCGTCCTTGCCCGCGCCAGCTGCTACAGTTTGGGCGACGAAGGAGAAGCTATGCGGCATGCATTTTTGCTTTGGATTCTTTTCTGCATTGGCGACCTGACGATGAACGGCCAGGTAAAGGTGTGGGAAGGAACCATGCCCCTGGTGGCGTCTGACGAAGGCCCTCCCGGCGAGAACCCGAACTTCGATACCTTTGCCGAGGTCGAAGACTACCCGTACACCATGCGGCAGGACATACGCGCCACGGAAACGGTTCATTCGTGGCACGCACTCTATCTCGAAAACGAATACCTCAAGTGCACCATCCTTCCTCAACTCGGCGGCCACATCTACACCTGCGTCGACAAGATCAACGGCAAGCCGATGTTCTACGCGAATCCCTCCTTCAAGAAAGCCATCATTGCCTACCGGGGCGCATGGTCTGCCTTCGGCGAGGAATTCAACTTCCCTATCTCTCATAACTGGGTGTCCATCTCTCCGGTCGACTGGGCCTACAGCACTGCGGCCGATGGCAGCGCCTCGGTGACGGTCGGAAATCGCGACCGCGTGTACGGCATGGACTGGACGGTAGAGATCGTTCTGCGTCCTGGAAGCACGCTGCTCGAAGAGAACGTCACTCTGTCCAATCACAGCGATGCTCGGCATCACTTCTTCTGGTGGAACAACGCCGGCGTCGAAGTGTGGAACGATTCCAGAATCTATTACCCGATGCAGTTCACGATCGAAGACGGCGCCGCCAACATCGATACATGGCCGGTCAATTCCAAGGGAAAAGACCTCAGCCTCATCTCCAATCAAGCTACTACTTTTGAAGCCTTCGCCTACGGCAGCTCCGAGCCTTTCATGGGAGTCTACAGCCCGCATACCGACTCCGGCGTCGTCCACTGGGCCGACCCCAAAACCGTGCCGTCGAAGAAGTTCTTCTCCTGGGGAAACGACAGCTACGCGCTCGATTGGCGGGCCCAGCTCTCCGACAACAACAGCTCCTACGTGGAAGTCCAGTCCGGCCTCTTCAGGGATCAGACAACCTTCGAGTTTCTCGAACCTCGCCAGTCCATGCGCTTCACTGAGTTCTGGATGCCGGTCCGCGGCATCGGGTCCATCGCCAGGGCGAACCTGAACGGTGTGGTCGCGATGGAGCGGACGCGACAGAAGGACGGGAAGATCGCCCTCAAAGTTGGCTTCAACGCAAACCGCACCATCCCCGGAGCGAAGATCGCTGTCTCCGACGGCGAGAAGAACGTCCTCGAAGAAGATGACTCGCTCTACCCTGCCTTGACGTGGACACACCAGATCGCGGATCTGCCGGCGGACAAGACCTACAGCTTTCTGCTTGCGAGTTCCAGCGGCGAGCTGCTTCTGAAACACAGCGAGGGCGTCTACGATGTGGTTCCGCGCGACCGCGTCAAGATCGGCCCGCAGCCTCAAATCCAGGCGCCCGATCCCAGGTCCTGGGCCGAGGGAGACTTTCTCAAAAGCGGGACCGATCTTGAGTTACACGGCGACTACCTCAACGCGTGGGATGCCTATCGGTCGGGACTGGCAAAGTTTCCCGCCAGCGTGGCGCTCCTCAAGGCTGCCGGCCGGCTTGCGGATGGACTGTGGCGCTATCAGGAGGCCGCGACGCTTCTTGGCAAGGCCGAAGAACGCGACCCCTCGGATGCCGAGACGCACTACTATCGCGGAATCGCCGAGACAGCACTCGATCATCCTGCCGATGCCCGCACCGAACTGGAAGTCGCTCAAAACTCGCCGTCGTTCCGGACGGCCGCGGGACTTCTGCTGGCGGAGCTGATGGCGCGGCAACACGATGCCGCCGGAGCGCTCAAAGTGCTGCAATCGTCCTGCCCAGCTTCTTCCGACGCCGGCTCCCAGCTCCACTCCGACTCCCATTCCGAAGACCTTCGTTGCATCGAGGAGACCGTCGCGCTGGAACGCGCCACAGGAGACCTGGAGGCAGCCCGTAGTCTCGCCGGCAAATCTCTCCCGCGCTACCCGACCAGCCTGTTGCTGCGCAACGAGGCCGCTAAGGTCGGCTCTCCTGTAAAGACCGCGGGGCCGGAGCTCGACCGACACCTTGCCGCCGATACCAACCGCATCCTGTACTTGGTGCTGCAGTATAACCGCCTAGGACTCTACGCCGATTCGCTGGAACTCCTCAACCGCAAATATCCCGCGGTGGCTCCCGAGGACAGCGAACCCGGTGCGCCCTCGCCCTCCGCGGATCCTGTGCTGGCCTACTATCGCGGATTCTGCGACGAAAAGCTGGGCCACTCTGGAGCAGCCGACTACGCGGCGGCTTCCCAGATGCCGCTTCTCTATATCTTCCCGAGCGAGCCCGACGAGATCACTGTCCTGCACGCGGCGCTAGCCGTCAACGCTTCGGATGCGTCCGCGCACTTTCTGCTGGGCACATTATTTTTTTCCAAGGGAATCGTGGATCCGGCCCTTGAGGAGTGGAAGCTCGCTGAAGCACTCAACCCGAAGATTCCATCCCTCCAAGCCAGCATGGGACGCGTCCTCCTCGAAGTGAAGAAGCAGCCCGCAGAGGCAGCCGCCGAGTTTCAGCGCGGCTTCCAGATGGAGCCCAGCAACGCAGCGCTCTACCTTGGACTCAATCAGGCGATGCAGCAGACGGGGAAAACCCCAGCCCAGCGCGCAGAGATGATGAAGCGCTTCCCAGACCCGGCAAACATGCCGGAACCCCTCGTGCGCGCACTGGTGGAGACCCTCCGTGAGAGCGGCCGCAACGACGAAGCGAACGCGGTGCTCGCGCACCGCTTCCTGCCCCGCAAAGAAGGCGAGGCGCCTCTCCAAACGCAGAAGTAAATCCCATCGAACTGAGTTTGCGGACATAGAGGCGGTTGGCCGGCACTAAGCAACGACATTTGGCCAAAGGTTCGCACCACATCTTGCTTCGCACTAATCTGTCTCGGTTTGCATTGATCGTAGAAAGCTTTTTGAATTAAACTTCAGGATTTGTCGAACCCCGGGAACGACGCCCTACCGCATCATTACAAGTTCACGCTCACCCGTCTCACGGCTACAGATCGACTTTGTCGGCGTCGAGGAAGTCCTGGCAAAGAGCCGGCTGCGGTACACTCCACTGCTTCTCAACGACTAGCGTTAAACATTGGCGAGCAATCGAGCGCGCTGAGCACTTCGGCTAACTTTGCTTTTCGTTGTCGCAGCTTTCCCAACAGGATCGCCCTTCCTGGCAGATCGAGCGATGGACGTAGTGATCGTCCGGACCGGCCTTGCCCATGGTTTTGAGGCACCAGTAAGTGGTAGTAGATCCCAATAGCTCGGCATGCTCCTCATGGAAGTCGCCGAAGGCGGCATAAGAAGACTTGCTGCGGAGTGAAGCGCAACGAAGCTGCACAAGGGTAGTCGTCATATCGGATCTCCTTAACCGATGGAGCTTGCATCGCGCTGCATCTGCCCGGCTGCGAGCAATACAGTGCGGTAGATGGCGGTCTCGAACAGTTGCATCTTGAATCCGTTCTGCGAAAGCGGCGTGGCTCCTTGCATGGCGGCTCTGGCGGCGGATCGGGCGGTCGCCTCGTCGATTGTTTGGCCAGTCAGAATCGCCTCGGCCGCGGCAGAACGGATGGGCGTCGGAGCGGCGACACCGAGGACGATCGAAGCCTTTCGGCAATGTGTGCCGTCCATCACAAGCACGACGCCGGCATCCGCGAGGGGCCAGTCGAAGCTCTCCTTCTCGCCGTATTTCTGATAGGCGGAACGTGTTCCTGGTTCCGCCGCAGGCACGAATACGGCAGTGATGATCTCGCCCGGCTGGACGACGGTCTCGTTGGTAAGGCTTTTCTCGGGCGGCACGTAGAACTCGCTCATATTTACCGTGCGCTTGCCTCGCTTCGACGTGAGTTCCACCTGCGCATTCATCGCAAGGAGCGGAACTGCGGTGGACGAAGGATGCACCATCGCGCAGGTGCCGTTGTTCATTATGGCGTGATACTGGTTCTCCCCGTTGATTGCATGGCAGTCATCACTGGTACTGCTCTTCTTCTTGCAGTCGAAGTCGCTTGAGCGGAAGTACCAGCAACGGGGACGCTGCATGATATTGCCGCCGAGCGTTGCCATGTTGCGCACCTGTGGGGTGGCCGCATGACCTGCAGCATCGGCTAAAGCAGTGTAGGTTTTTCGGATCTCCGGATGGGCGGCAATCTCGCTCAGAGTAGACAGCGGTCCAAGGTGCAGACCGTCTTTACCGGCAGCGATACCGCGAAGGCTGCTGACATTGCGGATATTGACAAGCTTCGAAGGCGAAACAATGTCATCCTTCATCAGGTCCAACAGATCGATGCCGCCTGCCTTGATGGTGGCGCCATCGCTGAGTTGGCTGAAAGCTTCATCCACTGTTACGCAATCGACGAACGCAAACTTGTTCATGCCTGCACCTCCTGCACTTTCCCGAGTGCGCTGAGTACGTTTGCGGGGGTCATGGGAATTTTCCGCATCCGCACTCCTGTTGCGTTATAGAAGGCATTGCCGATGGCCGCGGCCAACGTGATGATGCCCGCTGATTCGCCAATGCCTGCCGCATCGGTTGAGCTTTGCGCAATGTAGTTTTCAACGAGAACAATATCGATCTGTGGAACCTCCCGAGCGCCGAGTATCTTGTAGTTCTCGAGATTCGCGTTCAGCATGTAACCGGCATTGCGGTCCATAATCCGTTGCTCGAAAAGGGCGTAGGAGATCCCCTGCAGAATGCCCCCGTTGATCTGACTGATAACACCCATAGGATTGATGGGACGGCCGCAGTCGTGCGCGCCGAAGACCTTCTCAATGTGTACACGTCCAGTCTCAGTATCGACAGCGAGCTCGACGTAATCGACACCCCCGTAGGTGATGCGTTCCTTGGAGTATTCGGGGACGCGTGTTGCCTGAGCAGAAATTTCAGCGGTCGGCAGCTTCGCCGTCACCTGCTTGAGCGTGTAGGAGCGCGACGGATCGTTTTTCAATACGACGCGTCCGTTTTGCAGCACGAGATTGTCCGCAGTGGTGCCGAACTGCGGAGCGACTGCGGTGAAGAGTTTTTGCTTCGCTTGATAAGCCGCATTACGGACCGCCGGCGTGATCGAGCCAGCCGTGACGCTGCCTCCGGAATCGGGCCCGATAGGGAAACGCGTATCACCGATACGAATCACGACGCTGGATGGTGGGATGCCAAACTCCTCCGCAACAATAATCGCGAGCATAGTTTTGGTGCCCGTACCGAGGTCCTGCACCGCCGACATCAATTCGACGGAGCCATCCCGGGAGACACGTACCTCGCACGACGAATTCATGCTGACGAAGCGATACCAAACCGACTGCGCAATGCCCATGCCGCGTTTGATCGGCCCCGGGTCAGAACCGGCCGGTTTGCGATTGCGCCAGTTGGTGCGTTCCAGGATGACTTGCCGTTCAGCCTTGCGGGCCGGACTTTCGTCGATCTTCTCGCGGAGAGCGAGTGGATCCATGTTGAGCTTGACGGCAAGATCATCGATGGTCTGTTCAAAGGCGAAACAACCCTGTGGATGGCCAGGCGCCCGAAACGCCGCACCTGGGCCGGCGTTGATAAAGACGTCGTACTCCTCGGTAAGGAGATTGGGACATTTGTACATGTTGGTAGCGGGACCGGCGGTGCCTGCTCCTGTACCAACACCTGCAGTCCCATAACTTGTCAGCGCGATTGCAGTCAGCGTGCCGTCGTGTTTTGCGCCGATCCTCAGTTTCTGGTGCGAGTCTGGCCGGTTGGAGACGATGTGCTCCTGACGACGATCGAGCATCAATTTAACAGGTGCGTTGGCCTTGCGCGACAGATTTGCAGCGACGATGCCCTCGTTGCCGGCCCCGAACTTTGCGCCGAAGCCGCCACCCATGTACTCCGTGATGACGCGAACCTTGCTCTTGGGAAGCTTGAAGACATCGGCAAACTCGCTGCGCACGCTCGATGTGCCTTGAGTGGAAGCGTAGACCGTTACTTCTTCCGGTTTCCAGTCGACGACGAAGCCATGTGTCTCGAGAGCAGAGTGGGTCTGTATCTGGGTAAAATATTCGCCTTCGACAATCACGTCCGCCTCAGCGAAGCCCTTCTCTGTATCGCCAGCGGTTTTGCGCTGCGGCCCATGAACATTGCCCTTTTGTGGAACTCCCTTTGGTCCGCCACCCCCACCGGCGCTTCCTGCAGCGTCGGCCGGTCCGGGGAAGACCACCGGAGCATCGTCAGCACGTGCATCCGAGCGATCGACCACAAATGGCATCGTGTCGTACTGCACCTTCACCAGCTTCGCCGCGTCGTTCGCAATCTGCTGGGAAACAGCAGCGACGCCGGCAATCGGTTGGCCGGCATAACGAATAACGGGGTACCGTGATGGAGCCTCCAGCTTAGGATCGCGGAGCTCGGCAACACCATAGACGTGCTCGATGACATGCACCGCACGGACGCCGGGTAGCTTTTCCGCCTCGGTAGTGTCGATCGAGAGGATACGTCCGTGCGGAACGGTCGCATCGACCATACGTGCATAGAGCATGCCGGGAAGTTGGACATCGGCGGTGTACTTGCCCTTTCCCATCACCTTCGCTGGACCGTCGTACCGTTCGGTGGGCTTGCCAATGTAGGTGAGTTCCGCATTCGCAGGGAGGGGTGGCGGCTCGTCCTGCGAAACCACGCGCTCCTTTTGCTGAAGACCATTTTGAGGAATGCCCCAGACAAAATTGTCTGTGCGGGTAGGGGTAGCTGGTGTCGTTTGGCCTGAGTTGAGTGCCATGTTATGCCTCCCTTCCCGAGTCGAGCGTGACCAAACCAGAAGCCTGTCTTCGTTGCTGCGCGACGTCTAGAGTTGCTGCGAAGACCTTCGGGTAGGTTCCGCAGCGGCATAAATTGCCGCTGACGGCGTGTTTGACATCGTCCAGATTCGGGTTTGAATTGCGCTCCAATAGAGCTGCGCAGCTCATCACCATCCCAGGGGTGCAGAAGCCACATTGCATGGCATCGTGTTTCACGAAGGCGGCTTGTACCCGATGCATGGTGTCGCCCTGGGAGAGGCCCTCGATCGTCGTGATCTGATGGCCTACGGCATCGATGGCAAGCGTCATACATGCAAGTACCGGCGTCTTGTCGATCCATACCGTACATGCGGAACACGAACCCCGGTCGCAAACGACTTTGGTTCCCGTCAGACCTAAATTGTCGCGCAGAGTTTCGGCGAGTGTGTAGCGCGGCTCGATAGTTACCGAATGCTCATGTCCGTTGATATGGAGTTTCACAGGAAGAGCGTTCGGTCCCAGCGCACGGTCGCCGTGTAAGGCATCTTTCGTTTCGCGAGCCAGTGCATTCGCGGACTCGATGACGGTCGTTGCGGCGGTCACGCCAGCGCCCTTCAGAAATCCGCGACGGGAGAACTGAATCTTCGGAACATCTGCCATGGGAGCAGCCTTTCGGAGGTTGGACTGACTTGAGTCGGTGAACGGCCACGAATTGCAGCCGAGTTTCTATATCGATACTTTACATCCGGACGCGAACATTGCGCCACTCAAGGGGAAGTGCTCCAGGAGATCTGCGCCGATCCAGCAGCCTCCCGGACGAGAAATTGATCTGCGGCTAACATTCGACTGGGCTCTGTGCGGCGCGTTTGGTCGAACTCACTGCCTGTCAAGCGTGCTCCACTGCGCCACTCACAATAATGCCGTGAGCAGCTTCTGTCGGGATGACGCAGTTTTTTGGAGAACGTTGAAAGTTGGAAGAACAAGCAAAAGCAACCACAACAACAAAGACAAAAGCGAAATGCGGGATCCCTCCACTACGCTGCTCACGATAACAACGTGAGCAGCTGCGATCGTCATGACGCAGTGGTGGGGTGGCTGACAACGGTGACAGAAGAGTCAGAGAAGCTATTCGCCGAAGTTGACGGATTCTATGCCTAGGAATTCGGCGGATTGGCCTAGCTCCTCTTCTATGCGGAGGAGTTGGTTGTATTTGGCTATGCGGTCGGTGCGGGATGCGCTGCCGGTTTTGATCTGGCCTGCTCCGGTGCCTACGGCGAGGTCGGCGATAAAGGTGTCTTCGGTTTCGCCAGAGCGGTGACTGATGATGCTGGTGTAGCCGAAGCGGCGAGCTAGCTCGATGGCTTCGAGGGTTTCGCTGACGGTGCCGATCTGGTTGACTTTAATCAGGATGGAGTTGGCTACTTTTTGCTCGATTCCCTGCTGGAGGCGCTGGGTGTTGGTGACGAAGAGGTCGTCGCCTACTAGCTGGACTTTGTCCCCGAGAATTTTCGTGAGGTGGGTCCAGCCTGTCCAGTCGTCTTCGGCGAGGCCGTCTTCGATACTGACGATGGGGTATTTGTTGACCCAGTTCTCCCAGAAGGCGGCCATCTCTTCGGAGGAGAGTTCGCGCTTGTCGGATTTCTTGAAGACGTACTTGCCGGTTTCTTTGTTGTAGAACTCGCTGGAGGCAGGGTCGAGGGCGATGGAGATGTCTTCGCCTGCGGTGTAGCCGGCGAGATGGATCGCTTCGAGGATGAGGTCGAGGGCTTCGTCGTTCGATTTGAGCGAGGGTGCGAAGCCGCCTTCGTCGCCTACGGCAGTGTTGTAGCCCTTCTTCTTGAGGACTCCTTTGAGGGTGTGGAAGACTTCGGTACCCCAGCGGAGAGCGTCGGAGAATGTTTCCGCACCGACGGGCATAACCATGAACTCCTGGAAGTCGACGTTGGAGTCGGCGTGGCTGCCGCCGTTGAGGATGTTCATCATGGGTGTGGGGAGGAGGCAGGCGTTGACGCCGCCGAGGTAGCGGTAGAGCGGGAGCTTGAGGGCTTCGGCGGAGGCTCGGGCGACGGCCATGGAGACGGCGAGGATGGCGTTGGCGCCAAGTTTGGATTTGTTTTCGGTGCCGTCGATGGAGATCATGGTGGCGTCGATGAGGCGCTGGTTGCTGGCGTCCATGCCGGTGAGTTCGGGGCCGAGGATGGTTTCTACGTTTTCTACGGCTTGCAGGACGCCTTTGCCGAGGTAGTGATCCTTGTCTCCGTCGCGGAGTTCGACGGCTTCGTGCTCGCCGGTGGAGGCTCCGCTGGGAACGGCGGCGCGGCCTTTGGCTCCGGAGTCGAGGACGACGTCGGCTTCGACGGTGGGGTTGCCGCGGGAGTCAAGGATTTCGCGGGCGTGGATAGAGACGATCTCGGTCATGTTGCTCCTGTATTTGGATTGGGTCGATGTTGCGGAATGTTGGGCGGAATATTGGGTTACGACGCGGTGATTCAACCGTTCGTTTAACTTTGGGCGACGGTCGACTGGGACGGTGCGGCCTCCTGCGATGGAGATGGATTGCACCAGGTCTGCGTCGGATGGGCTCACCTGACGAATTTTAGCAAAGGGATTGGGGTTGATGCCGTGTTGCAGGATGAATCGTCAGAGTGATATTGGAGGCGTTGAAGGACTTATTAGCAGGCTCGATTCCCTGCTTTGCGAATTTTTCTCCATGGACGCAACTACGGCACTAACCTTTTGGTTAACAGGAGTGCTGCTGTTGGAGCGCTCGAATTAGTTTTTGATTTTGAGGATATTGCTATGACACTACGTATCACGACCGCCGCTCTTGTTCTTGCCGCTGCTCCTGTGTTCGCCCCTGTGTTTGCTCAGACCAGTGGAGTTTCGCGTCCTGACCCTGCCGCGATTACGAGTGATGATGCCGCTCCGGCGCCGAAGCCTTTGACGCCACGGCCGAGTGCTGCGACACCCGCGCCGGCGCCTTCAACGGAGGTGTATGGGGCGTATGTTCCGTATACGGGGCCTAAGGTGGCTAGTGCACCTGCGACGGCTCATGCGATGCCGGCGGAGAACCCTGAGGACGCGATGATCGTGGTGGAGGTGCCGGAGCGCGAGGGTGAGCTGCGCGAGGGGACGCTGCTGAAGACGAAGATGATCAGTACGCTTTCGACTGAGTCTACCGTGGCGGGAAGCAGGTTTACTGCAGCGATTACGGAGCCGATCGAAAGGAATGGCCGGGTGATTATTCCGGTAGGCTCGATTCTTGAGGGGCGAGTGACGGAGGTTCATGGCGGACGGCGAATCTCGGGCGGGGCGGCGCTGCACCTGGAGACTGATGATGTGACGCTGCCGGATGGGACACACTATATCGTGCATGCTCAGGTGATCGATACGGGGCGGAGCGACTTCAAAGTGACTGATGAAGGGACGCTGAAGAAGAAGGATCATGCCAAGGAGACGCTGGCGGTGGTAGGCGGCGTGACGGGCGCGGGCGCGGTGAGTGGAGCGATGATCGGCGGTGGTGTGGGGGCGATTGTCGGTGCGAGCATTGGCGCTGGGGTGAGCACGGTGATCTGGCTGAAGCAGGATCGGCAGGCTACTCTGCCTAAGGATGTGGCACTGGTGTTTAGTTTGACGACGCCGATGGTGTTGACGCCGTTGCATGGGCCTTCCGTTAGCAGCTTGGATGGGACGGGGGTTCGTGCGGCGCAGTAGATCGTGAGTTTTAGATTTTGTTTGGGGTCGGGGTTCTTCCCGGCCCTTTATTTTTGGGTGCGTCGAATCTGTTGAGTTGAATGTGCCGACCATCACAAACAGCAGATTTCTCCACTCCGCGGCGCTTCGGTCGAAATGACATCTTAGGGGTGGTTAGAGGATCCTTGGTGAAGACTGGAAGAGTGCTAGTTGCGGACCTGGGCGAGGAGGCGCTTCCAGTTTTTCTGGTTGCGGCGGTAGGACTTTTTTAGGTCTTCGAGGATGCGCTCGAAGTCAGCGTGGCCGCTTAGGTTGCGCCATGCTGGGTTTTTCGAGAACCATGGGTAGTTTTCGTTGCCGAGGTAGATGGCGCGTCGGAGCCAGTGGAGGGCTTCGGACTCGTCGCCTTCCACCGCAAAATATGTTGCGAGGCGGTAGGCCATCTCGCTGTCGGCTTCGGCGGCGGAGAGGGTCTCGTCGACGATGAAGGTCGCGGCCTTTTCGCGCTCGCCGAGTTGGACGTAGCAGAGGGCGATGGTGGGGAAGACGATGCGGAGAGAGGAGTCGTCGCGGATTACGTTTTCGAGTGTCTCGATGGCCTTGGGTAGATCGCCGGTGCGCATCTGCTGGTAGCCGAGCGAGGTGCGGAGGAGCGGCTGGCGGGGTTCGAGGGTGAGGCCTTTTTCTATTTCGTCGGCGGCCAGCTCGAGTTGATTTTGATATTGGTAGACGCGGGCGCGGTGGTTGTAGATCATCGCGGCGTTCGAGGGGTTCATGCGGAGAGAGGCGTTGAACTGGTCGAGAGCCTCGTCGTACATGCCGTCGATGCGGAGAGTGATGCCTGCGACCATGCGGACGTTCCAGTCGTTGCCTGCGGTCTGGAGGAGGTTTTCGATGCCGTGGCGGGCAGACTCCTTTTCGCCGCGGGAGAGGAGCATGTAGACGCGGTAGAGATTGGCTTCGACTGAGCCGGGGTCGAGGGCGAGGGCCTTGTCGAAGGCGCGGCGGGCTTCGAGGACGTGCATCTGGCCGCCGAGGCCGTGACGGGCGTACTGGAGATGGGTGATGCCGAGGCCGGACCAGCCGGGGGCGTACTTCTCGTCCTGGCTGACGACGGAGGCGAAGAGCTCGCGGGCGCGGTCGAGGTCTTCGCGGCTGCCGGTGCGGGTCATGAAGGCGGAGAGGACGGCGCGGGCTTGCAGATACTCTTCGGATAAGTCGGAGGTGAGCGAGGGGGCGCGGTGATTTTCGTGCGGGGGCTGGAGGTCGCCGAAGCCTTGCAGGGTGCTGAAGACTTCGTTGCAGATCTCGGATTGTACGGCGACTAAGTCGAAGGAGGCTACGTTGATGGAGCCGCCGGCACGGACGCTCTGGCCAGGGACATCGAGGAGCTGCCAGTTGAGATCGAAGCCCTGGTCGGAGCGGAGGAAGTTGCCGGCGAGGACGAAGTTGACGAGAAGTTTTTTTCCGACGCTGAGTGGGTCGAGTTGTGCGGTGGGGATGGTCATCAAGGAGCTGGAGGGGCGGACTACCAGGGTGGACATTCGGGTGAGGCGGGTGGCGATGGCGTCGGCGAGGGCGTAGCCGTAGAGAGGGGCGACGTCGGCGGGGCCGAAGTTGATGAAGGGGAGGACGACGATGCTGTTCTGATTGCTGGCGGCGGTGGTGCCGGACTCGCGGAAGCGCTCGGCGAGCATGGAGAGGATGCCGGTGGTGCGTTTCTCTTCTTCGGGCGTGGCGGAACTACCGAGGGGAAGGCGGCCCTGCGAGGGGCGGAGGGCGATGTTGTCGCCGGGGAGGAAGACTGAGTCGAGCTGCATGGCGTGCATGATGGTCTTGAGGGCATCGCGGACCTCGGCGGCGGAGGCGAAGCGGGCGGAGGGCTGCTTTTCGAGGCAGCGGAGGATGACGGACTCGAGCTCGACAGGGAGGTTGGGGGCGATCTCGCGGATGGAGGGCGGATCGGCGTACTGGATGGCGCGGATGGACTGGAACTCGGGCGCGTCGGGACGGTGGAAGGGATGGCGGCCGGTGGCGAGTTCGTAGAGGATGAGGCCGAGGGCGAAGATGTCGGACTGGACGCTGGACTGGCCGGTGACGAACTGCTCGGGCGCCATGTAGGCGATGGTGCCGCCGCGTGCCGTGTAGGTGGGGCCGGGCACGGCCTGCGGCGAGCCTACTTTGCGTTTGTTGACGGGGCCGCCCGGGTCGAATTCGGCCTGGTCGGGACGGAGGCGGCGGGCGAGGCCGAAGTCGAGGATCTTGATGAGGCCGCCGTCGGTGAGCATGACGTTGGCGGGCTTGAGGTCTCGGTGGAAGATGCCGAGGTTGTGGGCAGCCGAAAGACCATCGGAGGTCTGGATGCCGGCGGAGAGTACGAGCTGGAGGCTGGCGGGGCCTTCGGCGATGAGCTTATCGAGGCTCTTGCCGGGGATGTACTGCATGACAATGTAGGCTTCTTCGCCTGCGCCGCCTTCTTCGGGGGCGATGCCGACATCGTAGATGGCGCAGACGTTGGGGTGGTCGATAGCGGAGGCGAGGCGGGCTTCGCGGAGTTGAGTGGCGCGCATCTGCTCGGTGGTGAGGTTGCCGCGCTTGAGGAGCTTGAGGACGACGGGGCGCTGGAGGAGAGTGTCGTTGGCGAGGTACACGACGCCGCTGCCGCCGGCGCCGATCTTGCGGACGAACTCGTATTGCTTGATCTCGCGGCGCTTCATGAATCCATTATTGCAAGTGCGAGGGTGTGGATGATGAAAGGAAAGTACTCAAGCGAAGTTGCGAGGACAAAAATGGAACTGAATCGCGATAACGATGGAGTTAAGGTATGGTGCCCCGACCTTCGCAGCAAGACTGCGAAGGTCGGGGCAAGTTGAACAGGAGAACCGTGTGCTTGCCGCAGCACGCGATGAATTAGGCAGAGAGACGGCGGCGAACGATCCCGGCGAGGCCAAGGAGGCCCGTACCGAAGAGGGACAGGGTTGCGGGCTCGGGGACCGCCGGTGGATCGGGCAGACCGACGAGGCCCTGCTGGTCAACCGTTTCTCTGTCATCTCCCCATCCCTGGCCGTCTGAGGTGGCTGGAGGCGTGATCCAGTCGAGCTGGCTGACCAGAGAAGAGGAGACAGTGGCGTGGCCGAGAGCGCTGAGGTCGGCTGTTTCGTCGGAAGCAACGGAACCGCCGGTGAGCAGCGTGAAATGGCTACCGTACTCTGTCGCCCAAATGGCAGCCTGCAGACCTGCCTCCTGGGTGTCGTTGGTCACGGTGGTATTGAGAATCAGCCACGCGATATCAGCAGCGTTGTTGACGGTGCTTCCGTTCACCACGCCATTGGTGGTGAAGGTGACACCGTTGAAGGAGGAGTTGTCGTTGATGAAGTGATTGAGATCGACGCAGTAGACTGCGCTGAAGTTAACCGTCTTACCACCGATGACAGCAGACGAAGGGTCAAAGTTTCCGCCGGCTCCGTTGCCGTGATCCCCGTCGAAGAGGAAGGACATCGATTGGCCGGCATCTCCAAGAGTGAGCGAGTCAGCGTGAGCTGACACTGCGCCGACGGTGAATGTTGCTGCAAGTGCAAGCAGGCCTAGTTTCGATAAAGACATGGATTCTCCAATTGGTGCAAGTTGGGTTAGTGGCTATGTACATTCACTTAGTAGCAAGTGGGGGGCCAATGGGCCCTTCAGGGGATGTTGCCTAAATTCGGAGCTTTTCGAGGAAATGCGGAGCCGTCCGACTACCGTTCTTTGCGGTTGAAGGGAAAAAGTTTGCATAGTGAAGCAATGGTTTTCTCTTCATTGGGGTGAGAAGAGGATTCGCGCTCGCGCTTGGGTGTGGGCGTTTCCCTTGAGTGCCGACCTTGCGGAAGTGTTCTGCTTGTTAGCTGGGCTTATCGCGCGAGACGATATACGACCAACTAAGTCCTTATTTGCGCCGTTCACTGCATAGATTCAGCGCTTCAACGGTAACTTGTTTCCGAGGATATCGGACTCATTTAGTCTCCCTTCAGTTCAGCCGCTCAATTGAATGAAAGGAAAGGTCTGCAAATGAAGTTATTGGCAGTTGCGCTATTTCTCCTTGCCTGTGGGTCGTGTTTGGCTCAGGAGGTTCCCTATTTCGTTACGTACTCGCACCATATGGAGGAACCGGGGTCGCTGGAGATCGAATCGAAGACCGCGACGGGGCGTCCGCCGGAAGACAATCGATTCTTCGGAAACTCGGTTGAGTTCGAATACGGGACGACAGCATGGTGGACCTCGGAGGTCTATGTCGACTTTACGGGGACGAAAAATGACAGCACGGTTCTGGGTGGTTTCCGGTTTGAGAACCGGGTAAGGCTGCTGTTTCGCGAGCATTGGATCAATCCGGTGCTGTATGCGGAGTTTGAAGACATTAATGGCGCAAACAAGAGCGTGCTCGAGGTGGTCGGGCATGATGCGGGGAGTGATTTGGCGGGTTCGGTGTCGGAGGCCCGGCAGGAGAAGATGCGCGAGATGGAGTTGAAGCTGATTCTTTCAACCGATGCGAGGGGATGGAACATCTCGGAGAATTTGATCTTTGAAAAGAACCTGAACAACTCGCCGTGGGAGTTTGGCTATGCTCTGGCGGCGAGCAGACCGCTGCGCCTGCGCGCTTCGGCTGTGCGGTGCGTATTCTGTGCGGAAAAATTCAGTGTGGGGGCGGAGCTTTACGGCGGCCTGGGGGACCGATACGCGCCGGGCCTGCACAATACCTCACAGTACGCGGGACCGGTGATTGGATGGCAATTGCCTTCGAACACGCGGGTTTCCTTTGAGGAGGGGTTTGGGTTGAACGGCTATAGCCTGGACCACATCGTCCGCGTTGGACTGGCATATGAAGTGGGGCAGTTGTTCCACCGCGGAGGAGACCGGCGATGAAGAGGAGGACCGGGTTCGTACTGGCAGTGATGTTTTCGTTGGGTGCGGCGGCGATGGCAAGCGATGGACATTCCGACTGGCTCAAGAAGGTGGGGGAGAAGGACCGTGTGCGAGTGAATCCGCTGGCCGGCGACGATTCGGCGATTGCGGCAGGAGCGCAGGTGTTCGGGCAGCATTGCGCCTCGTGCCATGGAGAGACGGCGGAGGGAATTGGGCGGCGGCCATCGCTGCGGACCGCGAGGGTGCGCGATGCCAGCGACGGGGAGTTGCAATGGCTGTTACGGAACGGCTCGCTCGCGCATGGAATGCCGGCGTGGTCCGGTTTGCCTGAGGTGCAGCGGTGGCAGCTGGTGCGGTATCTGCACGCGCTGCCATTGGCTGAGAGTAACTAGAGAAGATTAGTGGAGGGGCTTTGACGGCCCGTCGCGCTCCCAAGGGCGGGGCGTGACGGGATCGTCCTGCCACTTCTGCCGGCGGCCTACGAGAAACATGATGAGGCCGAAGACGAACATGAGGGCTCCCCAGGTGAGATTGAGGTTGATGCCCATGGATTTTTCGTAGATGTCGGCGGCGTTGCGGGTGAAGAGGCCGTAGAGGCTCATAAGGCCGCCGATGAGCAGGAAGATGAGGCCGAGGGGGATGCGGATGTCGAGTCCCATTGGAGCTCCTGAGCTTTGAGCTGTGAGCGCAAGGCTCATTGCTGTTTACGCGAAGACGAGGTTGAGGACGATGAGGATGGCGAGGACGGCGACGGCGAGGGTCGCGGGCTTCTGGTACCAGCTCAGATGGGTTTCGACGGGTTTAGGGGTCAATGAGTAGACGAGGCCGACGAGTTCGGGCTCGGGGCGCGGCTTGGTGACGAGGCTGACGGCGATGGTGACGAGGAGGTTTACGGAGAAGGCGAAGATCGCGGTCCAGAAGTTCTGGGCCATGTCGCTGGGGTAGTGATGGAGGATGGTGATCCAGCCGCCGTGGATGCCGGGGGCGGCGTCGGTGGGGAGGGTGAGGCCGTGGTGGAGCAGCGCTGCGGCAGTGCCGGAGAGCAGGCCGGTGAATGCGGCGTGGCCAGTGGTTCGCTTCCAGAACATGCCGAGAAGGAAGGTGGCGAAGAGCGGCGCGTTGACGATGGAGAAGACGAGTTGGAGCGCGTCCATGATGTTGTTGAAGTTGGTGACGAGATAGGCGGCGCCGATGGATAAGGCTACGCCGCCTATGGTGGCCATGCGGCCCATCCATAGATAGTGCGCGTCCGTTCCCTTCTTGTTGATGTAGGCCTGATAGATGTCGTAGGTCCAGACGGTGTTGAACGCGGTTACGTTGCCGGCCATTCCGGACATGAAGCTGGCAAGCAGAGCGGTGAGGCCGAGGCCGAGAATTCCTGTGGGGAAGAAGTGAAGGAGCATTACAGGGATGGCGAGGTCGTAGTTGTAGACGGGGGTGCCGTCGGCGTTGAGGACGGCTTTGCCACTGACTGGGTCGGTCTTGACGGGGATGATGCCGTGTGGGTGTGCGTCGTCCAGGGGGATTTTTGTGGCTGTGTTGGGTGAGAGCGGTTTCGCTTCGCCCGATACCCCACCCTTTGCCAAAGGCGCAAGGGATAAGCCACCCGGTATGGATGGAGCACCCAGGGTTGAGGATGGGCCACCCGGATTTGTAGCCATGTGGCTGGTGACGCTGACGGCGATTAGGCCGGGCAGGATGACGAGGAACGGAAAGAACATCTTTGGGATGGCGGCGATGAGCGGGACCTTGCGGGCGGAGGTCTCGGAGTCGGCGGCCATGGCGCGCTGGATGACGAGGAAGTCGGTGCACCAGTAGCCGAAGGAGAGGACGAAGCCGAGGCCCATGGCGAGGCCGAACCATTCGACGCCGAGAGTGTTGGTGGAGGCGTGAGCCATACCCTGCCAGGAGTGGGTCATGTTGGCGGGGAGGGTTTGCTTGATTGCCTGCCAGCCGCCTATGTTGCCGTGCTGCTGACTTAGATTTTTAAGCCCGATCCAAACGAGTGGAGCGAAGCCGGCGACGATGAGGAAGAACTGGAGGACCTCGTTGTAGATGGCGCTGGTTAGGCCGCCGAGAAAGATGTAGCCGAGGACGATGATGGCTGAGACAAAGACGGAGACGTGGAAGATCCAGGGGTCGGGGATGATGCCGTGAAGGAGCCCGAGGGTCTGGATGAGAAGGGCCATCGCATACATGGAGATGCCGGAGCTGAGCACGGTCATGCAGGCGAAGGAGAAGGCGTTGACGGCGCGGGTCTTTTCGTCGAAGCGGAGGCGGAGGTATTCGGGGACGGAGCGGGCCTTCGAACCGTAGTAGAACGGCATCATGAAGATGCCGACGAAGATCATGGCGGGGATGGCGCCGATCCAGTAGAAGTGGCTGGTGATGATGCCGTACTTGGCTCCGGAGGCTCCCATGCCGATGACTTCCTGCGCGCCGAGGTTGGCGGAGATGAAGGCGAGGCCACAGACCCAGGCTGGGATGGAGCGTCCGGCGAGGAAGAAATCGTTGCTGGTGCGCATGTAGCGCTTGAGGGCGAAGCCGATGCCCAACACAAAGACGAAGTAGACCAGCATGATGAGCCAGTCAATGATGGAAAGATTCACAGTAGCCCTTAGTTATTCAGTTACATCGTTACGTTCGGTGATGAGAGTGCGCTAAATCGTTATGGTACTGGGGGCAACTGTACCTTGTTTTCGATGGTGCCGTCCAGATTGCAGAGTCGCAGCATGTATGGTTATGGCAGTAGGATTGCACGTAAAAACTATGTCCCAGTTGGAAGTAAGGAACGCCCATTGGGAAAGAATTCCGGCTGGATGCCAACGCGAACCAAAAATTGTGCATCGCACTGAGTGATAAACGAAACAGATAGCCTCTCCACACATGAAGAGAAAGATGGAGAAGGATTGAGAGAGGGTCTGCAATGAATCTTGCCGTAACTTTTCCCTTGGAGCCATCAACCTCGCGCATGACAGCCAATCTTCTTCTTATCGACGATAACGCTGTGCAGGCAGCGACACGGCAGACGATTTTGCGGCGTGCCGGATACTTTGTGATCGCTGCGCTGAACCCGACGCGTGCGCTCGAACAGTTTCAGCGGGGGGAGTTCCCTGCTGAGATCCAACTGGTGATTACCGACCACCTGATGCCGGGGATGAGCGGCGCGGCTTTTGTTCGGGCTTTGCGCAAGACACATCCGAGGCTGCCGGTATTGGTCATCAGTGGTCTGGAAGAGGCAGAGGAGGAGTATGCGGGTCTGGATGTGACGTTCCGGATGAAGCCGCTGCTGCCGGACCGTCTGCTGGAGACGGTGGGACAGCTGGTGGATGAGGAAAAGACAGATTCGACTTCGCCTGCAGTCTCGTGATGACTCATCCTTTTGATTGATCTGTGAGTGATCTTTCGGAAACGCCGCAGCTCTATTGGGGCTATAAAACCTTCCTGCGTTGAAGTTTTGTCCGGTAAACGACGACGCGTTATTGCTGTTCCGCGCTGCCCTTGAGAGAATGGGTAGAGGAATTCATGCGACTGCACCCGATGCCGGAGTTTGGGAGTTTTACGCTGTTGCTCGCGCTGGCGCTGAGCGCCTATACGCTGGTGATGGGTGGGGTAGCGCTGTGGCGAACCCGGGGAGTTGCCGCGGGGACGGATCGGCAGGCCGACAAACTGGGGGAGACGGCGCGGCGGGCGGGGATAGCAAGTTTTATTGCGTGCACCTGTGCGGCGTTTGCGTTGGTGTGGGCTTCGTTCACGAATGACTACTCGGTCTCCTACATTCTTCATCACACAAATCGGGATTTGAGTACGGCTTATAAGTTTTCTGCGCTGTGGTCCGGGCAGGAGGGCTCGCTGCTGCTGTGGGCTTGGCTGCTGAGCGCGTATGGATTCGTGCTGCGGATGCGGCATAAGGTGGATGTAAGGCTGACGGCGTTTGCTTCGACGATTCTCGCGGGGATACAGGTTTTCTTTTTGATGCTGCTGAACTTCGCGGCTCCGCCATTTGCGATTCAGCCGGGGCCGGTGGCGACGGATGGGTTTGGGTTGAATCCGCTGCTGCAGTATCCGGAGATGGTGATTCATCCGCCGATGCTTTATCTCGGCTACGTCGGATTTTCGGTTCCGTTTGCGTTTGCGCTGGGTGCGTTGATGATGCGTTATCCGGGAGAGAAGTGGATTCACATCACGCGACGATGGACGATGGTGACGTGGCTGTTTTTGACTTGCGGCATTTTTCTAGGCGCGCACTGGGCCTATAGCGTGCTGGGTTGGGGCGGGTACTGGGGATGGGACCCTGTCGAGAATGCGAGCTTGATGCCGTGGCTGACCGGGACGGCGTTTCTGCATTCGGTGATGATGCAGGAGAAACGCGGGATGATGAAGAGCTGGAATGTGTGGCTGATCTTCTCGACGTTCATGCTGACGATTCTGGGGACGCTGCTGACACGGTCGGGGATTGTAAGCTCAGTGCATGCGTTTGCTCAGAGTTCGATCGGCGGCTGGTTCTATGGATTCATCCTGATTGTGTTTGCGGTTTGCCTGTTTACGTTCTTCAAGCAGAAGGATCATTTGAAGTCGGAGAATCGGCTGGAGTCTCTGGTGAGCCGCGAGTCTAGTTTTCTATTTAATAACCTGATTTTGCTGGCGGCTTGTTTTACGGTTTTGTGGGGAACTCTGTTTCCCGTGCTGAGCGAGTATGTGCAGGGCACGAAGGTGACAATGGGCGCGCCGTTTTATAACCGCGTGAATCTGCCGATTGGATTGTTTCTGCTGTTTCTGACGGGGATCGGGCCGTTGCTGGCGTGGCGGTCGACTTCGCTGCGGTCGATTCGGCGGAATTTTATTTTGCCGAGTATTGCTATGGGTGTGGCGCTGGTGGTGTTGGTGCTGGTTGGCGTGCGGCCTTGGCAGGCTGGTGATGACTGGCAGTCGACGCTGTTTTCGCTGGTGACGTTTACCCTGGCGGCGGGCGTGATTACGGCGATTGGCGCGGAGTTTCTGCGTGGGGCTTCGGTGGTTGCGACGCAGACGGGGAAGAATCTGCTGGCTTCTACGGTATTGCTGGTGCGAAGGAATACGCGGCGATATGGCGGGTATATCGTTCACTTCGGGATTGTGGTGATGTTTATCGGCATTGCTGGTGGGGCGTTCAATCAGTCGCACGAGCAGGAGATGGGATCGGGTGATGCGTTGACGCTGGGGCCTTACCGGGTGGTGTGCCAGACCTATACCCAGGACAGCAACAGGAACTATGACACGGAGTATGCGCTGCTCGATGTGTTCCGGGGCGGGAAGAAGATTACGCAGCTTGCGCCGGAGCGACGGTTCTATCAGGCGAGCCAGACGTCGTCGACGATGGTCGCGTTGCATTCGACGCTGGCGAGTGATCTGTATGTGATCTATGAGGGACGAAACCCGGATACGGACAGGCCGATCATTAAGGTGTTCCTGAATCCGCTGATGAACTGGATCTGGATTGGGGTTTTGATTGTGGTGATGGGTACGTTCCTGGCGCTGGTGCCGAATTTGACGCGGGCGCCGGCTCGGGTGGCGGTGGTAGAGCCTGTGTTGGTGCCGGCTGAGGTCCATCATGTTTAGGCGCTGGATATCTGCAGTGTCAGTTTGTCTGCTGGCGGTGGTGATGCTTGGAGCGGATCCATCGTCGCGGTTCAATAAGGTGGGGCACGAGATGATCTGCACGTGTGGGTGCGGGCAGGTGCTGCTGGAGTGCAACCACGTTGGGTGCCCGGTCTCGCCGGTCATGATTAACGAACTGCATGCGCAGATAGATGGAGGAGGGTCGGACACTTCGATCCTGAACTGGTTTGCGGCGAAGTACGGAGCAACCGTGCTGGCTGCGCCGATTCGCGGAGGCTTCGATAACGTTGCTTGGATTGCGCCGATGGCGGCGTTTCTTCTGGCGACGGTGGGACTGGGATTTCTGATTCGAATGTGGACGGTGCGGCCGGGGCGGCGTGCGCATGTGAGTGCTGCGGGAGCGAATATGGGTGATGCCGCGCTGCGCGAGCGGATTCGCAGGGAGACGGAGTACTGACATGGGCATGATTGCGGGTGTGGTGCTGACGTTCGCGGTGTTCGTGTACATGTTCTGGCCGGAGAAGAACCCGTTTGTGCAGGCGGACAAGACGCGGGTGGATTATCTGCGAGAGCGGAAGGATGTTATCTACGAGAATCTGCGGGATTTGAACTTTGAGTATCAGGCTGGGAAGTATCCCGAGCAGGACTATGTGGAGCAGCGGGCGGGGCTGGAGGATGAGGCGGCGCGGGTGATTGCGGAGATGGAGACGCTTGAGGCTCGGGGGGTGTTTGGGCGGAGAAGCAGGGCGTGACGAGGGTTACGTTGTTTCACTTGTTGACGAAGGCTTAACAGCGATTAACACCGATTACACAGATTTATCAACGCTTAGACAAAGCGTGAAGTGCACCTTCAGCCGCTTGTTTGACGTAGACTTTAAACGTGACTTCCTTTCTATTTCACTTTCGACGTGTTGTTCTCTCTGCCGCTGTCGTGGCGGCGTTTTCCGGTTTTGCGTTCGCTGATTCAATCACTGGCATCGTTACGAATAAGACGACGAACAAACCTTCCGGTGGGGACGATGTGGTGCTGATCCGCCTGGCGCAGGGGATGCAGGAGTCGACGCGCACGAAGACAGATGCGAAGGGCCGCTTCACGCTGGACATTCCTAATGGCGATAATGGTCTGCACCTGGTGCGGGTGACGCATGACAAGGCGAACTATTTTCGGCCGGCGCCTCCGGGAACGCAGTCGGTGGAGGTTGAGGTCTTCAATGCCGCGGCGAAGGTGAAGGGCGTTAGCAGCGAGGCCAACGTGATGCGGCTACAGACGGACGAGAGCGGTAAGGCGCTGCGGATTATTGAGAATTTTTTTGTGAAGAACGAGTCGAACCCGCCGCTGACGCAGTTCAGCGACCGGCCGTTTGAGTTTTATCTGCCGGAGGGCGCAGTGGTGGAGGGGTCGGCTGCGCTGGCTCCGGGTGGAATGCCGGTGCAGGCTTCGCCGGTGCCGCTGGGGGATCCGAACCATTATGCGTTTATCTTTCCGATCCGGCCGGGGGAGACGCGGTTTCAGATTTCGTACCGGCTGCCGTATGGCGGGAGCTTGAAGTTTGCTCCGCGAGTGACCATGCCGACGGATACGATTGCGATCATGATGCCGAAGAGCATGACATTCAAGCCTGGGATTTCGGCGCCGTATACGCCGGTGACCGAGGAGACCACGGCGCAGACGTATGTGGCGCGGAACGCGCAGCCATCGCAGGCGCTGGACTTTACGGTTTCGGGGACGGGGCAGATGCCTCGGGATACGGGAGCGGCGGCGGCTGGTGGAGCGGCCGCGGGCGATGCTTCGGCGCCGGCCGGGGCTGGTGGTGCGACGAGTTCGGCTGCGAGCGATACGCGGCCGGGTGGTGGGTTGGGGGTTCCGCTTGATCCTGAGGGGACGAATGATCCGTGGGCTAAATATAAGTGGTGGATCCTGGGTGCGTTGGGACTGGTGATGGCCGTTGGCGCGGGGATTCTTTTGAAGAATGGGCCTGCGCAGACAGTTGCTCCCGCGGCGGTTGGGAGTGGTGTTGCGACTGGACCAGTTGCTGCGGGGTCCGATTCCCTGCTGGCAGCGATGAAGGAAGAGTTGTTTGCGCTCGAAACCGATAAGTTACAAGGCAGATTGACGGAGAACGAGTATCTTGAGCAGAAGGCGGCGCTTGAAGTGGTGCTGCGGCGAGCGCTATTGCGCGGTGACCGTGCTGCGGATGCGTCTAAAGTAGTAGACCCGGTGACCTGAGGTGCTGCTATGAATACGTTCAAATCGACGCTGCTGCTGGTTACACTGACGCTCTTTCTGATTTTGATTGGGGAGTACTTCGGTGGGCGGAACGGGATGGTGTTGGCGTTTCTGCTCTCGGTCGTGTTTAACTTCGGGACTTACTTCTTCTCCGACAAGATTGCGTTGAGGATGTACAACGCGCAGCCGGTGACGCGGGAGCAGTTGCCGCGGGCGTATGCGGCGGTGGAGCGGCTGACGGCGAAGCAGGGGTTGCCGATGCCGAAGATCTATGTGCTGCCGACGGAGTCGCCGAATGCGTTCGCGACGGGGCGGAACCCGCAACATGCTTCGGTGGCGGTGACGCATGGAATTCTTCAGCTGCTGGATGATGAGGAGTTGGAGGGTGTGCTGGCGCATGAGCTGGGGCATGTGAAGAATCGCGATATTCTGACGAGCTCGATTGCGGCTACGCTGGCTGGAGCGATCACGATGGTTGCGCGGATGGGGTATTGGGCTGCGCTGTTTGGCGGCGGTGGCGGCGGCGGACGCAGCCGTGAGCGTGGCGGTGGCGGGCTGGGCGCGTTGCTGATGATTATTGTGGCGCCGATTGCGGCTTCGCTGATTCAGCTGGCGATCTCGCGGTCGCGGGAGTATGAGGCGGATGCGACGGGGGCGGCGACGACGGGCGATCCGTATGCGCTGGCGCGGGCTCTGCAGAAGTTGGACGCTTATTCGAAGAGGATTCCGATGGAGGCTTCGCCTTCGAATGCGCATCTGTTTATCGTGGCTCCGCTGCTGGGGAGTGGAGGGATTGCGAGTCTGTTCTCGACGCATCCGCCGATGAAGGAGCGCATACGGCGGCTGATTGGGAGGGATTCGGTTTAGGATGCAGACTCTTTTGCGGGCCCTGCGGATGTATGCGATGGTGGCGTGGGTTGGTGGGTTGGCGTTCTTTGCTTTCGTGGTTGCGCCGGTGGCATTCGGCAGCTTGCCGAGCGCGCATGAGGCGGGGATTGTGGTGGGTGGGACGCTGCGGGTGCTGCACTGGATTGGGTTGATTGGCGGTGGTGTCTTTTGCCTGGCGACAGGTTGGCTTTGGTTGTGGGCTGAAGTACCCGCGCGGATTGGGTTTGCGCGGCAGCTGGCTCTGACGGCAGTGATGCTGTTGGTGACGGCTTACTCGCAGTTCAGGATACTGCCGGCGATGGAGGTTGACCGCACGCTTGCTGGAGGCGAGGTGGAGACGGCATCGCTGGACAATGAGGGACGGGTGGACTTTGAACGGCTGCATACTTTGTCGGAGCGGCTGGAGGGGTTGGTGTTGTTGTGCGGGCTGGGCGTGGTGTTTGTGCTGTCGCGCGAATCGCAATGGCCGGAGACGGGGAAACCGAAGACGGATAGAATCGTTAGACCATGAAAAATGGAGTGGATGGTTTGCGGTGCGGTGGGAATTTTATTGCTAATACGATTGATGGCGATGGGTTGTACATTCGCCGGAACGATTAGCCGTGTCCTCGCTTTGGTTGAGCCTGACGCTGGGGTTGGTGGCTGGGCTGGCGGATTATCTTGGCGGGTTTCTGCTGGTGCGGCGGTCGCCTTCGGCGAAGGCGCTGCGGTATTTCGTGGCGCTGGGCGCGGGATTCATGCTGGCGGCGGCAGTGCTGGAGATGATCCCGGAGGGCCTGCATTTGAATCCGCAGTGGACTCCTCTGCTGATTCTTGCAGGGTACTGCGGGGTACATCTGCTGGAGCATACGCTGGTGCCGCACTTTCACTTTGGCGAAGAGACGCACCATCATGAGTTTCTTTCGGCGAGGACGAGCTACTCGGTGTTGCTTGGGTTGGCGACGCATACTTTTTTCGATGGGGTGGCGATCGGCTCGGGGTTTGTGCTGTCGCACTGGCTGGGGTGGATACTTTTCTTCGCGGTGTTTCTGCATAAGCTCCCTGAGGGTTTTACGATGGCAAGCGTGATGCTCGCGGGGGGGCGGGGTCAGGCGATGGCGTTGAACTCGGCGCTGTTTCTGGGAGCGATGACTCTGCTTGGCGTGCTGGTGATTAATCTTGAGCCGAGCTGGGTGCGTGTGGGGTTGCCGCTGTCGGCTGGGGTGACGATCTATGTTGCGGCGACAGATCTGGTGCCGGAGGTAAATCGGGAGCCGGGAATTAGGATGGCGCTGGTGTTTTTTGTGGGGGTAGTGGTGTTTTTTCTGCTGCGGCTGCTGGGGCCGGGGTAAGGTGGCCAAATACGGTCGAGACTCTATTAGATTTGCGGCACTTCTGGCAAAAGGCGGGGGTTCTTCGCTCCTCTCACCATGACAACTCCTAATAACTTAGGAATAGCCTTTCCAGCTACTGAGATTGCTCGAGGACGAGGGTTACGGTTGTGGAGTGTTGGAGGATGCTGCCGGTAGAGGTTGTGGCTGTGCCGGTGACCGTGATGGTGTAATTCTTGGAGGAGAGGGTGAGAGCATCGGCGGTGCTGATGCGGTTTCCACAGCCGGTGGCGAAGAGCATGCTGAGGCCGAGGAGCGCGAGGGTGAAAAGCTTTATTGATGCGCGATAGCTGCGCGGGCGAAGACCCAGAGCTGCGATGGGGAACAACAGAACTGCCCAGGTGATGGGTGGATGGGTGGAGTTGTTTTTTAGCGCGGTGGTGTTTGGGGTTGAGATGGTCAGGGTGAAGGCATTGGTGGCGCCTCCTGGTGGCAGAGTGGGTGGGTTGAAGGAGGCGGTGGAGAGGTTGGGCAGGCCGGTGGCGGCGAGGGCGATGGGGCTCGACATGTTGCCTTGAAGCTGGACGGTGAAGCTGTAGCTGGCAGAGCTGCCAGAGGCAATGGTTTGGGTTGTGGTTCCGGTGGGCGTGAGGGTGAAGTCGGGGTTGGTGGTGGGGCCAGTGCCTACGGTGATGAGTTGCGGGCTCGAGATGCTGGAGGTGAAGTTGGTACTTCCACTGTAAAAGGCGGTGAAGGAGTGGGAGCCCCCTGTGATCGAGGCAATGGTGAAGACTGCGTCTCCGCTGGCCGAGATCGGCAAAGCGAAGAGAGGGTTGCCGCCGTCGAGGAGAGTGATCGTGCCGGGGAAGGTGCCGGCGGTAGTGCTGGCGACGTGCGCGGTGAGGGTAATAGAGGAGCCGGAGGTGGCAGTGGCGATGAGGTTGCTAAGAGTGATGAGCGTGGGCGCCGGGTTGATGGTGAGGGTTGCGACGGGTGATGCTACGGCGTAGTTCCCTGCTGCGGGGCCGGTGAGGGTTGCAGTGATGGGATAAGGCCCGGCGGGGGAGAGCGCCGTGGCAGTGGTGGTGAAGGTGGCGGAGAGGTTGGTCGCGTCCTGCGGGAGCACGCCGGTGAGGTTGCCGCTGATGCCGGGGATCGGTTGGCCGTAGAGGAGGGTGATGGAAGCGACTGTAGCGGTGAGCTGTTGCGGGGTGATGGTGAGGGCGAAGGTGGAGCTTTGCGCTGCACCGTGGGTCTGGTCTCCGCCGTAAGTGGCGGTGAGGCTGTGTTGGCCCGCGGACAGCGCGGTAGTGGGTAGCGTGGCGACGTTAGCGGCGAGGGTTGCTGTGCCGAGGCTGGCGGTTGTGCTGGAGGTCGTGTCGAAGAAGGTGATGGAACCGGAGGCGGGCGTTGCCGAGGCGATGGTGGCGGTGAGTTGGCCGGTGCCGTAGACGATGACTGAGGGCGATGTGAGCGTGAGCGCGCCGGGAGCAGTGACGCCAATACCGGCGATGGTTTGGATGGTGGTGGTGGGGGCGGGCGCGGCGGTGAGCTGGCGGATGCGCTGGTTGCCGGTATCGGAGAGAGTGAGGAGGGTGGAAGGCGAGATCGCGGTGTTGCGGGGGGAGTCGAGGGAGGCGGTGATGGCGGGGCCTCCGTCGCCGGCGAAGGCCTGGATGCCGTCGCCGGCGACGGTGGTGATGATGCCGGTGGCGGCGTCGATGCGGCGGATGCGATGGTTTGCGGTGTCGGCGAGATAGAGGTTGCCCTTGGTGTCGATGGTGAGGCCGTGGGGGAGGGCGACAATGGCGGTGGTCGCGGCGGCGGTGTCGCCGGCAAAGCCTGGAGCGCCGGTGCCTGCGATGGTAGTGATGATGCCACTCGTAGCGGTGATCTTGCGGATGCGGTGGTTGTGGGTGTCGGCGAGGTAGAGATTGTTCGCCGAGTCGAGAGTTAGGCCAGTGGGTGAGTCGATGGTGGCAGAGGTGGCGAGGCCTGTGTCGCCGGAGAAGCCTTGAGTGTCAGTGCCTGCAATGGTGGTGATGATGCCGGTGGTGGCGGCGATCTTGCGGATGCGGTGATTGCCGGTGTCGGCGAGGTAGAGATTGCCGGCCGTGTCGAGGGCGAGGGCTGTGGGGAGATCGAGCTGGGCGGCGGTGGCGAGGGCGTTGTCGCCGGAGAAGCCGGGAGTGGTGCCTGCGATCGTGGTGATGATGCCAGTGGTGAGATTGAGTTTGCGGATGCGGTGATTGTGCGTGTCGGCGACGTAGAGATTGTTTGCGGTGTCGAGTGCGAGGCCCTGAGGTGAGTCGAGCGTGGCAGCAGTGGCACGGCCAGTATCGCCGGAGAAGCCTTGCGTGCTGGTGCCGGCGATGGTGGTGATGCTGCCCGCGGTGTCGACCTTGCGGATGACGTGGTTTCCAGTCTCGGCGAAGTAAAGGTTCCCGGCGGCGTCGAAGACGATCGCTGAGGGAAGAATGAGCGGGACAGTGAGGGCGGAGACAGATGCGGTTTGCGCAGAAGCGATGAGAGGAGAGGCGAGGAAGAGCAGAAGGAGGAGTGCGATCCGGAGTGGAGCGTAGGGGGAGCGAGGAGGGTGTGTGATGCTCTGCGAACCCATGAGGTGTGGCCCGGATGCGATTTGCGAATCAGTTTGGTGCGCGATGCGGTCGCGAACCTATGCCTAACTTTACCTCAATGCGTTTTGTCGATGACTACTACTTTCGATACCTGGATGGATGTCGATGCCCAGTGGGTAGGATTGGCCGTCGATGATAGTCTGCGGTTGAACGTCGCTCGACTGTCGCGAGATTAACTCATCGAGGAAAAGTTTGCGGAGGAAGGATGCCACGTCATTGTTTAACGCTGGATTTGAAGGACAACGAGACTGCGATCGCGGAATACAAGCGGTATCACGTCAAGATTTGGCCGGAGGTGAAGCAGAGCCTGTTCGACGCCGGGGTGGTCGAGATGGAGATTTATCTTCTTGGGACCAGAATGTTCATGATCATGGATGTGAATGACTCGTTTTCGCTGTCGGCCAAGGCCGCCAAGGACCTGGCGAACGCGAAGGTGCAGGAGTGGGAGACCATCATGCACGGATTTCAGCAACAACTACCCGGGGCGAAGCCTGACCAGTATTGGATGGTTATGGAGAAAGTGTTCAGCCTGGACGAACAGTAGTCGCCGCCCGTGATTCTTAAGAAGGAGAAACAGCGGAAGGCCCCGGAATGTTGCACCGGGGCCTTCCGCTGTTGGATGCTGCTTTGGTTAGGGGATGGTCTGGAAGCGGCCGTTGTTGAGTCCGACCGCATACGGGGCGTAGATGGGAACACCCGCGCCAACGATCTCGGTGACGAAGTTGTTGCCGGTCCCTGCGATCCAGACGTTACCGGCCTGATCGACCGCCATGGCACTGCTGGCGTTCAGGTAGGTCGTATCCTTCTGATAACCCGTGGAGGGTGTGATTGCTCCACCAAAGACGCTGATTTCACTGACGCCGTTGGCGGCGTTGTTGGCGATCCAGGTGTTTACCCGGCCATCGACCGCGAGCCCCTTCGGCGCACTCACTCCAGCTCCTCCTGTAAAGGGGAAGCCTCCTGCCGTAGCGTAAGTGGACCCACTCTTGACGAGTTGAGTGATGGCTCCGGTATCGACTGCCGAGGTGAAGATGCCACTGCGGCTGACGGCAATTCCCCAGGAGTTGCCGGATGTGGTGAACGGCGTGGTGATGAAGCCATTCAAGTTTCCCGCTCCTGTGCTAGGCGTAATCTGCGAGATGAAGGTAGAGCCCGAGGAGACCCAGATGTTGTTGGGTGTCGTCGTGTTCGCATAGTCAGCCATCATGCGGATCGGATTGACGCCAACCGTGCTGGAGATCTGAACTGGAGCCACCGCTGTGGTCCCGGTTGACGCACCCACCAGCTCATAAACTGAACCAGTAGTACCTGAGACCGCGGAGAAGTACACGTTTCCGAAACCATCGGCCGTAATGGCGAGCGGTGTTACGCCAACCGGGTAGGCGAGGGTGGTTTTTGTGCCCGGATTGTAGCGGTACATGGTGGTGCCGCCGGCGAACCAGACGTTGGGGTTATGACCGCTGACGTTCAATGTGCCCGCATCGATAGCGCCACCGGTATTAGAGGCTCCTGGATCGAAGTTGACGCAATAGAAGGGTGCGCCCGTAGCGGCGATCGAGGAGAGATTGCCTCCGGCCTGCGAGTTTCCAAACCATACATTGTCCTGCGCATCGATGCTGATATCGGTAGGCGAGGAGATGAAGGAGCCCGTGCCGCCGGTAGGCGTACCGCAGTTGCTGGTGCTCGCGTAGCTGACGCCGATCGTCCAGTCGGTTGGTAGAGCCGAAAGCGAGGGTTGGTAGGGCGCGCCGGTTGCAGGTTGAAGGCCGAAGAGAGTCGTCATATTCGACGAGCTGCCGTTGGTGGGATTGGTAAAGATGTAGAACAAGGCCTGAAGAGTATCAGTGGCGGCGGCAAAGCTACCCGGATTGAGGCTCGTCAGATTCGGAGTTGGAGGCGCAGCCGCGCTGAAGAGTGAAGCGCAATTCGGGTCAGTCGCGGTCGCTCCGTTGACGCAGGTGGAGATGATGTTCGCAATGGTATTGATCTTCGCGGCCTCGGGGGTTGCGGTGAGGGTGACCGATGAAGCGATACTGCCATTGGTGGCCGCTGGAATGGAAAGGGAAGGGTTGGCGAGACCGGTCGCGGCATTGGCCAGAACATTAACGGTGTTCGGAAGATTGAGCATGATCAGCCGCTGTTGGCCGGTGCCATCGGCAACAAGGGTATCGGCGTGGCCATTAACATCGGTCGCCGGATTGAAGAACTGCTGCACCACGGCCATGGTGGCGGCCGTCGTTACCTCGCTCATGTAGACAAAACTAGAAGCGCCGATGAAGGAACAGTCCCCGTAGAGCGCGATAAAGGCCGCGGCGGTGTTGGACTGCGAGGAATTTCCATTGTTCTGCGTATTGCCACCTACGGAAGTGACATAGACCAGCGGTGAGCCGCCGGTCGTGGGGCAGGCGTAGTTCGGGGTGGTGCCATCGCCCGCCGTGCCTCGGGTGAAGCTGAAGGAACCCAGGCTGTCTGACGTGGTGGTGGCCGCCTTGATAGCGGCGGCACCCTGACCGGCGAACCAAAGAGTGACTGTGGCACCAATGACGGGTTGATTGCCGCCATGAATGGTCCCGCTGAGCGTGGCGGGCGAGCTGAATGGGTTTGAGCTTGCGGCCGTAGTCGCCATATTCGAGCATCCCGCGGTGAATACGGCGCTCGATGCCAAAAGCGCGAGCAGATTTCGCTTTGAGCCCGTCAGCCGGGCAAATTTATTGCCAATCATGGAAGTTCCCTCCGAAAGGTGGTGGTGCGGTTTGCTAGACAAGGTAGTTGCCTTGGCGACAGGTTGAGGTGACCAGGGGGAAATCGCAGTCATAAGTTGTGACAGGCTTCGGAAAAAAGGTACCTGATTGCAAGTCGAATGGTAAAGGTCTAATTAACATCCAGAGCATCCTGCTTACCGAACCCTTGGTTGGAAGTAATGACCCGTTTGGGGGAGATTATTGCCAGACAAAGGTAAATCTTGAACGTCTCATGATGGAGCATAACCGACGTTGGCTGTTCTGTTGCTTAAATGCTCATGATACTTTTGGGTCATTCATGAGCAGCACAATTTGTTGCATAGAGATAAAAACGCCGCAGAATTGGGTGCCTTTGGCTTCGCGGATTCCAAATACTTCAGGTTTGTTAACGATTGACAGGTCATCGTTTAGATAAGAATTTGCTCTGAGGCGGTACATGGCTTTGTTGAGAACCGATGAGCCCCTGGAAATTGAGCGGATGCCGAGGGAGAGATATAGCTGCAGTTGAATTTCACTGTCCAGCTATTACTCAACTTTGTTCCATGTCGTGGATTTCCTGCTTCGCCTGCTCTTTTCTTCGCGTCTCTTCGCGTCGAAGGATGTCCAGATTTGCGGGCCTAGGCGACTGAGCCTACCTGTGGACTTCGCTGCAGCCGCTAAGTGCCGCAGTCCATGGGGTCGGCTCTGTTTTGTTGGACAAGGCGAGCCGAGAAGCTTCTGCAATCGATGGGCAACTCTGGTTGCGGAAGACCAATCTAGTCTAGTAGAGTGCTGTCCAGCGAAGCCTCATCAACGGAGACAATCTCATGCGCGATAAATACTTGGCTTTAGCGAGCCTGGCTCTTTCAGCGACCCTTCTTTTGAGCGGATGCAAGAGCTCAACACCGCCCCCGGCCGCTGCGCCCGATCAGAGTTCGAGCGCGGCTGGAACGGGTGCGCCGGCCAATCCTCCGAATTCGGCTGGAGCCCCCGGTGCCGCCCCTGCCACGGCGCCTCCGGCGTCAGCACCTGCCGTAGCGCCTTCGACTCCGGCTACAGCTCCGGCTCCCGTTGCTTCTGCTCCACCGCCGCCACCTCCTCCGGTGCGGTTGACGGCGCCGGCGGGCTCTGCGGTCACGGTAACTGTGACAGAACGATTAGCCGCCAGCCAGAATGCTGTCGGAGACAGATTTACCGGCGTATTGGCAGCCCCGGTCCGTTCATCTGGTGGCGGGGTGGTCTTCCCGCGTGGAGCACGAGTGATGGGGACCGTGGTGGCCTCCAAGGGACAGGGAAAGTTCAAGGGATCAGGTGCTCTGGGGATTCAGGTGAACTCGATCTCCGGGACGCCGGTGAGCGTGAACACCTATGAGAAAGAACAGGCAGGCAAGGGCAAGCGTACCGCCGGCTTCATCGGCGGCGGCGGTGGTGGTGGAGCACTGATCGGCGGCCTGGCCGGCGGCGGCAAAGGCGCTTTGATCGGCGGCCTGCTCGGCGCGGGTGCGGGCACGGCCGGGGCTGCGTTCACGGGGAATAAGGATGTGGTGATTCCATCGGAGTCAACTGTGACGTTCCACCTGACGGCCCCGGTCACGATCACGGTCCGAGGAAAGGAATCAGCTCCAGAACAATAGAGCTGACGAAAGAAAACACCTGCTCCTTTATGGGAGCAGGTGTTTTCTTTTTTGGCCACACGGATTGGGATGGCTTTGCGGAGAACAAGAGCCTGCGGCGGTAGACTGGATTCATGCGGTTGAATCCGGTTTTTTTATTGTCTGCGACCGATGTGGCGCACTTCCCTTCCGAAGCGAAGACGTATGGAGCGGCGGAGGTGGCGTTTCTGGGGCGCTCGAACGTGGGCAAGTCTTCGCTGATCAATTCCCTGCTTGGATCGAAGCAGGCGCATACTTCTTCGACTCCTGGGCGGACGCGGGCAATCAATTTTTTCGCGCTGCATGAGGGCGCGGGCGAGAAGATGAGGATGAAACCTACGCTGATCCTTGCCGATCTGCCGGGGTACGGGTACGCGAAGATCTCGAAGTCGATCTCGGCGGAGTGGCCGAAGTTTATAGAGCCGTATCTTGCGGAGCGGGAGACGCTGGCGCTCTGCATCTGCCTCGTGGATACGAATATTCCACCGCAGCCAAATGATACTCAGCTGATTACCTACTTCAAGCAGACGCAGCGGCCGTATCTCGTGGTGGGGACGAAGGCTGACAGGCTGTCGAACAATGAGCTGGCAAAGTCCATCGCTGCGTTGAAGAAGGCGCATGAGGTGGACGAAATTTTGCCGGTTTCGGCGAAGACCGACGCGGGAACGAAGGTGTTGTGGGCGAAGCTGATGGAAGTGGCGGAGTGATCTGCGAAGCGATCTGCTCTAAGTGCAGCTAAACTGAAACCATGCCCTCCGTCGCAAATTTCATAGCCGCTAAAGACCGCCTCGCGGTCGCACTCGACTTTACTGACGAAGATCAGGCGATGAAACTTGTAGACAGCCTCGGTGATACCTGCCGGTGGTTCAAGGTCGGCATGGAGCTTTATTACGCTGCCGGCAACCACGTTGTGCGGCTGCTTCGCGATCGCAGCTTCAACGTCTTCCTCGACCTCAAGCTGCATGACATCCCGAACACGGTGGCTGGCGCGGTGCGCTCCGCCACGCAGGCCGGTGCGTCTCTGCTCACCATCCATGCCAGCGGCGGCGCGGCTATGATGGCTGCGGCAGCCGAGGCTGCGTCGGCTCCGGGTTCTCCGCGCCTGCTCGCTGTCACTGTGCTGACCAGCATGGACACCAGTGAGCTGGCCGGCATCGGCATTACTGCTTCTCCGGCCGATCAGGTACTGCGCCTTGCCAGACTCGCCCGCGCCTCAGGCATCGACGGCATGGTCTGCTCTGCGGAAGAGGTCGCCATGCTTCGCAAAGAAACCAGCCCCGACACCCTCTTGGTCATTCCGGGAATTCGCCCCGCAGGAAGCGCTGTTGCAGACCAGAAGCGCGTTGCCACACCTGGGCAGGCTATCGCCGATGGGGCCTCGATGCTGGTCGTTGGACGCCCCATTACTCGTGCTGCCGACCCCGCGGCCGCTGCCCGGGCGATCCTTAAAGAGATCGAGCAAACTAAGCAAAAAATAATATGAGAAAATGAGAAAAATAAAGTTGGAATAGTTGGCATGTTTTCGGAATCGAAAAAGTGTCCGTCAACTCACCACGATTCACCAGCAAGTGACCACAACTTCACCACGAAAACACCACGTTTAAAACGCACATTTTCTCGAAACCCCCTGCAAAAACACACGTTCACCACGCTAAAAATAATAACCCGCGAAAAACTAAAACTGCGTAGCCAGCCCGAGCGCTCCGGCGCTATGCGTAACGCCCATATCGCTCAGCCGAAGCGCCAGAGCCTTGGCTGAGCCGCCCCCACGCTGAAACTCACTCAACTCCAATTCGGTCACATCGAAGCCGCGCTCAATCAATCGTTCGGCCAGATCAGTTTTTACCGCGCCCATCAAAATATCGTGCCCGGCGTTGATGACATTGCAGGCAAACTGGGTCGCCTCCAACTCAGTGACGGCAATACGCTTGTCTCCACTGTACGCCGCCTCAATCTTCGCTCGTGAGGCCGCATCGAACGCATCCGGAAAATACAGCAGATATCCTCCACTGAGCGGGGCGAAACATAGATCCAGGTGATAAAACCGCGGGTCGACAAGATGCAGCGATGTCACCGGCGTATGCCACGCATCGGCTACGTGGCGATGGCTGATCTTGCATGTTCGAACACCGTGCGCAGCCCACAGATGGCTGCCATTCGACTCAAACAGCGCGTCGCCTTCTCCCTCAAACGAGGTCTCCCGCGGCGTTGCCCAAAGCAGAAAGCCCGCCTCCTCGAGCCACTGGCGGACGTGGCTCTCTTCGGTCTGGCGCTGCGGATGAGTGAAGCTTGAGACCGCTGCCACTCCATGCTGAACTAATGCTGCGTGGGCCACAAACACCATATCCGGCGAGCCTTCGCGTGCCTGCAGCAGACGCACATCTGCAATCCGCTGCAGCTCCTGATAGAGATTCTTCCATTGCATGAACGCAGTATCGCGCGACGGCTGATGCAGATTTCCCGCCATCCATGGGTTGATGACGTAGTTGACGTCATACCATTGCGGCGGGCACATCAGATAGGTTGGGCGATTGAAGTGAGGGAGAGAGGTGAGGTCTGAAGCAAAAGATGACGCAGGCAGCGTGGTAATCATAAAACCGGGTTCCCTACTTTCCGTAGTAGAGTCTGCCCGTCGCCGACAACGATCGTCAAGTGCGTGCCGGTAAATTATTTGTACAACTTTGGTGCACTGTTTTCAGTACGGTCTGCTCTCGGTTTGGCCCTCCAAATGACTGATACGCTGGCCCTGCAAATGGTGGGACCACACATGACGAAGAGCCCGCGATGGGGCTCTCTGTCGCATGCTGCGGAGATGGAATGGCCTAAAGTTTTTCGAAGAAATCGCACGCCGAACAGGAGATATAGACTCCGCCGGGAGTACCGCGCTCACGGTCCTTGACGCGCTTGACGATACGGGTGGGTTTCGAGCACTTCGGGCAATCGGTGCTCTTGTTGGTGTCCATGACCTTCTTACGGTCGCCGGTCTTGGCAATCTTCGCCATAATGCTTGTTCTCCCTGGTACGAATATTGCGGCTCGCGCGCTGGATGTCCTGATGGGCCGCTACCTTTGCGGGCAGGCAGAATCAAATCATCCGGAACTTCTCGTAAAGATTGTCCGGGACTGGCCACGGGGAAAATCGGGCCACGGCGGGAATCAGGTGGAGAAGAACTGCGATTGAGGCTCTTCCATAAGTTTACACGACTACGGCATGGGTGGCCGGGGGTTCGTGCGGGAACTGGTTCCTGAATTCGGACCTGGATTTGAACCGGGATTCGCTCCGGGATTTGTTGACGGATTGCTTGCAGAACCGATTCCGGGATTCGCCGTAGGATCGGTTCCCGGGCCTGAATCAGTGCCGGGAGGTGGCGGAATTGGAGCTGCTGAGCTCTTGGTTGGGAACTGGACTTTGCCAGGACCGTCGGGGGGAGCGGCTTCTCCGGGAAGACGGAGCGACGGCGGGGCTGCCGGCTTGTCTTCCGATGCCTTCGGGTCTTGGTCGCCCATCGCGACCTCGCGGGTTGGTGTTGGATCGAAGTCGCCCATCTCATTTGTGTTGTGGATTTCGATGGGCTTGCCGAGCGCTGCGATCTCGACCATTGTGACTCGATCTCCGACGAAGCGGACGAAGCGAATGGTCTGCGGGACGTGACCGTAGATCCACTCCTCGTAACGACCACCGCCGGGATCGCTGCTGAGCTGGTCTCGCATCTTGTTCTCCGGCGCGCCCAGTGCGGCGAGAACCATGCGACGGTTCATCCCAACCAGAACTTCGTGTGCGGCGATGGCGTCCTTCAACGGAGTTGGAAGAGTGTCGGCGTAGGCTTGCTCGGAGGATTTGACTCCGAAGTCGATCAACGGCTCCAGGAGCGCCTTGATCTCCGGGCCGGAGACTTCAGGGACGCCACCTTCGAAGACGAGGGTGATTCGCGAGCCGGTTGCTACCTCTCCCGTGTCCTGGGCGACTGGTGCATCGTTGAACTGAATGTGGCGCAGGAAGCGGTGTTTCGCGTAGGGGCCGCCGTTGAAGTCGAGGATGATGCGGTCACCTTTGATCTCCATTGACGTGACGACGACGCGGTCGCCGGGGGCAGCGGATTGGCCCTTCTCGTAGATCATCTTCCTGTATTCGGCGGGGCCGGGAGTGAGTTTTCCGTTCGCTTGAAGAACAAGACCAGCGCTGATAGGAAGGGCGCGATGGGCAAAACCCTGCTCGGCCTCGAGATTGCGAATGAGATCGCGGCGGCCGCGTTCGGTGAGCTTCTTCTCGGGCAGCGGCACGTGGGTGGGAGTGAAGTCGGTGGCGATGTCTGCGGTGGCGGATTTTTCTCCGACGGTGAAGACCTGGGCGTGCCCCGTCGCGAAGGGTAGGGCCAGGAGTCCTGCGATGAGGGCCGATCTGTAGAGGGTCAGTGCCATGGAAGCACCTCAGATATAGAACAGCTTGCGCCTTCTCTTTGCTTTTGACAAGGGGTATGGTCACTTTGTGGAGACAAAAAACGTTAAGTTTTTTTGCTATGGTGAAACGGGGCTTTTACAGGGGGTTTTGAGAAAAATTGCGTTTCAGGCGTGGTGTTTTTGTGGTGAAGTCGTGGTGAATTGCCGGTAGATCGTGGTGCGTTGATGGACGCTTTTCCGGGTCTGAAAACATGCCACTTTTGCCAACTTTATTTTCAACTACTTTTCCGAGGGGGCAGTCAGGGCTTTGGTTCGTCGCCTGCGGAGCGGGTCTGAGGGGTTGCGGGCAGGATCTGAACCAGCGATACGGCGGCGGCTGGCTTAGCCTGCTGGGCTTGCTGTGTCTGTTGTTCCATGGCTACGTGTGCTGCCGGTGGCTGGGCCTCCATCGGGTAGCCCGCCGCGACTATCGGGACGTAGGTGTAGTGCCAGGCGTAGTCGCGTGTGATGCGGATGAGGATGACGATTCCTATCAGCAGGACGACTGCGGTGAAGGTTGCGCCCTCGGGGCCGTAGTCGCCGCCGGTGAGCGAGAGCCGGCCGAAGGAGCGGGTTTGAACGATGCTGGCAAAGCCGCTGATTCCGCTGATGGGCAGGCCGAAGAGGATGCCCATGGAGGCGTTCCAGGCGAAGTGGAATCCCCAGCCGAGCCAGAGACCGTGGGTGCGCAGCCAGGCGACGGAGAGCAGCAGGCCGGCGAGCATCGTGACCAGAGTGCTTGTCCAGTTGGCGCCTGGGTTAAGACGGTGGCCGAGTCCGAATAGGAGAGACATCGTGATGGTTGCTGCGACTGGCCCGATGGCTTCCATCAGGCGGCGAAAGGGATAGCCACGAAATGCAACCTCTTCGGCGAGGGCGGCGACCGCGAGGGTGACGAGGTTGAGAAGAAGCAGGCCGAAGGCGCGCGGCTGTGTCCAGAGCTGGATTTTCAGGGTTCCGGCGAGCGCCATGGGCAGGACGGCGAGTACGACGAGGGTCCAGCCGAGTGCAGCACCGAGCTGCCACTCGCGCCCGGAGGTGGGACGCTTCGGGAGGCCGAGGACCTCACGAACGGTGGAGCGCTGCTTAGCGATTGCCTGGAGGATGGAGAATCCCAGCGCCAGAAGGAAGAGCAGGAAGATGGAGGTGAGCAGTGGACGGGCGGAGTCGAGGGCAAAGCGCTTCGAGATGCCACGGGCGGCGCGACCGGCTACCGTATCTGCGGCGAGAAACCACACCACGGAAGTTACGAACAGGGCAAGCTGCAGGGTGCGCTCGGAACGGCGTTGGGTTGTTGAATCGAGCGGGGACAACGGTGGCGACTCCAGTGTGGTTCGGTGCTGCTAGAGCAAAATCATGTTTGATGTACCCGGACAAACCTGGATACCCCGACAAAATACAGGGTTCCTTCACTTCGTTCAGGATGACAACGTTAAACAAAAAGAGGTACAGGAGCCCTGTCGGCTCTAAACGGTGGTGTAGAACTGGGCGATGTTGCGGAACTTGGTGTAGCGCTGGTCCAGCATGACGTCGAGGGGAAGCGCGCGAAGGCTCGCGAGGTGGTAGCGAAGTTTTTTGCCGACCATCGTCATGGTTTCGGCGGGATCGTTCTGCGTGCCGCCGCGGGGTTCGCGGAGGACGTCATCGACACAGCCCATCAGTTTGACGTCGCCGGCGGTGTATTTGAGCGCGGCGGCGGCCTGTTGTTTTTTGCTGGCGTCCTTCCACATGATGGAGGCGCAACCCTCGGGGGAGATGACGGAGTAGATGGCGTTTTCGAGCATGAGAACGCGATCGGCGACGGCGAGCGCAAGCGCACCCCCCGATCCGCCTTCGCCGGTGATGGTGGCGATGGTGGGGACGCGGAGGCGAGACATCTCGATGAGGTTGCGGGCGATGGCTTCGCCCTGGCCGCGCTCTTCGGCTCCGATGCCGGGGTTCGCGCCCGCGAGGTCAATGAAGGTGAAGATCGGGCGGCCGAACTTTTCGGCGATCTTCATGCAGCGGAGGGCTTTGCGGTATCCTTCGGGGTCTGGGCTGCCGAACTTGCGGGCTACACGTTCCTTGAGGGTGCGGCCCTTGAGGTTAGCAATGACCATGACCGGGTCGCCGTGGAAGAACGCCATGCCACAGGCCATCGCCGCATCGTCGCCGAAGGCACGGTCGCCGTGGATCTCGCTGAAGTCGGTGAAGAGTGCTTCGATGAAGTCCATCGGATAGGGACGCTGAGGATGCCTGGCCAACTCCGTCTTGATCCATGCCTCGGGAGTTGGTGCCGGTACCGGATGAGGATGTGCTGATCTGCCTGCTTCGTGTTCGGCCATCGTAATTCATTGTATCGAAGAGTGATGGGTGATAGTTATCCAGAGCGTTGTGCTCGATGAAGAACAGCCAAAGAAAGAAGGCCAGAAGGCCACGCTGTAGAGAAGACCCTCTGTTGCCGCTTGGTATGCTGCGGCTAGCCCATCGCGCCGCTGCCGATGACAACAAGTCTCATAGTGGTTTTCGTTTTGCTTCCAAGTGAATGAACCAGGACTAATCCGCGTTTATGCGAAGCGTTCGGTATAACTTCCAACGCGAAGATTCGGCCACACGTTGGAAATGCGACTCCAGGTAGGGGCCATAGATCTCCGGCACGGTGGTCTGCATGCCACCATCAGTAAAGAACTTCGGCACCATCACAAGGTCTGCTGCCCCGAAGAGGCGTTCCGGGCTGACCTTGTGTGCTGCATTGAAGCTGCCGTTGTAATCCAGAAACGTGCTCCCGCCCGGCGCCGGAGGAATCCCTAATCCGTAAGAGAACGGATTCGAACAATCGAGCGACATCACCCGCTCGCCCGGCTTCCGATATTGCTGCAAAAGTCTGAAACCGTCATTTACGAGGTATGTATAACCTATGTCGTCCTTCAGCGGAACGAACTGCCGGAGGGCCTGGGCTTGGAAATGAGGCGCCGCCCGCGCAGAGTGCATCATCAGCCACCGGGCGGTACTCAAGCTAACAATCGCGGAAAAAATGCTTATCCCGGCAAAGATTGCGCCTCCGCCGATCATCAATGACACCATCCCGCCACCTTCAGTGGAGGTGCTCCGGCGGTTCGCAAGCAGTCTCTGGCCAACCGTCAGAAAATAGAGACCGAGTAAGGGCAACTCTGTCGGTTGAAAGTTACCGAAGATCAAAAGCAAACTCGCCACAGTCACGCTAACACCCGCCAGGAGTTCGCGCATCGCGGCCTGTGGCTTCCCAGAATCAACCAGGAAAGAAGCGGCGCCAAATGTCAGCAGCAGCGCAATTCCGGCGTCCAGAGCAATGGAGTTTAGGAGATAGATGTCGGTGAATCTAACGCGCTTGGCGCCCGCTACAATGGCAAGATCGCGGATCACGGCGAGTAAGTCAAAGCGCAGGTAACCGAGGAAACACAGGCCCACCGACACCGCTCCAGCGGCAAGCCCGAACCAGCGCCGGAAAGTCTGTGTACGCTGCGGTATCAGGACCACGAGCAGCGCCACGCCGACGAAGAAGCCAGTCATCTTCGTGAAAGCAAGAATTGCGATCAACGCTCCGCTCGAAAGTCCGGCGATAAGTTCAGAGCCGACTTCCGTGCTCAGGCACTCAAGCAGAAGAACTCCCAAGAGCGCATATCCGTATCTGTTGTAGGTCGCGCCCGGCGTAAGCGCAAAGGGAGACATCCCCAACAGAGCCGGTGAGACTGCAATTGCCGCGACGCACAATGCGTAAATGACTCGCGGCACCTCATAAAGCTTCGCACCTAACAAGTACGCCCAGATTCCGAGAACCAACGCCACCAACGCCTGCCCGTAGCCAAAACCGGCAGCGGTATTCGATGCGAGCTTGAAGCCAACCAAGGTAGGAAGGTAGGCGGCAGGGCCGATGATGCTGTTGAAGTCCACGTGAGGACGTTGACCGTTCAGCATGCGCCACGCCCCATCCAGCACCAGGAACCCGTCATGCGAGAAGTAGCGCATTCCATACATTGCCACGCAGCATCTGGACGCGGCCATTGCCAGCAGCAGGGACCAGAAAATTCCGACGCTGGCAAAGCTGCGTTGCCGCTGCCAAAAGCGCTCAATGTAAGCTGATATTCGAGTGATTGCCGAGAGCCTTAGAACGAGGTTAGAGGCCACAGCGCAAGACTAACTTAGGTCCGCCCCTTACGCCAAGCCGGGTACCCCCATTCATTCACTTCCACATTTTTCTCGTTCGTACCGAGCAGGCGCAGGTCATGAGCGGCGCAGATAGTTGTCCAAAGCCAGGGCGTTGTGCTCGATCAGGTACAGCAGAAGAAAGAAGATCGCACTGTAGATGAGTTGCTGGCTGGCGACGTCCCATTGCTGGTTTGAGGTGACGCCGATGGTGAGGGCCATCATAAAGACCGCGCCGCTGACTAGCGCGATGCGGGTGAAGACGCCCAGGATGAGCGTGAGGCCGAGGACGGCTTCGAGGAAAGGAATGGCGTAGATGAAGGCGAGGGTGACGCCGTGCGGCAGAGGGGACTTTGCGAGGTGCTCAGCAGTAGTTGCGGCGAAGGGGCCTACGCCGTTGTAGATGCGGATGAGGCCGTGGCCGGTGAAGTTGACGCCGAAGGCGATGCGAAGGAGCGCGTAGGCGAGGGACTTGTCATTGATTCTCATTCCTGTCTAAGACGCGCTGAAGGCGAACCGAGTTACATCTTTGCAAAGCGCGAAGTCTCGGAGGCCTTGCGTTGCAGGCAGTTCAGAGCTTGATCATTGGGTTATGAAATCGAGAGTCTGGGGTGCGTCGTGGGCATCATCCTCTAACGCCGAGGAATTTGCCCATAGTTCCGTAGGTTGGCTCGGGCTTTGGCGCCTCGTCGCGGTCGTGCCATCTCGGAGATTGCTTCGTGTTCGGAACTGCCTGCGGTCCCTTGACGTTTTGAACCCAGTTTCCGACCGCGGTCACGATGCGCGCCGCGGCCAGACGACGGGATGCCTGTTCGATCTTCGTTCCACCCTGAAACTCGCTGAGCACCTGCGGCTTATGGCCGTCTTCGACCACCTGAAGCGTCCACGTATTGCCTTCCCCTGGTAAGAGCAGAAAGATGGCTCGCTGGCTTCTGACCACAAACTCGACGACTCCAACGCCGTCCTGAACGTCAAGACGCGGTTGCAACTCCAGCTTTTCCTTGCTGGTGAAGTCGAAGGCGTCCTCGATGCGCGCGCCGAGCTGCTGCAGCATTCTTTCCCGCTCGCTCTCTCTGCGCCGCTCCTCTTCTTCCGCGATCTTGCGGTCTGCATCCGCTACCACTTTGCGGGCCTGCTCAAACACGTCTACGAGTGCCTGGTCCATGGGGGATCCTCTCACGTCATTATGACCGACACAAAAGCTCCGCCCTACTCCACAAACGGGGTATTCCAAGTCCTAAATCTGTACACAGCGAGCCATGAATCGAACAAGAAACTTCTTACAGTCTCGAAGGCGGAGCTTTGCCGCGTTGATTCTGCTGCTGAGCGCCTTTGCTTTGGTTGCAGGACGTTCGCAGCTTTTTGGGCAGGACAAATCGGGTTTTCCCGACGGCTTCGATGCGGTGCAGGTTACGCCGAAGAGTCATCGAGTGCTTTTTGAAAACGCGTTTGTGAGGGTTCTGGAGGTGACCGTACCGCCGGGGACGAAAGAGCCGATGCATCATCATCGCTGGCCGAGCCTGTTTTTGTATTGGGACACGGGTGGACGCACAGCGCACATTCGGTACTACACTGCGGATGGGAGTGTCCGGGACCATCCGAGCCGGGAGATGCCGGTTACGGAAGGCAAGTGGCACGTGACGTGGATGGAACCAGAACCGATGCATTCTATTGAGAACGCGGAGACGGCTGAGAGCGCTTTGACGCTTCCGAAGAGACCCCCGACAGTGCGAGTTGAATTCAAGGTCCATCCGTAATCGGGGGAACAACCCGGGTAAGGAGAGAGGACAATGATTCATAGACACTATGAATGGTTTGTAATCACAATCTTTGCAGCATCGACAACAAGCGCCGTTGGTGCTGGCCCGCTTAGTCCGTATAAGGCGCTCGGCCTTCCGAAGGCTGTTCATCCGACGCTCCACACTGCGCCTGTGCAGGCGATTATTGCCGGGCCTCTCGGCATTCAGCTCGAGATGACACGGCTCGACGCGGTGAAAAAGCGGTTTGGCGGCGTTGCCCGAGGGGCGGGCGATGCGGGCGACGCAGTCACGTGGCTCTGCTATGCGGGAAAGAATGCGGAGCAGAAGCCTGTTGTTTATTGGTTTGCCTCGAACGATGAGATGAGCGGCGACCATCATGAGGTGACTCAGGTTGCAGTGCAGGCGAATCCGAGTGGCAAAGCGCCGAGTGGGTGTGGGGATGCGCCTTCGACTTTGACCGGGATTAGTTTTGGAGTGCCTTCGGTAGGATCGACGGTCGATGCGGTGGCGAAACATTTTGGCACGGCGAAGCCTGATGCTAAGGGGTATCTCAGTTACGCGAGCGAAGTCAGTGTAAAAGAGCCGAAGGATTTCACTGTGAGCCAGTCGGTGCAGTATCGCGTGAGGGATGGCGTAGTGACGATATGCAGCGTCTCTCAGGTGACTACGAACTGATTTATCGGGCGGCTAGTCCAGGACGCGGACGCCGCCACGGCCTACGAGCTCTTCGATGTGGTCGATGAAGAGGCGGTCTGCGGCGACCATTATGTTGTGCGGTTCGAGGACGGCGCAAAACTCGCCGGGTTCTTCGAGGTCAAGGAGAACTTTGCCTTTGCCGGGTGCGTTGAGCAGGACGGCGTGGATCTTTTCGAGCAACGCGGCGTCGGGGTTGTGGAGCGGAACCTTGATGCGGAGTGAATCGGGCAGCTTGATCCTGACGTCCTCGAGCGCCTGGATGTTCGAGACGGAGAGCTTCGGGGCTGAGTCTTCTTCGCCGCGCAGGACGCCGCGAACGACGACGGGGACGTCGATCTTCAGCTTGTCTTTGAGTTTTTCGTAGTTGGCGGAGAAGGCGATGAGCTCGATCTTGCCGACGGTGTCTTCGAGTGAGGCCTGGGCGTAGAGTTCGCCGGAGCGTTTGGACTTGCCGACCTTGAGGCCGGTGATGACGCCAGCGATCTGAATCTCGTTCAGTGGTTCTTCGCCGCGGCGGCGGAAGGTTTGCGGCTCAGGCTTCATCTCACAGGCCGTGATGGTGTCGACTACCTTCATGTTGCGGAGTTTTTCGCGGTACTTGTCCATGGGATGGCCGGAGACGAAGAAGCCGAGGACCTCTTTTTCGTTTTGCAGGCGAGTGTGCTCGTCCCACTCGGCTACGCTGGGGAGTGCGTCTTCGCGGTTGTTGTTGTTTGACGGATGGATGTCGGAGTCGAAGATGCCGAAGAGTCCGTGCTGGCCTGCTGCTTCGTCGCGCTGGGATTTCTGGGCGCGCTCCATCGCCTTGTCGAGTGCGGCGCAGAGTTGTGCACGGCCGCCGAAGGCGTCCATGGCTCCGGCTTTAATGAGCGATTCGAGGACTCGCTTGTTGAGCAGGCGGAGATCGACCTTCTCGCAGAACTCGTAGAGGCTGGAGAAACCTTGCTTCCCTGCTACTTGTAACGCGGCGCGTGCATTGATGATTGACTCGATGGCGTTGTGGCCTACGTTTTTGATTGCGGCCAGGCCGAAGCCGATAGCTTTGCCTGTCGACGTGACGATCGGAGTAAAGTTAGCGTCGGAGGCCTGCACGTTGGGCGGGACGACGGGGATGTTCATCTCGCGGCACTCCGAGATGTACTTCACGACGTTTTCGGGCTTGGAGGTTTCGCTGGTGAGCAGCGCGGCCATGAACTCGACTGGGTAGTGGGTCTTGAGCCATGCCGTGTGATAGGCGAGGAGCGAGTAGGCCGCGGAGTGTGACTTGTTGAAGCCGTAACCGGCGAACTTCTCCATCTGGTCGAAAATTTCGCCGGCCTTGGCTTTGGGGAAGTTGCGGGCCGCGGCTCCGGCCATGAATATCTCGCGCTGCTTGGCCATCTCGGCTGCGTCCTTCTTGCCCATCGCGCGGCGGAGGAGATCGGCGCCACCGAGCGAGTAGCCGCCGATGACGTTTCCGATCTGCATGACCTGTTCCTGGTAGACCATGACGCCGAGGGTCTCGCGGAGCAGCGGCTCGAGCTCGGGTAGCAGGTACTGGACCTCGCGGCGGCCCCACTTGCGCTCGATGAAGTCGTCGATCATGCTCATGGGGCCTGGACGGTAGAGGGCGTTGAGCGCGGTAAGGTGTTCGATGGAGTTGGGCTTGTAGCGGCGGAGGACGTCGCGCATGCCGCCGGACTCGAACTGGAAGACGCCGGAGGTGAGAGCGCGGTGGAAGACTTGCTCGAAGGTTGTGACGTCGTCGAGGGGGATGAGCGACATATCGACGTCGGTGCCGGTGGTCAACTTAATGAGTTTGAGCGCGTCGTCGATGATGGTGAGGGTCGTCAGGCCGAGGAAGTCCATCTTGAGCAGGCCCATCTTTTCGATGGCCTTCATGTCGTAGGCGGTGACGATGTCGTCGTTCTTGGCGCGGGTGACGGGGACGAGTTCGGTGAGTGGTTTTGGCGCGATCACGACGCCTGCAGCGTGAACGCCTGCTCCGCGGACTAGGCCTTCGAGGCGAAGCGCAGCGTCGATGAGCTCTTTGATCTTGGGGTCTTCGTAGGCTGCGGCGAGCATCGGTGAATCTTTGAGGGCCTGGTCGATAGTGATGCCGATAGTGGTCGGGATCATCTTGGCGATGCGGTCGACCTCGCCGTAGGGCATGTCTAATGCTCTGCCTACATCTTTTATGGCTGCTTTTGCGGCCATGGTGTTGAAGGTGATGATCTGGGCGACCTGGTCGCGGCCGTACTTGCGGGTGACGTAGTCGATGACCTCGCCGCGGCGGTTCATGCAGAAGTCGATGTCGATATCGGGCATCGAGATGCGCTCGGGGTTGAGGAAGCGCTCGAAGAGGAGTTCGTTTTGGAGTGGGTCTATGTCAGTGATCTGCATGACGTAGGCGACGAGCGAGCCGGCGGCGGAGCCTCGGCCCGGCCCTACAGGGATGTCGTGCTCGCGTGCATACTTGATAAAGTCCCAGACAATCATGAAATAGCCTGGAAACTTCATCTGTTTGATGATGTCGAGTTCGCGGTCTAGACGGGCATGGTATTCAGGGATGGTCTTTTTGAGCAGGCCGCGTTCGCGGAGGTGGGCGATGGCGGTTTCGAGGCGCATCTTCAGGCCTTCGCGGCAGATTTGTTCGAAGTAGCTGTCGAGGGTCTCGCCTTCGGGGACGATGAAGTCGGGAAACGGGTTGTCGACCTTGGCCATCTTGAGGTTGCAGCGGTCGACGAACTGCATGGTGCGGGTGCAGACCTCTGGATTCTGGGAGAATTTGTGGAGCATCTCCTCTGCGCTCTTGATGTAGAACTCTTGCGTGTCGAACTTGAAGCGCTTGGGATCGTTCATGCTGCCCGCGGTCTGGACGCAGAGGAGGATTTCGTGGGCGCGGGAGTCGTCGGCGGCGACGTAGTGGCTGTCGTTGGTGGCGATCAGCGGGATGTTGAGTTCGCGCTCCATCTTGAAGAGAGCGTCGCAGACGGCTTTGTCGGGGGCTAGACCGTGGTCCTGGATTTCGAGGAAGTAGTTGCCTTTGCCGAAGAGGTCTTCGTAGAAGCCTGCGGTGCGCTTGGCTTCGTCGTACTTACCTTCCATCAGGTGCTGGTTTACTTCGCCGGCGAGGCAGCCGGAGAATCCGATGAGGCCTTCGGCGTGCTTTGCGAGGAATTTTTTTGAGACGCGGGGCTTGCGGTAGAAGCCGTGCAGGGCGGCCTCGCTGGTGAGACGGACGAGGTTGCGATAGCCGGCTTCGTTTTCGGCGAGGACGAGGAGGTGGTTGTATTTGTCATCGTTGAACGGGGCGCGGTGGTCGTCGTTTTTGCAGATATAGAGTTCGCAGCCGAGGATGGGCTTGATGGCCTTCTTCTGCATGGCGTCGAAGAAGTGGACTGCGCCAAAGATGTTGCCGTGGTCGGTCATGGCGGCGGCAGTCTGGCCGATTTTGCTGAGGTGGCCGGCTAGTTTGTCTACGTCGCAGGCGCCATCGAGGAGGGAGTAATCGGTGTGGAGATGAAGATGGGTAAACTCTGCTGCCATGCACCTATTCTAAGGCGTAAGCGTCAGTGTCTTCGCTGAGGATAAGTGGACCGAATTTGATTCTCTCCGACAAATTTCTTCGCAGGATGGTCACCTCAGGTGCGGGCTAAAAGGGAGACATCGACTTCGACCTTCTTACATAAGAGCATCAGTGTCGGGCATCCTGAATGCCAGGTATTAGAATCGTACGCCAAATGGCTGGGGTGTTTTTCATTGACGGGATTAAGAGGTGGCTTCGCCGCAGGAGCCGGGAGAAAAAGCTAAGGCTTGCCGCACGGTGGCCGACGATGCGGGCCGAGATCAACCATTGGCAGGTACTAAACGCCGACGAAGACGTCGCTGCGATGGGAGCGCCTTATCAGATCGAAGCTGGTTTCCACTTCAAGCTGAACGGGGAGTACTACGGTGGCTATCTTCGCAGCGTGGCGATGGGTCTGCATGAGGCGGAGACGAAGGCCACGGGTAGTCCTGGCGTCAATGTTCGCTATAACCCGGCCAATCCGGACGAGGTTGCGGTACTTGCCGAGGACAACGGGAGCAGTCTTCCCTTTCGTGTGTTTTCCGGCTGATAGAGAAGAACACTCACGCAGGATGCGGCAGAAAGTGGGTCGCCGGGAAGCCGAAGAGTCTTAGCCTGAGGCAGTACTCTGCTTCGACGGAGAAGTGGGCTGCGCGTTGCCACAAATTGTATTCGTCCGGCCAGGGAGCTGCGTGGGTGCGCCAGGCCATCCCGTAGTGCTGAAGGATAAGAGCGGTGCGCGGCAGGTGGCTGGGTGAGCTGACGACTTCGGCGCTGTTCCAATGATGATCCTGCATGATGCGTTTGCTGTAGAAGATGTTTTGGATGGTGTTCTGGGCCTGGCTCTCTTCGATGACCGCATTCGGCGGAACACCTTGCGCGACGGCGAGCGCGGCCATGACGTGGGCTTCGACGTACTGGTTGTGGGCGGGGCCGCCGGTTAGGATGAGGTACGGCGCGACTCCGGCTTTGTATTCGCGAATGCCTTCGAGGGTTCGTTCTCGTTGCTCTGGTGATGGCGTTCCGTCAGGGTTGGCTGGAGTACCGAGGACGATGATGGTGTCGAAGTGAGTGAGGCTGCCGTTGTGGGTTGGGATGGTCCGATAGAAGACGACAGCGCCGGCTATTGTGACGATCACGAGAGCGAAGAAGAAGAGCAGGAGCTTGCGAAGAGGCTTCACCATAGCTGGCGCTAAACGCTGTGAACCAGGCTGGTGGCGAGATCGACGTAGAGGTCGACCGCCTCAAGCAGCTCTCTCTTGGCGATCTTTTCGTGGGGTGTGTGGGCGACGTGGATGGAGCCGGGGCCAAGAAGGAACGGCTCGCCCCATGCTGTGAGCATCGGGATATCGGTCGTGAACTTTGCGATCATGGTCGGCAGATTCCGCACGGTGCGCATGCGGACGAAAGGCAGGTCGAGGCTGAAGGCGATGTCAGCGCGATCGCCGACGATTGCAGTGATAGATTTTCTTATCTCGTCCGAGGGGCCGACGGTGCGGATGAGCAGATGCGCTTCGGCCTTGTCGGAGATGACGTTCGGAGCGTAGCCGCCGGAGATGAGCCCGATGTTTAGGGTCGATGGTCCGATCTCCGGCTCGACCGGCAGGGGCATCGCCAGGATGTCGTGGAGCGCCTCGACGAGTTTGTTGATGGCGGATTCTCCCAGCTCTGGATAGGCGGAGTGGGCCATGCGGCCTTTGGCGCGAAGTTCGACGCGCAGCGCTCCCTTGGAGGCGATGGCGATGCGGTTGTCTGTCGGCTCGCCGTTGATGAGGAATCTTGACCCCTTGGGGGTTTTGTTGGCTTCGGCGGCTCCGGCTGAGTCGCGCTCCTCGCCGACGAGGAAGAGCAGGCCAACCTTGACTCCCGCTTCGCGTAGTTGATCCGCGGCCGCCACCTGTGCGGCGATGATGCCCTTCGCGTCGCAGGAGCCGCGGCCGTAGAGAAACTCATCGTCCTCGGTACAGCCGAAGAACGGGGGCACCGTGTCCATGTGGGTCGAAAGTACGACGTCAGGAGTGACGCCGGGGAGCGCGGCGTAGACGTTGAAACGCTCACCGGTGCCTGCGCCGGGTGTGCTGGCACGGTCCGGTTGTGCGACTGGCATCCGTTCCACGGCGTAGCGCTGGTTGATTAGGTATTCGTTTAGAAAGACTCCGGCAGGACCCTCGCAGTAGGTAGTGGATTCGATGTCCACGAGCTTTTTGGTCAGTTGAATGGGGTCGATCGCCATGTGTTCCAGCATACGTTATCGCTTGTAAATAATGCGTAAGTGCGACACCCGATAAACTGTTTGAGATGATGCACACCACCACCTCGCAAATTAAATCAATCGATGACCTTCGCGGTCCGGCGGGCCGACTTGAAGCGCTTCTGAATACGGGCCGAGACGGTGCGGCGTATGCCGCGCTGATCTGCCACCCCCATCCGCACGGTGGCGGCACGATGCATAACAAAGTCGTCTATCACGCGATGAAGGCGTTTTCTTCTTTTGGTCTTCCTGTGCTTCGGTTCAACTTTCGCAGCGTCGGCCTGAGTGAAGGGGAACATGATGAGGGCCTGGGCGAACAGGAGGACGTTCAAGCAGCGCTGGAGTGGATGGAGCAGAACCTCAAGCGTCCGATTTTGTTCGCTGGTTTCTCTTTTGGGTCGAACGTTGGCCTGCGCGCGTGCTGCGGCGATCCGCGGGTGAAGGGATTAGTTGGTCTTGGAGTGCCGGTGCGAGCAGAGGGCAGAGACTACACCTATGGGTTTCTGCCGAAGTGCACCCAGCCAAAGCTCTTTATCAGCGGGGATCACGATCAGTATGGGCCTCGCGATGTGATGGAGGGCGTCTTTGAGCGCGCTCCGGAGCCGAAGCGGCTGGTGTGGGTTGCGGGAGCGGATCACTTCTTCCAGGGAACGGCGGATTCGCCGGGCGCGAAACTGGATTTGATGCAGGAGGAGATTCGTTCGTGGCTGCGGAGTGAGATTGGTCTGAGCTAGATCAGGCTGCGCCGCGCACTTCAGGGGCTACGCTGCGCTCAACTGGCTGGCTGCGGATGGGAGCGCCTGGCGCGTGGGGCTCGGACGGGAAAGGGGACGGGAAAGGATTGATGAGCCAGTCGCGCATCGCCTGATTGCAGACGTCGGGCATCTCCTCGAAGGCGATGTGGCCAACACCGGGCAGAACGATCAGGCTTGATTGCGGAAGAGTTCGCTGCAGTTCGCGAGCTGAGTTCAGGCCGACGGTATGATCGCGGTCGCCCCAGATCAGCAGAGTCGGCTTCGCAGTCAAGCTTGTGAGAGCCGAGCGGAGCAATCCCATGTCCACGAACCAGCGTTGGAGGATCTGCAGCACATGGTCTATGGTGCCGGGTATATGGAGACCTCCGACATATCCCTCGAGTGCATCCCGCGAAACCCGCGACGGGTCGCCATACATGCGGCTGAGCGCGGTGGCCTTGAGCATCCTGGGGAAAAAAGGAATCATGCGCGCGAACCAAGTTCCGAAGCGCGTCTGATAGAAGCGGATGAGTTGGTTGCCCAGGTCGCAGAATGGATTTGCCGGAGCAAACAGGATGAGCCGGCGTACCCGTCCCGGATGTCGTGCGGCAAACATCATCGCCACGGCGCCACCGTGCGAGTGTGCGGCAATATCGGCCTCGTTAAGGCCGAGAGCATCCATGGAGGCAGCCAACCGGTCGGCTGTCGCCTCAAGCCCCGCATTCAGCCCCGGAACCCGCTCCGACTTCCCCATGTTGAAGAGGTCGATGGCGTAGACGCTCGAATCGCGGGAGAGGAAGCTGATGTTGCGCCGCCAGTTTTTCGCGGATCCGACGAGACCGTGAAGCAACAGGAGCGGGCGCCCAGTGCCTGCGCGCTGGTAGTGAATCTTCGCTCCGCCGACCAGGACAAAAGCCTCTTCAATCTTGGTATGTACTTCTGCCACTGTCACAGCCGCCTCAGAGAGTTATACGGAGAGATCGTCACGCCGAATAGGATCACGGCGGCTACTCTTCCAGCGCTAATATTACAGGAATGTTAATACTTCGACGGGTTCCTTTTCGTAAATTATGGAAATTTCTCATCATTTACTGACCCACAAAGATTTGCAAGAAACTTAGAGGGTATACCTTATTTTCCCCGGAACGGTACGTCAATGAGATACGTAAGATATTACCGACTCCCCGGTTATCTGAATTACGGAATAGGTTATGATTTTCTGTAGGAATAACCGCATCGAAGCCTTGAAACAGTGCATTCAAGCTGGTTATAGGTTTGGCCATTGATATGCTTAATTTATAGCTGAGTTCCCATGAAGAATGCAGCCCAAACCCGCATCCTCGCCATCGTGCTTGCTCTGGCGACCGTGGCGGCGTGCGTGCTGGCGGCGATGAACTTCGAGCACGAGAACGGCCTGGATGTTCCGACAGACGGCGTTTGGTGGGTCGAGGCGCACGGTGGGCTAAAGGCGGAGCGGGTGCCGGCGGATTCGCCGGGGCACCGCGCGGGGGTACGGACCGGCGATATTCTTCTCAGCGTCAACGGCCAGCCGACGACGCGAGTTGCCTCCCTGGGCCGGGAGATGTTTCGCAGCGGCAGCTTTGCCCGTGTGACCTATTCGATCCTGAGGCCAGTTCCCCAATCGATCGACCTGAACGGCGCGACACGGCTAGATATCCAGGTAATTCTGGTTCAGAAGGACCGGTCCTTCAATCAGTATCTGCGGTTCATCGCTCTGGTCTACCTCTGCATCGGCATTTATGTGTTGTTCCGGCGGTGGACCGCGCCGAAGTCAGTCCACTTCTATGTCTTCTGCTTGGCGTCATTTGTGCTCTACAGCTTCCGCTCAACCGGCGAGCTGGGATGGTTCGACTGGGGCAATATGGTGGCGCAGGCGCTGCAACCGGCGCTCTTCCTGCACTTCGCCGTGAGCTTTTCGGACAAGTACGCCTCGGACCAGCACAACCGGTTCAAACGGCGGCTCATCTGTGCCCTGCTGTACGTTCCGGGGATCTTCCTTCTCGGCCTGCAATACACGGCGATTCACTTCTGGTCTGCAACGGAGATCCTGCTGCATCGTCTGGACCAGATTTCGCTCGGCTATCTTGCGCTCTACTACGTCATCGCAGCGATTGTGTTCCGGTTGCGGTATCGCCGGGCTGAGTCCGGGCTGGAGCGCCAGCAGCTGAAGTGGCTTACGCGCGGGACCTTGCTGGCAGTCACTCCGTTCACCCTGCTCAACGTAATTCCTTATCTTGCGGATTGGCCGATGCCGGGTTCGCTGACTAAGCTCGCCGGACTCTCGCTTGTCATCCTTCCGCTGACCTTCAGCTGGGCGATCGTCCGGTACCGGCTGATGGACGTGGATCTGATCTTCAAGCGCGGTGTGACGTACACGCTCGCGACGGCCTCGCTGGTTGGGTTTTACTTCGTCGTGGTTGCAGTTATCGGAGAGTTCGTCCATACCCGTCTGTCCGGGCTGGGCATCTGGGGATTGCTGGCGGCCATCATCCTTGCCGGCATCGTCTTCGACCCCCTTAAACGGGCGATTCAGGCACGTGTTGATCGCGTCTTCGATCAGAAGCGCTTTGACTACCGCGAGACGCTGGTCGAGTTTGGCCGCGGCATCAACTCGCAGACCGACCTGCGTGCGCTGCTTGATTCCATCGTTGAGCGTTTGCCCCAGACACTGCTGGTGACGCGGGTCGCCGTCTTTCTTGCGTCGGAGGGCGACGGCCGAGCGGGAACAGGGCGGCACTTCGATCTGGCCGCCTCTCATGGGCTCACCGATCTGCAGGCTGCTGAGTTGCGCGCCCTCGATGTGCGCTTCCTGGACTTCGATCGGCCCGGCGCAAACAGCCACATCTTTCTCGAGAATCCACAACACGTCCTTCGCCTTCCTGAGGCGCAGCGCCGCAGTGCAGGAAGGCTCGACCTGAACTACTACCTTCCCTGCCGTGTCGCCAACCGCGATGGAGGTGGCACGCGAACGGTTGCTGTCATTGGTCTGGGCCGCACCGACGATGGCGACTTCCTCTCCAGTGAAGACATGGAGCTGCTGGAGTCTCTCGCTGGCTATATCGGCATCGCCATTCAGAACGCGCAGCTCTACCGGCGGCTGGAACAGAAGATTACGGAGTTCGAAAGCCTCAAGGAGTTCCACGAGAATATCGTCGAGTCGATCAACATCGGAGTCTTCGCCGTTGACCTCGACGATCGCATCGAGAGCTGGAACACGCAGATGGAGGGCATGTACGCTAAGCCGCGCGCCGAGGTGCTGCATCAGCCGATCTCGGCTGTACTGCCGCCGGAGTTTGTCGCCAGATTCAACAGCGTGCGCGAGGAACATGGCACTCACACGCTGTACAAGTTTCGGCTTATGCTGCCTAACGGAGAGGAGCGCATCGCCAATATTGCCATTGCGCCACTGGTCACGCGAAACTTCGTCGCGGTGGGCCGCATCGTTCTGGTCGATGACATCACCGACCGCATCCAACTTGAGGCTCAGTTGACCCAGTCGGAGAAGCTCTCATCCATAGGCTTGCTGGCCGCTGGTGTTGCGCACGAGGTGAATACGCCGCTGGCAGTCATCTCCAGCTACACCCAGATGTTGACCAAGCACATGCGCGACGATGAGCGGCTTGCTCCGGTGCTGGAAAAGATCACGCAGCAGACCTTCCGCGCATCCGAGATCGTCAATGGCCTGCTCAACTTCTCGCGGACCAGCGGGACGGAGTTCACTAGCGTGAACCTGAACGATCTTCTTGGCGACACGGTCACGCTGCTGGAGCATCAGTTCAAGACGTCGCAGATTCGCGTGGAGACGAACTTCGACCCGCATCTTGCACGCATCCACGGCAACCAGGGCAAACTGCAACAGGTCATCCTTAACCTGATGTTGAATGCGAAGGACGCTATGCTCGGAACCCCAAACGCGACGCTCAAGATCGCAACCTTCAACGGAGCCGGACGCGTGCTTGTCCGCATCCAGGACTCCGGAGGGGGCATCGAAAAAGAGCACCTCCACCGCATCTACGACCCTTTCTTTACGACGAAGACCAAGCCGCAAAATGGAGCGCATAAAGGCACCGGTCTCGGGCTTGCCGTCAGTTACGGCATTATGCAGGAGCACGCCGGGAAGATCCACGTCGAAAGTGAGCTTGGCATCGGTACAGCTTTCCAGTTGGAGTTCCCATCCTCCGGCACTCGTCCAGCAATCATTGTTGACGTGCCCAAGAGCAGCGTGCAGGATGCTGAGAGGAAGACGATCCATGTCTGAGATAACTGAGCTCGCAGCGGAGACACTTCATCTGCAACGCACGGCGCGAGTAGTCGGCGATCCGCGCATCCTCATCATCGATGACGAGGATGCGATTCGCGAGTCGCTCGACACACTGCTGACGCTGGAGGGTTTTTCCGTGAGCACGGCTGTCGACGGACAGTCGGGCATGGAGCTGCTGTCGCGCAACGAATACGACCTGTTGCTTCTCGACCTGGCGTTGCCGGGCCAGAGCGGTATTGACCTGCTGCCGCGTATCGTCGAGATGCAGCCTAATCTGCCGGTCATCATGATCACCGCCTACGGGACGGTAGGAAATGTGGTGGACGCCATCCGCGCGGGTGCGGAGAACTTTGTTCAGAAGCCCTGGGACAACGAGAAGCTGCTTGCTGACATTCGCGCTGCGGTTGCACGACATCGCGCGGAAGAAGAGGTTGTTCAGCTCAAACGGACGCTGAAGCAGCGCTACAACTTTGAAAATATCGTTGGCAAAAGCGAGCCGATGCTTCGCCTCTTCGACCTAATCGCTCAGGTAGCGCCGAGCCGTTCCACCGTTCTGATCCAGGGCGAGAGCGGTACGGGCAAGGAGCTGATCGCGAAGGCCATTCATGCCAACTCGCCGCGCCGCGACCGGCCGTTTGTCCCCGTCAACACTGGCGCTGTGCCGTCGGAGTTGCTGGAGTCGACGCTCTTCGGCCATGTCAAAGGCGCGTTCACCTCGGCAGTCACCGCGAAGAAGGGTCTCTTCGAAGTCGCTAACGGCGGCACGCTGTTTCTCGACGAGATCGGCACCATGGGCATGGACATGCAGGCGAAGATCCTGCGCGTCCTACAGGATCGGCGGTTCATGCATCTGGGCGGTGTGCAGGAGATTCAGGTCGATGTCCGCATCATTGCTGCGACCAATGTTAACCTTCAGGAGGCGGTGCGCGAAGGCCGCTTCCGTGAAGACCTTTTTTATCGGCTTAACGTTATCTGCCTCGAGTTACCGCCGCTTCGCTCCCGGCGCGAAGACATCCCTCTGCTCGCCGCTCATTTTCTCAAGTTCTACGCGCAGGAGAACGGCACGGAAGACCGCTCGCTCTCACCGGAGGCGATGCGCATCATCATGGACTATGAGTGGCCAGGCAATGTGCGCGAGCTTGAGAACGCAATGGAGCGCGGGGTCGTGCTCTCCACCTCGCGAACCATCACACCGGATCTGCTTCCGACGCAGCTGACCGGAAGCACCTACTCCGCAAGTCTGTTGGATCATGAACCGAACGCCTCCCTCTTCGATCTGATGGAGGAGATCGAGCGTCGCATCATCTCTGACCGGCTGGAGCGTTGCCACTGGAACCAGACCGAGGCGGCGGAGTACTTCAAGATTCCGCTCTCGACGCTGAACCAGAAGATCAAACGCCTGAATGTTGAAGTGAAGAAGCGTCCTCGGGATTAGTTGCCCGGCTGAATGACGATCTTCATCGAATTCGCCTGAGGGTTCGACGCCAGCTCGATCGCTGCAACAGCATCTTCCAGTGAAAAACGGTGCGAGATGAGGTTGGTCAGGTCGAATCCTGTGCGGTGGCCGACGAAGACCATCTGCGTCACCTCGTCCTGAATCGCGACGGACGCGCTATAGGAGCCCATCAGGGTCTTCTCCTCCATGCAGACGGCGGCGGGATCGAACGGAGCCTCTCCATGCTGCGTCTGGGCGAACAGCACGACTCGCCCGCCGGGCCGGATCGCGTCCATTGCGACCTTGATTAGCGCATTACCACCCACTGCTAGCAGAGCGACATCGGCGCCGCGTCCTTGCGTGACGGTCTTCGCTGCTCCCGCCACGTCTCCTCGCGCATCGAGTGGATGGTTGAGGCCGAATTTTGCCGCAATCGCATGACGTTCGGGGTAGAGATCGCTGGTCAGGACGGTTGCGCCGGTTTTGCGCGCAAGCGCAGCCAGAAGAATGCCGATGGGGCCCTGACCGATCACCAGCACGGTCTCATCCGGTTGCAGGTCGAGTAGCTGGATCGCCTTGTAGCAAGTATTGACCGGCTCGAGAAACGCGGCCTGCTCAAACGGGATCTCATCAGGAATTTTTACCAGGCCGCGACGCACAATCCAGTCCATCACGCGGATGTATTCCGCGAAACCGCCACCGGAGGGAGCGAAGCCGGCAGTGCACCCTACCTTCTTGTAGACCTCGCACTGGGCGAAGGTTTGCTTGCGGCAGTAATAGCACTCGCCGCATGGGATGTGGTGGTAGGCCATCACGCGGTCGCCGACTGCAAAGCCGCTGACTCCTTCTCCTACACGAACGATCGTACCCGACATCTCATGCCCGAAGACGCGCGGGGCGTCATGCGAACCGGTGTGGATCTTCTTCAGGTCGGTCCCGCAGATCCCGCAAGTGTGGATCTTGACCAACACTTCGCCTGCAACGATCTCCGGGACTGGGATGGTCTCGACGCGAACGTCGTTTGCGCCACGATAGATTGCTGCGCGCATGGTGGCTGGAACTGTCATCTCTTGTTTGGTAGACATACCCCTCAAGCTCTCTGTCTATACCAGTCTAGCTGACTCTCAAGTTCAGCCGCGAGAGATTGGATAGCCCGCTTGCTGTTCCCGGCAAGGTGAAACAACTTCGGCCACAGATGAGGTCGTGCAATTGAATATCCTGCAAAGGCCGCCTCGCGAAACTGACCTTCGTGCGTGGCAAACCGAGTGAGCTCCTGAAGTTCAAAGCTGGCATCGTCCGAGATTGACTTGATCGCCTGAAAGTAGAGGTCGTGCCCTCGCGCAATGCGGGCTACGGTTGCCGCCTCCATATCCACAGCGCTCGCCCGGTACGATTCATAGAGCCGCTGCTTTTCCATAACGCTGGCAATCGCTGGGGTGCTGACGAGAACCTGCTTGAATTGTGAATTCTCGTAGCGTTCGCCAGACTGCGTGTCCACGACGACTCCAGCACGAACGATATCTCCAATCTGGAGTGATGGATCGCAGGCACCTGCGAGTCCAACCGAGAGCAGGGCAGTTACCGGCTTCATTGCCATAGCTGCCTGCACGGCCAACGTCGCGCGCGCCGCGCCCATCCCGGCACACGCAATGACCGCAAAATTATTGGTGTACACGACCGTTTTGTTTGGCAGCTTGTGCTCCTGCCAGCCGCGAACCAGGTGCTTCACCTCTCTCTGTAAAGCCGCAATAATAGCTGGGCACTCTTTCATAGAGAGTGCCTGTCGAAGGCCGGAGCATATCCATGCGCAATGAACCAATCGATCGCCGCCCGCAGCGCGGGATACACCGGCAAGACCTGAAAGCCGAGGTCGCGTTCGGCCTTGGCTGACGAGGCAAACATCATCTTCTTTCCCATGCGGACCGCTTCGACAGTGGCGCGAGGCTCTTTGCCTCGCAGCTTACCCGTAAAGTTTTCATCGAAGAAGGCGAAGGCCATCGCGATTGAATGCGGCACCTTCCTCTTCGGCGAAGGCAGGCCGGTGATAGCGGACATGCGGTCGAGAATCTGCTTCAGCGTGAGGTTTTCTCCGCCGAGAATGTATCGCTCGCCGGGTGTTCCGCAGTCGAGCGCGACCACATGCATTCGGGCCACTTCCGTCACGTCGACGAGGTTCAACCCCGTGTCCACGTAGGCAGGAAATCTTTTGTTCAGGAAGTCGACGATGATCCTGCCGGTTGGCGTGGGTTTGGCGTCGCCTGCGCCGATCGGGGTTGTAGGGTTCAGGATCATCACATGCTGGCCGGCCTTCGCGGCTTGTATGGCCTCCTGCTCGCCGAGGAACTTCGATCGTTTGTAGTGGCCGATCATGTCGGACAGCGCGACTGGGGTTTCTTCGTTCACAATCGTTCCGTCGGCTTTGAATCCCATGGTCGCTACGCTTGAGGTGTAGACGACTTTGGACACATCTTCTTCTCGTGCGATGCGAAGCAGCTCGCGTGTGCCCTCGAGATTGACCTTGTACATCTGCTGCGGATCGCGGACCCACAGCCGATAGTCGGCCGCTACATGGACGAGCGCGTCGCATCCTCGAATTGCAGATCGCAGCGACGCGGGCTGTCTAAGATCGCCGACGACGATCTCGGCTGGCAGATCGTTGATTGCGGCGAGGTTGCTGGTTTTGCGGGTGAGCAGGCGCAACTCTGCATTTTGCGCAGCATAGGCGCGGGCTACGTGGCTGCCGACGAATCCGGTGGAACCTGTGAGGAAGACCTTCATCTCGAAGGAGGAAGGATAACGCACTTTGCGGCAGGAACGGCTTCTTTAGCCGGTGCATGGCTACCGCGGTGAGGAGTCAGCAGGATCGCATCGCCGGTTGCGGTCAGCATCATATCCAGCGTCATTCCCCTTCTCAGATCGAGCGCAGTGGCGATGCTCTCGGGAAGCGCGATGCAGCCGCAATCCTGAATGATGACCTGTTCCATGATGCTGCTCGTCCTCTTAGTCGAGTTTTTCTGGCTCGATCTGGATGTTTTTTTCGCCGGCTGCTTTCTTGTCCCAGTACTTCTTCACCCAGGCCTCGAAGGTCTTGCCCGCTGCGGTGTCGCGGCCGGTGAATGCGAGCGCTGCGATATCGGAGTAGGCGATGTTTACCTTCGTCGCGGCGTTGGACGGGATGATGCGAACGATGGAATCGACGAGGGAGGAACCGGCGCGACGGTCGAAGAGATAGCCAACAACCTGTGAGCCGTCCTTGCGCGTGATCGTGATGTCGCCGCGATAGTCGAAGGCTTTTTCGAGCGCCTCGCGAATCTCGGCGTCGCTGGCCAGTGCCGGAATCCAGCCCTCAAGCTGTTCCCGCTCGCGGCCTGCGGCTACTTCGATTTCGTCCGGGTTTTCATGCGCCAACTGCGCCAGCTTTGCGGATTCCTGTGTCTCGGTCGCCATAGTTAGTCTCCTGAGACTCCTTGAAGTTCGGCGCTGTTCGATGCGGCGCCTGGCGTTGCGATCTGCACGAGCGGTGCGGCGTGTGCCGGTTTCCATTCGTTCAACAGCTTCATGGCGCCTTCGTCTTCGTACTTGCTGAAGAAGATCGCTTTTGCTGTTTGCAGAAGGCCTTTGATTGAGCCGAAGGTGTAGTTCACGCCGCTGGCCTCATAGCCGGAGTGCACCATGCAGTTCGCGCACTGCGGGTTGCCGCTCTCGGTGCCGTAGTTCGACCACTGGACCGTCTCCATCAGCTCCTGGAAGCTGTCGGCGTAGCCGTCCTGCAGGAGGTAGCAGGGTTTCTGCCAGCCGAAGATGCTGAAGGTGGGCATACCCCACGGGGTGCAGGTCAGGTTCTTTTTGCCCATCAGGAATTCCATGAAGATCGGCGAAGCGTTGAAGCGCCAGGTCTTTTTGCGGTTCGACAGAATGGCGCGGAACATCTTCTTCGAGCGCGCGCGGCCGAGGAAGTGCTTTTGATCGGGGGCCTTGTCGTAGGTGTATCCGGGCGAGACCATCATGCTCTCAACCCCCGCCACCATCAGTTCGTCGAAGTGGGCACGGACGCTGTTGGGGTCGGCGCCGTCGAAGAGAGTTGTGTTGGTCGTGACGCGGAAGCCGGCCTTGACTGCTGCATGCACGCCCTCCATCGCGATGTCGTAGCCACCCTCGCGGCAGACAGAGAAGTCATGATGCTCGCGCTGGCCGTCGACGTGAACGGAGAAGGAGAGATATTTGCTCGGTTTGAAGAGGTGCAGCTTTTCCTTCAGGAGCAGAGCGTTGGTGCACATGTAGACGTACTTCTTGCGCGCCACCAGGCCGGCAACGATCTCTGGCATCTGTGGGTGCAGCAGCGGCTCGCCACCGGGGATTGCGACCATCGGGGTGCCGCACTCCTCAGCCGCTTTGAAGCAGTCCTCGGGCGTAAGCTCCGCTTTGAGGATGTGCGCGGGGTACTGAATCTTTCCACAGCCGGCGCACGCAAGGTTGCAGCGGAACAACGGCTCGAGCATCAGCACAAGCGGATACTTCTTCCGTCCCATGAGCTTCTGCTTCAAAACATAGGTTGCAACCGTCCAGGCTTGCGAGACTGGGACTGCCATCCGGTGTCTCCTCCATCAAAATTTGTGCGCAACATGTTCGTCGTTGCGAATAACTTTTACGCTGCCGCTGCTGCTGTTTCTTTCTCCATTGCGCGTTTGTAGGTCGTGAGCGCAAGGAGGGGAAAATAGTCCCGGTAAAGGTGATAAGCGAGGTAGAACACGCGCGGAAACCCTGTTCCCGTGTAGACCGCTTCGCTGTTGCGTCCTGCTGCCGACTCGTCCCAGCTTCCGTTCTCCATCTGTTTGGTGACGAGCCAGCGAATGCCCTTGGCTACGGAGTCGCTTCTGGTGTCTCCGGCTGCGAGAAGCCCAAGAATGGCCCACGCCGTCTGCGATGGCGTGCTGGGCCCGATGCCGCGAAGAGTGGGGTCGTCGTAGCTGGTACAGGTTTCGCCCCAGCCGCCGTCGGCGTTCTGCACCATGCGAATCCACTCTGCTGCCTGCTGGATCGCGGGCTCGTGGTTCCAGTAGCCCATGGCTTCGAGGCCACGAAGCACGAGGAAAGTGCCGTAGAGATAGTTGACGCCCCAGCGCCCGAACCAGCTACCGTCTGACTCCTGCTCTTTGAGCACGAACTGGATCGCCTTCTCTACTCGCTTGTCGCGACGGGTGTAGCCGTAGTTCGCGAGCATTTCCAGAATGCGGCCGGTGATGTCCACCGTCGGTGGGTCGAGCATCGCGTTGTGGTCGGCGAACGGGATGTACTCGAAGATCATCTTGGTGTTGTCTTTGTCGAAGCTGGCCCAGCCGCCGTTCTTGCACTGCATGGCGAAGATCCAGTCGAGGGCGCGCTGCGATACGTCAATCTGATTGCGCTCGCGGGGGTGAGTGACGCAGTTGAGAGCCAGAAGAACCTGCGCTGAATCATCCACATCCGGGTAAAACTCATTGTTAAACTCGAAGTACCATCCACCGGGCTGCACATTGGGCAGAGTCTTCGACCAGTCGCCCTTGTTGCGGACCTCTTTCGACATCAGCCAGTCGGCGGCTTTCACCATGCGCGGGTCGTCTTTTGCAACGCCAGCCTCGCCCAACGCATAAACGGCTTGTGCTGTATCCCACACTGGAGAAGAACAGGGCTGCATACGGAAGGTTGGGGTTGGGTAGTCCGGCTCGCCTTCGGGATTGTCGATGCCGAGCTTCTCGAACTCGTCCATCGCGCGAATGAACTGAGGATCGTCCGGGGTATAGCCGAGGCATGCCAGCGCAATCAGCGCATTCAGCATGGCGGGGTAGATTGCGCCCAGGCCATCTGATTTTTCGAAGCGCTCGAGCATCCACTTCTCGGCCTTTTTCAAAGCGACTTTGCGGAGCGGGCGAATATGAACGCGCTCGGCCCAGTGCGCGACACGGTCTGCCGCAAGAAAGATATTTCTCCAGCCAAAGATCTTCTTCTTATCCCACCTCAGGTGCAGATGCGCGTTGGCGCGACCGCCGACGAAGAGCTCATCGATTCCCTGCTCGGGTGTAAGTTTCTTGAACGGCTTTTTCGCATATGCAATCGAAAGCGGCACAACGATTGCGCGCGACCACGCCGAGATCTCGTAGATATTGAAGTACCACCACTTCGGAAATAGGATAAGTTCCGGCGGCACTGCGGGGACGGCGTCGTACTCGTATTGCCCCATGAAGCACAAGTAGATCTTGGTGAAGGTGTTGACCTCGGTCACGCCGCCGTTGGCGAGAATCCACTCCCGCGCCTTGACCAGAACCGGGTGGTTGGCCGACCAGCCCATCAGCTTCAATGCGAGATAGGCTTTGACTCCTAGCGAGATATTCGACGGACCGTTGGGATAGATGCTCCAGCCGCCGTCTTCATTCTGGTGACGGAGAATCTCGTTGACCGCCCGCTCCATTCGGCCACGGTCGCCGGTGCCCAGCAGCGTATGCACAAAGATGTAGTCGGACTCGAGCATGCTGTCCGCTTCGAGCTCTCCACACCAATACCCGTCGGGATGCTGCAAGTCGAGTAGCCGTTCCTTGGCGCGCTCGATGCCCTCAACAACATGTTCTAAACCGAGGTCAATTCGTCCAAAGCGCGGCTGCGCCGGCTGGTGTACGACCTTCGGATTGCCTGAAAATGTCCCCATGAAAAACAAACTCTCTGTCTACGAACCTTGTTCCTGGCCAACTTGCGGAGCGGATGCGATGGCTTGAACGATTTCAGCCGGCAGACCGAAGCGAACGTTCTCCGGCATCACTTCTACCTCGTCGACTGAGCCGTAGCCCATCGCCTGCAGATATTCGACAACATCTTTTACCAACACCTCTGGAGCGGAGGCTCCAGCCGTTACAGCGACTGTGTCTACGCCTTCGAGCCACTCGGGTTGAATAGCGTCTGCTGTATCGATGAGATAGGAATTCGTATCCAAATTCTTCGAGACTTCGACCAGACGGTTCGAGTTGGAGCTGTTTCGCGAACCGACCACCAACACCAGGTCCGCGCCGTGGGCAACGTTCTTCACAGCAGTCTGGCGGTTTTCGGTGGCATAGCAGATGTCTTGCGCGTGCGGGCCAACGATGTTGGGGAACTTTTTCTTCAGCGCCTCAATCATGTAGCGCGCCTCGTCGAGCGAGAGCGTCGTCTGGGTCAGATATGCAACCTTGTCTGGATCGGGAACGACGAGAGCCGCGACCTCCTCGACGGTCGAGACGACCTGCGTCACATCGGGAGCCTCGCCCTGCGTGCCTTCTACTTCTTCGTGGTCGCGATGCCCTACCAGAACGAGGGAATAGCCCTGCTTGGCAAATTTGATCGCCTCGACGTGAACCTTGGTTACCAAGGGGCAGGTAGCGTCGATTACTTTCAGTCCACGCTCTTTGGCGCGGTCGCGAACAGCCGGCGAGACGCCGTGCGCGGAGTAGATGACTCGTGCGCCTTCGGGGACCTCGTCCAGCTCGTTGACGAAGATCGCGCCTTTTTTCGCCAGATCGGTCACAACATAGCTGTTATGAACGATTTCTTTGCGAACGTAGATCGGCGCTCCGAAGGTGTCGAGGGCGATCTGCACGATGTCGATGGCGCGCACGACACCGGCACAGAAGCCTCGAGGCTTGAGGAGAAGTACCCGCTTGGTTTTCGTTTTGCTGCCGCTCCGGTCTTCAGAGACGTAGTCGAGAGTGGTTGTAGTCACGTTATCCAGTATACCGCGTTTGAGGTTGCCGAGGCCGAAAATTGAACCAATCTTGGTGCAATCAGACGGGATAGTCCATGGGCCTAATCGCAACTCAGGCATCGCACACATCGGTATCAGTGCCCATCGGGAGCCGCGAACACTGCTCTACAAACATCTTCGTTACGATGCCTGTTAGGTCGCGCTGTTGCTGTTCACGCAGCGCAGGCTGGATGTCCGCAGGCGCACTTCAGCGTCAGGAACTTCTTCGCATCCTCGCACTGGGCGGAGCAATATTTACCTCCCGGTTGCGCCACGCAGTTACATCCTTCCTTTGCACACTTCTGGGGAGTTGTGGTGGTCATAAATCAGGTCCTCCAACAGACTGCTGCAACTCTGGGATGCACGCCGACTGTGCAAAGGATGTGCGGTTACCGGCTCGTCTGGAGCAAATGTTCCGCGTGCTTGAGGCTGGTCTCGGTCAACTTGGCGCCACTCAGCATGCGGGCGATCTCCTGGGTCCGCTCGGAGTCCTCCATGCGGCGGACCTCGGTCTGGGTGCGGCCACGTTTCTCGGTCTTTTCGATCAGGAAATGCTGGTCGCCGAACGCCGCAATCTGCGGAAGATGGGTAATGCACAGCACCTGCTGGCCCTTCGACAGGGTCTTCAGCTTGCGGCCAACCGCCTCCGCTGCGCGCCCGCCGATGCCGATATCGATCTCGTCGAAGACCAGGGTTCGCGGCAGAATCGTTTTTTTCTTGCGCCCGGGACCGCCTGAAGAGGCCTCTTCGACGGTTACCTTCAGTGCCAGCATCACCCGGGACATCTCGCCGCCGGATGCAATCTCGTGCAGCGGCTTCAACGGCTCGCCCGCGTTGGTGGCGATCAGGCACTCTACCTGGTCCCAACCATGGGCCGTCCAGCTCGCCGAGGTCTTTTCTGCCGTCACCTGGACCTGGAAGCGCGTACTCATCGCAAGATCGTTAATCTGCGCTTCGGCCAGCTTCTCCAGGCGCTTCGCCGCGTCTGTACGGCTTGTGGTGAGTTGCGTCGCTACCTTTCGATACGCAGCCGCGTCCTGCTCCTCTTTGGCTTTTAGCTCCACCAACAGGGCGTCCCTGTTCTCGACTTCCGCCAACTGCCGCGCAGCCTCTGCGCCAAAGGCGATCACCTCTTTCAAGGTCTGCCCGTACTTGCGCTTCAGGCGGTCGAGCGCCGCCAGCCTGTCTTCAATCTCTTCCAGCCGTCCGGGAGCTCCGTTGATATTGTCGGCGAAGTCGCGCACCTCGGCGTCGACGTCTTCCACGATCGCCTTCGCCGCGGCTAATTGCTGTGCAGGCTCCTGGAATCGCGCGTCGTATCGCGCCAGCTCCTCCAGGTGCTTCAACGCCGCACCAAGCGCGCCCTCGGCCGAACCCTCCGACTCATACAGCAGCTCGTGTGCGCTCATCGCCGCGGTGTAGAGTTTTTCGGCGTTGGCCAGCACACGTTTTTCGGACTCCAGCTGGACGTCCTCGTCCTCTGCGGCGAGGGTGGCCCGATCGATCTCTTTACTTTGAAAGCGCCAGAGGTCCGCCATCCGCAACCGGTCCTGCTCCGCAGATTGCAACTCGTTCAACTTGTCTGTCGTCCCTCGCCACGCAGCAAACGCCTCGGCGACGGGCTCGGTATTCAAGCCGCCGAAGCGATCGAGCAAGATCCTTTGCTGTGCCTGATCGAACGAGCCAAGGGTTTCACCTTGCGAATGCACGAGCGCCAGCTCGGGTGCAAGCTGCCGCAGAACGCCTACCGTCGCTGGCTGATTGTTGACGAACACGCGGCCTTTGCCGTTCGCGACGATCTCTCGCCGAAGCAGGATATGGTCGGATTCGGAGTCGATTCCGTTCGCTTCGAGGACTTCGGCCGCTCCCGGCGTCAGCTCGAAGACGCAACTGACGACCGCTTTTTCTTCTCCATGACGGACGACGTCCGCCGACGCTTTGCCTCCCAGCAGCAGCGCCAGCGCATCGATCAAAATAGACTTGCCTGCGCCGGTCTCGCCCGTCAGCAGGTTGAGGCCCAGCCCAAACGTAGCGACCGCACGGTCGATCACCGCATAGTTTTCCGCGCGCAACTCCAGCAGCATAAGGTCCTCAGGCAACGACGTAACGCGAGGATAGCAAACCTCGCAGGATTCCCGCCGGGAACCATCGGGTACACCGAAAGCCAGCATCACTGCAGATGCCCGGTCAGATTTCGTTCCATCACGATTTACACTAAAGACTGGTGGACAACAACTATGGTCTGGACCCTCGCTCTTTACCTGCTTCAGGATGACTCGACCGCCGCACCTGCTGCGGCCAACGGCAGCGCGCTTCTTGAGATGATTCACAACAGCGGCCCGGTGGCCTTCGCTGTCCTCGTCATACTTCTGCTCGCGAGCATCTTTTCGTGGACGATCATGATCTCCAAGTGGTCGCGCTTCGGCAGGGCCCAGAGGCAAAGCGCGCGCTTCATTCGCGCCTTTCGCAAATCGACACGGCTCAGCGAGATCGCCACCGTCGCCGACCAGTTCAGGCCCAGCCCTCTAGTCGCCGTCTTCAGCGAGATCCACGACGAGTATCAGCGGCAGAACGGCGGACGCGGTCTGCCACGCAATCCCGTTGCGCTCGAGCGTGCGGCGCAGACGGCCTCGAGCGAGGCACTGACTGCGATGGAGAGCCGCATGACCTGGCTCGCCACCATCGCCGCCATCGCTCCGTTCATCGGACTCTTCGGCACCGTCATGGGCATCATCGACGCCTTCCACGGGCTCGGCACTGCGGGCGCGGCGACCCTGCGGGCGGTCGCTCCCGGTATCTCGGAGGCGCTCATTACGACTGCCGCCGGCCTCATCGTCGCGATTCCTGCAGTCATCGGCTACAACCAGCTCACAGCACGGCTGCGCGAGTTCGCCGCCCGTATGGACGACTTTGGCCGAGAGCTGCTCAACGCTATCGAAAACGCCGCGATGATGACGCCGCCCGCGCCACCGCAGCAAACAGAAGAGGTAAGACGGAGGACCTTCTAGCCATGGCCTTCACTTCAAAAGGACACACTCAGACCGCACTGGCCGAGATCAACATCACGCCGTTGGTCGACGTCGTGCTGGTGCTTCTGCTCATCTTTATGCTCACTGCGCCGGTGCTTCAATCCGGCGTTGAAGTGGCGATCCCGAAGACGCGCTCGGTCAATCAACTCACCGAAGAGCGCATGGTCGTCACCATCGACCGCGAGCAGAACGTCTTTCTCCAGGACAAGCCGGTCAACGTCAACCAGCTTCCTTCGCTGTTGAAGGTGCCTCGCGGCGCTGACGCCGCCAAACGCATCATCTACCTGCGGGCCGACGAGCGCGTGCCCTTCGGCGCCTTCGCCTCGGTCATGGATGCGGTCAAGCAGGCCGGCATCACCAACATCAGCATCGTTACTCAGCCGCTGAAACCGTAAGGAGAGTGCCATAGCCGCTTACCTCCAATTCGGCAGCGACGACTACAGCGAGAGGCTCGGTGTCAACTTCGCCGGTTCTCTTTTGCTGCACGTCCTGGTCGCTGCTGCTGTCGTTGGATCCGCGTTCTTCTTCCGTCATCACGGCAGCAACTGGGGCGAAAACGCGTCGAACGCCGGAGCGATCCAGGCCACCATGGTCTCGTCAATCCCACTGCCTCCAACGCAGCGCACGCTCGACACTGGAGTTCTGACCTCAGAGGCGCCAAGTCCCGCACCAGTCACCGCCAAAGAGAAGACCGAGCCGCCGCCAAGCCCGAACGAAGTCGCCATTCCTGAAAAGACCAAGCCCCCAAAAGTTGCCGAAAAACCTGCGCCTGCTCCGCCCAAGCACGTCCAGCCCATAACGCCGCCGCCCACCAAAGCCGTTACCGGCGAGACGGCAGGCATCCGTATTGCGCAATCGACACTGGAGCTGAAAAACGGCACCTCCAGCGTCTCGATACAGGACCGCAGCTTTGGAGATCGTTACGCCTACTATGTGAATATCGTGAACACCAAGGTTTCGCAGAACTGGTACAAATCGGAGGCTGATCCTCTGGCTTCAATGGACAAGAGCACGACCATCCTCTTCGACATTGACCGCGATGGCGTTCCCTCGAACCCTCGCGTCGAGACGCGCAGCGGCTCTCCATCTCTCGATCAATCTGCCTTGCGCGCCGTGCAGCGAGTCGACGGCTTCGGCCCTTTGCCCGCGGGGAACCGCATTACCGTTGAGTTCACGTTCCATTTTCGTCCGCAATAATTTTTCGTGCGGTATTCGTTTGATTACCTTACCGTTGCTTTCAGGTACCCGTCATGGCGTTTTTGCATCTAACATTAGATAGAATGTCTAGTCCGCAACGAAATCCCCTCAATCGACATGCTCGTTTTTGTTTCGCGGTCTTGCTCCTTCTGCTCGGCTGCACTGCGGCCCTTCGCGCGCAGGAAGGATTCCATACCGAAACGTCCACCGGCGTCTCGAACATCCGCATCGCCGTCGCCGACTTCAAGCCCGGCTCTGCCGATCCGCAAGCCGACACACTGAAGCGCACCTTTGACACGACGCTCTTCACCGACCTCGCCACCGCCGGCATCTTCGATGTGGTCTCGAAGAGTCTTCTGCCGCAATCGACGCCAGGCGCTCCGGCTGAGATGAACGTCCAGCAATGGGCCGTTGCTCCTACGTCTGCGGCGATGGTGGCCTTCGGCAGCTTCAGCGTTCAGGGCGGCAAGATCATCTGCAATGGCTTCCTCTTCGATGCCAAGAACCTTCAGTATCCTCAGGTGCTCGCCAAGCAATACAACGAGGACGCCAGCGACGACTCCGCCCGTCAGATCGCCCATCGTTTCGCCGATGAGATCATCTTCCGGCTCAGCGGCGGCAGCCAGGGCATTGCCGAATCGAAGATCTATTACGTCAAGATCAGCGGTGCCGACAAAGAGATTTGGGAGATGGACTACGATGGCGCCAACCAGCACGCGCTGACTCATCTGGGCACCGTATCGCTCTCTCCGCGCATCTCGCCTGATAACAGCCGCGTTGCTTTCTCGTCGCTCGGCCACGATGGCTTTCAGATTCGCATGTACTCCCTCGTCCTCGGCCGCATGGTCAACTTCACGGGTGTTGGCGGAACCAACCTCTCACCGGCGTGGGCTCCAAACGGCAAGGATATCGCCTACTCCTCCTCTCGCTCCGGGGATCCCGAGATCTGGATCTCCGACGCCAACGGCAGCCTTGCGCGACGCATTACCAGCTTCCGCGGGCCCGACGTTTCTCCTGTCTTCAATCCGCGCACCGGCTCACAGATCGCCTGGATCAGCGGCCGCACCGGCCTGCCGCAGCTCTACATCATGGACACCGACGGCTCCGCCGTGCAGCGCATGACCGACGGAGGCTATGCGACGTCTCCCTCGTGGTCGCCCAACGGACAGTTTCTTGCCTTCGCCTGGGACCGCAAGTATGGGCCCGGCGCTCCAGGTGGGCAGGACATCTACGTGATGGAGATCGCTACCAAGCGCTGGATACAGCTCACCCATGATGGCGGCCGCTGCGACTTTCCCTCGTGGTCGCCCGATGGCCGGCACATCGTCTACGCCAACACCGCGGACGGCCAGGCCAGCCACATGAAGATCATGACCATGTTGGCTGACGGCACGCAGAAGCGCGCATTGACCGGCCCCGGCGCGGACATGCCAAACTGGAGTTGGAAGTAGAAGTGATCTTCCCTGTGGATTGCTTCGCAGGGAACGTTGATTTTTTGAAATACTAACGACTGGTAGGAGATATCCGATGAGCGCAGTACAAAACAAATTTCATAAAACCTTGGTCTTCGTTGCGACCGTCGTCGCACTTGGCGCAGTGACTGGCTGTCACAAGAAAGCCAGCGGCGTCAATCCCAGCTCTCTCGGTCCCACGCCCGCCGCGCCTGCCTCGCCACCTACTGCCACCATCACCGCGGATCCTGCAGCGATTGATCTTGGCCAGTCCGTCGTCCTCAACTGGCGCAGCCAGAACGCCACTTCGGTCAACATCGACGGCATCGGCGAGGTCAACCTGAACGGCACCCAGACCGTATCGCCATCCAACTCCACCAACTTCCATCTCACCGCCAAGGGTGATGGAGGCACAACGGAGGCGAATGTTCGTGTCACCGTTCGCGTTCCCGTCGCGCCCACTGCCCCGGCCCCGACGGCAGATATGGGCAGTGAAGCTGCCTTCCACCAGAACGTTCAGGACATCTTCTTCGATTACGACAGCTACGAGATTCGCCCGGACGCTACTACCTCCGTATCCCAGGCTGCCAACTATCTGAACTCCCATCCCTCTATCAAGGTTGTCATCGGCGGATACTGCGATGACCGCGGATCGGCGGAGTACAATCTGGCGCTGGGCGAAAATCGTGCCAACTCCGCCCGCACCGCACTGGTTTCAGCAGGTGTTTCCGCCAGCCGTCTCCGCGTCATCAGCTATGGCAAAGAGAAGCAGTTCTGCACCGAAGAAAATGAGACCTGCTGGCAACAGAACCGCCGGGCTCAATTCTCCCTTGATCGATAAGACCGCTAATCGTCCGCTCCAGTCAGCCCTTTTGCAACGTATCGCTCCAGGGTTGACTGGAAGACAGAAAGCCGAGCGTACCCGCCATGACTCATCAGCCCAGGCAATCCATACGATTCAGTCGAACCGTCAAGCCGATTCGTCTTTGCTCTGCAGCGCTGCTCGCCGTCGCACTCTTCTGCTCCTCTCCTGCATTCGCCGTCAACAAGGACATGGTGCAGTTGCAGACCCAGATTCAGCAGCTTCAGGACGCAGTCGCCCGGCTTCAACAATCCAACGACGAGCGTATGGGCGTCATGAAAGACCTTATCCAGCAAAGCGCCGACTCCATCAATAAAATGGCTGTCACCGTCGACGCCCTGCATAGGCAGATGCAGTCCCAGCAGGATGCGCAGAACGGAAAGATCGATCAGGTCTCCGGGCAGATCCAATCTCTGAACGACTCCGTCGACGAGATCAAGACACGCATCGGTTCGCTGCAGAAGCTGATTCAGGATGTCCAGGGTCAGCAGCAATCCATGAGCGCCAACATGCAGAACCAGCCGACGCAGACAGGGGGTTCTGCCTCACCCGTCCCCGTGAATCCCATTCCGGCTGACACTCCGGCCCCCACACCACCGGCTCCCATTGTGCGAAGAGGCAAGCCCTCCGCGGACGTTCCTCTTGCAGCAGCGACCGCGCCCGCACCATCGGGATCAGGCTCTGCTGCGCCTCCTGCTGACGAGCTCTACAAGACCGCCCTCGGCGACTATATGGCCGCTAAATATGCCCTTGCAGCCTCTGAGTTCGGCGATGTCGTCAAGAATTATCCGGACAACCCTCTATCAGGAAACTCGTATTACTACCAAGCCGAGATCGACTACCGTGGAGGCCGCTATGCCGCTGCTATCACCGCTTACGACAGCGTTCTCGAAAAGTACCCCGACAGTAATAAGGTCCCCGTCTCGCATCTTCACAAGGGCATGGCGCTGGTAGCTCTCAATCAGAAAGACGCAGGCGTGCGTGAGTTCCGCACCCTTATCCAGCGCTTCCCGAATTCACCCGAAGCCATGCAGGCGCGCAGCAAACTCAGCGGTATGGGCATCACGGTAGCTCCCAAACAACGCGACTGAGTTTCGCGGACACGCAAGACCTTCAGTTACGCAATCCCTGCATCAGCGCTTCGATCTCTGACCGTTCCTCGCCACGCAATGGCAGAAACGGCAGACGTGGCCTTCCCCCGAAGTACCCATTCAGGTCGCAACCGAACTTGATCCCCGCGACTCCCAGCTCCTCTTCCACTCTCTCGGCAACGCCTTGCAGCCGCACTTGTTTCTCCTGGGCCAGCCCCTCGTCTCCATCCTTCCACGCCGCCAACACCTCGTAACAAGCCTGCGGAGCCGACGCTGCAAACGGCGGCATCGCCCCCACTGCTCCTACACGCAACCACTCCAGCATTCCCGCCGTGCTTGCCGCGAGTATCTGGAAACCGACGAGCTTTGTCCGTGTCTTCGCAGCCGTCCTTGCCGCAGCAACGGCGACTGTTGCGCCTCCACCGGCCAACGTATCGGTCGCGATCAATCCATCTGGTGCGCCCTCGCTTCGCGCCTGCATCCTTCCGGTCACGGCCGCGAACACTGCAGTTACGGTCACATCGCGCTTCGCCCCGGCCGACCCAACCCGCAACGCCTCCATTCGTTCGCGATCAATAGCACCATCGACCAACCCGATAATCTGCGGATGTCCGGCAAGCTCAATCACAACCTCCGCCGACAACAATCCACCGTGGCGAAACGCTGGGCTATAGAGCAGCACAGGCAGCGCAGAGCGATCGGCAACTGCCTGAAAATATGTCAGCAACGCCTTTGAGTGTTCGCCGACATCACCTGTCTGAAACAAGAAAGGCCGCTTCACCAGCACCGCGTCATATCCGAGCTTCGCCGCAGACTCCGCCAAATCGAGGGTTCCGATCACGCTATCGCGCGACACTCCTGCGACTAGCACCTTCTCTGCTGCAGCCGCATCGACAACGCTTCGCAACACCTGTCGCGTCTCGTCGTCCGACAGCATCGCGGGCTCGCCATAGTCGCTCAGAGCCACCAGACCGGCGATTGGCGTCTTCGAGTAGCGAGCCGCGTTGTGTTCGAGTTTAAGAAGATTAAGGCGCCCGTCGGGATAAAACGGTGTGGTTAGCGGAAGTTGAAGCCCCTCAAGCAGCATCCTCTTATTCTAAGAGTCAACACCCGGACACGGAGCGATCAAAAGGGTGTTAATCAATGCGCACATGCCACCAAAGACGTAATAGAAAGCGGTTCCATCAATATTTACTTGAAGTAACCTTTGCTAGAACATTATGGTCAACAGAGGAGACATCTCGCAGGATAAAACCATAGGCGATCTGGGACGCGAGGCCCTATGGTTCCTCACCCACACACTCGTCGCCGTCGTTCTTCTTGCGATCACCGTTGGCGTCATGTCGCTGAACCATCCCGATCCCGACTCCCCGATGCCCAAGCTGCTCGGAACCGTCCTCGCGTTTCTCGTCCCGATGATCGGCGGCTTCCTCCTCGCCCGTATCCACCGCAACGACGTTACAGCCTACGTCTGGATCTCCGGCCTGATCTTCTTCTCCATCGTCTGCGTCTGGGTGCTCGACCTGCCTACTGGTAAAGGTCTCTGCGAGAGCTGCGGAGTTTCCGAGAAGCTCTGGCGCACCTTCTTCACCTTCACCCAAGGCAGCGGCCTGATGGGCGGCGACGGCCTGCTCGTCGGCTCCTGGATACCGCTCTCCATGATCGGCTACGCCGTCGGCGCAAAGTTAGCTCTCAAGCACTAGCCTCACAGGCAGCCACGGTTACCTGGCGCTAGCGACGGCCTTCAGCTCAGTTGCAATCCGGTCTGAGTGCAGCGTCTGCAACGCGATCACGCTCAACGTCCCTCGCTGCAATGCCGCGATTCCTTCAGCCGCCGCCCGAGCCGCAGCCAGCGTCGTGATGGTAGGAATTCTCGCCAGCACCGCCGCCCGCCGGATCGCCTTCTCATCGAAGAACGTGTCCTGTCCGCGCGGGGTGTTGACGATCAGTTGAATCCGGTCGCCCTTGATCAGATCAACGACGTTTGGCCGGCCCTCTTTCACCTTGTGCACACGCTCTGGCTGCAACCCGGCCTGCTCCAGCACAATCGCCGTTCCATGCGTCGCCACCAGATGGAACCCCATCTCCATAAACTGCCGCGCAAGAGAGACAGCGCCCTCCTTGTCGTGGTCGTTCACGCTCAGGAAGACGGTCCCCTGCAGCGGAAGCACCTGCCCGGCGGCGATCTGCGCCTTGGCAAACGCCTCGCCGAAGTTGTCCGCTACCCCCATCACCTCGCCCGTCGACTTCATCTCCGGGCCAAGCACCGTATCGACGCCGGGAAATTTGCCCCACGGAAATACCGGCGATTTCACATAGTAGTGCGAGCCCGTCTCGAGGTCCTTACCGCTCGCAACCTGCTCCGGCAGTAGATCTTTCAACTTTCGCCCGACCATGATTCGCGAAGCAACCTTAGCCAGCGGGATGCCTGTCGCCTTCGAAACATAAGGCACCGTGCGGGAAGCCCGAGGGTTTACCTCGATCACGTATACCGTTCCACGCTGGATCGCGAACTGAATATTTACCAGGCCGCGCACGCTCAGCGCCATCGCCAGCTTGCGTGTGTACTCACGAATCGTTCGGAGCACATCGTCACTCAGGTCGACCGCCGGCAGCACGCATGAGGAATCTCCGGAATGGATTCCAGCCTCTTCGATATGCTGCATGATCCCCGCGATCACCACGTTGTCGCCATCGCACAACGCATCCACGTCACATTCAACCGCGTCTTCGAGGAAGTGGTCGATCAGCACCGGGCGCTCCTGCGAGTACTCGATCGCCGTGGTCATGTACTGGACAACCGCCGCGTCGTCATAGGCAATCACCATCGCGCGGCCGCCGAGCACATACGAAGGCCGCACCAGCACCGGATATCCCACGCGGTTCGCCCCGGCCACGGCCTCTTCGACGCTGGTCGCCATTGCGCCCTCGGGCTGCGGAATCTGCAACTCTTCAATCAATTTGCCGAACCGCTTGCGATCTTCGGCAAGATCGATCGACTCCGGCGAGGTCCCGATGATCGGCACGCCAGCCTTCTTCAGCGGCAGCGAAAGATTCAGCGGAGTCTGCCCGCCAAACTGCACGATCATCCCTATCTCCGCGCCAGCCGAGGCCTCATGCTCATACACGCCGAGCACGTCCTCCAGCGTCAGCGGCTCAAAGTACAGTCGGTCGCTGGTGTCATAGTCGGTCGATACTGTCTCCGGATTGCAGTTCACCATGATGGTCTCGTAACCATCCTCACGCAGAGCAAACGCGGCATGACAGCAGCAGTAGTCGAATTCAATTCCCTGCCCAATCCGATTCGGCCCACTCCCGAGAATCAAGATCTTCTTCTTCTTTGTTGGCGCCGCTTCGTCCTCTTCGTCGTAGCAGCTGTAGAGATACGGCGTGTAGCTCTCAAACTCCGCCGCACACGTATCCACCAGCTTGTAGACGGGCAGTACGTTCAACTTTTTGCGCAGCGCGCGAACCGCAGCCGTGCCTTCCGCGCCGGTCAGCCCCCAGACAGCCGCCAGCCGTTCATCCGAGATACCCATCCGCTTCGCTGTTCGCAGCTGGTCCGCCGTTACCTCCGCCATCGGCACTCCGCCAACAGCCTTGATCTCATCGGTAATCTGTTTGATCTGGTAGAGGAACCACGGGTCCATCGACGTCATGCGCGCAACCTCGCGCACTGTCATCCCCCGCTCGAACGCATAGCGAATGTACGACAGCCGATCAGGATGCGGCGTCACGAGCCGCTGTGTCAGCCGACGCGGTTCGATGTCATCGGCGGTGGCCTTCTTGCCCGTCTCCAGCGATCGCACTGCCTTCATCATCGCTTCCTTGAAGGTCCTGCCGATCGCCATGACCTCGCCGACCGACTTCATCTGCGGCCCAAGCCCCTCGTCGGCACCAGGGAACTTTTCAAACTGCCACTTCGGAATCTTCACGACGACGTAATCAATCGTCGGCTCGAAGCACGCCGGTGTCGCCTTCGTAATGTCGTTCTGAATCTCGTCGAGTGTGTACCCAACAGCGAGTCGCGCCGCAATCTTCGCAATCGGAAACCCCGTCGCCTTCGAGGCCAACGCAGACGACCGCGACACACGCGGATTCATCTCGATCACCGTCATGCGCCCGGTCAGCGGATTCACCGCAAACTGCACATTGCTTCCTCCGGTCTCGACGCCAATCTCACGAATAACCGCGATTGCCGCGTCGCGCATCGCCTGGTACTCGCGATCGGTCAACGTCTGCGCCGGGGCCACAGTGATGGAGTCGCCCGTATGCACGCCCATCGGGTCAAAGTTTTCAATCGAGCAGATGATGATGACGTTGTCCTTCAGGTCACGCACCACCTCCAGCTCATACTCCTTCCAACCGAGCACGCTCTCTTCCAGCAGACACTCATGCACCGGCGAAAGATCGAGGCCACGCGCCAGAATCTCCATCAGCTCTTCGCGGTTGTACGCGATTCCGCCGCCCGAACCACCCAGCGTGAACGAAGGCCGGATCACCACCGGGAATCCGATCTTCGCCGCGAATTCCAACCCATCGCGAAGGTTGTTGATCAGCGCAGATCGCGGCATATCGAGGCCGATCCTGGTCATCGCGTCCTTGAACAGCAACCGGTCTTCCGCCTTCTTGATCGCCTCGAGCTTCGCGCCGATCAGCTCAACGCCGAGTTTATCCAGTACACCCGAGTCAGCGAGGTCCACCGCAAGATTCAGCGCCGTCTGTCCGCCCACCGTCGGCAGCAAAGCAAATTTTCCCGCGCCACCCAACCCATCAGGGTCAAGCATCTCCGCCTCGACGCGAAGAATCTCCTCCAGGTACGCTGCAGTCAGCGGCTCAATATAGGTTCGATCCGCGACCTCAGGATCGGTCATGATCGAAGCAGGATTCGAGTTCACCAGCACCACCTCATACTCCTCGGCCTTCAGCGCCTTACACGCCTGGGTGCCGGAGTAGTCGAACTCGGCGGATTGCCCAATCACAATCGGCCCCGAGCCGATCACCAGAATCTTCGCAATGTCATTCCTGCGTGGCATATCTCTTCTTCCTTGCTCAATCTTTGGCGTCGAAAAAATGCGCGACCAAAGCCGCGCTTTTTGCTTTATTTTTTGAACTCTTCCATCATCTTCCGAAAGTCCTTGAAGAGATAATGCGAGTCATGTGGCCCCGGACTGGCCTCGGGGTGATATTGCACACTGAACATCGGGTCGGTCTTATGCCGCAAACCCGCCAGCGTCTGGTCATTCAGATTCGTATGCGTCTTCTCTACATCATCCGGAAGCGAATCAGGATCGACGTTGAAGTTGTGGTTCTGCGCGGTAATCTCCACCTTCCCCGTCAGATGGTTCATGATCGGATGGTTTCCGCCGTGATGCCCAAACTTCAACTTATACGTCTTGCCGCCAAGCGCCAGCCCGAAGATCTGATGTCCCAGGCAAATCCCGAAGATCGGCGTCTTACCCTGCAGTTGCTTCACGTTCTCAACGGCGTACTCCAGCGGCTCCGGGTCGCCCGGTCCATTTGAGAAGAACACTCCATCCGGCTCCATTGCCAGAACGTCTTTCGCCGGAGTTGTCGCGGGCACTACCGTCACGCGGCACCCCTCACGCGTCAGCATCCGCAGAATATTTTCCTTGATTCCTAAGTCATACGCGACGACGTGCATCTGCTTCGCATCGCCGCCGAGCGCGGATGTCAGCAACGCATCGCCCGACTGATTTTTCGGGTCATTCGCATCCCACTCGTAAGCGACCTGGGTGCTGACAACGCTGGCGAGATCGGTGCCCTCCATCTTCCGGATCGACCGTGCCTTCGCCACCAGCGCATCAGCGTCAAGATTCTCGCCTGAAGCGATCACTCCGCGCATCACGCCGTTGGTCCGCAGATGCCGCACCACGGCACGCGTATCTACCTCTGCGATTACGGGCACGCCATAGCGCTCCAGATACTCGTCGGTTACCTGGGTCGAGCGCCAGTTCGAGCTTACCGTCGAAAACTCGCGCGTGACGAGTCCTTCGATATACGGTTTCTTCGACTCCGCATCGCTCGGAGTCGTTCCATAGTTTCCAATGTGTGGATTTGTCAGAACGACAATCTGACCCGCATAGGAGGGATCAGTGAAGATCTCCTGATAGCCGGTCAGTGATGTATTGAAGACCACCTCGCCAGAGCATTCCGCTCGTGCGCCAAAACTTTTGCCGCGAAAAATGCGCCCGTCTTCCAGCGCCAGTATTGCCTGCATTGCCTCTCCTGCCTGGAGTGGATTTAATAGATTCTATCAGCATTGACGCTGAAAAACGCTGATCGCAGGCAAAACGTTTCGCGCTCAAAAAGAAAGACCCGGCACAAGGCCGGGATCTTCTCGTCAAATTATTAAAATTTAGCGATGGTGATGGTGGCGGTGATGACGACGATGATGGGTTGCGGCATTTGCAGGTACCACTGACCCAACCAGAACGACGAACGCAATAGCAGCAAGAAATAATGTGCGCAGCTTCATGAGGTAACTCCCTGTTGACAGCCATTCTTTCGAGCGGTCTGTAAGTTAGATGAAGCGTATCCCGACTATAAATTTTTCGCACTACATATTTCCGGTCATGATGTTCCGAGCTTGATTCCTCGCTTGTCCCAGTCATCCCGGTCACTCAATATCGACCAGAACATCCTCTCCCTCCACGCGCAGCGGAAACACATCGACCCGCTCGTGCACCGGATACTCCGCCAATCCTGTCTTCACGTCGAACGTCCACGAGTGCCACGGACAGACGACTGATGCACCCTCCAGCCACCCTTGCCCTAGTGGCCCCTGCCGGTGTGGACAGACATTGTCCAGCGCCGATAACTCTCCATTCACGTTCGCCAGACAGATCGCGACACCCTCCACCTCAGCCTCCGCGACCTGTCCGACCGGCGGAGCCTCCGCCAACCCACACAACCTCACCCACTTCGCCACAAAATCCTCGCAATGCTTATGTTAGAGCCCCGCACACGACCGAACGACTCACAGTCATCATTCCAGAGTGCTAAAGTCAACACGGAACCCTCGATGCCCCACCCCCCGACCACAAAGACGACCAAGCTAGGCAAACGCACCGCACCTCAACCCAATCCGCCGGAGGTCGTCAGCCCCATCTGGCTGGTCAAAGCCATCGTCCTCACCATCGTTGCGGCACTCTTTTGCGGCTATCTCACCTTGTGCCTGCTTTTCTACCAGGGCCAATGGCAGCTAGTACTGCACCCAACCCGCACCACCGCCAGCCCCACCTCGATCGCCGGCATCCCCTACGAGCTCATTCGCTTCGGCCCCGATGAGTCAGCCACTCCACAACTTACCGGCTGGTGGATTCCCTCTGACCCCGGCGGCCGCTATACCCATATCACCATCCTCTTCCTCGCCGACGGCAACGGCTCCCTCCGAGACTCCATCCCTTTCCTCGCCAGCCTCCACAACGTCGGCATCAACGTCTTCGCCTTCGACTACCGCGGCTACGGCCAGAGCGCTGCGACCCGCCCCAATCAGCAGAGCGTGACCCACGATGCTGCCTCCGCCTGGCAGTACCTCACAACCTCGCGCTCTATCCCGCCAAAACAGATCGTTCCCTATGGAACCGGCGTCGGAACCTCTCTCGCAACCCGGCTTGCCGCGATCCACGACACCATCCCGGCCTTGATTCTCGACACTCCTCGCGCCGATCTCCTCGACGTAGCCAGACGCGACCCTCGCGCGAAGCTCATCCCCGTCCGTCTCCTCTTTCACGAGCGCTTCCCTCTGGCCGAGCCGCTCTCCACCCTGCGCACACCTAAGCTCCTGCTCTCCCGCGCAACCTCACTCGACCAAACCTTCCTTACCGCCGCGGACCCGAAGCTAACCGTCGAGCTGGCCGCGCCCTCCGCAGTTCTCTACAACCAGAGCCTCACCCGTTTCCTCGACCAATACCTTCCTCCCGCACCCGTTCCTCAACTCGTGCCTTCCCCGGCACCCGCTCACTAAATTGGGCTCAAGCCCCGCTGCACGGCGATTATTCTTTATCCAGGAACCCTCTTATGACGAGATGGCTCGACAGCCTGCAACCCTTTGGTGCGTTGCTCATGCGACTCGCACTCGGCGTCTCCATGGCCGTGCATGGCTACGGAAAAGTAGTGCCGCACGGGGCGCTGAATCACTACGTTCACTACATCGCAACACTTGGAATTCCCGCCTGGCTTGGCTATGTCTCGGCTTACACCGAGTTCGTCGGCGGCATCCTGCTGATCCTCGGTCTGCTCACGCGCTTCGCCGCTGCACTGGTTGCAATCAACATGCTCGTCGCCTTCTTCTACGTCGGCATCCATCAGGGCTTCGGAATCTACAACTACATCCTGGCCCTTGCCGCACTCGGAATCATGTTGACCTTCTATGGCGCAGGGTCTCTCGCGCTCGACCGCAAGATCGGCTTTCCCTGATTCCAAACCGACAGGCTTAAGGAGAGAAGGCCCCCGATACACTGGAGGCCTTACATTTGGTGGGGAGTTTTTGTTGCGGATAAGGGAAGCCGGTACTGTGGGAACTGCTAGCCCGGCAACTACTAACTACACTCAGTAAGACGCGGGTCGGTCGGAAAAGTTGTATCTTTTTTTCCACTTTTCTGTAGATGACATCTTTTTACATTCCATAAACAGAATAAAGATGACTTCCTTGTATCTCGCAGACTGCGCAGACTTTTTCACCCTAGCTGAAGTTTAAGAACTGGCTCGGAATCACCTGCGCTCCAGGAAACACCAGTTCAAGGTTCTTTGCTCCCAACGTTTTGTAAGCAGCCTCGCCAAGCACCCTGCGAAAATCCGTAGTCACCGTGAGGTCGCGGCCTTCATTCAGCTGTTCGTTCGCCAGGCCTGGCCACTTGCCGTAGACCTTGCCGCCCTTGACCTTTCCGCCCAGAACGAACATTACATTCGCGTGACCGTGGTCGGTTCCTCCGGTTCCGTTCTGCCGAGCCGTGCGCCCGAACTCCGACATCGTCACCAGCGTCACATTTTCGGCATCGTCTCCCATGTCCTTCCAGAAGGCCGCAATCGTATCCGAGAACTCCTTCAACCGGTTCGCCAGCTGACCATTTGTGTTCCCCTGGTTCTGGTGCGTGTCCCATCCGCCGATGTCGGAGAACGCCGCCTCGACTCCAAGGTTCGCCTTCAACAGCTGTGCCACCTGTTTGAGACTATTGCCAAACGGCGTGTTCGGATAGACCACACCCGCCGCCGGCTGATAGTGCGATGGGTCAGCCGCCTTCAACATCTTCACCGCTTCGAACGTCTCCTGCCCGGTGCCATGCAGCACAGCGTCCGTACTCTCGTCATACATCGCCTGAAATGCATTGCTGATCGGTGAGGTCTGCGGCCCCTTGCCGCCAACCGAAAAATCCGCAAGATTGTTCACCGCAATTGCCGGCAGCTTCCCTTGCAGCGTACGCGGGACCTGCGTTCCGAGCGCTACCGCCCGAAACGCCGACGGCTTGCCTGTCGTCACCTCCGCCTGCAGGGCCCGGTTCAGCCATCCATCCGCAGTGGACTTCACGCCGGGCGTCCCACTCTCCATATAGTCCTGCGCGTCAAAGTGCGATCGCGTGGTATCGGGCGAGCCCGCTGCGTGAATGATTGCCAGATGGCCCTGGTCGTAGAGCGGCTTGAACGCCGCCATCGAAGGATGCAGCCCGAAAAATCCATTCAGGTCAAGAACATCTTTCTCCTGGATCGCAATCGAAGGCCGCATCGCATAGTAGTTCTTCTCTTTGTATGGCACTACGACGTTCAACCCATCGGCCGCGCCCCGCTGGAACAAAACCACCAGCTTCTTCTTATTCGCTGCTGCTGTCGTCACCTCGGCCAGAACGCTTCGCGACAGAAACGCCGGAATCGTCGACGTGCCCACCAGCGCCAGCGCTCCACCCTTCATAAATCCGCGACGGCTCACCACTCGCCGCGCTTCATCGCGTCCGTGAATATCGCATCCCCAATCGCTGTGGTCGGCAAAACACTTCCTATTCGCCATGTTCGTACTCCTGTCCCGGCATCTGGTCGAAGCCGGGTTTACTTCGTCTGCTTCTACTAACGCGTTTACGGCCTGGAAGTTGCCCATCGAGCCAGATTCGATGCCCGCGTCCTCAAATAATAACTGCGGGAGTTCATAGGATTACTCAAATCTTTTCAGTCACTTCCGCGGACAATTCCATGTCCCCGGCGGCCATGCGCAAAAACGGGGCTCCCTCAACGCCGATCCATTCTACCGCCGTTGAAACTCCGGCGAACCCAACAGCAACCCAGCCATCATCGCCGCCTCACGATCTATCGGCGGTCGAACTGGCTGCTTCAACGCAGCAGGATTCAGCACCTGCGCCATCGGTTCGAAGTCGTTGGCTCGTATCGGAAAGTTCCTCTCCGCCTGCTGCTGCATCGCCTGATCCTGAAACTCCTGCAGCACCGTCGATCTGGTACGGTCGCTCACCGGATGCCCCAGCAGCGCCATCTCCAGCTTCTCTTCTTTAGCCGCCGATGCTTCAGATACCGTCCCCGAACTCAACGCCGCAGGTTCAATCCCCGCCCCCGTCGCTCCCGTCAGCCGGCCCCAATCGGTCTGTACTCCCGGAATGCGATCGCTGCTGAGTCCCAGCGCAAAGTTCATCCGGCTCACCAGGTCTCCCGTATTCACCCAGGGTTCGGTCGTCCAGCTATATCCATTCGGCGTCTGCATTCCATAGAGCGGCATCCCCAGCTTATCGAGCGCCTGCACCAGAGGAATCGCATTCTTTACCTCTGCGCCGCTGGCTCGCACTGCCGACACCACAAACTCCTCCGGCGTCTTCACCTTCGCTCGGTAAACCTCCGGCGACCAGAACTCCGGCGAATCGAACATCGTGCGCAGCACGGTCTTGATGTCGCCATTGCTCGCAAGAAATGCCTTCGCCATCCGGTCCACCAGAGCCGGTGGCGGTGTATCGCTCACAAACCGCACCGCCAGCTTGGTCGAGACGAACTTCGCCGTTGCAGGACTGGTTGCAAGCATATGCAACACCTGCATCCCTTCCCTCTCGCCACCCTCCCCAATCGTCTTCCCCAGCACTATCTTCGAGCCCGGCTCATGCCGCCGCTCCTCAAACTGGTAGCCTCCGCTGCGAAACGGCTGATCGATCGTCCATCCCGTCAGCACCTTCGCAACCTGCGTCACGTCCTGCTGCGTATACCCCTGCCCACAGGCCTTGTCGAGCATGTTCACGGGACGATTCGCGCTCACCTCGCACTGCACTCCCAGCGTATGCAGCTCCATCAGCTCGCGCGCGTAGTTCTCATTCAACCCACGGTCCTTCAGCGCCTGTTTTACCTGGGGATTCTGCGCGTACTGGGCAAACCTGCCACTGTTCCTCGCCGCCTGCGAATCCGGACCGATACTCTGCCAATTATCCAGGTACATCAGCATCGCCGGACTCTTCGCCGTGGCGACCAGCAGATCCTCAAACTTGCCCAACGCGTTCGGCCGGATCACATCCCGCTCATACGCCGGCAGCATGTACGGTTCATTCTGATTCTTTCTGATATACACATTGAAGTGGTTCAGCCAGAAGTCGGTCATCACCGCCTCCAACTGCCGCTCGCTGTAGATGTCGCGCAGCATCCGCGACTCCAGCAACTCCGCGCCGATCATCCGCGGCGAACCCTGCAGCGCAGCCAGCGTCTCCCGCTGCATCGGCGTCAAATCCTCCGCTGCCAGAGCCAGTTCACCCTGGCTCAAACTCCTGCGAAACGCGATCAACTCAGACGGCGGCATCGCCAGAATCCGGCGCATCCGCTCGTCCGGGGGCAGGTTAATAATCTTCACCGCCTCCAGCCCTGAATAGAACTGCTCTTCATGCACCGCCATCGCCGGTATAGCAGGATCCACGCCATCTCCCGGCAACGCCGTCTTCGACTCTTCGGCGTTCTTCGCCATCGCCGGCGACATCATCTCCTCATCGCTCTTACCGGCGTCCTGCTTCGCAGCCGCCTGTTGCGCCTCCTGCTTTGCCTTCGCCGCCTTATAGAAGGCAATCTCATCGGCGTAGATCGCATGTTCAACCGGATCAATCGGCAGAGGCATGTTTCTTTCAATCATCTGCCGCAACACCTGCGGGCTGGGATACCGCCGCACCATCTCAGCCTGTTGCATCTTCATCGCAGGAAACATCGCCAGCCGCGCCTCCAGCGCCGAATCGTCGATGCTCGCAGGGTTCAACTGCTGGTCAAACCACCGCTTCAATCCCATCGTCTGTACCGCAGCAACGTCCCCTGGCCGCGGCCCGAACGTAAAACGGTTCAGAGCATGCAACACCCGCTGCTCACCTTGGATCTGCTTCGCCGAGGGCCCCGGCTTAGTCACCGCAGCGGCCGCCGCCATCGGCTGCTCGACCATCAAAACGCATAAAACACCCGACATCAAAGCCCGCACCGAGCACGTCAGGACCGCGGCAGAACCTTGCCTGAATTGCATAGCCACTCCTTCTTGCGCTCCAGCCTAATCCTGCTCAGCTCGAACAGACAAGAGAATCGCATCTGCAGTCTCAGACCCGCTAACAGCCGGGCAGTTGCGGTTAACTTGCCGTTGCATGTTTTTGCTGTCATCCTGACCCTGAGCGCAGTCGAATGGGGAAGGATCCCGAAGAAGCTGTTCGGAAACAATCTTCCGAACCTTTCCACCCATCCCTCTACCGCCTTTGCCGTTGCATGTTCCCGCGCCATCCTGAACGATACGAATGTGCTAAAACGCGGCAAGCTCCTGCATCGCCTGATACAAGTCCTCCGGCTGCGGCAGAATCGCATCCTCCAGCACCGGCTGATACGCCACAAACGTATCCATCGCCGCCACCCGGCGCACCGGAGCGTCGAGGTCGTGAAACAGCTCATCGCCAATCCGCGCAGCGATCTCCGCCCCATATCCCCAACTCAACATGTCCTCATGCGCGACGATCACACGATTAGTCTTCTTCACGCTCTCTGCGATCGCCTCCCAGTCATACGGGGTCAGGCTTCGCAGATCGATCAGCTCCACATCCACGCCGGTCTCGCGATGCAGCTTCTGCGCCGCCTGCAACGCCCGCGGCACCACAGCGCCGTACGTCAGCACGGTCAAATCTTTTCCCGGCCGCACAATCCTTGCCTTCCCAAACGGAATGCAGTAGTCAGGCCCCGGATATGCCGCGCGCCCGAACGTCTCGCGATACAGCCGCTTGTGTTCGAGAAAGATCACCGGATCGTCGCAACGAATCGCCGTCCGCAACAGCCCGATCGCATCCAGCGCATTCGATGGCATCACAATCCGCACCCCTGGCGTATGCGTAAAGATGCTCTCGCCTGACTGCGAGTGATAGATCGACCCACCCGTCAGATAGCCGCCGATTGGCACGCGCATCACCAGCGGGCAGCTGAACGCGCCATTCGACCGCCATCGCACCAACGGCAGCTCATTGCGCATCTGGTGCATCGCTGGCCAGATGTAGTCGAAGAACTGAATCTCCACCACAGGCTTCATTCCACGGACAGCCATTCCGATGGCTCGCCCGACGATATTCGCCTCGGCCAGCGGCGAGTTGAAGCAACGCTCGCTGCCAAACTCCGTCTGCAGGCCTGCGGTCAACTTGAAGACACCGCCCTTGCCCTTGATCTTGCCCGCGCGCAACGCCTCGTCCCGTGTCGCATCGGCCACATCTTCGCCGAACACCACGATTCGCTCATCCCGCCGCATCTCGTCCTTCAGGCAGCAGTTGATCAGATCGGCCATCGTACGCTCCGTCGGGTCCACAGTCGCGGCGGGCGCAGTCGCGAACCGCGCATCCATCGGAGTCAGGTCCTCCGAGTACACATGCCTCGTGATAGAAGCCACAGTCGGCAAGGTCGCCATCACCGCGCGGTCCGCCGCTCGTTGCACCTCTTCATCGACCTGCCGCTCCAGCTTGTTGATACCATCGGCATCCAGAATGCCTTCGCGCAGCAGCCACATCTGCATGCGAGAGATTGGATCTCGTGCAGCGTCCGCAGCCAACTCCTCTGCCGAGCGATACAGCCGCTCATCATCGCTCAGCGAGTGCGAGTACGGGCGGATGACATGTCCGTGCACCAGCGCAGGGCCACTTCCAGCCCGGCAATACGCTACCGCCTCGGCCATCGCCTTGTAGCTCGCAATCGGATCGGTCCCATCAATCTCGGCAAAGTGGAAGTTCGGAAAGTTCGCCACTAGCTTCGAGATGTTTCCCCCCGGCGTATTCACCTCGACCGGCGTCGAAATCGCGTACCCGTTGTCCTCAACCACAAACAGCACTGGCAGCTTCCCATTCGAAGCCGAACTCAACGACTCCCAGAACTCCCCCTGGCTCGTCGACCCTTCGCCGATCGAGACGTAAACCACCTCGTCCCCGTGGAACGTCACATCCTTGTAGTTCCGATAGTCGCTCTCGCGAGAATCACCCTCCGGCTTCTTCGCCGCCTCGGGATGCCGCGTGAAGAATCTTCCCGCCTCCGCGCACCCAACCGCCTGCAGGCATTGCGTCGCTGTCGACGAAGACGGCGTCACAATATTTAGCTTCGTGCTCGACCAGTGCGAAGGCATCTGCCGTCCGCCGCTGGCAATGTCGTCCGCCGCGCCCACCGCCTGCAGCAACTGCTCCTCAACCGTATTTCCCAGCGCCAGGCAGATCGCCCGGTCGCGATAGTACGGAAAGAACCAGTCATACCCCGGCTTCATCGCCATCCCTGCAGCGACCAGCAGCGCCTCATGTCCTGCGCACGAAACCTGGAAGAATATCTTCTGCTGCCGCTTCAAAACGATCTCGCGATCATCGGTCCGCCGGGAGAGATACATCAAACGATAGAACTCCACCAACCGCTCGCGCGTTAGCGAGTTCTCCGCAGTCTTCACTGCCGTCTTCTTCATCTCCTGCACGCTGGTTCCAAACTGTCTTGCCATGTACCTATCCTTTACCTCGAAGCTACCTCGAAGCCACAGCTTTCCCAAGCCGCAGACAAGATTGTACCGGGAAGCCAACACACTTGACTCGCTGGAAAGAGCTTTTTTGACTCCGCGTTCAGTTTGCAGATATGCCTGAAAATGGGCGACCACCAGGCCGCCCATTCCGAACATCTTTCAACCTAAACAAACAATGGAGCCAGCACCAGCGTAATCGTAGCCAGCAGCTTGATCAGCACATGCAGACTTGGTCCAGCCGTGTCCTTGAACGGGTCGCCGACCGTATCACCTACGACCGCAGCCTTGTGCGCCTCCGACTTCTTTCCGCCATACTGCCCTGTCTCGATGAACTTCTTCGCGTTATCCCACGCGCCGCCGCCGTTGTTCATCAACATGGCCAGCAGGACACCGGAGATCGTACCGACCATCAGCAATCCGGCAACGGCCTCGGCTCCGGCCAGATTCACCGGCACGCCGCCGATCGCCGGCACCGGCAAAATCGCTCCCGCCGCATACAGCGCAGAACTCGCCTGATAGCTCGAACTGAAATGCCGGAAGACCAAACCGACCGCAACCGGCAGAGCAACCACCAGCGCGCCAGGCAGCACCATCTCCTTCAGCGCAGCGCCGGTCACAATGCGAACGCATCGTCCATAGTCAGGCTTGGACGTACCAGCCATGATGCCCGGATTTTCCTTGAACTGATCCCGCACATCCTGCACGACCATCTGCGCCGTACGGCCCACCGCCTTGATCGCCATCGAACTGAACAGGTACGTCAACATCGCTCCCAGCAGCGCGCCGACAAACACCGGAACCTGTGCCAGATTAATGTTCGTGAAACTCCAGCCCGGCGGCATATATCCGCCAGCCAGGTGAACCTTGTCCGTCACAATCGTCTTGATCTCTTCCAGATAAGCCGAGAACAGCAGAAACGCCGCCAGCGAAGCCGACCCGACCGCATAGCCTTTGGTCAGCGCCTTGGTCGTATTGCCCGCCGAATCCAGCTTGTCCGTGCGCTCGCGAATCGCATCGGGCTGGTTCGACATCTCGATAATGCCTCCAGCATTATCCGTGATCGGCCCAAACGTATCCATCGCCAGAATGTAGGCCGCGCAACTCAGCATCCCCATAGTGGCAATCGCCGTTCCATAGATCCCCTTGGCATAGTCGCTGATATTGCCCACGCCAGCCAGCCCCTGCACGCCGAAGTAGTAGCTCAGCAGCAGCGCAGCCGAGATCGCAATCACCGGCATCGCAGGCGTCTCCATTCCGACAGCCAGTCCGCTGATGATATTCGTCGCCGGCCCCGTCAGCGAAGCCTCCGCGATCGACTTCACCGGCCGGTAGGCCGACTCGGTGTAGTACTCCGTAATCCAAACAAACAGAAACGACGTAATCAACCCGATGACGCCACACCCGAGCAGCCACAGCCACTGCACCTGCGGGCCGTTCAGCATCAGATACACCGCACCTGCAAACCCCAGCAGTGCCAACCCCGACGTCACATAGAATCCGCGATTCAACGCATGCATCGGATCTTCGTCTTCAGTTGTACTCACCACAAAGACGCCTACGACGCTCGCAATCAGATTAATCGCCAGCACAATCAGCGGAAACAGAATCCCCTTCACCCCAAACACCGGGTAAAGCGCCGCCCCCAGAATCATCGCGCCCACATTCTCCGCTGCGGTCGACTCAAAGATGTCCGCTCCACGGCCCGCGCAGTCGCCGACGTTATCGCCCACCAGGTCCGCGATCACAGCAGGGTTTCGCGGATCGTCTTCGGGAATTCCGGCCTCGACCTTACCCACCAGGTCCGCGCCCACGTCCGCGGCCTTCGTATAAATTCCACCGCCAAGCTGCGCAAACAATGCCACCAGCGAAGCTCCAAATCCAAACCCAACCAGCTGGTATGGCACCGTCTCCGGGTGCTCCAGTCCGCCGAAGAAAAGAAACAGCGAACCCACGCCCAGCAGCGAAAGCGCCACCACCACCAATCCTGTCACCGCGCCCCCGCGCAACGCCATCTGCAGCGCCTTGTTCAAACTCGTCCGCGCAGCCGAAGCCGTACGGATGTTCGCACGGATCGAGCAGTACATCCCCGTATATCCCGCCAGCGCGGAGCACACCGCACCCACCAGGAAACTGATCACCGTCTTCAACGCAAACGGAGCCGTCCGCTCCGACATGTGGTATCCCACAAACACCACCAGCGCCAAGGCCACTGCGATCTCTCCGATCGTCGTGTACTGCCGCCGCAGAAACGCCTCCGCCCCCTCGCGAATTGCGTTCGAGATCGCCTGCATCTCCGCCGTTCCCGTGTCCGAGCCGATTACCGCACGCGCCAGCATCAGCGCCGCCACCAGTGCCAGTACTCCAACCGCCAGTGCAATCCATAGATACATCCGGCCGTCGTCAGTTCCAACAGGTGTAGTTGTTATCTGCTCCTGTACGGCCACAGCCAGAAAGCTCACTACATACATGCAAAGGTCTCCTTAGAACACAAAATTTCTCTTAGCTTCACAAAGGCGGCAATTAGAGCACGTGCAATCGAACAGGGTCAATGTATTGCCTGATACATGGTTCGATGCGCACTTTGGCGCACTGCAGAATAGTTAATTCCTTCTAATCTGCAAACCAAAGTAATAGCACAACTCTCTCTTCCTCACGCAAATTCCCGCACAGCCGATTTACACCTCAGCGCAATAACGAGGTGCAGCCGTGTCCGTCCACCGCAACTTGAATCGTCGTACGCCAGCTCTTCGCGGCCGGGCCGCGCATCTCTTCAGCCACCTCGTCCCTAAACAGGCCGTCGTCCTGATGCTCTTTCTTACGCCTCTCGTCCCCACGCCTCTTGCAGAAGCGCAGATCGACACGACCAGCGTCGCTCCCCACCGCTACCTCGTCCTTTACCGCAACGCGACCATCCCCGGCGACGCAGAGGCCCGCATCGCCTCCTCCGGCGCCCGCCTCACCCAGCGCAATGAGCACTTCGGCATCGCCGCCGTCGAGTCCCACGATGACGACGTAACAACCCTGCGCCGCCTCGCCGCCCAGCCCAACGTCGACTATGTTCTGCACGACCGCATCGTCTCCGCGCACCGTCTTCGCCTGCAGGCCATCAATCCCGACTCCGTCGGTACCGTACAATCTCTCAGCCCGACCGCTTCTATTGGCAGACTCCCTACTCACGGCCCAATCAACACCACGCCACCCGTCATTCCATCTCCGCCCCCCCCGCCGCCATACGACAGCTTCTACAGCACCCCGCAGAGCTGGGCCGTCCAGCAGGTCGGAGGCTACGGCAACAACGTCCCCGGCGGTCCCGCGCACGGTCCCTGGGACACGACTATGGGCAAAGGCGTCCGCATCGCCATCATCGACAGCGGCGTTGACCAGACCCACCCCGACATCGCCCCCAACCTCGCTCTCAACATGACCGAGGTCGACCAGACCGCCTACCCTAGCGTCTGCGACGACGGCACCCCCCAGGACCAGACCGGCCACGGCACCTGGACCGCTTCCCTCGCCGCCGCTGCCATTGGTCCCGGCACCGGACAGGTCATCGGCGTAGCCCCCGCCGCAACCATCCTCAACATCAAGGTTCTCCAGCGCATGCCCGCCTCCATCACCGGAGACAGCAGCCCCGCCGATCAGTGCGAAGCCGGCGAGGCCAGCGGTCTCCTCAGCTGGGTGATGCAGGGCATCGAGGACGCCATTACCAACCGCGCCGACGTCATTAGCCTCTCGATCGGCGCCACTGCCGACCTCTCCACCGGAGACGGCGCAGGTCTCCTCGCCGCCTTCAACCGCGTCACCTACGCCGCGACCCAGGCCAACATCGTCCTCGTCGCCTCCGCCGGCAACGACGGCTTCGACCTCTCCGACCCCCGCTACGTCGAACTCCCCGCCCAGTCCCGCGGAGTCCTGGCCATCGTCGCCTCCACGAACCCTGCCTGCGCCCAGAACACCACCCCAGGAGCCACCTGCGCCCCCGGTCCCGTCACCCTCGCCTACTACAGCGACTACGGCAGCCCCCTTAACGCGCTCGCGGCTCCCGGCGGCAGCTACCCCAACGGCGGCGATACCACCGTCAGCGGCTGGGTCCGCGGCGCCTGCAGCTCCGGCAAGCCCAACACCATCGATGGCCTGCCCTCGGACTCAAATCACAGCTACGGATGCTTCAACCTAGGCCACACCGCCTACGTCCAGGCCATGGGCACCAGCGCCTCCGCTCCTCTGGCCGCCGGCGTAGCCGCCCTGCTCCGCGCCGCCCACCCCGACTGGACCGCCGCCAACATCGTCACCGCCATGCGTAACTCGGCCGTGGCCACTCCAGGCCTGCCAGTTCCCCAGGTCAACGCTGCCACCGCTCTAACCCAAACCCCACCAATGCAATAACTGAAACTATTCGAGCCCCAGTTGCAAATATCGCAGAGACTTACCCGCTAACTTGCCCCCCCGCACACCGCTTCACCCTTTCATCCGTTCCTTCACGCTGTGGGCCAGCTTCTCGATCTCATCGGCTTTCTTGATCACATCCACCGACATCGTATCTTTGGTCGTCTTATCGACCTGCTGTTTCAGATCCGTCGCCAGCTCCAGCAACTTATCCGTATCTGCCACCAGCCGCTTCTGCCGGTCAGTGTTCCGCAACTTTTCCTGTTGATCCGCTCGGTGCGCAGACATCGGATTCGAGTCGTCGGGGGAATCAATTCCTATCCCCGGCTTCTGCGGCATTCCAGGCATCTGCTGCCCTTGTCTTGACGTCGGTGGCTGCGGATACATCTGTCCCCCGCTCAATCTCACGGAGCCCACTGTTCCCAAAACCACTCCAATCATCGCAACTCGAAGTATTCTCATATCGTCCCCCCATCCCGCCCGCAGGCGCCACCTCTCTCTGGTGCCCCTGCCAGAATTGCATCTTACAAACAACTGACGCATTCTGTTTTACAGCATCCCCGAAAGCGAGACACCGTAATCATGCGCCTTCCGGCACTGCCCTCGCAAGATCAACCCAGCAGTATCGCCAAGATCATCGAGCGTGGCTGGCACAACGACATCATCCTCATCATTCAAAACAAGCTGCCCAAGTTCCTCGCCGTCCTTCTCGTCGTCTACGTGCTTCATCGCCTCGTGCTGTTCTTCGTCAAGCGCCTGCGCCGCCGCGCCGACCATCAAGTGGGCAACTTCCACCGCGCCGCCCAGCTCCGCACCATGGCAGCGATCATACGAGCCACCTCGTACTCCATCTTCGGCTTCATCGTCTTCCTCCAAGTCCTCGACATCCTGAGCATCCCCTACCAGCCGCTTCTCGCCTCCGCCGGGATTCTAGGCATCGCCGTCGGTCTCGGCGCGCAGAGCATCTTCAAGGACATGCTCAACGGCGTCCTCATCCTCGTCGAAGACCAGTACAACGTCGGCGAGATCGTCAACATCGCCGGACTTAAGGGCACCGTCGAAGACCTCTCCCTCCGCCGCACCACCCTCCGCGACGCCGACGGCACTCTCTACATCATCCCCAACAGCCAGATCGCACCGTCTCCAATCTCTCACGCGACTATGCCGTCGCCAATCTCAACGTCAGCGTCGACGCCAGCGCCAACCCCGACAAAGTCATCACCATCCTCGGCAAAGTCGCCGACGACCTCCGCAACGACCCCGACTTCAAAGACATCGCCATCGCCGACCCCAAGAGCCTCGGCGTCGATAAGATCGAAGGCCGCTCCGTCACCTACCTCGTTCAGATCCGCGTCCGCGCCAACCAGCGCGACTTCGTCCTCCGCGAGCTCCGCCGCCGCATCATCCTCGCCTTCGAAAAAGACGGCATCCCCCTCGGCAACGACCCCGCCAACATGCTCCTCCTCCGCGCCCTCAACCAAACCCCCAACCCCACTGCTCCACCCGCCCAGCAACCCCTCATCGGCAGTTAGCTCGCAACCGGCTTTGAGAACTCGAATGCCAGCACAAATCCGGGTGCCCCATAGCCTGCCCTGAGCTTGTCGAAGGGTCCCGATTTTGGGACATGGGTTTCTCTCTCAATCATCAGAAACGCTTTTTTTTATACTCAATGTAGACTCCATGCCAACACAAGTCATCAGCACAAAATCCGCCGAACATTACAAATGGGGAGGCCCCCAGGGAACCGACTGTGACGGCTGGCATCTCGTCAAAACGCCGGAGCTAAGCATCATCGAAGAACTCATGCCTCCCGGCACCAGCGAGGCGCGTCACTCCCACGTCCACGCACGCCAGTTCTTCTTTGTTCTCGAAGGAGAGCTCACACTCGAAGTCGAGCATCATGACTTTGTTCTTCAAGCCGGTCAAGGACTCGAAGTCTCTCCGGGCCAGCAGCATCAAGCGATCAATCGCAGCGTAAATTCCGTACGAATGCTCGTCACCAGCCAGCCACCAAGCCACGGGGACAGAATCATGGCGTAACCAAGTCACGATTGTTACGCGGCTCCTGCTGTGCCGCTCGCCCAACAGTCGGTCTGCCGCTTTTTTCAGGGATGCGCTAGTCTCTCAATCTCCGTCGAGGAGACACTCGAACCGAGAATCTGCCTGATTCCGATCTCCAATACCTCGTCCCGACCAGCGCGGATGCCGCCCGGACTCGGCCTCGCCTCCACGTCGGGGCGGATTCCGACTCTCTGTGTGGGCCTTTTATCGGGATAAAAGACGCCCAGTCCACTGATCATAGTACTCAATCCGCCCGGCAGAGGAATGGACGAGACATTCCCGTCAGCTCCGGCTGTCATGCTTCCGACGACCGTCGCGTTTGGCGTTGAACGAAGCGCCATCGCTGTGTACTCGGCCTGGCTCTGCGAGACTTCATCAACCAGGATGACCACCTTGCCGCCGTAGTGAGGCGCATCCGGCTTGAGCCTGAGCGTATTTCCGAAATGGAACGCCCCGGGGTTTGACAGATCGGCTGCAGTGAAGCTGGCAAAAGGCGTATCCTCCGTCGCGAGCAGCGATCCGAGAGCAAAGACAACGAACTCCGAGGGGTAGTTCCTGATATCGACGATAAGCCCCTTCGTCCCCTTGGCGAGATCGATATCATGCGCGACATCGGAGGCTTTTACAGCGGAAAGCTTCAGATAGGCCACGTCTTTTGATAACAGTCGGAAGGTCTCGCCCGGAAGATCGTGTGTCGACGAAGAAGACATCCCTGCCACAGGCTGACGGTTCGGGCTGAGTTGGAGCACCTGATCGTTGCGCCGAACCTGAATCGTTGATGGGCCGCATCGTCCTTTCGTCAAACTCCGCCCCATATCCCGCAAGCGTGCCGCTTCGTTGGAATCGGCATAAAACGGAGTCCACGTCTCAACCAGCTTAGTCAGCGCCGCGCCGTCAATCGTCTCCAGGACATCGCCTGCCTTCAGCCCTGAGGCCTCTTCAGCATCCTTCGTGGCATAGCCAGCGACCACTGCCTGACCATTGAGGAACCGCACGTTGACCGGCAAAGCGCAGTCTCCGACAGGAGGCCGAAGCTGAATGGAGCTCCAGAGATTAGCGTGCGTGTCATGCGCTCTTGCGATCAACGCCATCATCGACAACCGGAAGGCGTCCTTGTCTCTGGCCAGCGCAATCCTCGGGACAAATTCCTCCAGCACGTGAGGCCAGTTCTCACCCGCGACCGTCCGGTAGGGCGCCCAATATTGCATGATGTTCCAGAAACGGAACAACGCCAGGAGCTGAAATCCAGCATCAGGAAATTGGATCGCCGCATAAGAAAGCTCATGCTTGAAGACCGGGTTCCCAGCATTCTGGTTTAGCGAAACGTAAAACTGTTGCCTGTCTATACGGTTTGAGTAAATGCGCTGGAGACGTTCGCTGAGCGGCGCTCCCAAAGCTGCCTTGTCGTAGATCCACCCAAGGTCGGGCTTCAATTCAGTCGCACTCGTATCGAAAGCAACGCAGGCGGTGCAATTTGCCACGATGCCAAGGCTGTCGATCCAGTGAACGAGCGCCGTGTTGGATTCGGCATGGTCTCGTGCCGCCAGAATACTCGGCATGATGCGAAACAAATCGTAGTCCCACTGGCGCTGTCCGGAAGTGATCTGCGGATGATGATATTTAAGGAATCCCCAAACCCGGCTAAGCATCGCAAGATCGTCGATCTGAACCGGAGTAAGTTGATTCAATGCGACGCGCGAGCCGGCGTCGAATTCGTGATCAACATCCAATACCGTAGAAAACCCTTTCGGTGCCTGAAGTGCCTGCGCGATCGGCTTCCCATCAACGAGCAACTCAAGGTCATCGGCCCAGGCCACACCGGTACCGGACAAGAGAACACCGAAGTAGAGTTTTGTCGCGTCTGCATGCAGAGGAAGCGTTATGGTGTACTCAGCCCAGTCTCTGGTGCCCTCCACCTGCTGATTCTGCATGTTCGTAAAGGCCAGGGTCTGTCCCTCCCCGTCCTCTCGCATCCACAAGCCGGCAAAACCGCTGACGTCCTTCAATCGAAGAAACCCGCGGAGTTTGATCTGCGAGCCAAGAAAGTCCATCGGCAAACTCTTCGTTAATACCGAAAAGGAACTCTGGCTGTCCGCCCTGCGTTCCAGTCGAACGGACCATTGACCGGAGTGCACGACCTTGTTGTCCGTAAAGATCGTCCCTGCCGGCCCGCCACTCCAACCTGTGGGCATCGACCCTTCATCTTCTTCTTCGAACCCGAGTATCTTCTGGACGGTCTGCCTGTCAGAAAAGGCCTCACCCGGCTTGACGGTCTGTCCATTCAGTTGGAGCGTGAACAGGACCCAAAGAATATAGAACGCGCTTCTCGGCATGCAAAGGATGATAGTCCAAGCGCGTTGCTGCAGTTCACCACGATCTTCTTCTCAGCACCAAGGGTCGGCTTATCGAGCATCCTGCAGCGCGCCCAGAAGAAAATCCGCTCGCTGCGCTGGCGAAGCCCGCGGAATCTCCACCACCTTGTATCCGCAGTCTTCATAGGCCTCACCCATCATGTGGTACGTCTTCACCACCTCGTCGTACGTCTGTTTCCGCTCCGCGTCCGTCGCATAGATCTCCTGCCACGGTGGCAAGAGAAAGACGCGTCCCATGTAGCGATATCTATTGCAGGCCGCTAAGGTCTCATTCTCTAAAGGCGATCCTATTAATCGTGCATAGCAAAACGTGTCGGGAATTCCGCGATCGAAAAAGATCGTTTCCTTCGACGCAGCATGTTTTTGATACGAAGCGATCGAACGCTCCAGCATCAACCTGCAATACCGTTCGCGGTCGCTCCACGGAAGCGCATTCCCTCCGTCGCGCATCTGCTCCTGAATGATCTGCCGTGCCACCTCAGCCTCGAAGCGAAATCCTCGCCGCTCCAACTCAAGCAACATAGTCGTCTTGCCGGCGCCTGGGCCCCCGCTGATCACCACCAGCTTCGAAGCTGTCACCCCAACCTCACAACGACTGATTCATCGCCGCAATCAACTCATCCACCGTAGCCACCGGCGGCAGACAACCCTTCCCGGTGCAAACCACAGCGAAGCTTCCTTCCTCTTTGAGCCCCGGCAGATGTGGCACCGTCTCCGCGAGCGCCCGAGGCAACGCCCTTAGCTGGTCTCTGCGCAGTCGAATGACGCTCTTGTTCACCGCATACCGCGCCAGAGCCACCGCCTCCAACCGCCGCGCCGCAGCATCGTCGCCGATCACGCAAATCTGCACCGGCCGTTGCACCATTCGCTGCAGCGCCAGCCCATAGCTCGCCGCATACAACCCAAAGTGCTCCACAACGCCAGCGAAGGTTTCGAGCGTCTCCAGCGCCTTCACCGCATAGTCCTCGCGCCCATTCAGCGCCTCCAGCCGCAGCAACAGAGCAGCCCCGACGGGATTCCCCGCGGGTGTAGGCGAGTCCTGCAACGGCTTCCGCCTCGTCACCAGTGCGCCCAGCCGCAGCTCGCCTTTAGCCGCCGCCTCCGTATCGAAGAAGGCGCAACCTGTAGCGTCATAGAACCGCGCCAGCGCACTCTCCATGATCGACTCGGCCGCGATGTAGTACTTCATCTCTCCCGTCATCTCCCACGCATCCAGCGCCGCATGACCCAGAAACACATAATCGTCCAGCACTCCGGCCACCTGCGGCCCGATCCCACCGTCTTCGCCGTAGGCCACCACATGTGCTAGCCCAGTCTTCGAGTCCCGGGCTTCAGCCAAGACACGATCGAGAGACTTCAGCGCAAACGCCCGCACCTCCGGCATATCGAGCACCCGTCCCGCCTCGAGATAAGCCGAGATGCACATCCCGTTCCAGCCCACATACACCGTCTTGTCGACATACGGCGTAGGCCGCTTCTTCCGCGCCGCATACAGCTTCGCTTTGGCAGAGTCCAGCCGCTCCCTCGCCACGTCGAGCGTGATCTTGTTCGCCTTCGCCACGCCGTCCAGCGTTCCACGCACATGCAGCACGTTCTTCGCCGGGTTGTGATGCATATCGCCAATCTCGCCGATGTCGTAGTACGCGCTCGCAACCGCCATCTCCTCGCCTGTCAGCACCTCAGCCGCCTCATCCAGCGTCCAGGTAAAGTAGTCGCCGTCATCGTCCAGCGAAAAGTCCGCATCCTGCGACGCATAAAATCCGCCGCGTTCGCGGTCGCTCAGCCACTCATCCATCCACCGAACTATCTCCCGCGCCACCCGCGCCGCCTCCGGTTCAACGAAGGTCTGGAACGCATGCACATAGTTCTTCAGCAGCTCGCTGTTGTCATACGCCATCTTCTCGAAGTGCGGCACCACCCACCGGTCATCGACCGAGTAGCGATGAAATCCGCCCGCCAGATGGTCGTAGATCCCGCCCTTCGACATCTTGGCCAGCGTCACCATCGCCGCAGTCTTCGCCGCCTCGCCCACTCCCTCTGCGCCGCCGACAGACACCCGCGACGCCGCATCCAGCAGCAGGTCAATCGCCCCCGAGTGGGGAAACTTCGGCTGCGAACCAAATCCACCCGACCGCGCATCGAACTGCTTCAGCGCCGAATCCACCAGCTTCGCCACCAGCTCAGGCCCCGGATTCCCCGCCCTCCCCATGAACGACTCGTTATGTTCGATCGCCGCCATCACACTGCCGGCCGAATCGTTCACCTCATCTCGCCGCTTCTGAAAAGCCTCCGCCATCGTCAGCAGCACACGCGGAAACCCGGGCCGCCCATGCTGATCCATCGGCGGAAAATATGTGCCTCCAAAATAAGGCTTCCCCTCCGGAGTAAGAAACGCCGTTAGCGGCCATCCCCCCTGCCCACTGATAGCGGACACCGCCGCCTGATAGCGCGTGTCCACATCCGGCCGCTCATCGCGGTCCACCTTCACCGCAATAAATTGGTCGTTGATGATCTTCGCCGTATCCGCGCTCTCATACGACTCCCGATCCATCACATGGCACCAGTGGCACCACACGGCGCCAATATCCAACAGAATCGGCTTGTCCTCCGCCTTCGCTTTTGCAAACGCGTCCTCGCCCCACTCCTGCCACTGCACTGGCTGGTGCATCGCAGACCGCAAATAAGCCGAAGACGCCTTCGCCAGAGAGTTCAAATGCTCTCCACCCTGCTCCTTACTCTGTTCGTTACTCCCCTGTTTTATGCTCATAGACCTTCAGTTTAGTCCACCCGAGGTCGCCGCCATACGCTCTCAAGATATCGGCACAATTACTCTCGTCATCTAAACTTCCATTTCCACCAACCAAAAAGAAAAGGGCCCAAGCCGAAGCCCAGGCCCTCCCGCCAACCATGCATTAATCTATTGCGGTGGTGTATTCGGAGGCACCGAGATCGGCTTCGGCGGCTCTGGAGGCTTCGGCGCAGTCAACCCCGGAATTACCGGAGCCTGTGGCGACACTCCCGTTGCCGCGCTCTGAATGCTGATCCCATACCGCTCCAGCGTGTTCGCCAGAAGCTGCCGCAGCAGCGACCGGTCCTTCGCATACGCAGCTGTCGCCGAGATCAGCGTATTCTCCGCGGTCGCCAGGTTCCTTCCCTGCTGTAATACATTCGTCGTCGTCGAAGCGCCAAGCCTGTACTTCTTCTCCTCCGCATCCAGGCTCTGCGCCGCATAGTCCCGAGCCGCCTGCGCCGCCTGTACCTGCGCTCTATCGTTGGTCAGCGCGTACTGCTGGTTGGTCACCTGGATGCGAATCTGCGTATAGAGCTGTTGCAATCGCATCTGCGTCTGCCGGTACTCCATCTGCGACCGCGCCTGGTCCGCCTGCGCCGTTCGATTGCGCAGCGTGACGTTGATGTTGACGCCGACCCCTTTATCAGGAGCGCTATTGTTGAATAGGTTGCCAAAGGCAGTGCTGTAACCGATCGACGGAAAGGTGCCCGGCGGATACTTTGACCCGGTATTGAAGTTCAGCGCATCCGGATTCTGCGCTCCGCCCAGCGCGCTCGCGCCGTAGAACGCATACGCATCGACCGTCGGCAGCAAGCCGTTCTTGAACGCCTTGATCGTGATCTCGTTATTCTGCAAATTCAAAACCGCCTGCTCGATCTGCGGATTGTTCGCGAACGCCTGCTTGACCAGGTCTTCGGTCGGCGTGTCCTCCTCGGCCAGCCGGTCCAGGGCCACTCGGTCGGTTGGGATCACCGGCGCATTCGCAAGCTGAGGATCACTTAAATTTCTTGCGATCGCCTGCTTCATCAGCAGCTGCTGATACTCGAGGTTCGTCTTCGAAGCCACCAACGCCTGCCTGTCCGATGCCACCGCGCTATCGGAGTTCACCACGTCCAGCGGCGCCAGCGTCCCGATCTCCAGTTGCTTGCGATTGTCCGCCGTCAACTGCGTCGACTGCGCCAGCGCGCGTTCCTTCGCCTGCTCGTCTTCGTACGCGCTCACCAGCGCCCAGTAGATAGCCTCTACCTGATTCACCGTGTAGAGCAGTTGCTGCCGGAACGACGAGTCCGTAATCCGCCGGTCGTTCTTCGCCTGCAGAATAAACCGCCCATTGATCCACGGGCCAAAACCCTGCAGCAGATGTTGCGTCGCCGTCGCGCGGAAGCTCGTGTTCAGAGACGGGCTGTAGTTGCTGAAGGCATTGTTCGTCGTGACCCGGGTGTTGTTGAAGCCCACCTGCAACTGGGTGCCAGTGAAAAAACCCTGAGTGTAGCCAAAATTAAACGTTGACGTATCTGTGTTCAGAACAGGCAGACCGCCGCTGAACAGCGTGTTCAACTGCGGCGCGCTCTGTGCCTCATACTCCAGCGACCCTGTCACCACCGGGTCGCGAAACTCCGGCGTGGGTCCGCCGCCGTTCGTGCTCAGCACCAGCCCATTCACACCCGCGCCGCCGCCGCCGATTCCCGCCGAGGTCGCCCCCGGGCCGCCGCCGATCAAGATCGTCTGCGTCGTGCCGCCCAGCGTATTCTGCACCAGACCGGTCGAGACGCCGCGAATCGTCGATCCCGCCTTCGCTCTCAAAATGTCGGTATCCGCGATATCCAGATTCACCCGAGCAATCGCAATGTCGTAGTTATCCTCGATCGCCAGCGTCACCGCATCTGCCAGGCTGAGATAAATCTTTCCATCCTGCAGCAACTGGTCGAGACGAGGCGTATTTCCCAGTGTCGGTGCCGGATAGTTGGTCGCCTTATACGGCGCAAGCGGATTCCAGAGATGGCTCTTCGGCTTCGAGTAGTCGACGCCCGTATCCCGCAGATACAGAGGCTCAGTCAGCTTCGGCGCCGGAGCCTGCGGCAATCCAGGCTGACCCGTCGTATCGTTCACCACAGGGAGCGGCTGCGCCGGTGCGGTCGGGCTCGTCTGCGTCTGCGGCGGTGTCTGGGTCGGTGTCTGTGGCGTTGGACTCGGCTGCTGCGCCATTCCCGGCTGCGTGCACACACTCATCAGCAACAGTGCAATGCTCGCCGCTGCCTGCATATCTTTTAATCTCACGATGCGCTCTCCAACTCTTCCCTAGTGCTTCTCAACGATTTGCCGGCAACGCCACGTCGCCTCTGCCGGACTCCCGAATTTCATACCCCTGCCTGAACCCATACAACTCCCAGGGCCCAGGGGGCTCACAGATCAGCTTTTTCAATGCTTATTCAGACGCGCAGCACCTTCCCGACGACTCTTAAAGAATGCTTCAGCCCTGCACACTCCTGTCGCGCAGAAATGCTTTGCTTGAGCAGGTATACGCACCCATCCTCTGCTTCGTTCCCAACTATCCATCAAAAATTATCGAATGGGTGTGACGGACTAAGTATAGCAACCCTCTATCGTTACCCCTTGAGCCTGTCTCCCTTCCGCATCAAGCTAGGTTCCCGCAATCCCGCTTCCAAAAATAACTCCTTCGAGCCTCGATGATCCCGCAAGCAGCCGCCATCTACTATGGAAACTGACTTGCTCTCCATTCCTCGACAGAAAAAGAGTAGTAGTTTGAAAAGAACGGAGCGTCGCCCTCGCTTTACTCAAGGCTCACCGCTCAAAACTCATAGCTCTCACCCATGCCGCACTGGAAGCTCATCCTCGCCTACGATGGAACCCCGTATAACGGTTGGCAGATCCAGCCCAACCTCCCCACCGTCCAGGGCACTCTGGCGCAGGCAATCCAGCGCGTGACCGGCGAAACCATCCTGCCACAAGGCTCCGGCCGCACCGACACCGGCGTCCACGCTCTCGCTCAGGTGGCCACTTTTTCTCTCACCGTCCCCATCCCGGCCGCGAATCTTCATCGTGCTCTCAACAACGCCCTCCCCGCGAGCATCCGCGTCCTTTCTGTCGAGGCCGTCCGCGAAGACTTCCACGCCCGCCACAGCGCGCAGCGAAAAACATACGAGTACCGCATCCTTCCCTGCGACAACGACGCTCGCATCTGCTCTCCCATGCTCGCCCCCTACGTCTGGCCCTGCCGCCTCTCACTCGACCTCACGATCCTGCAACAAGCCGCCACCCACATCCTCGGCATCCACGACTTCACCTCCTTCGCCGCCAACGACCCCGATCAAGCCGCACGCAACGCGGCAAACGAAAGCGCAGCTGCCGAAGTAATCCGCTCTCCCCAACCTGACCCAAAGGATGTCATTTCGACCGGAGGCGGCGCATTTGCCGCCGCAGTGGAGAAATCCGCTTCTCTACCTCTGCTCCCAACCAGTCCCGTCGACAACATCCGCACCATCTACCACTCCGCGTGGCATCGACAAGAAGACCTTCTCATCTACCGAGTCACCGGCTCCGGCTTTCTCCATCACATGGTCCGCAATCTCGTTGGCACCTTCGTCGAAGCAGCGGCGAACCGAATCTCCGCCAACGAAATCCCCAACATCCTCGCCGCCCGCAACCGCAGCGCCGCCGGCCCAACCGCTCCCGCCAGCGGTCTCTTCCTCGTCGAGGTCGAGTACTAATGCCCGCACTCCCACAGCTCCGGGTGCCCCATCTTCGGGACGGTTTTATCCTCGATAAGCCGGGGTCCCCGCCAGCTTGCTGGTGGGGTGGTACGGTGGGCATCGAGCGTAGCGAGACCGCTCACACCCATCTCCGTGATGCCGATATATCTAAAGGGGAGGTGGACTCCTAATGCCCGCCACCTCCTCCGCTCAACGCCGCATCGCACGCCTCGCCGCTCTCACCGCCGTGCATCGCGCCTTCCACTGGCTGCACCTCCACCAGCCGCAGCTTCGCCAATGGCAACTCGAACTCGTCCGCATCCCCGCGCCGCCCTTCGGCGAATCCGTCCGCGCCGCGTGGTTTCTCGACCGCTTCCAACAACTCGGTCTCACCAATATCCACCTCGACGACGCCGGCAACGTCCTCGCAGAACTAGCCCCGGAATCCACCGCACAGGAACATTCACAAAGTCAAAACGATTGTCATTCTGATCCTGAGCGAGCGCAGCGAGTCGAAGGGGAAGAACCCCCGCATTCCGCTTATGCCACCTCTACCGTCCAAGCCAACTCTCCAATCATCCTCCTCTCCGCCCATCTCGACACTGTCTTTCCCGCCGACACCACGATCGAACCCGTCGAAGAAAAAGGCAGCGCACGCATCTACGCCCCCGGCATCTGCGACAACGCCGCCGGCCTCACCGGCCTCCTCGCCATCGTCGCCGCCCTTCGCTATGCCAACATCACACCGCCCATCCCCATCCTCTTCGCCGCCAACGTAGGCGAAGAAGGCGAAGGCGACCTGCGCGGCATGCGTCACCTCTTCGAACGCGGACCCTACCGCACGCGCATCGCCGCCGCCATCGCGCTCGAAGGCAGCGGCAGCTCTGCCGTCGTCACCCGAGCCTTAGGCAGTCTCCGCTACCGCGTCACCATCACTGGCCCGGGCGGCCACTCCTGGACCGACGCCGGCGTCCCGAACCCCATCTTCCTCCTCAGCCAGGCCATCACACAAATCGCAGCGATCGAACTCCCCACCAATCCCCCCACAACCATCAACGTAGGCCACATCTCCGGCGGCACCTCCATCAACTCCATCCCCGAGTCCGCCACCGCGCTGCTCGACATCCGCTCCACCGACTCCACCCAGCTCATCGCCACCGCCACCGCGATCCACCAGATCTTCGACGAGATCATCACCTCATCCACCACACAAAAAACCGCAACTCCACCGCCAAAACTCCACATCGAAACCATCGGAAATCGTCCCGCGGCGGCGCTACCCGACGACTCGCCGCTGCTCCACACTCTCCGCGCGGTAGATCGCCACCTCGCCCTGCGAACCGAACCTCGCCTCGGCTCCACCGACGCCAACATTCCTCTCTCCCGCGGAATACCCGCCATCGCCATCGGAGCCGGCGGCATCGGTGGCGGCATCCACACCCTTCAAGAGTGGTACAACCCCACCGGCCGAGAGACAGCCCTCCGCCGCATCCTCCTCACCCTCCTCGACACCGCCCACATCACCGCCGGCAGCTAGTGTTCTGAATTGATAATTCGCCACATAAAATGTGTCATCCCGACCGAAGCGCAGCGAAGTGGAGGGATCTGCTGTTTCTTCGGCTTGCGCCGGAACAGATGCTGAAACTTACTGCGAAGAACTTCAGACTCGCTACAGTGGAGGGGCGCCCTCATCCACAGCGCAATACGCGCCTGATACTCTTGACTCTCATGCGTTTCATCCCCGCACTTGCACTTCTCACGTGTCTCGTTGCAGCCAGCGGCTGTCACTCCCCTTATGTCATCACGACAGTCAGCAACCACACCAGCCAGCCCATCGAACTCCTCGAAGTCGACTATCCCAGCGCGAGCTTCGGCACCCAAGCTCTCGCTCCGGGCGCCGACTTCCACTACCGCTTCAAAGTCCTCGGCTCCGGCAGCATGAAGCTCCTCTACACCGACAGCACCCACCACGACCACAAATCCGACGGGCCCTTCCTCAAAGAAGGCGCCGAAGGCCTCCTCACCATCGTCATCGCTGACACCGGTGTCACCTGGCAACCAGCACCCACGGTCGCCACCAGCCAGTAGCTCCTAGTCATCCATATCAGCCGCTCTGCCTTGTTTCGCACTGCCGGCCGTAAGCGGAGAACCGCTCTGTCCTCTTCGCTGATTGCTGTTCGCCAACAAAGCGAACACACCGCCGACTGCCAGCAGCGGAACAGCCATCGCAAGAAAAATAATGATCATAGGGACCTCCAACTCAATGCGCTTTCCAGGCCCTGTTTACCGTGCGCAATATCGTAATCCCTTTTTCCACTCCGTAGCGCAGCCGCCTTTCTCTTCAGATGCCGTCGCACCACGTGCGGTAAGCTGAAGACTATGCCGCGCGGATATTTCATCACCTTCGAAGGCCTCGACGGCTCCGGAAAAACCACCCAGCTCCGCCGCCTCGCTGCCGCACTCGAAGCCCAAGGCCACAAAGTCGTCACCCTGCGCCAACCCGGCGGCACCGCGCTCGGCGACCGCATCCGCAGCATCCTGCTCGATTCAAAATCCGAAGCCGCCTTCGGCCCCATCGCTCCCGCAGCCGAGATGGCCCTCATGTTCGCCGACCGCGCCCAGTCGATCTCCGAGATCATCCTCCCCGCGCTCGCCGCCGGCTCCATCGTCCTCTGCGACCGCTACACCGACTCCTCCGAGGCCTACCAGGGCGCAGGCCGCCAGCTCGGCAGCGAACGCATCCTCGCCATGCACGCCGCCGCCTGCGACAACCTCCAACCCGACCTGACCATCCTGCTGCTCCCCTCGCTCGAAGCCTCCCTCAAACGCGCCCGCCGCCGCAACCATCGCCATTCCCAACAAGCCCAGCAGCAGGTAGCAGACGAAAACCGTTTCGAGCGCGAGCCCGACGACTTCTACCGCCGCATCTACGAAAAGTACGAGGAGATCGCCGCCCGCGAACCTCACCGCGTCACCGCCATCCGCAACGACGCCTCCATCGACGAGATCCAGGCCTGCATCCAAAAAATAGTCGCCGCACGCCTGGCATCACCCAGATCGTAGCCCGAGTCGAAACATGACCTTCCCTCCCCCGTCCATGGAAGTCCCACCCAGAACCGGGTGTCCCATGCCCGGATTTTCGGATATAGGTTCTTCCACGCCGCAAATATCCACCCCCGTCTCAGAGCATAACCAGCAACAAGGAAAGTGGCGCTTACCACCAGGCCTGAAACATTCCCTCCCCTTCTACTCCCTCAAGCCCTGGGTCAAACTCGGCCATCCCATCCGCCTCTTCGAGCACCTTCTCAAAACCTACGGCAACATCGCCCACTATCGTTTCCTCGGCACTCCTATCGTCTTCATCAACGACCCCGACTACATCCGCGAGATCCTCGTCAACCAGACCGGCAGCTTCGTCAAGGAGCGCACCGTCCGCCGCATGAAAGTCCTCCTCGGCGAAGGCCTCATCACCTCCGACGACCCCATCCACAAGCGCCAGCGCCGCATCGTCGCCCCGGCCTTTCATCGCCAGCGCATCGCCGCCTACGCAGACCAGATCGTCGCCTGCGCCGCAACCCAGCGCGAGACCTGGCAGCCCAACCAGCAGATCGATATCGCCTCTGCCAGCATGCAGCTCTCGCTCGAGATCGTCGCCCGCACACTGTTCGATACAGCCGTCACCGATGACATCCGCTCCATCAACGACGAGGTCAACACCATCATGGGCCTCTACAACTTCATCGTCGCCTTCCCCAGGCTCGAAGACTTTATCTACCTTCCCATCCCCGGCCTCATCAAATTCCGCAGATCCAAAGCCCGCCTCGACGCCATCATCAACCGCCTCATAAGCGAGCGCCGCGCAGAACAATCAGCACGCCGCACAGCCGCAGCACACGGAGAACTCGACAACGGCGACCTGCTCTCCATGCTCCTCACCTCGCGCGACGAGCAAGCCGACGCCTCCGGCCAGCACACCGGCATGTCCGACGAACAAGTCCGCGACGAAGTCCTCACCATCTTCCTCGCCGGATACGAAACAGTAGCCAACGGCCTCACCTGGACCTGGTATCTCCTCAGCCAGAACCCTGACGTCGAAGCCAAACTCCACGTTGAACTAGACGCCGTCTTAGGCACAGGCCCTCATCAACGCCTCCCCACCCTCGCCGACTACCCAGCCCTCCGCTACACCGAGCAAGTCTTCGCCGAATCCATGCGTCTCTACCCACCCGCGTGGGCGATGGGCCGCATGTCGACCAAACCCGTCACCCTCGGCCCCTACCGCATCCCTCCCGGCGCGCATTTTTTCTTCAGCCAATACATCATGGGCCGCGATCCGCACTACTTTCCCGACCCGCTCCGCTTCGACCCCGATCGCTTCACTCCCGAAGCCAAAGCCGCCCGCCCCAGGTTCACTTACTTCCCCTTTGGCGGCGGCAACCGCCAGTGCATCGGCGAGAGCTTCGCCTGGATGGAGGGTGTCTTTTCCATAGCAACCATCGCCCAGCGCTGGCGCATGTCGTACCTTGGCTCCACGCCGCCCGTTACGCAGGCGAAGATCACCCTTCGCCCCCGCGACCCTCTGCTGATGCAGCTCATCCCCCGCTAAACCCAAAGCGCCCTTACAGACTTCAATTCTCCATCAGGTCATTCATGTGACACTAGCGGACTCGCCGCTACGGAATCCGGAAGACCAGCCCGGTGCTGACACTGAACAGCCTGGAAGCAGGAAATGACACCGTCCCGCCAAAGTTTCCGCTGTTGACGGTCGAAACCGCGCCATACCCCAGTTCAAATGCACGAAAGTCCACGTGTTTGGCCAGCGTGTAATCGAGCCCGCCGAAGATCCCATATTGCACCCTGTTCAAGTGGATCGGACTGGTAGGCGGCTTCGAGCTGCCGAGCCCCACCGACAGTTGCAAATAAGGCTTGAACGATTCGGCGATAGGCTTGGCGATAACCCGCGCTCCAACCAGAAAGCTGGTGAGACGTGCGTTGTTGCTGGTCACAATCGAGTCCCGAACATCGATGCCCGCGTCGAACCTGGGGTGATGATAAAAATTCACATAGCCCCCGATGACCGCGCCATAGAACGTGCGCGCAGTCTGATTGTCGCCAAGGAAGGCGAACGTGCCGCTATCCGCCTGCGAATTCGTGATGTGGATGCCAATCGGATTCACGTACAGACCAACATCGGTTGAACCGACACCAATCTCGCCTCCGGTCGAAGGATTGACCGGTGACGGATTATCTTGAGCACGTGCAGCGAAGTTCAGAAGGGCGAGCGCGAGGCATGGAACGAGGAACTGCAACTTCATAGTTAAAAATCCTTTGGCTTTCAAAAACTGACAGTACCGGCCGAACGAGAGGCATACCTGCAAGTCTATTTGGCTATACTTGATTCCAGTCTATCGGAACCAGAGATGAACCAGCGACGCCTACTCCGCACCCGCTTCCGAATCTCACTCATGAACATGCACAGCAAAATCAAAACGAAAAGCCCTCTGCTCCTCCTGCTTGCCCTGGCAGTCCTTGCAATCTCGGTGGCGATCCCAGCGACGATCTCAGCCCCGTCCGCCTACGCGCAGGCCTCAGCCTCGCCCGAGCAGGCACTGCTGCAACTCGCAAATCGGGATCGCGCCGCGCACAATCTCCCTCCACTGCAGTGGGACAACGCTCTGGCCAAGGCCGCGCGCGCTCATCTTCAATGGGTCATCCGCAACCCCGGCGAGCTTTCCCACCAGTATCCCGGCGAACCCGATCTCGTCACGCGCGGCGCCGGCGCCGGAGCTCGCTTCGGCACCATCTCGGAGAACATCGCCGGACACGGAGACACCCCGGCGTCCCTCGAACAGATCTGGATGACCACCCCAGTTCATCGCGCCAATCTTCTCGACCCACACCTGAACGTAGTCGGCATCGCCGTCATCGAAAACCAGGGTCTCCTCTTCGCCGTCGAAGACTTTGGCCGCGACGTTCCCGCCCTCACACCCGACGCCGTCGAGCATCAGGTCGCGAAACTTCTTCAAGGCCGTGGCTTTCCCCCTGCTCGATCGAACGCAGACGCCCGCGCGACCTGCACCATGACGCAAGGTCAGGCCGGCGCACCCAAACTCGTCATCCAGTGGGACGGCTCCGATATCAGCCAGCTTCCGGAGGCTCTGATCCAGAACCTCGACAAAACGAAATACACCTCAGCCGCCGTTGGAGCCTGTCCCGGCCGGCAATCCAGCCAACAGTTCACCACCTACCACATAGCCGTCCTGCTCTACTAAAGCAAACCTTGTCCACGCAGATTTAAACCCTGACACAAATCGGGTGCCCACATCTCGATTTTGAGATGTGGGTTTCACCCAGCCGCCCAAGGCGACCATTGCCGCAGAAGCTCCCCAGTTGCAGTCACCCGGCAATGACGGTATAAAAGACCTCCGCAATCATTCCTGCTTTTCTTCCGTTCGTCTTTAACAGCATGGCTTCGAAGAGACCTTAGCTAAAGAAAAAGAGAGGAATCTCCATGATCTTCGGCATGAGCCTGGCAACCTACACCATCGTGCACGTCCTCATCAGTCTCATCGGCATCGGAACCGGACTCATCGTCCTCTTCGGCATGCTCGGCGGCAAACTCCTCAGCCCGTGGAATGGAATCTTCCTCGTGACGACGGTCCTGACCAGCGTCACCGGGTTCTTCTTCCCCTTCACCAAAGTCACGCCGGGAATCATCCTCGGCATCCTCTCGATGATCGTTCTCGCCATCGCCATCTTCGCTGTCTACGTCTTCCATCTCAACGGAGCGTGGCGTCGCACCTACGCCATCACCGCTCTCATCGCCCTCTACTTCAATATCTTCGTTCTGATCGCACAACTCTTCGCCAAGGTTCCTGCGATCCACGCACTCGCCCCCACCGGCACCGAGACCCCATTCAAAGTCGCACAAACCCTCCTGCTGGTACTCTTCATCGTGCTCATCACAGCAGCCGCAAAGAAGTTCCGCAACCTTCCCGCATAGCCCCCGAAACTTACTCATGAAATACAGCGGGTGCCCCACATCTCGACTCTGAGATGTGGGTTTCACCCAGCCACCAAATTCCACCGAGCGAGGCAACGATATTTATCGCCGTCATGTTGCCTCTTGCCGTCGCCTTTCTTGTTGTCATTCCCGAAGAGCCTGCCCTGAGCGAAGTCGAACGGGGAATCTGCTTTTTTCTTTGTTTTCTTTGCCATTTTTCGCCCAAAAATCGCATGTCAAGCCCCCGAAACCCTCCCGATCACACAAAACCCAATAACGACGCACCTTTCGCGCACTCCCTCGTTTGGAAAATTCCTTCCTCCAACCGCGTATCATAGAAGTAGGGGGATAAACGCAAAAGCGGCGACACCACGGATCGAACCTGATCGAAGTCGAGGCTTAAACAACATGAATGGAAGACTTTAGGCAATAAAGCACCCAGGGGGAGACCCCGGAAAGGAGACCAGCAACCGATGCCCGCACTTCCCGCCACCTTCAACGACTTCCTCGGCAACTCGACCCCCATCGAGCACCTCCGCACCGCCATCGCCGCCGGCCGCCTTCCCCACTCCCTCATCCTCGCCGGCCCCAGCGGAGCAGGAAAATACACCCTCGCCCTCATGCTCACCATGGCCGTCGAGTGCGAGCGCCAGCCCCGCGACCTCTGGTCGAACGGCCAGTCGCTCGCCTCCTTCTGCGGCGTCTGCCACAACTGCACCCGCATCGCCAGCGCCGCCAACCTCGACGAAGAGGTCGACAAGGCCGTAGCCGTCCGCGAAGAGCTCCGTGAGGTCGACAAGAAGGACACTCGCGTCCTCATCCAGCCTCACCCCGACGTCCTCATCATCCCACCCGACCCGCCGCAGCTCCTCATCAAACTCGGCCAGGTTCGCACCCTCATCCAAAGCTCCCACTACCTGCCGGCCGAAGCCCCAAAGAAATTCTTCATCCTCACAGCGGCCAACTTCATGAAGGAGGCCGCGAACTCCCTCCTCAAAGTCCTCGAAGAACCACCAGCCACGGTCCATCTCATCCTCTTAGCAGAACACCCCGGCGAACTCCTCCCCACCATTCGCTCCCGCTGCGCCATCGTGCGTTTAGGCGCGTTGCCCGTCGAAGAGATAGAGATGCTTCTCGCCGACCGCCGCCCCGACGTCCCACAAAAGCAACGCACCCTCATCGCCCGCCTCTCCCAGGGAGCCGCAGGCAAAGCCCTCGGCTTCGATCTCGAGGCTTACACCGCCGCCCGCGCGGACGCCCTCCTGCTCCTTCGCAACGCCGCCGCCGGCAGCAGTGGATCAGCCGAACCCGGGGTCCCCGGCCAGCTTGCTGGCCGGGGTGGAGAACCCGACCACACCGCCCTCTTCAAGATGACCGAAACCTACCGCGCCGGAGCCGAAGGCCAGCAAAAAACCTCAGCCCTTCTCCGCACCCTCGCGCTCCTCCTCGAAGACCTCCTTCTCCTCGGCGCCGGCACACCCGAACTCCTCCGCAACACCGACCTCCGCCCCGAGCTCGATCGCCTCAGCTCCATCCTCAGCTTCGCGTGGATCGAAAACGCCTCACGCGGCCTCGACCAGGTCCAAAGCGGCCTCCGCCGCAACCTCCTCCGCAGCCTCTCCCTCGACGCCTTCGCCGGCCAGCTTGCCAGCAGATGAGTCATCCCAGCCGCACAACGCAGCGATTGACGGCCACTCCGGAAGACATCGCCCGCGCCGCTGAAATTCTTCGTAGCGGCGGCACCGTAGCCTTCCCCACCGAAACCGTCTACGGCCTCGGCGCCAATGCTCTCGACGCCAATGCTGTAGCCGGCATCTTCACCGCAAAAGAACGCCCCAACTGGGACCCCGTCATCGTCCACGTCAGCGACCGCGCCATGCTGGACCGGGTCGCCATCGTCTCTGCACAAGCCGAACGCCTCATCACAGCCTTCTGGCCTGGCCCTCTCACCCTCCTTCTACCCCGGTCGGAGAAGGTCCCCGATAATGTCACCGCCGAACGCCCTCTAGTCGGCGTCCGCATGCCCGCGCATCCCATCGCTCTGTCACTCATCGAAGCCGCCGGTCTCCCGGTCGCCGCACCCAGCGCCAACCGCTTCGGCCGCATCAGTCCCACCACCGCCGCCCACGTTCTCGAAGACCTCGACCACCGCATCGACGCCGTCGTCGACGGAGGCCCCACAACCGTCGGCATCGAATCCACTGTCATCGGTCTGAATATAGCCGCCAACCAACCGCCGATTGTGCTCTACCGTCCCGGCGCCATCACCGCCGCCATGCTTGAACCGATTGCCGGCCCAGTCACCCTCTACCAGCCGCCGGCAGAATCCCCAGCCGAGCCACAAAGCCTCCCCTCGCCTGGCATCGGTATCCGCCACTATGCCCCCCGCGCTCGCCTGATCCTCGTAAATGATGAATCCGACCTCAACAACCGCCTCAACAACCTCCTCACCGACAAAGAAAGAATCGGTGTCATGCTCCCGCAGGACTGGACTATCCATCACCGTCACGTCGAACTCTTCCACTGGAACTCCTTCGCCAACAACGAAGCTCTCGCGCAAACTCTCTTCGCCGGCCTACGCGAACTCGACCACCGTAACGTGACCGTCATCCTCTGTCCGCTTCCCAACTCCGGCGGCCTCGGCCTCGCCATCCGCGACCGCCTTGAAAAAGCCGCAAAATCGAAGTAACGCCCTCGTTTTGCACCGCACGCTAACCGTATACTTCTCCCATGCAGGCAGCCGAGATTGAACTGAAGTTCCCTGTCGCCGATCCAGAAGCTCTTCAGGCCCGACTCCCGCGTCTCGGCTTTCATCTCGAAACACCACGAACCTTCGAACACAACACCCTCTTCGACACCCCCGCGCGTGATCTGCGCGCAAAACGCCAGATCCTCCGCCTCCGCGAATACGGCGGCATCCACACCCTCACTCACAAGCGCATCGACGACGACAACTCCGACACCACCCGCTACAAGATCCGCATCGAGACCGAGACCACCGTCTCCGACCCTCATGCCCTCGCCGAAATCTTCGCCCAGCTGGGCTATCAACCCGCCTTCGTCTACGAGAAGTACCGCACCGAATACTCCATCTTCGATCCCGCCACCAACACCACCCCTCATCTCGTCCTGGACGAAACCCCCATCGGCACCTACGCCGAACTCGAAGGCCCCACCGACTGGATCGACCGCACCGTGGCCACACTCGGCATCGACCCCGCCACCTGCCTCACCGACAGCTACGGCAAGCTCTTTCTCGATTGGAAGCAGCGCACCGGCAGCCCGGCGGAACACCTTACCTTCGCCGAAATCGCCTCTCCCGTCCTCACCCCCCGCTAAAGCCCGCCCTTTCTCCGCCGATACAACCTCTGTATATGGAGGTTTCCTTGGCAATCCCACTTCGCTCCTCGCGTCCTCTTCTCCTCGCTGGAGGCCTCGTTCTCTACGCCCTCTGCGCTGGCGCCGCCTTCGCCGCACCCACCCAGCGGGCCATCGTCTCCCGCGTCTCCCCCACCTACCCTGAGTTGGCTCGCCGCATGCATGTCAGCGGCAAGGTCGTGCTGCTGGTCACCATCCAGGCCGACGGCAAGGTCTCAGCCACAAAGGTAGAGTCCGGTCATGCTCTGCTCGCCCCCGCTGCGCAGGATGCAGTCAGCCGCTGGCGTTTTGCTCCGGGTCCCGAAGCCTCCGAGTCGGAGATAGACGTCAACTTCGCAGACAGCCAGTAACTCTTAACTCTTTCGCCACCACCCTCCATCACCGTGCAGGTAAGGACCATCATGAAACTCGAATCAAAGCTCGGCCTCAGCACTGGCTTTCTCGTTGCCGCCATGTTCCTCAGTGCCTACACGGCGCATGTCCGTATGAAAGAGGCCACCCGCCTCTCTGATGTCATCACCACCAACCGCCTTCCGCTCATCATGGGCAGCCGCGATCTCCGCTCTCACTTCACCGACACCATTCGCGCGCTCGAATCCTACATGCTCTTCGGCATCGACGCGAACTCCTCGGCCGCCTATCGCAACTCCCGGCGCGAGCAGTTCGAACAGGCCGAAGCCTCCCTCGTCAAGCTGCGCCAGGACAGCGCTCACTTCGATCTCGGCGCCGATGCCGCACGTCTCGCCTCGCTTGAAGCTGGACTCAACGCTCTCAAGCCGCTCGAAGAGAAGGTCGAGGCCTTGAATGAGACAAAGACCTCGCAAGGAACCGCGCAGGCTTACGACACCCTGCAGAACCAGATCCTTCCTCTTGAAAAAAATATGTTCAAGGATGTTACGGATCTTGCTCAGTCGCAGATGGGCCAAACCAACGATGAACTCGAGAGCCTTCGCCGCGCCAACCATTCCACGCTTCTCACCCTTTGGCTCGCGACCGTTATCGGCGCCCTCATCGGCGGCAGCGTCTCCTACCTGCTGGCTCGCCGCATCACCCGGGCCGTCAGCCTGGTCGCCGAACGCGCCAACTCCATCGCCGCGGGCGACCTCACGGGCGCGTCCCTCGACCTGAACAGCCAGGACCAGATCGGCACCCTCGCCACAGCTATGCAGCAGATGCAGACCAACCTCTCCGGCATCATCGGCACCGTCGTCCAGACCGCCGGCTCGCTCACCGGCAGCGCCGCTTCGATGCAGACCGCGGGCGACCAGATCCACCGCCGTATGGACCAGCAGAGCCAGCAGACCCAGCAGGCCGCCACGGCGATGCAGGAGATGTCCGCAAGTATCGCCGAGGTCTCGCGCCACACCCAGTCCGCCGCCGAAACCGCGCGCAGCGCAGCCGAAACCGCACGCGATGGCGGAGCCATCGTCAAACAGGTGCTCGGCAGCATGCACTCGATCGCCACTGCTGTCAGCGACACCTCAGCCACCGTCGGTCTGCTCGGCGACGACTCCCGCCGCATCAGCCAGATCGTCACCGTCATCGACGAGATCGCCCGCAAGACTAACCTCCTCGCCCTCAACGCAGCCATCGAGGCCGCTCGCGCCGGCGATCAGGGCCGTGGCTTCGCCGTCGTCGCCGGAGAAGTCCGCCGCCTCGCCGAATCAACCGCGCAGGCCACCGGCGAGATCGCCACCATGATCCAGGGCATTCAAGACCGCACCCGCACCGCCATCGCCAGCATGCAGAGCGGTACCGGAACCGTCGAGCAGGGCGTCGTCACCACCAACCAGGCAGGCGAAGCTCTCGAGCGCATCATCGGCATGGCCGAGCGCGTTGACCGCATGATCGCCCAGATCGCCATCGCCGCCTCCCAACAGACCGCTGCTGCCGATCAGTCCAGCGCCAGCCTCGACGCCATCCACTCCCTCAGCCACGATAACCTCACCGAGATGGCCACCACGGCCGCCGGAATCGAATCGCTCCGCACCACCGCCGTCAGGCTCGAGCAGCAGGTTGACCGCTTCAGCCTGAAGTCCGCGCCCGACACCAGGCTCATCCCGTCCTCCTCAAACAACCAGCCCCACATTACCCTTCAACCCGCGTAACCCGGCATAGAAACGAAAAAGGGCTCGCATCAAGCGAGCCCTTCGCAATTCAAAAACCGCTTACATTGCACACTCAAGCAATGGACTAGACATCTAGCTGTCCGCAATCTGGCATCAAGGCGTAACAGTGATAAAAAAAGACGGATAAAAGAAGCGATCACACCTTCATCGAATCGCTCTTATCCATCTTTATCCCTTTGATCACTGTGACGCCTTAATATTTTCCCCTCAGAAGATCTGGAAGTTAACCTCGACATTCAACTCCACCAGGACCGGCCTGCCATTTTCCATCGCAGGTTTGAACTTGTACTGCAGCACAGCATCCCTCGCCTTCTCATCAAGGCCCATGCCAACGCCGCGAATCACACGCACATGGCTTGGATTTCCGTTGGTATCGACCCACAGGTTAACCAGCACATTTCCCGCAACCTTGGCTTTGCGAGCCTCCTCGGAGAACTCCGGCTCAACCGAATAGATCAGCACCGGCGCCGAAACGCCGCCGCCAATCCGCCTCGGCCCACCGCCGGTATTCCCGCCTGATCCAGGCCCAAGCCCGGAGCCATTCCCCGATCCCAACCCGGTTCCAGAACCGTTCCCCATCGACATACCCACCAGCGGCGAACTTGCAATGCCGATCTGGGGAATGCTGCTCGCCATCTTCACGTCCTTCTGCACCTCGATGGTCGGCTCGATCTTGATCTTCGGCTCGATAAGCGGAGGCTTACTCGGCGGAACAATCTGCGTGTCGGCAAACTTCGGCGGCGTGCCCTTCGTCACCGGAGTCGGCCCGCGCTGCCCACCACCGCCGCCCATCGCAGCGGCCTTCGGCGGAGCCTGCGGCGGCACCGCAAGCTCGGTTATCTGCATCGCCTTCACCGGCGCGGCAAACTGAACCTTCTTATGCAGCAGGTAGCCGATCAACAGAATCAACAGCGCATAAATCGCAACGGCAGAGCCCGTCGCCAGAGGGTTCTGCTTGGTCTTCATCCGGTCGACTACCGCAATCGGCTTCGACTCCAACACCAGCGGGGGCAGCTTCACCGGGAAGAACACATCCCGTATGCTGCTCCACAGAGAAGAAAATACCCCTTCTTCCTTGATAATAAAATCGTTCGCCACCGGTTTCGATTCCAGCTGCAGCGGCTCTTCGTTGCTCTTGCTGAACGCGTCCCGCAGGTTCGCGATCAGCGACGTCCACATTGACCCATCGGTCTCTTCATTCAGGTGCGGCGCATCCGCGGGACGCAACACCGGGGCGTGCTTCTCCGGGTCGCTGTTGGGTGGGGGTGTGAAAAATATATTCGCCATAAGCTGCTTAGTCTCGGTGGCGGCGGTCGGAGCTACCAACCAACCGCTTTCAAAAATCGTGCTCAGTCTCTACATCTGTCAATACGTTCCCGATCTTTCGCCGGTTTTTCTTTCTCTACGGCAAGCGCGCTCTGGCTCCACAAAACATTCTACAAACTTTCACCCTCCGCTGCTCGTTATCTTGGACGCAAATCCCCCACGAATGTCTGCTCCCCCTCTGTATGTTCCCCCTCCACCCCGTCTACAATAGTAGTTTGGCACAAACTGCACTTCTGTTATCAGGAATATGAGGAACGAATGCCGGACGCACCCGTAGACAGCCTTCAGGCCAAGCCGGAAGCCGAAAAACCCGGACCCAAAGCGTTGAAATCCACGCTAAACCTCCCCGTTGGCGGGAGAGAAAACGCGTTGAACCCAGCGCCTAAGCTGCTGAAATCGACGCTAAACCTCCCGCAGACGACCTTCCCCATGAAGGCCAACCTGCCGGAGAACGAGCCCAAACGCCTCGAGATGTGGCAGCAACAGCACTTGTATGCCCAAATCCGCGCCGCCCGCGCCGGAGCCCCCAAATATATCCTCCACGACGGCCCTCCCTACGCCAATGGCGCCATCCACCTCGGCCACGCCCTCAACAAATGCATCAAAGACTTCGTCGTCAAGACGAAAACCATGGCCGGCTTCGACGCCCCCTACGTCCCCGGCTGGGACTGCCACGGCCTTCCCATTGAAATCAAAGTCGATGAGCAACTCGGCCGCAAGAAACTCGAGATGGACCCCATCGCCGTCCGCCGCGCCTGCCGCGAGTACGCGCAAAAATACGTCGACCTCCAGCGCACCCAGTTCGAGCGCATCGGCGTTTTCGGCCGCTGGGACAACCCTTACCTCACCATGTCCTTCGGCTACGAGGCCTCGATCGTCGAGACCTTCTACGACTTCCTCGAAAAAGATTTCATCTACAAAGGCCTCCGTCCCGTCTACTGGTGCATCCACGATAAGACTGCGCTCGCCGAAGCCGAGGTCGAGTACGAACAGCACACATCGCCAAGCGTCTACGTCCGCTACAAACTCACCAGCGACCCCGCCGCCGTATTGGGTGCCCCATCTTCGCGCCCGCATTTGGGCGCTAAGGTGGGGGAAGCGCCACAAGATTCCGTGTCCCAACCAGTCCAACCCGTATACACCATCATCTGGACGACCACGCCATGGACTCTGCCCGCATCGCAAGCCGTAGCTTTCAATCCGCATCTCGAATACGTCGCACTGCAGTGCGCCGACGCCACCTACATCGTCGCCGAAGCTCTCCTCTCCTCAGTCATCGTCAACTGCAATCTGATGAGCGGAAAAAATAACGCCGAGCCGGCATCGCAAGCCGACATCCTCGCCCGCTTTCCCGGCAGCGCCCTCGAAGGCACAACCTTCCAGCACCCGTTCCTCGACCGCAGCATCCTCGGCGTCACCGCCGAATACGTCACCGCCGATCAGGGCACCGGAGCCGTCCACACTTCACCGGCTCACGGCGTCGACGACTTCGACACCGGCAAGCGTTACAACCTCCCCGAGATCCAGTACGTCGACAACGCCGGCCGCCAGCGCCACACCGGCAGGAACGGCGGAGGCGAAGTCGCCCAGCCCTACGAAGACCTCACCGTCTTCAAATCCAACCCCGTCATCATCGAGCTGCTCAAAGAAAAAGGCGCGCTCCTCAGCGCCACCACCTACGAGCACTCCTACCCGCACTGCTGGCGCTGCCACAACCCCATCATCGTCCGCGCCACCGAGCAGTGGTTCATCGGCATGGAGACCCCGATGGTCACACCCGAAGGCGTCGCCACCACCTTCCGCCAGCGCGCCCTCGACGAGATCAAGCAAGTCGTCTGGGACCCAGCCTGGGGTGAAGAGCGCATCTCCAACATGATCGCCACCCGTCCCGACTGGTGCATCTCGCGCCAGCGCATCTGGGGCGTTCCTATCGCCGTCTTCCTCTGCGACAAATGCGGTGAACCGCTCAACGATAAAAAAATCAACCAAAGCATCGTCGACCTCTTCAGAAAAGAGGGCGCCGACGCCTGGTATGTCCACGAAGCCGCAGCTCTCCTGCCCAAGAGCGCAGCATGCCGCGCCTGCGGCCACAAAGAGTTTCGCAAAGAGACGGACATCCTCGATGTCTGGTTCGAATCAGGAGCAAGCTGGCACGCCGTCCTCGACCTCGAACCCGAACTCCACTCTCCAGCCGACCTCTACACCGAAGGCGGCGACCAGCATCGCGGCTGGTTCCACTCCTCGCTCCTCACATCCGTAGCGGTCCGCAACCACGCACCCTACAAGATGGTCGCGACCAGCGGCTGGACACTCGACGAGCAAGGCCGCGCCTTTTCAAAGAGCCTCGGCAACGGTGTCGATCCAGTAGACATCGCCAAGCGCCTCGGCGGCGAGATCATCCGTCTCTGGGTAGCCTCGGTCGACTTCCGCGAAGACGTCGCCGCCAGCGAAAACCTCATGCAGCGCGTCAGCGACAACTACCGCAAGCTGCGCAACACCCTCCGCTTCCTGCTCAGCAACCTCTACGACTTCGACCCCGCAAAAAACTCCATCGCGTTTTCTGCGATGGAGCCTTTAGATCAGTTCATCCTCGCCCGCACCGCCGAACTCGACGCCACCATCCGCGAAGCCTACGAAGACTTCGAATTCCACCGCGCCTATCACGCCCTCAACGAGTACGTGAACACCGACCTCAGCGCGCTCTACCTCGACGTCCTTAAAGACCGCCTCTACACCTTCGCACCCAACCACCCCGGCCGCCGCAGCGCGCAGACCGCTCTCTGGCGCATCGCCGAAGCCCTCACCCGCCTCATCGCTCCCATCCTTAGCTTCACCGCCGACGAGGTCTGGCAACTCCTCCCCAAAGTCGCGAACCGCGAGCCCAGCGTCCATCTCGCACTCTTCCCAGACATCGCCGACATCGTCCCCGGCAACGTCAAGCACATCGAGGAAGACTGGGAGCATCTCCTCGCCCTCCGCGACGAAGTGCTCAAAGTTCTCGAAGAGGCGCGCACCGCCAAAGAAATCAGCAACCGTCCATCCGAGGTCCAGGTCACCATCGGCTGGCTCAACTCCCTCTCATGTCAGCACAACCCCATCTTCGAGCGCTACCACGAGATCCTTCCCGAACTCCTCGGCGTAGCTCAAGTCCACATCGCCGATGCCATCGTCACCGAAGGCGCGGTCGCAAATGGAGCCTTCTACGTTCAAGCCAAACCAGCCAAAGGCAGCAAGTGCGAACGCTGCTGGCGCTTCACCGAAGACGTAGGCAGCGAGGCAAAGTACCCCACCGTCTGCCTGCGCTGCGCCGACGCTCTCAAAGCCATCAACTTCCCACCCTACAACGTACCGCCCAGCAACCCAACGGAGCCGCCAGCCTGATGTCCGCAACCTACGAAACTACCAACCCAGCAGTCGAAGCAGCACCGAAGGACAAACGCGGCCTCGTGCTCGCCATCTCCGCTTTGGTTGTCATCCTCGACCGCATCACCAAGCACATCGTCGCCCAGCAACTCCCCAACGGCCAGGCTCACACCGTCATCCCCGGCGTCTTCCGCATCTCCGACGTCCACAACACCGGCGCGGCCTTCAGCATGTTCGCCGAAAACGCCTCGCCAGTCACGGTCCGCAACATCCTCATCGCCTTCTCCGTCGTCGCCGTTATCATTCTCTTCGGGATGCTCTGGCGCATAGGCCGCTACCTCACCGTCACGTCGGTCGCCCTCGCCCTTATCCTCGGCGGAGCCTTCGGCAACCTCTACGACCGCGTCCGCTACCACTACGTCATTGACTTCCTCGAGGTCCACATCGTCCACTACCACTGGCCCGACTTCAACGTAGCCGACAGCTGCATCGTCATCGGAGCCTGCCTCTTGTTGATCGAGATCTTCCGCCCTCAGCAACAAAACTGAGGTCGCGACAACACCTTTGCTCCTGCCCCCTAGTGTCCTGTCTCAGAAGTTATTTTCATCATTGAATTCGTCATCCTGAGCAGAGTTTGGCGCTTCTTGCGATAAACGCAGCCAAAGTTATTTTCATAATTGAATTCGTCATCCTGAGCGGAGTTTGGCGCGGTTTCTTGCGACAAACGCAGTCGAAGGACCCCGAAGAGGCTCATACTGCCCCCGACTCTCCGACCCTTTCTCACCACCACCAATATCGCAAGGAACTTCTGAGACAGGACACTGGCAGATCAAGCAAGATTCACCTCACATAAGAGAACTTCCCGCACAGATCCGTCGAATCCGCGAGCGCATCAGCAGTAAAGACCGGCGGTTTCTGTCCCGAAAAAAATGCAACCTGCAACGACCGCCCCGCCACGTAAGTCACCATCCACTGCGTATCGTCAGAACCGCACAGACTGTTCCGGTGCAAAAATTTCTTGTCTCCCGGTACGTTCAGCCGATACAGACTGCCACTTCCCGCGGCTGTGCCGTCCGGGACGAAGAGAGCACCCGCCTCCGCATGCTCAAGCCCACGTATTCGAGCGATAGTAAAACTCACAAGGTTGATGGAAATCTTCTCGTCAGCAAGCGCCACATCCCCCGTGATCGACTTCGCGGTCGAGCTCGTCGCACGCCAATATCCTTTATCCTGCGCCGCAGCCGTCAAGCAGCAAACCAACACCAACCCCACAATTGCCCTTAGTAACGTCTCTCGCTTCATCTCTCGAGGATGACATTTGAGACACCGCTTGATCAACTCAATCACGGCAAGGGATGATCTCAGTGTAAAGACGAACACGGGAGCCACCCCCACTTTTCACTTTCTACTGGATTAATTCGCGCTTCGCTGCATAATGCTGGAAAATAGAAGTTTGGCATGAATGATCAGATCACAATCCGCGGCGCCCGCACCCACAACCTCAAGGGCATCGACGTCGACATTCCCCACAACGCCCTCACCGTCGTCAGCGGAGTCAGCGGCTCGGGTAAATCCTCGCTCGCCTTCGACACCGTCTACGCCGAAGGCCAGCGCCGCTACGTCGAATCCCTCTCCGCCTATGCCCGCCAGTTCCTCGAACGCATCGAAAAGCCCGACGTCGACCACATGGACGGCCTCGCCCCCGCCATCGCCATCAAGCAAAAAAACCAGACCCGCAACCCTCGCTCCACCGTCGCCACCGCAACCGAAATCTACGACTACCTCCGTCTTCTCTACGCCCGCTGTGGCACCGTTACCTGCCTGCACTGCGGCGGCATCGTCAAGCACGACACCGTAGACGAGATCGTCACCACGCTCTTCGCCTTGCCGGATGGAACTCGCACCTACGCCCTCTTCCCCATCGTCCGCGCCGAGGTCAAACTCGAGCCCATGCAGATGCCTACAGTCGAAGAGGCAGCCGACGCGCCGAAGCCGACAAAGAAGGCCACAAAGAAATCCGCCAAATCGGCGAAGTCCGAGACCACCTCCGCCTTCAACCTCACCGACGCACTGAAAGACCGCCTCACAGAACTCCGCCGCCGCGGCTACAACCGTCTCTACCAATCAGGCAAAATAGTAGAGTTCTCCACTCCCGAATCTCTCCTCGAACTCGACTTCACGAAACCGATCTTCGTCCTCATCGACCGTCTCGCCATCAGCCCCGAAGCCCGCGCACGTATAGTCGACGCCATCGAGACCGGCTATCGCGAATCCGGCGAAGTCCAGTTCCACACCCTCCCCCGCCCCGAAGACGCATCTCCACAAAATGCTGTCATTTCGACTGAAGCCCTGAGCGAGTCAAAGGCGAGTCGAACGGGCGTAGTAGAGAAATCTGCTTCTCTACTCCCTACTCCAACTCACCTTCGCTTCTCCGCCGCCTTCGAGTGCACCACCTGCCACCGCGCCTACCGCGAGCCCGAACCCCGCCTCTTCTCTTTCAACAACCCCTACGGCGCGTGCCCGCGCTGCCAGGGCTTCGGCAACACAATCGACTTCGACCCCAACCTCATCATCCCCGACAAATCGAAGTCTCTCGCCGACGGCGCCATCGCCCCCTGGACCACCACAAAATACCGCCCCCACCACGGCGAGATGATTCGTGCCGCCAAAGCCGCCAACATCCCCACCAACGTTCCCTGGTACGACCTAACCGACTACCAGCAACGCTTCATCGAAGAGGGCGACGACAGCTTTCCCGGCATCCGCGGCTTCTTCGCCGCACTCGAGCGCAAAAAATATAAGCTCCACGTCCGTGTCTTCCTCTCCAAATACCGCGGCTACGCCCTCTGCCCCGACTGCCGCGGCCAGCGTCTTCGCGCCGAAGCCCGAGCAGTCCTCATCGCGCCTCAAAATGGTCCAGCCCAGAACATCTGCGAAACCAGCGCCCTCACCATCGCCGCCGCGCAAACCTTCTTCGATAATCTGCAACTGTCACCGTCACAATTAGAAGTCGCTGGCAAGATCCTCGAAGAGGTTCGCCAGCGCATCCACTTCCTCCACCAGGTAGGCCTCGACTACCTCACACTCGACCGCCTCAGCTCCACGCTCTCAGGCGGCGAGTCGCAGCGCATCCAGCTAGCAACCTCTCTAGGTTCCCGCCTCGTAGGCGCCCTCTACGTCCTCGACGAACCCAGCATCGGTCTCCACACCCGCGACACCGCCAAGCTCATCCGCATCATGAAGGACCTCCGCGACCTCGGCAACACCATCCTCGTCGTCGAACACGACCCCGACGTCATCCGCGCCGCCGACCACCTCCTCGACCTCGGCCCCGGCGCCGGCGAACTCGGCGGCCATCTTCTAGCCTCGGGCACAGTCAAAGAAGTCACCGCCAACCCAAACTCCATCACCGGCAAATACCTCTCCGGCCGCCTCACCATCCCCATCCCCAAGTACCGCCGTGAACCCGGCCGTGAACATCTCAAACTCACCGGCGCCCGCATCCACAACCTCCGCGGCGTCGATATCGACATCCCCCTCGGCCTCCTCGTCTGCGTCACCGGAGTCAGCGGCTCCGGCAAATCCACCCTCGTCCACCAAGTCCTCTACCGAGCACTCATGCAAGCCCTCGGCCAGACCGAAGGCAGCGACCCCGCGCCTCTCTTCCGCGAACTCACCGGCACCCACCACCTCAACGACGTCATCCTCGTCGACCAATCCCCCATCGGCCGCACCCCGCGCTCCAATCCCGTCACCTACATCAAGGCCTTCGACGACATCCGCGCCCTCTTCGCCGCCCAGCCCGACGCCAAGCGCCGCGGCTTCGGCCCCGGCCACTTCTCCTTCAACGTACCCGGCGGCCGCTGCGACGTCTGCGAAGGCGACGGCACCGTCACCGTCGAGATGCAGTTCCTTGCCGACATCGAGCTCCCCTGCGAAGAATGTAACGGAACACGTTACAAATCTGCCATCCTCGACATCAGGTACAAAGGCAAGAGCATCTACGACGTCCTCAACATGACCGTCAAAGAAGCCCTCGTCTACTTCGCCGGCCACCCCAGGATCGTCGACAAGCTCTACGTCCTCGACGAGGTCGGCCTCGGCTACGTCCGTCTCGGCCAATCCGCCACCACGCTCTCCGGCGGCGAAGCCCAGCGCGTCAAACTCGCCTCGCACCTCGCCACCGCCCGCAGCATCACAACCCGAAGCACCAACGACACCGCCGCCAAAGCCCGCAGCCGCACACTCTACATCCTCGACGAGCCCACCACCGGCCTCCACTTCGACGACGTAGCCAAGTTGCTCAGCGCCTTCCGCAAGCTCATCGAAGGCGGCGGCTCCCTCCTCGTCATCGAGCACAATCTCGACGTCATCAAATCCGCCGACTGGGTCATCGACATGGGCCCCGAGGGCGGCAGCGGCGGCGGCCAGATCGTCGCCACCGGCACCCCCGAAGAGATCGCCGCCAACCCGCGCTCCCACACCGGCCACTGGCTTGCCCCTGTTCTTCATCTGCCAACGTCTAAAGCAGAGCCAGAGCTTCAGGTCACCGCATAACACAGACCGCTGCCAGGCACGCGAATTACCTTCGGGAGAACGTAGAGATGAGTGCCATGAAAATGTTGTGGCGATCAGGCTGCACGCTTGTCCTGGCCGGAGCTGTTTTTGGTGTGTTGTACGCACAACGTCCCTTCCGTCAGTACCCCTCAGTGGAGGGATATGACAGGTTGCCTTTACCACCCGACTGGCAGAGACACGCTGAGTGGACCTTCGCCCGGCTAATGTATCCCCCCGGCCCGCTCGATGGCTACTACCCTCGCTTCCAGGGCGATTGGCGAGAGGGCCTCTCTCTATGGACTCAAGACTATCCACTAGCGGACCGCACACTTGCGGCGGCCATCGAACGGTTGACCCGCGTCGACGCCCGGTCTGTGGAGCAGTCGGTCAACCTGGACGATGGCGACGAGGTTTACAACTGGCCCTGGCTTTACGCCGTGCAGGTTGGCGAGTGGGGCCTGACGGAGCCTCAGGCCAAAAAGCTTCGTGACTATCTCCTCCGCGGCGGCTTCTTCATGGCAGACGACTTTCACGGATCGGAGGAGCAAGCCTACTTCGAAAAAACCATGAAGGTGGTCTTTCCCGAACGCCCCATCGTCGATATTCCCGACGACGACTCCATCTTCCATACCGTCTTCGATCTGGATGATCGCTTCCAGATTCCAGGAGCAGAGCACCTCGGCACCGGCTACAAAAAAGATGGTAGAGTCGCGCACTGGCGCGGAATCTATGACGACAAGGGCCGTATCATGGTCGCCATCTCGCTGAACTCCGACATAGGCGACTCATGGGAGTGGTTCGACAGTCCCCGCTATCCTCAACGATTCTCCGACCTCGGAATCCGCATCGGCGTCAATTATGTCGTCTACGCCATGACCCACTAAGTTACCGGCACCGCGTGACCCCAAGCGGTGACGTTTGCCTGGTCGTCTTACCGTAAGCGCCGCAGACTCTCGACGGAAGGCACGAAGTAATAGGAGCCGGTCAACGGCTGAGTAAAGCGTGTGAGCGCATCGCGCGTGCCGGTGATCAGGCCCGCCATGCTATCGAGCATTCTGGAAAGCCGCTTCTGGTCTGCGCTGAATCCAACGAACATGGTGCCATGGTCGTCGACGCTTCCGTAGGGCATGTTGCGACGAAAGATGTTCCCAAACTCGTCCTGATCCGTGCGAGCGACATGCGAGTCCGATGGCTTGTTCTCGAGTTCGATGCTGTCCAGCTTGGTGCGTCCCATGATGCGCTCCTGCTGAGCGACCGGCAGAGCTTCCCACTCAGCTACCTTGTGCTTCCACTTTTGCAGCAACAGGACTGAGCCGGCAGCACCGGGAACTCCTTCGGGCAGGAGTGCATCCATGGGAGCGTCGAGCAGCGTCGGATTCTCCGAGCCATCGATGAAGCCGGTAAGATCGCGATCATGCCGGTAAGACCAACTCGAGGTTTCCTCCCCTAGCGAGGCTTGGCCTGCGAGGTCATGGATGACCGACCGGGCCATATCGAAGATCACGTCATACGCACTGCCGGACAGCCATACCAGCGCATCATGTTGCGTGCTCGGCATAACGAATCCTTCTGTGCCCTGTATCTCTTTGTTAAAGCCTTCCACGCCCGGAGGAGCGTCCTCTGGAACAATATCGCGCCAGAGCTCAGGCCGAAAGCCGATGACGAAGTTCACTCCTCCTGTGGTGGTCCGTGGTTCACGGATAGCGGAGATTGTAGAGGCGAACTCCTTGCATTTCTTCGTGTCCAGAATGTCAAACTCCAGGTACGCATGTGAGGACGTCCCAAGAGCGAAGATTCCAGCCTGAGGCGTGTACATGCAGGCATTATAGCGGGGCACAATCTTAGCCAATACAACTGAGCTCGATCGCGTCGCCACCGCGGCGGTTCGCAGAATTACGCACGATAAATGCGCTTGTCGCCTCCTAAAAGGAACGCTTCGGGGCAGGCCGTTCTTCCACAAACCCTTTCTCTTGACACACCTGTTAGTCTTAAATCTGGGAAAATAGTCGAAGCCCGGCCATTTCAGGCTGGGCTTCCGTACTTAAGGCGGACTGCGAAGTCCGGACTTAAATCTTTTCCTTGGAAGACTTTGCACACTTTAAGGTAGGGGAGGGGTCTAACCGATGACAATGAAAGAAACCAACACAACCAGCTCCGTCCTGCCGCTTCAAAACATCCGCCGAACCATTCCGTCCTTAATAATTTCCACATTGCTTCTCGCGTCGATTCCCGCCCACGCTCAGCTCCCCGCCGGCACCACCGACGCCGCCCAACCCCAAAAGCAAGACCCACTCCTCAGCCAGGCCAACGAAGCTCTCGACAAGCAGGATTATCCCACCGCTCTCAAACTCCTCACCACCCTCACCGAAAAATCCCCCAACGACGCCCACCTCCTCTACGACCTCGCCTTCACGCAGGACGCACTCGATCAGACCACCAACGCCGAAGCCACCTACCGCCGAGCCACCACCGCAGATCCTACCTACTTCGACCCCCGCCTCGCCCTCGGCCTCCTCCTCGCCCGCAACGACCGCCGCACCGAAGCCCGTGCTGAACTTCTCAAAGCCACGACCCTCGCCACCGACAATCCCGCCCTCAAAGCCCGCGCCTACCGGGCACTCGCCCGCATCGACCAGACCGCCAACCCAGCAACCGCCAGCGACGAACTCCTGGAAGCCTTAAAGCTCTCCTCCGAAACCCCCGACGACACGCTTCTCTCCGGAGAACTCGCCGAAGCCTCCGCTGATCCCGCCGCCGCCGAGGCCGCCTATCGCCGACTTCTCGTCGCCGATCCGCAGAATCACGATGCCACCGCCGCTCTCACCCACCTCCTTCTGCATCAGCAAAAGCCCGACCAGGCCGAGACGCTCCTCACCGCCGCTCTCGCCAAAGATCCCGATAACCCCACCCTCAACGCCCAGTTAGCCAATCTTTATGACAAGCAAGGCAAACCCGCCCAGGCGCTCCCCCTTGCAGAAAAGCTCCACGCCGCCCACTCCGACGACCCGAATATCACCCGTCTTCTCGCTCGCATCTACAGCCGCAACCAGCAGTACGACCAGGCCGCCCCACTCTACGCCGCGCTCGTCGCCGCCTCCCCCCACGACGCCACCCTCCTGGACGACAACGCCGACGCCCTGATCCACCTCAAACGATTCGCCGAAGCCGAGATCCTTCTCAAGCGCGCCGTGGCCAACCCCGCCGCTTTCCCCTCCAAAGACGACCTCGCCACCGCCGCCAGCCACCTCGCCTTCACCTCCTCAGTCAACAACGACCCCACCACCACCTTGCAAGCGCTAACATTACGTGCTACAGTACTTCCCAATTCGCCGAGCGCGTTGTTCCTCGAAGCAACGGCTCACGACAAGTTGCATCACACCAAACAGGCGACCGACCTGTACAAACAGTTTCTCTCCGTGGCAAACGGCCAGTTTCCGGATGAAGAGTGGGAGGCCCGCCACCGCCTCATCGCTCTCGAACACACGAAGTAGCAGCGCTCCCTCGAGGTGCGTTATGAAACTCAATCTTCGTACTGCTGTACTTGTTCTTCCCCTGTCCTGCACTCTCTCGCTCTACCCCGCCGCCTTTGCCTCCTCCATCGACGACAATCTCCCCGATGCCCAGGCATTGGCTCAGCTTGAACTCCGCGCCCAGCAGGCGGGCCCTCGCGACCAGTGCTTCCTCTATACTGAGCTCGTCCACACCATGACCGAGATCGCCGGCAAGCAGATGATCAACGGCGACATCGATCAGGCCAGCGCCACCCTCAAGAAGGTTAACCACTACGCGCAGCTCATCCACATGGACCTCGCCAGCAACAGCAAGCGCATCAAGAACGCTGAGATGCTCATGCACCACACCACCTATCGCCTCACAGAATTTCTTCACAAAGCCTCGAGCGAAGACCAGGACACGCTCAAGCTCACGCTGAAGCAACTCGATAAGGTCCACGAAGAGCTCCTCGCCGAAGTCCTCAAACACTAAAAACCAATGCTCCGTCGGATCCCGCTCGCCGTTGTTCTCCTCGCTCTTACTCTGCCCCTCCACGCCCAGCGCACCAGCAGTTCCCTCTCGGAGGGCGAGATCGAGCAGCTCCGCGACTCCGCCTACGTCGCCAACGATCGCGTCCTCGTCTTCATCAAGTTCCTCGATGCCCGCAACAAGGCCATCCAGGATCTCTTCGCCCATCCGCGCAAACCCGGCCGCGAACAGGACACCCACGATTTGCTCGAGCAGTTCACCAACATCGCCGACGAGCTCAACGACAATCTCGACGACTACGGCCCTAACCATCGCGACATCCGCAAGGCCTTGCCCAAGCTACTCGACGCCACCGAGCGCTGGTCCTCCAACATTAAGCAGCCGCCCGAAAACACGGTATATGACCTCTCACGCAAACTCGCCCTCGAGGCCATCCGCGACATCCGCGAGGAAGCGACACGCCTCGTCGAAGACCAGAAGACATGGTTCGCCGCCCATCCACCCGCCAAGGAAAACCCGAACCAACCCGCCCAAGCCCCCCGCTGACAGCATCACAACTTGAGCCTGCCCTTGTCGTCCCGCCATCTTTGCCGATGCATCGAACGCCATGTAGGCAGAGAGTTACACTGACACCGGGTATCGATGATGAAGCTCGCTGCTGCAATTGCGTTCGCGTGCGTCCCCGCTGCACTCGCACAAGCTCCGGTATCTCCAGCCGCGCAAGACACTGTCCTTAGCACGCGTTCCACCCTCATCGTCGTTCCCGCACTCATAAGGAACAAGGCCGGAGGACTCGTCTTCACCCTGGCGGCCAAGGACTTCGTGCTGACCGATGACGGCATCGAGCAAAAGCTCACACTGGAGGAGGAAACAGGCGCCGAGCCATTAGCGTTAGTCGTCGTCGTTGAAACCGGCGGGGCCGGCGCTCGCCAACTCGATAAATATCACACCCTCGGAACGATGATTGATTCCATTGCAGGCAACGTTAAGCACAAGGTCGCAGTGGTGGAGTTCGACAGCGCACCAAGACTTTTTCAGAGCTTCACCTCCAACGCCAACACGATTCAGGACGCGATGGACGGTCTCAGCCCGGGCGACAACGGCGCAGCCATCCTCGATGGTCTCGCATTCGCCCTCGACCTCCTAAGCAAGCAGCCTCCCGAATACCGCCGCGCAATTCTCCTCCTCAGTGAGATCGTCGATCGCGGCAGCCACACAAAGTTGGAGGAAGCCCTTCACACCATAAGCGACACCAACACGGCCATCTACAGTATTGGATTCGCGACTGGAAAATCGGAAGCATCGCACTACGCCGCCAGAGAACTCCCAACTCAACCCGGTGGTCTGTGGATGCAGAACCCCAGTCCCAACCCTCCTCACGGCTGCATGGGCAAAGACCCTGATCCCGATCCCGACGCCACCCACAACAAAGCCACCCAGGCCTACGACTGCCTCACCCAGCTCGCACCACCCCTCGCCCTCGCCAAGATGGCAGCTCTAGTCGCAATGAACGGCCTGCGCACCAACATCCCTGAAAGCGTCGCAACACTGACCGGTGGCGAATTCTTCAAACTCAGCGACCGCCGCAGCCTGGAGCGCAGCTTAACGACCATCTCCAATCACATACCAAATCGATACGTCTTCAGTTTTCAACCACAGTCACCCCACCCAGGCCTCCACTCCATCGAACTGCGCCTCAGAGACTATCCAGGCCTCACGGTCACAGCTCGAAGCAGTTATTCACCCAACAATGAACCAACAATTGAACCCCATCCTTAGAAATAGAAATTGATGATAACGAGAGAAGGAGTCTGATCTAATAAAGACATCATCGTCGCACCAAGGATCAAGACTCTGACCACACCGAAGCATCCCGGCCCCTCCCCTCTGCGTCAGTTCCTGCAGCTCTTTTCGCCGCAGTCCGCACCGCCCCCCACTCTCTTCCACGAGCTCCCAGCGACAATACTGCAGCAGCCCATCTCCAATCCCACACTCACTCCCAGACCCAAAAAGCCTCGCGCAAAAAAATCCCCCGCGCCCACCTCTCTCATCACGATCTTTGAACACGAATACCGCGAACTCCGCCCCCGCGCCCCCATCCCCGCGCTCGACATCCGCTTCCGCCGCTTCACCTCCCTCAACACCACCATCCGCCTCCGCGAAGGCCGCCTCAACGTTCGCCTCTCCGACCTCCTCGAACCCGCACCCGAGTCCGTTCATCACGCCATCGCTCACATCCTCCTCGCCAAGCTTTACAAGAAGCCCATCGCCCGCACACACGCCGACCGCTACCGCCGCCACGTCTCCTCCGAGGCCGTCTCCAAACAAGCCGAGCACATCCGCCAGACCCGCGGCCGCAAACGTCTCTCCTCATCCGCCGGCCGCCACTACGATCTCGACGAAGTCTTCGAGTCCCTCAACACCCGTTTCTTCCACGGCCTCCTCGGCCGCCCCACCCTCACCTGGAGCGCCCACCACGCCCGCCGCATGCTCGGCCACTACGACGCCGCCCACAACACCATCGTCGTCTCCCGAGTCTTCGACCGCCCCGACACCCCTCGCTGCGCCATCGAGTACCTCCTCTACCACGAGATGCTCCACCTCAAACATCCCGTCCGCGTCAAAGCCGGCCGCCGCTGCGTCCACTCCCGCGAGTTCCAGGCCGAAGAGCGTCTCTTCCCCGAACTCGACGCCGCGAAGGCCTACCTCAAGCGCCTGTAAGCCCTTTTCCCTTCAATCCCACGCAACATAAATTTCATCCGAACTCTTCACCTCACCGTGCTACGATTCCGCTACGCCAAAAGCGTCCGCGCTTCGGCATGCAGATACATCCCACAGGAAAGAGCAGGTGACACGATGCATCTCTCAAAACGTGCAGCAGCCGAGTTCTTCGGTACGTTCTGGCTTGTCTTCGGAGGTTGCGGCAGCGCCGTCCTCGCCGCCGGCGTCCACCTCGGCATCGGCTATGTCGGCGTAGCCTTCGCCTTCGGACTCACTGTCCTCACCATGGCCTTCGCGATCGGCCACGTCTCCGGCTGCCACCTCAACCCGGCCGTCTCGATCGGCCTCGTCACCGCAAAACGCTTCCCCATCTCCGAGCTGCCCGCCTACATCGTCGCCCAGGTCCTCGGAGCCATAGCCGCCTCAGGCGTCCTCTACCTCATCGCCAGCGGCAACTCCACCTTCTCTCTCGCCGGAGGCTTCGCCTCCAACGGCTACGCCGACCACTCCCCCGAGCACTACTCGCTCCTCGCCTGCTTCCTCATCGAGGTCCTCCTCACCGCCTTCTTCCTTCTCGTCATCCTCGGCGCCACCGACGAGCGCGCCCCCAAAGGCTTCGCTCCCATCGCCATCGGCCTCTGCCTCACGCTGATCCATCTCATCAGCATTCCGGTCACCAACACCTCGGTCAACCCCGCCCGCAGCACCGGCCCCGCGATCTTCCTCGGCGGCTGGGCACTCAGTCAGCTCTGGCTCTTCTGGGTAGCGCCAATCCTCGGCGCCATCATCGGCGGCCTCATCTCCACCACCTTCTTCGCCGCCCCACAGCAAACCCTCCGCGAAGAGATGTCCGCAAAACCCTAGTCACCGTTCACAGATTAAAATCTTCGCATCTACATACCCCAAGGCTGGTAGCCCAGGGCTTTAGCCTTGGGTCTCCTTGGGCCTCTCTCAACCAGCGGGGAAATGGGGCTTCAACCCCTGGGGCATGCAGTTTGAAGGTGAGTTCGCAGCCCTCGCTACGAACTCACCTCAACCACCGGCGCCGCAACCACGCTTCCCCGCCGCGCCACCAGCATCACCACCACTCCCACCACTACCGAACCCAACGCCGCCACCTGAGCGTTACTCATTCCCCAGTAGAGCCGCGGATTGATCCGCACAAACTCCACCAGAAACCGCCCAATCCCACTCAACACAAGATACAACCCCGTCAGCCATCCAATCGGTCTCGCCTTCGCTCCCAGCCGCCACAACATCCAAGCCAGCACAAGCGCAAACAGAAACTCATACACCGGCGTCGGCTGCACCAGCGCGTCGGGCGGAGTCGGAGGCACAAGCGCATTCTTCGCCATGTGCACGCCCCACGGCAGCGTTGTATTGATTCCGTAATCCCCATCACCCGAAGTCAGACACCCAATCCGTCCCACGCCATATCCAATCGCTGCCGCCGGAGCCGCCAGATCCAGCATCCGCACCGCAGCCCTCCATCCCGTCGCTCCATCCGGCTTCGCAGCCCGCCCCTGCCACATCAGCATCGCAACTCCGGCCAGCAATCCGCCGTACCACGCAAACCCAGCCTGAAACCAGTGCAAAAACTCCATCACCACATCGAACGGACGATGCCACCCCGGCGCTCCCATCTGCCGTATCGCCAACCGCAGGTTGTGAACGTCCTGCAACTCATGCCACGTCTTCGCCCCGATCACACCCGCGATCACCACAAACGCCACCACGCTCAGCGCATCCGCATCCACACCGTTACGCACAAAATTTTTATGCAGCACCACCGTCGCGGCCACCGCCGCCAGCCACAACAACAACCCAAACGTACCCAGGTGAATCGGGCCAATATCGATATAGGGAAACATAATCCTCGCTCATTTAAGTATAGCGACCTTTCCCTCTGCCCCCAATCGCGCTACGCTATCGTTTATGTCCATCAGCACGCCCGTCTTTCCCCCCGCCGCAGAAATGCAAGTCCTCATCTCCAAACAACAGATCGCCGACCGCACCCGCGAGATCGGCGCCCAAATCACCAAAGACTACGCCGGCCAATCCATCGTCCTCATCGGCGTCCTCAAAGGCGCAGCCATCTTCCTCGCCGACCTCGCCCGCGCCATCGGCGTCGACAACACCTTCGACTTCGTCGCCGTCTCCAGCTACGGCCGCGCCCGCGTCTCCTCGGGCGCCGTCAAGCTCATCAAGGACATCGACAACCCCATCGAGGGCAAGCACGTCATCCTCGTCGAAGACATCCTCGACACCGGCCTCACCCTCAGCTATCTCCGCGGCCTCATGCTCCAGCACAAACCCGCGTCACTAAAGATCGCCACCTGCCTCGACAAACCCGACCGCCGCCTCGTCCCCATCGAAGCCGACTACGTAGCCTTCAAGATCCCCAACCAGTTCGTCATCGGCTACGGCATGGACTACGCCGAGCGCTACCGCGGCGTCGACGACATCCGCATCTTCCCCTCCGAAGTCGCCGGCCACTAACTCAAGATCCCCGGTAGCGTCTCAGTTTGAATCCGGCTAAGCTTGTCTGGTCGTATGAGGAAATTGAGGAGTGCCGAAACCATGACCGTAGATGAATTTGCTATCGTCCTTCGTGATCCTAAGATTACAGTGGCCGAAGAGGGTTTTTACCCTCATGACAAGCCACGTGGATACAGGGCAATCCTTGAATGTCGAAATCGTTGGTACTGGTATTCAGTATCTGCGACTCTAGAGCCAGTATCGCCAACTGAAGTGGCGGCCGCTATCACATCTCCCGACCGCCGCGTTAACCGCTCAGGATCTTACAACGGTGGAAGAGGGTTCGAAGCAACAGTAACATTGCGTGGCCATAGCTATATGCTCGGTCACGGTAATAATCGCCCAATATATTCGAACTGAGACACTACCAAATTCCCTCATCAACTACAGGCGAAGCGAAGTCTTCGCGTTTTTTTCTTGCGTATAACATTTCCATATAAAATTTTGTATAATAAAGAGGTCTGGAGCAAGTGAAACCTGTTGAGTTTCGTGGAGATTCTTTGTCTGCCCTGCGTACGTTTCCTCAATCAGCTCGCCGGGAAGCAGGTTTTCAACTTGACCTCATTCAAAGAGGCCTTGAACCGGAAGATTGGAAGCCGATGACGACCGTAGGACAAAGCGCGAGAGAGATACGTATCCGTGATCGGCACGGAGCCTTTCGCGTGATCTATGTAGCCAAGTTCGCCGATGCCATTTATGTTCTGCATTGCTTCCAGAAGAAGACCCAAAAGACCAACAGTGCCGACATTGAACTCGCGACGCGACGCTACAAGGAACTGAAGAAGGAGAAGACGAATGAGCAATGAGCGCTTCAAAAGCGTATGGGACGCCATCGAAGATACTCCAGCCCAGGCGGAGAATATGAAGCTCCGCTCTTTCTTGATGCTGTCCTTAAAACGACACATCGAACGCGAAGGCTTGAGTCAAAGCGAGGCGGCAAAACTATTTGGAGTCACCCAGCCTCGCATCTCCGACCTCATGCGCGGAAAGGTCGATCTCTTTGCCATCGACACCCTCGTCAACATGCTGGCATCCGCAGGCTTGCACGTCGAGATGAAGATTCGCGCTGCCGCCTGACCTCCCCGAACCGCGGACCACAATCTACGGAACCACCGCCACGGCCTCAACCTCAATCATTGCGTCATCCCGAAACAACGCCTGCACTCCTGCCAACGTGCTCGCCGGCGGATGTTCCTTGTTAATAAACTGATCTCGAACATTGCGAATCGCAACCAACTTATCGTGGTTCAAACCAACCACGTAATAATTCAACTTGATCAAATCGTTAGGAGTCGCGCCCGCCGCAGCCAGCCCAGCCTTCAGGTTCACGAACACCTGCGCGACCTGCGCGCCAAAGTCATCCTTCCCCACCATCTCTCCTTATTCAGCCCAACCTGGCCGGAGAGAAACACCATCTTGCCACTGTTTACAACAACAATGTGGCTATACCCGGCAGGCGCGCTGATCTCCGGCGAATTTTTGAACTGCACATTAGCCTTACCTGCCGATCCGGTCTGAGCCAAAGCAAAAGTACCTGCAGCAAAGCAACCAAGAATCCACAGCCGTGCAAACGTCATGTCCGGTCTCCTGAAATTATTTACTAACTTCGACAGCCATCCTCTCACGTCCGCCAACCGAAGATACGCCCAGTTCAAACGCCTCCGCCAAAAGCTCATAACTCCTTAGCCGCTTCGCCTGCTCCCACACAATCGTATTCACAATCAACTCACCAATACCCAACTCCGAAGCCATCTCTTCCAACTGCTCCCTCACCCGTGAAGGCGTCCCCACAAAATACCGCGGCCACTCCCCCTCCTCCATCGGCATCTCGCCAAGCAATTTCAAGTCCCGCACCGCATCCTCCGGCGAAGCGACCGGCCGCCGATCCCCCTGACGAATCCTCCGCTGCAACAACCGCACACTCGAAGACAAGAACTCCGCCTCCTCCTGCGTCTCCGCGCAGATCACTCCCACTGCCACTGTAGACACCGCCTCACTCCGGTACGCACTCGCAGTAAAGCTCCTCCGGTAAGTCTCAATCGCCGCCCGCGTATGCACCGGGCTAAAAAAATGCGCAAACGAGTACGGCAGCCCGAACTCCACCGCCGCAGCCGCGCTCCACATACTCGACCCTAGCATCCACACGTCCGGCCCACCCGGCATCTCCGGCGAAACCCGAACCCCCGCGAACGGATGTCCCGCTGGAAAATTATGCCCAAGGAACGCGAGCAGTTCACTCACCTGCTCCGGAAAATCATCCAGCATCTTCGTCTTCCGCTCCCGCTTCAATGCAAGCGCCTCAATCGGCCCACCCCCAGGCGCCCTCCCAATCCCCAGATCCACTCTCCCCGGATACAAGGCATGCAACATCCGAAAGCACTCCGCCACCTTCAACGGCGTATAGTGCGGCAGCATAATTCCACCCGAGCCAATCCGAATCCGCTTCGTCTCCGCGCCAATTCGCGCCAGCATCACCTCCGGCGCCGTACACGCCAGCGTATCCATCGCATGATGTTCCGACATCCAGAACCGCGTATACCCCAGCCCATCCACCAGCCGCGCCAGCTCAATCGAGTTCTGCAAAGCCTGCCCCGCCGTACTACCCGCTGACACCGGCGACTGATCCAGCACCGACAGCCTCAAAAAACTCTTCCCCAAATCACCGCGATCAACATCGTTCATTCTCTTTAGATGTCCTTGCCAACCGAACGATTGAGCTGCAATCTTCTCAGTCGCATCCGCATCTAAATCTTCAAGCGACATGTTTGAAGTTGAAGTAGCGCACCCACATTTTCACTCAAGGCAATACAGTCTCCAATCTCATCACCGCCTGGATTCAAAACGGGGCAGCTTGACAAAACAACCCTAGGAAAACCCCCACCGGGCGAGGACCCTCTCCAAAACAAATTGCTTGTCCGACCCCGGCAAAGTCCCAAGCCAACTCACAAAGAATCAAGACTTTGCATCATTTTGACGGAGAGGGGGCATACCTCCTTCAACCAACCCTTACCCCGGTATGATAGAAGTAACGCGGCGAATGACTTCCCCTCGCCGAAGGAGCAAGCTTTTGAACACGTTGTCCATCTCTGATCCTATCCCCAACGGCCCTGAGCAATTCGACGCCGCAGCCTTCACCGCTCACACCCTCTCATCTCCGCAAAACCTCGCCGCCGTCCTGGACCACACGCTCCTAAAGCCCGACGCAACCCGCACCCAAGTCCTCCAGCTCTGCCACGAGGCCGCCGAACACCGCTTCGCCTGCGCCATGGTCAACCCCACCTGGGTCGCTGTCGCCGCCGCCGCCCTCAACGGCACCGGTGTCCCTGTCGGCGTCGTCATCGGCTTCCCCCTGGGTGCCACCCTCTCGGCCTCCAAGCGCGACGAAACCATGCGCGTCCTCAAGCTAGGCGCGCACGACGTCGACATGGTGCTCAACGTCGGCCTCCTCAAGTCCGGCCAATCCGCCGACTACGAAGCCGTACGCCAGGACGTCCGCGGCGTAGTCGAACTCGCCCACGCCCAGGGCGCCATCGTCAAGGTCATCCTGGAAACCTGCCTCCTCACCTTTGAAGAAAAACTTCGCGCCTCCGAGATCGCGCTCAGCGCGGGCGCCGACTTCCTCAAGACCAGCACCGGCTTCTCCACCGGCGGAGCCACTGCCGACGACATCGCTCTGCTCCGCGGCGTCGCCGGTCACCGTGCCGGTGTCAAAGCCTCCGGCGGCATCCGCTCTCTCGCCGACGCCACCACCATGCTCCGCGCCGGAGCCTCCCGCATCGGGGCCAGCGCCAGCGTCAAGATCGTAGCCGAACTGGCCGGCCACCCCAACGTCCCCCCCACATCCACCCCCGGCTACTAGAGCCATCCGTCGCACAAACTGGGTGCCCCATCTTCACGCGGTTTCATCGCGTTAAGGTGGGCATTCGCGAAGCGAACCGCACTCCTCGACCAGCCACGTCTATCATTCGAAACGAAGCACTCCCCAAACCCCACCCCACCCGGTAAGATCAAGCCAAAGCAGAATGTCTCCACCCACCAAACCGCAGAGCGCCAAACCCGCCTCCCCTGAAACGTCCCCACCCGAACACACCTTCGAAGGCGACTATCGCCCCACCGCGCCCACGCTCTTTCACCCCCACGCCGCCGACCCCAAAATTCGCGTCGAGCCCCTCCAGGTCGACTTCCTCCACAAGCTCGCCGACGCCCTCAACACCACCCTCGACCTCAACACCCTCATGCACCGCGTCGCCGACCTCGTCCGCGCCGTCATCGACTACAAAATCTTCGCCATCCTCCTCATCAACGACCGCTCCGAAGACCTCCGCATGCGCTTCCAGATCGGCCACACCAGCGAGGTTGAGCGTATGCGCATCAAACTCGGCCGCGGCGTCTCCGGCCAGGCCGCTCTCCAGCGTAAATCCCTCCTCATCGAGGACGTCACCCAAACCGACAACTACATCGACGCCAACCCCGCCGTCCGCGCCGAGCTCGCCGTTCCGCTCATCATCAAAAACAAGGTCATCGGCGTCCTCGATCTCCAATCCGAAACCATCGGTTACTTCACCGTCGAGCACCAGCGCCTTCTCGAACTCGTTGCCTCCCGCATGGCCATCGCCGTCGAAAACGCCCGCCTTTACACCCGCGTCTCCCGCCAGGCCCAGACCCTCGGCGTCCTCAACGACATCTCCCGCGAGATCACCAGTATCCTCGACCCCAACGATCTCCTCGAACGCATCGCCCATCTCCTCAAGCGCGTCATCGACTTCCAGATGTTCAGCATCCTTCTCTGGAACGATCGCACCCAGCTCTTCGAGCACCGCTTCTCCTCCCGCTTCGGCGAGCGCGTCATCCGCGAGCGCACCATCGCCCTCGGCGAGGGCCTCATCGGCACCGCCGCCCAGCTCCGCGAACCCGTCCTCGCGCCCGACGTCCGCAAAGATACCCGCTACATCGAAGCCAACGCCGAGGTCCGCTCCGAGCTCGCCGTTCCCCTCGTCTATAAAGGCGAGATCATCGGCGTTCTCGACCTCGAACACACCCGCGTCAACTACTACAACGAAGATCACCAGCGCACCCTCTCCACCCTCGCGTCGCAGATCGCCATCAGCATCGCCAACGCACGTCTCTACCAGCGCATCCACGAAGAGGAGCAACGCATGGAGCGCGACCTCGAGATGGCCCGCCAGGTCCAGCTCCGCCTCATGCCCTCCCGTCCGCCGAAGCTCGAGCGCGCCGAGATCGCCGCCCAGTTCGTCGCCGCCCGCTCCATCGGGGGCGATGTCTACGACTACCTCGACTACGGCCCCGGCCGCACCGCCCTTGCGGTCGGAGACGTCAGCGGCAAAGCCGCTCCTGCCGCGCTCTACGCCGCACTGGTCAGCGGCATCCTCCGCTCCCTCGCCCCACAACACCTCTCACCCGCAGCGATGCTGGCCGCACTCAACGACCAACTCCAGGAGCGCAAGCTCGACTCGCAATACGTCACCATGCTCATGGCCATCTGGGACGACAGCAACCAGACCCTGCAGATCGCCAATGCCGGCTCCGTCCAGCCTCTCTTCGTTGCCGCCAACACCGACGCGACCAAGCCACCCAGTGTCCGCACCATCCAGGCGGAAGGCTTCCCCCTCGGCCTCTTCCCCAACGCCGAGTACGAAGAGTTCACCCTCTCAACCCGCCCCGGCGACCTCATCGTCTTCTTCTCCGACGGCATTGTCGACGCCGTCAACGCCACCGGCGACATGTTCGGCGACGAGCGCCTGACGAAACTCCTGGAGTCCCAGCACCAGCCCACTGCCCAGTCCACCGTAGACGCCATCCTTCAGGCCGTCACCGACTTCCAGGCCGGCACCGCCCACTTCGACGACGAGACTATCGTCGTCCTCCGCGCCCTTGAGCCACCCGCCCCATCGCATTAGCTTCCGGACAGTGTCCTGTCTCTGGCGGTATTTGTCATCTCGACCGGGAGCGCAGCGGAGTGGAGGGGATCTTTGTTTGTGCGGGTTTAGCAATCATGCTACGCGTCGCGATTATGTCGCAAATTTTAGAGACAGGACACTACCTTCCGCCTTTTAGTCTTCGCTCTTCATCTGCACCAGCTTGAACCCCGCCGAAATTGCAAACTGGCTTCAACTCTCTCGATCTCAGGCGAAGTTACTGTCATCGCCGCCACCCGAGCTCCCATCATCAAAGCTGCCGCCGTCATCATCGAACGACGCATCGTCAAAATTCGATCCGCCGTCATCGGACGACGCAGAATCTAAGCCCCCTACACCATCATCCCCCGAACTTGAGAGAGAATCACGATCGTCTCTGCCGCCAAAGTCCCGATCCTCGCGATCACCCTCCGCCCGCTCGGCCGCCGAGGCCTCGTGCCCGCCACTCTCTCCCCGGTCATCCCCGTAGTAGTTGTTGACAACCTCCTCCACCGGGCGCTGACCGCCATCGAATCCGCCAAATCCCTGCCCACCGCCATACCCCGCAGCATGGCCGAACCCATGCATCAGAGACTCCACACCCTCAAACGCAAGCGCGCCCGCGGCAACTCCGGCAGCCGTCTGCAGCGCACCCTGCAAAAACCCGCCACCGCCCCCCATGCCCATCGGCGCCCCATATTGAGGAGGCACGCCCACCGGCGCATATTGTGGATAGGCCTGAGCCGGCTGCGGCGGATACCCCTGCGGAGGAGGCGGTGGTGGAGCAGGCGCGTCATTCCGTCCAAGCAGACTCCCCAGAAAGCTCGTCGCGTGCTTTGGCTCGGGATGCTGCATCTGCGCCTTAGCCTGTGCCAACTGCGCCTGGGCCTGCTCGAGCGCGTACTTCTGCACCAGAACCGTCTGCGCCAATATGTACAGCGCATCGGGATTCTGCCCCAACCCCTGCTGCAGCATCCGCTCCGCATCCATGTCCTTCTCTGCCAGCTGCGTCTTCTGTACCCGGTCGATAAGATCGCCGATCATCGCCTGTTCCTGGGGAGTCATATATCTTCCTTTTCCGTTGCCTTATCAACTATTCACGCGCTCTGCCTGAACCCAGAACGCAAACTCAAACCGCAGACCGATAGACGCGCACCGCGCCGCAAAGTCGCTATTCAGTCATCGCAAAATCACACTTCACATGGGATGCATCGCCACCTCTTCAGGTCCATACGCAAACAAATCGCGCTTCGTTCACTCCACCGGTCCAAATCCCGCCGGCGGGCGTCGATGCTTCGTAGCCTGCTCATATCCATAGGCATACTTGATCAGCAAACCTTCGCTAAACGACCTGCCCACAAACGTTAGCCCCGCCGGCAGCGAATCATACGTAAACCCCATCGGCACCGTAATCGCCGGAAACCCCGTCTGCGGCGACAGCACCTGGCTGTTGTCTCCCGCCGGACTCTTCATATCCTCCACCTTGCGCGGCGGGTTGCTCCACGTCGGATAGATCAGCGCATCGACGTGCTGCTTCTCCATCTCTCCCAGCACCGCATCGCGAAACGCAATCTTCTTCGGGTCATGGTACGTATCCACGCACGGCCCGCGCGCCAGTTGCGCCTCCGTCTTCGGCGCAACATTCCCCTTCAAACGCGCCTCGATATAAGGCAGGTAAAGCCCCGAATCCACAATCTCCGACAGGCTCTTGTAGTAAGCGTGCGGCGCGTGCAACGCCAGATAAGCATTTAAATCCTTCTGAAAATCCCCGCACCCAATCTTGTCCGTCAGCTTGTCATACTCCGGAATCACAAACGGATCAACGATCTCCGCTCCCTGCGCCTTCAAATCCGCAATCGCCTTCTCCATCAGCGCCTTCACTTGGCTGTCACCTGTGTCCACATCCACATACCGCCGCACTACCCCGATCCGCGCCCCGCGCAGCCCATCCTTCACCAGATATTTCCTGTAGTCCGTCTCCGCCTTCCCTTCCGACAACTTCGTAACCGGGTCCGCCGGATCATACCCCGCCACCACACCCAGCACCGTCGCCGCATCCGCCACCGAACGCGCCAGCGGCCCACCCACATCCGCAAAAAAGTTCAGCGGAATAATCCCATCCCGGCTCGTCAGCCCAATCGTCGGCCGAATCCCCACCAGCGCATTATGCGACGAAGGCCCCCGAATCGAGTTCCCCGTATCCGTACCCAGCCCCACCTCACCCAGGCTCGCCGCCACCGCCGCCGCCGTGCCTCCACTCGACCCCGCCGGCACCCGATCCAGCGCATACGGATTCCGCGTAATCCCCGCAATCGAGCTCTCCGTCACATACGGCGAAAACGCCCACTCCGCCATATTCGACTTGCCCAAAACAATCGCCCCGGCCTCTCTCAGCCGCTTCACCATAAAAGCATCCGTAGTGGGCACCGTCCCCTTCATCGCTAACGACCCACCCGTCGTCTGCAGCCCCTTGGTGTCGTAGTTGTCTTTCACAACGACAACCACTCCATGCAGCGACCGCATCCTATGCGTCGTCTTGAACTCCGCATCCAGCCGGTCCGCATCTGCCAGCGCCTCCGGATTCAGCAGGATCATCGAGTTCAAATGTGTCGTCTGGTCATATGCCTTCACCCGCTTGATATAAGCCTCGACGAGCTGCCGGCAAGTCACCTTCCCCGATCGAATCGCGGCCTGTGTCTCGGCAATCGTTGTCTCCCTCACATCGAACGCAGAGCCGTTGCCTGAAACACCCCGGGCAAACCCGTCACCCATCATCAAACCAGCCAGCAGGAAAACAAAAACACGGCGCGAGATACGTCGATTCATCGTTCCTCTTTCACTTGTCGGAGAACTTTCATTTGTGGGAGAGCAACCAGGCCGCAGCCCCATCGCTGTCCAAATACTACACATCCAATCCTTCATCTCTCATTCAAATTCACGAATCTCTAACAGGTATGGCCTACCCTCCTCGCTGTACCCCAGCAGCAAAACTCACCCATCTTAGGAGCCCCCATGCCCTCGATCTGCCTTAAGAATCAAAACCGCCGCCACGCCTTCGCTCGAGGAATAGCAATCCTCTCTGCCGCCGCCCTCGCTACCAGCATCCCCGCCATCGCACAGGACCATGATGACAACGGCGTCCACTTCTTCCCCGGCAATCTCATCGTCAGCCGCAGCGTCTACGACAACAACGCCAACAACGTAAAAGTCGGCGCCCTCCTCCCGCCCAACTGCGCCAATACCGTCGGCCCCTGTGTAGCCGCAACCAACAACGGCACCTTCCCCTACGTCTTCAACAACGCGTTAGTCGATGGCAGCTTCGGTATCACCTCGAAGCTTTATCTTGACCAGATCACGCCCGGAGGCTTCCTCCTCGACAGCCTCGAGATTCCCAACAGCTCCATGCACAACATCCGCTCCGAGAGCAACCAGCTCGTCACCAGCTTCAGTTCGAAGTCGGAAGGGGCCCTCAATCTCTCCACCGACGGCAAGCTCCTCACCTTCATCGACTATGTCGCTCCCGTCAACACCATCGAAGTCTCCAACTCCAACACTCCCGGCGTCATCGATCCCACCAACCCGGTCGGCGTGGCCTACTACCGCGCCGCGGTCACCCTCAACCGCAATGGCAAGTTCACCTTCACCGAAACCAACGCTTACAGCGGCAACAACGGCCGCGCCGCCATCCTGAACAACACCAACGGCGCAAGCTTCTTCTACACCACCGGCAATGCAGGCAATGGCGCGAACCCCCAGCCCAACGGTGTGGTCCTCGGCGCCGGAGCCCAGATCATCGATCCCTCCACCGCGCCAGAGAGCTTCCAGACGCCGGGCACGCCCACCCCTGTCGCCAGCTTCTCCATCACTGAGCTTGGCGACAAAGCCGACAAAAACGGCAAAGACGATAACTTCCGCGGCCTCACCGTCTTCAACAACGTTATCTACTTAACCAAAGGCAGCGGCAGCAACGGCGTCAACACCGTCTTCTTCGTCGACACCACCGGCACCGCCTGCCCCAAGGGTGTAGGCATTCCCGCCGCCGGCGCAACGCTTCCTGTCTCCCCGCTCAACCTCTCGGGAGTAAATCCCCAGAACGGCCTGCCCAGCAACATATGCATCCTCGCCGGCTTCCCCACCGTGCTCGCAAAGAGCGCCAGCTCAACTGCCTTTCCTTTCGGCATCTGGTTCGCCAATGCTGACACCCTCTACGTAGCCGACGAAGGCGACGGCTCCGGCGGCGCCACCCTCTACACCCACGCCGCCGCCCAGACCACCGCCGGCATTCAGAAGTGGATCTTCAACTCCACCACCAAGACCTGGAACCTCGCCTACATCCTCCAGACCGGCCTCGACCTCGGCATTCCCTACACCGTCAACAACTACCCCACCGGCACCAACACAGCCACCAGCCTTCCCTGGTCGCCTGCGACTGATGGCATCCGCAACATCACCGGCTCCGTCGATGGCGGCAAGGCCACCATCTACGGCATCACCTCCACCGTCAGCGGCAGCGGAGACCAGGGTGCGGACCCCAACCGTCTCGTAGCCGTCACCGACGTTCTATCCAACACCGACGCAACCAAGGCCGCCGCGGAGAAGTTCACCATCCTCCGCAAGGCCGGCTTCGCCGAGGTTCTCCGCGGCGTCTCCTTCGCTCCCTCTGGGCAAGATGGCGACGATCATGACAACCATGGCGACAACGATCATCACGGCGACCGTGATTAGCATCCTGAGTCTGAAATTATTGACATAATTTGTCATCCCGACCGGAGCGCAGCGGATTGGAGGGATCTGCTGTTTGTGGGAGTCAAACTCATGCTACGCGTTGTGATTATGTCGCCAATTTTAGAGACAGGACACTCGCACCATCGTTCTGGTTCCACAGCCTCACAACAAAGGCGCGGCGGGAGCTCTTCCCCGCCGCGTTCTTTTTTGGAAGCGGTTCTGCCGTCCCGCCAACTTCTTCCTCCGCTGTCCATGCGACGCAACACACCAAAAACATTTAAGCTGAAAGCAATGTCCTCCACATCTACAACTCAGCTCATCCGCCCCGCCCGCACCCTGCAAGGCTCCCTCACTCTCCCCGGCGACAAATCCATCTCCCATCGTTACGCCATGCTGGCCGGCATCGCCGAAGGCACAACGCGCCTCTCCAACTTCTCCACCGGAGCCGACCCCCACTCCTCCCTCGCCTGCATGGCGGCCCTCGGCGCTACAGTCGTTCACAACCCAGACAAGACCATCGCCATCACCGGCACGGCAGGCTGCTTCATCCAGCCCGCAGCGCCATTAGACTGCGGCAACTCCGGCTCCACCATGCGCATGCTCGCCGGCCTCATCGCCCCGCACCCGCACACCTTCACCCTCATCGGCGACCACTCCCTCACCCTCCGCCCCATGGAGCGCATCCGCAAACCTCTCATGCAAATGGGCGCAAAGATCGATCTCGTCGAAGGCCACGCCCCCATCACCATTCACGGCGGCCCGCTTCACGCCATCGACTTCGACACTCCCATCCCCAGCGCGCAAGTCAAAACCGCGGTCCTCTTCGCCGGCCTCCAGGCCAACGGCACCACCAGCCTCACCGAATCCATCCGCACCCGCGATCACTCCGAGCACGCCCTCCGCGCCTTTGGTCTCACGCTGACGCGCACTGACCAAAAACTGAGCATCCCCGGCGGTCAGAAATTAAAAGCCATCGACGCCACCATCCCCGGCGATCTCTCCTCAGCCGCCTTCTTCCTCTGCGCCGCGCTCCTCTTCCCCGACTCCAATCTCATCCTCGACAGCATCGGCATGAACCCTACCCGCGCCTCCCTGCTCGACGTCATCACCGCCCTCGGCGGCAAAATAAAAGTCCTCAACGTCGAAGAGCACCATGGCGAAATGATCGGCACCATCCAGGTCAACGCCCCTGCCAACGGCCCACGCGGCATGCACATCGGCGGAGCACTCTCCGCGCAGATCATCGACGAGCTTCCCGTCCTAGCCGCGATCGCACCCTACACCACCAACGGCATCACCATCCGCGACGCCAAAGAGCTCCGCGTCAAAGAGTCCGACCGCATCGCCCTGGTAGCCAAAAATCTCAAGGCAATGGGAGCTCAGCTTACCGAACACGAAGATGGCCTGGAGATCCCTGGCAACCAGCATCTCCACGGCGCGCAGATCGACTCAGGCTCCGACCACCGCATCGCCATGGCCTTCGCGATCGCAGCCCTTCGCGCCACCGGCGACACGGAGATCCACGGAGCCGAAGCCGCCGCCATCAGCTTCCCCGAGTTCTTCACCCACCTTGACGCCCTCTGCCAGCGTTAAGTGTTTGAGTAATGAATCGACGTTGTTGCTTCTAGGGAAGCAAAGACAACAGCAGATCCCCTTTGGGGATGACAGCAAGAAAAGCAAGTGCAACAGCAGATCCTCCGCCTGCGGCGAAGGATGACAACTAAGGAGATGGCATGAATAGTACAAGGAGATTCTGAGGCGATACGCTCCACAGCAGGAGCTGTGGAGCAGGCAGGTTGCGGGCTGGATCAGTCGCGTGAGGCCATTGGACCTCGATAAGGAGATTAGTCAGACCTGCAACCGAAGCGTCACCGTAAGGCCGCCAGGACCTTGGATGGGAGAGTGGTGATCGCCGCAGAGCACGTCTACTCCACAGCGCGAGGAGACGAGATGAAGCGATACCAGGGAGTGGACCTGCATCGGACGCAGTTCACGGTGTGCACGCGGCTGGAGAACGGGCGGACGTATCTGCGGCAGTGGCCGATGCGAGAGCTGAAGCTGTTTGCCGCGCAACTGAGGAAGGAAGACGAGGTGGCTGTGGAATCCACCGGCAACACGCGGTTGTTCCACGATGCCGTGGTGGAGCACGTAAACCATGTCGCGGTCGTCAATCCGAGCCAGTTCAAGGTGATCAGCCAGTCGGTAAAGAAGACCGACAAGAACGATGCCGAACTGCTGGCGCTGTATCTGTCGAAAGGCTTATTGCCGGAGGTGCGGATGAAAGAACGCAGCCAAAGAGAGATGAGTCACCTGGCCCAGACGCGCGATCTGCTGGTCAAGCAGCGCTCCGCCCTGAAGGCCAAGATCAACAACCTGCTTTCCGCAGAGGGGATCAACCTGAAGCGGGAAGCGCTGTCCAGCAACAAGGCACTGGAACGGGTGCTGGCTTTGCCGCTGTCTGGGCTGATGCTGGCAGAAGCTCGCGTGCTGGTGGGCCAGATCCGCAGCCTGAACCAGAGCATCGCCGAGATGGAAGGACTGATCGAAGAAGAAGGGCCTAAACTCGCCGGCCACGAAAACCTGATGAGCATCAAGGGCATCGGTCCGGTCAGCGCCGCTGTGCTGCTGAGTGTAATCGGTGACATCCGCGACTTCTCCGATCCGGGCAAGCTGGCCGCCTATCTCGGCCTGGTGCCCCGGGTCCAGAACTCCAATGAAACCGAACACTCAGGACGCATCACCAAGCAAGGCAATAAACTCGCGCGCACCTGCCTGGTGCAGTGCGCGCTAACCGCCAAACGCTACAGCTCCTTCCTGCAGCAGTTCTATCAACGTATCCAGCGCCGGCGCGGCGGCGGCAAGGCTAACATCGCCCTCGCGCGCAAATTCCTGGGAGTCATCTATCACACACTCAAGAACAACTGGGTGTTCGAGGACTTCCCCAACTTCGTTCTGGCCTCCTGAAAAACAGGCCAAAACATAACAATGAGTAGACAACTATTCATGGGGGGCGAGGATGACAACTAAAAGGATAAGCACGACTGCAAAAACGAAAGCGGCCGATATCATTCGACACCGGCCGCTTTGAAGTTTTTGGAATGCGGTTAGGCGTTCATGCTGACGGATTCCTGCGCCTTGAGGGCGTTCTCTTCTGCTTTGGCGCGCGAGGCCTTGTTGCGCTGGGAGCGGAGTTTCATGAAGGCTTTGGCTTCGACGTAAAGGCGGGGGACGTCGCGGTTGACGACGGCCTTCCAGACGACACGGAACGCAGCCTTGGGGCGGAAGTAGTATTCGTCGTAGAACTTGTGCACCATCTCCATGACGTATTCGGTGGGTAGGCCGGGGTACTCGATGTGGGCCATCTGGTGGCCGCCGCCGTCTTCCATCTTTTCGTTGGTGATGAAGTTGTTGCGGGCGGCGAAGTCGTAGAACTCGGTGCCGGGGTAGGCGTGGGCTACGGAGACCTGGATGGTCTCGCAGTCGAGGGTCTTGGCGAAGTTGATGGTGTTACGGATGGACTCTTTGGTTTCACCGGGGAGGCCGAGGATGAAGTCGGCGTGGATGATGAGGCCGAGGTCGTGGCAGTCCTTGACGAAGTCGCGGGCGCGCTCGACGGTGGCGCCCTTCTTGATGTTCTTGAGGATTTGCGGGTCGCCCGACTCGAAGCCGACGATAAGGAGGCGGCAGCCGGCTTCCTTCATGGCCTTGAGGGTGTCGCGGTCGGTGGTGACGCGCGAGGTGCAGGACCAGGTGATGCCGAGGGGCTTCAACTTTTCGCAGAGCTCGATGGTGCGGACCTTCTGGATGTTGAAGGTGTCATCGTCGAAGAAAAACTCTTTGACGTGGGGGAAGTTTTCTTTTGCCCACTTCATCTCGGCGGCTACGTCGTCGGTCGAGCGCTTGCGCCAGGCATGGCCGGAGAGCGTCTGGGGCCAGAGGCAGAAGGTGCATTGCGCCGGGCAACCGCGTGTCGAATAGAGGGAGATGTACGGGTGGAGCAGGAACGGGACGTTGTAGCGGGTGACGTCCATGTCGCGCTTGTAGATTTTGGTGGCCCAGGGCATGGCGTCGAGATCTTCGACTTGCGGGCGGTCGGGGTTGTGTTGGATTACGCCGTTGAAATCTTTGTACGAGATGCCGAGGATTTCGTTGAGGGGTTTTCCGTTGGCGTATTCGACGACGGAGAAATCGAACTCGCGGCGGCAGACGAAGTCGAGGACTTCGCACTCGTTGAGGGCGCGGTCGGGGTCAGTGGTGACCGGTGGGCCGACGAAGGCGATCTTGATGGAGGGATTCGCGTTCTTGATGGCACGCGCCAGGCCGTGGTCGCCGCTCCAGCCTACGGTGGAGGTGAAGAGGACGAGGAAGTCGAAGTTTTTGGCGATTTCAATGGTCTCGTCCGCAGAGACGTGGTGCGGCGGGGCGTCCAGGAGCTTCGAGCCCTCGAGCATGCCGGCGGGGTAGGCCAGCCAGACGGGGTACCAGTAGGACTCGATCTCGCGGGTAGCGGGCCAGCGGGAACTGGCGCCGCCGTCAAAGTTCTCGAAGGAGGGCGGATTTAGAAAGAGAGTCTTAAGAGGCATAATAATAAGCTAATTTTACCATTCAGTTATTGGGTTAAGTGGCTTTTCTGGAGTTCCGCCGGTGGTTCGGCTTTAGATGCTCAGGATAAGCAATATATTCATTTCAAAAAAGATAATGCGGGAAGGAAAGCCTAAGGTTTTGCGGGCGCGGCGGGCAGTACCTGAACCGCTGCTCCGGGCTGGGTCTGCGTCGCGGCGGATATCCAGGCTTCGAGCTCTCCGGTGGCTCGCAGGACGCTGATCGCGGCCTGCTGGGCTTCGAAGTTGGCGTTGAGGAGGGCAACGAATTTTTCGCGCTCGGCGATGCGCGCGGTCTGCTCGTCCTTAGGGGTCATCTGCGGGGCGGAGAGGTTGCCGCTGCCGGCCTTCAACTGGACGAGCATGACGTCGAGCTGCTGCTGGGCAAGCTGCTGATCGAGCGTGGCGATCTCGGCGCGGGTGGAGAGCTCGGCTGCGGTGTGACGGGCTCGGATGCGGCTGTCGAAGAACTGATCGCGGAGGGTATCGGCTTCGTGTTGGGCACGCGCCGCGTCGGCTGCCGCTTCGCGTTCCTTGGCCCGGTGGGCCACGTCATAGATAGGGACGGTGATTTGAACGCCGACCGCGGCGTTGTTTTGCTGGAAGCGGAGGTAGTAGTCCTGGATGTTGGTGTACTTTGCAAAACGGCTGTATTGTCCCTGGAAGTAGATCTGGGGTCTCCAGAGATAGCGGGCCTCGCCGAAGGCGGTTTCGCGCTTGGAACGGGCGACAGCGTAGGCGGATTCGACGGCTGGGCTGGTGAGCGGGGCGGTGTCGGTGAGATCGGACGATGTGGCGGGGAAAGCCGGGACGCTGCTGCTGGTGGTGCCGAGAGCCTGCGCAGGAAGACCGATGAGGCGCCCGAGATGAGCCTGGTCGGCGGCGGTCTCGTCTTCGGCGCGGAGGCGGGCCAGGCGGATTTGCGCGGCAGTGAGACGGCAGGAGGTGAGATCGATGGGTGTATCCTGGCCGGCGTCGAGGCGCTGCTGGACGATGCCGACGAGGCGGTCAGCGAAGCTCTGCTGCTCCTGGAGCGCGGCCTGGCGCTGCATGTCACGATCGAGCGCGAGGTAGGTGATGGCGGTGTCCTCGGCTACACCTTCACGAATGTCCTTGAGGTTGAGGCGAGTCGCATCGAGCGCGGCCTGTGCGGCGCGGATGTAATCGTGTTGCGAGTAGCTGAAGACTAACGACTGCGCGGTGATATTGAAGATCGACGGCTGGCCGAGCGGGTAGCCGTAGGAGGGTGGACCGACGCCAGAGCCTCCGGCTATGCTGGGAACGAATGCGTCACGAAGCTGCTGGAGAGCGGCGAGCGCTTTGTCGACATCGGCCTGGGCCGTGAGGACTTTGGGATTGCTCTTGAGGGCGAGGCCGATTGCGGTCGAGAAGGATATCTGCGCGTAAGCGGGCGCTGCCGCGGCGGCAAACACAGAAAACGCGACACATCGGCGAAGAAGACGGATCATACTTCCTGAGGCATTCCTTGAGACCGGCTAGAGATCATGGTATCGCCTTTCGTCTACAAACCCTGCATCGCTTTGCGGGCAGGTGCATAGTTCGATGCGAGGGTAAGAGCGGTGGCGTATTCACGATGCGCTCCGGCAGGGTCGCCGTTGTGTGCTAGGAGATGGCCTAGCTGGATGTGCACCTTGAAGGCGGGGGCCTCGTCGGTTTTGGCGGAGGAGGAGAGGTAGGTGCGCAGGAGAGTTTCGGCGAGGTCAGGGGAGCGGTGGCCCTCGGTGAGAATGCTGGCGGCGTCGACGAGGGCCGGGCCCTTGCGGTGGTCGGCAGCGACACCGGACTGGAGGGCGTCGAGCATCTTGTCGGGCTGATTGTGGCGTTGGTAGAACTGGCCGAGATCGATGTAGGCCTCGGGGGTCTTGCCGGCGGCGATGGCGTTGCTGAACTCAGCCTCTGCCACGGTGTCCTCTTTCTTCTTTTCGGCGATGAGGGCGAGCAAGCGGTGGGCCTGTGAAGGGAAGTGCGGCTGCATTGTCGCGGCGAGGGTCCTTGCTTTGTCGAGGCCGCCGCCGATGAGCGATGGTGCGGCAACATAAAACTCGCCGAGGTCGCTCATGGCTTGAACGTTTTCTGGATCGAGTTGAACGGCGCGCTCGAAGGCTACGCGCACTTTGACGGCGAGATTGAGAGCGCTGAAGGGATTGGCGTGAGAGGCCTTGAATCCGTAGGCGCGTCCGAGCCACATCTGGTTGTCGCTGCTGGAGGGGGCCTTGGAGACGGCGAGTTCGCACTCGTGAATGGCGTCGTCGCCCATGTCCTGCGCGTAGTAGATGCGGCAGAGAAGCTGGTGGGCCTGGGCATCGCCGGGTTGCGCGGCGAGGACCTCATGGAGGGTGGCGGCGGCTTCATCGACGCGGCCCTGCTGGAGGAGGGCGTCGGCCTGAGTCGTATCCGCCAGGAGAAGGCGGACGCTGAAGAGGAATAGCAGAGAGAGCACACAACCTATGCGGGCCTGAGGTGTCGTCATGGGCATGACTACTCGACTATTTTGACTGGAAGCCCGTTGGACAGCTCACGGTTATTGAGAGCGCTCAAGGCGACTGTGTCCTTTTCGGTGAGGCCACCGGTAATCTCAACCCGGGTGAGATTGATCAGGCCTACCTGAACGGGGGTGCGGACGAGCTTGTTGTTGACGACGCGATAGATAAAGTTGCCTCCCTCGGTGTGGAGGGCCTCGCGAGGGATGCTGAGCACATTGACCCGTTGCGCGGTAGTCACGGTAACGACGACGTTGGTGTTGGGCAGGAGTTCACCGCGAGCGTCATCGACGGTGATGATGCACTCGCCGACGTTGCGTGTGCCATAGGTGATGACGGTGGTGGGAGCGATGCTGATATGTCCGTGCCAGGTCTGGGTCGGCCTTGCGTCCCAAACGATCTTCACGGCTTGGCCGACGGCGAGTTTGCCGATCTCGGGTTCGTCGAAGTAGGCGTGTATCTGGATCTTGTTGAGGTCTGCGACATCGACCAGGTTCTCGCCTGCGGGCACGAAGTCGTAGGTGGAGACAGGGATGGAGTATACGGTGCCAGCCTTGGGTGTGCGGATATTCAGGGAAGCATAGTTGCTTTGCGCGGCGGCGAGAGCTGCGCGGGCATCGGCGACCTGGGCCTCAACGCGGGCCTTGTCAGCTGAGCTGTAGCGCTGGGTGGTACGCATTTGAAGGCCCTCTTCGGAGGTGGTGGCCGCCAGCAAGCGTTGTTCTGCGGCGGCTACCTCGCTGGCGGAGGCCGCACCTTTTTGCTCGAGCTGCTTGAGGGCGGCGAGATCCTTCGCTGCCTGCTGCTGCTGTAACCGGGCACGGCTGAGATCCCCGCTGAGCGTGATGTGCTCTTCCTGTGAGCCGCCCTGTTCCAGGTCGTGGAGGGTAGCTTCGGCGGTGCGCAGGGTTGCTTGTGCGGACGCAAGCTTTGCTACTGCATCGGAGTCATCCATTTTGAGGAGAAGGTCGCCTACCCTGACCTTCTGCAGGACGTCAACATAGACCTTGGCGACGATGCCGGGAGCAGGAGCGTATGCCTGAAACTCTCCGATCGGCTCAACTTTTCCATTCGTCGAGACGGCGCTGGAGAGATTTTGACGAGTGACTGCGGCTACCTTGACTTCGACAGTGTCGCGGCTTGATGAGCGAAGAATGACAAAGACAAGAACGATAATGGCGAGAAAGATGACCCACAGCAGGGAGGGATTGAGTCGTCTTGTCTCGGTGGTCGGCATCAGTCAAGAGGTTCAGTATATAAGACGCCGGATGCACCAGATACGAAGCAGAAAGTTTGGAAGGTGAAGTAGTTACCCTGTAGTTACGGCGCATTGAACCGTCGAAAGGACATCTGCTCGGTCTCAAAGATGCCGATTGCGGATCGCTTTGTCGGCGGCGTTTTATGTGATTCGGATATCGACGAGTTCGAGTTCGAGGCCAGGGAATTGCGGGTTGGTCTTTGTTTTGAGGCGGTACGCAGCGTCGATCCGCGATCCCTCGCCGAGAGCCAACTCCGCGCAACGGGCAGGCCAGTCGCTGCCGCGGCTCCAGCCTAGAGCGCTGAAACGCAGACGTTCTCCAGATTTTTCGAGCTGGAGGCAGATGTGTTTTTCTCTGATGAAGCGAACTGGCGCGGTGAGCGTGAGGCCGCGTGTGACAAAGACAGGCTCGCGATTTCCCATTCCAAAGGGTTCGCATCGCGTGAGCCAATCGAAGAAGTTTTGCGTCAGGTCGCTGAGGAGTACTTCTGCGTCGCATTGCAGCGGTGGTGTGAGCATGGCTCCTGTCAACCGGGTTGACCCGTAGAACTGCATTCGTTCGCGCAGGAGTGCCATGTGTTCGGATGGCATGGAGAATCCGACCGCGTGGGCGTGGCCGCCGAAGCGCGTGAAGAGGACGTCCTGTGCATCGATCTTTCCCTGAACTGCGCCCTGAACCGCGCCGTGAACCGCGGTTAGAGCTTCGAGCAGATGAAAGCCTTCGATGGAGCGGCCCGATCCATGCGCGTGTCCGTCTTCGTGGGTGAGGACGAGGGCGGGGCGTCCGGTGCGGTCGACGATGCGCGAGGCGAGGATGCCGAGGACGCCGCGGTGCCAGGTGGGATCGTCGAGGATGATGCACTCAGCGAGAAGGTCTGCGGAGGTACCGTTCTCCGTCTCGATTTTCATCGTCGCGAGCTGAGCTTCGATCGCTTCGAGCGCTTTGGTTTCGGTGGCGCGGCGCTCATCATTGAGGCGGTTGAGTTTTTCTGCCAGCTCGGTTGCGCGGGTCGGATCTTTCGTCAGGAAGAGCTCGACGACCTCGCTGGCGATGTCCATTCGGCCTGCGGCGTTGATGCGCGGCGCGAGGCGAAAGCCTACCTCGGTCGCAGTGGGAGCGCGATTGATTGGGATTTGCGCGACCTGCATGAGGGCTCGCAGACCGAGTTGGATGGGATTGCGAAGTTCGCGCAGGCCCAGTGCGGCTATGACGCGATTTTCTCCTTCGAGAGGGACGGAGTCAGCGATGGTTGCGATGGCGACGAGTTTAAGGAAGGAGGGAATGAGGCCGCGTTTGAGGCGGAGGCGTTGGGCTTCGGGATCTTCTGCGATTTCGGCGTGAGCCAGGAGAAGCGCGTGGGCTAGTTTGAAGGCGACTGCCGCGCCGCAGAGCGATTTGAAAGGGTAAGGGCAGTTTGTCTGAGCGGGGTTCAGCACCGCGACTGCCTCGGGGATGCCCATCACGTCGTCTGGAAGATGGTGGTCGGTGACGATGAGGTCCATGCCGAGGACCTTTGCTTCGGCGGCGGCGGCGAAGGCGCGGATGCCGGTGTCTACGCTGATGACGAGACGGACGCCGGAGGAGGCGACTTGTCCGAGGACGCTGGTCTGCATGCCGTAGCCTTCGCGCAGGCGGTGGGGCACGTGATAGGTGACGATGGCGGGTTTTTCTTTGGGGGCGATTCGTTCGATGGCGGTCTTGAGGAGGACGGTGGCGGTGGTGCCGTCGACGTCGTAGTCGCCGTAGATGAGGATGGGTTCGCCGGAGTGGACGGCTTGCTGAATGCGCGCGACGGCTATACTCATGCCGAGCATGAGCATGGGGTCGATGAGGTCGTCGATTGTTGGGTTAAGGAAGGCCTGGGCGGCTGTCGGCTCAGATATGCCGCGTGAGAGGAGCAGGCTTGCGATGGCGTTTGGGCAGTGGAGATGCTCCGCTATGCGTGTGGCTGCAGCGGGATCGACTGTTTGAACTATCCAATGCTGCGGCTGCTTCGGCTGCTGCGGCCCGGCGTGGGCGGAGGACATGGTCCGTCTACTCGTCGCTCTCGCGGTTGTCGACGACGATGCCACCGAGATCGGTGACGGTCTCCATCAGGTTCTGGAAGCTGTCGTACCAGTCGGTGGCGACCTCGAAGATGAACATGATGCCCTGGTGCGCGAAGCCGAGCTGGAGGTAGCCGATCTTGCCGACGTGGTTGACGAGATACTCGGCGTCGTCGATCTCTTCAGAGTTTTCGTCGGGGAAGGTCTCGTCGCGAAGCTGGTCGAGGAGGATGGCGACGTCTGCTTTCTCGAGGACGACCTCGCTCATGGTGATGAAGGGTGCGCCCGCGGCTTTGGCGTGCTCGACAAAGTCCTTCCAGCCGTCTGCGTTTTCTTCTTCGAAGATGACGGTGGGGACCTCTTCGGTGATGAACGCACTGAGACGGCGCATACCGTGGCCGGCGATGAAGGCCACCATGTCGTCTTTGAGCGAGATAAGATTGTCAGGTTGCATTGATGGCTTATTGTCTCAGAAACCGGTGTGGGGTGCACAGGGAATCAACGAACCGGGAGGCTGGTGGAGCGGCTGCGGCTGGCCGATACGTGCCTGAATACAGAGCGTTGCCCGCATACGCTGGTGTGGAACGGTAAGTGATTGAGGCGGACGTGCGTGATATAGTCGAAGGAAAGTCAAATGATTTTTTCTAAAGATTATGTTGGATACCTGGCGCGCCAGACGGTAAAGCATCTGGTCGCCGAGAAGATGATCCACACCGAAAAACCGGTGTTGGTGAACGAGCGCGTCGCGGCGGCCATGGTCGATGAGCTGTCGCTGGAAGACCGGATTAACGATGAGGTCCGGGTGATTCTCGAGGCGTTTCAGGAGGATATGCGCAAGACCGGCGCGAGCTATCCGGAGATGTTCAAAAAAGTGAAGAACGAACTGGCCCGCAAGTACAAGGCGGTGCTGTGAGAATCTCGCGCGACAAGTTGAACAAGCTGGCTCATACAGTTGCCGACACCCTTGCAGAGATCCAAGAGGTGGATTTTCTGGAGGACCGGAATACGATTCGGCAGGAGGCGCGGAAGGCGCTGGAAAAACTGCTGATGGAAGAGACGAAGATCGATGCGGCGGCGCGGCAGAAGATTGCTTCGCAACGGAAGATCATCGTGGAAGGTTCGCAGGAGTGGGACATTCTTTACCGGAAGTATTACAACGATGAGGTGAAGAAGCTGGGGCTTTGATGCTCCTGGCTTGTTTTGTTTGACTAGTCCCCCCTCCCGTCAAAAAGTGTGCAAAGTCTTCGAAGAAGGCGACTTAAGTCTAGACTTTACTCTGGATTCAGATTGTCCAGTTGAACTGAGGGGGCCCTGGGGGCTGTTTTCGGGCGTCTGGTGAGTCTGGGTTTGTCAACCCTCGGCACTTAAGAGAACAGCTAGGATCGACTCATATGCGTCTTATCGTTCTCTCTCTGTTCGCAATTTCGGCATTAGGACAGGACTTCAATCCGGTCGCCAAGCAAAGAGACCCGGAATCGATTCTGCAACTGCCTGAGGGCGTTCGCCGGGATCTTGTTAATCGACACTGCGTCGTTCCGAAATACTACGGTGATGATGTTGGTACTAAGGACCCAGCCTATACGAAGGGCCATTTCCGGTCTGGCACGTCCATTGACTACGCTGTCGTTTGCCATATTCCTACCCGCAAGATCCAGGACGTTCTTGTTTATTCGAATACGGAGGGTGCGTGGAACGGGGAAATTATCTCCCAAGGGACGTTCGATCCTTCACCCCACGTAGATAAATGTGAACCACGGTCGACGTTGCAACCTCGAAATACATTCTCGATCATGCACGGGCGTATGCGCCGGAAGAATTGAAGTCCCTCCCACGACTGGACCACGATGGCGTCGAGGTTGGCATCTGCGAGAAGGCATCGATTATTCATTATTTCAGCAAGGGCAAATGGCTATATCTTCAGGGAGCGGACTAAAAGCGTTTGCGCATCCATTTCACTTGCAGTGCAGTGCTTCAATCGCGATTTACACACAATTGTCAAGTGATGCCCCGAAAGGCTTTGGGCGATTGACTGGCTATGCTTCGAACGAGTGCCTCGAGAAACTTAGAACGTGGCCCAACCGTATTGAGATCAGTTTTCGGTCTGTGAAGAGCAACTGTTAGGTTGCGGGTTTCGCCTCGATGCGCTAATATGCAACCTGGAGGTTGCTTATGGCGAATGACCGTATTGAGAAGCAGATTGACTTGAAGGCTCCTGTTTCCAGGGTTTGGCGTGCTTTGACGGATTACCGCGAGTTTGGGGAGTGGTTTCGGGTGAAGCTGGAGGGGCCGTTCGTGCCGGGTAAGGTCGCGGGGGGCTTCATCACCTGGCCAGGTTATGAACATCTCCGGATGGAGGTTGTTGTGCAGAAGATCGAGCCGGAACGGTTCTTCTCCTATACCTGGCATCCTTATGCGATCGACCCGAAAGTTGACTATTCGAAGGAGACTCCGACGCTGGTTGAGTTCACGCTGGAGAAGAGTGCGAAGGGTACATTGCTGAAGGTCACGGAGTCGGGCTTCGATATGATTCCGAGTGCGCGGCGTGCGGAGGCGTTCCGCATGAATGAGAACGGCTGGGGACAGCAACTGAAGAATATCGAAAGCCATGTCGCACAGAAGCCGTAGTGGTGTGGGAGCCAGGCGGCAGGATCATGCAACGGTCTTCGCCGCGCTGGGCGACGAGACGCGTCTGGCGCTGGTTGCGAAGTTGAGCGATGGGCGGCGGTATTCGATCTCTCAATTGAGCGATGCTCAGCCGGCTGGGGGTTCGAGACTGACCCGGCAGGCGATTACGAAGCATCTTCGCGTGCTGGAGCGGGCGCGGATCGTGCATGGGGTTCGAGCGGGGCGGGAGAGTCTGTTCGAACTTGATCCAAAGCCGATTGATGAACTGAAGGAGTACCTGAGTCTGGTGTCTGCGCAGTGGGACCAGGCGCTTGGGAGGCTGAAGGTATTTGTGGAGGAGTGAGTCGAGGTGATGGAGACACCGCGTCACCTCAAGTCACTCTTAGTACGGATTACCTGCGATCAGTTGAGACCGGAGGTTTACTAGAGCCTGGCCACGGGCGGTGCATAGTGGCAAGGAATGGTGGTTGATCCATCGTGCTCGGTGGTTATGGTGCAGCGTGTGAGGACGGTGCCTCTGGTTGGGTGAGTTGACGCGCACCCAAGGCTGCCGCAGATGCGATTGCCGGGGCTGGCGGGCAACGACTTTCAGAATTGATAGCCGGACCTGGAGCTACCGCAGTAGCGACCTGCCGCGTTCCAAATCGCGCGGGCGTTGGGTTAGTCATGGTGGAGATAGAAGAGGTTCCCGTCCAGATCCTCTACGGTGAATTGCCGTAATCCCCAAGGCTTTTTTTCAAGAGGATCCACGATGTTCGCACCTAACGACTTCAGTTCCTGGTACGACGCATCGATATCTTCAGCGAACACCCAGTGAACGGCAGGTTCGAACGGCGGCGTCCTCTTCCGAAAAAATATCGGCCCCACATCACCACGGGACACGGCCCCAATCTCTTTGCCTGGGTAAAGCCATCCAATCTCAAAGCCGAGTGCATCTCTGTAATGCTGTTGTGCGCGTTCGACATCAGCGACCGGCAACTCCGGCACTGGCCGGCCAATTGAGCTCATTTTCTCTTTTGCGTCCACAGAGTTCTCCTTTGCTCTCCTTTATGCAACAAGACCGCCAACGCGTCAAATCAGGACACTGCCGCTACTGCGGCTGCCTTGAGTTCGAGGCTGCTGCTTGCTATACTTCAAAGAGTGCCTGGAGAGGGTTTCCTCCTGTGCCTGCTGTGATTTTGGCGTTATGGTGTAACTGGTTAACACGTCGCCCTCTCAAGGCGAAGAGTCCGGGTTCGAGCCCCGGTAACGCTACCAAATCTTCTCTTCTTCCGATTTTTGCGAAGCGGACAGCTTATAGTTGAGTGGTGGGACTTGTTGTGTGTTTGGCGCCATGGTGTAACTGGTTAACACGCGGCCCTTTCAAGGCTGAGAGTCCGGGTTCGAGCCCCGGTGGCGCTACCAAACCCCTTCATGGATTTCACGGAAGAGCGCCCGAACCGAGCATTTGAAAGGGAAACGCGTTGGCGGGAAAGAAGAAGAGCAAAGCGGATGACGTAGTGTTTGAGGGAGTTGTCATTCCTAAAGGCACGCGTTCGGCAAAGCTAGCCAGGAGGGGGATTACAAACGAAAAGGAGATGGGTGACTTCCTGACGTCTGTCTTCGCCGACACCCTCAACGGCAAGATAATTTTGCCCAAGCCCGAGGCTGGTATCGGCGTACCACGAATTCTTGATGGCCTGGAACGGAAGCTCCGGCGGGGACTAACGATCGGCATTGAAGCCAAGGGCGGCATCGAAAGATCTCGTCGATCCAAGGTCAAACAATCGTAAGAGGACTGCTCTCTTAAATAACTTAGGGTTGGGAGAGAGACTTGCGACGGGCTACTCGTGTCAGGCCGAGAATGCCAGTGCCGAGCAGGGCGAAGGTGGAGGGTTCCGGGGTGATCGCTGTTCCATCAATCTCCATCGCATATGTCAGATAATTCTTGTCCCATCGCGTGATGTCGCTGCCGCACGTTATGGCGGGATCGCAGGAGAGTTGCAGACCGAGTGCTCCCGCGGCGGTGGAGACCGGTGAAGCATAGTCCCATTCCGCATTACCCCCGACCATTCCCAGGAAATAGGTTCCGGGCGCCAAAGAAAGATCGAGACCGCTGAAGGTGAATTCCTCAGTGACCGGGTTCCCGCTCGGATCAAAGAGAATGGCCCCTGCTCCCACTCCGGTTGTAATTCCGAGGCCGAGCTGGCTTCCCAGCCCGATGGTGAAGCTTCCGGGAGTGCGGAAGAGTGCCTCCGCGGGGGCTGTTAGAACGACGCTAATACTGTGGATGTCTACTGAAGTGGATAAGGTGAACTGGCTCGCTCGATCCGTGCAGTCCGCTCCGCCTGGACATAAGACGGCCGCACCTCCATGGGTTGCTGTGGAAAGATCGGTTCCGACCAGCATGGTGTCTGCGTAAATGAGGGTAGGGGTGCCGAGAACGAGGGCGATGGGAAGGAGGGAGATAAGGCGCATTGAAATCTCCTGGGTTGCTCACGTTGGAGTGCCTGGACCTGTACAACAGCCACCAAAGGGGCAATCGCCCTGCCAAACCCCCCACACGCTAAGGGTCTACGCTGCCTCGTCTTTGCCATTTCTGATGATTTAATAATGCAATTAGTTGCAGCCCTTTAGAAAACCAATGACCAAAGATGATTGGATGACGTCAGCCGTTCGCTAAGCTGGCTAGACCCAAACCGCCTCCCTCCCTCCGATTATCTGCATCCTATGACTCAGGCAGAACGAGGAGGATGAATATGGCCGAAACTCAGGACAGAGCAGTTAGTAACGTTGGCAAGCGCACGCCCCCAGAATCCGATCCCACCAAGATTGATCGCAATGCGCCTGCGGGTAGTCAAAGCTCTCTGGGCGCGGAAAGTGTTCGTGATGGGCGTCCCGCAACGGACGATAGCGTGGTCGAGGCAATGGACGAAGAGACTCCGGGCTTGGTCAGTGAGTAGGAACGCAATCCACATCAGAGGGTCTGCCCCAGGGACAGGCCCTTTTCTTTGGTTGTTCGCCGGCGGTCGTTATCCTTTGATCCTTTCCTTCACACTGTGAGCCAACTTCTCAATCTCGTCTGCCTTTTTGATCATGTCCAATGACAAGATATTCTTATCCGAATCATCGACCTGTTCTTTTAGAGCCGTGGTTAGCGCCAGCAATCTATCCGTATCCGCCTCCAGTCGCTTCTGCCGTTCCGCGATCCGCATCTTCTGCTGCTCCAGCCGCTGCATGGCGAGGGGCTGGGAGATGCCGGGCATTTGACTTGACCAGGGAAGCGAAGGTGCCGGAAGCATCTGTCCTCCACTCACTTTCACCGAACCAGCTGTAACCAAGACCGCTCCAATCATTGCCATTGTCAGGATTTTCATAATTACCTCCGATCAACCGGGCGTAATAATGCTCCTTCCGGCCAAGATTGCGCAAGCTGTGGGGAGGTCTATTTTTTGGTTCCACTAAAGTGTTAGTTCGGGCGCCAGGATGAGAGCGTTTGAGGGACGTTGGGCAGCGGGAGTGTTCCCGCGTGGATGATTCTACGCAAGAAAAATGGCGCCGCCGACGGGGCAGCGCCATTCGATATGACTCTTCTAGAGCCCTGAAAGCCTGCGGCGAGCGGTACCTGCGAGACCGAGGATTCCTGTTCCCAGAAGGATGAGACTGGATGGTTCTGGTACGGCTGACGGTGAAACTGTCCAAACTCCCGGATCCCCAAATTCGTTAGCAGCGGCGAAAAAAACGTCATGGACATCCTCCGCGCTATCGAAACCCCTATATAAGTCGTTCGTTTGGATAAAAGAGCCGTGGCCGATGGCTAGTAGGAGGATGTTCCAACTTGTGATGTTTCCACTCGAATCAGTCCCAACTTGAAAGGACAGGGAACCATCTCTGAAATACGAATTCGAATCGTTTAAGGTTTGCACCCCGTCAGAGAAACTGTACGAGGTAGGATTGACCGGCTGCTCCGTTAGATTATCGGCGAGGGGTGAGGCAATCGTAAATGAGCCTGTGACTGAGTCGTTGGTGGTGTAAGGCGAATCAACGCTTGTGAAGTCGGTTCCGGTGTAGGTGTAGGTGGTATCCGCCATCATCGGCACGGGTAACGCAGCCAGACAGACCAAGAGCGCCAGCTTTCGAAAGTGCATGAATAAAGCTCCATGTTGTATGAGATTGGGACGAGTATTGGCTCTGGCGAGAGCACTTGGCTGGCCAAACGGAATTGAGCCCAAGTGCTTCGTTTTGAGGAACTGTTGGTCCCTGAAGGGTTTAGTGCGCAGACAATTGCGGTCACTAGGGAAAATTAATCCAAAACACCGCATCTCATCCGTGCCTACACGGTGTCCAGAATTGGCTTTGTGTGGATGGTTCGCGATTGGAGCGTGCTGACTGGTTTGTAATGTTTCAACTTTGCCGCCGCTATACTAGTTGAGTGAGCAAGACTTTTTATATCGAAACCTTCGGCTGCCAGATGAATGCCCATGACTCGGAGAAGGTCATTGGGACGCTGGAACAGCAGGGGTATGCCCGGGTTGAGGATGAGGGCGAAGCCGGACTGATTCTGTACAACACCTGTTCGATCCGGGATAAGGCCGAGCAGAAGGTGTTTCATCGGCTGAACGAGTACAAGCGCCTGCAGGGTGAGGGAAAGAAGTTTGCCGTGCTGGGGTGTGTAGCGCAGCAGGAGGGCGAACGGATCTTTGAGAAGGCTCCGTATGTGTCGCTGGTGGCGGGGTCGGCTAGCTATCGCAATTTGCCTGACATGTTGCGGCGGCTTGAGGCTGGGGAAGAGCGGATTACAGGGCTTGACGACCGGCAGACCGATTTGACGTTTGAGACGGAGTTTACGGCGCGGTCGAATCCGCATCGGGGGTACATCACAATTATTGAAGGCTGCGATAAGTTCTGTGCCTACTGCGTGGTGCCTTACACGCGCGGGAAAGAGCGGAGCCGCACGTCTGCTTCGGTGCTGGTTGAGGCGGGGAAGATGGTGGACCTGGGGTATACGGAGATTCAGTTCCTGGGGCAGAATGTGAACTCGTATCGCGATCCCTCGGGGCGGATGTCGTTTGCGGAACTGCTGGTTGCGGTGGGGGAGATGCCGGGGATTCGGCGGGTGCGGTTTACTACGTCGCATCCGCGGGACTTTACGCGGGATATTGTGGAGGCGATTGATGCTACGCCTACGCTGTGTGACCATGTTCATCTGCCGGTGCAGTCGGGGTCGAGCACGGTGCTGAAAGCGATGGCGCGGGAGTATACGCGGGAGTGGTATCTGGAGCGGATGAGCTGGATCAAGGCGGCGACGCGCGACATCAGCATTACGAGCGACATGATCGTCGGGTTTCCGGGCGAGACGGATGCTGATTTTGAAGAGACGATTACACTGGTCGGCGAGGTGAAGTACGACGCGGTGTTTGCTTTTAAGTTTTCGCCGCGTCCAAATACTCCGGCGGTGACGATGGCGGATAGTATTCCGGATGAGGTGAAGTCGGAGCGGCTGCGGATTTTGATGGACCGGCAGCGGGAGATTCAGCGCGTGCACTATGGGCGGCACCTTGGGCAGGTGCAGGAGTGCATGGTGGAGAGCTATAACCCCTCGCGTGGGCAGGTTGTGGGTCGCAGCTCGCAGAATAAGACGGTGAACTTTACTACCGCGCAGATTGCGCAGGCGAAGCGTCCGGTGGGGAGTTATCTGCCGGTGCGGATTACGCAGACGCTGCCGAACTGTCTGGTTGGCGAGGCAATGGCTGACTCGGCGGAGGCTGCGGCCTTTGTGCCGGTGCCGCGTGCTTCACATTTTGTGGTATTGAATTGATATGACGACGACGCCGGTCCATCCCGTGACGAAGGCCACCGATGAGGTGGAGATGCAGATTCGCGGGCTGATGATGGATCCGGTGACGAATATGCCGATCATTGTGCTGAAGGATGTGGGGAGCGATCTGGTGCTGCCGATCTGGGTGGGAATCTTTGAGGCGAATGCGATTGCGCTGGAGCTGGAGAAGACCGCCATGCCGCGGCCGATGACGCATGATCTGCTGCAGAACATGGCGAGAGGGCTGAATGCAGAGGTTCGCAAGGTGGTTGTCTCGGAGCTTCGTGATGACACGTTTTATGCGGTCATCTGGATGGATCATGCGGGGGAGACGGTGACGATGGATGCTCGACCATCGGATGCAATTGCGCTTGCATTGCGTTGGGATTGCCCGATTTACGTCAATCGGGATGTGTTGGAGAACTCCAAGCAGTCGGCCAGCGGTGCGCAGAATGTGAATGCCGAAGAGATGCGGCGATGGCTGGAGAATCTGAACGACGACGATATGGGCCGCTACAAGATGTAGGTGTTTCTGGTGGGCAATACCTATCCTAGAGCTGGGCCCCTTCAAGACAGGGCTTTGCCGGTGGACTCTGTTGTGCTGAAGATAAGGACAAGAACAAAGCCAAAGCGTCGGGGCGGGTTGGGCGCTGCAGTAGAGAAGCGGATTTCTCCACTGCGCTGCTCACGATGAGACTGTGAGCAGCTTCGGTCAAAATGACGGTTCCATATTTGCATGGAAGAGAACTGGTAACAGCAATAATATCCGTGATTCGTCGGCCCTTGTTTAGTGGGGGTCGGGTGGCTTGCCGGTTAGCTGGTGGAGGAGACGGTCCCAGGTTTCGCCGTACTGATCCCATCCGCCGAGATGCTTGACTCGGACTAGCGCCGCTTCGCTCAACCGGCGCTGCAGGGTCGGGTCGGCGGCGATCTGTTGCATTCTTTGCGCTAACGCGTTGACGTCTCGGTCGGGGATGATGAAGCCTTGTTCGCCGTCGGTGAAGAGGTCTTCGGCGCCAGTGGCGGTGGTGGCGAGGACGGGACATCCGCAGGCCATTGCCTGTCCCTGAACCAGCGCGAGACCCTCTTCGATGCTGGGCAGGACGAGGAGATGGCTGGCGCTCATCTTTTTAGCGAGCTGCGACTGAGGGAGCGAACCTGTAAAAACTACGTTCTCGGTGGGTAGCGTGGAGAGAAGGGCGCGCATGTCGTCCTGAATGGCGCCGGCGATGGTGAGGCGTTTGTTCGGGTGCTTCAGGCGGGCGAAGGCTTGAAGAAGATAGGGAATGCCTTTGCGCAGGCTGACCTGACCGGCGAAAAGAACTTCGAAGGAGTTTTGCGGCGGCTCTTCGGTGCGGGTGAAGTGGTCGAGGCGGACGCCGTAGGGGATGACGTGAACCTTGTCGGGCGCAATGCCCATTTGGAGAAACGATCGTTTCGCGACTGTGGACGGGACCGTGATGGCGTTGGCGGTGGCGTAGATCTCTTCTTCGCGCAGGGTGATGTGGGGTTTGCTGAGAGGTTGCGGAAGGTTCCAGCGACGGTATTCTTCGGCGACTACGTTCTCTTGATAGCGCTGGTGCGTGGAGCCTCGGTCGCAGATGAAGATGCCGCCATTGGCTTGAACTTTGCGGCCGGTGAATAAGCCTGCGCCGGAGATGGCGATGAATGCGTCGCACGGGGCAATTCGGCTGGCGGTCCAGCGGTCGAAGCTTAGGGCGGTCCAGGCGTTCATCTTCGAGGAGAGCCGCTGGGAGTGGAGGCCGGTGCGGTTAAGCAGATAGTCGGTGGTATGAAGGAGAGGAAAGGTGCTGACGAGGGAGCGCGGTATGCCTTCGCGCTTCAGTCGTGCCCAGGGCCAGGTGGAGTAGATCTTCTGGAGATGATTGCGCCGGTGGAGTTGGTGCGCGAGTTCGAAGTGGTGGAAGACTCCAAAGACGGCCTGGGTAACTTTCATCGAGAGTGGTTGCTTTCTTCAGGCAATGCTAGCAGATGAGAGGGCGGACTCTGCTGGGTACAATCGAGAGGCTACGGATGATGATGAGATGATGAGGCTGGAAGGATGCTGGCTCGTACTCTGCTTGCTGTCGAACGAGTGTTGCAAAGGAAGGTCGCGGCGGTTGAACCGGAGAAGGTGAAGCAGGTGTTGGTGCTGGAGTACATGCTTCCGCTTGGAACTTGCGTCCACCTGACGCCGTTTTTTGAAGCGCTGAAACTCTGCCGGCCGGATGTGGCGATCACGGTTGCGACGCGCGGGATGGGGTCGCAGGTGCTTCGTCATTCGCCGTATCTTGACCGGGTGATCGATACTCCCGATCCGTTGAAAGATCTGAAGGCGGCTGTGCTGTTTCTGCGAGGCTCTTTGCGGAGGCTTAGGCTTGAGCCTGATTGCGTGTTGACGGGCGCCTCCGATCAACGGACACGGATCGCGTTGATGGGGATGTTCGGATCGGGCGGTTGGCGCGGCGGGTATACGTTGAAGCCTGCGCTGTATCAGCGGCCGCTGGAGTATGACCGAAACATTAGTTTGATTGCGAACAATTTGAGACTTGCTGGACTGCTTGGATGCGAGGTGGAACATGTGGAGCCGCGTGTGTTTTTCTCGCAGAGCGATGCGGAGGTGGCGCGAGCGCTGGTGAAGGAGGTTAATCCTGAAGGGCGGCCTTTGGTGGCGATGGTGACGCAGAACAGCGGGGGCCAGGCGACGGGGTGGCATACGGAGAGGTTTGTGCGGGTGATTCGGCATGCTGCGGAGCTTGGGTTTGCTGTTGCGTATGTGGGAACGTCGGGCGATGCGGCGGCGATTGAGGGGATTCGTACGGCTGCGGGAGGGATCGGGGTCTCGGTTGCGGGGCGGACGAACGTGACGGAGCTTGCCGCGTTGCTTGCGATGACCGACGCGATGGTGACGCTCGATACAGGGACGATGCATGTCGGGCGAGCGGTGAAGACGCCGATGGTGGTGCTGGGGCCGTCGTGGCAGAGGCCGATCGAGTGGCTGCCGCTTTCGGTGGCTAACGTGAGGATCTTGCGTGGGGTGGATCGCGATACTGTGCCGGAGGGCTATCGGCTCGATGAGATCTCGGCTGAGAGTGTGATCGAGGCGCTGGATGATTTGCTCCGCACATATCTGCCGAGCACAGAGGCGCGGACGGATCGTGTGGAGCAGAGTCTATCGTCGATCGATCATCTGGCTGCTGGTGTCTGAGTCGGCTTGGTAATTGATCTGCTATTGAGAGTGAGTGCAAGTGGACAAGAAGACATACCCAGGAGCTGAAGCCCCTCGATTTTTTGGGTTTGAGAGACCCAAGTCTTTAGCCTTGGCACTCTCAAACCCAGCAAAGAGGGGCTTCAGCCCCTCGGGTATGCCTTCTCGTCTGGTCGCACAAGACGCGAGGAAAGCAAATACATCTGGCCACGCCCACAAAGACCATCGCCTTCTGCATATCCACGGAGTATGTTTTCACCTCCGCACATTGCATTCTCAGGATCCGCCATGAAGCTGTCCCTCGCCTCCCTCACACTCTTCCTATGCCTGCCTCTCGCGGCCCAACAACCGGCAGCCCTCACACAAGCCGATCTGACATCGACAATTATTCAGCAAGTGGAACGTGGCGCAGCGGACCCTAATCCCTGAGGCGCTGATATCCTGAATGTGCGGTGCGGATTTAAACATCGCACCGCGGCCTCCGCATGACCCACCGCCTGAAACCCTCCCAATACGCCATCCTCCTAACCGTCATGCTCACCGCTTCCGTAGGCGACACTCTTCTCTCGCGCGGCATGGCTCAGATCGGCCCCGTCGATCTCCACCATCTCCCCCTCCTCTTCCACGCCCTCGCCAACCCTTACATCATCTCCGGCATCGTCCTGCTCATCGGCTTCTTCGCCAGCTATATGACCGCGCTCTCCTGGGCTGATCTCACCTTCGTCATGCCCGCCACTGCCTTCGGCTACGTCGTCGTCGCGCTCCTCAGCCGCTTCTGGCTCCACGAGCACCTCTCCCTCTACCGCTGGGCCGGCATCGTCCTCATCGTCTGCGCCGTCGGCTTCGTCGCAGGCGGCCCCTCCCGCACCGAACACCCTGATCCCGCCCACCCCTCCAGCCACCCCAATCTCGACCTCATGGACTCGGGAGCGGGCCGCTAATGACCGCAACGGCACCAGCAACAGCCACCTCTCTCCTCCAAACTCACGTCTTCAGAGAGTGGAGCGCCATCCTCACCGTCGCCGCCCTCGCCATCACCGGCGAGGTCCTCATCGCCGCCGCCATGCGCCGCCTCGGAGACCTTGACCACCTCCGCACCGGTCCCGGCATCCGCGGATATCTCGGCCCCGTCCGAGCCATCCTCTCCAGCCCCCTCTTCCTCACCGGAGCGCTTTGCATGGCCCTCAACTTCTTCGCCATGCTCTATGCCCTCTCGATCGTCGACCTCTCGCTCGCCGCCCCCGCCACTGCCTCCCTCACCTACATCGGCAACGCCGCGGCCGCAAAAGTCTTCCTGCGCGAAAACGTAGACCGTCGCCGCTGGCTAGCTGTCCTCTTCGTAGCCATAGGCGTAGTCCTCCTTGCCAAATAACAACAAAGACTCATCTCAACTCCAACTGTCATTCTGAGCGCAGCGTAGCGGAGTCGAAGAACCCCCGCATTTCGTTCGGAGCGCCGAGATCCTAACGGAAGGCCAACAAAATCGCCAAGGATTAAGCGGAAACGTAAAAGCCGCGTCGACGAGCCGCATACTGCTCTACCCCGAATGCGGGACAAAGACCCGATCCTGAGCGGAGGGATAAGCAACTGATTCCATTTATCTTGTTGTCACAACTATTTTTCTTTTGCCGTTTTCTGCCCAAAAATCACATGTCAAGTCCCAGAACCATCTAACCCGCTCAAACTAAACGAGATCAACTTGGCATGTTAGTTATGCTCCAACAGCTATACTAGATATATATAGATCGAAAAGACAAGCAAGCCCCGCAGGGATAGACTCCCTCCGGGGCTAACTTATTTAGAAAGAAGACTTTGGAGGCAACCTACTTGTTATGAAGAGTTTGCATCCAAAGTCCAAAGGCAAGTCCATTGTTATGAAGACTTTGCGCAAAAGCGTCCAGGGAGGGGGATCAAGCAAACCACCGCATCAACCCGCTAGCCGGTATCTCCCGTGCCATAAACCGCTTCTCATCCCCCATCAATGCACCAGTAGCAAGCCGTCCACTGCGCACCGCCCCCTCCATCGTGGAGGGCCACTCGGTCGCGGTCCAATCCCCCGCGAGATAAAACCCCGGCCACTCCGTAGCCTGCCCCGGTCGAAACCGATCGAGCCCCGGCACCACCGAAAAAGTCGCCCGCGCCTCTTTCAGCACACCGCTCTTGATCAGCTTTGCCCGCTTCACCTCAGGAAAAAACATCTGCAACTCATTCAACGCGGAGGAGAGTATCTCCTCCCGCGTCATACCCAACTGCGCCCTCGATCCCGCGATCACCACCTCAACATAGCTGCCCTTCTCCGGCGCGTACCGCCGAATCCGAGACTTATGAAAGAACCACTCGATCGTCGTATCCAGCAGCCACGCATGGTCAAGATCGGTAATCTCACGGTCGAACCACAACAGAATCGAAGTAAACGGAGAATGCACCTGCCGCGCCATCTTCAACTCCAGCTCCTCCCGGGTATTGAGCGCCAGCCCCGCAAACCGCTCGTTCAACCGGACAGCCGGCAGCAGCTTCTGTGTCTGCTCAAACGGCAACGCGAGCACGATGGAGTCCGCAACATAGTCCGTATCGGCGATACTCACTCGCCAGTGTCCATCCGGCTCCTGCGTAACCGCCTCAACACTCGCCCGAAGCTGCACCGTTCCGCCACGCGTCTCGATCAACCGCGCCGCATCAGCATAAAACTCGCTCAGCGGCACAGTCGGAATACCCAGTCGCCCCCCAGTCGAGGACTTAATAAACAGCTCATGAAAGACCTTGCCCGCATAGCGAGTCGAACAATGCGCCACACGATCATTCAGCGTCGCCATCAAAATCGGGTTCCAGAAATGTCGAATGGAAAGCTCTGTCTGCCGAGTCCGCTTCAGCCACTGCTCGACGCTCTCACTGTCCTCTGCCGGATAACTGCGAAAGAACTCCGTCAACCCGCGCGCCATCCCCAGCTTGTCCTTCCAGCCCAGCGTCGACATGCCAAGAAAGCTCGGAGCATAATGAAAGGGCGCAGGCAAAGCGCTGGCAACGATCGTGCTCGATCTGCCATTCGGTTCAAGAAACGTCTGCTTGTCGTACCAGCGAATCTTGTCCGCGCTCCCCGCCTGCTCACACAACTCGATCAGGTTGGTGCAGCAACCCAACAGCACATGCTGCGAATCCACCACCTCACCGAGCGCCGGATGCTCATACGAGCAAGCTCTCCCCCCGACATAAGGCTTGCGCTCAAGCACAGTTACACTCTTCCCCGCCCCAGCCAGTGCCGCCGCAGCCGACAACCCAGCCGCCCCCGCCCCCACCACGATCACATCGCAAACCTCGCGGCTCGTCACAGCGCCACCCGGTTGCGCAGCGCCATCACAGCGCCTTGCGCGAGAATGGCCAGCTTCGCCGGTGTCGAAACGCTGATCCGCTGGGTAAACACATCGCTGTCCGCCTGCGAAATTCTGAGGAGGAGCCTGTGATAGATCGTCACAAGCACCCAAAGCGCCGCGCGACTGTCAGCATCGATCAACGGCAGCAGCCGATCCGCAGAAGCATAATATTCCTCAGCACGCGAGCCAAGAGCGCGAAGCAAGGCCCGTTCATTCGCCTCCATCATCGCACCACCTGCCAACATCTTCACACGTTCAACGCTCACACCAAATTCATGCAGCAAATCCAAGGGAAGATAGATACGTCCGCGCTCCGAATCCTCCTTCACATCGCGCAGGATATTCGTCAGCTGAAACGCAACTCCCGTCTCTTCGGCAAGCTTCTCTGCTCGCGAATCGGTGTAGCCGAAGATCCTGATACAGACCAGCCCCACTACCGAAGCCACAAGATAGCAATATCGATAGAGCTCGTCGAAGGTCGCGAAGGCCTGCAACTCATTCTCCGCCTGCGCGCGCGGCTCCAGGTCCATCGTCGTTCCCCGCACCAGGTCTTCCAGCAAAGCATCAGGAATCGCAAACCTCTTCTGCGTATCGTTCAACGCAACAAACACAGGCTCATCGGAGACATCACTCCGTCTCGCCTCTCGCCAAGCCTCCAGCCACTGCGACATTACCTCATGCCGCTTCGCTACCGGCATCGATTCATCGTCCGAGATATCATCTGCACGCCGCATAAACGCATACACCGCGCACATCGCATTCCGCTTACGCTCCGGCAGCACGCGAAAGGAATAATAGAAGTTCTTCGCCTCCCGCTGTGCAATCGTACGGCAGACAGCATACGCCTCAACAATGGTCACGCGGCCATCCCCGCACGCAACTTGCCCACAAGCGCTTCCACCAGCAACCCCAGTTTCCTTGCCTTCGTCACAACCGGCCTTCCTCGCAGCACATCGAAATCCTGCGCGGCAATGCCGTTGAGAATCGCCTCTCCACCCTTGCGGAACAGATCCAGCACAACCGCCAGCTCCTTGTCGACATGCTTGCTGATCTCCCCGCCTTCAAGCAGCATCTCGCGAGTCCCCACCACCAGACTCTCGATCATCGCGCGAAACTCCGGCGTAAAGACTCGACCCTCAATCTGCCCTTCATCCACTCCAAACCGCAGCATCGCATCCCCAGGCACATATCTCCTGCCTCGCTCCGCATCTTCCACCACATCCTGCCAGAAATTCGCCAGTTGCAGCGCCGTGCATACCTTGTCCGAGAGCAGCGCAAGCGGCTCTTCACGATACCCGCAGACCCAAAGCACCAACCGACCAACCGGGTTCGCCGAATAGTGCGAATACTCCAGCAACTCCTCCCAGCTTTCGTACTCCGTCTTGACCTGGTCCATCCGAAACGCATGCAGCAGATCGGCGAAGAGCTGACGCGGCGGATTGCACTCGCGAATCGTCTCGTGCAGCGCCACAAAGACCGGGTGCATCGACTTCTCCGGCGCGTCGTAGCATTCATCCAGCATTGCCCCCCACGTATCGAGCAGACGAGTTGCAACCGCAGGATCGGCAACCTCATCGCCCAGGTCATCCGCTACTCTGCAGTACGCGTAGATACTCTCAAAGTGGGGCCGTACCCTACGCGGCAAAAAGAACGTCGCGACATGGAAGTTCTCGTAGTGCGTCGTCGCAAGCTCGCGGCACCAAGCTTGCGCCTCCGCCAGCGTTGGCCGCTCCAGCGGAGTCAGGTACTCCGGCGGAGCACCCAGAAGTGCAAACTGTGTCACGATCCCGTCGCTCATCGCGGCACCCCGGCCGGGAAAACCGCGGTCTTGATCTCACGCGAGCTTCCATCCCGGCTCATCATCCTTGCAAAGAGGCCGGGCAACTCGTCCAGCCCTGCGCGGCCGGTGATGTACTCCGCACACTTGAACCGGCCACTGGTCACTAGGTCGAACGCCGTCCGGCACGTTGCCGGAGTGTGGTGAAAACTTGCCTTCAGCGTGATATCGCCATAGTGCAAACGGTTCGTATCCAACTGCACCTTCGTTCCACTGGGCGGCCCACCAAAGAAGTTGACGACACCACCCTTCCGCACCATATCGACCGCCCACTCCCAGGTTGCAGGACTTGCCACAGCCTCAACGACAACGTCTGCACCTCGCCGCTCAGGCGTCAGCATGCGAGTCGCAGCCACTACATTCTCCACCGCGCCAACCTGCACGACGCGATAAGCGCCGAATAACTTCGCCGCGCCGATCTGATCTTCCCGCTTCACAACAGCAATCACCTTGATCCCTGCAAGCTCAGCCGCATGCATAAACATCAGCCCAATAGGACCTGCGCCGATCAGCACCATCGTGTCGCCAGCCTGTGCGCCGCTCTCCTCAAGCCCACGCACAACGCAAGCCAGCGGTTCGGTCAATGCAGCATGTTCCAGAGGAACCCCATCCGGCACAAGCAACGTATTCTTCTCCGCAATCCGCGCCGGAATCCGAAGGAACTCCGCATAGGCCCCGTTATTGAACAGAAGATCCTCGCATAAATTCTGCTGCCCATGCCTGCAAAAAAAACATGTGTCGCAGGGAGCTGAATTCAAAGCCACGACCCTGTCACCTTCACGGAACGCGGTAACTCCAGCCCCGACCTCCGCAACCACTCCGGCAAGCTCGTGACCAAACGGCATCGGAGGTTTCAGCATCCTCGCATGGTATCCGCGCCGATAGACCTTCAGGTCCGTCCCGCAAGTCAACGCCGCACCCACCCGGACAACCAGCTCTCCCGGCCCGGCCTGCGGCACTGCCACACGCTCCAGCCGAAGGTCTTCCTTGCCGTAGAGCACCGCCGCCGTCATCTCAGCTATCATTCTCTCTATCTTCTCATTTTGCGCCCGCCCGATGCACCTTCTGTGCTCTATTCCGCCCTGCAGGAATATGCGCTTCCCAGCCAGGGTCCTGCATCTGATAACCTGAGCCACAGAACAAATGCCCTTTGCGTCTCCAGAGAGCTTCGCCAAGCAAACCATTGCCTCTATCCAGGAGTACTCCATCCTGTGCTGGCGCGCGGTGACAAATCTCTTTTCCAGTCCCCGCTATTGGGCCGATATCTATACCCAGATGGACTCGATCGGCGTGGGTTCCATGCCCATCATTGTCCTCACGGGCTTCTTTACCGGTTGCGTTCTCGCCCTGCAATCTGCGACCTCGCTCCAGGAGTTCGGCTCCGTGAGCCTCACCGGCAACCTGGTCGCGCTGTCGATGGTCAAAGAACTAGGCCCCGTGCTCACTGGCCTTATGGTCTCCGGTCGCAACGCCTCCGGTATGGCGTCAGAGATCGGCTCCATGAAAGTCACCGAACAGATCGACGCCATGCGCGCTCTGGGTACCGATCCTCTCCGCAAACTGGTGACGCCACGCCTCTACGCTACTGTCTTCATGCTCTTCTTCCTCACTGTCTTGTCGGACGCCTTCGGTATTGCTGGAGGCGCCCTGGTCAGCGTCACCATCATGGGGCTGAATACCTCCTCTTACTTTCACAACTCCTACCGCGCTCTCCAGTATGGCGACGTCGTCCAAGGGCTAACCAAACCGCTCTTCTCAGGATTCATCATCGCCACGGTCGGGTGCTACTTTGGCATGACCACCAAAGGTGGAACCCAAGGTGTAGGCAGATCCACCACCCAGGCCGTAGTGGTCTCCTCGATCTTCATCATCATCGTCGATCTGCTTGTGACGCGAGCGATGATCGGCGTCTTCGGCAGGTAACCCGGCCATGCCCGCAGACATCGCTCCCGGAAACGCCTCTCAGACCCAGCAAAACCCCGACTCCGCGGAACCGGTCGTCGTCTTTGAAGACGTCTCTATCACCTTTGACATTAAGCCCGTCCTGCAGAACATCTCCTTCACCGTCCAGCGCGGCGAGACCCGCATCATCCTTGGCCCGGCAGGCGGCGGAAAGTCCGTTCTAATGAAGCTCGCGAATGGCCTTATTCGACCGGACTCCGGAACCATTCGCATCTTTGGCGAGGACATCACCCGTATGCGCGAGACAGATCTTTTCAAGCTCCGCGAGCGTATCGGCATGGTCTTCCAGGAGTCCGCGCTCTTCGATTCCCTCTCGGTCGAAGATAACGTCGCCTACCGTCTCCACGAAGATCGCATCCCGGAAGAAGAAGCCCACAAACGCGTTATTGAAGCTCTTCAATTTGTTGAGCTCGAAAACACCATCGACAAGTTCCCATCCGAGCTCTCCGGTGGAATGCGACGCCGTGTCTCCATCGCCCGCGCGATCATCTCCAAACCGGATCTCATTCTCTACGACTCACCAACCGGCGGTCTTGACCCCATTACCTCAACCACCATCATCGAACTTGTCATCAAGCAGCGCGACGTCACTCACACCACATCGTTGTTGATCACCCATCGCCTGCAGGACGCCTTCCTCCTGGCTAGAAACCGATTCAACCAGCAGACCGGAAAAATAGAACCAATTCCCAACGGCGGCATCGACGACAGCACCAAATTTCTCGTACTGAATGAAGGCCAGGTCGTCTTCGACGGCACCACCCACGAGCTCGTCCACACCACCGACCCCTGGCTCAAGGAATACCTCTCCTGATTATGGTTGTCGTAGAGAACTTTCAAGGCCGTGCCTATAAGAAGTTTGTCATTCTGAGCGTAGCGAAGAACCCCTGTATTTCGCTCAGAGCGTCCCCTTCTACTTGAAAACGCTTAGCGCTTGCCCTTCTTCCACTCTTCATACGAGATGCGAGGCATCGTCAAAAACGAATCCCGAGTCTTCACATACGATCCAAGCCCATTCATCCGGCCAATCGCGTGCAACTCCTCAGCCCGCACGTACGGTCCCGCTGGATCGATAAATCGATCTTCGATGTAGATCGAAACCACTCTGCCCAAAATGATTCGCGACCTGCCGATCTCCATGGTCATGTACTCCCTACATTCAAGCGCAGCATGGGCCTCGGCAATTCGCGGCACCTTTACCACCTGCGACGGCGCAGTCGTCAACCCCGCCATCTGTAATTCATTCATTTCAGGCGGAAAGTCCGTGGCGCAGATGTTCATCTTCGGCATCAGATCCTCCGTCACGACATTCACCACGAACTCACCCGTTCGCCGGATGTTCCTCGCCGTATCCTTCGGCACAAATCCCGCGTCAGGCCGGTTCGTAACGCCCATGCCGATGATCGGCGGATCGGTGCACAGGTAGTTGTAGGAGCTGAAGGGCGCTGCATTCAGCCCTCCATCTTCATTCATGCTCGTCACCAGAGCAATCGGCCTTGGCGCAACCAACCCGATCAGCAGGTTATAACTCTCCCGCGTCTTAGGCTTTTCCATATCGAAAATCATTAGCGGGTTCCCTCTACTCTTCAGCAGCCTATCCTACCCACACCCACTGCTGCTACTCGCCACGCACATCATCGTCAAAACCGGAGCCTGAACGGTAGCCCACACTCGCTCTCCGAATCCACCATATGGAAGTAACAGGCTGCTAGATCATCGCGATCGTCAGTATTTCCTGACCCGCCCCCGAGCTATCTCTGCCGCCAGGATCAGCTGCAGGAGCTGGCTTTAAAGAGAATATGGATGGAGTTCTTACTGCTTCGCAGGAACCGGCTCGCTGGCCGTGCCAGAGGAGCCCGCACTCGCAGGCAGTGTATAGATCACCTCGCCCGGCCGTGTGTAGTGCAGCTCTTCGCGCGCCTGATGCTCAATCGCATTCGGATCGCTTTTGAGCCGGTCGACATGTCCCTTCAGCCGATCATTTTCTTTTTGCAGGCTATGCAGTTGACCATCCAGACTCTGCGCATCCTGCCGCTTGTGCTGATACGCCGTAAGCCCATTCTGCCCAAAGATGACGTGGTACCCCATCGCCAACGCAAGCAGCGCCGCCGCACCCGTCGCAACCTTCCGCCAGCCCACCTGACTCATCCCATACAGACGCACGGCCACACCTGACCTCTTTATCTCCGTGTGCGCGTTGCTCGTACGAGTCATACGACTAAGTACAGACTGCAGCCCCACCACCGTCAAGTGGAAAACCCCTTGCGCGCAGAGGGACGTACCTAGTTCATACCGTCTCATCGGCTCTTCGCTGCAAAATCCATCAACTCACCGCGCCGATCGAATAAGCTGCACGAAGCCCATGCACCTTGTTATCCTTCTTTAGGTAGGCATGCATACTCTCGTTGCCATCTCGGCTCTCTGCTTTTTCGCTCTCGTGCTCACGGCCATCGCCATCGCACGGCGCGCGCGCACGCGCCGAGGATCGACTCCTCCGCAACACGACTTCGCCCAGCATCTCTTCGCAGCCGTTGAAGATCGAAACTCGCGTGTGCCTCACTCCGTCCCGCAACAGACCATAAGAGATATTCTGGCGAAGAACAGCTCGAATGAATCGCCAAAGATGGTCGCCGCCGGGCCGGATACTCCGACGCACCAATCCACCTCATCCAATCGCTTCTAGCACGAAAGGACCTGCTCTATGCAATCCGCCATCCCCTCCCAACTCGGCCTCACCCACCGTACCGGATCGCTTCAGGAATCTCTTGCCGGCAAGACCCTGCTCGTCATCGGGGCGACCGCGTTCGTAGCCGCTTGCGCTCACATCTCCCTTCCGCTCCCCTTCACGCCGGTCCCTCTCACGCTTCAGAACTTCGCCGTCCTGCTCGTCGGTATGGCACTCGGCCCCGTCGCCGGCTTCTCCGCGATGGTTCTCTACCTCGCCGAAGGCGCCCTTGGCCTGCCAGTCTTCACCCCGTACGCCGCCGGCGGTGTCGCACACCTGCTTGGTCCCAGTGGAGGTTATCTCTTCTCCTACCCGCTTGCCGCCGCTACTGCTGGCTGGGTCGTGCGCTCCATGCAGCGCGTCACCTCTCGCTTCCGAAGCGCTCTGGTCGCCTCCATCGCCGCCACCCTTCCCATCTTCCTCTTCGGCGCAAGCTGGTTCGCCTACTACGCTCACCACAACGCCTCCGCAACCTGGGCCATGGCCGTTGCTCCGTTTCTCCCCGGCGAGATCGTCAAGATCACCGCCGCAGCCGGCATCTTCAGCACAGTTCAGCGCTGGCGGCAGTTCTAGCCAGGAGCCCTGTATCCCACATCTCTTCTTCCCACGCTGAGCCATCTCTCGAACTCGGCGCATCACACACCTATCACCTCCTTTAAGGATTGAACGCATCATGACCGCGCCAAGCACCGCCATTCAAGAGATCAGCATCGCCCACAGCCCCGACTCCGACGACGCTTTCATGTTCTATGGTCTCGCCACCAACAAAGTGCGCGTCCCCGGCTACAAGTTCACCCATACCCTCACCGACATCGAGACCCTCAATCATCGCGCCATCAACGAGGCCTTCTACGACGTCACCGCCATCTCCTTCCACGCCTACCCTTACCTGCAGGACAACTACACTCTCATGGCCTGCGGCGGCAGCGTCGGCGAAGGCTACGGCCCCATGATCGTCTCAAGCCGCAAACTCACGCTGCCCCAGGTCAAGAAGACCCGCATCGCCGTCCCCGGCACCCTCACCACTGCCTACCTCACGCTGAAGCTCTTCGCCCCCGAGATCGAGACCGCCGTCGTCCCCTTCGACAAGATCATCCCCGCCGTCGCCGCAGGCGAGTACGACGCAGGCCTCATTATCCACGAAGGCCAGCTCACCTACGCCAACGACGGCCTCACCAAGCTCCTCGATCTCGGCCAGTGGTGGCGCGAACAGACCGGCCTTCCTCTCCCCCTCGGCGGCAACGCCATCCGCCGTTCGCTCGGCGCCGAAACGCTCTCGAGCACAACCAACGCCCTCCGCGACAGCATCCAGCACGCCCTCGACCACCGCGAGGAGGCCCTCGCCTACGCCATGCAGTTCGCTCGAGACCTCGACCCCACGCTCGCCAACCGCTTCGTCGGCATGTACGTCAACGAGCGCACGCTCAACTACGGCCCCGACGGCAGAGAGGCCATCCACAAGCTTCTCGAGATGGGCCATGATCGCGGCATCATTCCCCACCGCGCCAACGTCGACTTCGTCGGCTGACGTTCCGACTTTTCTACTGGGAAAAACTTGAAGTTGTCATTCTGAGCGGAGCGAAGAATCCCCGCATTTCGTTCGGAGCGCCACAATCACACTAATGATGACAATGCTTCAACCGACAGCTTGCAGAGGTCTTTTTACGCTGCAAGCTGTGTTATCTTTAACTAGTCGAGTGATTGCAGTCTTGCCGGATAAACCCGTCGCAAAGGCTCTCACCGATCTCCTCCCTCAGGAGCAAAACCCAAAGGACGCGTAGCTCAGCTGGTAGAGCATTCGACTCTTAATCGACTGGTCGTAGGTTCGATCCCTACCGCGTCCACCACTTCCCTCCCAATCTTTCAAGCACTTACCGTTACCGGTTCGTTTGCCCCTACGATGCGTTTTCCAAAACCTGACCCAAAACCTGACCAAACTTCTTTCGCCGGTTGCGCTGATTGATCGCAACCCGCAGCGGTTCCAGTTCCTGGTGCTGATACGGCTCCATCGACTTCCGGTCGGCGTGCCCCATGGATTTGCTTACCGCGAAGGCATTGCCGCTCTTTTCCATCGTGTAGGTGCCGTAGGTGGGAATCTTGTATTTGTCCGTCATCGCCGGTGAGATGAACTTGAAGGTGTGCGAACTCACGAAGGTTCCACGAGCATTATCCCGATGCCCATCACCAACACGGCGACGAGCAAGACTGAACAAGAGAAGTTGTTCTCGTCCTAATTTGAGGTGACGATGGCAACCAACATCCACATAGGCTGCACATAAGAATATGGTTATCTCATGCCGCTGGCTGGAGCGTAAGGCCGTGATTGGGATGCACAGAGGTGTGTAATGCTGAACAAAGCCGTCTTTATTGTCGAGCCGCCGAGGTGACGAAAACCATTGGTTAAATAAGCAGTTTCTCTATCAAGGTTCTTGCCCTCAGCTTCTCAATAAGCGAGAAGGCGATTATGCATCAATTGGGCATGAGGGACAGGTCGACCCAGCTTTCGGCGCAAGCGATGCGGGCTGGGCCAGAATCGAATCTTGTGACTCCGGCCCAGCTCGACACCACTCGCTTTGCCTCCGATGACGCCCTAGAAGTCCACGCGTAGGGCGGCCTGACCTGTGCGGTTACCTGCGTTTTCTGCAGTCTGAGCTCCGATCAACGCACCAAAGGTAGAAGGGCTGTCTACTACTGTGGCTGGTGGAGCAAAGTTGGTGTGATTCAGCACATTGGTGAAGGTCGATTCAAAACGAGCATGTACCTTCTCCGTGATGCGAAACGATTTTGCAACTCCAAGACTGACAGCCGCTGTTCCAGGGCCTTGCAAAATACCAACGCCGGCATTGCCGAAGCGACCGGCTCCAACCGGCGTCGGTGAGAAAGCTGCCAGATTGAAGAACTGCGATCTCGACTGGCCAGCATAGAAATTGTTCGATACAGCGTCGGGACGAAGAACTGCACCACGGTTTGCCACGTTCGTGTTGGACTGGTCGTTCGTCTGTTGCTGACCAGTTGCATTCGTCGGACAGGAACCGTCGGCGTTTGCCTGTACCTGACATCCGCCTGCGCTGATGCTCGGCGTGAGCCATGGCCCCGTTTCAAGCAACGTCACCGTTGTCAGATCCCATCCGCCGAGGAATGCATCCTTTACTCCTCCGCCGCCCATAAAGCTGCGGCCCTTGCCGAACGGAAGCTGGTACACCCCGGTCAGAAGCATACGGTGACGACGTGTGCCCTCAACATTTCCAAGGTCTTGTTTGATGTTGAAGCGATCAGCGATCGGCCCGCCGTAGTTCACCTCACCTGCGAACGAACTTGGCGCATCGCCCTGGTTATTAGCCTGATTGTTGGCGTAGGTGTAGTTTGCATCGAAATAGAGTCCGTGCTGCATCCGATGCGTTGCTTCCAACTCAAACGCACGGTAGTTTGCCTCACCGGCATTGAACGTGCTGTAAAGCTGCGCCCAATTGGTATAAGGGGATCGCGGGTCGGCCCAGGGGATTGCAGCCGTTGTCGTAAAAGCAGTTGTACTCGCAGGAATCTGGTTCAGATCTTCCGTAATACTCAACCGGTAGGTATGCATTCCCACATAGCTTGCACGAATGGACGTGCTGCTGGAGATCTCGCGCTCCACCGTCACGTTCCATTGATTCGACTGCGGATCACGGTAGTTTGGGTCTACACCCTGATCGAGACTGCCTCCACCAATCTGCGCACCGACACTGGGAGGTGCCGTGTTGGGGAACTGGATCTGAGGAGTATTCGACCCCGCCGTGTTGGAATTCGAATAGGTATGCAGGCTCGACGTTGGGTTGCCACTATTGTTGAACGAGAGCGGGCCGAGGTTAGTCATGGTGTAGATGCCGAAGCCCGCACGTACAACCGTCTTCGTATCGTTGAAGGGGCGATAGGCTACCGACACGCGTGGCTGGATGTTCCCCTTGTAAGTATTGCGCAGGCTCTGCGGCAAACCATCCTGGCTCGCTGTCACGTACTTTGTGCATGGAAGAGAGTTGTTGTTCAGATTGCATGCGTTAAACGACTGCTGGAACGCAACGTTCGACGGAGTAATATTCTGGCTTGTCAAATATCCCGCCAGCGCATCCGGAACCACAATCGAATTGTTCCTCTGGTCGAAGTTAGCCAGATTGCCGCCATCCTCCTGAAAGCCTGGGAGCACCTGCCAGCGCAATCCATAACTCAGCGTCGGCCGACTGTTCACCTGATACTCGTCCTGTGCAAACAAGCTGTATTGTGTCGCCGTTCCGCCCACGTCGGGACTGGATACTGCGAAGTTCAGCGTGGTTGGCGCACCCTCCAGAAAATCACCGAAGGCATTTCCGGTAAAGGTCGGCTGAAAGATGAAGCTGCCAAAGTCGTCCGAGGCGAACGTTGGAGCAAAGCTCTCCAGATCGAAGTAGCGCACTCTGCGAATATCGATCCCGCCCTTCAACGTATGTTTGCCGACAGTATAGGTCACGTTATCGCTGAATTGCGTCGTCTTCGATTGGGTGACACCTGCCTTATCCCTTCCCATCGCAGTCAACCCAGTGCCAGCGCTGAAGTTAAACGTAGGAAACGCGTGCGTCGTCAGGTGCTGGCTAATGTTCACTCCAGTCAGATCGAGTTGACTCAACGCATCCGACCCCTGAATTGGAAAATTGACGCTCGTTGTGACATTGGTGAAGCCATACCGGAACTCGTTCAGCAGCTTCGGAGTAATCGTATAGGTGTGGGAGAACAGAAAGCTGCGATTGTGAGTTGAGTCGACGTCGTTCGGCAAAAACGCGTTTGCAAAGTCCGATGTGATGTTTTTCCGGCTAAACCGCGCATAAGCCGACTGCTTCGAGGTAATCGTTTGATCGACACGAAGATCAGCTCCGTCCGTCCGAGCCGGGGTGGATTGGAAGTTTTCATAGTTAAAGCCAGACTGCCCATTCACGTTTGGCAGCGGAATATAAGTCAACAGCGCCTTTGCCGTTGCACTAATACTTGCTGTGGGAATGGGGGCCAGCGACGGATTGAATCCACTGAGATCGCCGTTCCGCTCTGCCTGCGTCGGTACCTCGAACTGCTGCGCTACCGCAGTCGTCCGACGGTTGCCCTCATAATCCACAAAGAAAAAGGTCTTGTTGTGCCCGCTGTACAAATGTGGAATCGTAACCGGCCCGCTGAGTGAAAAGCCAAACGTGTTGAACTTCTTCGGGGCCGTCGCGCTAAAACCATATAGAATGGCATCCAACGCTTGGTTTTGTAGATACTCAAATACGCTGCCGTGATAGTTGTTCGTTCCGTTCTTTGTCGTAAAGGTAACATCACCGATTTGAGAAAACTCCGCACTGTTGTTGAACGATGTCACCTTGACTGCGGCGATTCCCTCCTGAGAAGGATAAGCATCCTGCAATGCACCATTCTGCCTGACATTTGCGGTCGAAATGCCATCGACCGAAAAATTTACCATCGAGGAACTCGCTCCACCAAGCGCAATGTTCCCTGAACTGTCCGTTTGCACGTTGGGCGACAGAGCGAGCGCGCCCAGGGGGCTCGTTGTTGTCGCGCGATTATTCAGGGGAAGTTGCGTCATCTGCAGGTTGTCCTTCGAGTCGCTAAGTGTGGCGTTCTCTGTATTGACTTGGTCGCCGCCAGAGGTCACTTCGACTGTGGTCGATTGTGCCGCAACGTTCAGCGAGACCGTGAGCCGTAGGTCCTGACGCGCCTCGACCGAGATCCCGGTAAGCACTGTATCCGCGAATCCATCATGGTGCGCATGAAGGCTGTACTTGCCCGCCTTCACATTTTCAAAGATGAAGTTGCCTGACGTGTCAGTGCTCACTGTGCGCTCGGTGTTCTCGTCCGTACTATGCAGCACGATCTGGGTGTCGGAGATGACTGCGCTGGTGTTATCCTGCACAACCCCTCTCACGCTGCCAAAAGTGGACTGTCCCAGAGCAGGCACCACCGCGCTCAGCAGCAATCCAAAAACAACAGCAGGAAGCATCTGCGAAGAAGCAGACAGCCGCTTCCTCAAGCCTTCTTGTTTTGCTGAGACGCGACTGGAATTCCTCTGCTGATCGTCGTGAATCCTTGCGTGATCTTCTTCGCGACATGTCCCTGGCTTAGCAATGACCATTGAATCAGATTGAGAAAGGCCCCTAATATATTTCATTTGAATCACCTCGTGAGGCCGGATATTTTCCGGTTACACCTAGTGAATCGTGAAGTCCATTAACTTCGCATAAGGTGGATTCTTATGCTTTTTTTATGGACTCAGGGTTAGAATTTAGCTTTCATCGGTCGCGAAAGAATGCTCAAAAGAACAATTCGCGATGTTGCCATCAGGATCGCTGTTGGAATCGCGGCAGCGCTGCTTATCACCTGGGTGGCTTATCGGTTTCATTTCAATCTCTCCTCCGCGACCTCGATCCATCTTTTTCTCGTAACTGCCATTGCATTGCAGTGGGGCTTTCTTGAAGCGAGCATTGTGTCTTTGCTGTCCGTGGCTTGCCTTGACTACTTCTTCACCCAGCCGTTGTTCCAGTTCTATATGTCGGACTCCCATGACTGGGTTGCTTTGGTCACCTTCGAAAGCGTCGCCCTGCTCGTGAGCCGTCTCTCAAATCAGGTCAGACGTCATGCACGCGCAGCCGAGTTGCATAGATCACACCTGCAGAAGCTGTATGAACTGAGCCAGAGCGTCCTTCTTCTAGACCGGCAGAAGCCAGTCGATCAGCAGCTTGCGAGCCTGATTCAGACCACGCTCCAAGTGAAGGGAGTTGCACTATGGAACGCTTATGACCTGCATCTATGTATGAGCGGCACCTGTGAGGTCACAGAAGATGAAGTGCGTTCCACTTACTTTACAGAACGCAACGAAGATGACTCTGTTACAGACACCTCCCGACGCGTCCTACGCTCAGGTACGCGATCCATCGGCTCACTGGTCATCTGCGGCCATTCGCTCGATAATGCTTCGATCAATGCAACTGCTTCGCTTACGGCTGTTGCAATTGAGAGCGCACGCTCCTTCTCCGCGGAAAGCAGCGCTGAAGCGGCCCGGCAGAGCGAGCAGCTTCGTTCTGCCGTATTGGATGGTCTCGCACACGCCTTTAAAACTCCGCTGACGACGATCAGGAGCTCGAGTTCTGGTCTACTTGAAATGGATACCTTGTCCGGCACCGAAAAGAGGCTCGTTGAGTTGATCGATCAGCGTGCCGATCAACTCAACGATCTCACTACGCGTCTGCTCCGCACGGCGAGAATCGACAATGCCGACCTTAAGCTGAAACGGGAACAAATCGATCTCGCGCAACTCATACAATGCAGTATTAAGGCGTCTGCGCAAGAGCTTGGCGCACATCCTATTAACCTTCAGTCTCGGTTGCAACGTGGCACGGTATGGGCCGACAGGCAACTCATCGAGATGGCGCTCTTTCAGCTATTGGATAACGCGGCCAAATACGGCAACCCCGACTCCTCGATCACAATCGACGTCCAGGAAGAGCAAGCAGAGACGCTTATTAGTGTCCGGAATGAGGGTTCCTTCATTCCGGTTGATGAAAGGGAAAAGATCTTCAAGCGCTTCTATCGCAGCCCAGGCTCGGATCGCAGGGCATCAGGCACAGGTATAGGTCTCTCTGTGGTCAAACGTGTAACAGAAGCACATCAGGGGCGGGCATGGGTGAACAGCGACCAGCGTACAGGGACTACGTTCTTTCTTGCCTTGCCCCGAACGTCAAAGGAGATGTGAAGCTTGGAACAGCGAAGCAATGTGCTCGTCGTAGAGGATGATTCGGGAATCCGGCAGAGCTTGTTAGAGACCTTGACTGCATTGGGATTCGTGATCGGGGAGGCGGGCAACGGAGAAGAAGCGCTGATGCGTCTGCGAATGGTGGACTATGACGGAGTGCTGCTTGACATCAATATGCCTGGAATGGGAGGGATTGAAACATGTCGCAGAATTCACCACGGTTACCCTCATATTCCGATCATTATGCTCACGGTACGAGAAGAAGAGGATGACAAGGTAGAAGCGCTCGATGCAGGCGCCGACGACTATGTGACCAAGCCCTTTCAGATTCGGGAGCTGACTGCGAGGTTGCGGTCGGCAATCCGTCGTTCCAAAATATCCACGGGTCCGTCCGATTCTCCTGTGATCGTTGGTTCTTTGATGCTTGACCCTGGTCGTCATCGTGTCGAAAAGATGGGGCAAGAGGTTCGCCTCACTCCGAAAGAGTTCGAGATGTTGCGTTATCTGATGGAGCACGCAGGTCGCCCCGTACCTCACAATCGCTTGCTAACCTCCATTTGGGGATCGGAGTACGGCAATGAACGCGAATATTTGCGTGTCCTTGTCAACCAGCTTCGCAGAAAAATTGAGGACGATCCTGCTCGTCCCGAATATATCTTGACGGAGAGTCATATCGGCTACCGCTTTCGCGAGGCTTAGTGAGAAGTGCTGACAGTACCCTTCTCGTTCCAATGCGAGATCATATCCGAAGCTGACAGTGATTAACCTTCACGTCACCACGCTCTCCTGGTAACACAGATCTATCCCCCACCATCTTCGGCATACCCTCAGAAGCATCCGCAAGCTGCAATTGACTCTTGAGATATGTGTTTTCCGTTACTATCTTCTGCATGTGGCGGTCCACCTTCGTATTGTTCCTTTCCGTCATGACGGGAAATCTCGCGATCCAGGCAAAGGCCCAGATGTGCGGGGCCAATGCGGACAGCCCGATTGCCACAGACCGGCCACAGATCACAAATTCGAGTGTGGTTGTCCCCTGTGGCAGCCTGCAGTTTGAGAATGGGTTTCAAGAGACCAGCAATGGAAACCAACGGAGCTATGACCTCCCTGAGACATCGATTCGATTTGGAATTGCCCGCAAAACCGAGCTTCGTTTTGCGGTCCCTGAATACTTTTATAACGACGACACTGCGTCCGGATTTGCCAACGGGGCTGGTGATTTGAGCCTGGGCTTCAAACAGCAACTTGGGCCAACCCGGGGTGGATTTGACGTTTCGCTCATCCCCTCCATGAGCCTTCCCACGGGAGCGAACACGATATCGAGTCATGGCTATGATCCCACCGTCCAACTGCCCTGGTCGCGTGCGCTGACAAAGAACTGGACGGCTGCTGGAATGTTCTCCGTCATGTGGCCCACAGAGGGAGCGCGACGAAATGTGACAGGCCAGTCCAGTGTGTATTTTGACCGGCAGCTTACGCCGCCCTGGGACGCATACGTTGAATATTCCGGCGCTTTTCCCCAACGCGGCGGTCCGCAGCACATCATCGACTTCGGCACGGCGTACAAGCCTACGCCACATCAGCAATTGGACTTTCATTGCGGCTTTGGTCTTTCGGCGGCAACGCCCGCTCACTCGATTGGCTTTGGTTATTCTGTGCGCTTCCAGGTGATTCGATCCAGATGACACAGCAAAGGCGTCGCCCGCTTGTCGAAGCGCACTGAGCAGTCTGACTTATAAGTACCAGGGAATATTGATCACCATGATGCGCTGATTCCCGCGTACAAGAAGAAGCAGTTTCAGCAGTTGAGCACGCTGGTTATGAAGCGGAGCCTGCCACCAGTGCTTGACGACGAGCTCGGGGACGAGGACGGCGATCTGACGATCAGGATGGTCGCGTTCGATCTTCAGGACGTACTCGACGAGCGGAGCTATGACGAAGCGGTAGGGCGAGGAGAGAAGAATAAGCTCTGGAACGGTCTTGCCCGATTCTCGTAAGGGGGCGGCGACATTTTGTTGCCACATCTGTTGCACCTCGTCGCAGCAATCCTCGGCGTCTACATGGACGGCTTGCACCTGGTCGCTGATCTTCAAAGCGAAGCGCAAGCCTTTTTCGGTAATGCGTGACCAACGGTCGAGCGGGACGATGACTAGCGGTTCAGCAAGGTTTTCGACGCGCATGGGGCAATCGACGACGATCTGGCGTGCGACACGATCGTAGTGGCGTTTGACGGCGCTCATCGTAATAATGAGGGCTGGAACGAGAATCGCCGTGATCCATGCGCCCTCGGTGAACTTGGCGACAAGCACAACGATAAGCGTGATGCCGGTGGCGATGGCACCCACACCGTTGATGGCCATGCGGCGTACCATGCCCTTGCCGCCTAGACGCTTCCAATGGACCACCATTCCCGCCTGAGAGAGTGTGAAGGCGAGAAAGGCGCCGATGGCGAAGAGAGGAATGAGGCGGTCGGTAACGCCGCCGAAGACGATCAGGAGGAGCGCGGTGAAGCCGACCAGTGCAACGATGCCGTGGGAGTAGAGCAGGCGGCGTCCGCGGATCTTGAAGACATGGGGCAGATAGTCCTGCATCGCGATGGCTCGTGTGAGACGGGGAAAGTCTGCATACGAGGTGTTCGCCGAGAGCGCCAGCACCGCGAGGATCGAGCCGATGTTGAGGTAGTAGAACCAGCCCCGGCCCATGACGGCAGCAGTGAGTTGGGAGAGAATGCTCTGATACCCTGCGGCTCCGGGGTCCGTGGCGCCGATTGAGTATGCGCGACACAGCAATGCAATGCCGGCGAGGAACACCATGAGCAAAATAATGATGATGGTGAGCGTCCGTTTTGCGTTCTTTTGTGTGGGCTCGCGGAAGGCGTTAACGCCGTTCGAGACGGCCTCGACACCCGTCATGGCAGTGCATCCGCTGGCAAAGACCTTGGCCAGCAGCCAGAGGGAGAGCATCGACGTGCTGACGGGCAGGTGTGGCGGGGCGACGATGGGGATGGGATGGCCGCCAGCGGCGAAGGCCCGTACCGCTCCGACGATGATTACGAGCAGCAGAGTTCCGACGAAGAGATAAGTGGGGATGAGGAAGGCGGTGCCAGTATCCTTGACCCCGCGCACGTTGATCAGGGTGAGGATCAGAAGGATGACGAGGCAGAGCGCGAGCGTGTGGGGTTCGAGCCGGGGGAAGGCGGATACCAGCGCCCCGACACCCGCGGAGATTCCGACGGCGGAGTTGAGGATGTAGTCGATCATTAGCGCAGCTGCTGCCAGCAGGCCGGCGTTTGGTCCGAGGTTCTCAGACGCGACCGTGTAGCTACCACCGCCGTGGGGGTAGGCGTCGATTGTCTGCAGGTAAGAGACAAAGACGATGGCCAGCAGGCCAATGATGGCGAAGCTGATGGGGACGATGTGCTGAATGCCCGCAAGGCCGAGGGGGATGAGAAGCGTTAGGGCGGCCTCAGGACCATAGGCAGCCGAGCTGAGAGCGTCTAGACCGAAGACGGGAATGCCGGCAATAGGACCGATGTGCTCAGCGCGCTCCTCGGATGTTGCGAGGGGTTTGCCAATTAAGAGATCAGACAACGACATTGAGCGCTCCGCCGGTCGGCGATGAAGCGGCGGCCGACGTGCAAAACAGCATACTCCGGCTGTGTAAGAAAATCGTAAAGTTGGGGAATTCACTTTCGCTTGCCGGAGGGTAAGAGGCTCACTGAAGCGGAAAGGCAAGGGGAGGATTTGAGCATCTTGTGCTCTGATGCGGGGAGATAATAGACCATGGTCCTTATGTCCGACATCGATGGTGGATGTATCTGGTTGGTGAGCTGATGGTCGATGGTACTGGCATACAGACCGTGGAGGCAGTGTTCCTGCTGCTGCTCGTGTTTGTGGCGATGTTTGCGGGACTTGCGCGGCGGCTGAAAGTTCCCTATCCGATCCTGCTTGTGATTGCTGGGCTGCTACTGAGCTTTCTGCCGGAGATGCCGCGGATTGGGCTGGATCCGAATCTGGTATTTCTAGTGTTTTTGCCTCCGCTCCTGTATTCGGCGGCATGGACGCTGTCGTGGAGAGAGTTCCAGCGTAATTTCGTGAGCATCGCAATGCTTGCGGTAGGCCTGGTGCTGTTCACGGTAGTTGGGCTGGCGCTGGCGGCAGGTTCGTTGTTGCCGGGGTTCGATTGGAAGGCTGCGGTGCTGCTGGGCGCGGTGGTTGCTGCAACGGATGCCATTGCAGCGACATCGATTGCGCGCAGGGTTGGGCTGCCGCAGCGGATTGTGGACATTCTGGAAGCGGAGAGCCTGGTGAACGATGGCACCGGCTTGCTGGCGTTGCAGTTTGGGTTGCTCATTCTGGTAACTGGTCGCACACCATCGGTAGTGGAAGGGGTTGGGCGGCTGGTGTTCTTGACCGGCGGCGGCGTACTTGTCGGGCTTGCGATCGGGGCCGTGGTGGCATGGTTTGAAAAGTGGGTGGATGACGGCCCGATTGAGATTGTGATTAGCATTCTGGTGCCGTATGCGGCTTACCTTATGGGCGACCGGGCACATGTGTCGGGTGTGATCGCGGTGATTGCATGCAGCATGTATATGAGCCGGAAAAGCCCGGAGTATATGTCACCGCAGGTGCGGCTGCAGGCGACAGCTGTGTGGGATGCGCTGACGTTTGTGTTGAACGGGATTGTGTTTGTACTGATCGGGCTGCAACTGCCGTATGTGATGGGTCAAATTAGCGGTATGAGCCGCGTAGTGCTCCTGGAATATGGAATTGGCTTCAGCGTGGTGATGATGGCGGTGCGGATGGCGTGGGTATACGGAGAAACTTATATTGTCTACGCCGTGCGGCGGTGGATTCAGAAAGTCGAAGTGGAAGAGCCGGAACCACGAAGATTGTTTGTAATTGGGTGGGGCGGGATGCGCGGGGTGCTGTCACTGGCGGCGGCAGTATCGTTGCCATTTGCGCTGCCGGATGGAAGGACGTTTCCGCAGAGGAGCATGATTATCTATTTGGCCTTTTGCTTGATTGTTGCGACATTGGTAGTGCAGGGACTAACGCTGCCATGGCTGATTCGAAGGCTCGGGTTGTCGGAACCGATTGACATTAAAGATGAAGAGCAGAAGGCACGGCGTGTCTTACTGCGGGAGGCCTTAGTGCATCTCGGCCGGAAGCGGTCAAAAGATCGGGATCAGTCCGCAATGTTTGGGGTGCTGATTGCAACCTATCAGCAAAGGCTGGACGCGATGCCAGCGGAACGGGAGGAGAGCGCGCAAGGGCTGGTCGATCAGACACGGAGGAGTGATGCGATTTTGGCGGTGCTTCAGGTGGAACGAGAGGCGTTGATTCGCCTGCGGGATGAGGGACAGATCGATGATGAAGTGCTGAGGACGCTGCAGCGAGAACTCGACTTAGAGGAGAGCCGTGTGCATACTGGGTCGATTGTGGTGCACTAGAATTGATACTTGCATTTACTAGTCTTCTTTGAAAGCCGAACCCAATCTCTCAAGTGAGACGGATTTCACTTAGGGTGTGTTCTGCCAACAAAGCCTGTTTTCAGCTAAGTCAATTCTCGATTGACGAGAACAGTCATTCTCGTGAATGGGAGCCTAGTCCTAGGGTCAGATCCAGTCGCCGTAATTTATCGTCTTTTATTCAACTGCAAAGGCATTTGAGACATAAGCACACAATCTAAATGAGTTCCCTATGCCGCGAGTTGAAGAGTCAGCCCCGCGATAGAGATGTACAGTGGTGTGTAATGCTGAACAAAGCCGTCTTGCGCACGGAACCGCCGCGGGCGGCGAATGTCAACTGAAATTACAGCTGCTCGCGGATGTGAGTCCGTGGCTCATGGCGGCTCTCCTCTATCTTGGCTCGAGAATCGGACTCACTCTATACAGGCTGCTGCGAAGAGCTCTCGCAGTATGCCTTCCACGAGGAGAGTGGCCTTGGCTTGCCGGAGCCATCTTTACGGGAGGGGTTCTCGGTCCTGGTCTGCAGATGCTTGGATTGACTCGTATGCCGGCTTCGGGAGCATCTCTGCTCCTGAACGCGGAGAGCGTCTTTACTGCGGTCCTGGCATGGTTCGTCTTCAAAACAGTTCACACCCATCCGCATCATCATGAGCCGATGACACACACGCATGAGCATTATCCCGATGCTCATCACCAGCACGGCGACGAATGAGCGATACCAGCCAAGGCAGTAATCGATTATTCCGACTAGAACTCATAATCAAGGGAAAACTGAATGCGGCGGGGAGTCGATGCGCCAATAAGCCGGACGAAGGGACATCTGGTTGAGCCTCTGGACCCACCTGACCCGCGGGACCTCAATCGTTAGAAGTATTGCTTACGGAGTTTTTACTCGATTCATGATGAACTGGAATTGGATTGCAGGAGTTGTCATCCAGTCAGGAGTTGCACTTGAGTCGAACTGTCGCAATTTTGATTCTGCTTTTTGTTGGAAGCCGCTGGCGACGCCATCATCCGCGTCGGTCTTCATTCCACTGCAACCTGGCATCGTTATGTCCTGTTCTCTACAGCGGCAGTCGTACTGTTCGCCTATGGGTGGACTGTTAATGCGCCGCCCTGGGACTTTGGAAAGCTCCTCGGTCTGTATGTCGTCTTCTTTTTCCTCTTCGCCCAACTGATCTCGTGGATTGTCTTTAAACAGCCGCCTTCGATGATGGTTCTCCTTGGGGGTCTCCTGATTATCGCTGGTGGAATCGTAATCTCGTTTGCGGGCGCACGAGCTGATAGAGTCAGCCAACTCAGAACTCGTAATCAAGAGAAAACTGAATGCGCCGGGGATTCGATGCGCCGACCGGCTGGGCGAAGCCTGCATCTGGTCGATTCCCCGAACCAAATGCCGTATTGAGCAGAGAAACATTGCGATGGTTGAGCAGATTGAACGATTCGGCGACGACATCGAGGTGCCCGGAACCAAGTGGGATCATCTTCAACACCCGCAGATCGAAGTTGATGTTCGGCGCGGTCGATAAAGAGTTGCGTTCGTAGCCTGAGGGACGTGCGGCGAACGGATAGATGTGCTCCCGATTGCTGTCTGCCCCAGTAATCGGATTTGCTCTGAACCCGCTGGTGACGCTGAGTATGGGCGCAAATTCCAACCCAGTGAGAAGACGCATGATTGGACCGGGGTTGGCGTTGGCTGCGGCATCCTGGGGGTCATTCAGATCAGGACCTATGAGCCATAGACTGCTCAGGGTGACCCGGTGGCGTTGGTCCTGAAGAGAGACAGCTCGCTCATCGCGTGGGGTGTATGGGTTCTGAGGTTGCTCGGAGTCATAAGAGGCATCGTCTATCGTCTTCGAGAAGGTGTATCCCGCGAGGAGCTGGAAGTCGTCGGTGAACTGTCGATTGAGAGTAATCGTGGCTCCGTTGTAGATCGAGTTCGCGGAGCTTGCGAACTGGTTGATGGCGTCGAAGGCAGGGTTGACGCGCAGAGCTGAGAAGATCGGGCGTCCCAGTTGTTGCGGGGTGGGAGAGCTGACACCCAGAGACGCTGCGTTCTGCAATGTGAGAATGACCGGAGGCAGGAGATTGATATTTGTCGTGCGCCCCAGTTTCACCCCATGCACATACTGATACTCGGCCTTGAGTGTGGTTTGCAGTGGGAGTGCTTGCTCGGCGCTGAAAGAAGCGACTTCGCTGTATGGATTTGTGAGGCCCGGTTGCGCGCGCCAGATGCTCGGAGCAACGTTCGGCAACGGTTGTGACGGAATGCTGCCGCTGCGATACAGTGTGGCGGCGGCGTTGTCTTCCACAATCTGAGCGAAGCCGTGAGTGCCGTCTCTCTGGACGAGACGATTGATGGTGGCAAGCTGGTAGCGGTCGTAGAAGATGCCAAAACCGCTGCGAAGGACCAGAGACGTGATAGGCGTCCAGGCGATGCCTACGCGGGGGCTGAAGTTGATTGCATCCTGCGGAAGACTTGCGGGGAGGCGGTTGTATTCGTAGCGGAGGCCACAATCAATGGCAAGGCTATGGGTTGGAGTCCAGTGATCCTGAACATACGCTTTGAAGCGTATCTCGGCCAGGTTGGTGTCCGGGTTGCCGAAGGACTGCGTGAAGAAGTCAGCGTTGCCGGTGGTAAAGTCAGTCAATGTCGGAAAGACAAAGAGGCCGCGGCTGCCGTCTGAACCTGAGCGCGTAGCGCGACCCGATTGACGCCTGCGCCAGCCTGGAAGAGATGATGCTTGCGCTGCAAAAGAAGACCGTCTTCGAGTTCCAGATGCGTCTCAAAACGGCGGTTGTTGCCGGCATACGGGGTGCCGAGTAACGCGACGCCGGGAATAAGTACACCGGGATAGGCCGTGCTGCCTGTGCGCTCTACCGCTCTGCGCTGCGAGACCTCGAAACTGAGTTTGTTGAGGATGCTCGTCCGCAGCGTCGAAGTCGAAGTCCCATTGAGGCTATCATCGGCGGTGAAGGAAGAACCACGGGCGCTACGGTCGGCAAGCTCATCGGCATTGAAAGCATCGTTGACGTTGCGGGTATTGGTGAAGGCATAGCGCAACATCGCGGAGTGACGCGGCGTCAGGACGCGGTCGATGCGCCCGGAGAGTTCTGTTTCCTGATCGGTGGTGGGAAAGAAACCGCTTTGTAGCGCGAGACCTTGCAGCGCCCCGTTCTGGCCGAGCGCGCTATTGATCTGTCCGATAGTGGCCGGATTGAGTTCATTCGTGTCTTCGCCGTGAGCTATCTCCTGCTCGGCGGCGAGGTAGTAAAACGTCTTGTCGCGTTGGATCGCTCCACCCAGCGCAACGCCTGCGCGGATGCGGGTTTCATCCGGCTTGTAGGGAGAGAGGCCGAGAGGCGGTGTTCCGTTGAACGCGCCGTTTTGAACGAAGAGAAAGGCATCGCCGTGAGGCCGGTTGAGGCCGGAGCGCGTCTGCACGTCGATAGAACCACCCGCTGCACCGCCTGATTCTGCCGAGAAGCCGTGGTTGACGATCTGGAAGTCGCTGATAGCTTCGGGTGAGAGCTGAGTTCGGCTGCTGCCGCTGTACTCGTCGTCATCGTCTACGCTGTCGATGGAGACGGCATTGCTGCCGGGGCGAAGCCCCCCGAAGCTGAAGCCGCCATTTCCCTGAGCGAGTGTCTGTTGTGTGAGCGCTGGATTGGCTGGCGCAGCCTGAGGAGAGAGCGCGACAAAGGTGAGGTAGTTCCGGTTCGGGATGGGCAACTCCTCGACACGATCACGGTCGATGTTGACCACCGATGAGGTCTGCGAGGTATCGAAAGCGGTTTGACTGACTGTGACATTGACCGTCTGCTGGGCGCTGGCGACGGCTAGAGTGAGTGTCAGATGTGTGTTGCGGCCCACGGCTACGGAGACCGATGATTGAGTGAAGGTGGCGAAGCCAGGTGAAGCGGCCTGTAGAGTGTAGGTTCCGCTGGGGAGATCGACAAGGGAAAAGGTACCGTGAGCAGCCGTGGTCGTGTTACGAGTGAATCCATCAGCACCAGAGAGGGTGACGATCGCGTTGGCAACTTGAGACCCATCCGGTGCTGTGACGATTCCCGAAACGATTCCGTTATGACCGAGTTGCGCATAGAGAGGGACGATGACGGCAAGCAGACATAGAGCTGCTCCCAGGCGAAGCATTTTGCAAATAAGCATGTAAGAGGTTCTCCGGGTGCAAAGGAAGACGACCCGCGCAACGAGCAGGCGGGTAGGTCAGCCGGAGGAACAGGAGTTTCCTGTCACCGGACGGCTTGCACGGTTCGGAGAAGATCAGATTCGGAGAGGTGGAGAGCTATGCGGGGTGATGATGCCAACGTTGCGCCGAAGTTGCGGGGAGGACGCTTTGTCGGTTTGTTGGAGGCAGGAAGATATACAGTCTCCTGTCCTTAAGAAACCGTAGGCAGTGAGTCGTTCACAAGATCGACGACCATGGTAAGGGGGAAGTTTTCCCCAAATTTGAAAAATCTTCTCCGGCGTATTCCGCTACCAATCCCAGCGGGGCCGTTCTCTCCCCGCAACGCCTCTCCCTCAAAGAAAGAGCTAGGAAGCGCGTAAAACGCGCAGCTTGGCCCCACTTCGGTTCGCAAGGGTGGACGGCCCATAGAGCGGGCCTTGTGGAGTCCGTTCGGATACGCGCTGGCCGCGTGCCAAACGATAGTGCGTGTTTGGCACTTGCCACGCCCACCACTCCGGCCTCCCCACCCTCACTCCCCTCGTTCTGCTCTGTCTGCCAGTGGATCGTTTTTTGTCTCGCTTCGCTGTGAGAAACAAAAAACGCCCACCGGGCAGACAGAGGCAAAAACAATGGAATATCAAAGCAACATCAACAGCAACAGCGCATCCACCGCCAGCAATGGCACAGCCAGCAGCATTGCCAGCAACACGGCTTCCCGCAGTGAAGAGCGGAAGCCTGCGACCGCACAACAGCTTGTCCGTGAGAATGTGCATTACCTCATCGAGCAGCTAGAGGCGGGCAAGAGCGAAGCACTGACCGCGTATCTCGACGCGATGGTGCATTTTCCTAACTACAGCTTGGGGAACGTCTTGCTGATAGCGAGACAGAAGCCACTAACGTAGCGGGCATGTGGGCATGGAACCAGCTTGGCCGCAGGGTGAAGCGTGGCGAGAAAGGCATCGCCATTCTTGCGCCGATGGTGGCGAAGACCCGCAAGGACGAAGCGAAGAACAGCACCGAGGACAGCAACAAGCAGTCATTGCTTGGCTTCCGCAAGGTGTACGTGTGGGATGAGTCGCAGACCGAAGGCGCACCGTTGCCGGAGTTGGAGAAGGTGACGGGCGAGCTGGCGTGTCTCTCGACCGTCTCCGCGAGTATGTCATCGCTCAGGGCATCACGCTTGAGTACAACGAGAGCATCGCACCGGCACTTGGCGCGGCTTTTGGAACCACTATCCGCATCCTGCCGGGGCAGAGCAAACCGGAAGAGTTTACAACGCTCGTGCATGAACTCGCCCACCTGATGTTGAAGCACTGCGAACGCCGCTCGGAGATCACCAAAACTGTGCGCGAGACGGAGGCAGAGGCTATCGCCTTTGTGGTCGGCAAGTCCATTGGACTCAAGACCTCCACGGCCAGCGCGGATTACATCGGCTAATCCGGGATGTCAAGACTTACGTCCTGGTACCAGTTGTTCGCTAACTCGATCGCGCTCGGCCTTTGAGTTCGATACCCGTCGTAAACGACCTTTGTCATCAATATCGGCGGTACGGCCTTTTGGGTTACCACTCGTTGAGTTTTGTAAGTAAAAGAATGAAAAGTAGCATCGTCATGGATCATTAGTCCGGAAAGAGGGTTGTGTTTGAACTTCTTGATGAATTCGTGTGGCCATTCATCGATGTAAACCATGTTCGTCCCGCCTAAGAGCGTGCCTCTGCGATACGCAACTCTGACGAGAACAGCATCAAAACCTTCTTCTGGCTTGTTTGCGCGGTCAGTAAGTTTCGATGCGACGTTCGCCGGCCGCCCCAGCCACACGAGAGAACGGTAACTTTGCTGCGCAGAGCCGTGGCGACGGGCGCCGGTTTTGGTCGCCAGCATGTTTCCATAATCGATGCCGATACCGAACGTGACTTCGTTATGAGTAAAATTCTTGTTCAGCACGTATTGACACACGCTGTTTATCAAAACCGCCGTGTCAACAGCATTGACGAAACAATCATAGGCTTCAAAAAGCATCATCACCCGGTCTCCGCTGATGCCCCGCACTTCGCCGCCGTAAACCCCAGCGCAACGGGTCATTGCCCGCACGAATGCCGAGTAGAGTTTTGCAACTGTTTCGGGCCGGTGCTTAAGGCTCAGGGCGGTAGACCGTCGCATATCGACGTATAAAACAGCGGTCTCTATAACTTTTGTGCCCTGGACCTTCTGATCGAGGTTCGGGAAAGTGATCGTGCCATCATCGGAATGAGGAACGCTCGTCGTTCTCGTAACGCCGATATCAAAGTCGGAAGACAGAATAGTCGAGACTTCCTCCTCTATATCCTGTCTAAGCGCGAACAGATCTTCGCCTCGGAGCGCGCACGGTTCTCGATCACCCCCTGCATGGTGTCCGCTCTCGGGACAAGAGCATAAACCAGATCACAGTCGAGCGCATTGGCTACGGCGCGCAAACTCTTCAAAGTGATGCGGTCTTCCGCTTCACCCTTTTCCAGTTGCAGCGGTAGCTGGCGGCTCGTTCCCAACCTGCGCGCCAGTTCGCCCGAAGAGACACCGAGCGCCTGCCGGATAGCCCGTATCCATCCCTTCGACGGACGCGGGACCTTCCGCGCCTCCTGGTATGACTCCAGACTGCGATCCAGTTGTTTCAGCCGAAGGTTTCTGAATTCGTTACGTATAGCACAGCTCCAAAGACAATATAAATATAGTCAACACGCTTATATTGTCTAATACAACGATAATGACTATTTATAAATAGTCCATCTAGGATCTTGGCCGAGCGGAATCTACCTCAGAGGGCTTCGCTGGATCGCGGAAGCGAAAGACCGTTGCAGCAGGAACCCGAAGGTCGTTTGCAGGTTAGACGCAAAATCTTCAACGTTTACAAGCATTTGGCAGGGCCTCCCCAGAATGCCCAACCCAAACTAACCCAAGATATGGAATCTCAAGGATTCGCAAAGAGCGATACAGAGCGGTCAGGAGGCTCGACCTTTGGGAACCAACTTATAAGGTCGTCTACGAAAATTGGCCTCCAAAAGCGAACTTGAGCCGAACATTCACCTCAGAATCGCAGCCCCCTTCAATTTCAACCCAAAATAAGAAATCGCTGTACGTATTTTCAATAACTTAGGGATCTTTGAAGCTACCGATCATGCCGTCTAACTCGTTGATACTACGATGATTACCTCACTCATAACCCAAAGGTCGTAGGTTCAAATCCTCCCCCCGCAACCAATCCAATAAGTCGCCATTATCCCGCATTCGGAGATGGCCGAGTGGCTACGGCACTTGAAACCTCCTTTCGCGCAGGTTAGCGTTTCGCCAAATACCAGCCCCTACAACCCTGACTGTTGGCTTTGCGTTTCGAGTCCGTCATCGCCCGACTGTATAACGTTCATCATTGATCGAACGGGCTCGAACGGCATTTGAGAGTGTTCGACATCAGTTCTTCCTTTAAATGTTCATTCGCATTTCTATTCCGTCTTCTGAGGCATCCCATAATCCCGCCGGTTTGAGGAGTCGTACTCCATTTAGGCGTCCGCTATTGGCGCGCCAATCCAGCAGCCAAAATACTGACCAGTGCCCCGAGTTCAGCGTCTGCACACCGTCTACGCGGGCTGTTGCGCTAACTTGCTGGGTAACAAAGCAAGTGAGGGCGTCGCGAAAAATTAATCTCACTAGGTTACTTTTGCTATTGTCATGAATTTGTAAGTCGTGATATAGATTGACATACACTACTGATGGTTACCAAAAAGGTACGATAGTAACAACACTCATCCCTCCCGGTTCGAGTTGTCTAAATGCGCTCCCGCATTCCCATCCGCAGCGGCGCAACGCCTCTGCGGCATGCAATCGAACACTGTTACCTAACATCTATTTGATTATTCAGCATGCTCCTTTTCGTGGTGCGTAGAGCGCCACGACATCTGCAGTCTCGCGATCACTAGCTGACCGTTGTTTGCTTGAAATTTCGAGAAGCGCGATGGCTGTTGTGTCACGACAGTAGGTGGTTGTCTTCCTGCCGCCTGTTCCGTACACGACGAGCCACTTACCTGAGGTGTGTCAATTCGACTCAGGCTCATTGGCGAGCCGCAGGCCGGAGACGTCGAGCAGCAACCTCGCAGGCCTTGAAGAAAGGACGAGTGATGGACGAGTTCGGGCATAGTTCGTTTCCACTGACCGTTGCACAGCGCGGTCTCTGGATGACCCAGAAGATAACGCCGGGCGCCATTCTGAACATTGCCGAGGCGGTCGAGATCTGCGGCCCAATCAATCCTGAGATCTTCCGTCAAGCACTTCATCAAGTGACCGCCGAGGCGGAACAGCTGCGGGTGTGTGTGGTCGAGGAGAATGGCAAGCCGCGGCAGGTCCCGCGGCCTGCGCACCCGGGCGATTTCCCTTACGTTGATATGAGCCGCGAAGCAGATCCCCGAGCTGCGATCCAGGCCTGGATGATGCATGAGGTGACGCAGCCAGTGGATCTGCGCAACGACCCGCTGTGGGTATCTGCCCTGCTGAAAGCCTCTGACGATTGCTACTTCTGGTATCAGCGCGCCCATCACATCGTCTACGACGGTTACGGCGGTGGGCTAGTGGCACGGCGTTTGGCGGAGTTGTATACGGCTTACATAAGAGGCGAAACTCCGGAACCGAAGTGCTTCTGCACGGTCGAGGCGATGGTGGATGCCGAGGGCAGCTATCGAGGCTCTGACCGCTTTCATCGCGATCGCGAATACTGGCAACAACAGCTGGCGCAATTGCCGGAGGCGGTAACGCTGTCGCACAGCCCTCGCCGGCATGGATTGAGCAGCGAATTACGGCGCAGTGTTGGTTACATATCCGCACAGAAGGCCCGGCAGTTGGCCGAGTTAGGCAAGAACACGGGCGCCAGCCTGCCGCAGGTCTTGATCAGCCTGATTGCAGCATACTATCAGCGGGTGACTGGCGTCAGGGACCTGGTCTTTGGGATGCCGGTGTCAGGCCGCATCAACGGAGCATTGCGGAACTCTGTGTCCGTCTCCGCCAACGTGGTGCCGATCCGGCTCTCCTTCATGTCGGAGATGACGGCCGCCGATCTGTTCGCACAGGTTTCGCGCACCGTACGTTCCGCGTTGCGCCATCAGCAGTATCGCTATGAAGATATGCGTCGCGATCTTGGCCTGGTTGGCCAGGGGCAGAACGTCGCGTGGCTTGGCGTTAACATCGAGCCCTTCGATTACCGGCTCAGCTTCGATGGGGCCCCGACCCTCTCGCACAATGTGTCGAACAGCTCCGCTGAAGATCTGATGGTGTTCGTGTACGATCGCGGAACCGACGCCGATCTGCGCTTCGATCTGGATGCGAATCCGGCCTTGTACGACGTTGCCGAATTGGACGAGCACCGGCGCAGGCTGCTGCGTTTGATCGAGCAGGTCCTGGCCAATCCCGGTACGCCGCTGCGAGAGCTTGACATCCTTGGCGACAAGGAACGTCAGCGACTTCTCTGTGAGTGGAACGACACGGCGGCGACGGTGCCGGTCATCAGCGTGCCCAAACTCGTCGAGCAATGGGCTGCAGCGACTCCGGAGGCGCCGGCGGTCGTGTTCGAGGACACCACGGTGAGCTATCGCGAGTTGCATGAGCGTAGCCTGCGACAGGCAAGCTGGTTAGTTGCCAATGGCGTTCAGCCTGGGGATATCGTTGCGGTAGCGATGCCGCGCAGCGAACGGTTGCTGGTTGTGCTTCTGGCGATCATGCGTACGGGCGCGGCCTACCTGCCAGTTGACCTGGACAGCCCGAACGATCGCGTCACGCTGATGCTGGATGACGCCTCGCCGACGGTGCTGATAGCTGAGCCGCAGATGCATGCACGTTTCGCCGGCGGCAGCTTTACTCTGCTGCAGCCCGAGTGTGGAGATGCGTTGCTCGACGGGGAGGAGCTTGAGTTGGACCTGAGCACACCGGAAGGAGTCGCTTATGTCCTCTACACCTCCGGATCGACGGGACGGCCCAAGGGCGTGGAGATTACGCATCGCAATCTTGGCAATTTCCTGCACGGCATGCAGCAGCAGTTAAGGCCGACAGCGAGAGATCGCTTTCTGGCTGTGACCACGGTGATCTTTGATATCGCCGGTCTCGAGTTGTACCTGCCCTTGATGGTTGGAGCGCGTGTCGTTATGGCGAGCAGCGAGGCACTCCACAATCCGCGGGCGCTGGCGCGGCTGATCCGCCACAGCGGTGTGACGCATGTGCAGGCCACGCCTTCACTGTGGCGTGTCCTGCTCTCCAGCTCTGAAACCAGGCTGAATGGTGTGCACGCTCTCGTAGGCGGAGAGGCGCTGAGCGCCGAGTTGGCAGCACGGCTCAAGAGCATGGCTGCGCGTGTGACCCAGTTCTACGGGCCGACCGAAACCACTGTTTGGTCGACCGCATTTGAACTGGAGGAGGTTGGCACGGTCGCACCACCGATTGGGCGGCCCATTCTCAACACCCAGCTCTACGTTCTCGACGAAGCTCGGGAGCCAGTGGTCACGGGTGCTATCGGCGAGTTGTACATCGGTGGTGCGGGTGTGGCGAAAGGTTATCTGAAGCGCCCGGAGCTTACCGCGGAACGCTTCGTCGCGGACCCGTTCGCGGGCGATGGCAGCCGGCTGTACCGCACGGGAGACCTGGTGCGCTGGAGTGAAGCGGGCCTGCTGGAGTTCATTGGCCGTGCGGATGACCAGGTGAAGATTAACGGTCACCGGATCGAGTTGGGCGAGATCGAGAGCCTGTTGCTGCAGCATCCGGCGGCTGCCGAAGCCGCGGTAGCTGTCCATCGCAATGATGACAGCACAAGTTCGCTGGCCGCATATGTGGTGGCGAAGAGCGGCTGCGTGATCGAGACGGATGCGCTGCGCGGATTTCTAGCCGGGCGGGTACCTACCTACATGATGCCGTCCAGCTTCATGGTCCTCGATGCGATGCCCTTGACGCCCAATGGCAAGCTGGACCGCAAGTCGTTAGCGGTACCGGAGCGAGCCGGCCAGATGGACTATGCCGAGCCGGTGACGCCGGTCGAGAAAAAGCTGGCAGCGTTATGGCAGGAGATTCTGAACGTGGAGCGGGTGGGCCTGCACGACAATTTCTTCGAGCTGGGTGGAGATTCGTTGACCGCAGCGGTGATGTCCGCGCTCTTCCCCGAGCACCTGCAGGTAGAGCTGCCACTTGGCAGCGTATTTGAAGCTGCTACGATTGCGGATCTTGCCGTTCTTGTCGAGCGGCTCAGCAGTGCGAGCCTGGACCCGATCGGGGTGATGCTGGCGCTGCGTACGGTCAGCAAGAATGCGCATCGCCCGCTCTTCTGCATTCATCCGATGGCCGGCATCAGCCTTGGCTTCTCCAGCCTGCTGCGACATCTTGATCCATCCATGCCGGTTTACGGCCTGCAAGCGCGCGGGCTACGGAGTGGTGAGCAACTACCGGACAGTATCGAGCAGATTGCTGCCGATTATCTAACAGAGATTCGGCATGTCCAACCCGATGGCCCATATCGACTGGTCGGCCGTTCTCTGGGCGGTTTGATCGGCCACGCCATTGTCGACCGGATGCAGGCTCAGGGGCTCGAGGTGGAGATGCTGGCAATGATCGACAGCTATCTCTTCACGAGCGGTGAGCTTGCCGGCCCACGCAGCGAGGCCGAAGAGGTACGGGCGGTGATGAGTTTTCTGAATACCCATCCGCTTGACGACACCACGCCGCAAACTCTTAAGGAACTGGCGGCGGTCCTGGTGCAGACGTATGATCCACAGTCCGTCCCACTGTTTCAGGAGATCATCCGGAGCGATCCGCAGTTCATCGATAACCTGTGTGCGGTGATGATCAATCATCTTGCGCTGGCGCGCCAATATGTGCCGGGCAAGATAGACATCGATCTGCTGTACTTCCAGGCCACGGAGAAGAAGGGCGACCTGGATGGCATTGTCGATCGTAGCCCATCGTCGTGGCGGCGCTTCATCGGAGGAAGGATTGAGGTGCACGAACTAGCCTGCCACCATGAGGGCGTACTGGATTCAGTGCCCGCAGCCCAGATCGGCAACACACTGCGGCAGTGGTTCTCGATGCCGAGACTACAACGGGCACCAATGCCTTCTCCATTGCTCCGAAGTGCAACAGGGGAGATGTCGGTAGCATGAGCAAACCTATAGTAATTTTCACGATCGGCACGCAGGGGGATATTCGTCCCTGTGTTGCCCTGGGCCAGGGACTGCATCGCGCAGGTTATCCGGTACGCATTGCTACAAGCGCGAACTTCGCCGAACTGGTGCGGGAAGCGGGCCTGGAGTTTTATCCGCTCACCGCGGATTTTCAGGCGATGTTGGAGGCTGACCGAACGATTACTGACCGGGCATTGAACCTGCGCGCGATGGCCCGCATCTTTCGCGAACGTTATGCGATTTGGGCAGCCAACTGGGTGGAAGAAGGGCTTGCGGCGAGCGAGGGCGCAGGTCTCTTGATTGGTGTCAGCAACAGTACCTTATTGGCGAAAGCTCTCTCCGAAGCTCAGGAGATTCCATTCGCGATTGCCCGGCTACAACCACTGACGCCGTCACGGGAGTTGCCGCCGATGGTCTTGAGCGGCTCCCGTCACAGGCTACCTGGCGTGCTGAGTCTCGGAGCCCATCATCTACTTTTCCAGATGGTGTGGGGCGTGATGCGTCCGGCGATCAATGACCTCGTTCGTCCGCAGCTGGGGTTGCCGCGGTATCCACGGTACGGTCCTTATCTCAAGAGCGACTTGCATCGAGAGAAGGTGATCAACGGCTTCAGCGAACATGTGCTGCCACGGCCGGCGGACTGGCCGCAGAGCTCGCAGGTGACCGGCTACTGGTTCTTCGACCAGTCTCAGTGGCGGCCTTCCGAAGCGCTTAGCGAATACCTGACAGCGGGACCGAAGCCCGTTTACATCGGCTTCGGCAGCATGGTGAGCAGCAATGCGACATCGTTTACGGAGACGATTCTCGCAGCAATAAAGACGAGCGGACAGCGGGCCGTGCTGGCCTCCGGTTGGGGTGGGCTGTCGGGCGAGGAGGGTCCGCAGAGCGAGCAGATCTTCTTTCTACGGCACGCCCCGCACGACTGGTTATTTCCGCGGATGTCGGCGGCAGTTCATCACGGCGGCGCCGGTACAACGGCCGCTGCTGTGCGAGCCGGCATTCCATCGGTCATCGTGCCGTTTTACGGCGATCAACCGTTCTGGGCGCGGTGCCTCAACCGGCAGGGGGTTGCGCCGCCTGCCGTAGAACGCAAAACGATGACTGCGGATACGCTGGCCTCCGCGCTTGCGGCGACGCAGCACCCCGGAATGGTCCAGAAAGCAGTGGCACTTGGAAGTGCAGTGCGAGCGGAGGATGGTATCGGCGAAGCCGTGCGCTATCTGCGGGAATGGGGTCTGCTGCCAGTGGTCACAGAGGACGCTGCGCTCCAGCCGCTAGCGAGGAGGACGGCATGACGCAGAATGTGGGCTTCGGCGTGGATGAGACGGTGGGCGAAACGGTGGGCGCGACTGTAGGCAAGACAAAGAACAGCGGGAGCGCACCGGTTCACCGTAACATTCGGTCGAGGCGGCTCCTACTGCTGGAACGGACGATGTACCGCGACGGACGCACTCCGTTCACCAGCGTTTTCTCTATCCAGTTGTTCGGCAGGTTGCAGGAAGGGCGGCTGCGGGAGGCGCTGGCTCGGCTACAGGCCAAGCATCCACTCTTGCGCTGTGTGATTGAGGATGGCGTCGATGGTCCACGTTTTGTACTGCAGGACCGCTCCGCACCCATCCCATTGCGCATTACCGAACGAAAGAACGACGAGCACTGGCAGATCGAGGTGCGTCGCGAGTGGGTGGCGCCGTTCGACGCGAGTCGCGATCCGTTGGTGCGGCTGGTGTGGTTACGAGGCAGCGAAGTCAGCGAACTGATCCTGGTCGGGCATCACTGCATCTGCGACGGCCAGTCCGGCATGACCCTCCTGCGCGAATGCCTGAGCGCCTACGACGAGCCTGACAAAGATCTCGGGTCCTACGATGCGCTCGGCGGGATCGAAGACGTTGTGCCCGCAGCGCTGCTGAAGGATCGAAGCTTCCGGCGCCGCATGCGCTGGAAGATCAGCCTGCTCCGGCTGATTTTTCTCTGGGAGCGAAGGAAGAAAGCGCGATCAGCCTCGCCGATCCGCGGCGAGCAGATGTACTTCCATCGATGGAGTCTCGACAAGGCAGCCTCGCTGAAGTTGACCGAGCGCTGCAGGGCAGAAGGAGTCACGGTATTCGCTGCGATGACTGTGGCCTTTCTGCAGGCGTTCCGTGAGGTGCGTGGAACACAGGCCCTTCGCAATGTCTACACGATGGTCAATGCGCGCAGGTTCATGCCGTTATTGAGGCCGGATGCCATGTTCGGGATGGCTCCCGGTGTGAAGCTCAGCATTAAAGGAGTGCCGCCGCCGCAGGAGATGTCAGCCAGCGGCTTTTGGACTTGCGCGCAGGCGATCAAAGCCGACCTTACGAGCCAGGTCGATGTTCTCGGCAGAGACATCTATGACTATCTCGTGGGAATGGAGGCCATGCACGGCATCTACGGGCGCCTCGTCGGCGATACCGAGAGTGCTCTGGCGGTGCGCCACCTCACCATCTCCAACATGGGGCGGCTGGAGTTCCCGCAACGTTACCAAAACTTCTGGGTGGAGACGATCTACAGTCCGCTGGTGATGATATCGCCTACTCCCGCCAATACCGTGGTCATCTCGAGCTTCGCCGGCTGCATGGAATTAGCGATTGTCTCCGATGAGCAATCGTTGCCTCCTGCGCAGGCGAGAGCGATCCGACAGCGGGCGATGGACATATTGCGCGACTGCGCAGGAATACCCACGCAGTACCAATCGGGGCTCGCGGACGAGCCGTCTGCATGCGAGGCGAAAACAAGATGAATAGCTATGGTCTGATCTTCGTGCTCTACGAGCCCACCGAGGAGTTTCTGGAAAACCTTGCCAAAGCCCGCGCATTTTGTCCGAATATGGTCGCTGTCGATAACTCGCCTGAGGCGGATCTCCGGCTGCACGAGTTCCTGCACGAGCAAGGCATCCAGCTGATCTTCAACCGAAACAAAGGCGGACTCGCCGGCGCCTACAACCGGGGAGCTGAAGTATTGCTGGAGCGAAGGTGCGAGTTGATCTTCCTGCTGGACCAGGACTCCGACATCGATGCGCTGTTTTTCGAGAAGATGATGCAGGCCTGCCGCGAACTCGGTACCGACGAGTTCCTGGTCGGGCCGAAGATCTACGAGGTCAATCTTGAGAAGTGTATGCCGGTCTTCCAGCCCGGCAAATATCTCCCCAAGCGTCTCCGCATCGATGACCAGAACGAAGGCATGTTTCCGTCGTTGTGCATTATCTCTTCCGGTTCGGCAATCTCTGCAGCGGCGTATCGCAAGCTGGGCGCTTTCCGGGAAGACTATTTCATCGAGTACATCGATATCGAATACAGCTTGCGCGCCGTAAGCCATAACGTTCCTGTCTACGTGAATGCGGCAGTGACCATGCGGCAGACCACGGGGAAGATCGAGCGGCACGGCGACAAATACACGACGAACCATGTGGCGTGGCGACGCTACTACGGCGCGCGGAATGCGGTGCACTGTCTCTATATGCACCGGGCATCCTGGGGGTTGCATTGGGTGAGCGGGCTGCTCGCGTTCCTGCAGGTGTTGCGGGTGCTCCAATACGAGCCGCAGAAGCTGAAGAAGATCGCCGCGATCGCGTGCGGCTATCTGGATGGGCTCTTTGGCCTGCTCGGCACCTTCGAAGACCGGCATCCGCGCATTGCCACCTTCTGCAAGAGAAGCGGACCCAGGCAGATCACGAGGGACAGCAGTTCGCCAGTAACACTGACCGGAGGAGAGGCATGAGAAGAAAGCTGTCCGCAATCGAGCATATGATCGACGGCAACATCGTCTACTTCGTACGACTGGTGGGCAGTGTCCATCCGGAGCGCCTCCGGCTGGCGCTCGGGCGGGTGCAACGAAAGCATCCCGCATTGCGCGCCCTGATTCGTGAGGAGCGGGACGGACTGTACTACGAAGAAGACTGTGCACCGGAGGTTCCGCTACGTGTCCTTCGACGGATGGAGGAGGATGACTTCCGGCGGGAGAGCCAGTTCGAGCTGACGACCGTATTCCCCTTTGATCAGCCACAACTCCGCGCAGTCCTGCTGCAATCGGAGCGGGAGAGCGACCTGCTGCTGGTGACCTCGCACCGCATATGCGATGGCATGAGCATGCTCACCATTGTGAGAGAGGTCTTGCGTGCGCTCCACAAAGAGGAGGACCTGATCCCGTACATACCGATCACGACGCGGGACATGATCGGCGATTACCAGCCTCCGCAGCCGTGGAAGCGCAAGTTAACGGCGAGCCTAGTGAATGGATTCACACGACTAATTCCACCTTCGCGTCGCGCTTCGGAGAACAAGGAACACTGCCTGGAATGGGCCGCGGACCGCGCCTTGTCGGATACGCTGAAGCAGAGCTGCAAGGCGGAAGGCGTCTCGATTCATGCCGCGCTGGTGGTGGCGCTCGACCGTGCTCTGTTCACGGTCTTGGGGAAAAAGAAGGCTCCTGCATTGATCGAAAGCCCAATGGACGCAAGGCGGGGGCGTCTCGCCGCGCTGAAGAGCGATATGCTCTTCTTCGGTGGCGGGAGTCTCGTGATACCCACGGGACAGGCTCGGGAGTTGGATTTCTGGGCGCGGGCTCGCGAGATCCACGAACAAATCCGCAGAGATATCGAGAAGGAGATGCTCAATATTCCCGGGCGTTACCACTTCTTCGAGATGCTCCGGCCATTGCCCAGCGCGCAGATGCAGTCGATGGTGCGGGTGGGAGACGCGTTGAAGATGAACGGCAGTTGGAACCGTTTCGCGCTTTCCAATCTCGGCAATGTTGTGGTCAACGATAGCGAAGCACCGTTTCGGGTCAAGGATCTGCGCCTGTACGTGCATTCGTTCAACATCAGATTGCTCGGGTTGGTCGCTTATGCGCTGAACGGCGAAATGCGCTTCTATTTTGTGAGCGACGAGAAGTGTCTGAGTTTCACGCAGGCAGAAGGACTGAAGCGCGAGTTCATGGCTCTGCTCCGGCAGCAGCTCATTCCGGCAGAAGAGAGCGTCAGTGAGGCTCTCCTTGTTCTCGAGGCATCTGCCGGATGAGTCCGATCCCAAAACGCTGGACTTACCTTCTTTCGGTATACGTAGTGACGCTCCGTAGCCCTTCGTCTATGACATTCTTCGGAAACGCGGCCATAGACAAACTTTGCCTCGGGAGGACCGATGATTCGAGTACGTAATCTTACGAAGACCTTCAAATCTTTTACCGCGGTGAAAGGTATCTCATTCGATGTCGAGCAGGGGGAGATCTTCGCCTTCCTGGGGCCCAATGGCGCCGGCAAGACGACCACGATCAAGATGCTGACGACGATGCTTAATCCAAGCAGCGGCGCGATCGAACTGGATGGAATAGACACTGTCCGCCACCAGATGGCAGCAAGGAAGAAGTTCGGAATCGTGTTTCAGGATCCAAGCCTGGATGACCAGCAGACTGCATACGAAAACATGGAGCTTCACGGGATTCTCTACGGAATGCCAAGGAAACTTCGGATCGAGAGAATTGAGGAGCTACTCACCCTGTTCGAGCTGTGGGACCGGCGCAAGGATTTTGTGAAGCAGTTCTCCGGCGGCATGAAACGTCGACTTGAGATCGCCCGTGGACTGCTGCACATGCCGAAGATCTTCTTTCTCGACGAACCAACACTGGGCCTCGATCCGCAGAGCCGAAGCCAGCTTTGGACACACGTGAAGTATCTGAATGAGGCGGAGAACACCACAATCTTCCTCACCACGCATTACATGGACGAGGCCGAACGCGTCGCCCACAGAATCGCGATCATCGATCACGGAGAATTGATCGCGCAAGGCACGGCAGCCGAGTTGAAGGCGCAGACGGAAACCGACTCGCTGGAAGGTGCATTTCTGGCGCTTACCGGCACATCCCTCCGCGAGGAGAGCGCAAATTCCAACGAACAGATGCGGGAAGTTGCCCAAATGTTAGGGAGTAGCCGATGAACGCCATCTACATACTATGGTTGCGCGAAGTCAAACGTTATGTGCGATCGCGCGTACAGATTATCTTCTCGCTGGCGCAACCGACTTTTTACCTGTTAGCTTTCGGTTTCGGCTTCGGTCCTGTCTTCGAGAAGGCTGGAGAAGGAAGCTATCTGCAGTTCCTGGCGCCGGGTGTGGTTGGTATGACCGTGCTCCTCAGCTCGATGTTCTCTGGGATCGCCGTACTCTGGGATCGCCAGTTCGGATTCCTCAAGGAAACCCTCGTTGCACCGGTGCCTCGAATTTATATCATGATAGGACGCACGCTCGGCGGAGCAACCATAGGCATGGTCCAAGGAGCATTGATTCTTCTGGTATGTATGATCGCGGGATTCCGGCCACAGCATTGGATCAGCCTGGTGTCGGCATTCGGCTTCGTAGCCATGATCGCCATCCCTTTCGCTGCGCTTGGAGTGACCCTTGGTTCGATGATCAAAGACATGGAGGGTCTTAACCTCGCCTCGAATTTTCTGGTGATGCCGATGTTTTTTCTTTCCGGTGCCCTTTATCCACTAAGTCATCTGTCCACGGTACTGAGTATGATCACGCACATCGATCCACTCTCGTATGGAGTCGATGGTCTGCGAGGGACGCTCGTCGGTGTTTGGCACTTCAGCTACTCCCTGGATAGCTTCCTGCTATGTTCCCTGGCGGCCATATTTCTTACGACAGGCGCCTATTTCTTTTCAAGAATCGAGATCTAGAGAGGGCCGCAGTTCCCAGCTGGGCATTGTGAAGGAGTAACGGCCCAGCCTGCTGACAGCGTAAAGATCACCGGCGTGCCAGTTTCCCCTTGCTGTATCTACCGACAGTACTTGTAATTTAAGGAGATCTCGTTGAGCAACATCCTTATCTGCGCCTTCCCGAATCCCGGCCATGTAACTCCAATGTTATCTGTAGGCCTTCATTTAGCGGGTCTAGGCCATACAGTCACTTTTCATACTGGAGAGATTTTTCGCTCGCAAGTCGAGACAGCCGATCTTCGCTTCGCCGGAATGACCGGGAGAGCCAATATCGACTACCGCGGGAACTCCGCAGAAAAGGAGAACCTGCCGGAGAGGGATCGAATTCTCCATAATTTGAAGTATTGGTTTATTGACCCGCTTCCTGATCAACATCGCCGCCTGCAGCAAATTCTGGAAGAAACACCAGTGGATTTGATCATGACGTCGTCAATGTACCTCGGTTGCTTTCCGATGCTATTGGCGCCTAGAGAAAATCGGCCGCCCGTCATAGGCTGTGGAGTGACCCCGTTGATATTGAGGAGTATCGATTGTGGACTTATCTCGCACGATGCTACGCCTGAAGGTCGGAAACGTAACCAGCAAGAACATTTCCTATTGGAGAAAGCCTTTCAGCCGATTGCCGATCAACTGAATCTTGCACTCGCTGATTGCGGCGCTCCATCGATATCCGGTTTCTGGGCTGACTCCATCTACACCGTGCCCGATTTATTTCTGCAGTTCACCGGCGACGCCTTCGAGTTTCCGCGCAGCGATATGCCGTCGAAGGTCCGCTTTGTGGGGCCGGTGTTGCCGAACAAATCCGCCGTATTCAAAGAGCCTGCGTGGTGGAATGAGTTGGACGGATCAAAACCAGTCATCCTTGTCACTCAGGGCACACTCGCAAACTTCGACTTGCAGGAATTGGTTCAACCTACGCTCGCCGCCTTGGCCGAGGACAATGCTCTTGTGATCGCGGCGACAGGGCGAGCCGATACGGGAGACCTTATTGCTCCCACCAATGCAAAAGTCGAGGCTTTCGTTCCTTTTGTTCGGCTCCTGCCAAAGGTGGATGTGCTGATTACCAATGGCGGATATGGTGCAGTGCAACAGGCGCTCAGTTTCGGTGTGCCGCTTGTGGCTGCCGGCGACACAGAAGAAAAGGCTTTTACCGCCGCCCGTGTAAGTTGGACAGGCGCGGGCATTAATCTGGAGACTAGGCGGCCCACACCGGAACAGATTCGAACTGCGGTGCACACTGTTCTGGCGGGTTCGCACTATCGGGAACAGGCGCGGAGACTGCAGATTAATTTCTCTCGATATAACGCATTCGCCGAAATTGCCCGAAGCGTCAATACCTTGATTGCAGAAACAAAAGACAGCCGTATGGCCGATGCTCCACACCCCATCCTCTAAGGATTCCGCAGGTTTGGTGAGACTGCACTTGGTGAGGGAATAGAGATGGCTAGTTGGCTGATCCGGTTGTTGAGTCCGGAACTGCCTGATGGCCTTGGCCGCGACCAGGGGCGTCGTTCCGACGAATAGCGACTAACCATTCCTCTCGCATTTCATTCAATGTGCGACATCGCAGCATCGAACTCCTACAAATTCTGCCGGTAAACGCAAGCAACCGGTTTCCATGAGCGGTCCGCACGACGTGGCGACTAATGCGATCAAACAGGCGGAATCCGAGTTGGTTCTTCAATTCTCGAATAAAAATTCTCCAATAAGAAGTGCTCAATTCTAACGAAGTGATAAGAGTGCCGTGGTCGCGCGCGTGAAAATGCGACCTGCGTGACAAGATGAAAGCGCGGAGCTGCGAGAGATTAATTTCATTGTTGATAAGCCATCAACACTTGTCAGTTTTTTTCAACAAATCTTTTGTATGCCTCTCCCATCCATTGGAGTAGAGCAAGACTGATTTAGTGAAACTGACATCGGGTAAAAACAAAGGGAGAGAGAACCATGAAAATGTCCAGACGCGAGTTCTTTGGAGATTCGTCTTGGGCGACTGCGTCGCGAACCAAATCCACAGAACGCTATCAGCTGAAGATGTCGCAATCGAGAGTTGAAGGAGATAGGTCATGAACAAGTATTTCGCTGAATTCATCGGGACCTTCTTCCTGGTTCTGACCATTGGGTGCACGGTCGTCGGCCACGGTGCCGGTCCGTTTGCCCCGCTAGCAATTGGTTCCGCGCTCATGGTGATGATTTTTGCGGGCGGGCATATCTCCGGAGGGCACTTCAATCCGGCCGTTACGCTGGGCGTCTGGCTGCGCGGGAAGTGCGAGACCAAAGATGTAGCACCGTACATGATTTTTCAGATCATGGGGGCGGTGTTGGGGGCCTTGGTCGTCAAGTTCTTCAAGGGAGGGGCCGCTGTTGCACCGCTCCAACCGGAGACTGTGCCCGCGCTTCTGGCAGAGTTTCTTTTCACCTTTGCCCTCGTTTACGTCGTGCTGAATGTGGCTACGGCCAAGGGCACGTCGGGTAATTCTTTCTATGGGCTCGCGATCGGATTCACGGTGATGGTGGGTGCGTTTTCCGTCGGCAACATTTCCGGCGGGGCGTTCAACCCAGCGGTCGCGGCGGGTATCTCCGTTCTCGGGCTATCGTCGTGGACGAATATCTGGATTTACCTGGTAGCCGATTTTGCCGGAGCTGCGGTGGCGGCGGGCTCTTTCAAGGTACTGAATCCGGCCGAGGGTGAAGATGTTCGTCGGCTCAATTCAAGGGATCAACCGCGAGAGCAGAGGGAACGAGAGCAAAGGGAAGTTGCCTGACCGGCTGTCTGCCAGAACAGCATTCCCATAGTTGGATCGTCTCTTAAGCTTTTCCAACCTCCGCTAGTGTGGCGCTCTTGCAGCCACACTGGCGGAAGCGGGAAATCAACGCTCATTTTTGATTTCGCTTTACGGTCAGCATGAGGCGAATGAGTAGTAACAGATCCGGAGGCAACTTCGGATATCGAGAGGATTGGACAGTAATGAGAAGAGCATGGATTGGATTGGCAGTGTTGGCGACGACTCTGGCCGGCAGCGCTCCACAGGCGCAAGCCCAAGGGAGCAGAGTGCCGCAAGCGCAAACGCAAAAGGGCCCAACTCTGGGCGGACATATCGGCTTCGTCCTTCCGCTGGTGACGCACTCCGGAGGCCAGACCACCAGTCTGGCAGATCAGCCTGCGGTTGGATTTCCGGTTGGAATCACCGTCAAGGGAAGCGGCCGCACCGCCTTCGACCTCGAATTTGTCCCACAATACAATGCAACAGGGCAACGGCTCACTACTCTCACTGTTCATCCCGGTCTTATATATAGTTTGGGAAATGGCTACGCGGTGGGATTACGAGCGGCGTTCGTCGTCGATAATCCCACGGTGGGATTTACGCCCCTGGTTAACAAAAGCTGGCCTATCAAGCATAACAACAGCTTGTTCAAATCCTACTTCGTCGAGGCAGACCTGCCAGTCCGTTTCAGTCGGCCGGTAGGCGCGCCTGTGACGAACGCCGTCACATTCGCTATGCACTTCGGAGTGGCTTTCTGAGCGCGCCGGCCGCAGAACTACCCAACGATAGGTAGTGTGCTTTCCTGCCTCGGCATTCCCCCCAGACTGCCGAGGCCATCACTTCGCTCACAAGCTCTTTCGGATCTGCATCTCATCGCGGTCCGGTCTCCATCCCGTACAACCAACCCTTAACTCTCACGATCCTGGAGGATCACATGGCCGAAGAAGTACGCAAGACGATGACAACGGACGCAGGCCGTCCCGTTGGCGACAACCAGAACTCCCTTACAGTCGGCGATCGCGGTCCGATCGTCTTTGAGGACTTCCTGCTGTTTGAGAAGATGGCCCACTTCAACCGCGAGCGCGTTCCGGAGCGTGTCGTCCATGCCAAAGGTTCGGGCGCATACGGCACCCTCACGGTGACCAACCCGGATATGCCGAAGTACACGACAGCGAAGCTGTTTGAGAAGGTGGGCAAGCAGACTCCGATGTTCCTGCGCTTCTCGACCGTTGGCGGAGAGAAGGGCTCTGCGGACTCTGAGCGCGATCCTCGCGGATTTGCGATGAAGTACTACACCGAAGAGGGCAACTGGGACCTGGTAGGCAACAATACGCCGGTGTTCTTCATCCGCGATCCGCTCAAGTTCTCGGACTTTATCCATACGCAGAAACGCGACCCGCAGACGAATTTGAAGTCGCCCACGATGATGTGGGACTTCTGGAGCCTTTCGCCGGAGAGCCTGCACCAGGTCACGATCCTGTTCAGCGACCGCGGCACACCCGATGGCTACCGACACATGAACGGGTACGGCAGCCACACGTTCTCGCTGATCAATGCGAAGAACGAGCTGTTCTATGTGAAGTGGCACTTCAAGACCAAGCAGGGAATCAAGAACTTTACCCGCGAAGAAGCCGACCACATGAAGAGTGTGGACATGGACCACTCGCAAAACGACCTCTTCCACGCGATCGAGAAGGGCGACTTCCCCAAGTGGAAGGTGCAGATCCAGATCATGCCGGAGGCAGAGGCGCACACCTACCACGTCAATCCGTTCGACCTCACCAAGGTCTGGCCGCATGCGGACTATCCCATGATCGATGTGGGCGAGCTCGAGCTGAACCGAAACCCGGAGAACTACTTTGCCGATGTGGAGCAGGCGGCGTTCGATCCGAAGAATGTCGTTCCCGGCATGGGTTACTCGCCGGACAAGATGCTGCAAGGGCGGCTCATCAGCTATCCGGATGCGCACCGCTACCGCATCGGCGTGAACTACAACCTGCTGCCGGTGAACGAGCCGAAATGCCCGTATAGCACGTACAACCGTGATGGCTCCATGCGCTTCAACGCAAATGGCGGCGGCAGTCCGAACTATGAGCCAAATAGCTTCGGTGGTCCGACGCAGGACCCGAAGTATGTCGAGCGTCCCACGTCGTACGGCACCTCGACGGTGGGCCGGTTCAGCCACCGCGAGCATGACGGCGACTACTACACCCAGCCGGGCCAGCTCTTCCGGCTCATGACGCCCGAGCAACGCAAGCGCCTCATCGGCAATATCGCCGGAGGTCTCTCGCAGACTCCGCGCCACATCCAGGAACGTCAGCTGGAGCACTTCCACAAAGCCGATCCGGCCTATGGAGAAGGCGTTGCAAAAGCTCTTGGCATTCCCGTCAGAGAGCTGGCTGCGGCGAAGTAGATCTCAGCAACCATCGAGCCCGCGGCACTCTTGGCCGCGGGCTTAATGGCGTCGACCTGTCGCTATACCCTCTCGGCATGATGGAAGGCGGCGGTGCCCGCTCCTTAGCGGACACATGCGAGGTTTTTGATCCGTATGCAGGAGTGCGATGAACAACCTTCGAGCTATCTGTGTGTCTCAATAACCTCAATCAGAAAGTCACCAGAGAACTGGAGAACAAATGAGCGTCAAGCTGGGCAATTCGACAAAAATGACTACGCGAGTTTGGAGTCTGTTCGTACCCACTCTTGTGCTCTCATGTACATTTGGAACTGCCACTCGCGCAGGGGCACAGATAATAACGACGCCAACCACTCCTAACGCGATCACGCCACCAATGGGAAACTCTGCATTTTTGGTGGGTCACGCGGTGGGGACTCAAGGCTATGTTTGCCTGCCCACCACGCGCAGGCGCTTCTACCGCTTCCTGGACCGTCAATGCGTCTCGCCCAGAAGCCGCCCTTTATGTTAAGGTCTTCGACCGGTTCGAAGAGGTGGTCACACACTTCCTTAGCCCCGATACCAACCCCAATACGTCCGCTCCACATCCGCTACCTTCGCCAACGCAACGTGGCAGAGTTCCTTCGATAACAGCAAGGTGTGGGGACAACCGCTACAAACGATTCCTGCCGGCTCCGACCAGAGTTGCCCGAATGCTGGCGCGATTGCCTGCCTCTTATTGCAGTCAATCGGATCGGAAGCGGGACTAGCTGGCGGTAATTTCTTGACTCAAACCACGTTCATCCAGCGTCTGAACACCCAGGGAGGATCGGCGCCCGCTACCGGTTGCTCCGTGCTCAGCGATGTGGGCAAGCAAATGCTCGTACCGTACACCGCCGACTACTACTTCTTCCACGCGGACAAATAGCGCGTCACTCCCCTGTCGCCGACAAATTCAGGATGTGCACGCGGAGTTCACTGTTGAGCCTTCGCGTGTGCGTGGCCGCCCGCTTACACTTCTACTGCGAAACTTAGAGCGCTCAACACAAAAGCCTAACTACTAAAGGACTCCGGTGCGGCCGGCCCATCTAGCAATGTAGGTCTTCAGGAAGGCGGTGAATTCCTCGGCGCCGGGCGGCAGTTTCTTTCCGCGGTTGCTGATTTGATGGAATTCCATGTTCACTACGGGATTGATCAACTGGCTCATTACAACCCTTCTATTGCTGCAGGCCGGCAGTCCAAACGAGGGAATAATGGCAATGCCCTCGGCCGCCTCTACCAACGCTATCTGTGTGTCCATGAAATTGACTACGCCACCGCGTCGCCATCGGACACCAATTTTCGCCAAATGCTCATCGATGAGCTGCTGGTGAGGATAGCCTGAAGATAGCGAGAGTAGTGTCTGTCCGTTCAACTCAGACCACGCCGTCGATGCGGGATGAATTGCACCGTCCTTGTCAGCGCGAATCAAAACTAGAGAAAATCGAAAAAATGGTGTGCGGCGGATACCAGGCACGCTTTTAAAGCTCCCCAGGCCCATATCGAGTTTTCCGGCTTCGACCCTCTTCAGGATCGTAGCGAGCTCCGCATCGAACAATCGAATACGCAGATCAGGTCGTTGATTGCGGAACTCCCTGATGGCCTGCGGCAAGATATTGGCCGCGACCACGGGCGTCGTTCCGACAGACAGCACATGTCCGGTTCCTTCCGCAGTCCGTCCAATCCGCGACATCGCGGTATCGAGTGCCTGTAAATGCGGCTGCGTCGCCGCGAGTAATTCATTCCCGTAAGCCGTCGTTACGACGTGGCGAGTAGTGCGATCAAACAGACGGAATCCGAGCTGGGTTTCGAGCTCTCGTATCAGCACGCTCAATCCCGAGGTAGTAATGAAGAGTGCTTCCGCCGCTCGCGTGAAACTGCGATGCTGCGCGACCAGTTGAAATGCTCTCAGCTGCCGGGAGCTAAATTCCATTGTTGAAATTCTACCAACGAAGGCTACCTCTTTTGAATTAGTCGTTCACAGGCTCCGCCATCAAATAGATGGCATGAAGACCGATTGAGGAGGTCGCCTGTACCCCAAGACGGAGTAAGGGTCTTGAAGATGTCCACACGCGATGTTCTGGTCCAATCAGCGGCCGGAAAAGACAAGCAAATCTTCGACATTATTATTGCCGTGAGTCGCTGGCGCCTGGTTTCTGAATAAATCGAAATGATGTAGCCCGCCGTTGTAGCTAGCTGTAGAATCGAGCGTCGATGAAATCTCCCTCTCGGGATGGTCTGTGGTAATAACGAACACATTCGGAAGAACTCATGCCATGCTCCTGGGCTTCGCTCTGCTCTTTTCCGGACGCTTGCTTTGTGCAGCCGGCAGTACTCAGTCGGAATACACACGAAGCCTCTGGAAAGTACAGGATGGACTCCCTGAGGGTACCGTACAGGCACTGACAGAAACACAGGATGGCTACCTTTGGATAGGAACGACAGGGGGACTCACACGTTTCGACGGCATGCATTTCGTGCTATATGGTTCAAACTCACTCCCCGCTCCCGTGGTGAATAGTATATTTTGTCTGTTTCCGTCGAGAGACGGTAGTTTGTGGATCGGAACGGAAGGTGGAGGGCTGCTTCATCTCCAGAACAATTCGGTCAAGACCTACACAAGACCTCAAGGTCTTACCGACGGCTTCGTTCGCAGCGTTCTCGAGGACAGTTATGGTACCGTGTGGGTCGGTACAGACAATGGTTTATTCCAGGTTGACGGAGATCACGTCAACCGAATCGAGGTGGCCGGAGGCATGGAGCCTCTCGCAGTCCATGAAATCGTTGAAGATCGTGAGGGCAGGATCTGGGTGGGCGGATCTCGTCTACTTGCGATTGAAGACGGGCAAATGCATTTTTACAGTCTGCCAGGGTCCTATAGCAGCAATCGCGTGAAGACGATTCTACAGTCCTCCGATGGGAGTATGTGGGTAGGAACTGTTGGAGGCCTTCAGCGCCTCATGAATGGAAAATTCCAGCGCGTGCCCGCACTAGCGGGTACTGTCCGAGCGCTAAAACAAACTAGTGACGGCACGTTATGGATTGGTACGATTGGAAATGGACTATGGACCTATAAAGATGGGATATTTTCTCACCTGAATGGTTTGCTCCCCAGTAACACTGTCTTGAGGATCTTTGAAGACGACAGCCATCAGGTGTGGCTCGGATTGCAGGATGGTCTGGTTCGGCTGAGCAAAACTCCGGTAAGGGTGATTTCGCTTCCCGGTGGTTCTGATGCCGATTTTGGGACGATCTCCAGTAATGGCGACGGTACTCTGTGGGCCGTGGCCTCCGGAGTCTATCGAATTGGTGACGGCATAGCGCGACCGGTTCGCTTCAAGGAACTGCCGAATGTGATGGTGCGAAATATATTTCGTGATCGCCAAGGCGATTTGTGGGTCGGTACAGATGGAAGCGGCGCCTATCGGATAACACAACGCGGTGTAGTGCACTACTCCGCTCCGCATGAGCTGACGAATAATTTTGTACGCGCGTTCCTGCAGAGTCGAACTGGCGACATCTGGGTGGGGACAGACGAAGGCGTCAGCCGGATTACTACACAGAGCGTGCAGAAATATGGGATGAAGGATGGTCTGGTGTACTTCAGTACGCGCAGCCTGCTGGAGGATCATGCCGGCGACATCTGGATCGGCACAGACCAAGGCCTAAGTCATTGGCGCAGAAATGCTTTTATTCATGACGCGGCCACTGAGATGCTCCAGCACGAAAAAATCTGGTCGATTCTGGAGGATGCTGCAGGGACTCTTTGGTTCGGAACAAGAGACCACGGTCTATTCCGTTATCAGGATGGAAGAGTCACACAGTACACGATTCTTGACGGACTAGTGAGCAATAGCATCTATCAGATATTGGAGGATCCGCAGAGAAGATTCTGGCTGAGCGGACCCAACACGATCTCTTCGCTGGATGAACGGCAATTGCATGAGGATTCAGACACCAAAAACCGGCATCTAAGTGTCTCGGTATATGCCATGCCATATGGCGCCGAGGACGCGCAGATGTATGGAGGCAGACAGCCATCCGGCTATCTGGATCCGAGTGGTGGGGTTTGGTTTCCGAGCAGCAAGGGCGCGGCTCATATAGTCCTGGAAAAACATCCCATTACTACACCACCTCGGCTCGTCATTGAGAACGTAACTCTAGATGGACGCGACCTGCCTCTTGCCGGCACGATTCAGCTGCCTTCTCGCATGACGCGCCTGGAGTTCAATTTTGCTCCCTTATCGCTTCGCTCACAGACCGGGATTCGATATCGGTACAAATTGGAGAACTTCGATAAGGATTGGCTGTACGCAGGAACGAACTTAACGGCTTCCTACACAAACCTTCCGGCTGGCACATACCATTTTCGTGTAGCGGCCTTCGATCTGGGAAATCCAGCGGCTGCCTCCGAGGCTTATGTCGACGTGCGCAGAGTTCCTTTTCTGTGGCAGAGCTGGTGGTTTCTCTCACTTAGCGTTGTGCTGCTCTCTCTGCTCGCGTGGGCGATTTATAAGGGACGCATGCATCAGATCAGACTGAGATTCAGGGCCGTATTAGATGAGCGGGGCCGTCTTGCCCGAGAGATGCATGACACTGTAATTCAGGGATGCACCAGTATCTCCGCTCTTCTGGAGGCGATCGCAAGTTCGCAAGCGGGGAATCATTTTCCGCAAGAGAACCTCCTTGGATACGCACGTGTTCAGGTCCGAACGACAATCAACGAAGCCCGCCATGCCGTGTGGAATCTTCGCCATGAAGACGAGCCGGCAGCGGACCTTGCGGCCTCGCTCGATGCAATTTCACTTCAGACGAGGAAAGAATTTTCTGTCCCTGTCACTTGCACTTTTGCGGGAGATCCGTTTTTTGTTCCCGGCTCCATTGCGCGGGAGTTGTTGATGGTTGTACGCGAGGCGGTCTACAACGCCGTTCTCCATGGACACCCGAATGAGATCGCCATCGCGGTGCGTTACGAATCGCAGGAGTTGATACTTGTGGTCGCCGACAACGGCATTGGATTTCATATCGGTGAAGCGCCCGCGGAGGGCCACTTTGGTATAACTGGAATGCGCGAGCGTATGGAACGGCTCGGTGGCACACTGGATTTGAGCAGTATCCCGGGGATAGGAACACGTGTAGAGTTGTCGCTTCAGCGATCTATTTTGGGCAACGGGCGGAGGTGGGCAATGAAGTGGGACATCGTCAAGTAAGACCTCATATCAATGTAACGGCGACGCCGAATAATGTCCCCTCGATTAACTCTCTTCTGATCATAGTCATGTCAGGTGACCCGCAGCAACTTCACATAGGAGAGATTGGCATAAGCGTGCTCAATTTCTTCTCTTTCACTAGTTAATTTCAATTTTGATGTTTGCTGCTGAAAGAGGGAGCAGCAGACGCGGACGAATGATCGTGCCCGGACCCCCAGTGGCTTGGAGAATGACGAGAGCCAGTCCATTGAATGCCCTACGGTCATTACTCTCATAAAAGGCCTTTCGGTAATGGAAGAGAGGGATCCAGGGCTTGCAAAAGCCGCGATACCAACTTTAGTATGATTCGTTTCCGTTCTTCTCGAATCCTACTTTCGTCGGATTCGCGGCATAGGACTGGGCGCGTAGGCTTATCGCACATCGAACTCCGATGATTCGGATTCGCGCGACGGTCGAGGGTTCTATCGCACGTCCGCGCCTCACGCGAGAGGATATTTCCAAATTGAATTTACGCCGGCTTATTTTGCTGACATCTGTTCTGACAGTAACCGCTCACGATATCTTCCTCCGCGCACAGAGCCAGAATGGTATGGCGCCTTTCTCTATGGACCATAGGCGTGCCGTCTTGACCCATTCGCCAGTAGATGTCTCTTTCCTCCTGGACGCCCCGGCGGGCAAGCATGGCTTTGTCAAGGTCCAGGACGGCCACCTCGCGACCGGAAACGGTCAAAGGATCCGATTCTGGGGGGTGAATATCACGGACTGGAGTAGAGGTTCGCAGCAGGTTCCATCCAAGGTCGATGCAGCCTTCTGGGCCGCCACCCTTGCCCGCTTTGGCGTCAACAGCGTCCGTTTTCAGTTCCTTGATCTTGAGGCCCCGCGCGGCCTCATTAGGAACGGTGGTGACAATACTCGATCTCTGGATCCGGAACAATTGGACCGTGAAGACTATTTCATCGCAGAGCTTGAGAAGCGTGGTATCTATATTGACTTCAATCTATTGGTGGGACGCCCATTTCATGAGGGTGATGGCGTGCAGGATGCCAAGCTATTGCGCCAAGGCGCAAAGGGCACATCCCTTTATGATGCGCAGCTGATCGAACTGCAGAAGGAATATGCGCAGCAGCTGCTGAGCCACCTGAACCCCTATACCAAATTGAAGTACACCGACGATCCGGCAGTTGCGATCATCGAGATCAATAACGAAAATGCAATCAACGTCGGCTTCAGAGCGCCATCGTCATTTTATGAAGATGAGCTCACGATGATCTATAACCGCTGGCTTTCGAAACACCGCAGCCAAGAGGAAATTGCAAAGCTTCGTGTCATCTGTGGCGTCACGCCAGGTGCGCCGCTGCCACTTCTTGGCCGACGCGGGCAAGGTGCACAAGCACCATCCGAGAGGTTTTACGCAGAGGCCGGGTTTTACAACGATCTGCAACACGACTACTTCGTCGATATGGAGAAGTATATTAAACAGACCCTTGGATCGAAGTCGCTCGTACTTGCCACGGCCGATCATAGTCATTCCAGCAGCGGTTATCCAATTCTGCTGGCCACGACGCCGATGGACATCATCGACGGCCACACCTACTGGCAGCATCCTGAGTACTACGTCGAAAAATCACCCATGGTGAATGATCCATTCAACTCCACTGTTGTCGAACTCTCTCGCTCGGCAATCGCGGGAAAGCCCTACACGGTCAGCGAGGTCAATAATCCCTTTCCAAATGACTATGGCGGCGAAGGCATACCGGTGCTCGCGGCTTATGGAAGCTTCCAGGATTGGGACGGGATCTTCTGGTATACCTTTGAGCCTAAGATCGATCCTGCCTGAAAACCCTATATCGGCGACCCCTTCGATATCTCGCTTGATCCAGTGAAGATGCCTGAACTCGCCGCGGGAGCACTGTTGTTTCTGCGCGCGGATGTGGAAAAAGCTCGCAGCACAAGTGACCGTTCGTACTCTCAGAAGCAAGTCTTCGATAGCATGCTCATCCCTGCGACGGAGAGGCCCTTTTATACAAAAGGTTTCCCCTTGTATCTGCCTTTGCAGCATGAGGTGCGTATCTCCTCACTCAGCGGTCAGCCGACGCAATTGTTCGGCGCGACATCTTCGCCAGATCCGATTGTCGCAGACACCCACGAACTCGCCTGGTACACATCGAAGCAGCAAACCGGGTTGGTGACAGTCGACACTCCTAGAAGTCAGGCGCTTATCGGTTTTATAGGTGCGCACGGTAAGGCGGTAAGCAATCTTGCTGCCGATGTCGGCAATAGTTTCTGCACCATTCTGCTCAGTTCGATGGATAAACAGCCGATCGCAACCAGCTCAAAGCTGCTCCTGGTGGCAGGCGGACCCGTCGAAAACACTGGTCAGGCATGGAATACCGCAGGTACAGACGTAACGGCATGGGGCGGATCTCCTACCCTGGTGGAACAGGTGAAAGGTACGATCACGCTCCGCAAAATAGAGCGCTCACGTGCGGTAAGCCTTCAGGCGCTCGATGGAGCTGGTCTGCCACTGGATGCGCCAGTTCAGGCTACCGCGAACGGGGACGACTGGAAGATATCAATCGGCGGCACAACCACGACGTGGTATCTGATAACGGTAGTGCGTTGAAAGGCATGGGCCGCTCCGGAAGATCGGAGTAGTATAAATCGACGTTCGACCCACCAACGATTTGCTGGGCAAAGTTTAGTTACCGCTACAGGGTCGAAGGATAAGAGTTATATCAGGAAGATTGTGAGTTCATTCCATGGTGAGCAATAAGAAGATTAAAGTCCTGGTGGTCGACGACCATCCATTGATGCGGGTTGGAATCGCAGCTATTATCGATGGCCGCCCGGGTATGACGACGGTGGCGCAGGCCGGTAGCGGTGAAGAGGCGCTGGACCTCTATGAGAGACATTTACCCGACATCACTTTGATGGATTTGCGCTTACCGCGAATGAGTGGAGTTGAGACAATTCGTTCGATCCGTCGCATCCACGCACAAGCACGGTTTGTTGTGCTAACAACCTATGAAGGCGATGAGGATATTCACCAAGCGTTGGAAGCGGGAGCGCAAGGGTACATTATTAAAGGGATGCCGTACGATACTCTGATCGATGCGCTTGAGCGAGTGTGTGGAGGTGGGCGCTTTCTTCCGTCGCCTGTAAAGCGGGCACTCGCATCGCGCACTCCGGATTCCGATCTCAGTCAGAGAGAACGCCAGGTATTAGAGTTGCTGGCCACCGGAAATAGCAATAAAAAGATCGGTGAACTCCTCGGCATCACTGAGGCAACCGTGAAGTGCCACGTGAGCACTATCCTGATGCGCCTCAATGCAGTTGATCGTACCCAGGCGGTCGTGACCGCACTTCAGCGGGGGTTAGTCCATTTCTAAGTGGTTCCGCAAAACAACCTTTTTTCAGGGGGTTACGCGATAGGTCACCGTGGCCCTTATGAGTGTATTCGTCCAAACTGCTAATTCGACTAACGGGAAGCGTTGTCCACTGCTGATTTCGGCGCTTAGGCTTCTCTCGGATGTCTACCATATGGAGCAAAAGAAAAATGTAGGAATCCTACTTTCGACGGATTCGCATCTCATCCCATCCTCCTACTATCCTCGCGGACCAAAAATATGGTCTGGAGGCACGCCCAATGAAGTCGATCCAATCCAGAATCATGATGTTGGCGCTCGTGATGGCAGTCGTCATCGCGGGAACGCACAATACGCTCGGTCAAAATGCCAATTCGGGGGAGATTAAGGGAACAGTGACAGACTCCTCGAATGCCGTCATTCCCGGAGCCGTTGTCTCCGTCGTGAATATTGAAACGGGTGTCAGAACTACCACGCTGACGAATCGAGAGGGCATTTATGACGTGCCTTCGGTTCCCCCTGGCGAGTACACTCTTACGTTCACCAAAACAGGATTTCGCGATGCCGTGCATAACGGCATCTCCCTGCACGTGGGTACGATCGCCGTCGACGCAACGCTGCAGATCGGAACAGCCTCGCAGGAGATTGTCGTGACCTCAGATGCGCCCTTGGTGCAGACCGAAGACTCTGGCCAGAGTATGGACTTTGATACAAAAGCAGTCCAGGATGCGCCGACGGTGGGTGGCGTTTGGTACAACGAATTGACCAGCGTATTGCCTGGCGTGAACGGCGGCGGAGGTCAGGATGCGACAGGCCAGGGAGTCGGTATTAACGGAACCCAGGGCTACTCTGGGACTTTTCTTTTGGAGGGCTCCACTGCCACCCAGCCAAGAGATGCGAACGCCAGCGACAACTATCCCCCGATCGACGCCATCGGCGAAGTCAATGTCAATACCAGCAACTATGGCGCACAGTATGGCAATGGAGTGGCATCGTTCAACGTGCTACTCAAGAGTGGAACGAATAAGTTTCATGGGTCGGCCTTCGAATTCATTCAAAACGACGCCTTCAACGCGAGAAACTACTTCAACACCGGGAAAGCCGCGCCTCTACGTTGGAATGAATATGGTGGCAGTATCGGTGGCCCGATTATCAAAGATAAATTATTCTTTTACTTCACTTTCCAAACAAACCCCAATACCTCTTCTGGTGTCTACACCACCACGGTGCCGACACAGGGAGCCGGAAGTATAGAGGATGGTGTCTTCCCGACTACGATAATCAATCCCATCACAGGCAAGCCATTCCCCAACAACACCATCCCTGCAGCCTCGTTTGATCCGGTCGCGGTAAACATTCAGAAGTATTTTCCCGCTCCCAATCTGCCTGGTCTGGTCAACAACTATCGAGTTGTCCAAAGCAACCCAAGTAGTTCGAAGTGGTATGTGGGCAAGGTAGATTACAACCTCTCCAAGAGCAACCGTTTGTCTGCCTCTTACGTGTACTTCCCCCTTAGTCTGGTTAACAGCATCGATGCCTTTTGCTCTTTGGGCTTCGATTGCACGAAGGGAAATAACTACAACGAGGATGGCGAGATCACAGACACCTGGACGCTGAGTCCGACAATGATCAATGAGGCTCGCATCGGCGGCGTTCGTGAGGTGGATAAGTACATTCCGCCAACCTTCGGCAAGGGATATCCCACTACCATCGGTCTTCAGCCCGCCTATGGTACGAATTCCCCCGCAGATATCTTTCCCAACATTACAGTCAATAGCGGGGGGAACGTTGGAGCAATTGGTCTCGGCGGGGGTACCCACGCAGACTTGGCCGACGGCGCGCTCGTCGAATCGGATGTCTTTACCTTGATCAAGGGCAAACACACCGTCAAGATCGGCGGCGAGTTCGACAAGAGTTACCAGAACTACACAAACTGGGGGGACGTCAGCTCCGGCAACTTCCAGTTCAACGGAGTCTCCACTGGAGTGCCATATGCTGACTTTCTCCTCGGCGATGTTTACGGCTGGTTCGTTTATGACTACGCAGAGACAGGCGCACGAATGTGGAGTCTCGGAACGTTTGTTCAGGATGACTACAAGGTCTCTCAGCACCTGACTCTGAATGTAGGTTTGCGTTACCAGTATCAGGGAGGCTGGGGCGAGGTTCACAACCGTTGGGGCACCTTTAGTCCTACAGTGGTCAACACAGGCCAATTTGTCAAACCTGGAACGCTAGGGGCTATCACCTACGGAGGGCAAGGAGGAAGAAAGACCATTCAGGACGGTGCAAATCAGTTGGCCCCACGAGTTGGCCTATCGTGGTCTCCGTTACCGAAGTGGGCGTTTCGCGCCAGTTACGGCATTTTTGACACTCCCTGGTCTACCGATCCGTATACGAATGCCTATGGACTCGGGCTCAATCCGCAAGGCTCAGCGGGATATGGCTCTTCTGCTGCATTCCCCCTTAAGACAGGGCCGGCTCCTGGCACAGTCATTTATCCCAGTCTCAGTAATCTGTCCAACTCGCAGTTCAACTATCAGAATGTGAACTACTACCCGCAAAAAAGGCCTGTCTCTTACTACCAGGAGACGCTTCTCTCTGTGCAACACGAGATTCCCGGTCAGGTATTGCTGGACGCAAGCTACGTCTTTACAAAGGGTACCCATCAGAACTTTGCTCGCGACGTCAACCAGGTTCCGCAGAGTCAGTTGCTGACAAATAATACGGTCAACAATGCTGCCCAGCCATTTCCTCAATTCAACTCGATTCAGGGGCACCTTTTTGATGGCTACTCAAACTACAACGCACTGCAACTACGAGCACAGAAGCGAATGTCGTATGGTGTAACATTTGTCGCCAACTATGCCTGGTCCAAAACACTGGATGCTGGTACAAGTTCGGGCCACAATGCTGGAGTTGATCTCTGGCAGAACGCCTATAACGTCTCGGCAAATTACGGATTGTCTCAGCTCGACACGCGAAACACTATTAATGGGTCGGTTACATATGAGCTTCCATTTGGTAAGGGAAAATCGTTTGCGATGCATGGATTTGGCGACGCCGTGGCTGGCGGTTGGCGGGTAACGGCCTTCTTCCAGATTCATAGTGGCATCCCCTTTACTCCAACGGTAGGGTCTGGGGATAAGAGTGGCTCCGGCGCCAACCGGTGCAGCTGTGGATTCGCGTGGCTTCCAAATCAGATAGCAAGCGCATCAGTTTCAAATCCTTCCGTAACCCAATGGTTCAATACCGCTGCATTTGCAGCGCCAGCCAACGGCACCTTCGGCACTATACGAAGAAACTCGCTGATCGGTCCTAACTGGCGCAATCTGGATCTCAGTCTGGGCAAGACATTTGCCTTAATCGAGGGAGTCAAACTCGAAATTCGAGCAGATTCCTTTGACATTTTCAACCACCCTAACTTCTCTCAACCAAACGCCAACATAGGAGTAGGTGTCGCTGGAGGAGGACAGATCACGAACTCTAATACGTTTCGCCAAATGCAATTGGGAGGTCGTTTCAACTTCTAAACCCTCGTCGCTGCGGTAAATGGAAAATCGGGTGCGGAAGCGCGGAAACCGTTGCACTCGGATCCCGGTTCTTTCAGATATTCTCCTTTCCAGCCTCTCCCCACAGCGGCCATGCCATACAATCCGCCAAGCAGGTTTTTCGTGATGTTCTTCAACGCTATAGAAATCGATTTCATGTCGGATGCACTGGAGCGAGTGAACCGAGAAAAAGCGCCTTTCTCAGTGAGCTTTTCTTGTCGCCTGACTGCTCGCGACATGTCTAAATCGTTCAGGCGTTTTCTAACAATCAGAACGGCTGGTTTGTGGTTACTCGTGTGGAGTTGCATGCCGAGTCCGCTTTCTTCGCTGCTGGCACAAACGGCGCCTTCCTCGGAATTGGCAGCGGATCTGCAGCGGGCGCAGGCCGCCCTCAAGGCGAATGATCAAGCGACGGCGATGCAGCAATTCCGCGCTGTACTGAAGCTCGATCCTGCAAATGTCGAAGCACACGCGAATCTTGGAGTAATCGCCTTTTTCCATGGCGACTGCACAGCCGCGGAGCAGGAGTTCCATAGTGTACTAACTGCTGCGCCGTCCCTCATCAAAGCACAGGCGCTGCTTGCGATCTGCGAGAGGCGGCTAGGGCAGCCTTCGGCTCAGGCTGATATGGAAAGCTCATTCGCGAAGCTCGACGACGCGAAACTACGCACTCAGGTAGGCATCGAGCTTGCCGATGTCTACTATCAACGAGGCGAGCTTGAGCATACCGCCTCCGTTCTGCACACATTATTGGATCTCAATCCAGACAATGTGGACATCTTGTTCTTTTCCCAGCGAGTCTACAGCGAAATGGCGGACGAGACGCTCAATAAGCTGGCTGTGCTAGCCCCCGGCTCGGCGCGCATGGAGGAGCTTATTGCGGAGCGATTAATTAACGCAGGAAATCTCAAAGATGCCACGGAGCACTACAGGAAGGCCCTGCAGATAAACCCGAAACTTCCTGGCATGCACTTCGAACTGGCTGAGGCATTGATGGAATCATCCCCAAACGACGCGAATACCCAAAAAGAGGCGTGGAGCGAACTCGATGCGGCGATACAGGTCGATGGCGATAGTTCCAAAGTCGAGTGCGAATTTGGACGGATCGCCTTTCTACAATCAAATAACGATCAGGCGTTCGTTCATTATCAGCATGCTTATGAGTTAAATCCGAAGGATGCGCAGGCCCAGATTGGGCTGGCAGATCTGCTGAAGATGCAGGACAAGCCCGAGGAAGCAGCGAAATATCTTCGTATTGCCATCGCGTCCGACCCGTTCAACGCCGAGGCACACTATAAGCTTTCTCAAGTCGACAGGCAGCTGCACCTGGAGGACGAACAGAAAAAGGAACTAAAGTTGTTCCTCGACATACGTGCGACCAAGGACAAGATAAAGCTCTTATATCGGCAGATGAATCCGCAAGCGACAGCGCCCGACAACACTCTCCCCGTTGTAAAGCCGTAGGGCAGCGTCGTAAACACAGACGTTGGTAGCTCTCGATCGATCTGGCATACATCTCTGCCGATTTCCTTGATCGCACTTGATGAAAAATGTAGAGCTTACTGCAGGAGTTCCTATGGTTCGATCTTGCGTCGTTTGTTTTCTGGCCGTGGTGGGCTTTTCTTGTCTCGCAGTACTAGCGGCAGAGCACACCCCACTCGACACCTATGCGCAGGTCAATACCTCGATCGCTAACGGCGTCGGCGTCAATCGGGCGGAATATGTCGGAGACGCGGCGTGCCTGCCGTGTCATAAGGAACAGAGTCTCTCTTACCGTCACACATCACACCACCTGACCTCACAACCAGCAGATAAAGACTCGATACTTGCCACGTTTGCCGAAGGATCGAATATCCTGATGATCTCCGATCCTGAGAAGGCGAGCCTGGAGCCACGTCTTTATTTCCAAATGGAAGCGAAGGACGGCGGCTTCTACCAAACCGCTGTGGCTGAACGAGGCTCGCAGCGGCTCACGCGAAGCGAGCGGATTGACGTCGTCATCGGCTCTGGTGTGCGAGGTCAGACGTACCTTTACTGGTCCAGCGGCCAGTTATATGAGTTACCCGTAAGCTATTGGCGCAGTGGCAACCAATGGATTAACAGTCCGGGCTATCGAAACGGCACAGCGAACTTCGCTCGCCACGTGGACCCGCGCTGCCTGGAATGCCATGCGACTTACATCAAGGCGCTTTCCCCGGATCCTCAGACGAACATCTACGAAAGGGCGAGCCTAGTGACTGGAATCTCCTGTGAAAGTTGCCATGGCGCAGGAGGAGATCATATCAAGAAAGAGAAAAACGGGTCGTCGATTCCAACGGAACGGAGTGGACATGCCATCCTCAATCCAGCGAAGTTTGAGCGCGACCGTCAGATCGACCAATGTGCTTTGTGCCACAATGGCACACAGCGTGAAGAATTGGTTCCGGCTTTTTCGTATCTCCCTGGGAAACCGCTGGACGACTACTTCAGACCGGCCCCTATCGATACTGCAGAGCATCTAGATGTGCACGGCAATCAAGTGGGGCTACTGAAGAAAAGTCGCTGTTTTCTATCCTCGCCTGCAATGACCTGTGCCACCTGCCACAACGTACATGCCCCTGAGCGATCCGCCGCGGAGTATTCCGATCGCTGTTTGAGTTGCCACCAATGGCAAGGCTGTGGAATCTCAAAAAAAATGGGGAATAAGATCACTCACAATTGCGTTGACTGCCATATGCCTATGGAACAAACCAACTCTATTGTCTCAGAGACGGCAAACAGGGTAGTACGAACCTCGATACGTAACCACTGGATCAAAGTCTACCCAGGTAACAATGATTAGTTAGTTCGCCACGCCTGCGGACAACTCGGCTTGAAGCCCCCGCCGCAAGCGGCCTTATACCGCGAATGGGTACACGCCCATCACAATGGAACTCAGGTCTGTCTCACTTCAGAAGCGCAAACGCCCCTGGATGGACAGCCATCGACCAGAGGAGTTTGGCCAACCATCGCCAAAAACTCGCCCGAAGTTTGGATCTGTGGGATTCGAATTCACTCCACCCAGAACCTGATGGTTGAACAGGTTGTAGGCGTTGAACGTCGTTTCCAGCGACATCCTCTCTATAATAAGAAATGTACGTTGCACGCTGGCGGCCGCGCCATTCATGCCCATCTGACGCACTCCATTCACTCGGGTCGGAAAAACGCGGAGGTTGTATCCAGTCGGCTGGCACGCCGGATTGGTAACAAAACCAGTCCCGCTGTAGGTACACGTTGTTGTTGTTGAGCCGTCGCTGTTTGTCGTGGTGGATGCCGTGGCGGTCACTGTTCCAGGATTGAGCCATTGAACGTAATTGGAGCCGCCCGATGCCTGGTCATTGTGGTAGGTGGGTGTCTTGATTTTGATTGTGCTCGAGTTAATATTGCCTACGTAGAAAGCATTGCCGAAGGTAACCAGTTGCCCTGGCTGGGCCTCGTAGCTGCCACTTACTTGGAACCCGCCGAACACTGCTGACTTCCAACCTTCGGTTGCCCAGGCCCTGCCACGGCCCAAGGGCAGATTGTAAACACCCTCCATCGTGAACCGAACTGGTTCGCTGTAGTTTGTGGGTTCCCAGCTTGGCAATGGATCAAATCCATTTGCGAAATAATCACGATCGTGCTGGTCATTGAACTGTATCGACGCCATCAAGGTAAGACCGCGGCTGTATCGGCGAGTCAAAGTTATCAGAGCTTCCTGAAAGTGAGACCCTCCGATGGACTGGTTAAGCAACAATCCATTCATCTGCGGGTAGGCCCGGACAAGATTAGCGATCGGGATTTGTTGTTGGGTGAAATAACTATTGAGCTGCATCATCTTGTATGCGGCAGGATTGCTGGAGGCGACGCCTCCGAAGTTAGAAATAGCAAAGGGGTTGTTTATTTTGGCCGATAAGAGTGCATTTGGGGCTGTATTCGGCTGTTGTCCGCCGGCATAAAATGTTGACGGGGTGTAGGTAAAGCCCTTAGTCACTTGAAGGTCTGTTGTGTAAGCAATGTTGTAGGACATATCGAGCATCATGGAATCGCTAAGTTGATACTGCACCCCAATCGATCCGCGTTGTTGACGTGCGGGAAGCAGGCTATGGTCGTAAATTGTCGGACTGGCACCCAGATAATACAGTGACCCCACAGAACTGCCGACTGGGGTATTGAACCGAGTTCCGTTTGAGCTAGCCGGAAACGGATCTGACAGTGGAGAAGTACCAGCCACAAAGTTCGTACCATATGTGGTAGAGGTAGAGACGCTCGTGCCTGTGCTGAAACCATCCTGATCGATCGTTGCATTCAGGGCATTCAGCGTGTCATAGAAGAGACCATAGCCTCCACGAAGGACAAGGTGCGGGTTAGCTTGATACGCCACTGCGATCCGGGGCAGGAACCGGTAGCTATTATTCCATTCATTTCTGGGCGCACCGTTCACGCCTGCATACATGGGGCCGCCTTGAATGGTCAACGAGGACGGCAACACTGCTCGCTGGGCTGGAGTCGCACCGGCTATTGCTGCCTGATAGGCGGTGTTCGCAGGTCCTGAAATAGATGACAGGTCCGCATTAGGATTCCATCCGACGACCAATTGGTTATGTTTTTCAACGACGCCATATTCATATTCAAAGCGGAGACCGGGCATAATCGTCAGCTTAGGCGTGACTCGCCAGGTATCTCCCGCAAAAAACGCATAGTACGGGGACTGCAAAGACGAGGAAGCGTTTGTGGATACCGAGGAAGAGGTGTTAACCCCCATCAGGAATGCGGCAAGACCCAGCCCTGTATTTGATTGTTGAAAGGTATTGTCCGATCCATTGTTCTGCTGCGTATAAGTGTTGTCAAAGTTATAGGTTCCCGAAACGTTGCCGCCGATTCCGGTGGACGCATTCTGCCACCGATACTCAGCGCCAGCCTGAATGGTATGGCGGCCCTGCACATGCGTAACGCTCCCCCGAAGCGCGAAGGACCGGAAGGTAGAAGGAACGTTGTCAGTTTGCCCAAGCGAGGAAGCCGGCTCGCCTGGATTGCTGTTCTCATAGTTGGTTATCTGAAGCACCGGCAGCTCAAGGAGTGCAGGATTGGCTCCCTGCGCATACTGGTCTGTGTAGCTGGGCAAACCCAGATCGCTCGGCTTGTATTTGTCGTATCCAGGGTAGTAGCAGCAGTGCGTCTTATAGTTTGTGCCTCCGAATGACACGTCGAGGCTGGTGTCCTGGTTGAACACATGGTCCCAGCCAATGGCCGGTACGTCAACCCAACGCGGGCCTTCCTGTTCTCCGACGCTGCCAACCGTGTAATCATTCTGTCCCTTGGTGTAATTCGCTCTTGTATAACGGACAAAGAGATTGTCTTTTGAGGAGAATTTGTAGTCGACGCGCGCGGTATAGTCCCGATATGTCTGAGGAGTGATCTGGGTGAAAGCGTAGTTGCTTCCTGTGGGATTGTTTTGTGTAGGAACCGGCATTAGACTGTTGTAAAGCTTAACCATCGGGCTGTTCGTTAACCTGCTTCCAGGGACTACATTGCCGCAGAGAGGCTGACGCCGCGGAATGCCTTGCGCGTCGATCTTCACGGAGAACGGATCATATATCTGGTACTGGCCAAAGTATGGCGTTCCCGCTGGACATGCGGCGGTAAAAGCGGCAGGCACATTGGTCGTCTGCTGGGGCAGATCGTTGAAGTTTCCGGCTCTCTCCTGCACGGTGGGGACAGTGGCCGTCTGAGATCCCGCGCCCGAAAAGACATCATCCAACACGGAAGCGAAGAAAAAGAGCTTGTTGTGCCCATCAAATATTTTGGGGATAAAGACAGGGCCGCCGATAGCAGCCGAGCCATTGTTCATATGCGTTCCGGGCCAGCCATATTGGTTCTCAATGGCATAGCACTCGGGACTGGTGCCCGCCCCGTCGACGCAACCGGCCAGAGACTGCTGATACCTGTAGTTCAATCCCTGAAAATGGTTCATGGCTGCCCAGCGCTTCGCCGTATAGGTTTCCCGAATGGAGCCATGCAGATCGTTGGTTCCATACTTGGTTGTCTGAGTAGTCAATACACCCAGGGTATGCCCAACGGAGGCGTTGTACCCAGCCACATCAAACTTCGTCTCTCCGAGTTCATCGATAGTCGGGTTCAGGCCGGACTGTCGTGAATTGATTTCGTTGGGAGCACCGTCCAGGCTGAACTCGTTCACGCCGAGTTGCCCGTATGCTCCAAAATCCTGGGTGAGGCCAGTCCAGGCCAGGGTATCGTCGGTAGAGGCTGCTTGTCCTGTAGTTCCCTGAACACCGGGCGCGATCAAAGCCAGCCAGGTAGGGTTGTTACCGGAAACCGGGAGTGATTCCACCTGTCTGGTGGTTAACACCTGTCCACTCGAACCGCTTTCTGTGTTGAGCAAGCTGGCATCCGCTTGCACAACGATGGTCTGAACACTCTGTCCCACAGACACCTGCATTGGGACGCTTACGCGTGCATCTGCCTCAAGAGTGATTCCCTCGCGCAACAGATCTTGAAACCCTGGTAAAGACACCAAAACCTTGTACTTGCCGGGAATTAAAGCACCCACTTCGTAATATCCGGTTCCGTTGGTCACGCTGTCACGAGATACGCCAGTCGCCATATTCGTGATCTTCACTTTGGCTTGCGGAACCATGGCTCCCGAAGAATCTGTTACGGTGCCGGAAATGGTACCGAGACCGGTTGTCTGGGCATTGACCCAGGTAGAGTTAGCTAACATACCTGCGATCACGCCGAGTACAAGCATTACGCGGGATAGCCATGAAGAGCTATGTGGCCCTTTGCGCCTTCTGGTGGGGTGTAGACCTTTTAACGTCATATCTTGCCTCCTTTAAGTAGCACCGTTGATTTGAATATGTTTTTTTCATGACTCGCAAAGTTGGGCTTTCACAACCGCAGATCACGTTATGCTGCATTCAAAAGACTGACAACGTTAGGACGGAACTCTAACGGAACACATATCGCATTGAGAAAATTGAAGTTAGATTGATGCATAACGCCCTAACGGTAGGTACGTCAGCGAAACTACGATTGAAATGCAACGTACGAATGCTGGAAGGCGTTCTGTCAATCTAGGAATTAACTCGGATTGTTGGCTCGTCTATGGCGTGCACGGCAAGCCAGAGCCAACGCTTTCACATAGGGATGACTTTCGGAAAGACGGTGGTTTTTGACATCATCTCTGCGGCATCTGCGCTAACCCCTGGCGAAAAAACCGCTACCGGAATACAAGAAGGTCAATATCGTTCGCTATGGCGCGATGGCCGGCATCATTGGGATGGAGGTGGTCGCCACTATCGTACGCGGGGAGATACCGAGTTGGATGAACGGGGTCGTGTGTCGCGGTATCTTGATCGATCACCGCATCGCATCCGCTTTTTTCGCTGCGCACAAAGGCATTGACCTGTTCACGAGCAGCTTCTCCGTAAGGTGTCCAATAATTGGCCCCCTCATACGGGGTCAGCGTGGAACAGAGGAACTGAATGTGTTTTTCATGGGCTCGAGCGATAAGCTGTCGCATAGCGGCAATCAACTCGTCGGCGGTCGGCGGCGGATGGGTCGACCCCAGATCGTTGATCGGGTCGTCGGAGAAGATCACCCAACGAACGCCGGGCTGCGCAAGCACGTCCCGGTCAAATCGGGACAGCGCGCTCGGGCCTGCGCCGTCGACCAGCAACCGGTTTCCGCTGATCCCCTGGTTGAGCACAGCGATGTTCAGGCCCTCGGCTGCCAGTCTCGCCCCGAGAACCGATGGCCAGCTACGGTTTGTGCCATGCGTACTCCCGGCCCCTTCGGTAATCGAAGCCCCCAGTGTCACCACCGATCCACGAATGTTTTGTCCGTGAACATCAACTCCGGAAAGCGAGTTTGAAGCGAACAGACCAATCAGGACCGTCCCAAGCCTCTTCGCCGTCACCGCCTGGATTCCCGTCACGGGCACAAAACTCTTTTCTGCAGCGGGGGCTTTACGCCGCTCGACCAGATAGCTCGTGCCCGCTATGCCACGAAAAGTGATAACCGAGCTGGTTGCACCGCTCACTGTCTTAGCCATCGTACGGCCAGAGACCACATCGACGGCCTCGCCCGGCCAGGGATTTCGAATCCGGAAAAGCTGCGTCGTGCCGGCCTCGATGACAGCAGTAGTGACACGCCCCTCTCGCACCTGTAGATCGACACGGGTCTTGCCACGCACATAGACGCTTCCGTCGAAGTTCCACCCGGGCGGCGTTGCTGGGGCAAGCCGGATCAGTCCGTCATAGTCCTGCACGAGCGTTTCCTGCAGCGCATCCGCGACGACACCGACCTGCTCGACGTAAAACTCCCCGTATTGCTTGTCCCAGTTGGCGAAACCGTTGATGGAGTGCTGCGAACGCTCGGTCACCCTGAGCAGCATGGACCGAACCTCGTCGCCGAGGCCCAGCCGCGCTGCCTGCACCGGATCGAAGCTCCAGTCCGCGACGCCCACGTAGGGTCTATGCTCGTAGGTCCGCCTGGCCAGCTCGAACATTGGGCAATCGTCCCCGATCAGATCGTAGGGCCAGACCGGCTCGAGCCCGATATTTTCGGCGTTATGAATAGGCGCGTCTGGAAGATACGACTCCGCGATAACATCGTGACCGTCCGCATCCGCCGAGACAGGCATCAGAGTGCGCGCCCCCTTCTCCGGAATACGCGGAAACGGCGGAATCTTCGGCAATGCAGCCTCAAGCTGGCGCACGAGATCGAGATCTTTCCCCAGCAGCTTGGCCGACTGAATCACCACCGGATAGAGCGCCCTCGCGGCAGCAATATCGGTCGTCGGGTCGGTCACATCCCACTGCGTCTCATGCGCGTTGGACGGACTGGTATGCAGCAACCCGTCGTTACCTGCCTTCTGGTAAGCAAGAAGGAAACGCGCCGAGGAAGCCATGACGGGATAGTTTTCGGCGAGGAAGCGACGGTCACCCGTAGCCAGATACTGCTGCCAGATCCAGAGCGAAACCTCAGCGCCGGTCGAGAGTGTCCTCGAATTGTAGTAAGGCTTGAAGTCCGCATCGCAGTCACGGCCAATGCTGATCGGAGTCCAACTCGACTCGTACTCAATGCCCTTCCCGTTGAAGCGCATCGTCTCCGGCACGCAGGCTCCCGGTCTTCCTTTCATGTAGGTTCTGGTCCAACGTTCGATCGCTGGAAGATTTTCCAGGTAGAGATTGAAGTAGGGAGCATTCAGGTCTTCGACTCCGGCACCCAGATTCGCCGCCACCATCATCCGCAGGTTCCAGTGCCAGAAAGCGGACGGCGCCCAGCGATGCACATCGCGCGCCGAAGACAGCATATCGGCTACTCCGGCCTGCGAGCCCGGATACTCCACGCCTTTCTCAGCCGCAGCAGCAAAAAGATAGATGGCGCGCAAATTTTCCATGTACTCGCCAGAGCCATCAGTAGACTCTATCTTCATAAGTCCCGCACGGTTCCAGTAACTATGCCACCAGGTGCGATGCACATCCGTAGCCGCCTCCGCAAGCGAGCGTTGCGCCGCCGCATACGCATCCTGTTCACCATTGAAGTGAGGTGCGCCGACGAGGATGCGGAAGTGACCATCAGGATAGGGCCGGAAGGAGACGACGACCGTAAGCGGATCAGCTACCCGGACCGAGACATCTCTCCCCAACGCGGTGATCGCAGACAGCGAGCCGAAGTGCCGCCCCGACGACTCGGGCTCCTTGTCATCCACCCATACCTGCGACAGCAGACCAACACTTTCTTTTGCAAGCGCGTGCGGCGCACGCGGCGCCCAGAGCATAAGCTTCGCCGTCTGCCGCACCTCCGCATTCGCTCCTGCCACATCGATGACCAGCGTATCCGTGCCTGGCTGCACGTAGACCGCCACATGCATCCCACCGCCCTGCTCCTGCACCTCGCCGTTGTAGAGATCCAGACGTCCTGCAAAGTCCTTCGCCTGGGTCATCGCGGCAAGCCCCGGAATCACGACCTGCCCTGGCGAGAGCCGCTCTGGCAGCGTGTCGGCGCGATTCAACTGCGCCGTCAACCCATCCGCCGCCCACACCGCAACACCCAGCTGGCCATTGCCGAGCGGCAGAGCTTCGCCGGCATCCACGTTCGCCCGTCCCAACACAATATCCGAGCGGCCGATAACACCGGCCACGTCAACATGAAACCCTCCATCGTGCCATGCTGTTGTCCGATTCGAGGCCGTCTGTGCGGCGAACGTTCCTTGTGCACCGGCACTGTGCCATAGGGACAGAGACAGAATCAAAACAACAAGGCGCTTCATACCAACCTCCAACCAACATGTACGTTCAAGCAGATCAAGAAAAAGCCGCCCGCTTCAGGACGAAGCCGCGTTCAACCCGATCTGCACATCGTGCTTCGATGCATTGCGAATCTGCGCGGGGCCTGCGAAGAGATTGCCCGAGATCACGGCCCTGTCCACAGCCTCTCCCAGCAAGATATGCTGCTTCCGTTCAAGAAACTCGCATCCCTGTACCAGCAGGCTGCCGGAGGATGCCTGGATTGCAGCGTGTTCTCCCTCTTTGCTCCACTGTACGAAGGTGCAATCGCTGAAGCCCACGGTACCGCTTCCGCCGACCTTCGCGATCTGCTGGCACGGCCCCCAGAATGCACTGTTGCTGATGCGAAGCACGCCGCGGTTGCTTGCGAGAACCTCGACCATCGTAGGGTCTTCCCCATGAAACGAGGTGAACTCCCCATTCACAATCAGAAGACCATACGGCGCACACTGCTCGACAAGAATAGCGCGGTTGCAATCATCCGCACCGATACCAACATAGTTGCCGTTGCATCCGCCCGCCGATGTCTCCACAAATTTGTAACCGATGTGGTATCCAAAGCAGAACGTGTTGAGCACGTACTCCCAGTCCGCACGGCCGAAGACAAATGCCTCCCCATTCTTCATCTGCCAATCGTAGGCTTTACCGTGCGAGTTCCACCACGGATTGAAGTGCACATTCTCGATCCGGCCAATATCGTAGATTGCATCGACCCAGATGCCGCGCCGCAGGGGCTGGCCCGTTATATTGCGAATGTTGTGGCGCTCATTCTGGCTCGCGTCGATACCGAGATATGGATTGAGTAATTCAACATCCTGCACGGCCGGATTTTTTCCACGCATCGCAATTGTCCACGGATACGCCGAAGGTATGCTCTCTGAATTCTGTTCCGGGTAAAAGATACAAAGGCCATTCACCGAGCTGTTGCTGTTTAGCGTGAGGAACGGTTTCCCATCCTCTTTCCCCCGCCCACTCACCACAAAGAGCGCGGTGCCGTCCTCACCAGGCTTCGTTTGTCCCTTGTCCCGTATACCCGTATGCGAGGGCACGCAAAGATAGGAGCCTTGAAGCGAGACACCCACCGGCACATCGAGCGTGCCGCGAAAAAGGTATCGTCCCGGAGGAGCATACACAGTGCCGCCACCTGCTTTATGTACAGAGTCAAGCGCTCGCTGAAACGCAGCCGTATCATCCGTACTCCCATCACCTCGAGCACCGAAGCTCACGACACTCTTCACCTCTGGAATCACGAGAGGGCTGCCTTTACTCTCCGATGTCTGCGCAATACCCGACATACCCAGGAGGTTCATCATTCCTCCAGTGCATCCAAGCGAAAGCAGTTTACGGCGTGACGTTATCCGCACCCTCGGATCGATCATCCTCAATTTCCTCCCGACGCCGAAACGTCAAGATCTCTTCCTGTCTGTGACATAGAGGGTGGGGCCTCCCCCGGAGCGCTGCCCCAGGTCTTGTTCGGTTTGTCTCCCATCTCGAGCACAAGGCTGCCTCCGTTCGCAATCGCCGCATGAGCGAACCAAGGCGTCTCAAGGCTCTTTCCATTCAACTGCGCGGACTGGATGTACTTGTTCCGCGCCGAGACATGATTCGCGATGATCGTAAACTCCTTGCCATTCGCCATTCGAATCGAACTTTTCTCAAAGATCGGACTGCCGATCTCATACACCGGACTCCCTGGACATACCGGATAAAATCCCATCGCGCTGAGCACTAACCACGACGAGGTCTCGCCGCCATCGTCGTCTCCCGGGATACCGGTTGGTCCATCTCCATACCAGACGTCCATCAGCATGCGCACGCGTTGCTGGGTCTTCCACGGCTGCCCGGAGAAGTCGTACAAATACGGAATATGAAAGCTGGGCTCGTTGCCCTGCGCATAAAGCCCAACCAGGCCAGTCGAGTCGGGAAACTGATCGAGATAGCTGTACTTCGATGTCCCATACTGCTCCACAAAGAGCTGGTCCAGCTTGGCGTTGAAGCCATCTCGCCCCCCCATCATCTGAACCAGACCGGCAACGTCATGCTGTACATGGAACGTATACAGCCAGGAGTTTACCTCGGTGAAATAATCCCTCCCGCCCTGTCCTCCACCGAGCTTCGGATCGAAGTGAGCCACCCATTGCCCATCCTCGCTCTTCGGAGCCATGAAGCCGATCTTCGGATCGAATACATTGCGATAATTGTGCGCTAGCTTTATGAAATAGGCATAATCGTCCTGCTTGCCGAGAGCCTTCGCGAATTGGGCCAAGCACCAGTCGTCATAGCTCGTCTCGAGCGTCACCGAAACCGCCTGCCTCCGCTCTCCCGTGACCTGCGGTACCGTCTCAACCTGCCCCGCAGCCAACGCTGGGAAAAAGCCCTTCTCGAAGTACACGCGGTCCAGGTTCGTTAGCGAACCACGCTTCCAGGGCAGCATCGTCGCCTGTGTCTCATTTTTCCGGATCGCCTGGTAAGCTTCTTCAACATCGAAGTTGCGGTAGCCTTTCATGTACGCATCGAGGATGTAGGCAGCCGCATGATGCCCGATCATTACCGACTGCTCACCGGCCGCCGAAGGAAACGAGGGCAGCCAGCCGCTTTGCTCATACATTCGCAGATAGGAGCGGATCATATCCTCCTGTTGCGGCGCTTCGAGCAATAGCTGCAAGGGATGAAGTGAGCGGTAGGTATCCCACAAGCCATCGTCCACATAAAAGTCATGCCCATTGCTCTCGTGGACCTTATGATCGTACCCGCTGAAATACCTGCCATCCTCCGTGATGTCCGTCATGCGGCCCAGAGATCGATACAACGCGGTATAAAAAATTGTGCGCTGCCGCTCGCTTCCACCATCGATATGTAACGCTTCAAACCTCTTGTTCCATAGTTCCCGCGTCTCCTGCTTTACCTGATCGAAGCTCCGCCCGGACAGGTCTCTCTTCAGATTCTTCTGCGCCTGCTCCGTGCTGATGTACGAGAGTCCAACACGGACCTCGATCTGATCTCCTCCCGCACCCGACTCCTCCGCCACAAAGCCGATGTGATTTCCAGTCTGGTTTCGACTCTGCGACAACGCATCCTTCTGCCATGTCTGGTAGTGGCGGAACGGCTTCGAAAACTCAGCGTAGAAGTACTCCCTTGTCTCGCCATCGTTCTCCGACAACTGGGCAACAGTCCCGCCCACCTTCTCACTTCCTTCAACCGCCAAGTCACCGACAACCCTCAGTTCCGATCCATCCTCCATACTCAAAACCAGGTGAGCGGTAGAGTCCGCCGGCAGTACGAACCGGTAATACGCTGCTGTCTGACTAGCCGTAAACTCCGCCTTGATGCCCCAGCTCTGCAGATCTGCCGCATAATAGTACGGCGTCGTTGTCTCGAAGTCATGGTCGAAGGTCGAGGCGTAATCCTTCGGTTGTGTGCTTACCTTGCCGGCGGAAATCATCAACATGGCCGGCCCTGCCGGAAACCCATAGATCCTGTCCGCTAGATACCGGTCCTTGATCTCCGGCGTCGTGACCGGCGCAAGACGCGCCATTCCATGAGGCGTCTGCACGTAAGGAACAGTCGCAGTCAGCAGTTGACCGATGCCGCCGATGTTGGGCGAAACATAGTCCACCGGCTCTATACGCTTCGCGGTAAACCCATCTTCAGATCTCCCTGGAAGAACCAGCAGAAATGTTGCACACACACACGATACCGTTCTGCACGTCGATATTTGTACTCGCATTAGCTCTCCATTCTTCTGTCTTTCGGATCGCACAATCCAATCGCGCATTACGGCTTCAATAAAAAACGTGTCGTCCGCTACATCTGTTTCACCAGCACCAGGCTCCATGCAGGCATGCTCAATCTAAAATGCAGTTGGCCATCTTTATCCGCCTGCAGCACTTCTTTCTTCGTATTCCAAGCCAACTTCCGAAGCTCTGCCGTCTGCTCCCGCGTCGGCGGCTCTGGACATCCCATTGCCTCCCAAGCCGTCACCGCATCACCATGCTGCCGATCTAGCACCTCCACCTCAAACGACGCCCCAGCGGGCAGGTGGTCCAGGTCCAACGTCAGCTCCCTCGCACTTCCACTCGCGTCGATCGCGTCCGCTGCGGCGAGCGCATTTGTAACCGGAATAGATACTTTCATCTCCGGAGGATAGTTGTACGCAATGATCGTCACACGACCGGTCCCTTTATCGCGAGAGATGATCCCGCCCGTCTCTCGCGCCAGAAGCTCGTCACCAAGCTCATTCATGAATCGGTATGCGTGGAAGGCCGGCTTCACGATCTCCTGATAGTTGATCAACCCGAAGCCTCCATGAAAAACAGTATCCCCCTTCCTGTTCTCCTCGAAGACATCCGTAAACGTCCAGTAGGAGAGCGAGTCGACCAGCCCGATGGACTCAAGATTTGTCTTCGCCACAAACGTCGCGGCCGCCAGCGAATCGTGCGAGTGATCAACTGGAGAAGGGCTCGAGTTCCACTCCGTCAGATGAATCTCGGCCTTGGGATACGGACCGGCCGCGATGACTCGCCGCATCGTGCGCAGATCATCGCGCGTCGCATCGATACTCCGCCGATAGCCCTTACCTTTCGGCGCTCCCGGCACATCGATCGCAAAGTCCTGCGGGTACGGATGCGTCGAGACGAAGTCCACCGGCAGATCGTTCTGGTGGCAATATGTGAGGAAGTCCTCGATCCAGACGGGCCGCCACGGAATCGTCATGGGGTCGAACGGTTTACCCGATGCCTCAGCCTTCTTGATCGCCTCTGGGTCCATGTTGAAGTTGCTCGTGGCTGGCCCTCCCACTCGAAGCTGCGAATCGACCTTCTTGATCGTTAGCACCGTGATTTTGTATAGCTCGAAATACTTTGCCTGCGAGCCACCGCGAAAGAAAGACTCATAGAGATTCGGCTCGTTCCACACCTCGAAGTACCATCGTCGCACCTCGTCGATTCCGTAACGCGCAACGCAATGCTCCACGAAAGTCTGCACCAGTTCCGCCCACTTGTTGTAGGCGGTCGGCGGACTCCCGTTCGGATGCCACCAGAACGTCGTGTTCTTCACCGTTGCGATCTCGCTCGGCGAAAACCCTAGCTCGACAAACGGCCGTATTCCCTTCCCCAGCATCCGGTCGTAGAGGTCGTCGATATACTCGAAGTTGTAAATCGGCTGCCCCGAATTATCTTCGCGATATACCCACATGTCGTCATGGAAGATGCCGTGAAACCGGATGTACTGAAAGCCATCGTACTTTCCCGCCGTCGCCAGTTCCTCCTGCCAAGTCGCCCGCAGTCCTTCATTCGCGCGTCCTGCACCGACGACCTTGCTCCAGAAATGCACGAGTGGAATACCCGTCCCCCTCGCATCCGCCGTCAGGTGGATCCCGGTTTCCGTCTCTCCAGAGGCACTTGCCCTCTGGCCGAAACAAGAACCGCACAGAAGCTGCACGATGGCGACAACAGCAATCACCGATAGAGTTAGGCGGATGTTGAATCGTTCGGCCTGCATGTCATTCAGTCTCCGTTGTTAGTTCCGAGATTGTCCTTAACCTGTCAAAGTAGCTGCGGAGCTGCAGGCGACACCTCCGCTCCAAACCCAAACGACTCGCGGGCCAAGCTACAGATTGTGCGCCGGCCCGCTGCTGGTGACCTGCTCAAATGCCGGGCTGACAGTAGGAGAAAAGTCCAAAAGTTCCACCCACGCGTCTCTGCCCTGACACGCCAACTCGTTGCCGTACACAATCCTCGGAAAACTCCCAGACCTCACTGCAATACCGATGTTGCTCATTCCGCCTCCTCCATCATTTGGCGAGCCCGCGATCCAATCTGTCATTCGGTAACCAATCTAGAGCGAAGTCCCGGCTCCCGCAACGTTAGCGCGGTTTTCTAACCTTTCATAATTCCGGGAAACCACGAGCTTTTCGGTCCTAACGGGACGCTAACGGTAGAGACCTGCTCCGGCCTCCCTTCAAAGCGGGGGAATGCATCCGACCTTCGCTTTCGAGACGCCGTAGCCTGCTCCTCTCCGGACCACATTCTATGTCCACGTCAGATCGCTCAACGAAACAAAATAGAATATAAATTGGCACACCGATTCTCACACCGTCTCTTAAAGAGGCAGTAGAGGGACTCCACTATTTGCGAAATTGTTGCTTAGAATTTTTGTATTTGCGGTCACAGGGAAGCAATTCAAGAATGCAGGCACCGACAGCCCGGGCAGCCATCCTGCCAACTCCTCGAGGCAAGCGGTCGCGTTGCGACAGGCATTAGCTGCGAAAGAGATTGAATCGAGATCTCAGTGTTTTCTTTTGATGATTAATCAATCATTGCCAAAGAGATTCTGGAAAGGGATTAATTTTGTTTGGGGCCGCGTTGACCGCTACCGCGACAGCACATGGCACGCGATCACCTCGGAATGCCCTGGAGAACCAGCCATAGTGCTCAACCGCAGCAACAACTGGAAGTTTGGGATCGGTGCCTTGCGTCGCAGACCGCACCGGCTCAGGACTGCCGACAGCGCGGTCGAGTCAGTCATCAGGTTATTGACTGCCTCCGTCCCTTCGGCGTTCGCCCCGGCGATCAGCAACACGTGACCGAGGTGGTCCGGATTGCGCAGGTAGCTTGCAACCGCAAACGACTGTCCGGTCGCAAACCCCATGGCGGTGGGCACATACGTCGAGGACTCCCCATTACGAGGACGTAGATTCTCGACGATCTCTTGACCGGAGCCCGGGTCGAAAACGAAGCGGAAATCCAAATGATCGCTGTAGAAGAGCGCCCAGGGATTGGACCTTGGACTTCCCAGCAGAATAAAGTTCTCATCTTTCAGCAGATCCGAAAACCGCAGAGTGCGCGCTGACTGGATTGTCAGCCGTCCCGCCTTTGCCTGATCCCTCCACTCCGCTATGTTCACCGCAATCCCGGTATCGACAGCCGCAGCCTGATCCCTCCGCAGGATTTCGGTGGAGAGATTCATTAGCTGAGGTGGCACCTTCTCTGGGACCGGGACATATCGCTGGTTCGCGTAGTCGGACAAAGTGACTGTTTGGCCCGTAATAGACTGAACCTCCGCTATATTCGGGTCGCTCGTAATCAATTTCGTGCTCAACTGGAAACCAAAGAGCGGCCCCCACAGAGAGTCCGTGCGCCCCGTCAGCCACACCGCGAAGATGCCGGAGACTACGAGACTCAGGCACCACAGAAGCACCTTCCACTGCGTCCAAAATCGTCGCGCCTTCGATAACCTCGGCGCCTTCTCATGATCCACAAGGACTGATGCCTCCTCATCCACTAGAGAAGGAGATGGAGCGAGAAAATCGATTGGCGCCTCTCTCGGAAGCTCGATCTCGCTTTCCTCCAGTACATCCGTCTTCACTGGAACATCCCGTGCGATCTCAGGTATGTAGGAACCCAGGGGAAGGCGGATGCGGAACTCAGACGCAGTGCCGTACCTCCCATAGTGTTGCAGCAAGCGCCGGCGAACATCGCTTGCGGTCACACGCACTATCGCGTCCTCACCCGTATCGTAGGTAGGAGATCTCCCAAAGAGTTCCACCCCGATCAGGCGCTCCTTTAGTTCATCGCAGTGACCGCTTACTGACCGATTGACGATATACCGCAGAAACTGCCCGCTGCGATGACTGCCTCGAAAAGCGTCCCCGCTGAGAACTTCCTCCAAATGTTGCTGGAACGCCCTCAGGTCACTCTCCGTCTCAAGGATCCTTGCGATCTCGGCGGAGCGTTCAGCGACTTGGGAAGCGGTGGACATGTATAGTCGCGCCATGGTATCAAAGCGGCGAGGAAACATGCAATTGCTTTGGACAAGGCCCAGGAGGAGGATAGCTTTGCCACCCCATGGAAGACATCGTTCGGATCATGACAGCGCTTTCATTTGGGGCTCCGCCGACAAAACTGTTCCCACTCACCTAATTCGTCGTGCGCAAAATTGAGGCGAAGCGCATGCCGCCGGTTGTGTTCGTAAGAATTCACGCGTCCATATTCGGCCTCAAACGACATTTACGCAACACCGAAGCGCCGGCCAGCTTACACGGAGCGTATCCTGAGATAGCGGCGAATGTCTGGCACCAATGAGACCAACACAGAAATCATGCCCAGGGAAGCCGTCCAACATTTCAGCCGACACCCAAAGGCGGCCAGGTATCAAATAACATTGCAAAGTAAAGCAAATCCCATGCCATCTCTCCCGCGAATCTTGCTCAGTGACGAAGCAGGCAACACCCGAGCCAAAGTAATTGGCATATACGCTATCTTGCTGGTGTTCAATCTGGCCGTGTGGCTCTGGGCGATCGTCGCCTTTCACCCGTACCCGTTACTTCTGGGCACCGCGCTCCTCGCCTACAGCCTTGGCCTTCGCCACGCAGTCGACGCAGACCACATCGCCGCGATCGACAACGTCACCCGCAAGCTGATGCACGAAGGCAAACGTCCCGTCGCAGTCGGCCTCATGTTCTCGCTCGGGCATTCTACGATAGTCGTGCTGGGATCCGCCGCCATCGCCGCTACAGCGCTCGCCTTCCATCACCGCATCGATGCTGCCAGAAATATCGGTGGCGTGATCGGCACGCTCGTCTCAGCCGTCTTTCTCTTCGCGATTGCGACCGTCAATCTGGTCGTTCTCCGCTCGGTCTGCGCCGCATTCGCGCGTGTCCGCCGCGGAGAGCCTTATGTAGAAGAGGACTTCGACCTCCTCCTCGGCAATCGAGGCCTGCTCGCCCGCCTCTTCCGCCCGATGTTCCGCATAATCACGCGCAGCTGGCACATGTATCCCCTGGGCATCTTGTTCGGCCTCGGCTTCGACACCGCCACCGAGATTGGCGTCCTCGGCATCTCGGCGGCAGAGGCGTCAAAAGGCCTGTCACTGTGGTCGATTCTCGTCTTCCCTGCCCTCTTCGCCGCTGGCATGTCGCTCATCGACACGACCGATTCCATCCTGATGCTGGGAGCATACGGCTGGGCCTTTGTTAAACCCATTCGCAAGCTCTACTACAACATCACTATCACCTTCGTGTCGGTGGTGGTCGCCCTTGCCGTCGGCGGAATAGAAGCGCTTGGGCTGATCGCCGAACAGCTCCATCTGAAGGGACGATTTTGGAATTATGTTGGCAGGCTGAACGACAACTTCGGCACGCTCGGCTACTTCATCATCGGACTTTTTGCCGTCAGCTGGATCATCTCCATTGCGGTCTACAAATGGCGAAGACTCGACCGCTTCGAAGTAAACGTCTGAGCCGGAGACCGAGTGCCTGCTCGCTCCGGCTACAACGGGCCCTCTCTTCGCTTTTTTCGTACACCATTTTCCACGGATCACAGGCTCAATAGGTTACAAGTGACGGTTTCGAATTCACTGACCAGGAGATCCGCCTATCGAGTCAAGATCCGCGATCATCCCAGGAGGAAGTTGAATCTTCGCCGCATGCAAATTCTCGCGAAGATGTTCGACGGAGTAAGTACGACGCGCTAGCCCACTCGCTGTGGCCTTGCGAGCGCCAAGCGAAGGACGGTCGACAACCTTGATACCGACGCCAAAGCTACGTTGATCGAACGAGTGAGCCATCAAAGACCAGGTTTACGGATAGACCAGGTTTACGCCGAAGCGTATTGGATTGCATGGTTAGCGAACGACGCGGCGACGGCACAGGGCCGACAGCCAAAGACCTCGTCCGCAATCGCTGGCATAGACCAGGGTTCGCGAATCTTCAGTCCAGACGGGCTCGGTATCATTGCATTCGGCGTGAGTTAGTCTCTCAGTCCGTCCGTTAGTCAGGTTGCGCAGCCAGAGGTTCCAGCTTCCACTTTGTAACTGGCTGTAAGCAAGCCAGTGACCGTCCGGAGAAACCGAAGGATACCTCGCAACGCCTATGTCAAGAGATTTGATACTGCCTCCTTGGTTCGTAATAAATAGAGAGGGGCGCCCAGAAACGTCCGCCGCAAATACTAAGGTGCCCTCAGGCAAAAATGACATCTCCATCACGTTGAACTCTGGCGGAGTGACGAGCCTATCTGAGTCGTCACTCTGGCCCAGCGCATGCAGCCAAATGCTGGCTCGACCGTGATCCTCCCGAAGGAACGCGAGCCATCGACCATCAGAAGAAGCTATCGGCGATTCAGCCTGCTGGATATCACTTCTCTCCACAAGCGTGGAGCGAACTGTAGATTCTCTCCCCGTATGCTCCACCCAGCGTTCAGCGTTTGCGGCGGTGATCGCAAGCTGATCTTCATCGCTCGCGTTACTGAACCCTGGGTCTTCCCCGCCCGCAATTGCTGAATGATAGCCATCCCTCAGGAACGCAATAAATGGAATCGTATCGGCTTGAACAGCTGGATGACTTGCCATCAATACCCCTGCGGGTTCGGCAATTCTCCATTTGTAATCGGCATATAGACCCTGTTGGTGACGGAGATTGGTAACAACGCTGACTATCAGGACTGCAAGCAAGGCAAAGGTCCACACCACTCGATCCCGCTTCGACTCGCCCTGTTGATACAGTTTCAGCAAAACCAGATAACTGAACACGACAAGCAGAATGAGCGTATATAGCCTCGGCACCCCAACCAATGCGGTCCAGCCTTCTCTCCCATCGCTTCTTCCACCTAACAATCCAGCCGCGACGTAAAGCGATAACAGAACCGCCGCCCAAAGATGCTTCCCTTCCTCCCGAAGGGAGCCCCAAAGGAGGGCGACTGGCAATATCAGCAAAGTGAACAGATACGACGCGGGCGACGTGGAGATCGCCAGACTGGCAAGTAAAACCGCCGCCCACTCTAGTCGGACGCGGCGCGAACCATACTCGCCGGGAACCGCCAGGAGGATCGCCGGCGCCACTACAGCCATCTGCAACAGAGGGTGAAGGATCGAAAACATCCACGGAACATTCACTGCGGGATGCGGATTCAGTTGTGGCTCATAGATGAAAAGCCGATGCAGGACCGATGGGAGAGATGCAGCCCGGAGGTCATAAGGGGCGAGAGCTTCGCCGCGAAATGTCGCCGGCAATACTTGTGCGAGATAGGTACGATTAAGCTCCCATCCAAAGAACAGGATAGATGCAGCAAAGCTGCATAAAGAAGCGACAGCACCCCCTGCCAACGCTCTCCAATCTCTCTTCCGAAGAAATAACAAGAGATAGATAACTGGAAAGACTTTCAAACCGGCTGCAAGCCCAACTATAAGTCCGGCGGTGAATCGCTTTTGATTAAGGTAGAGCCAGCACGCCAGCGTCAGTAGAAAGAGCAACAAAATATAGTATTGGCCGAGCTGGAAGTTAACACGCAATGGACGACTTAGCGCGGCGATAAGAAAGAGATCGAGCCATGAAAATGCTGTCAGAGACCGTAGGAGCGCAAGAGTGGCGAGTAACAGGCCGAAGTTAAGAATTAGCCAGCGATGCTTTGCTGCCAATGCAGGCATTGATGCAAATGGATAGACGACGATAGTTGAAAATGGCGTGATGGGCACCATGCCCACAATCCGTTGATCGATGTCACGGTGATCCTTCTGCCGTTGCAACCATATCCACTCATAGATACGCGTTGTATCGTAGTGTTCGCTCGTCAAACGGGCGGTCAGATAGTAGTTGGGAAAATCGGTACTTAATGTATGCCAAGCTTGCGGCGCGGTACGCAATCCCATCTGCACAAGCAATATCGCAACCAACAGCCACTCACAAGCGTTAAGCCACTTGCGCGGGAGTGAGATAAGTCCTACGTTAAAATAACTGGGGGAGTCGAGTGAAACCTGCATCGCCGACTTATATATGGTTGCCGGAGCTTTCATAATTCTGTCAGTGTTACAAGTAAATCTCGCGGCGAATATAGGTGTGTCATTAAATGATCTGAAGCGTGTCATTATATTGTCACTACCGCTCAGCTCAAGAGGTCTACTAGACTCGATGTCGTTCCTCGCGTTGCAGGAGCCGAACAGTGAGGACAGCGGCGGGAACTAGAAAGATCAGCGACCCAATCACCCACATGACAACTGCGCCCGCTCTCTGGTCGGAAAGTGGAGAAATGTCGAAGGGGTTCGATTCTCGCAGATAGTAGGGATAGACTGGCCGGTCGCAGAAGGCGAGAAACGCGGAGAGCGCCGTGTTCACGATGTCAGCCATGACCAGATAAATCAGCAGGAGCCATCCGGCGTAGCCTTCGCGTGTGGGCCACGGACGGACCAGCGGCCACCAGAACAAAATCGACGTCCCGAGAAAACATAGGTGCTCAACCTCATGCCAGTGCTCGTGCTCGAGGGCGAAGTTGTAGGCGGCAGGCACATGCCAACCAAGAAACGCTAGATTCATTGCGAGCCATGCCACCAGCGGTGTAGTCAAGATGTGTCCCAGATGCCGAAGCATCTTGATGCGAATCAAAGGTCCGAGGAGGTGAACCGTTACTCCGCGGGGCAACCCACGCAACAGCGGAACCACGGGGTAGCCCAAAAGAAGAAGAGGCGGAGCAAAGGACATGAGCAAAAGATGCTCCACCATATGCGCACTCAGTAGTACATCGGCAAAACCATCAAGCGGCGAAGCAATCGCAATCCAGATGATGACGAGCCCAAGCAAGAAAGACCCCAACCGCCACAGTGGAAATTGACTCGGCCGCGTCTTGCGGATGCCAAACCAGCCTCGTGTGTAGATGACGCCAAGAATAATTAAGGTTCCGGTCAGGACGATCGGCGGCGACCACTCGGCGAAGAGGTCTCGATACGCGGGAGGCATGGAATCAGAATAACGGCAGAGTTAGTGCTCTCTGGGTTGCGCTGCAGGCATCTCGCTCGAAAGGGCTAGGCGTCTCGATGCATCGATCGCAGGCGAAAGGTCATTGCCTCGCAGGGTAGTAAGGAAGCGCACCAGCGCAGTCGTCTCCGATGGGTTTAGTGCGTTCCCATAAGCCGGCATATTGCCGCCTCCCTGCAGCACCTGGCGGATCATCTGATCCTCCGTCATGCGAGCCGCAATCGCATCCAGCGCCGGCCCGCGAAGCCCTCCAGCCCCGCCAATGGAATGGCAGTTCCGGCACTGCTTGTTTTGCAGGACGATCGCTCCTTGCCTCTCGAGAGGTGTGCGGTTATGCAGGTACGCAGCAGGAACCGGATCCCTCGTCCATGCATCCATGATCGGGCTCCACGGCGTATACGTGCCCAGCCGCGTGAAGACGCCAAGCGTGACGGCGATGACAGCAAGCATCAGGACCGCAACCGGACGACGCGACCAATGCTTCTCTCCCTCGCCCGCAACAAGAGGAAGAAGCAGCATCGCACCGATGCCAAGAATCGGAGCGATGAAGAGAACCGGCGTCTCCAGGTTCGGCGGAAGGTAGGCGAGCACAGCGTAGATCCAGAGAAACGCGAAGTCGGGTTTTGGCGCAGTCTGGATGATCGTCGGATCCGGTTGCCCCGTAGGACCGAAGGGGCCGAAGAGAAGAGCGCATGCAATAACCGACAGCATGATCGCCGCCGCGAAGATCGCGTCCTTCCACGCAGCGTCCGGGACAAAAGGAACACCGGTCTTCTTCGTGAGTTCGTGATACTCGCGAACATACGTGCTCTTCCGCACAATCCGTCCCGGCATCGGCCAGTCGTTGATGCCGAGCCGCAGCACCATCCAGAGATGCAGTCCGACCATCCCCAGCAATATCCCCGGTATGACGAACACATGCAATGCAAAAAAACGAGTGAGCGTTGGCCCAGCGATGATCGGGCCACCCAGCATCATGTCTACCAGCCACCCGCCAATCAGCGGCACGCGGCTGACAATGGATGCTCCAATGCCAAGCCCCCAGTAAGCATCCTGATCGAATCGCAGCACCTGTCCGGTGAACGCCATACCGAGCGTCATGAGAAGCAGAAAGACGCCGATAATCCAGGTCAGCTCCCGCGGAAATTTATAAGCTCCAAAAATAAAGACCTGTGCCATGTGAATCAGCACGACGGCGACCATAAAATCGGAACCCCAGCCATGCATGGCACGCAGGAACCACCCAAGCTTCACGTTGTGGTCGAGGAATTGAAGGCTGCTCCAAGCGTGACTCGCCGAAGGTGCATAAACCAGCGCAAGAAGGATCCCCGTCACTACCTGCAGCCCGAGAAGCACCGTCGCCGCACTCCCGAAGACGTACCACCAGCTAGAGGTATTTTCAGGGACCTCATGCTCAGCCATCTCGATGATGGGCTTCCCCAGACCCAGCCGCTGCTCAAACCAGCCGTATAACTCCAAGCCTATTTGTTTTAGCCCTGGCATGATCCACACCTCGGTTTCGGTTGCTCTAACGCGGAAAGCCGTTCCGCAGAACCAGCTCCTACAATCTGCGTCAGCGGAGGTCCAACGCTCGCCTCATTAGCCAGCGTCGGCATCTTGCCTGCGCTGATCATCAGCGTGTCTCCGGTCACCTTGTGTTTGTACTCAAATAACCCACGCTCTGGTGGCCCGGAGGCGCGCGTCCCGTCAGCGTAGTAAGCGCCGCCATGGCAGGGGCACAGAAACAGCTTGGACTGCGCAAACCAACGCACCGGACAACCCAGATGCGCACAGTTGATCGCGAACACCTGAAACGTCGTGCCCGATACGCGCCGAACCCAGCACGGAACATCCCCCGTCGGACCATCCCACGAGGTCGTCACTGGATTGCGATAGTTCACCAGCCGTGTCTCGCCCTCAGGAAAATCACTCAGCGGCCCAAGCGTGATCCAAGAGTTATAGCTGGAACCCTTCTTGATAGCGGGCCCCAGAAGATAGCCGATGATCGGTACCGCCAGCACGGCTCCAACCGCGCCGTTAGCCAGCAGAGACAACTTGAATAGAAAAGCTCGCCGCGAGTGTTTAGCGGCACGCACACTATCAGGTTCGGTTCTTGCGGACTGTTCGCTCTGCGGATTTTGTTCCATCGTGTCCATCGCGTCTGCTCCTGCGATCTCTTGGCTTTGTGAATCAAAAATAACTCATGGCCGAGTAGGATACGGCTGCCCCGGATCGGCAGTACGTTTCGATGCCAGCCACGCAACAATGTCGGTAATCTGCTGGTCAGTCAGTGGCTGCGCGCCATCGGAGCGCCAATCCGGCATACCCTCATCCGGTCGCCCGGCAATCGTAATGCTGCGCAGCCCCTGATCGCTGATCAGCGCAAGATAGGACCCATCGACGATCGAGCCAACCTTGCCGCTCTTCGCATCGCCGGCAGATCCTTCACCGGCAACTCCATGGCATCTCGCACAGAACGTGCCGAAGGCCTGCTGGCCCCGAGCGGCATCGCCTCGCAGCGCGGCCCTGTATTGCGGCATACTCAGCCCCGCAATAAGGTCCGGCCTGCTCCACTGTTGCACCATGCCATGCGCCAGCACATTGATCTGCTGATCGGTCAACATTCCCCCGGCGCTCTTCGCAAAAGGAGGCATCAATTTGCCAGGCACTCCCTTTGCAGTAATCTCACGCAGAGTCTCTTCTCCGGCAACCGTGAGATACACCGGATTCGCCAGCGAAATCGCCGCTCCATTCCCGCCATTCTGTCCATGGCATGCCGCGCAGTTCGCCTTATAAAGAGTAGAAAAATCGAGCACATCGTCGGGCCGCGCCACCTCGGGCCCAGGCCCAGGCCGTCCCGGAATGCGACTGCAGCCCATCACCGCAAATGCTGCCGCCAGAGCCAGAGCGTGGAACGAGACGAAAGGTGCCAGTGCCAATCTCATGGAGCCTTATCCTTGTCTTCCAGGATCTGAACTCCCGCCCGAACAGTGAATGGCAACGACCGAAACTGTGGCGTCCGCACCTTTACTTGAAGATTGACCACAAATCCTGCAACTAAACCGAACGCAATCTGCGAGACGATAAACCACCACCAGTCGATCCGCTGATCCAGAATCGGGCTGATGATTCCCAGCGCCGAACGGAGGATGCCAGTCCACAAAAACGGCGCGATAAAGCCAAAGGTTAGAATCGGTCTCTTCGGATACATTGGCAGCATCGCGCCGTAGAGCAGTCCGATCAACACCGAAGTGAGCCCATGGATCGCCAAAGCAGCCAGTAAACCCCTCAGATGGAACTGCGCCAGAAACGCATTGCTCTCGCCTGCCCAGCTGACAAAACCGCCCGCCGCCAGCAGATTCGCCGCATACCACACGCTGCGATAGCGGATAAGACCATACAGTGCCGCTGGCACAATCATCGCTATGCCGCCTGCAATGCCTCCTCTCACTCCCGACATCACGCTGAACGTCTCGAGTGGCAGCAGCTTGCGATGACGCTCATCGAGCGGCAAGTGCGCGAGCGTCTCGCGTGTGCTCTTGATCTCGAGGACATCCGCATGCACGTCGGCATACACGTGATGTTCCTGCGGCAGCACCTCAAAAAACCACCCCGCAATTGCCGGAATCGCCATCACCAACCCCAGCAGGCTGATCGCCCAGTGGGTCACCATCCCGGCGAGCATCAGTGAGATCCCCAGGGCCAACACCATCGGCCACGCCGTCGGCGCAGGGAGTTGGACAGTGCCTGTCGGCGCTGCGTGATCGTCCATCGGTCCCTGGTCGTGCGTAGCGCTGCGGTCGTGTGTGGCGCTGCCCTCCTGCATCGGATTCCCTCCCTTCTCAAAACCTTCAAGTCTCGAGTCCTATCTTCCCAGAACATAGACAACCAGAAACACAACGACCCACACCCCATCGACAAAGTGCCAGTAAAGCGACAACACCTCCAGCCGCTCCGCATGGGCCTGCTTCACGCGTCCGCTCAGCAACAGCGCAAGCGCGATCGTCAGCATGATTAGCCCGATCACAACGTGAGTCGCGTGCAGTCCGACCAGCGAGTAAAACGTCGTGCCAAAAAGATTCGTGCGAATCGTCAACCCGACATCATGAATCAGGTGATACCACTCCCGCGCCGTCCCCATCAGGAAGACCGCTCCCAGCAGGACCGTCCCTGCCAGACCGAGCGTGCAACCGCGACTGTTGTTTTTGCGCAGTGCGCCTACCGCAAAATGAATCGTGAAGCTGCTCGAAAGCAGACAGATGGTGCCGAGAATCGGCAGCTCCAGCACCTGCGCCGGCATCGGTCCACTCAGGCTCTTGCCGATGTAGTAGATGTACGCGACGACAAAGATCAGAAAGATCGCGGACTCCGCTATGATCAGGCACGCCATCCCGACAACGCCGCGATGCGGCAGCACCCACGGCGGCTCAACCTGCGCGCTGATAGGAATCGTACTGGTCGTCTGCGTCATTCGTAGTACTCGTCCTGATCTTCCGGATGTTTAAGGTCCCAGAGAGGTCGGCGGCTGTTGACGGTTGGCTCCACGGCAAAGTTATAGGCCGGAGGCGGCGACGGCGTCGCCCACTCCAGCGTCCATGCATCCCACGGATCATGTCCGGCGATCTCGCCGTGATAGTACGACCGCACCAGGTTGTAGACAAAGATCAGAGTGCCCGCCGTCTGAAACAGCGCCCCAATCCCAACGATCAGGTTCCACCCCTCCCACCCACGCCCTGCCTCATACGTATAAATCCTTCGCGGCATGCCCAGCAGCCCTGGAACATGCATGAAGTCGAAGGTCAGATGGAATCCAATGATGAAGAGCCAGAAGTGCCACTTGCCCAGCGTCTCACTCATCATCCGGCCCGTCACCTTCGGATACCAGTAGTAGAAGGCCCCAAAAAGCGCAGTGACAATCGCACCTACCAGAACATAGTGGAAGTGAGCTATTACAAAGTACGAGCCGCTCAACTGCCAGTTGAACGGCGCCGCCGAAAGCATGATACCCGTCAGTCCCGCGACGAGGAACTGAAACAGAAACGCGATGCAGAACATCATCGGGACTTTGAAGATGATCTTTCCTCCCCACAGCGTCGCCAGCCAATTAAAAATCTTGATCCCCGTCGGCACTGCGATCACCATCGTCGAAAAGACAAAGAAGGTATTCCCTGCCGGCCCCATCCCGACCGTGAACATATGATGTGCCCATACACTCAAGCTGATAAAGCCGATGCTGACCGATGCCGCCACCATCGCCGGATACCCGAAGATGGCTTTACGCGAGAAGACCGGAAGAATCTCGCTGACAAAGCCGAACGCGGGCAGCACAAGAATGTAGACCTCGGGATGGCCGAATATCCAGAAGAAGTGCATCCACAACACAGCCGAGCCGCCGGCCTGGGTATCGAAGAAATGCGCGCCCAGGTAGCGGTCGATTATCAGCATGATCTGCGCCGCCGTCAGCGGACTCACCGCGACGAACACCAGAAAGCTCGTCACCACCATCAGCCAGACGAACAGCGGCATGCGCGTCAACTTCATTCCCTTGCAGCGCATGCAGATTGTTGTGGTCATAATGTTCAAGGCCGTGCCCGTGGTTCCAACGCCGCTCAACAGAATCGACAGCGTCCAATAGTCCGTGCTATGACCCGGCGAGAAGACCCTCGCAGTCAACGGAGCATAAGCGAACCAACCCACATCTGGCGCGGAACCCATACCATAAAGCCCATCGCCCCCAAGGTAGCTGAAGTACAGCAACAGGCCGCCAAACGCCGAGATCCAGAAGCTGAACGCATTCAGCCGCGGAAACGCCATGTCCCGCGCCCCGATCATCAGCGGAACAAGGTAGTTGCCGAAGCCAAACAGGATCGGCATACCCATGAAAAACACCATCGTCGTGCCATGCATCGTGAACAAACGGTTGAAGACCTGCGGAGAGACAAAATGATTGTTGGGAACCGCAAGCTGAATCCGCATCAGCACCGCTTCGAAGCCGCCAATAATAAGAAAGAGGAGTGCGTACGCGATATACATCAGGCCGATCCTCTTGTGATCGACCGTCGACACCCACTCATACACGACAGCGAGCGGTGGCCGCCGCTTCATCTCCAGCGTCTGATCGATGGCTTCGAGTACAGGAGTTCCATTCGCCATGCTGCGCTTCTTCCCCTAGAGAATTAGTGAACTTCAGAGCACCAGTGAATCGGAAAAACCTCAATGAAGTGTCGCGAGATAAGCCGTAATAACGTCCAGATCGTGATCGTTCAAATGCATCGATGGCATCAACGCGCCGGGCTTCATCGAGCCCGGATAGGCGATCCACTGCCTCAGATTCTCCGGTGTGTTTTGAACCGGTCCGGAAGCGATCGTATCCCGGCTAGCAAGATGAGTCAGGTCCGGCCCAAAACGTCCCGTCGCCACTGTTCCTGCAACCGTATGGCAGTTGACGCAGGCGTTATGCATAAAAACAGTCTGCCCCTCCGCCGCTGCAGGGTTTGCCGAAAAATTCTGCTCCGCCGGCTTCTGCTGCTGCTTGATCCACGCGGCGAAGTCTTCCGGCGTCTGGGCGTAGACACGCAGCAGCATCTTGGCGTGCTGCGTTCCACAGTACTGCGCACACTGACCGAGATAAAGCCCGGGCGCCTGCGGGTCGATCCACATCGTATTCAGCCGGTTCGGAATCAAATCCGTCTTGCCCGCAAGGCGGGGGACCCAGAAGCTATGGTCAGTATCAGCCGACGACAACGCAAGATATGTCGGCGTGGGCCTGGCCGGATCGCTCACAGGAACGTGCAGCTCATTCGCGGTGACGACCCCAAGCTTGGGATACCGATACTCCCACCAGAACTGATGACCGATCACCGTCACGTCAAGCGAACTCGAGGGCTTCGGAGCGGCCTCCGTCTCCAGAATCACTCGTGTAGTCGAAAGAAACAGCATCACCACGATCAGGATCGGTATCACCGTCCACGAAAGCTCGATCTGGTTGCTGCCGTAGATCTGGGCCGGCTCTCTTTCAGAATCCGTAGGCCGTTGCCGGAAGCGAATCACAACATAGAGCAGCAGAGCCACGACCACAAGAAAGATGCCCAGCGTGACGGAAAGCACCAGCGTCGAAAGTTCGAACGTCGAATGGGCAGGGGTCCCAGCCGGATCGAAGATATTCGTGGGAGACAATGCAGACCCGCTGCCCGCAAGGCGGGACGAGGTGTGCGCTACCGCAAGCAAAGTAAGGTCTGAAATACGGTCACCTCAGTGAGGTCAACGATTGCAGGTCAGAATTGCCAAAATCTTATCGCAAAATAACGTCCGTCGCTTCTATGATGCCAGCGCAACATAATCGGCTACATCAAAAGTAATGCAATAAGGGGAGTGCGCCGCAGGCTAGCGGAACGAACACGGAACGACAGTCTGACGCTGTTCCCCCAGCCCTTCAACCCCAAGCCGAATGACATTGCCCGGTCGCAGATAGACCGGCGGCTTCTGCCCCAGGCCGACCCCGGGAGGCGTCCCTGTTGAGATGATATCCCCAGGTTGCAGGCTCATGAACTTGCTAAGGTAACTGACCAGATGAGCCACGCCGAAGACCATCGTCGCAGTCGAGCCATTCTGATATCTGTGGCCATCCACCTCCAACCAGAGCCCGAGCGCCTGCGGATCGGGCACCTCCTCCGCCGTGACCAGCCACGGTCCAATCGGCCCGAAGGTATCAGCACTCTTGCCCTTCACCCACTGGCCGGTCCCTTCCAGTTGAAAGGCGCGCTCCGAGACATCGTTCACCACGCAATAGCCGGCAACGTGCGAGAGAGCCTCTTGCTCCGTCACATACCGCGCCTCCTTGCCAATAACGACCCCGAGTTCCACCTCCCAGTCCGTCTTCTCGCTTCCGCGCGGGATGATCACGTCGTCATACGGACCGCAGACGGCAGAGGTCGCCTTCATAAAGACCACCGGCTCTGCGGGAACCGCCATCCCCGACTCAGCCGCATGGTCGGAGTAGTTCAAACCGATACAGATAAACTTGCCCACGCTACCCACGCACGCTCCAATGCGCGGTGTGCCCGCAACCACCGGCAGGTCGTTCGGGTTGATCTTCCGCAGCTTCTCGAGCGATGCGGGCAGCAAGGTGGCTCCCGCGATATCGTTGACCACACCGGACAGATCGCGAAGCGCTCCATCCACATCAACGATCGCCGGCCGCTCTTCCCCGCGGTTTCCAACACGAAGCAATTTCATTCTGCGCCCTCTTCTCCGAAAAATCGATATCCTCTATTTTGGCACGGTCTCATCAATGACCTGATCCCGCCGTTAGCTGACGTAGGCTATGCTGGTAACGCACACTTACCGTGATCCATGGCCGATAAAAAAGCGAAACCCACGAACGTTAAGGGCAAGACACCGGGGCGCCCGGAGCGTATGGATATCCGCACCATCGCCCGCGCCGCCAATGTTTCCATCGCGACCGTCTCCCGCACCATGAACCACGTCCCGACGGTCAATCCCAAGATAGCCAAGCGCGTGTGGGAGGTGATCGACGAACTCGACTACTTTCCCAACACCCAGGCCCGCGCCCTGGTCTCCGGTCGCAGCCGCCTCTTCGGCCTCATCGTCTCCGAGATCACCAACCCGTTCTTCCCCGAGCTGATTCAGGGCTTCGAAGATATTGCCGTCGAGCATGGCTACGAGATCCTCGTCAGTTCCACCAACTACGACCCCAAGCGAATGTCCCACTGCATCCGCCGCATGTTGGAGCGCAAGGTCGAAGGTGTCGCCGTCATGACCTTCGGAATCGAAGAACCCCTGCTCGATCAACTTGCCAAACGCAAGGTGCCCCTGGTCTTCATCGACGTCGGTCCGAAGCGCCCGGGCATCAGTATCCTCAAGGTGGACTATCACCACGGCATACGCCAAGGCGTCCAGCATCTGGCCGCATTGGGGCACAGAGACATCGCCTTCATCACCGGCCCCATGACCCTCCACTCCGCGCAATCGCGCCAGGTAGCTTTTTCCACCTCGCTCAAAGAGTGCGGCATCACTCCCGACCCGGCATGGATTGTCGAAGGCGACCACACCATGGAAGGCGGAATCGCCTCCATGGAGCGCCTGCTCGCCGCGAAGAAGATGCCCACCGCCGTCATGTGTTCAAACGATATGACCGCCATCGGAGTCCTTCACAAGCTCTACCGCGCCGGACTCCGCGTACCCGACGATCTCTCCGTCATCGGCTTCGACGACATCCACATCACCGAGGTAACGATTCCCCCGCTGACTACGGTTCAAATGTCACGTTTCGAACTGGCGCGTGCAGCCGTGACCGCTCTTCGCGCCCACGTAGAGCAGCCAGAGGGCTCGAAGCGCGAATACAACATTCAAACCAAGCTGATCGTGCGAGAATCGACCGGCTTCCCCCGCGGCTCCATGACCCACCTTCGGAAGCCCAAAAACAAATCCGCAACCAAGCAATAAGCGTCGTTTCGCAAACCCATCGAACTGTCGTCATTTCGACCGGACCCTGAGCGAAGTCGAAGGGGGAGTGGAGAAATCTGCTGTTTGTCCTCGCCTCCCGCCAAGCCAACAACTCCCGCTACAATCGCCTCCAGAGGGACACATGTCGAACTCGCGTCGAGAATTCCTTACCCAAAGCACGCTCACCTTACTAGGAGCCGCCGCCGCAGCAGCATCCACCACCAGCCTCGCCCAGAACCCAGCCACACCAACCACCCCAGGCGCACCGCCGGCCTTCGGCACCTCACCCGCCGTAGGCCCAGAAGTGACCCCCGCCACCTTCGCCGAAGCCGAAAAGCTAGTCCAGTTCCCTCTCACCGAAAAAGATCGCGCGCAAGCCGCCGGCAACTGGCGCTCCGCCATGGCCCCTCTCTACGAGCGACGCACAGGCCCCCGCAAAATCGTTATCCCCGACACCGCCGCACCCTGGTCACGCTGGGATTGCGCCCTGCCCGGCACAAACCCTGGCCCGCAAAAAAATCAATTCGTCCGAACCAAATTCGACGCCCCGCTTCCTACCACCGACGAAGCCATAGCCTTCGCCCCCGTCCATCATCTCTCCCGCTGGATAGAAACCCACAAACTCACCAGCACCCGTCTCACCAACATCTACCTGAAGCGCATCGAGCAACTGAATCCCAAAATCAACTGCATCATCACCCTCACTCGCGAGCACGCCTTCGCACAAGCAAAGCAAGCCGACACCGAAATCGCCGCCGGCCACTACCGCGGCCCCCTCCACGGCATCCCTTGGGGCGCGAAAGACCTCCTCGACACCGCCAACATCCCCACCACCTACGGCGCCGAACCCTTCCAGCACCGCATCCCCGCCGCCGACGCCACCGTCACCGCCCGCCTCAACGCCGCTGGCGCTGTCCTCATCGCAAAATTAAGTCTCGGAGCCCTCGCCCTCAACGACATCTGGTTCGGCGGCCAAACCATGAACCCATGGCTCCTCGAAGAAGGCTCCTCCGGCAGCAGCGCAGGTCCCGGATCAGCCACCGCCGCCGGCCTCGTCGCCTTCGCCATCGGCAGCGAAACCGGAGGCAGCATCGTCTCCCCCTCCATGCGTTGTGGCGTCACCGGCCTTCGCCCCACCTACGGCCGCGTACCCCGCACCGGAGCTATGACCCTCTGCTGGTCCCTCGACAAACTCGGCCCCATGGCCCGCAGCGTCGAAGACACCATGCTCGTCCTCAACGCCATCACCGGGCCGGACGATCACGATCTCTCCTCCGTCCCCAGCAAACTAGACTTCGACGCCGCAGCTCCGATCACCGGCCTTAAAGTCGGCTACTTCCCCGCCTGGATGAAAGAAGCTCCCGCCACCGACGTCGACCGCGCCGCCCTCGCCGCCATCCCCAAACTCGGCATGACCCCCGTCGAAGTCTCCCTCCCCGACTGGCCCTACGACAACCTCGACCTCATCCTCTTCGCCGAAGCCGCCGCTGCCTTCGAAGAGATCACCCTCAACCACGCCGTCGACACCCTCAAAGCGCAAGTCCCCGACGCCTGGCCCAACACCTTCCGCCAGTCCCGCTTCCTCTCCGCCGTCGACTTCGTCCAGGCCGACCGCCTCCGCCGCATGGTCGCCCTCGAGATGGCCCGCATCATGAACGAAGTCGACCTCCTGCTGGTCCCATCATTACGCGACGAGATGCTCACCATCACCAACTTCACCGGCCACCCTTCTCTAACCCTCCGCGCCGGCTTCGTCGAAGTCTCAGAAGCCCGCAGCGACTGGGCTCCCGATCCCGCGAAGCCCCTGCCGAAATTCTCACCACCCCGCCGCGTCCCTCATGGCGTCACCCTCATCGGCCGTCTCTTCGACGAAGGCACCATCGCCCGCGCCGGTCTAGCCCTCGAACGCCACTTCAACGTCGCGCAGGAAAACCCACCTGGCTTTTAGCTGTGACCTCGGCGCAATCCTGGAGCCAATCTATGGACATTCGCATAGAGACGGCCGCCGATTTTGCCGGCATACGCTGTGTCGAGGAAGACGCCTTCCCGACCCGGTCGGAGGCTGATCTCATCGATCGGCTCCGAACAGATGGCGACGCGGTATTTTCGCTCGTGGCCGTCCAGGAGGATGAGATCGTAGGACATGTCGTGCTTTCAAGGATGCGGACACCACCGGAGACACTTGGCCTGGGTCCGGTTGCGGTGTTGACGCCGCACCGGCGAAACGGCATCGCCGCAAGCCTCATTTGTGAAGGCCTGAGACGCGCCGCAGAGAAAGGATGGAAGGGCGTATTCGTCCTCGGAGACCCTGCCTACTATTGCCGGTTCGGATTTGACGCTACCCTGGCTGCGGGGTTTACATCACCGTATTCAGGACCGCACCTGCTTGCCCTCGCACTCCAAAGTGACGGGCTCCCGATACAGAAAGGGAGCTTGGAGTACCCCGCAGCATTTGCGACCTTGGAGTGAACCGCGATCACCCGTAGCCGGAGCAAACCCACCCGGCTTCTAGCCCGCCCTACTGCATCTGCACCTCGCCAATCCAGCTCGCAAACGGCGGCAGCGTAATCGAAGTCGAAGTCGCCCCCATCAGCGACGGCTCATTCGTCATCAGTGTCTTGACCGCCGTTTGCTGGATCCCAGCCTCCTTCAGGTTAAGCGCGATCTTCTGCGGCTGCCCCGTCATATTCAGCGCCACCACGATGTTGTGGTGGCCCGCCGGAGCCGTCCGCACGTACGACAACACGCTCGGGTTCGAAGTATCCAGCATCACCATCCCTCCATCCCGCACCGCGTCCCGCTTCCTCCGCATCTCAATCAGCTGCTTATGCCAGTTCAGCAGCGAGTTCGGGTCCGCCAGCTCCGTCTGCACATTCACCGTCTTGTAGTTCGAAGCAACCGGAAGCCACGTCGTCGCACTCGTGCTGAACCCGGCCTGCGGGGCCGAAGCGTCCCACTGCATCGGGGTCCGTTCCCCGTCACGCCCCTTCTCCTTCGGCCATCCCGTCCTGCCGATCGGGTCCTTCACATCCTCCACTCGCGACGGAGTCGACGTCACCATCCCCAACTCCTCCCCGTAGTACATCAGCGCGGTAGCGCGCGTCGTAAGCAGCATCGCCGCCAGCAACTTCGCAATCGCCACATTATGGACGCCGTCCCCATACCGCTCCCAGCTCCGAATATTGTCGTGATTGTCAAACACCAGCAGAGGCTGCGACCCATGCACCTGCGTCTCCACCTCCGAAATCCGCGCCCGAAACACATTCGCATCCAGCTTGTTCGAGAACCCGACGATCATGTCCATCGGCAACTGCAGCTCGTCCTTCTTCGCCCCGCCGTACCACTTGTCCAGCTCGGCCGTATTCGGCAGATACGTCTCCCCAATCAGCACGCGGTCCCCCGGATACTTCGCCACCATCGCGCGCATCCGCCGAATCACACCATGCACCTCCGGCAGATTATCCGTATAGATATGGTTCAAATTCGGATCGCCCTGCGCATTCGTGCCGCCCAGCACCGGCTCATCGCGCAACTGCGGATCTTCAAACAGAGTCGGAATCGCATCCAGCCGATACCCCGCCACCCCGCGATTCAGCCAGAACTGCATCGACCCGAACATCGCCTTCTCCACCGCAGGATTGCTCCAGTTCAAATCCGGCTGCTGCTTATAAAACTTGTGATAGTAAAAAGACTTGGTCTGCGGCATATACTCCCACGCCGACCCGCCAAACAAACTCTCCCAGTTATTCGGCGGCACAGACTTGCCATTCGGCCCCGGCTTGCCGTCATTCCAGACATACCAGTCTCGCTTCGCATTCGTCCGCGAACTAGCCGACTCAATAAACCACTTGTGCTTGTCCGAAGTATGGTTCAACACCATATCCAGAATCACGCGAATGTTCCGCTTCTTCGCCTCCTCCACCAGCCGGTCAAAATCCTTCAGCGTCCCATACTGCGGGTCAACATTCTCGTAGTCCGAAATGTCATAACCAAAGTCCACCTGCGGCGACGGATACATCGGCGAGATCCAGATCGCATCCACACCCAGCGCCTGCAGATAATCCAGCCGCTGCGTTATCCCATTCAAATCCCCGATCCCATCGCCATTCGAATCCTGAAAGCTCCGCGGATAGATCTCATAGATCACCGCATGCTTCCACCACGTGTTATCGATCGCCGGAGCCGAGCCGGACGCAACAACTGTTGTCTGCGCGGCAAGCCCAGTCGCCGCCAGTGAGACAGCGAGCGCGAACGTACGAAAAATCTTGAAATTCATGGTCATGGTCCTTTTCCGTGCAGCCAGCACTATATCAATCATTCACTACAAGCCGCCGAGTCGCCAACGAACCCTGCCCCGACCGACACTTTTCTCTCGATCAACCACCATGTTCTTCCCTTGAAACATTCTCCCAAATGAACTACCGTGGCTGCGTCGCTATAATTTCACCGTCCATGAATCCAACCATCCGCACCCTCCTCCCCAGCGTCCTCGCCCTCGCAACTCTTCCCGCCTTCGGACAATCGGCCCAATCCCGTCCAATCAGCAGCAACCCCACCTCACACCGGTCCCCTAACCCTCGCAGGCCTCGCCACCGCGATCCTCGACGGTCCAGTCATCGAGAGAGGTGTCTCCACCAAGCAGGAGTAATCCACACCATGGCTCCCTTTTCCTCAAGATTTCCACAGGCGCTCCTCTTTGCCGCGGTTTTGTTCGCAACCGTTCCAACATATCTGGTTGCCCAATCTCCAATAGAATCTCTCAAGTTTAGCTTCAAGAATCCCCCAGCCGAAGCGAAGCCCATGGTCCGCTGGTGGTGGTTCGGCTCGGCTGTGGAAAAACCCGAGATCCTCCGCGAACTCCAGCAAATGAAGACCGACGGCATCGGCGGAGCAGAACTCGCCTTCGTCTACCCCGAAGTCCTCAACGACCCCGCCAAAAACCTGAAGAACCTCCCCTTCCTCTCCCCCGGGATGCTCGACGCCGTCCACTACGCCCAGGCCGAAGGCCGCAAGCTCGGTCTCCGCATCGACGTCACTCTCTGCAGCGGCTGGCCCTACGGCGGCCCCGCCACCACCCTCGCCGAGGCCGCCGGCCGCCTCCGCACCGCCGAAGTCTCCATCCCCGCCAACGTCACCTCCGTCGCCGCCCCCGCTCTCGCCGAAGGCGAAGCCTTCATCTCCGCTGCCATCGTCAATGCGGAACCCGCTCCCGACCCTAACAAGCCCGATCCTCTTCGCCGCTTCGTTACCGATCCGCCCCGCGTTCTTTGGAACGCAGCCACCGCCAAGCCCCTCCCAATCACCGGCGGCGCCATCGCACCCTCCGACAAATCGCGCACCGCCCTCTTCTTCATCGCCAGCCACACCAAACAAACAGTCAAGCGAGCCGCCGTAGGAGCCGAAGGCTACGTCCTCGATCCCTTCAGCCACCAGGCCGTCGCCACTCACCTCGCAAAGGTAGGCGAACCATTAGTCAAAGCCTTCGGCGCCACCCCACCCTACGCCATCTTCTCCGACTCCCTCGAAGCCTACGGAGCCGACTGGACTCCGACCCTCCCCGCCGAATTCCAGAAGCGCCGAGGCTACGATCTCCTCCCGCACCTCCCCGAATTAGTGGCAGGAGAAACCCCCGCCGCCGAAAAGGTCAGGCACGACTGGGGCCAGACCCTCACCGAATTAGTCAACGAAAACTACCTGACTCAAATCAATAACTGGGCCATCGCCCATCACACAAAGTTACGCTCTCAAACCTATGGAGAGCCAGCGGTTAGCTTCTCAAGCCAACGCCTCGCCGCACTCCCCGAAGGCGAAGGCCCAAAGTGGCGAGCGTTTTCCACACTCCGCTGGGCCACCTCCGCCAACCACGTCTTCAACAACAACGTCACCTCCGGCGAGACCTTCACCTGGCTCCACTCCCCCGTCTTCCGCGCCACCCCGCTCGACATGAAGGCCGAGGCCGACATCGACTTCATCATGGGTGAAAACCAGCTCATCTTCCACGGCTGGCCCTACTCGCCGCCAGATCGCAAGGTCCCCGAACCCGGCTGGAGCCTCTACGCCGCCGCCGTCTTCAACGACCACAACCCCTGGCACCCCGTCATGCCCGACGTCACCCTCTACATCCAGCGCATCAGCTGGCTCCTCCGCCAGGGCCAGCCCGCCAACCAGGTCGCCATCCTCCTCCCCACCGACGACGCCTGGTCCAGCTTCACCCCCGCCCACGTCACCGTCACCGGAGCCATGCAGAAACTCATGCCCCGCGAGATCATCTCCACAATTCTCTCCTCCGGCTACAACTTTGACTTCATCGACGCCGACGCCATAAACTCCGTAGGCCTCGGCACCCATCAGATCCTCGTCCTCCCACCCACCGACCGAATCCCCATCGAAACACTCAAAAAGATCGTCACCTGGTCCGAACGCGGCGGGAAAGTCCTCGCCGTAGGCCACGCACCCACGCAAGATCCCGAAGGCAACCCTTCGCCGGAAATCACCGAACTCTCAAAAGCCCTCATGTTAGTCCCCAACACAGGTGAACTATCCAAAGCCCTCGACAACGTCGGCAACCCCGATTTCAAAATCACCAGTTCTGACGATCACACCAAAGAAGTCGCAGGCTTCATCCGCCGCAAGCTACCCGATGCCGACATCTACTTCGTTGCCAATACCTCCAATCAACCCGTCGAGACCTCCGCCACCCTCGCGACAAAATACAAATTCGGCGAGCAATGGGACCCCGACACTGCTGTATCCATTCCAGCAACATCAATCGCGCAACCGATCCAGCTCGCACCCTACGAATCCCGCATCTTCATTTTCAGCAACAGCTCCCCACCCTCCACAAACCTGTCATCTCGACCGGAGTCTTCGCAGCCTCATCGCGAAGACGGAGTGGAGAGATCCGCTTCTTCGCCCGGCGCCCCCACACAGCTCATCGACCTCAGCACCGACTGGCAAGTCACCTTCACCTCAACCAAGGAGACAGAGACCGAACCCACCCTCACCGACTGGACGGCTGACCCCGCCACCAGGAGCTACTCCGGCGAAGCAATCTACGCCCGCGATTTCAATCTCACTACACCCCCAAAGAATCCCGTCTATCTCGAAATCGAAGGCGGCAAACCCCTCCCCGGCGCACCCAACTCCCCACCCGAGCACCCGGCCCTGGGCCCCAACGGCCTGCCCGACCCGCGCATCACCCGCCCCGGCCCCGGCATGCACGCCTACTACGACCCACCTATCCACGAAGCAGGGATCGTCTTCCTCAACGGCCAGCGAGCCGGCTCCCTCTGGCACCCGCCCTACCGCCTCGACGTCTCAAAATCTCTCAAGCCGGGAGAGAACCGCATCGAGATCCACGTCTATAACACCGCCCTCAACGCCTGGTCCGCGCTCCCGCCCCACGACTACAAACCCCTCATAGAAAAATACGGCGACCGCTTCCAGATGCAGGACCTCGACAAAGTCCAACCCATCCCTTCCGGCATCCTCGGTGCCATCCGCCTCGTCACCCAGAACACCCAATGAAGACGGCCGAAGCATTGGGTACCAAAGCATTGGGTGCCCCATGTCCCGCTTCTGGGACATGGGTTTCCGTACCAGCGATCCCTCTTCGTCTCTTCAAACTTGTCATCCTTCGCCAAAGGCGGAGGACCTGCTTTTGCCGTTGCATCTCTGGTTGTCATCCCCGAAGGGAATCTGCTTTTCCTTTGCCTGTTTTTCTTTCGACCCCACCCAAAAGAAGCGTCATCTCGACCCTAAGCAAAGTCGAACGGGCAGACGCACTTTGCCGCCGTATGGAGAGCCCCCCGCATCTCGCTTGCTCTTACCCTGCACCCAGCTTCGGCATCCACTCTCACCGGACACCTGGCCGCGCCCGCCCAGAAGCATTCGCCTCAGCCTCCGCACGGTCGATCGCCGCATACAACTGGTCCGGCTCCGTCACCTCGATCCAATGGTGTGCCGTCGCCACCACCAGAGTCGGCGTATGCATCACCCCGGTCCGTCTCCCCAGAGCACAGTCCGCCTCCACCTCCGCAGCGCAATGTCCTGAAGGATCGATGACAAAAGGCATCACCTGCCTATGAGCCTGAAACCACCTCCGCGTAAACTGCTGCAGATCGTCCGGGCTCGCAATCAGCCGCTGACTGGCAAACACATCCCGCCGAAAGTCCTCAGCCACCTGCGGCGAATCTTTATCCTCGAGATAGCGCGCATAGATCGCAGCAGTCCGCGACCACATATGGCCCGGAATGATGAAGTCATGATGGACCAGCGGAACATGGTAGTAGCTCATGGCCTCTCGCACCATCGGAGAAACGTGCGCGCAAAGCGGACACTCCAGATCCTCAAACTCAATGATCGCCACCTTCGCACCACTCGGCGGCCTGAACGCAGAGGCGTCCTTGAACGCAGTAGCATTGGTCGGCGGCATCGCAATCTGCGCACCAGCCGGAACAACCGAGACAAGAGCCAAAGCCACAGCCAAAACGCAACGATTCATAGTGCCACCCATTCTAGTTGCCATCTCCCTCGTTCAAACAACTCTGCATCTGCTTTTGCCTTGTCTTCTGGTTGTCATCCCCGAAGGGGATCTGCTTTTGCTTTTAGGTACCCCAAGGCTTCAGCCTTGGGCCTCTCAGACCCGCGCAGTTTAAAGGGCTTTAGCCCCTGGGGTATGCTTTCCTACTCCCGCAGCAGAATCCATTCGTCACATCCAAAATGTCATCGCCACAAAACGCAATCGAACTTCCAATCCACACTCGACCTCTTGACACCCACGATAAAATTAACTCAGGCACCAACAGTCCGGCTTGCGCCGGACTGCCGCATTTAACGCAGCACTAAAACCAATCGAAGTCCAAACCCAAAGTCTCTCGTTCGAAGACTTTGCGCAACAAACCCCGGGAGGGGGGAGGCACCATGACCGAGATCAAGGCACACACCCCAAAACTAGCCTTAGCCCTCCTCCTCGCCCTCATTCCCGCCCCCGCACCAGCCCAGAAAAAAATATATTTCGCCAACAACTACGGAGCCAAGGACGACGGCACAACCCTCTCGACCATCGCCATCCAAAAAACCATCGATGCCGCAGCCGCAGCCAACGGCACCGTCACCCTCAAGCCGGGTACCTACCTAACCGGCTCCCTCTTCCTCAAATCCGGCGTAACCCTCGACGTCCCAGAAGGCGTCACCCTAATCGGCTCCCAGAAACTCGAGGATTACCCAGAGATCCCCACCCGCATCGCCGGCATCGAGATGACCTGGCCCGCCGCCCTCATCAACACCCGCGATCAGCACAACATCACCATCACCGGCCGCGGCACCATCGACGGCGACGGCCCCATCTGGTGGAAGTCCTACTGGGACCTCCGCGCCCAATACGAACCCAAGGGCCTCCGCTGGGCCTCCGACTACGACGCCCGCCGCCCCCGCCTCATCCTCCTGCAAAACTCCGAAAACATTCACCTGGGAGGCGGCATCACCCTCAAGCGCTCCGGCTTCTGGACCATCCAGGTCCTCTACTCCCACGACATCACTATCGACGGCGTCATCATCCGCAATAACGAAGGCGGCAAGGGCCCCAGCACCGACGGCATCGACATCGACTCCTCCCGCAAAGTCCTCGTAGCCCACGCCGACATCGACGTCAACGACGACGCCCTCTGCCTCAAAGCCGGCCGCGACTCCGACGGCCTCCGCGTCAACCGGGCTACAGAGGACATTGTGATCCGCGACTCCATCATCCGCCACGGAGCCGCCGCCATCACCATCGGCTCGGAAACCTCCGGCGGCTTCCGCAACATCGAGGCCTACAACATCACCGCGCTCTCCGGCGTCCCCTCCGGAGTCCTCTTCAAATCCGCCCACACCCGCGGCGGCTACGCCAAGGACATCCGCATCCACGACCTCACCCTAGAAGGCGTAGCCATCCCCATCCACATCACCATGAACTGGAACCCCAGCTACAGCTACGCCACCCTGCCCCCGGACCTCAAAGATCCCCCACCCTACTACATCACTCTAACCACCAAAGTCCCCGAAGGCAAAGGCCTCCCCCACTTCAGCGACGTCCACATCTGGAACATCCAGGCCACCGGCGCCAGACAAGCCTTCAACGTAGCCGCCTACCCCAACGCCACGTTAGACAACTTCCGCATCGACCACCTCAACATCGAAGCCCAGACCGCCGGCACCATCGCCAACGCAAAAAACTGGACCATGACCGACAACACCATCAAGACCGCCGACGGAAGCAAAGTCACCTTCACCGACTCCACCGGCGAAGCCAACCCAAAGGACGTCCCCTACGGCGAACCAAAATGAGCAGCCCCACACTCAACAAAGCCACAAAGCCGGGTGCCCCATATCTCGATTCTGAGATGTGGGCATCGCGCAACCGCGCGACCGTATTCGCCGCCATTCCCCAAAATCACCCATGCGCAAAATCAATAAACGCATGCTGCGGATCGGTATGCAGCAGCGTCACATCCACCGTATCGCCCACATCCAGCCCGTTCGCCCCACGCACAATCTTCCCCTCCACCGGAGGATCGAACACCCGCACATACGTCCCCTTATCATTCGCTCCGGTAATCACGCCATGGAAGGTCTTTCCAACACTCCCCGCCAGCGCCACCGCAGCCACCCGCTTCACCATCGCCCGCTCCACCTTACGCGCCGCCGACTCCCGCTCATTGCAGTGCGCCGCAATCGTCCCCAACTCGTCATCGCTATACGGCGGAGCCTCCCCCGCCAGCCACGCCTTCACCACCCGCTGCGTCACCAGGTCCGCAAACCTCCGGTTCGGTGCCGTCGAATGCGCATAGTCCTGCGTCGCCAGCCCGAAGTGCCCCTGCGCCTCGTCCTCGTCCCCCTTCGACAACACATACTCCCCCGGCCCCATCAATTTAATAATCGCCAGCGACAGGTCCGGATAATGCACCGCATCGGCAGCCTGCTGCTTCTGCAAAAACGTATTCAAAGCACCCGAATCAGGCTCCCCCGGCAAAGTAGTCCCATAGCGCCCAACCAGTTCCACAATTCTCGCCCACCGCTCCGGCGACCGCACCACCCTGCGAATGCACGACCGCTTCGCCGCACGCAGCGTCTTCGCCATCGTCTCGTTCGAAGCGATCATCAGCTCCTCAATCAAATCGCTGGCGCGGTTATGAAACACCGTCCCAAACGACTGCACCTTCCCATCGACCACCACCGGATCGGCCTCGGCTCTGCTGAACTCAAGCGCGCCCTGCCTCACCCGCTGCGCCCGCAGCGCCAACGCCGCCTCATCCTGCAGCTTCAACTGCGCCAGCAACTCAGGCGAAGCCGCGACCTTCGCATCCGCGCCCGCCCTGCCCTCCAACCACGGCCCCACATGGCTATAAGCAAGCTGCGCCTTGTTCTTCACCACGGCCCTGTAGATACTCGTCCGCCCCACCGCCCCCTGAGCGTCCACCACAAACTCGACCACATGCGCCGCCCGATCCTCATCTTCATTCAGCGAAGTCATATCGGTCGACAACTCCACCGGCAGCATGGAAAAATTCCGCACCGCCGTATACACCGTCTGCGTCTGATCCGCTGCATGCTTGTCAACCACCGTGTCCTTCAACACCGCAGCCGAAACATCCGCAATCCCCACCCTCACGCGGATGCCGCCATCCACCCGCTCCGCTACTTCAATCTGGTCCAGATCCCGCGACGTATCGTTATCGATCGAAGACCACAGCAGCGCACGCAAGTCCTGCGCGTCTATAGCAGTCGCACGGTCCAGCGACGCGCGAATCTCCGCCACCTGAGCCTCAGTGCCGTCAGGAAAATCAGGATGGAAACCCTCACGGATCATCTCCGCGGAGGCAGAAGCAACCAGGTCAAAAGTAGTGGTAGACATGCAAAGGAAGCCTATCACGCGCCTGTTACTTCCCTGCTGCATGCTCCAAAGCCGCAACAAACAACCCGGCCCATCGCGACACCTCCTCCGCATACGCGCCGGTCACCGCATCACGACTGCCTTCCAGCACCGCCATCTGCACCGCAAAGTTCCCCACCGTCGAACTCTCCGCCGCGCCGCGAAACAACTCCAACCCCGTCGCTTCCTTCGTCAGCCGATTTAGATAATCGTTCTGACTCGCCCCACCCACAACAAACAGCCGCTTCAACTTCTTCCCGCTATGAAAAGCCACCCGGTCCAACACCTTCGCATACCGCGCCGCCAGACTATGAAAGATCAAACTCGCAAACACCGGAGCATGCTCCGGCCCCTCATCCAAAACCTCAAATCCCTTGCGCACCCGCTGTGCATTGATCCTCTGCGGCATCCTCCCCGCAAGCAGCAAGTCGGGATCGTCCACATCCAGCAACCCATGCGGCTTCACAACTTTTTCGGCCGCCGCCACCAGCTCCGGGACAGTCCATATCCTCCCAGCCGCCGCCCACGTTTCCATACACTGCCGGATCAGCCACATCCCATTCACATTTTTGTGAAAGCAGATCCTTCCGCCCACCGCACCAAGATTCGTAAAGTTTTCCTCCGCCGCAGCCTCACCGTTCCGCGGCTGTTCCAGCAGCGTCCCCACCAGCGACCACGTACCCGAGCTGATGTAGGCCCAGTCGTTCCCCGTCGCCGGAATCCCCGCAATCGCCGAAGCCGTGTCGTGACATGCCGGCGCAATCAACACCGTATCGCGCAGCGCCGGCAACTCCGCCAGCGGACCACTCAGCTTGCCGATCTCTGTCCCCGGAGGAACCAGCTTCGCCGCACCAGCCAGATCAAGATGCGCCGCATTGAAGATCTCCCTGCACCACTGCCGCTGATACAGCTCCACCATCTGGGTATGGGTCGCATTCGTATGCTCGGCTACCCGCGCACCACCCCAACGAGACAAAATATACTCCGGCAGATTTAGCCACTGCCGCCCTTCCGTCAGCCCCTGCAACTGATCCGCATACAGCTGATACAGCGTATTGATCCGTATCAACTGAACTCCCGTCAACTCGCGCAGCCGCTCCGCGCTTATCTTCCGATGCAGCGCACGCTCCGCCTTGACGGTGCGTTCATCGCGATAGCAAAAAGGATCAGCCAACGCATTCCCGTCCGCATCCACCCGCACATAGTCCACCGCCCACCCATCCACCGCAATCGAGCGAACCCCCTCTGTCGCAAGCGCCGCGCACTGTCGAAGCCCCTCCTCCAGCCCCTCCTCGATCATCTCCAGATCCCAATGCAGTCCGCCATTCACCTCGCGCGGAGCATTCGCAAACCGATGAACCAACGTGATCTCCGGCTTACCGTCTAACCACCCCAGCAAGGAGACCCGGCAACTCTCCGCCCCCAGGTCCACTGCAATCGAAGCCCGCGCATCCGCAGGCAGAAGCGCCATGCCGGGCATCCGTCTCTTCATCGCAAATACGCCTCAGTCAATCCCCCATCGACAGGAATCAAATGCCCCGTCGTGCATCGCGCCAGCGGACCGGCAAGGAACATGATCGCCTGCGCGCAATCCTTCGGATCGATCGGCTGATGCGTCAACGTCCGCGTCGCATAGAACTTCGCCAGTTCATTCCGCAACTCGTCGTCAGTCATCTTCTCCTCAAACGGCAGCTTGTACTTCTTCAGCGAAGCAATCACGCGGTCTCGCGGAAACATCGTCGATCCCTTCACTACCGTCGCCGGCGAAATCCCATTCACCCGAACCTTCGGCGCCATAGAAACCGCCAGCTCCCGCACCAGATGACTCAGTGCCGCCTTGCTCACGTCGTAAGCCTCGCTCCCGCGCTTGGCAACAACAGCATTCGCCGAACTCGTCAGCACCACACTCGCATCAATTCCCTGCTCCGCAAAGATCTTCGCCGCCTCGTCCGTCAACAAATAGTTCGCCGTAACGTTTACCTCCAGCGTCAGCGCCCACTGCGCATCGCTGATCACACCATCCGGCGAAGAAGGAAACAGAGCAGCAGTATTGATCAAAATATCGATCCCGCCAAACTGCTTGACCGTCGCATCCAGCGCAGCCTTGATCGTCTTCCGATCGCGTATATCAATGCTCGTCCAGCCAACCGCCTCCTTACCAGATATCGTGGCAGTCTCAGCGGCCACAGCTTCCGCACCCTTCACATCGCGGTCCGCAACCATTACATGGGCTCCACGCTCAGCCGCCAGCAAAGCAACCTCACGCCCAATCCCACTCCCTCCACCCACAACCAGCGCAACCCGCCGGCTCAGCTCCTTCTCCGGGGGCTGTCTACGAATCTTCGCCTCCTCCAGCTTCCAATACTCAATCCGGAACGCCTCGCTAGGCGGCAGCGCAACATAGTTTGCATGCATCGTAAACTGATCCGCCGAAGCCGCGGGCCCAGCCTGAGGAATCTCCGGGGTCCCCAGCGAGCTCGCTTGCTGGGGTGAAATCTCCTTGCAATCCACCCCAGCCCCAAGCGCGCCCGCGCCCAGCATCACGCCAATCGCATTGGTGTAGAACTCGCCCGTAATCCGCGACTCAGTTTTATTTTTGCCAAAGCTGAACATCCCCAAACCCGGCACCAGCACCACGGTCGGGCTAGCATCGCGCACCGCAGGCGAATCCTTCACCGCATGCTTCTTGTAGTACTCCGCATACTCCGCTCGATACGTCTCAAGCGCCGTCTCAATCAACTCTTTCAATTCAGCAGGATCCCCATCCGGGTTCCACCTAACAAACATCGGCCGAATCTTCGTCCGAATAAAATGATCTGGGCAACTAGTCCCCAGATGCGCCAGCCTCTCCGCCTGCGCCGAGTTCACAAACTCGAGCACCGCCGCAGAATCCGAAAAACTCCCAATCCACCGCTGCTTCCGCGACACCGCACCACGCAGATACGGCATGATCGACGCCGCAATCTCCGCGCGATCCTCCCGCGCCTTCACTTGTCCGCCGCCAAACACCTTGTATCCCGCAGCAGCATGCCGCTCGATAAACTGCCCCAGCTGATCGATGATCGTAATCGTATTCAGATAGCTCTCACGTTGCGTATTCCCCCACGTAAACAAACCGTGCCCGCCCAGCACCACGCCATCGCACCCCGGCGTCTCCGTAACAATCTTCTTCAACATCATGCCCAGCTCGAACCCCGGCCTCTGCCAGGGCAGCCAAGCCAGTTTGTGCCCAAACTCCTTATTGAACTCCTCCATCTTGATCCTCCCGTTCGCCGAGGCCGCCAGAGCAATCCCCCAGTCCGGATGCAAATGATCCACATGCGGAAACGGCAGAAACCCATGCAGCGGCGTATCGATCGACGCCGCAACAGGATTGTTCCCAAACGTACACAGCGGATACATCTCCACCATCTCGTCTTCCAGCTCCACGCCGCGATATGCCTTCTCGAGCGCCAGCAGCTTATCCATATAGAGCGTCGCAAACCCTGCGCGCTTAATGCTCCCCAGGTCGCCCCCGCTCCCCTTCACCCAAAGAATCTGCTTCGTCTTTCCATCCAGCGGATCGACCTGCTCCAGCTTCGAGCTGGTATTCCCCCCACCAAAATTCGTAATCCGCAGATCCGAACCCAACAAATTCGACCGGTACCTTAGCAACTCCGGTGCATCCAGCCTCGCCGCAACCGCGTCATCCCAACGATCTTCCAGAAACCGCAGCCCACTCTGTGCTGTCATGTGTCAACCCCTGTCGTATAGGCCAAACCCGGCCCCGACTATCATTCCACACGAAACACCAATACGGCAACTATTTCCAATGAGAAAATAACTCACTCGAAACCGGAGAAATCAACCCATCACCCCGGCTACTGCAGCGACTCCCGCGTCACCATCCGATGAGCAACATAGTTATACGGCGGCACCGTCTGTCCCTTCAGCAGCGACAGCCCCAAATGAATCAAACTCGGCCCATACGAACTCGTCTCATGCGAAACCGACCCGATCAGCGGCGACTTGTCCTTCTTCATCTCTTGAATTGCCTCGGCAATACAATCCTGCCCCACAATCGCAACGTGCTTCTCACGCTTCTGCTCCCGCACTGCATCCACCGCGCCCAGCCCGCTAGAGTCCGTCGCCGCTGCAATCAAAATATGTTTGTCCTTGGGATGCCGTTGCAGAAAATCCGAGATCAGCTTCTTACTCCGGTCCCGCATCCCACGCCCATCGATCCGCACAAAAGCCTCCACCGGCAACGCCGGGTGCCCCGCCCTCACCCCCTCGAACGCCCCGGTAATCCTGCTCTGCACCAGCTGCCCCGCCTCCGGCAGATCGAGCCCAATCACCCAATCCACCCTACCCTCCCAGTTCGCCGTCGCATGCGCCGCCAGCGCCTCTCCGGCCTCAATGCCCACGCGATAGTTATCCACGCCAAAATAAGTCGCATGCGGATGCGGAATATCGATCGCAATCAGCGGAATCCCCGCCCCCGCAATCTTGTCCCCGATCATCGGCGCAACCTCCTGCTCCACCTGAAACTCGATCACCAAATCCACCTTGCTGCGAACAAACTCCTCCGCATTCTTCAGCGCCGTCGGCGCGTCATAGCGATTGTCCAGGATCAGCAAATCCACCCCCACCGAAGCCGCCGCATCCTTCAGGCTCTCTGTCACCTCGACTGAGAACGGCATATCCGCGCTCTGCCCCCCAAACCCGAACCGCAGCTTCTTCGGCCGCGTCACCTGCCGGTACAGCCCATCGGGCGACTGCGACAGATACCCGCGATGCACAAACGTCTTCAGCACCCGGTACACCGTCGTCTTCGAGATCCGCGTCTGCCGATGGATCGCCTCCAGCGTCATCGGCTGGTTCTCTGCCTGCAGCAGCTCAAGAATATCCAGCGCCTTCGACAGCACAGGAATCAAATAAAGTCTCTTCGTCGTTTTCCGAACCGCCATAGTCTCCTATCCAGAAACCCCATCGAGGCACACTCCCTCAACCGCTCCATTATGAGGCAAATCCGTCATGTTTCGTTAATGAAATGCAGATTCCGCACAGAATCACCTCAATTCCGCTTGCAATAAATCGCATAAACCTTCCTCTTGACAATCGAGTGGAGAAACCCTTATACCTCTAGACAATCAAGAGGAGAGAACCACCATGCCCGGCAAACCCAGCGACCTCATCCAGGGAACCCTCGAAATGCTGATCCTCAAAACCCTCGCCCTCGAGCCCATGCATGGCTACGGTATCGCCCTGCGCATCGAGCAGACCAGCAACGGCGTCTTCCGCGTCAATCCCGGCTCGCTCTTCCCCGCCCTCACCCGTCTCGAGCGCGCCGCCCGCATCAAGGCCGAGTGGCGAGCCACCGAAAACAATCGCCGCGCCAAGTACTACCTCCTCACCGATCGCGGCCGCAAGGCCCTCAAGGAAGAGACCCAGCAATGGGGCCGCCAGCTCGCCGCCATCACTAGCATCCTCGAAGCATGAAGCATGAAGCCTGAGCATCTCGAAGACTAAAAGGAGCCGCCATGCCCATCCTCGAAAATCTCATCGACGGAATCAAAGCCCTCTTCCACAAAGAGCAGCGAAGCCGCGACATGGACGAAGAGCTGCTCGCCTTCCAGCAAGCCTCCGCCCAGGAAAAAATCCGCAGCGGCCTCAGCCCTCACGAAGCCCAGCGCGCCGCCCGCATCGAGATGGGCAGCATCGAAACCGTAAAACACAAAGTCCGCTCCGCCACATGGGAGTCCACCGCCGAAGGCATCGCTCACGACATCCGCATCAGCTTCCGCTCCCTCGCCAAGAGTCCCGGCTTCACCGCCGTTGCCATCCTCTCCCTCGCCCTCGGTATCGGTGGCAACACCGCCATCTTTACGCTGATCCATCAGGTCCTGCTCCGCAACCTTCCCGTGCGCGATCCTCAGCAGCTGGTCACCTTCGGCAACTCCGATGACGGTGGCGTCCTCGGCGGCATCGATCTCGGCAGCTACGGCATGTTCCCGTGGTACTTCGCCCGCCAGCTCCAGGCCGATCCAGGACCCTTTCAGGGCATCGCCGCCTACGGCAGCTTCTCGCAAAAGGTCAGCTTGCGTCTGCCTGCCGCCGGTAAAGATATCTCAGACAACGCCGCCATTCTTGCTCCCGCCAATCTCGTCTCCGGCAACTACTTCAGCGTCCTCGGAGCGCAGCCTCTCATCGGCCGCGCCATCGCCCCTTCAGACGACGCAACCCCCGGCAGCGGAGCCGTCGTCGTCCTCAGCTACCACTTCTGGCAGCAATCGCTCTCGTCCGATCCCGCCATCCTCGGCAAAACCATCACCATCAACAACACACCGTTCACCGTCATCGGCGTCATGCCCGAAACCTTCCATGGCATCATGCTGTCGTTGATTGAACCAACCGAGCTCTGGACACCGATCACCATGCAGACTGTAGTCCAGCAGGGGTCCTCCTTACTCACGCCGCAATCCGGACTCTACTTCCTGCATCTCTTCGCGCGTCTCACCCCGCAGGCCGCGACGAACAAGGCCCAGCTCGCACAAAGTCAGACCTGGCTTGACCAACAGATTCGTGCAGGCATCCGCGCCAGTGAAGGCACATCCATCTCTCCTGCTCGCCAACAGGAGATCGATCGCATCACAGTCCCCCTCCTCTCCGCGGCCAACGGCGTCTCCTCCTTCCGCAGTCAGTATGGTGACTCGCTGCGAATCCTCATGGCGGTCGTGGCTCTGGTTCTTCTCATCGCCTGCGCCAACCTCGCCAACTTTCTCCTCGCCCGCGCCGCCACTCGCCAGCGCGAAATCGCCACCCGTCTCGCACTCGGCTCCAGCCGCGCACGCATCGTCCGGCAGTGCCTCATCGAAACCCTCCTCCTCTCCCTCTGTGGCGGTCTTCTCGGATTAAGTATCGCCTTCGCAGCTACTCGCGCACTTATCGCCTTTTTCAGTCAGGGCAATCCCTACATCGCCCTGGACGCAACGCCGAACCTGCCCGTCCTGCTCTTCACTCTTGCCGTCTCTCTTATCACTGGACTCCTCTTCGGCCTCGCCCCCGCCCTCACCGCCGCGCGCACCGGGGCCGCAACCACCCTCAGCTCCAACGCCCGTACCGCACAAGGCAGCGGAGGCAAATCCTCTCGCGTCTGGCCCAAGACCCTGGTCACCGCACAGATTATGCTGTCGCTGCTCCTGCTTGTCGGCGCAGGACTCTTCCTCCGCACACTCCGCAATCTGCAGAACCAGGACTACGGCTTCGAACGGACCAACCTTCTCCTGGCAAGTTTCAATGCCCAACTCGCCGGCTACAAGCCAAGCCAGACTCCTGCTCTCCACCAAACCCTCCTCGAACACATCTCCGCACTTCCCGGCGTTCGCTCCGCCGCCCTCTCCGCCACACCGCCCATCAGCGGCGGCGCATGGAGCTCCACCATCAGGATCCCCGGCTACACCCCGGCGCCCAAAGAAAGTATGGTCTCCATTCTCAACCGTGTCTCCGGCCAGTACTTTGAGACCGCGAACATCCCTATCGTCGCCGGGCGACCCATCACACCCGCCGACTCCGCCACAAGTCTCAAAGTCGTCGTCATCAACCAGGCCCTCGCCAATCGTTTCTTTCCCAAGGGCGATGCCATCGGCCGGTCTCTCTCCATCGACATCAACTCCAAAGGCCCCCGGCGCATCGTCGGCATCGCCCGGGACACCAAAGCCCGCGATCCCCGCGCCACAGAACCCACCAGGATGACCTACATCCCGTTGGCTCAGATCGAACCCTTTGTGCCCGCCGATTCAGATTCGTCCGCTAAAGGCAGAAACGCCGACGCCGCCTTCGAAGAGAATAACGACCGTTTCGCCGGCACCATCCTCGTCCGCACCACAGGCGATCCTGCCAAAACCATCGCCAATCTCCGCGCCGCCGTCACCGCCACCGACCCTAACCTCGCCTTGCTCAACGTGACCACCATTCACGATCAGGTCTCGACGATGATGAGTCACGACGAACTCATCTCGTCGCTCACTGCCATCTTCTCCCTGCTCGCCCTTGTCCTCGCCTGCATCGGCCTCTACGGCGTCATGACCTACAACGTAGTCCGCCGCACCAACGAAATCGGCATCCGCATCGCACTCGGCGCGCAATCGAACGGTGTCCTCTGGATGGTCCTAAAAGAATCCCTCATCCTTCTCGCCATCGGAGTGGCCCTCGGCATTCCCGCCACGCTACTCGCCACGCGAACCATAAAGTCGCAACTCTTCGGCCTTAGCCCCACCGACCCCTTCACCTTCATCGCCGCTGCGCTGGTAATCTCCCTCGTCACCCTGATAGCCGCCTGGTTCCCCGCCCACCGAGCCACCAAAGTCGACCCCATGGTCGCCCTCCGCTACGAGTAGCCACCACCAACTGCGCAAGTAACCCACGAAATAACCCGAAATAACCATACGAAATAACCACACGAAATAACCCGAAATAACCGAAAATCTGGGTGCCCCATGTCCCGCCTCCGGGACATGGGTTTCAGCAGAGCCAATACCGCCAATTTCCGGGGGACGTGCAACACCACCCACTCTCGCGTCTTTTGCGAGCAGCGAGTAGAGAAATCCGCTCCTCCACCCGAAACTCTACTCGCCTAAGCTGCGCCTTTGGCCTTGCGATCCCGAAGGGCGAAGCGACTGATTTTATTGCCGTTGTTCGTGTCGTTTTTTTCTTTCTTCATTTTCTGCCCAAAAATCGCATGTCAAGCCCCAAAACCACCTAATCCTTTTACAATCATCAATATCCACGTGGCATGTTAGTTCTATTCCATCCGCTATAATAGAAATAGAAGGAAAGAAAAGAAGAAGCCCGGACCAAAAGGTCAGGGCTTTTTACTTTAAGTCAAATAAATGAAGACTTTACAAACTCTGTCACTGATTTCAAAGACTTTAGGACTAACCAGAAACCGAAGTACAAATCTAAAGTACCTGCAATGAAGACTTTGCACACTTTAATGGGAGGTGGGGGAGCCAACCTTCCGCACCGTTACAATCGAGAATCGAGCCAAAACATGCCAGACACCAAAGCCGACAATCGCACTGCCCTCCTTAACCTGATCGCCACCCTCTCCTTCAAGCTAGGCGACTTCACCCTCGCCAGCGGCAAGAAGTCCGACTACTACATCGACTGCCGTACCACCACCCTCCACGCCGAAGGCGGCCGTCTCTCCGGCCTCGTCCTCTACGACCTTATCCGCGAACACGTCCCCAATCCAGACAGGATCGAAGCCGTAGGCGGCCTCACCATGGGTGCCGACCCCCTCGTCTCCAACACTGCCAGCGCCAGCGCCTGGGCGCTCGCCGACCATAACGACATCATCGAGCTCTCCGGTGAACTCGAACTCGAGACCGGCACAGAGCCGGCCCCCACCCTCATCCACGGCTTCCTCGTCCGCAAAGCAGAAAAGACCCACGGCACCGGCCGCAAGATCGAAGGCTTCCTCAAACCCGGCGCCCAGGTCGTCATCGTCGACGATGTTTGCACCACCGGCGGCTCCACCATCACCGCCATCGAAGCCGCCCGGGAAGCCGGCATGTCAGTCGCCGGCGTCCTCTGTCTCGTCGACCGCGAGCAGGGCGGCCGCGCCAACATCGAAGCCGCCTGCAACGGCGCACCCTTCCTCTCCGTCTTCACCGCCACTGAAGTCCGCGCCGCCCACCTCGCCCAGCAGAAGAAAAAAAATGAACGCCTCTAACTCCACTCACAACGGTACGCGGTTGTTCATCTGCGTAATCTCCGGAACCTCACCACCGGACTCCACCGTGACATTTCCACCCTTCCAATCCGCTGCCGCAGGCAAGGTCAACACAACCGAAGCAGTCTTCGGAAAGAGATCAAGCGGAGCCTTGATCGAAGGTACTGCCGCACTCGCCAGCACCTTCCCCGCCTTGTCGCGAAGCACAACCTTCGAAGCAGGCGCATCCACCGAACCCAGACTGTGCACCGTAACCTTCACGCGACTGCCCTCAACCTTCACATCATCCGCACCGATGCCAAGATCAGGCCGCGACCAGTACGGCACCCCCTTCTCAACCAGCTTCAACTCAAGCACAGTCGTGGTGTGCGGTGGAAACGTGATCTCAAGATCGCGGCTCCGTTCAAACTCCTCCGTCCGCGTATTCACATCGCGAAGAGGAGCGTCAGCAGACGAACCCCGTACACCCTGCGTGATCTCCCACTTGCCCGGATCGATCTCCCATCCGGTCATCTTCGCCCTAACGGCAACGGGATCGAGGTTATAAGCGATGACCTTGAAATGGTCAGGCGTAGATTCAGGAATCAAAATCGCAACACTCTGATCATTCCCCGGCGCCTGAAACCTCCAACTCACAACATTGCCGGGATAGTCATAGTTCCGCATCAACGCAACGCCGCCCAGCCGCGCACGCTGCAACTCACCGTTGTTGAAATAAATTCGATCGATCCAGAGACTTCCTTCCGTGTTAAGAAACTGCCGGTCCGAAGCAGTCTCAATCTGCGAAGCATAAGCCTTCTCCAGATATTGCGTATCGCCGCTCACCTGCCAAGCAAGGTGCAACGGCGTCTCCGTAGTCGAAGGCCGCGAAGCAGAAGCAACAACCTGCTTTCCCCACTCCTTGCGCAGGTCGAGCATATCCATCGCATCGGAGTTGATCGACTGCAGCGAAACAGGCCCTTGATCGAGGAACGGCTGAATATACTTCTTGTCTCCCGTCCATCGATAAGCAGCCCAAAGAATGAACCACGGACGATCGATCCCAGTAGGAAGATCCTCGTCCGTACTGAAGTTGATCGTCGTATGAACGGAATACTTGCCGTCTTGATCCAGCTTGCGATGAGCGAGCAATCCATCCGCAAGCTCCAGCACCATCTTGCGAGTCTCCGGAGCGCCATTGAACAGCACCAGTGAAAGCGCAGGATGAAACACCATGTACGAGTTCTCCTTCGACCATCCCCAAACGCCCTCCTCCGACATCTTCGCGCCGCTAAAGTACGCCGAGCGAATATGTCGATGTCCAGCAGGATTGATTCCCGTCAGCCACTCCAGTCGCCGAGCCGTCTCCATCGCCCGCTCGATCTGCTTCGGACTACCGAAGTCGATCTGCATGGATTGGCCGAGTACATTGAGCCCATCCTCATAACTATGAAGTTCGTCGGCCTGAATCGTCGCCAACCCATTGGTGAACATATGCTGGTCATACATCGCATCCATCGTCTTCAGCAGCGACGCCTTGATTTTGTCTGGCGTAGACCCCATAAACGCCGTTCCAGGCCACCAGTTCAGGAAGTCGCTGTCGTCCGACAAGCCACCACCAAACTCGCCATTCTCGATCTGGCGATTGTCGATGTACCAGTTGACCAGACGTTTGAGGTAACCCAAATCCTCCACCTGCAGAAACGCCCACGCAGGAACTCCCGGAGGCGCAGTAGGCAGGATGAACGGCGGCTTGTCCTGTTCACGGTTCATCTCGTGCCAATAAATGCGCCCCTGAACGTGGTCGGGATTAACCCTCAACAGATCGGTAATGTCCGCGTCATACCGGTTGAAGAGGTTGAGCCGCCTCGAGCCGACGGACTCTTCCACCATGTTCGCGTAGTTGTCTCGCACCTGAGTGAAGCGGTCGATCTCATGCTCCTTGGCAGCTTCCTTCCAGGGCTTGAAGATCAGTCGCACCTCGGCGCCCTCCAAAGATTCCGGTCCGAACTCTGCACTCGCACAGGCGATGGTGATGTAAAGGCTCTTGCCATTCGGCAAGATGCGATCTCGAGTGTCCAGCCACAATGTGTGAGGCTCGCCGGGCTTGACGGAGAAGCTGAAGTCGAGCATGTCGCGCATAGACCACAAAGGGTCCTTGATCTGTATATTCAGCGGCACATACTCACCATGTGTTGGCTTCAGGTTGAGCGCGGGCAGGTCGATTGCAATGCCGTCAAGGCCGCCTCCCATGTTCTCCCAGCCGTAGGAATAGGCATGACCCCTATCCGGCGGCATATCGCGGAAGTCTGCGGGAATGAGAACGTGGACCAGTGGCAGACCGGTCTGAGGAGCGACGCGCTTCGTCTCGGGAGCGCCTGTCGGCATGGCTACTATCGTCATGCGCTCGTCCCGCTGATAGCGCCCGTCGATGAAGGTGACCAGAGACTTGAGCGAAGGATTGTCCGTCTCAACCTTGGTGGTCAGCTTGTACTTGAGTTGGGCAATGCCTGCGGGTTCTCTGCCGGGGTGCACGTAGTAAGCGGAGAGTTCGCCGATGGGCGTCTCCTGTTCCACGTTGGTGAAACGCAGCTTCTGGCCGATCACCGGCGAGTCCAGCTGATGAAATGTCTTCTCCTGGCCTTGCGGGCGCTCAAACAGCGTCTTCTCCGTTGCTGCACGGGTCTCCATATTCTGCGAGAGAAGTGACATGTTGCCCCACGCTCCACCAGAGATTTCCAGGTGGTTCCAGGGCTCGTCGGGCATGAAGAACGTCAGTGCCTTGCCCGAAAGCGAGTAGCAATCCCAATCTGGCAGCTGGAAGTAGTCGTTGCGTCCGACCAGGCGGGAGCGGTTGAAGACTCCCGGCCATGTGGTCTCACGGATGCCGTCGGTGGCCTTCCACCACCAGCGCTTCAGGTCGTATACGTCGTGGATCTCGACCTTGCGGACCGTGGTGAAGGAGCCTTCGAGCGGCGTGGGGATGTCATTGGGGCGGTTCCAGCCGTAGTGGAACCACCATTCCCGCTGCCAGTCCTTCGTGGCGAGGGTGCGAGTAAGCGGCGGAATGGTTTGCGGAACCTCATTCCGGGCGAGTGAGGCGATGTTGTCGTCTGAGAGCATGCGGTCGTAAATACGGAGCTCGTCGATGTCGCCACCGCGATCGTAGTTGTAGGAGCTCTCGACACCAGTCGGAGCAATGAGGCGCGAGTGCGGGCCGAACTGATCGAGTGCGGCGTCGAACATGCCCGTTGCGGCTTTCTCGCCGGCGAGTTTGCCGTTGACGTAGAAGCGGATTCCGCTCGTCTCGTCCCATGCGAGGGCGAGATGGACCCACTGATCGGGCTTGGGAAAGTCCGGCATCGTGTAGGAGACGCGGGTCCGTCCGAGGTTGATGTCGGTGACGAAGGCGTCGAAGCCGTGGCCGTTGTAGTCGATGCGCAGCCAGACCATGTCCCAGCTGGAGTGATCGCCGTAGCCGACGCGGAAGATGGGAAATTCAGTTTTTCCGACAGGTTCGCGCGAGCGCCAATCGAAGGAGAGTGTGCCCCTTTGCGAGTAGATGTTTCCCGGGGCCCAGTAGGAGAGGAGTTGATTATCGCCGCACTGCAGATAGGAGCCCTTGGCGCCGCCGGGAAGAATTTTGACGTCTTTCAGGAAGTTCGGTGCGGGGTCACCGCCGGCGGCGTAGTCCGCGTTGAATCCGTGGTCGCCGGAGAGATAAAACAGCAGGCCGGGTTCCTTCGAGGGTTCGGTTGCGGCCATCATCGTGCCCGAGAGAAGGCATAGTGTGAGGGGTAATCGTAAGCGACGCATAGAGTCCCACCTGAGGTGATTCAAATCCTTGAATCCGGTGAGAACCAATTTCTTCGTGACGACTAAATTGGTCTGACCGGCCACGCGAAATTGTGGACTATGCTGCATCAAGATGCAACCTTGACGCTATTCCTTGGCGGATTTGTCTCAGTGGCTTTCACGGGGGTACCCCCTCCCCCCCTTAGGGATATTTTGGGAGTAAAATACTTGTATTCAATAGTTTACAGGGGGTTGGTGCCTGCAAAATATTCATAACAAATGGGTTACTCGCAAAATATAACAAACAAACAAGTTATGATAAAAATCCTCCATGCAGATGTGAAAACCCCGGAGTTTGACCGGGGTTTTGTTTGTTTTTCTATCTATATCCAGTATAGCGGATTGCAGGTAACTAACGTGCCACGCGGATGTTATTGTCTGGCAATGGGTTGGGTGGTTTTGGGACTTGACATGCGAAAATGCTGAGGTTTTTCGAGGTGTGTTGGCGAAATATTTTTGTCGGTGGGTGATTCCAAGGTATTTGGGCGAGAGCGATCTGGAACAGATGTTGTCATTAGCCTCTTGACAATAAATCATTACTTATATAAGATAATACTTATATATGGATGCGCCAACTCTCGATGCTGCCTTTTCCGCGCTTTCCGATCCAACCCGTCGGGCGATCCTTGCCCGCCTCGTGATCAGCGAAGCGACAGTGATGGAATTGGCAAAACCGTTCAAGATGACCCAACCCGCGATCTCGCAGCACTTGAAAGTGCTCGAAGGGGCCGGATTGATTGTCAGGCGCATCGAGGGCACTCGGCGGCCTTGTCGGCTGGCAGAGCCTGGTCTTGAAGCTGTTGATCGATGGCTGGCGATGCTGCGAGAAGCGTTGGCAAAAAACTATGACAGGCTGGACCGGGTTTTGGCAGACCAGGTTTTGGCACAGATGAAACCAGAGAATGGAGAGGAAAACCGATGAGCAAAATGACGCTTAAGACCGAAGGCGACAAACATGTCGTTGTGACTAGACGTTTCGCTGCGCCACCGGAGATGGTGTACCGCGCACACACCGAGCCGAGCCTCATTCAAAAATGGTTGCTCGGCCCGGACGGGTGGACGATGCCGGTATGTATCAGCGAGGCGCGACCACACGGGAGGATCCGCTACGAATGGACAAACGTTAAAGGTGGTGGATTTTACGTAACAGGCGAATATCTGGAGCTGGAGCCCTACAGCAGGATCGTTCATGTGGAGCGAATGCACATGCCAGACCCGACGCCGGACAACCACGTTGAAACGCGGTTCGATGCGGACGGCACTGGCACAATGATGACAATGCGGATGACCTTGCCCGATAGCGAAACCCGTGCGCAGATGCTCGCGACCGGCATGGAGCACGGAATGGAAGCGAGTTACGTTCGGTTGGAAAGCATCCTCTAGGCTGGCCACGCCGTCCCGAAACTCGGCTTAGACTGGTTTATTCGCAGACCGAAGGATCGATGATCAGATCAGCCAGACAGGAAACCTGCTGCAATCGGAGACAAAGACGGAGGTCTTCTCGATCGTTAGTAATTTAACCGATGCCTCGACGAGTGGCTAGGGCAGGAGGGATGGACGCTGGGACGGGCAATCTAGAGGAATTCTCCAGTTACTGTGAAGTGGCAGATTCTGAGGAATGCCGTTTCCCTTGAGAGACAACGGCCATAAGTTTCAAGCACCTCTATACACCCACGGGAGAATTGCTCTAACGCCCGTCTTGCCATTCTTCTGTGCCCACCCCAAGGGGCTGTGTTACATTTACGCAAACCCAAAGTTTAGAGGTCTTGTCGCTAGCCGACTCGCGTTTTTGTCATCCTCCGATGGATGAGCGAAGCATACGACGTGAGTCCTGCAACCCAGGTGTTACGTCTCTGCTACTACCGACTCATTAAGTTGCGCATTGGAGTGAGGAACATCATGTCCCACAGGTTTCTGCTTTTTACGGCTGGATTGATTTCCCTGACTGCAGCAGGCGCATTGTGCCAGGAGGCAAAACCGTCAGACGGTGGCGTGTCGATTGTGCAACCGGGCGCGCCGGGGCATAGCAACAAGACCCTGACGCCGGAGACTGCGAGCGCGCCGCCGCGGAAGCCCTCGGATGCTGACGTGAAGTTCATGCAGGGCATGATCATGCACCACTCGCAGGCCGTCGAGATGACGGAGTTGTTGAAGACGCGGACCAAGGATCCGGCGGTTCAGGCGCTGGGTAAGCGGATCAGTATCTCGCAGACCGATGAGATGAGGTTTATGAGGGAGTGGCTGACGGAGCGGGGGGAACCGATCTCCGAGCACAGCTCCATGAACAGTACGGGGAACATGGCAGGGGACATGGCAGGAATGGATATGGCCGGCATGGATCACGATCATATGGATATGGCCATGCCGATGATGCCCGGCATGTTGACCAAAGAACAGATGAAGGCGCTGGCGGCGGCGAGCGGCCCGGAGTTTGACCATCTCTTTTTGACCGGCATGATTCAACATCACACGGGCGCTTTGACGATGGTGAAGGATCTGTTTCGGGTGCCAGGCGCCGGCCAGGACCCACGGTTGTTCGATTTTGCGAGCGACGTAGATAACACCCAGCAGGCGGAGATTGACATCATGCGGCACATGCTAAAGGAGAAACAATGATCGGGGAAATAAGGATCGGGGAAATAAGCTCACGGTTTTCGCGCAGTGCTGTGACCATCGCGGTTGCACTGGCTGTCTCTTTCCCTGCGCTTTGCGCTGGGCAAAACAATTCGGTCTATACCAACCCGCGTGCAGGGAGCGATGATCCGCGTGTCGGACTGAAGGCTGGACTGTACGATGCCGGTGAAGCGTCGTTCGGCCTGCAGCGGCTTGTCTCTTTGCCGAAGCCGGCGGGATTTGCCCCCGACCTTGCTTCGATCGCTGCCTTCGATGCTCTGCCTGCGCCGCCGCCACCGCCTGCCGGCACCCCACCGCCGCGCGGGCCGCAGAGTGGTCCTCGGGCCGACTACGGCGGCACCAACTCCGACCTGGCGTTTACCGGCACTAGCCTGTTTGTTGGGAACTACTATGGAATTAATTTTTACGATATCTCCGACCCGGCGAAGATCAAGCTGGTGACTTCCATTGTTTGCCCCGGCGGTCAGGGGGACGTTTCGGTGTATGGCCATCTTCTGTTCATGTCGGTTGAGGCGGCCAACGGACGGCTGGACTGCGGTACGCAAGGGTTTCCGACACCGGCTGGCGCGGCTGCGCCTACGCCTCCTCCTGCGGACCCCGCTACAGCTGACGCCGCGGCAGGGCCGCGACGGCCACCGCCGCCACCGCCGAGTCCGGACCGGATCAAGGGCATTCGCATCTTCGACATCAGCGACTTGTCGAATCCGAAGCAAGTCGCCGATGTGCAGACCTGCCGCGGCTCGCATACGCACACGCTCGTGCTCGACCCTAAAGACAAGGATAATGTTTACATCTATGTCTCCGGGTCCGCAGGGGTCCGGCCGGCGGAGGAACTGGCGGGTTGCTCGGGAGGAGACCCTGATAAGGATCCGAACACCGCGTTGTTTACCATCGTCATCATCAAAGTGCCGGTGGCGCATCCTGAGTTGGCGAAGGTTGTAGCGAGCCCGCGCATCTTTACCGATCCTGAGACGGGAAATATGAATGGGTTGTGGAAGGGCGGCAACCATGGCGAAGGGACTCAGACTACATCGATGACGAGGGGCTGCCACGACATCACGGTTCGTTCGGACCTTGGACTGGCCGCGGGGGCGTGTTCGGGTAATGGGATACTGCTGGACATATCCAATCCGGTGAATCCTGTTCGCATCGATGCGGTCACCGACCCGAACTATGCGTTCTGGCACTCGGCCAACTTCAGCAATGACGGCACCAAGGTGCTGTTCACGGATGAGTGGGGCGGCGGTGGACAGCCGCGTTGCCGCGCGAGCGATCCCATGAACTGGGGCGCGGATGCGATCTTCAAATTAAACAAGCGCAAGCTGACGCTGGCGTCGTACTACAAGATGCCTGCTCCGCAGACGGAGCTGGAGAATTGCGTGGCCCATAACGGGTCGCTGATTCCGATTCCCGGGCGCGATATCGAGGTGCAGTCCTGGTATCAGGGTGGGGTTTCGATCGTGGACTTCACCGATGTCGAGCATCCGGTCGAGATTGGCTACTTCGATCGCGGGCCGGTGGACGGCATCAAGCAAGCGATGGGCGGCCAGTGGTCGACGTATTGGTACAACGGCTATATCTATGGCTCGGAGATCGCACGCGGCGTTGATGTGTTCAAGCTGGTGCCGAACAAATACCTCACGCAAAATGAGATCGATGCGGCGAGCCAGGTGCATGTTGCCGAACTCAATGTGCAGAACCAGCAGAAGTTTAGCTGGCCGGCGAACTTCGTGGTTGCGAAGGCTTATGTCGACCAACTGGGCCGTGGCAGCTCGGTGACGCCGGAACGAGTGGCGGCGCTGAATGCGGCGATCGCCAAGGCGGAGGCTTCGCATGACAAGAAAGATGTCGCCAAGTTGCGTGGTATGGCAGCGGGTCTCGACAAGGATGCGGGCACGGCGAAGACACCGGTGGATGCAACCCGTATGCGTGCGCTGGCGGGAATCCTGAAACAGAGCGGGAGTTCGGCGAGTCAGATGGCGAAAGTTAATTGATTTGGCTTGTTGATTATCGCTGAGACGCACTTGTATAGCCCGGGAGGAAGACTGATCCCGGGCTATTGTGCTAGTTGGGTCTTTTGCAGGTCGGCGGACTTCCAGGCGTCGAAGCCGCCTGTGAGGTCGGCGATCTCGCGGAGGCCGGCACGGCGCAGGATGCTGGTGGCGATGGAGCTGCGATAGCCGCCCTTGCAGTGGACGACGATGAGTTTGCTGGAGTCGAGTTCGCTGGTTCGGTCGGCGAGCTGGCCTAGCGGGATGCGGATGGAGTCTTCGAAGGCTCCGGTTTCAACCTCGGCGGGTTCGCGGACGTCGAGGATGGCGAGGTGGGCTTTCTCTTTCTCTTGCAACTCGGCTAGCTCGTGTGCGGAGATCTGCGGGATGTAGTCGAGCTCGTAGCCGGACTGGAGCCAGCCGGTGATTCCCCCGTCGAGGTAGGCGTCGACGTGCTCGATGCCGACGCGGGCGAGGCGGAGCTGGGACTCGCGCAGCTGGTCGGCGTCTTCGCCCACGAGGATGATGCGCTTGTCGAGGCCGAGGATGCGGGCGGCCCAGGAGGCGTATTGGCCGGAGAGCGCGATGTGGACGGAGCCGGGGACGTGAGCTACGGCGAACTCCATTGCGGGGCGAGTGTCTAAAATGATGGTGTCTCCGGGGACGATGGCGCCCTCGGATTGCAGGCGGAGGACCTCGGGTGCGCGGAGGGGTTTCGGCGGGGGGAGCTGGTCGAGGGAGGATGCGCCGTGGCGATTGAGCTCGACGTCGCGGCCGAAGTACTCGGGGCGCGGGGGTAGGCTGTCGGTGAGGAGATGGATGAACTCTTCTTCGCTGCGCGCGAGGAGAGCGTAGTTGGTGCGGCGCTGCTTGCCGATGGTGGAGGAGCGCTCGGAGCCCATCTGACGGCCGCAGAGAGAGCCTGCTCCGTGGGCGGGGAAGATTTCGGTGTCGTCGGGGAGTTTGAGGAGTTTTTTGTGGAGACTCTGGTAGAGCATGGCTGCTAGCTCTTGGGGGCTGTGGTCGGCGGAGAGGTCGGGGCGGCCTACGTCGCCGACGAAGAGGGTGTCGCCGGTGAACACGGCTCGGGGGGCGGCGGGCGAGGCGAGGTCGGTGAGGACGGCGCAGAGGCCTTCGATGGTGTGGCCGGGGGTGTGGAGGAAGTCGAAGCGGGCGTTGCCGAATTGGATGGTGTCGCCGTCTTTGATCGCGGTGTGGGGGAAGGTCGCGGCGGCGTCTTCGCCGAGGTAGATGCGGGCGCCGGTGCGCTCGGCGAGTTCGTGATGGCCGGAGACGAAGTCGGCGTGGAGATGGGTCTCGATGATGTGCTCGATTTTTAGATCGTGTTGCTTCGCAAGCTCTATATAGATATCGACGTCACGTTGAGGGTCGATGACGGCGGCGATGCCTTCGGAGGCGACGAGGTAGGAGGCGTGGGCGAGACAGCCTAGAAAGAATTGTTCGATGAGTACGGGTTCCATTTATTTGCCTTAGTCATCCATGGTGATTTTACTGGAGTATCGCTGCTCAGTGTGGGTTTAGGGCTAGAGTTCTGGCTTGGTTCTTTGGTCAAACGGGTTATGGATTGAGATACAAATGTATACTCTTGCCTTATTCCATGGGCGTTGAATCGGTATATGCGTATCCGGCAACGTAGTTGGGTACGCGGAAGAGTGTCAGGCACGAGCGCAGCTGGAGAATGATGGTGAAAGGTTGCTGCCGATGTTAGGCGCGGGTACTAGCTCTCAGGATGAGTTCGCGCAGACGCTTGCTCGGATTCCTACAGAGTCGGGTGCGAGTCTGCTGGATCTGGCGGAGGCTTCGCCGGTGCTGCTGGTGTTTTTGCGGCACTTCGGGTGTTCGTTTTGCAGGCAGGCGATCAGCGACGTTGCGGATCTTCGAGGGGAGCTGGACCGCCGTGGCGTGCGGCCGGTTTTTGTGCATCTGGGTACGCCTGAGCGGGCTAAGCCGTTCTTCGAGTACTACGGGATCGGAGATGTGGAGCGAGTGAGCGATCCTGAGGCATTGGTTTATCAGCTTCCAGTGTTTGCGTTGCCGCGAATGCATCCGGCGCTGACGTTGTTGCAGCCGTCGGTTTGGGCTGGATGGTTGAAGGGTGCTCTCTTCAAGCATGGAATTGGGGCGATCAAAGAAGATGGGCACCAGATGCAGGGTATCTTTTTCCTGAAGGGGCTGAAGATTGTGCGGCAGTTTCGTTATAAGACGATTGCAGATGAACCGAATTATTTGAAGCTGGTGGCTTGAGGCGAGTGGTGAAGCGCTCGTGCTCTCCTAATGAGTAAGTTTGCGGGTTCGTGAACATTGGATCGCCGCTCTGTTACAGCGAGTTAGCAGCTAAATTTTGTTCGAACCCCTCCCTTAGGCGGGGTTCAGGCCCGCTCTGAACGCTGAAACGGTTTTGCTCGTCACGGCTCCGACGTAGCCTGTAAACATCGCGGGCAGGAGACACACAAGTGGCATGACGACAAACATCTCTGGCAGGTTCACGGGCACACCTTTCGATAAACGAAGGGAGAAAAAAGTAAAACCGCTTCCGATAGTGCTGGGTGAACCGTTCAGATCGAGAACGGTTGGATGAATCAGTTTTGCGGCCCAGAGGGACAGCATCAAGATTTCAGGAAGTATGCAGATGAACGCTGTTTTCCCGCTGGCGAAGGCTGCAGCGCGGAGGGTTTCGTTTGACCGGAGAGCGGTTCTGTAGCCTACGAGAAAGTAAATCAGGAAGTTGATGTCAAAGAAGCGATTGTATGCAGACTGTGAGAGCGGTGCGACTGAATTGAGTGCAGTCCCGAAGATCATCCAAATCATCAATGCTACGCCCCCGAGCTGCCAGGGTGCCGTGTATCGCAGTCTTTGCCAGATGCCGCTTCGGAGAACGTCAATGATGACGATCGCAGTGAGCGGTCTGCGGTAGAGCGTACTGGCTAACTCGCTCCCGTACTCGGATCGCCATGCCTTTGGATAAACACACATTAAAGCGCGGGTAATTCGCATTTTTCGGTTCATATCGTTCGTAGCCTCCTGAGACCAAGGGTTGCGAGCTGACGAATTTTTTCCAATTGATGCTGAAGATGTTGAGCACCGTCTGGGGTAAGGCGGTAAGGGCGTTGTCTGCCTCTGACTTCGCAGGGCTTGATCCACCCATTTTCGACCAGCCTCGTGATCGCAGAGTAGAGAGTGCCTGGCCCAAGCTGGATGTTCGCGAACGTGCCGATATCCACCATGATCCCGTAACCGTGTTTCGGCCCTTCAGCCAGACTAGACAGGATAAGCAACTCTGGGTCGGATGATGGGCCGGACGTGGGTTTCCTTGCCATAGTACGAATTACGATATAGCCAATGGCGTGTATCGATCAAGAGTTATTTGATGAGCATGGAGACGATGCTGGCGGACATGAGGTTCGCCATGGTTCCGGCGAGCATGGCGCGGAGGCCGAGTTGGGCGAGGTCGTTGCGGCGGTTGGGCACGAGCGCGCCTATTCCGCCGATCTGCATGCCGATGCTGCCGACGTTGGCGAATCCGCAGAGGGCGAAGGTGGCGATGGAGAAGCTGCTGGGGGCGAGAGTGGATTTGAGAAGACCGAGCTGAGTGAAGGCGACGAACTCGTTGATCATGGTGCGGGTGCCGAGGAGGTTGCCGATGGTGCGGGCTTCGTGCCACGGAATGCCGATGAGCCACGCTACGGGTGCGCCCACGACGCCGAGGATGGCGTTGAGGGAATGGGGAAACGGGATGTGGCCATGCGCCCAGGCGAAGTTGGAGATGCCGAGCATGATGGCGTTGGCGAGGCCGACGAGGGCGACGAAGCTGATGAGCATGATGGCGACGTTGAAGGCGAGTTGGCCGCCGTCGATGGTGCCGCGAGCGATGGCGGCGACGAAGTTTTCGTTCTTGTGCTCCTCGTTGGGCGGCATGTGGACGGTGCCGGCGGTGGCGGGCACTTCTGTCTCCGGCACCAGCATTTTCGCAACCAGTATCGTGCCGGGGGCGGTCATGATGACGGCCGAGAGGAGGTCCTTGGCGTTGATGCCGAAGCTGATGTAGGCGGCCATGATGCCGCCGGAGACGTGGGCCATGCCGGAGGTCATGATGACCATCAGTTCGCTTCGCGTGGCGCCGGCGAGGAACGGGCGGATGGTGAGCGGGGCTTCCGTCTGGCCCATGAAGATGCTGGCGGCGACGTTGGTGGATTCGGCTCCGGATGTTCCCATGGTTCGCTGCATGATCCAGGCGACGGCCTTGATGATCTGCTGCATGAGACCGATGTGGTACATGATGGCAAAGAAAGCGGAGACGAAGATGATGGTGGGCAGAACGGCGAAGGCGAGGGTGGCGAGCGCGTCGCCAGGGGTGCCCATGCGGCCGAAGACGAGGGAGGAGCCGTCGGCGGAGTGGCCGAGGAGGCCGGTGATGACCGAGGAGATGCTGCTGAGGATGCGCTGGCCGAGGCTCCACTTGATGACGAGGAAGGCGAAGATGATCTGCAGGCCTAGGCCCCAGGCCACGGTGCGCCAGCGGATGGCGCGGCGATTGGTGGAGAAGGCGTAGGCGAGGCCGAGGAAGGTGATGAGGCCGAGTAGACCGGTGAATCTTGCCAAAGGGTGAACTCCTGCGCGGATGATGAAGGCTGTGGATGTTTGGGATGAGTGTAACGGGTGATAGACGTGGGGCCTAGGTATTTTGTTCTCCTCAGTTTTACAGCGACCTGTTAGTTTGGCTACGTTGGTTCTGGACGAGGCTTGACGGGTGCTCCCTTTTCCTTGATCGTCTCCCCGAACGAGAGACGCGCTTGCCTTGAGTTGAAGTTGGGCTTCGTTGCAGCGTTGGGCCCTGAAATACAGAGAGGGAGCCAGACTATGCCGATCTCCTATCGTTGCTTTGTTGCAGGTGTTTTGCCGGTGCTTCTGGCGGCCTCGTTTTGCGTGCCGCCTGGGTGGGCTCAGGTGCAGGAGAAGATGACGCCGGTGCTGCTTGCGATCCAGGACGCGCCGGTGCCTTTCATCGGCTCGGATGAACGATTTCACCTGGTGTACGAGCTGTGGATGACGAATTTTTCGAGCGCCGACGTCACGGTGGAGAAGGTTGAGGTGCTGGGTGACGGCGATGTTATTCAAAGTTTAGATGCTGCCGCCATTGCCGGGCGGCTGCAGGCGGCGGGTCAGCGCGAGTCTGTGGACAAGTCAGGGGGGAAGCTGGCGGGGAGTGCGCAGGCTCTGCTGTTTCTTCATGTGACGCTTGCGCCTGGGGCAGCGGCTCCGGCCGGACTATCGCACCGGGTTACGATTCATGCGAATGCGGCGCCGCCGGGTCAGCAGGAGATCACCGAGAGCGGCGGCGAGGTTGCGGTGAAGCACCGTCCGGTGGCGTCGATCGGCCCGCCGTTGCGAGGTGAGGGTTACGTTTCGGCGGATTCGTGCTGCGACGCGAGCCGGCACACACGGGCTGCGCTGCCGGTCAACGGTCGAGTATGGGTGGCGCAGCGTTACGCAGTGGACTGGGAGCAACTGGACGCGCAGGGACACATACGCAAGGAGCCGCAGGAGAGGCTTGAGAGTTACACGATCTTCGGCAAGCCCGTGCTTGCGGTTGCGGATGCTGTCGTCGTGGCAGTAACCGATGGATTGCCGGAGCAGACGCCGGGCAAGTATCCCACCAATATTCCGTTGGATGAGGCCGATGGAAACTCGGTCATTCTTGATCTTGGCGAACAGCGTTATGCGATGTACGCGCATATGCAGCCGGGGAGCATCAAGGTCCGTACAGGCGAAAACGTGAAGTTGGGTCAAGTGATCGGACTGGTGGGAAACACCGGCAACTCGTTTGCTCCGCATCTTCATTTTCAGGTAATGGACAGGATGTCGTCGCTTGCGTCGAATGGGCTTCCTTATGAGATGTGGAGCTTTCAAATTACCGGCAAAACGCCAGGGACAAAGGCTTTTGATGAGGCGGAGGAGAAGGGAACTCGGCTTGTGGTTACACCCATGTCGCCTGCCCAATCCGTCAAAGGGGCGTTGCCGCTTGACCAGTTGATTATTTCGTTTGGGGCGCGATAGGCTGAGATCTCTGGACGATGAGAACAAATTCTTAGAGCTTCAGGTCGAACCGATCCAGCAGCTCGCGTCTGCCGAATGCCGTGATGGCGAGAGCTCTGCTGTCGAGATCCTGCGTCACCCATCTCTTTTTCAGGGCGATCTTCAGCAGGGCCGCTCCCAGTGCGCCGCCAACATGAGGCCGCCTCTCGCTCCAGTCCAGGCATGCGCACGCGAACCGGCGGCGGAGTGCGCGAGTTGCTTCGAGGTCAACGCCCAGTGCCTCGAACGCTCTGGCTCCCGCCGCGGTGAGCTCGTATCCGCTGTCGCTGTCTGTCAAACCTGACAGCCAGCCCAGCGCACGGAAGCGATCGTGAAGCGACACGCCGGCTCGGCCTGCCATGTGGTCGTAGCAAGTCCGCGCGGTGCATAGCCGGCTTGGCGTATTCGGCATGAACTTGTCGTGGGAGCCGCCGGCGAGAACGCTTAATCCCTCCAGCACATTTGCCACGTCCGGGCCTTCGAGGCTGTAGTAGCGATGCTTGCCCTGGATGAGAACTTTGACGAGATGCGCTGCCTTGAGTCGGTGCAGATGCACGCTCGCGGTTGACGGGCTCACGCCACCCACTACTGCAAGTTCGGTGCTGGTTCGCGCGTGGCCGTCCATGAGGCAATAAAGGATGCGAGCGCGTGCCTGCTCGCCGATGGCTGCGGCGATTTCGGAGATTGCGGCATCGCCGTTTTGCCCGACATTCATACTTTCAAGTTAATCGAAGTGTGCCTGTTCGGCAACTGACATATTGATCAGTATGCGCTCCACAAAGTTATGCTCCGGGCAGATCAACCGTCGTGAAGCAATCGGGATGATCGCGGCGCTGTGTGCGACACCCAACTTTGAAAATGATGCATCGACCGGGCAAGGATACGGACAAGTGTCCATGCAAGGATCCAGGAGAAAATTGATGACGATCACTTGTATCATCCGTTACCAGACTGATCCGTTCCAGCGGGACGCGTTCAAGAAATATGCAGAAAACTGGGGGCACATTATTCCTCGTTGCGGAGGACATCTTATCGGATATTTTCTGCCTTATGAGGGCACGAATGATGTGGGGTGGGGACTGATTGCATTCGATAGCCTCGCCTCGTATGAGGCTTATCGAGTTCGCTTGAAGGCTGATCCGGAGGCGCGGGAGAACCTTGCCATGGCACAGAGTAAACGCTTTATTCTTCGCGAAGAGAGGAACTTCGTCGAGGTAGTGGATGGTACGCTGGGCATTCCCTCGGCACTCGCTAAATCCTCGTGATTTCTTTGGCTCGGTTTGGTACGTGCGAGGCACGAAGCGGATGCTGTCGTTATCAGGGTGCGGAGATTGTGAGGTTGGTGGTACATTGGCTCGAATGTGGTGATTGGGGTTGACGGGCTTGGCAAGCGAGGTGTTCGAGAAAGCCAAAAAGGGAGGGTGAGCGATGAGTAAGGTGAGATTGCTGGTTGGCACGCGCAAAGGCGCATTCGTGCTGACTTCGGATGGAAAGCGCGACAAGTGGGAGGTGAGCGGGCCTCACTTTGCGGGGTGGGAGATTTATCACATGAAGGGTTCGCCCGTGAATCCGGAGAGGCTGTATGCATCGCAGTCCAGCGGGTGGTTTGGGCAGGTGATTCAACGCTCGAACGACGGCGGCAAGACGTGGGAGCAGATGGGGAACAAGTTTGTGTATGACGGTGTGCCGGGAACGCACCAGTGGTACGACGGCACGCCGCATCCGTGGGAGTTCAAGCGGGTGTGGCATCTGGAGCCTTCGCTGACCGATGCGGACAAGGTGTATGCCGGGGCGGAGGACGCTGCGTTGTTCCTGTCGGCTGATGGCGGACAGAACTGGGAGGAGCTTTCGGGATTGCGCGGGCATGGTTCGGGGCCGCACTGGCAGCCGGGTGCAGGCGGCATGTGTCTCCACACGGTCATTCTGGATCCGAGTGATCCCAAGCGGATATTTATCGCGATCTCGGCGGCCGGGGCGTTCAGGACGGATGATGGGGGCAAGACGTGGAAGCCAATCAACAAGGGGCTGAGATCGCAGTTCATTCCGGATCAGGATGCGGAGGTGGGGCACTGCGTGCATCACATTGCGATGCATCCGTCGCGGCCTGGGACCTTGTTTATGCAGAAGCATTGGGACGTGATGCGCAGCGATAACGCGGGCGATTCGTGGCAGGAGGTGAGCGGGAACCTGCCGACGGACTTTGGATTTGCGATCGATGTGCATGCGCATGAACCGGAGACGGTGTTTGTCGTGCCGATCAAGAGCGATTCGGAGCACTACCCGCTGGACGGGAAGCTGCGGGTGTATCGCAGCAAGAGCGGAGGCAATGAGTGGGAGGCGATGACGAAAGGTCTGCCGCAGAAGGACTGCTACGTGAATGTGCTGCGCGATGCGATGGCGGTCGATTCGCTCGATGCGTGCGGCGTGTACTTCGGCACGACGGGAGGGCAGGTGTATGGGTCGTCGGACGCGGGAGATAGCTGGACGCCGATTGTGCGGGACTTGCCGGCGGTGCTGTCGGTTGAGGTCCAGACTTTGCATTCGGGGTCGCAGACGCTCGCATGATCCGGGTGGAGTTGCCGGCGCATCTGCGGACTCTTGCGGGTGTTAAGGGTGAGGTGACGCTCGATGTGGCGGGACCGGTGACGCTGCGTGCGGTGCTGGATGCGCTGGAGGCCGCGTACCCGATGTTGTGCGGGACGGTTCGTGAGCATGGGACGCTGAAGCGGAGGGCGTTTCTGCGTTTCTTTGCGTGTGAAGAGGACATATCGCATGAATCGCCGGATGCGTTGCTGCCGGAGGCGATCGCCACGGGGAAGGAACCTTTGCTGGTGATTGGGGCAGTGGCGGGTGGTTAGGTGGACTCGGACTTCAGGCCGAGATTTCGCGCTAGGCGATGCAGATATTTGGGATGAATGCCCAACAGGCGCGCGGCTTCGGGGTAACTTCCTTTTGCTTCTCGCAGCGCGTTCCCGATCATCTCTTTCTTGGACTGGTTGAGCACGTCATGGTATCGAGCGTCTGCCAGTCCGGCGGATTGCTCTTCGAGGATTCCGTTGGGAAGATCTTCGGGAAGGATCTCTTCGGTGAGGCCGAGCACGATGGCGTGCTCGATGGCGTTCTCCAGTTCGCGAACGTTGCCGGGCCAACTGTAGTTCATCAGCAGGGTGCGCGCCTCCCGCGAGATGCCTTTGAAGGGGCGCTTGCTTTTTTCTGCGTACTTCGCGGCGAAGTACAAGGCGAGTAGAGGGATGTCGTCGCGGTGTTCGCGCAGCGGCGGGATCGTGACTGAGACTACGTTAAGCCGGTAGTAGAGGTCCTGGCGAAAGTCGCCGGACTTGATGGCTTGCTCCAGATTTTTGTTGGTAGCGGCGAGAACGCGAGCTTTGAATGGCACGGAGTGAGTACCTCCAACGCGCTCAAACTCTCGCTGTTGCAGGACTCGCAAGAGCTTTGCCTGCATCGGCGATGCCAGCTCGCCGATCTCGTCGAGGAAGAGGGTTCCGTCTTCGGCGGCCTCGAGCTTGCCCTTTCTCATGCCGATGGCGCCGGTGAATGCGCCCTTTTCGTGTCCGAAGAGCTCGCTTTCTAGTAGCGTCTCCGGGATTGCCGCGCAGTTGATGGCGATGAAAGGACTTTCCACTCGAGGGCTGCTCTGATGGATGGAGCGTGCGACTACTTCTTTGCCGGTGCCGCTCTCGCCGCGGATGAGAACGGTGGAGTCGCTTTGCGCGACCTTGGAGACGAACTCTTCCATCTGGTGAATCTGCCGGCTTTCGCCAACGAGCCTGGTGGTTGGGTTGAGCTGCTTTTTGAGCCGGAGATTCTCGGAACGCAGCGCATCGAGGGCGAGTATGTTTTCGAGCGTGACGGCGGCGATGCGGGAGACCGATTCGAGGAAGTGAATGTGATCTTCGCGAAATGGCGGAGCCGGATGGGGTGAAGTGAGATAGATGACGCCGAGGGTTCTTTCCACGGCCACGAGCGGCTGGCAGAGCACGTTGTGCGAGTCTTGAACTCCGCCGGAGTCTGCTGTAGAGCTGGTGAAGACTGCGGAGCGCTCCCAGATGGCGCGGTGAAGCAGTTCGCGCTGAATCTCGACCGTTGAAGGAGCGTCGGGCCGGCGATTCCAGGTGCAGATTGCGTAGGTTTCCTCGTCGAGGCCGGTGAGTAGAACGACGGCGCCCTCTTCGGCGGGGATCACTTCGAAGATCAGACGGAGAAGTTCCCGTTGCAGGAGCAGGGAGTCGCGGATGGAGTTGATGACGTTGCTGATTCTGAAAAGGGCGGCGAGGTCACGCGCCATTCGCCCGACTTCGACGCCGAAGGTTTGGGGGATCGCAGGATGAGCGATTCGAACGGTACTGGGTGTCGAGGGGGAAGCAAGATCAGTCGGGCGAGTTTCGGAGTTGGTGGCCACTTCGCCTTCTTGGATGAGGAAGACGAGTTCGGAGTTGCCGATTCTTATGGTGTCGCCGTGGCCGATGGTCTTGCGGCGAATAGGGATTCCATTGACGAAGGTGCCGTTATGGCTATCGAGGTCGATGAGTTCGAACTGGAGCTCTGCCTGGTGAATAGTGCAGTGTTTCCGCGAGATCAAGGGATCGATCAGGCATAGCTGACTGGATGCATCGCGGCCGATGGAGAGCTGGCCGTCGATAAGTGGTTGAACCGTGCCTGTCAGCGAGCCCGAGATGACGAGGAGTCGCGGCTTCATCAGGGCCTCCGGTGCGTCAAAGTGTAGCTGAGCCGGTGGAAAATCGCAGATTATTCGAGATTTTCGGGGCTGGGGGAACGGAATGGATACCGCGGGTATCCGTTCGGATACCGTCGAGGCGCACCGTAACGAGGAATGGCGGCGCTGCAAATGAGTGGGATGTTTCTATCTCAGTGCAAATACACGCATGCGGCTGTGGGGGCTGGAGTATGGCCGGCTTTGGCCATAGGCATGCAATATCACAGGGCAACAACAGGCTCCCAAGAGAAAGTATCCGGACCCCAGAGGCACCAGGAAGACGGTACCTCAAAAAAGGAGATCGTCATGAAACGCATAGTCGCCGCAATCGCCCTCTTCGTCGCATCAATCTTCATCACAGCCGGTGTATGGGCCCAGTCGGTGAAGGCAACCGTTCCGTTCGACTTCAAAGTTAACAACACATCTGTGTCGGCTGGAACCTACACCATCAGCTCCACGGACCACGATGTAATCCGCATTTCAGACCAGAAGCATGTTTATCTTATGACCGCGGCTCTCCCCGATCCAGACAACACGGGCAAAGCCAACGTGCTGGTATTTCACAAGTACGGCAACCAGTACTTCCTGAGCGCGATTCGTAGCGAGACAGCCTCGATGTATCTTCGCCTTCCAGTTTGGAACGCTGAGAAGCGGGCCAGGACGCAAACCCAGGAAGCAGCGCTTCCATCCAGCAGTGACGTTATCGTAGCTCTCTACTAGGTACGTCGAGTCGAACAAGACCCGGAGACGATCATCTCCGGGTCTCTTCTTTTTGAGGGGCCGAATGTTTGCGAGACCAGGACGTGCGGTCGGTGAGTTATGCCCGGTGATTGCTCTTCGCGACGATCTCGCGGATGAGGGGTTGGAGTTTGGGCGGGGTCGGCGTGATTTGCAGAGTTTCGCGGAGCATGGACTCGGGTTCGTTGAGGAGGGAGGCGTCTTCACTGAAGAGAGTGACGAGGGGCTGGTTGGCTTCAAGTTTGTCGCCTAGTTTGGCGTGCATTTCTATTCCTGCGTGAGCCGAGACCGGATCGCCAGGTTTGGCGCGGCCCGCTCCGAGACGCTGCACGGCCCAGCCTACTTGTTTGCAGTCCATGGAGGAGAGGTAGCCGGAGGTTGGAGCGGTGAGGGTGCGCGTTGCGCTGGGTTTGTGGTGGCTGGCGGGGTCTTCGAAGATAGTGATGTCGCCGTTTTGGGCCGCGACGATTTTTAGCCACGCTTCGTAAGCGGCTCCGCTGCGGAGGATCTCGTCGGAGAGTGTGGCGCCTTCTTCGGGGGTGGCAGCGCGACCTGCTTGGTGGAGCATCCAGCCGGAGAGGATGTTGGAGAGTTCAATGAGGTCGCGCGACATGGGATGGCGGTTCTGCTTCATGATGTCGACGCACTCCCAGACCTCGATCCAATTGCCCGAGAAGCGGCCGAGAGGTTCGTCCATGGTGGTGAGGAGAGCGACGGTGTTGGTGCCTGAGGCTTCGCCTGTCTCGACCATGAGCCCGGCGAGGAGTTTGGATTTTTCGTAAGTTGGCATGAAGGCGCCGGAGCCGACTTTGACGTCGAGGACGAGGGCGTTGAGGCTCTCGGCGAGTTTCTTGCTCATGATGCTGGCGGTGATCAGGAAGGGAGACTCGACGGTGCCGGTGTGATCTCTCAGCGCATACAAGATGCGGTCGGCGGGGACGATCTTCGGCGTCTGGCCGATGAGGGCGGCGCCGCATTGTTTGAGAACGTCGCGCATCTCCGGGAAAGAGAGCTGGGTATTGAAGCCGGGGATGGTCTCGAGCTTGTCCAAAGTTCCACCCGTATGGCCGAGGCTCCGCCCGCTGATCATGGGTACGACGATTCCTGGAACTCCTTCGGAGGTAGGATGAGCGAGACCGGCGGCCGCGACGATGGGGGCGATCAAAAGGGATGTTTTGTCGCCGACTCCACCAGTGGAGTGCTTATCGATGGCGAAGGTGTTGAGCGCTTCGGTGTAGGCTACCTCTCCGGAGAAGCGCATGGCCTCGGTGAGTGTAGCCAGCTCTCTTGAATCGAGGCCGCGTAGAAAGACGGCCATCAGGAAGGCGGCGATCTGGGCGTCGGTCACGAACTGCCTTTGTGGAGTGCGATTGACGATGGCGAGGATGAAGGCGCGGATCTCGGCGTCGGTGAGAGCGAGGCCGTCGCGTTTGTGGAGGATGACGTCGATGGGATGGATGGTATGGGTCATGTCTTCGATCAGGTGGGCTTTATGAATTTGTAAGCAGGAAGGCGGCGGGGAGCAGCGCAGCGATGGTGGTCTCGGCGATGGTGCCTGCTTCAGCGGGAAAGAAGACGATGGTGTCAGGGGTGCTGAACTCGTGGATGGTCTGGCGGCAGGCTCCGCAGGGCTGGCTGGCGGTGTCGTTGAGGTTGGCGACGGCGATGGCGCGGATGCGGATGCCCGGGCCATGGAGGCTGACGGCGGCGGCGATAGCAGCCTGTTCGGCGCAGACGGTGAGGCGGTAAGAGGCGTTTTCGACGTTGCAGCCGGTGACGATGTTGCCGTCGGTGAGCAGGACGGCGGCGCCGACGCGGAAGTTGCTGTAGGGCGCATAGGCGTGGTGGGCGACGGCGGTGGCGCGCTGCTGCAGGTCTGCGGCCTGGGCAGGATCGAGCGGGGTAGGATGGCTGGGCGCGTGGTGATTCGGAGACATAATGTGAGTGAGGCTATCGGGTGCTGAGGCCGATAGCAAGTCGTGTTGCGCTAATGATTAAGAGCCCGCGCCCGATATAGCAGATGTGGACGACCTGACTAAAGAGTTTATCGCGGAGAGCCAGGAAGGGCTGGACCGGATGGAGCGGTGCCTGACCGAGCTTGAGACGCGGCCTGACGATGCCGGATTGCTGGGAGAGATCTTTCGCGCCGTGCATACGATCAAAGGAACGACGGGATTTCTTGGCTTCGATCGGCTGGAGAAGCTGGCGCATGCGGGAGAGCATCTGCTGGGATCGCTGCGGGACGGCAGACTTGCCGTTACGTCGGAGCTGATCAGCGGATTGCTGTGCCTGATGGATGGTTTGCGAGCCATTCTTATGTTGATTGAAGAGACCGGCGGTGAAGGAACGCGGTCGGGTGATGAGGATGGCGAGTTGATTGCGGAGCTGGCGCTGTTGAATGGAGAGATGCCTCCGGCCCTGATTGAGGACGAGCTATTGCATGCTGTCGTCGACACCGGTGAGGCTTCTGTGCCGTCAGCGAAGGTAGCGGATGCGGCGTCAGCGCCGGCCTCTGCAGCCACTAATAGTGAGAGAATTGGGGCGGGGAACGACAAGACGCTGCGGATCGATGTCGATGTGTTGAACCGCATGATGAATCTTGTCGGCGAGCTGGTACTGACGCGCAACCAGATGCTGCAGAGCGACATGGCTGCGGCGAATTTTCCCGAATTGGCGCGGCGTTTGGATAGCGTGACGGCTGACCTGCGCGAGACAGTGATGCAGGCAAGGATGCAGCCCGTCGGAAATTTATTCGGCAAATTTCCCAGAATGGTGCGAGATCTGGCCAGAACCTGTGGGCGCGATGTGCGAATCGAGTTTACCGGCCAGGAGACGGGGCTGGACAAAAGTCTGCTCGAAGCGATCAAAGATCCGCTGACCCATGCGGTGAGGAATGCAGTCGATCATGGAATTGAATCGCCTGCCGACCGGGTACTCGCGGGCAAACCGCCTGAGGGCTGCGTGCGCTTGAGGGCGTTTCATCAGAGCGGATCGGTGGTGATTGAGGTTGCCGATGACGGCGCTGGAATTCCAATGGAACGAGTGCTTGCAAAGGCTATCGAGCGCAATCTGGTGACACAGGAGCAGGCCGCGGGGATGTCGGAGAGAGAGGCGCTGCAGTTGATCTTTCTGCCGGGCTTTTCGACGGCTTCGGCGGTGACCACTGTTTCGGGGCGCGGCGTTGGCATGGATGTGGTGCGGGCCAATGTGGAGAAGGTTGGCGGCAGCGTCGAGGTCGAGTCGCGCAGGGGCGCGGGCACGACGCTGCGACTGCGTGTTCCGTTGACGCTGGCGATTGTTCCTTCGCTGGTTGTGCGCAGCGGTGGACAAAGTTTCGCGTTGCCGCAGAGCGCGCTGGTCGAGTTAGTGGATATACCGGAGCGGGAGTTTGCGCGGATGGTGCAGCGCATCGGTTCTGCGGAGCTTTACAGATTGCGGGAGCGCCTGTTACCGATGGTCTGGCTCGACCGCCTGCTTGGTTTGGAGGCCGATGCTCCGGAAGCGTCGCACGGACATTATCTTGCGGTGCTCGAGGCCGATGGGTGCCGGTACGGCCTGGTGGTCGATGATCTGATGTCGCCGGAGGAGATCGTGGTGAAGCCGCTGTCTCCGGTGCTGCGCGAGATCGGATTGTTTTCGGGGGCGACGGTGCTGGGTAATGGGACGCTGGCTCTGATTCTGGATGTTGGGGCGACCGCGGCTCGCGCCGGCGTGAAGCCGATCGAGGAAGAGGGCGTGGAGATTGGTGCGAGTGAGGCGGCGAACCAAGAGTCTGTGGGCGAGTCGTTCCTAATCTTCGAGGATCGGGCGCGGGAGCGGACGGCGCTGCCGCTGAATATGGTGGAACGAATTGAAAGCGTGCCGCTGGAGCGGATCGAATATGCGGGAGGGCGGCCGCTGCTGCAGTATCGCGGCGAGTTGCTGCCGCTGAAGGACCAGGGCAATGTGCTGCCGGATCTAGACGCGGCGCGGCAGCGAGGGGAAGAGATCCTGGCGACAGTGCTTATCTGCGGCGATGCCAGCCGAGTCGCAGAGCAGAGAGTAGGGATGGTCGTGCGGCAGGTGCTGGATGTGTCGGCGGGAACGGTGCTGGAGCGGGACGCGGTGAGCGAGGCGGCAGGGATGGAACTTGCCCTGGTGAAGGAGAAGCTTACTTTGGTTTGTCGCGAGTTCAGTATGAAGGCAACGACAGCGTGGCAGGAGGTCGCGTGAGAATAGCGGGTGGTGACAGGGTCGATGAGATTCAGGAAGAGAATGACGCGGTGTCTCTCTGTTCGCTCTACGCCGGAAGCGAGACCTTCGGCATCGACACGAGGAAGATACGCGAGGTGCTGGGGGAGCGGGATCTGCAGCGCGTGCCGATGTCTCCGGAGTTTATCGCGGGGGTCGTGCCTTACCGCGGCGAGGTGCTGACGGCGGTAAACCTGCGGGCGCTGCTGGGGATCGCGGCGCATTCCGGAAAGTGTTGCGTGCTGGTGATGGAGGACGATGAAGCTGCAGAGCGGTTCGGTCTTGTAGTGGATGCGGTGGGGGGTGTGGTCACGGTGAGCCAGCGAACGCTGGAAGAGAATCCGTGCACGCTGGAAGCGCGGGGGAAGTGGTTGTTTGACGGAGCCTACAAGATGGAGAGCGGCCTGATGGTGCGGCTCGATCCGCAGAAACTGTGTCCGTCCAGATTGTCGGAGACAGGGTTGTTCAGAAAAAGTACGACTGGAGGTATGGATGCGAGCCCTGATCGTCGATGATTCAAGCTTTATCCGCGAGTATCTGCGCCACCTGCTGAGCCGGATGGATATTGTGTGCGAAGAGGCCGTGGATGGAAGCGACGCGCTGACGGTGCTGGCCGCCGAAGAGACCTTCGACCTGATGCTGCTGGACGTGAATATGCCGGTGATGAATGGACTGGAGTGCGTGAAGGCGCTGCGCGAGGCGAGGCTGGGGCCGAGGATGAAGGTGATGATGGTGACGACCGAGGCCGATCATTCGTTCATCGCTACGGCGCTGGACAACGGTGCGGATGAGTTTCTGATGAAGCCATTTACTCCAGAGAGCCTTCGGGAAAAGATGCTTCTGCTTGGTGTCATCGCGGCTTAACGGAGATAAGGAAGATCAGATATGGGTACTTTAAAGAAACGGCCGCTTCGCATTCTTGCAGCGGACGACTCCGCGGTGATGCGGAGCGTTCTGTGGAAGCTGTTTCTGATGCATGCGGAAGACCGGTCAAGCGAGCTGCCGCGGATGGAGTTGTGCGGGATTGCGCGCGATGGTGTGGAGTGCCTGGACTTGGTGGCGAGGCAGAACCCTGATGTGCTTGTGCTGGACCTCGAGATGCCGAGGATGAATGGCCTGGACGTGCTGGATCGGTTGCGGGTTGAGAACCCTGGGCTTCCGGTGATCATGTGCAGCGCATACACCGAGCATGGCGCGAGATCGACCCTGGAGGCGTTAGCGCGGGGTGCTTCGGACTATGTGACGAAGCCGGCGGGGCAGCGTGATTTTGGCGCCGCAATGCAGTCGCTATCGCAGCAACTGCTGCCGCGAATCGCTGCATTAGCGAAGAGTACAAGTCTGGAAGAGAAGAAAGCGGACGGAGACGTTGCGGCCGATAACCTGCGGAAGGCACGATCTGGCGAGGCTCCGGCGAAGCCTTCTTTTCCGATCGAAGTTGTCGTGATCGGGTTGTCTACCGGCGGACCCTCGGCGCTGGAACAGCTGTTGCCGAAGTTGCCGAAGGATTTTCCTGTTCCAGTCTTGATCGTGCAGCATATGCCGAAGTTGTTTACCGGCGCGCTGGCGGAGCGGCTGGATAAATGCTGTGCGCTGCGTGTGGAGCAGGCCTATGATAACGCGACGATTCGTCCGGGGACGATCTGGCTGGCACCTGGAGATGCGCACATGGAAGTGGCTTCGCGCCGCGCGATAGGCGATGAGGGCAAGGGCTCCGAGGCGTGCAGCGCCAGAGTCCGGCTGCACCAGCAGGAGCCGCTGAATCATTGCAGACCGTCGGTCGACTATCTGTTCTTTTCGGCTGCGCGAATATATGGTGCGGGAACGCTGGCGCTGGTAATGACGGGGATGGGCGCAGATGGTCTGAATGGAGCGCGCGCGGTGCATGAGGGCGGAGGCGTGGTGCTGGCGCAGGACGAGGCGACCTCTGCGGTTTGGGGGATGCCAGGCAGAGTCAGTGAGGCCGGCATCGCCAGTGCAACGCTGCCGCTGTGGGGAATTGCAGGCGCGTTGAGACAAAGAGTCAATGCAGGGCGGCCGTCACGATCGGAAGCGGTGAGCTCTGCGACGCCAGCGACGGTCGTGCGGCGGGAGATGACCTATGGCCTGCTCTGATTCGGACTACGAATATCTTCGAGGGGTCGTGATGGCGCAGTCGGCGAACCTGATCGATCCATCGCGCCATACCCTGTTCGATACCAGGTTGACGCCGATTGCACGGCGGTCTGGAGCAGCCAATCTTGAAGACTTCGTCAACATGTTGAAGGCCGGCAGGCCGGCGCACCTGCACCGCGCAGTAGCCGAGGCCATGACCGTCAATGAGACGAGCTTCTTTCGCGACATCAGTTTGTTCGAGATGCTGCGGGAGGTGATCTTGCCGCAATTGATCGAGCAGCGGATGCAGAAGCGGCGTTTGCGGATATGGAGCGCGGCGAGCTCAACCGGCCAGGAGGCGTACAGTCTGGCAATGTCCATCGCCGAATATTTTCCCGAGCTCGCGCACTGGGATGTAAAGATCATCGGCACAGACATCTCGCGGCATGTAGTGGACTATGCCCAGAAAGGGCGATATCGCCGGCTTGAAGTGAATCGTGGACTGCCTGCGCGGATGCTGTTGAAGTATATGGTGCGCGAGGGCGAGGAGTGGGAGGTTGTTCCGCAGGTCCGATCGATGTGTGAGTTTCAGTATGCGAATCTGTGCGCGCCGATGCCGCAACTGCCGGTGTTCGACCTGGTGATGTTGAGAAATGTGCTGCTGTATTTTTCTCAACATGACCGGAAGATCGTTTTCAAGGAGATCCACCGCAAGATAGTGCCGGGTGGATACCTGGTTCTAGGGAACGCGGAGCAGGCTGAGGATTCAACCAATCTTTTTGAAGTGGAGTTCGCGGCAAACTGTTATTTTTACCGGCCTGCGAACGGATATTGATTTCTTCCCAGATGCCGCAGGGGAAATAGGACTTATTACCAGCGGCGAGCATCTATAGTGTGTATGGCGGTTCGCCTGCTGACAACTGTGGATGACATGCCTCGAATCCCTTCCAGTTCGAAGAAGAAAGTAGTTGCCGCGAAAGACGACGTCGTGATTGCATCGGACAATGCGGCCGAGGCTGCGCTGGCGCTGTTTCATCCGATTACGGCGAAGTGGTTTCGTGCTGTGTTTGAGGCACCGACGGCTCCGCAGGTGGAAGGATGGCCGGCGATTGCGCGTGGCGAATCGACGCTGATCCTGGCACCGACCGGCACGGGCAAGACGCTGGCGGCCTTCCTTTGGTGCCTCGACAAATTGATGATGCAGACTGCGCCTGACGCAGAACGTGGATGCCGGGTAGTGTATCTTTCGCCTCTGAAGGCACTGGCGGCGGATGTGGAACGCAACTTGCGTTCTCCTTTGGTGGGCATTGCCAATATGGCGAAGCGCGATGGTGTGGGCGTACGGATGCCGGAGATCAGCGTGCGCACGGGAGATACCTCGCCGAAGGAGCGGGCACGGTTTCGCAAGCATCCTGGGGACATTCTGATTACGACACCGGAGAGTTTGTATCTGCTGCTGACGTCGGAGGCGGGGGAGGGGCTGCGGTCGGTTGAGACGGTGATTGTTGATGAGATCCATGCGCTGGTGCCGAGTAAGCGCGGTGCGCACATGGCCCTGTCGCTGGAGCGGCTCGAGGCATTAGCAGGAAGAAAGCTGCAGCGAATTGGATTGTCAGCGACGCAGAGGCCGTTGGAGGAGGTAGCGCGTTTTCTGGGGGGTGCAGAATCTTCGAGCGAGAAAATTGTGACTTATCCAGTTACGGAATTGCCTCTCGCGCAGGAGGGCGATGAGATTGCCAGTGTGTTGATGAGCACCGCGAGCGATGACGGCGCCAAGCCTGATGTGGGAGCCAACGCTCCGCAGTACCGGCTGGTGACGGTGGTGAATGCGGGCGCAAGGAAGCTGCTGGAGTTGAAGGTTGAGGTTCCAGTGGAGGACATGGCGCGGCTTGGCGAGATAGAAGAGCAGCCGAGTGGGCCAGCGTCGCAGGGGCCAAAACGAACTTCAATCTGGCAGTCGATCCATCCGCGGTTGCTGGAGATTATTCAAGGGCGGACATCGACGCTGATCTTTGTGAATGCGCGGCGAGTGGCGGAGCGGCTGGCGGGGGCGTTGAACGAGCTTGCCGGGGAGCAGATTGCGCGAGCGCATCACGGTTCGCTGGCGGCGGCGCAGCGGACGGAGATTGAGGAGTTGTTGAAGGCGGGGAGGATCAAGGCACTGGTGGCCACCTCGTCTTTGGAGCTGGGGATCGATATGGGGGCGATCGATCTGGTGATTCAGATTGAGGCGCCGCCGTCAGTGGCGAGTGGGATGCAGCGGATCGGGCGGGCAGGGCATCAGGTGGGTGCGCCTTCGCATGGCATTATCTTCCCGAAGTATCGCGCCGATTTGATTGCCTGTGCTGCGGTGACGCGGGCGATGCACGAAGGACATGTGGAGTCGACGCGGTTTCTGCGCAACCCGCTCGATGTGCTGGCGCAGCAGATGGTGGCGGTGATTGCACATCCTCCACTCAGTGTTGCGGATGCAGAGCGAAGGGCGAAGCATGCGACGGAGGAAGAGGAGAGCCCTGGCATCAGCTATGCTGCGTTGTTTGCGCTGGTACGCGGCGCGGCGCCGTTTGCGGGGTTGAGCCGGAGCGTGTTCGATGGTGTGCTGGATATGCTGGCCGGACGATATCCGTCGGATGAGTTTGCGGAGCTGCGGCCTCGGATCACATGGGACCGGACGCGCAACTGGATTACGCCGCGTGCTGGAGTCAAGCGGATTGCAATCCTAAACGGTGGGACGATCCCCGATCGCGGGATGTACGGAGTTTTTCTTGCTGGGGAGAGAAGCAAGCCGGTGCGGGTGGGTGAGCTGGATGAGGAGATGGTCTTCGAGAGCAGGACGGGGGACGTCTTTATTCTTGGTGCTTCGGCGTGGCGTATTGATGAGATTACGCATGATCGCGTGCTGGTGACGCCTGCTCCGGGAGAGGCGGGGAAGATGCCCTTCTGGCATGGGGACGGGGCGGGACGGCCGCTTGAGTTTGGACGGAGGATTGGGGCGCTGGTGAGGGAGTTGCGCGAGGCGCCGCGTGCTGTGGCTGTGACGCGGCTGACGACTGAGCACGATTTGGAACCGGGAGCGGCGGAGAACGTGCTGCGCTATCTGGCGGATCAGGAGCTGGCTACAGTTGTCGTTCCTGACGATCGGAACGTTGTGATTGAACGGGTGAGGGACGAGCTTGGTTACTGGCGGGTCTGTGTACTGACGCCGTTTGGAAGCAGAGTGCATGCTCCGTGGGCGATGGCGGCAACGGCAAAGCTGCGCGCGGTGAATGGGCAGGAAGTGGAGACGATGTGGTCGGAGGATGGCTTTGTGTTGCGCTTTCCGGAGACGGAGGAGGCTCCTGCGATTAATCCGCTTTTGCTTGAGCCGGAGGAGGCTGCTGAGCTGGTGTTGCGGCAGATGGGATCGACGGCTTTGTTTGCTGCGAAGTTCAGGGAGAGCGCTGCGCGGGCGTTGTTGCTGCCGCGAAGAAGAGCGGATGGGCGGACACCGTTGTGGCAGCAAAGGAAGAGGGCGTATGACCTGTTGAGTGTGGCAAGCAGGTATGCCTCGTTTCCGATTCTGCTGGAGGCCTACAGGGAGTGTCTGCGGGATGTGTTCGATATGCCTGCGTTGATGGAGACGCTGCGGAATATCGGAAATCGCTCGCTGCGGGTGCATACGGTGGATTCGCGGACACCTTCGCCGTTTGCTTCGGCGTTATTGTTCAGCTATGTGGCGAACTATATCTACGATGGCGATGCTCCGCTGGCGGAGAGACGCGCGCAGGCGCTTTCGATCGACCAGGACCAGCTGCGGGAGCTGATGGGTGACGCCGATCTTCGTGAGCTGTTGGACATCAACGCTATCGAAGAGACGGAGGAGCAGTTGCAGTGCTTGGCGGAGACGTATCGTGCGCGAAATATGGATGGGGTGCATGATCTTTTGTTGCGACTGGGCGATCTGACGCGGGCTGAGCTGCGGTTGCGATGTGTAACCGAAGAGGTTGCAGATACGATTGGCAAGCTGATGCGGGCGCGGAGGGTACTGGAGGCACACGTTGCGGGGGAGAAGCGGTTGATTGCGGTGGAGGACGCAGCGCGTTACCGGGATGCGCTTGGCGTGCCGCTGCCGCCGGGGTTGCCTTCAGCTTTTCTGCAAGAGGTGCCACATGCTCTTACCGATTTAACGCGGAGGTTTGCGCGGACGCATGGACCGTTCACGGCGAATGAGGTGGCGGCGCGATTTGATCTGCCGATGGAGAGCGTCGAGGCGGTCCTGCAGGGATTGGTGCAGAGTGGCAAGATAGTGGAGGGTGGTTTTCGGCCCGGCGGGATTCATCGCGAGGGGTGCGATAACGAGGTGCTGCGGGCGATTCGGCGGAGGTCGCTGGCGCGGCTGCGGAAGGAGGTTGAACCGGTTGAGCAGAGGACGCTGGCGAGATTGTTTACGCGGTGGCAGGGAGTGGTGCAGCCGCGGCGCGGACTGGATGCTCTGCTGGATGTGATTGAGAATCTGCAAGGGGCTCCGCTGCCGGCGTCGATTCTGGAGACTGAGATTGTGCCGGCGCGTCTCGTGGGGTACAAGCCCGCAGACCTGGATACTTTGATCGCGGCCGGCGAGGTGGTGTGGGTTGGGTTGGACCCGATTGGAGAGCGGGATGGGCGGATCGGGCTGTATCTTGCGGAAAAATTGTCTGCTCTTTGGCCGATTGCTCCATCGCAGCCGAAGGAGCGAGTTCTACGGGACGATGAGGGGAACATCATTCCTGTTTCTGTGGCGGAGATGAGTAAGGAGACGGAGATTCTTGAGTACCTGAAGCGCCATGGAGCGTCGTTCTTTCAGGATTTGCATGATGGCATTGGTGGAGGATATCCGGGGGAGACGTTGGAGGCGCTTTGGAGTCTGGTGTGGAAGGGGCTGCTGACCAACGATGGCATGGCGGCTTTACGGGCTTACTGTGAACGGCCTCCCAGTAGTTCGCGTAAGCCGGCGCGGAGGGTGAATCAACAAGCGGTTTTCCGGTCGCGGCGGACAACTCCACCGACGGCGCAGGGACGGTGGGCGTTGAATGCAGCGGCGTTTGCGACGGACCGCTCGGCTACGGAGTGGAGTCACGCAATGGCGCAGCAGCTGTTGACGCGGTATGGCGTGGTGTTTCGCGAGACGGCACATGCGGAAAATCTGCCCGGAGGATTCTCAGCAATCTATGACGTGATGAAGGCGCTCGAGGAGAGCGGGAAGATTCGCCGAGGGTACTTTGCTGCGGACCTTGGTGCAACGCAGTTTGCGATGCCTGCCGCGGTTGATCTGTTGCGTTCGCTGCGGGTGCAGCAGGATTCGGATCGCGTGGAAATGCTGCAACTGGCGGCGACTGATCCGGCGAACCCTTATGGGGCGCTGATGCGATGGCCCCAAGCGCCTGATGCGAGTTCCTCGCTGACGCGAAGTGTGGGAGCAAGGGTAATCCTGTGCGACGGCGCGCTGGTGGTTTATCTGCGGCGAGGAAATCCCAATCTGCAGGTGTTTTTGCCGGAGGAGGAGCCGCAGCGATCGCAGGTGGCGCGGAGTCTAGCGGAGTTTCTGGTTCGGCGCGTGCAGGGAGACCGTGGAGAGGATGATGCGGAGCGGGCGGGGATGTTGATCGCGACAGTGAATGGGGTTGCGGTGGCGGAGAGTGTGATGGCTCGACCTTTGCTCGATGGAGGGTTTGCCGCGGGGGCGATGGGGTTCAATGTGCGGAGGAATCTGCCGCCGTTGCCAGGACAGAGAAGCGGAGCAAGAGCGAATGCCTGAGGGAGACACAATCTATCGAGCGGCGCGGGCATTACAGCGGGCGATTGGCGGCAAGGTGGTGACCGGATTTGAGACGGGGCTAGCGACGCTGGCTCGAGTGAATGACAATACTCCGCTGGTGGGAAGAGTCGTGGAGAAGGTGGAATCGCGCGGAAAGTGGTGCCTGATATTTTTCTCGGGCGATTTGATTCTAGTGACGCACATGTTGATGAGCGGGAGCTGGCATCTGTATCGCCCGGGCGAGCGATGGCAGATGGGGCGCAGCCGAATGCGGATGATGATTCAAACGGCGGACTGGGAGGCTGTGGGCTTCAATATTCCGGTGGCTGAGTTTCATACGGCGCTGTCTCTAGAGAGGAGCAGCCAGATGCCGAAGCTTGGGCCCGATATTTTGTCGGAGAACTTTACCGTGGAGACCGGAGTGGCTCGGCTGGCTGCTTACGCGCGGGAGAATCCTGATGCAGAGATCGCCGTGGTTTTGCTGAATCAGCGGGTGCTGGCTGGGTTGGGAAATGTCTATAAGAGCGAGGTGACGTTTGCTGCCGGAGTAAATCCGTTTCGCGCGATACGGACGATCACGCCACGCGAGATGGAGGCGATGGTGGAGGTGGCGCAGCGATACATGAAGGCGAACGTGATGGACGCCACCCCAGCGAGCAAAGACCGCTCGCCGGAGACCACGGATAGCAAAGGCGATGGAATTGTGACCTACTCGGGGAACAGGCGGACGACCCATGCGATGAATCGCGAGGAGCGGCTTTGGGTGTATCGGCGGCAAGGACAGGAGTGCCGCAGGTGTGGGGCTGCAGTGATGATGCGGAAGCAAGGGGTGCAGGCGCGTTCGACATACTGGTGTCCGGAGTGCCAGCCGTGGGTTTAGGTTCGAGGCGGCGTTTCGCGACAGTGGAAGAGTGGACCAGTTTGTGATGGCCCCGGCTCCCAAGGGGTATCTTTCAGCGCGGCTGCTGCGGACGACTCCCGTCAGGATTCGACGGCCGCGGTTGTGGCGCTGGTCTGCTTTGGCCTGACGGACGATTTGGTGTCGTCGGGCGGGGTTGCGGCGCTGGCCGAGTCTGTGGCGACGGCCTGGGAGTGGGTGCCGGCCGCGCGGGTTGAACGCTTGGTCGACTCGGCACAGGCCGTGTCCCATTCGGCGGCGTCGGCCTCGGCCGATTATTCGGAGTCCCCGGCCGAACCGGCTGAATGCCAGGCCGGTTTCCATTCCCAGGCCGATTGCCCGGAATCCCCGGCCGATTTCCAGGCCGGGTCCCAGGTCGGTTATAGATCGGCCGGTTGATCGGTCTCGGTGGCCGGTAGTTGGGCGGGCGATAGCCCCAGTTCCCGCCATATCCAGGACGATGGCCCCACACGATCGGCCGTGGGCGATACCACACATAAGGCGGACGGTAGCCGCCATGCCAACCGCCCCACGGGCCGCGATTGTAGTAGATGACTCGGCCTCCCCAATTCCATCCCCAGCCACCCCAACCCCAGGGTCGATTATTCGCAATCAGCGCCCCAATCCCGATCCCGACTCCGAAGGTAATCAGCGACGTTGCGACGACGGCGCCCACACTCGGCCCTGCGTAGACCACCGTAGGGTCATACTGCGGTACGTAGACAACCTCCGGATTTGCCGGCTGAATAGCATAAACGGGCTGGTTGGCACTCTGCTGTACCTCGACCTGCTGTTGCTCAGTGCTGCGCAGCGCTCCTGAGTTATACGCCTGGGCGCGCAACCGCTGGATGGAAGCAGCCACCTGCGACTGATCGGCGATCACTGCTTGTCCAACCGCCGCGTAGTCGTCGATGTTCTCTGCCATCATCTGCAGCACGGTAGGGAAGCTGAGCAGAGCGAGAAATGCCGGATCGAATCCATGCCTCTCTGCAGCGTCGATTTGAGCGGTGCCGGTCAGGTTCGGATTCTCCGCCAGCCAGTTGTCGACGTCGAGAATCTCCTGCGGATTCGTGGAGGCCGTCGTCATCTGCGCTAGCAACGAGTCGGGATAAAGCGCAATCGGCGCCAATAGCTGATCTAACTGTTGCGGAGTAGGTGGCGGCCCGGCCTGCTGGGGCGCGGCCTGGGCCTCAAGAACCGGCGCAAATCCGGGGAAGAGGAGAAGACCGATGAGTGGAAGTACCGATAGGATGCCGGGCTTGCGTCGCATGCAAATCCTCCGTCAGCGAAACAGGTTGCGCCGGTCGAATCTGGAATTTACCGGCATCAGCATAGGCGCTTCAGTATATCTCTGCCATTACCACGCATCCAGTGATTGAGTATTGACACATCGAGAATTCCCTCACGGTAAGCACATTTATTCTTACGGATTTCTTGACAAGATGATTTCAAACATTACAGCGGAGATTCATCGTGTAAACGATGCATCTCCCCGCGTAAAAGTCTGAGCGTCAGCTGACAAGCTGGGTTAGCATTTTTTCTCAACCCCTGCGTAGACTTTGCACCCACCATTGGATAAAGTGTGTTGTCCTCCTCTAATAGAAATTAGAGACGCCGTGCCTGCGTCCGCTTATTCGCCATCCCTGTGTAGCCGTTTCCACACTAGCTCACGCCGATTGCGAATATGGCCAATGTGTGGGAGGCGAGGTCAACGTCCGGGTGATTTCGACCAAGGACGCCCTCGCAGATCATGGACACGAGCCTTGCTGCCTACGCGCCTGGCGCTGCGCCTATAAAAGATTGAGATTGTGGAGGAGCAATGGCGGTTGACGCGGCAGTCGTTATGATGGAGCGCGAGGAAGCAGGGGCGAGCCATTTATCTGCGCTGGATGGCATATTGCCGGCCCTCTCCGTATTCTTCGTCTGCACGGTGTGGGTTCCCGCTGCCGTTGCCGCAGTCCTGTTGCTGGTGGGGATACGCGCCTGGTGGATGCCCGCTGAAGTCATCTCCGTATCGGTGTTCGTGCTTCTGTGGCGTCTTCTGTTTCGCAACCTTTCACGCAAACAGACCCTATCGCTTATTGCCATCGTGTTGGGTTCGATCCTAGCCGCGGCCGTAGTTTCGATCTTCTGCTACGACTTGTCCGTCGATGGCCGCTGCTATCATGCCGATGCCATTTTGGCTCTACTGCAGGGCGTCAATCCGATCTACAGTCAGATTCCCGCCGTTCAACCGGTATATTCGAATCACTATCCCAAGGCAACGTGGTACTTTGCCGCGCTTGCCATACATACGTTTCACAACTACCAGCTTGGCAAGATCTACAACTTCTTACTGGTGTTTGCCTGCGGGGCTTATGCCTGGAGCTTCTTTCGCCGGCACGGTTTGCGCGGCAAATACTCTGTGATGTTGACGATCGTAACCGCCTTGAGTCCGGTCGCCGCCGCCCAGATGATGACCTACTATGTAGACGGCGCGATCGCGTCGTTGATGACCCTGATCGTGATGACTGGCGTCAACATTCTATTTCGTCCCATCCGGTTCGACCGCGCGCTCTTTGCTTTGTCGGCATCTCTGGCGATCGCCATCAAGTTCACAGGCGGAGTTTACGTAGCCGTCGCTGTATGTGTGATGATAGCGGCCCGCCTGCTGTTGCGACGGCGATACCCTGCAACGGAATTGCGGCGCGCGCTGCTGTCGGACGTGGCCAACGCTGGGGCTGCCATCTGTCTGGGCGTTCTGGTTTTGGGATTCGATCCTTACGTCACGAACGTGCGGCAAGGGCTGCACCCGCTCTATCCTGTGCTGGGGCCAAACCGGGTCGATGTTATGAGCTTCAATACTCCGCCCGTGCTGCTGCACCGTAATCGACCGCTGAAGTTCCTCATCTCCTTCTTTTCACAGACGTCAGACGTCGAAACCTGGAAGGTGATCAAGGTTCCGTTCACGGTGAGCAAACAGGAGTTGCATAGCCTTACTGCTCCGGATGCTCGCCTCGGCGGTTGGGGCGTCTTCTTCAGTGGCGTCACGCTGGGAAGCCTGGCGCTCTTCCTCCTGATGAAGGGCTGGCGCCGCAATGCATCTCTCGTGTTGGCGTTAGTGTTGGTTGCCGCAACCAGCTTCATTAACCCAGAGTGTTGGTGGGCGCGGTACACGCCACAGATAGCGCTTATCCCGGTCTTTCTCCTATTGCCCGGGTTGCGCGCCGAGTCCGGACGCGCGCGAATGATCGCCTCGGCGTTGTGCGTGTTTCTCTTGTTCAACAGTCTGCTATCGGCGGGAGCAGCCGCCGAAGGTTCGTTCCTTCAGTCGGAAAAGCTTGACAGGGCCTTTGCCGCCATCGCTTCGGCCAATGGGCCGGGTGAGTACTGGGCCTATCGCGATCCGAAGTCTTTATTTCACTATGACCAATTCTCCGGACACGGCGGCATTGTGATCTGCGGTCAACTCGAGCCACCCCGGACGCCCCTGCCCAGCGGCGGCTTCTCCATCGGACAGAATAGGCGCGACGAAACGGAGGTCGTGCTCTTCAAGGGCGGATGCTCCTCCGCTCCGCCGTACTAATGTCCTGTCTCTGAAGTAATCAATCATAATTTGTCATCCCGACCGGAGCGCAGCGGAGTGGAGGGATCTGCTGTTTGTGTGGGTTAGCAATCATGCTACGCGTCGCGATTATGTAGCTAATTTTAGAGACAGAACTCCAGGGTTGTTTCCGCGAAAGATTCAACATCCATTCAATCAACGACCAAATCGCGACTAGTCGTTCCACTCGTCCCCAAAAGGTAGGACTTTACTGAAGAGACAACTTGATTTTGATACCAAGCCTTCGCTACTGCGTCACCCAGAGAGAGTCGTCTCAACACGTACTCTTCATCGAGATCGCCAAGACAGCTATCCACGTGGATCGGGGGCATAACGAGCCAAAGCACGAGAGCGTAATAAAACGTTGAATCGTCAATTTTTAGGAAGTTGATCTCTTTGAGAGCCCTCTGGGCGAGTCCGTCAACTGCTCGCACTCGGAACGGCTCTCTTAACCCGGGCTAAAATTCCACCATGGCCATCAAAGTTCCCACCCTCTACGAGTGGCTAGGAGGCGCTGAACCCCTCAACCGCCTCATCGACCGCTTCTACCAGAAGGTTCCCGCCGCATCCGCGTGGCATGTTAGTTATCTTCAATCTGCTATCCTTAAAATAGATAGAAAAAGCCCCGGAAATCACCGGGCTTTCTCTTTTTGAGACAAGGAAGGAAGCGCAACTCCTTTGCTTGGACGAATTTAGCTGTAACTCTTTTGGAATGACGATTTTGTAGACATCGATACCTCGTAAGTAGTTGATTCTGGCTAATTTATCGGCGAGTAATGGGGGCACCCCCCGGAAATGACCGTAATGACCGATATCTATAGCAGGGCCGAATTCGCCGCCGACTACATCCGCACCGCGACAGATGCCGTCCCAGCCATCGGCATCATCCTCGGCTCCGGCCTCGGCAACTTCGCCTCCCACGTCCGGGCTGCCACCCGCATCCCCTACGCGGAGATTCCCCACTTCCCCAAGTCCACCGTCGAAGGCCACTCCGGCCACCTCGTCCTCGGCCTACTCGCCGGAGTCCCTGTAGCCGTCATGCAGGGCCGCGTCCACGCCTACGAGGGCTACCCCCTCTCCGAGGTCACCTTCCCCACCCGTGTCCTCGGCCTCCTCGGCTGCAAAACCCTCATCGTCACCAACGCCGCCGGCGGCATCAACACCGGCTACAGGCAGGGCCTTCTCGTCGCCCTCTCCGACCACATCAACCTCACCGGAACCAACGCCGCCCTAGGCCCCAACGAGCCGCGCTTCGCCGCAATCCCCGGTGCGGGCCAGCGCTTCTTCGACATGTCCGCCGCCTACTCGCCGCGCCTCCGCACCCTCGCCATCGAAGAGGCCGCCCGCCAGGGCTTCCAACTCGCCGAAGGCGTCTACCTCGCCGTTCTCGGCCCAAGCTTCGAAACCCCCGCTGAAATTCGCGCCTTCCGCACCCTAGGCGCCGACCTCGTCGGCATGTCCACGGTCCACGAAACCATCGCCGCCCGCCACATGGGCCTCGAAGTCCTCGGCCTCTCTCTCGTAACCAACATGGCCGCCGGCGTCGTCGCTTCAGGGCAGGAAACAGCCGAACTCATCCACCACGAAGACGTCATGGAGGTAGGCCGCCGCGCAGAAAAACAGTTCACCAACCTCCTCACTGCGCTTGTCCCACAAATCGTCGCCCTCAACTCATGAAGTCAAGAATGTTTTGGGTGCCCCATCTTCGCGACGGTTTCATCGTCGCTAAAGTGGGGTATTCGCTTTCTCTAACGCAAAAATGTAACCATGACGAGAACAAACCAAATCTCAAACAGCCCCAACCAGCTCCACCTCATTCACCTCAACACAATTCTCCCGCCCCACACCGCTCAACTCCGCATACGTGTCCGCAACCCTCGCCTGCGCCATCTCCGAAAGAACAAAACGATCCCACCGCTCGACAACCTCATCGCCAAATCGTATCTGCGCCTTCAACCCTCGCAGTCCCAGAAGCCAGAAGATGTGCGGAGTAAATCCCATCTCTCCCCACCAGCAAACATCCTCTCCAACCGTTGCCTCGCCATTCACAGCATACGAATCCAGCGTGTAACGCAACGCCGCGGTCCGCAGCGAAACCCCATTGTTCAACACGGAATGGAACAGCCCACGCCGAAACGGAAGCACTCCCGCTCCATCGGTTGTCGTACCCTCGGGAAAGAACAGCACCGGCAATCCGCTCCGATAAGCCTCCGCCATCGCAGCATTCACCGCGGGATAGGTCTTCGGCCCGCCGCCACGCTGCACATAGACAGTCCCAGCCTGCACCGTCAGCCAACCCAGCAGCGGCCAACCGCGCACCTCGGTCTTCGCTACCATCACAAACGGCTGCACTGAACTGTACAGCAGAATATCCAGATAGCTCAGGTGGTTCGAGACAACAGCTCCACCGCGCGGAATCCGCCCCTCCACCTCACACCGAAACCCCAGCCCCCTTACAATCCGCCGGCACCATCCATGAATCCACACCGCCCCCTCAGCCCCCCACTTCGGCCGCCGAATCCTGTAATCAACTACAGCTGCGACCAGCAGCGTCCCAAACAGCAAGCTCCGCCAAACCGACCGCACCGACCTCCACATTGCCCAGGGCGCCCCCACCTAACACCCCTCAAGAAATCTCTTCGCCACCCGAGGATGCAGCATCTGCAGATCGAGCAGCGTCAGAAAATCAATTGTCTTGAAATCCCGGTCAATCGCCGGCTCACTGCAGATCTTCGCGCCAATCGTCAGATAAGCCCGCAGCAGCTTTGGAGCCTTCACATCGGGAATCGTCGCCTTCGCTGCCGGAAGCGCAAACGCCTCAGTCGCCACCGTGCGCAGCTCCGGCCCAACCATGCAGTCTCGTAGCGTCGCATACACCGAATGGCCCATCTCCACATCCTGCGACGTCAGTGAGCAGCAACCCATCATGTAACGCGCGCCATTCACCAACGCATATCGCGCGATCCCTCGCCACAGCAGATGCAGCACATCCGACGATCGATAGTCGCGATGGATGCAAGCTCTCCCCAACTCCACAATCTGGCTCCGCATCCACTCGTACGGCGCAAAGCAGAACTCCTGCTCGCTGTAATACCCGAAGTACTTCCCTGCCACCTCACCCATCTGCATGCGATAAGTTCCCACAATCGCACCTGTCTTCCGGTCTTCGACAATCATGTGGTCGCACACATCGTCGAAGTGGTCCTTGTCATACCCATCCACGTAGGCCGACTCCAGCCCTTCATTCATCTCCAGGTTGAACACTAGAAAGCGCAGACGGTATGCCGCTTCCCGCTCTTCCTCGGTCAACGCCAGACGCGCAACAAAGTCCCCCGCCTCCAGTCGAATATCTTTCTTCGACGGCAACTGAGGAGCTATAGCTTGATTGGGAAGCAGTACGACAGACGGCGACTGGGTGACTGTGAGCATCGACTCTCCCTCCAACGTCCGAAATCCTGGCCTGGATGTACAGCTTTCGATGTCAGTCTGCGTTGTCTTCTGTTACGGCATGTTCACGGCAAATGAACATTCGTTGAATCAGAAATGGTGCATTCCTTCAGTCACCTCGCCCACACCCTCGAGGCCGGCCACCGCCGATCGAGCCTCCACCGCCGCCATCTTGCGATGCAGCCGATCGCTCGAAAACGCAATCGGCTCTTCCGCAAACCGCACCTCCGCCCTCACCCCGCGCAGTCCCAGAAACTTGAAGATATGAGCCAGCATCTTTCGATCGCCCCAGTAGCACACATCGTCCGACACGCTCACATCCGGCCCGTTTTCCACAGAAAGGCTATACCGGAGATAAGCCGCCGTCACCGAAGCGCCACTCTCGATCACCTGTCCCAACAGCCCACTGTGGAACTTCAGCATCTGACTCCCATTCGTCGTCGTCCCCTCAGGAAAGAACACGACAGGCAATCCCGCGTCCACCGCCGCCTGCATCCCCTTCCGCGCCCTCATCGCCGACCCACCGTGCCCCCTCGCAACATAAACAGTACCGGACATCGTCGTCATCCACCCCACCACAGGCCACCTTCGAATCTCCTCCTTCGAGACGAACACGCAAGGATGCAGCGCCGCGAACACCACAATATCCACGTAACTCAGATGGTTCGAGATCACCGCGCCGCGCTCGGGAAACTTACCCACGGCGTCGATCTCGATCTCCAGCGCACGCATCGCCCACGCACAGAACCGGTGCAGCCAGTCCGCCCGCTGCTCCCGTGTGGCTGGCCGCGTCACCGCCAACTCCGTCCCCGCCACTATGAACATCCCCACTAGCCGAATGCTTCGCCAAGCAGCTCGAAAAAAGTTCACCAGACCGAATCCTCAGCTCTCAACAATGACGCAGCTCTCACAAGCGCAGTCTATCCTGTCGGAAGTGCACCCGAGCCAATCAAATCGCAACGAGCCCACCCAAAGCACCGTTCCCATCCATCACAACTGGGTCTACCGCCGTGTCGCCCTCCCCATCCTCGCGCTGCTTCGCATGGGAGCATCGCCCGAAAGACTGGCCTGGAGCATCGCCATCGGCCTCCTCATCGGCATCAACCCCATCCTCGGCAGCACCACCATCCTCTGCCTCGCGCTGGCCTTTGTCTTCCGCCTCAACGTAGCCGCCTCGCAAATCGGCAACCACGTCGTCTATCCGCTCCAACTCATCCTGATCGTTCCATTCATCCATGTTGGCAGCCGCGTCTTCCACACTGCTCCCATGTCTCTCTCCGCGAATGAACTCCTCCACGCCGCCCGCGAACGCCCACTGGCCCTCTCCCGCCAGCTCTGGCTCTGGGAGTGGCACGCCTTCCTGCTCTGGATCGTTCTAGCCGCAGTTACAATCCCGCTCATCGCGCTCGCCCTGACGCCCTTCCTCCGCAAGCTTCTGGCGCGCGTCGAACGTCATCAATATCCGATTCTCTCAATGGCTCCGCAAGCCGAACAAAAGCACTGACACCTATTGCCCTCGATAGGTCGGCAGCGGCTCAGCACTCTTCACCCAGGCCGTATAGATCATGTCTCGCAGCTCTGTCGCTCCCGCAGCCAACCGCTCATCAGTGAATGCCTTGCCCTCCGGAGTGCCAGCCCCAGCAAACGCCCCAGCCTTCTCCAACTGATACGTCTTCTCCACCAGCGAATTGGTATGCCGCAGATAAGCCATATAGTCGGTAAAGATATCCCCCAGCACCATCGGCTTCGCTGCAATCAGAGGAGCCACATCCGCAGGCTTCACGTTGGCCGAGACATACACCGACTCGAACAAAGAATGGATCGTGTGCTCCGTCGTATACCCGTTCGGATTCGGCCCTGTCCATCCGTTGAACTGAATCGTCGTATGCAGCGGCTGCGATCCATCCGCAACATAGTGCCCCAGCCACCCGGCTAGAAAAACAATCTCAGCCTCCCCTGGCTTCGTCTCTTTATGGTCCGCCTTCAGCGCGCGATAGTCCCGCATCGCACTCTTCAACCGCTCCCACACCTCAACCGTCTGATAGGGTTGCAGCCCAACCTTCTCCGGAGACAGCGGCAGGTCTGCATGCGACTTCTGCGCGAATGCCAACGCCCGCACATAGTCGTATCTCCGCCTCGGCAGCTCGCCCACCAGATCGGCATACTCCAAATCGATGAAGTGTTCCGGCGACTGCGCCGCATTCAACTCCGGCTCCCCCGGCGACTTCCACCGGTCAGGCTCCGGCCCATAGTATTCCAGCGCATCCAACGCTTCATGCGACCGCAAGAACTCCGGAACATCCGCCGGCAACGCCGCCCCGGCCAGCTGGTTGATCATTTTGTGCCCATCCAAGCCCCAGGCAAAGCTCTGCTGAACCAGTATTACCGGCAGCAGAGTTACGTCCACCGCAACCCGCACCATCCCAATCAATTTCTTCATCCGAAAAGTATAACCATCAACAACGACTCAAACTGTTACCGCCGCACCCGCTACCGACACAACCAATCGAATCAAAATGAAATCTATTCATCACCACGTCCAAAAAAATCAAATCGTCGTTAATAAATCTCGCGAACGCTGCGACCCGTGAAACGTCAACACGATACAGCGCACGTTCAATCCAAGCCTGAAACTGGTCATCGATTACCTCTGGCCTATTGACGTGAGGTCTTCAGCGGCTAATACTTTGATTACGTTCGTATCCTGCATCTTCTGAAAGGAATTCAGCGATATGCGCCTCCCCATTAAACTCCTGTCTCTCGCCGTCATCCTTACTGCCGCCTGGAGCGCCAAAGCCGACACTTTGGAATTCACCCTCTCCGGAGGAGGCGACACCTTCACCTTCTCTCTGCCGTCAAATCCGTCTCCGGATTCCAGCATCTCCGGAACCAGCTTCACCCTCATGAACATCCTCATTACGCAAGATTCCACGATAGACTTCACCAGCGACATCACCTTCTCCAATGGCAGTCATGGTGGTGGGTTGGAGTTCCCTCTCCCCTCTTCTCCTTTCCCCCCTCCGATCGATCTCAACCTGATAGGCCCTCAGCTCTACACAGGATCTGAAATTTCGCCCATCTTTAGTCCAACCGTAACGCCGTTTACGCTTTCTGCCCCGAAGGGCAGTGATATCTTTACGCTCAATATCACCGATGCGTCAGCCATACCTGAGCCCTCCACCATCACAATGCTGGCCACCGGTCTGCTTACTCTCGCTGGAACGGCTCGCCGCACGCTCCTCGCGCGTTAGCCGAAACTAGAAAACCCTGCTTTTCACTTGCAGAAAGCACGAATTCACAGCCGAGCGGCGGTGCAGAAAGTTACACCAGCACCGCCGCACCCGCCACCGCGACACTCCCAAACACCTTGCGATACCGCTCAATCTCCTCCTGCGGCCCCGTCGACTTTCGCGCGTTGTCCGAGAGCTTCACCGCCGGCCGGCCCTCCACCGTCATCAGCTTGCACACCAGGCTGATCGGATCGAGCCCCGTCTCGCCTCGCGGATGACACCCGCGAAAATCATTTGTCAACAACGTCCCCCACCCAGCGCTGAACCGAATCCGACCATGAAAGTAATCATGCAGCCGCAGAATATCGTCGACGTCCAGTCCATCCGAAGCGATCAACCGTTTCCTCCGCGCATCTCTTCCCCTGCGTAGCAACCACGCAATGTACTCATCTCCAGCCACAAACGGGTCCTTACTATCGCACCGCTGCCCCGTCCAATCGGCCACCCAGTCGGGAGCCCCTTCCAGAAACTGCGTCGTTCCAAACGTGTCCGGCAGCATAATCAGCAGCTCGCCACCGTAGCTCTTCTGCCAAAGCTCCAGCACCTCGTACTGCGACTGGTGCAGCTCCTCATCCCCATCTGCAAGCGCAGCCATCGCCATCGGAAGCTCATGCGCATTCGTACCCATCGCCTCCAGGTCATGCTTGTAAGCAAGAAAAGTATTCGAAGTCCCCGACAAACTAGCCCCCAATGCAACCCGCATCACCTGCACCACATACTCCTGCCAAAGAAAGCTATGCCGCCGCCGCGTGCCAAACTCCGAGATCCTCACCTCCGGCATGGCACGCAGCCGCTCGATCTTCTCCCACAGCTTCGTCTTGGCTCGCGCATACAACACATCCAGCTCCAGCTCGTTCAACGTGCTCAGTGCAGCACGCGTCTTCAACTCGCTCACCAGCGCCAGCCCATAAACCTCCCACATCGTCACCTCGGTCCACAGCCCTTCAAACCGCACCACCAACTGCCCATCATGCTCCGTCACCACATAGTCCGACAACCGAAAGTCATTCTCCAGCCAATCCAGAAACGCAGGCTCAAAGATGCTCCGCGTCCCATAAAACGTATTGCCAGCCAGCCAAATTATCTCCGACCGCCGAAACCTGAGCCCCCGCACATGCTCCATCTGGTCCACCAGCATCGCCATCGGAATCTGTTCCGACAGCCGCACCGACACCGTCCGATTTGTAACCTCGGAAGTTACATGAATTGCCGGAAAGTTCTTCCAGATAAACTGCAGCATCAGCAGCTTATAAAAATCCGTATCCAGTAGCGACCGCACAATCGGATCCAGCTTCCAGTTATGGTTGTGCGCCCGCTCGGCAAAATTCACATTCACGCGAAGGTCCTCCCCGTAAGCCTACCAATCCCACTTGGATGTAGCAGAAAACGCGTTTCCTCAAAATTTATGACAAGCACACTTGACAGCAGATTACCTAACATGTAAAGCTTAATTGTCTTTATGGAAAGGACTCTTGTCATGATCTGCATGCCCTTATCGAAAGCCGGACGCCGCTACATCTACCGCCTCGCACCTACGATGGCCCTCTATCTCCTCTTCCTCTTCATCGCACAATGGACATTCCACCACCTTCACCCTACCGGCCTCCTCGTTTACCTCCTCGCCGTACTCCCTGCATTGCCCCTCGTCGGCTCGCTTGCGATTGTTGGCCTCTACATCGCCGAAGAGTCCGACGAATTCGAGCGTTCCATCATCGTTCAGTCCATGCTCTGGGGTCTTGGCGGGGCCCTCTCCGTCAGCACCATCTGGGGCTTTCTGGAAGACTTCGCCAATGCTCCTCATATCTCCACTTTTTATGTCTACGTTTTCTTCTGGATCTTCATGGGAATCTCTCAGCCGATCATCCGACTGAGGTACCGATGAAAAACCGCCTCCGCATCCTCCGCGCCGAACGCAACTGGAGCCAGGCCGACCTTGCCGAGCGCCTCGAAGTCTCTCGCCAGTCCGTCAACGCCATCGAGACCGGCAAGTTCGATCCCAGTCTCCCGCTCGCCTTCAAACTCGCTCGCCTCTTCAACAGCCCCATCGAAACCATCTTTACGGATGAAGAGTAAGGGTCCTCAAAACTGCCTCTCGCGCCATGACATCTGTCACGCCACTTCAATGACGCAAGCCACTGGCAACAACGCAACCCGCCCGGCACACTGAACTAGTTCCAAGGAGCTTAGCCATGTCAGCATCCCGCACAACCCTCCGCCTTATAACCCTTCTCTTTCTCCTCGCCGGCCTCCTGCTGCTGCGAAAGCCCGTCTTTGGCCAGACAATCACTGCCGCGCCGACCCGCTTCTCCGTCGTCATCCAGGGAGTCGCCCCAGGCAAAGGCGCCGACGTCATCCTCATCCCCGGCCTCTCCAGCTCACGCGACGTCTACGCAGCCGAAGCAAAACTCCTCACCGCTAACTACCGTCTCCACCTCGTCCAGGTCGCAGGCTTTGCTGGCGACCCCGCCGGTCCTAACGCCACCGGCCCCATCTTCACTCCCGTCGTCGAGCAACTCCACCAGTACATCGTCATCAACAAGCTCCAGCACCCCGCCGTCATCGGCCACTCCATGGGCGGTCTTCTCGCTCTCATGCTCGCCCAGGCCCATCCCGAAGACGTCGGCAAGCTCCTTATCGTCGACACGCTTCCCTTCTACGGCCTCGTCTTCAACCCCGCCGCCACTGTCGACATGGTTCTCCCGCAGGCCCAGGCCATGCACGACCTGTTGCTCCAGATGCCCGCCGACCAGTTCGCCGCCAGCCAGCCTCTCTTCACCGGCCGCCTCGTCAAAGACCCCGAAGGCGCCCGCCAGGTCTCGGCATCCTCCATCGCCTCCGACCGCACCGTCTTCGCTAACGCCATGCTCGAAGACCTCAAGACCGACATCCGCCCGCAGCTTAGCGGCATCAAGACCCCCACCACCCTCCTTTATCCCTACGAAGCCGCGCAGGGTCCAGTCGCTGAAATCACCGCGCTCTACACCGATGCCTATGCCACCATGCCCAGCATCCACCTCATCCGCGTCGAAGACTCCCGCCACTTCATCATGTACGACCAGCCCGCCGCCTTCGACAAGGCCGTCCAGGCCTTCCTCAAGCCTTAGATACGGCAAATCTCTCAGCCAACCCGTCGCACCCGCTGGCCGATTAATCGAGTCCGCGACAGTTCCTGTACATCGAAGTATCATCGAAGTGATAACGAACCTCATCGCTTTGTAGAATCAGTCCATTCCCATGGCTGATTACGCAGGGACGCCACTCCTCCAAGGGAGATCCGTCTTGACACCCACCTCCGGAATCCTCGAACCGCCCTCCTCGCCAAACGTGAAATCAGCACGCCCTGATTGCCCGGAGTGCCCTGAGCGCCCCTACCTGCGCATCTTCAAGTCCACCGTCTACGTCCGCGATCACGAACGGAGCCTCGACTTCTACGTCAATCAGCTTGGCTTCAGCATCGTCGCCGACGTCGATCTCACCTACGACGGCCGCTGGGTCGCGATCGCACCTCCGGACGGTCAGGCCATCCTCGCGCTCGTCGCTCCCAAACCCGGCACCGACAAATACCGCTTCATCGGCCGCGACACCCAGATCGGCTTCATCTCCGACGACATCAACACCACCTACGAGCTCTGGCAGAGACATGGCGTTCGCTTTCGCCAGCCTCCCCAGCAGACGATCTTCGGGATTACTTTCGCCCGATTTCAAGACATCGATGGCAACGGTTTCGAGCTGATCGGCACCGATCAGTTCACCCGCGAAATCGAGCAGGAGCGTCAGATTGCCGCCGCGAAGATCGAGTCCGATCGCCGCACCGCACAAGAGCTCGAGATCGCCCGCCAGGTCCAGGCCCGCCTCTTTCCCCAAACCCTCCCTCCACTCAACACCCTCGACTACGCCGGCGTCTGCATCCAGGCCCGCCACGTCGGTGGCGACTACTACGACTTCCTCGCTCTCGGCAATCAGCGGCTCGGCTTCGTCATCGGGGACATCGCAGGCAAAGGCATCGCCGCCGCCCTGCTCATGGCCAACCTCCAGGCTAATCTCCGCAGCCAGTTCGCCCTCGCCCGCGACGAGCCCCAGCTCTTCCTCCAGTCCGTAAACCGCCTCTTCTTCCAAAACACCACCGATTCTGCCTACGCCACTGTCTTCTTCGCCGACTACGACGACACCGCCCGCCGCCTCCGTTACGCCAACTGCGGCCACCTCGCCGCCATCCTGCTCCGCCGCAACGGCGAGGTCGAGCGCCTCCACTCCACCGGCACCGTCCTCGGACTCTTCGAAGAGTGGCAATCCCCCACCGTCGACTGCCAGCTCGCCCCCGGCGACATCTTCGCCCTCTACACCGACGGCGTCACCGAAGCCTTCAACGAGTCTGAAGAAGAATTCGGAGAACACCGCCTGATAGCAGCTCTGCGTCAGAACGCAAGCCTCCCGCCCTCGGAGATCCTCGCCACCACCATCAACGAGATCCAGCGCTTCAGCCCCCACGAGCAGCACGACGACATCACCCTCATCGTCGCCAAATGCACCGCCGAACGCGCGAAACATCCCGGATCAGTACTGCAATCCAACTAAATCCCGCGGTTATCACAACGTCAGTCTCCCATTCCGCTGCCTTCGACAAAGCAGTCCAGGCCTTCCTCAAAACCCAAATGAAGTCAATACATCGGGTGCCCCATATCTCGATTTTGAGATGTGGGCATTCGCGCGAATGCGCGAACCACTTTTCTAGGATTGACCCAGGCCGCCGAGAAAGGCAGGTATGCTTCTGAGCCTGACTAGATTTTTTTCATCTTCGGGCGATAGATGCCGCGAAATATGCGGAAAAACCTCGAGAATTAACTGTTTCGTCCGATGCAATGCCTCGGGAGTAAATGTATCGCCGGAAGCGAATCCATTCATAAATGCCATAATTTTGCTTACAAAGACAGTTGGTATACAAAAGTCTGGAATATCGTCCCAGCTGTCGCATATACCGCCTTCCGATGCATGCTTCGCTTTGATGCGCGCGGAAACGCGCCGATCACAGTCTCCCTTACAAGCGAAGTGCATGTCTACGTAATGATTGCCTTGGCCTAATCGGGCGGCGCTGGAGGTCCACCATAGTGCCCAAATCCCATCCGGCGGATTCAACAAATTTTTACCGCAATAGTCGCAGCCGATTTCTGGTGACTTAGAAAATATGATCGCAGGCTTCTGACGCATGCTGGCGTAAGATCCAGGAAAATAGCGTTTGATTATTGACTCCCCGCATTCAGCTTTATGAGCCGCCCTTCAATGAGTTCGTTATCCATAAAGCTGATCTCTAACGGAAAGGCGGCGACACAACTCAGTCAATGCGGAGGTGGATAGTGTCGAATAGAAACCCATGACACTTATGCGCCTCTACGCGTTCTCGAATATTTCTTTCGTCGTCAGGCGATACGGCCCTGCCACTGTGGGCAAAATGTTTACAACTAACGAGCCACCTAACCACGCTCTCGCCCAATACGCCGAATCGCGCTTCTTCGACTACTAAGTCTTTTCCCAGATCAGCACCTCTACCCAGGCCCTTCCACAATCTTGAATCCAAGGCATGCAAGAACATCTCGTGCAAACAGCTCGAACTTGTCCTGCTCACCGTTGGTTTTGTTAGCTTGTGAAATCTCTGTGAAATTCAGCGTAGGCATGCATTCCTTTCTACCCTATATCGTCAATCGAAAAGCAGGAATTGTGCCGTGTTGATATCCTTGTAGACGCCATGCCCACGAAAAAAGAACTCCTCAAATCGCCCATCCAGCACCTCGACATAAAGCAGCACAACGTCGTCCCCCTGGTCGATGCCATGCACAACATGGCCTACTCCGCGCGTGACACCGCCCGCGCCGCCAACATCTACGACATGATGCTCCGCGACACCGACTGCGGCGTCATCCTCTGCCTCGCCGGCTCCCTCATCTCCGCCGGCCTGCAAAAGATCTTCGTCGACCTCATCCGCGACAACATGGTCGATGCCGTTGTCTCCACCGGAGCCAACATCGTCGACCAGGACTTCTTCGAGGCCCTCGGCTTCAACCACTACATCGCCGGTGACGAGTACAAGTACGGTGCAGGCGACGCCGACCTCCGCGAGCTGATGATCGACCGCATCTACGACACCTTCATCGACGAGGAAGAACTCCGCATCTGCGACGAGACCACCCACCAGATCACCAACTCGCTCGAGCCCCGCCCCTACAGCTCCCGCGAGTTCATCCGCGAGATGGGCGCCTACCTCGCCAAGAACGGCAAGACCCCGCAAGCCGGTGGCCGAGACTCCATCGTCCTCGCCGCCTACGAAAAAAACGTCCCCATCTTCTGCCCCGCCTTCTCCGACTGCTCCGCTGGCTTCGGCCTCGTCGCCCACCAGCACGCCCGCCAGGGCAAGCCGATGGTCTCGATCGACTCCGCGAAGGACTTCTACGAGATCACCCAGCTCAAAATCGCCAATCCCACCACCGGTCTCCTCATGATCGGTGGCGGCGTCCCCAAGAACTTCGCCCAGGACATCGTCGTAGCCGCAGACATCCTGGGAGTCGAGGCGTCCATGCACAAGTACGCCATCCAGATCACCGTAGCCGACGCCCGCGACGGCGCTCTGTCGGGTTCCACACTTAAGGAAGCATCGAGCTGGGGTAAGGTCGACCTCACCTACGAACAGATGGTCTACTCCGAGGCCACCCTGGCCCTCCCTCTGATCGCCGGCTATGCCTTCCACAAAAAAGCCCACGTCGCCAGAACCGGAAAAAAGTGGGCCACCATCCTCGACCAGGTAGCCGTTCCCGCTTAGACCGTCTTCACGTGCATGCCCCCCAAAAGGCCGCCTTTCGCAAAGAGAGGCGGCCTTTTGTCGCGTATTCCACCCTCTAACCCCTGCTACACCAATGTTGTCATCAGGGATAACCCACAGAGGTGTTATTGCCGCTGCAACTTATTTTCTGTCATTCTCAGCAGGCTGACCAAAATCTCGGCGATTCTAGGAAAGGACAAAATTCAAATAAAACCCCTGAACGATCACATGAGGTTTCGTCTGTCGGAAGCCCAAGGATGCGGATTTTATTAATCGAAAGAAAACCTTCCCAATTCGAAATTGGTCACCAAAAATAAGTTACTAATATGTTGTGGAAAAAGTTACCATAGGGTTCCCGGTACATAATGCACATTCTTCCCTTACTTGGTTATCTCTCGCTTCTGACCACATCCGCTGTTCTGCTCGTCGCTTTTCTACGAGCGCAGCGAACGACCCGCGAACTTGTGGAACAACTCAATCAGGCCCGCGAACAGCACCATCAGCACACCCTTCAGCTCACCCAGCGTTCTGAGCTCGACACCCTGAAAGACGAGTTCATCTCCACCGTCTCCCACGAACTGCGCACCCCGCTTACCAGCATCCGCGGCGCGCTCGGTCTGCTCTCCTCCGGCATCATCGGCGACGTCGACGCCAAAGCACTCAACCTCCTCCGCATCGCCGTCACCAACACCGACCGCCTCATTCGCCTCATCAACGACATCCTCGATCTCGAGCGTATGGAGTCAGGCCGCGCCCCCTTGCAGATCCGTCGCTGCTCCCTCCGCGAACTCGCCCAACAGGCCATCGACACCATGACTCCCATGGCCGACGCCAACACCGTGCATCTCGCGCTTGAGCCCTTCACTGTAGCCCAGGCTGCCTACCCCGAAGCCCTCTTCTTCGATGGCGACGCCGACCGCATCCTGCAGGTCATCACCAACCTTCTCTCCAACGCCATCAAGTTCTCACCCGTTGCCTCCACCGTCCGCATCCACACCGAGGCCACCTCCGACTCCATCCTTCTCAAAGTCGTCGACGAAGGCCGCGGCATCCCCACCGACAAGCTCGACAGCATCTTCGATCGCTTCCAGCAAATCGAGCCATCCGACGCCCGCCAGAAGGGGGGCACCGGCCTCGGCCTCGCCATCTGCCGCAGCATCGTCCAGCAGCACTCGGGCTCCATCTGGGCGCAACGCAACCTCGGCCTCGGGTCCACACTCTACGTCATGCTCCCCCGCACCACCCGCGCCTCCGACGTTGCCCTCCCTGCCTCTCTTCCGCCACGCGGCGAAGGCGCCATCATGGTCTGCGACGATGACGCCGGCATTCGCACTGTCGTCTCCGAACACCTCACCCGCCAGGGTTACACCGTCATCGAAGCCGTCTCTGGCGAACAGGCCCTCGTCCTCGCCGCAGAGCACCACGTCGAAGCCATCCTGCTCGACCTCTACATGCCCGGCCTCAGCGGTTGGGAGACGCTTCAGCGCCTTCGCAACAACCCCATCACGGCCAACATACCAGTGGTCGTCCTCAGCGTTCTCTCCTCAACCCTTCGCCCCCAGCTCACCGGCGACGCCCAGGGTTGGGTGCAGAAGCCCTTCAACGAAAACCTCCTCTTCGCCGAACTAGGCCGCGTCCTCCACCACGGCGACGGCCCCGCCTACGTCCTCCTCGTCGAAGACGACGACGACCTGGCGAGCGTCCTCACTGCCAGTTTCCAGGATGCAGCGGTTCACATCGATCACGCCTCCTCCCGCCAGCAGGCCATCCGGCAGTGCATCACCCGCCCCCCTGACCTTCTCATCCTCGATCTCACCCTCCCCGACGGCGACGGCTTCTCGCTGGTAGAGTGGCTCCGCCAGCAGCCCAACCTCCGCACTTTGCCTCTGGTCGTCTACTCCGGCCGCGAGATCTCCGAGACCGAGATGGCCAAGCTTCGCCTGGGCCCCACCGAGTTCCTTACCAAAGCCAAGGTCCAGCCACAGGAGGTCGAAGAGCTCGTCCTCTCCATGGTCAACCGCATTCGCACCAAGTTTGCCGACTTCGCCGTTGCAGGCCCAACTGCCTGAACACTCAGTCCAGAAAAATAGCCGCACAGAGTTGCTGCATTACATAAGCTGTGGCCTTCTAAACTAAACAGTCACGGCGGGCCGCTTTCTCTCCAGGCGCTCTGCGATCGCGTGTCCCAAATCGATCGATGGAAGCTCGACCACTTTATACATCGCCGTCGCCAGACCGATCGTAATCACGAAGAACGGGACAAATATGGCCCATAGCGGTAGCTTTCCATACGTTATATACACCAGGGCAAAGAGCACAGTTCCGTGCAGCAGATACAAGCTGTAAGAGATTCTTCCCAGGAAACGTGGCACTCGACTTGTCAACGCAGCCGACGCCCGTTTGTCAGCCAGGGAGTACAGAATCAACCCAACTCCCGCTATCGCCGTAATCAAATCCGTTCCCTTCACTCCGACCCTCAGGACGACAGCAAGACTGTGCGCGTAGAAAAAGAGGAAGACGCTACTCCAGAAAAACACTCGCAACTTCATCCGAGACATCTGTCTCAACCACGCAGACATCTCGTCTTTGGACCGGGCCACCAGAATGCCGAAGATAAAGATCCCCAGGTAACTGATCCCCGCCGAAACCGTCTCTGGCGCCCTTGTGAATCGCTCCACAACGAAAGCGATCACGAACAGAAGCACACCGATTGCCGCCCCCACGGAGTTGCTCCGTCGCAAAATGAACGCGCAGACAAACGGAAAGACAATTGAGATGCGCATCTCCTGCACAACTGACCAGAAGGCGGTGTTGTAAGCACTTGGATCGTAGTCCCCCAGAAAAAGCACGTGTTGCAGCACCAGACTCCGGCTGGGCGCCGCAGACCATGTAAGGTGAAACCAGTATCCGTAGGCATCCAGCCCATGAAACCGCCAGCAGCCCGCTACCGCGAAAAATAGAGCCACCAGGTAAGGCAGATAGATCCGGCAGATCCGCTTCGAGATATACCCCGCATAGCTCTGTTTCTTTCCGCGAATTTGCGGCAGCGCCAGCACGAATCCGCTCAGCAGAAAAAACAGTATGACCGCCGCATGGCCTCCGATCAGAAACTTCAACGGAGGAACCATGAACAGCTTTTCCTCCCACCTCGGATGCGGACTCTCCTCCCACAGAAAATGAAAGTGAAAAAACATCACGGCAACCGCTGCGATGCCGCGAAGAGAGTCCAGCTCACTGAGATGCTGCTGCTGTTCGGGTAGATCGAGCGACATAAAACTCCACAGTAATTGTCCCGAAAAAGTGAAAGGCTTGCTTCCCAATTCTACGGTGAACCTTGAGACACCCCGCAGGAAAGTACCACGAAGAATGCTCCCTCTCATGAGAGAATAAGTTCGCCCATGCGACGCATTCTCATTATTGACGACGAAGATGATATTCGTGAGGTCGCGGCCCTCTCTCTCGAAGCCACAGCAGGCTGGCAGATCCTCACCGCCAGCTCCGGCGCAGAAGGCATCTCGATCGCTACAGCCGAGCACCCCGACGCCATCCTCATGGACGTCATGATGCCCGGAGTCGACGGCCCCACCACCTTCAGCGCCATGCAGCAGAACCCTGCCATCGCAAATATCCCGGTCCTCCTGCTGACCGCCAAAGTCCAGGGAGTCGATCAGCGCCGATTCGCCGGACTCGGTCTCGCCGGCATCCTCTTCAAGCCCTTCGATCCCCTCACTCTCGCCGAGCAGATCTCAGAAGTCCTCGGCTGGAAGGACTAGCCACGCCCACCCCAATGAAGAAACCCGCTCCCGACCAGCTCGACAACCTGCTCGCCGAGCTCTGGCAGAAGAACCTCCCTACCCTCCGCGAACGTCTCGACCTCCTCGATCACACCGCCTCAGTCGCCGCCTCCGGCAAACTCGCGGAAACATCGCGCACCGAAGCCCTCTCCGTCGCCCACAAACTCTCCGGCTCTCTCGGCATGTTCGGCTACCAGCAAGGCACTGAGGTCGCATCCCAAATGGAGCGCATCCTCAAATCTCCGACTCCCGAGACGCTCCTCACCCTCCGCTCCCTCGCCGTCGATCTCCGCAAGTCCCTCGCCGCCGGCCTGTAAAGCATCGTCAGCGATTCCGCGCAGCTTTTTTTAGCTGTCAACCCGCACACTTGTTTATTTGTTGTCATCCTTCGCATCTGTTTCTTAGTTGTCATCCTTCGCCGCAGGCGGAGGATCTGCTTCTGTCTTTTTTGCCGTTGTTTTTGTCTTCGCTTCTGCGTCTACTTCGCCTGCCGAACCGCCCACCCCGCCAAATCAATCGCTGCCGCAAATCCATCGAACTCCACCGGCAGCTTATTCCGCCTATCTACATATTCGTTGTAGACCCACGGATCGACCACGGCAAACACCGTTCCCTTCCCGTACTTCGCCACCGCCATCAACACATCGCCTCTGTCCGTCACCACGGCCTTCGCAGGCTCCGACACCCGAATCGTACAAATCTCCTTCAGATAAGCCTGGTGCGGGTGCTCAAACACTCCGGTTCCCGCCGGAATCATCATCGTCCCCATCTCCCACTTATCGCCATCGACCTTATTGCGAATCACCGGATTGAAGTGAATCCCAAACCGTTCGCTCATCGTATTGAAGTGATCGAACTCCGAGTTCGTCACATCGTTCTCCATCAGGACCAGCACCCCGCCCGCCTTCACCCAGGCCTGGATCGCATCGCCGCTCGCCGTGTCCATATAGTTCGGCGTCGGATTCCTCACCGGAATATCCGGCGAAGCCAGCACATAAATCTGCGCCCTGCTCAGATCCGCCGAAGTAGGCGCAGTCTTCTCCGTAGCCAGCGTCACTCCATATCGCTGAAACGCCCTGCCAAAGAATGCAAATCCGCTATTCGCATCGTCGTCCCACTTGTAGTGAAACAACTCCGTCTGCCCCGCCGCATTCTTCCGTGTCTGCGAGTTGAACCACCCATCCAGCAACACCGTCTTCCACTGTCCCAGCGCCTCTGTCGGCGCCTGTTCCATCTCCGAACCCGCCAGCAAGAATGCCCCAATACCCTTCGCATCGTTCGCCTGCGTCTTCTCGCCAACATAGTACTCGAAGGTGCCCGAGCGATACGGCGTTCCACCTAACCCGCCCACCTTCACCGTCCCGTCCAGCGTCATCAACCCATCTCCGCCCGTGGTCACAAAATGCTTCTGAATTCCCTCCCACCCCCGCTTGGCCTTCGCTTCGTCATATTGAGGCAGGTATCCCATCCGCACACCCTTCGCAAGCGCATAAACAAACATGCAACTGGCTGAAGCCTCCAGGTAGTTGCCTTTTCCCGCGTCCTTGCCCGGAACGACCTTCAACTCGCCATGTCCTGAAATCTTGGCCCTCTGCGTCGACCCGCGATCCATTACCTGCCACCAAAGACCCGTCTCACTGTCCTGGACCGATCCCACGGCCTCCATCGTCCGCTGCAGTACCTCCACCAGCTTCGTCCTCTGCGGATGGTCCTTCGGAAACCAATCCAGCACATCGACCAGAGCCATGCAGTACCAGCCCATCGCCCGCGCCCAAACCTCCGGAGAAAGGCCCGTCCTCTTGTTAGCCCACGCCATCTGCTTCGACTCGTCCCACCCGTGCCGCATCAACCCTGTCTTCGGATCGCGCATGTGCTCATCCATCAGCAGCAACTGCTTCGCAATATCGTCGAACTCCTTCGGCTCCTGAAACGTCGCCGCATACGCCGCTCGAAACGGCTCCGCCATATACGCCCCATCCAGCCAAATCTGGTTGGGATAGATCTGCTTATGCCAATACCCTCCGCTCGCCGTCCTCGGCTGCAACTCAAGCTGATCGTGCAGAAACTTCGCCGCCTCATAATATTTTTTCTGTTGCGTCACCCGATAGACCAACAGCACCGCCCTCCCCATCTCAATGTCGTCGAGCGTATGCCCGTCCGCCTTGTACCCGGTAATTGCTCCCTCGTCAGTTACATATTTATCGACAGCAGTCTTGATGTACTTAAAATCCTCTCCATCCGCGGTCGAATGCCACTCCGCCGCCATCCCATCCAGCAGCACACCCTCCTCATACCCCCACGCGCCCGGATGCGCCGTCGTCAACACCGCTCCCGTCGGCCACATCTTGATCACCGTAGCCGCCATCGTCCGTGAAGGCGAATCCTGCGCAATGACTCCCTGGGCCGCACCCATCCGCGTCATTAATCCAAACATCACCAAAGCCACAAGACGCTTCATTCGAGCCTCAAACGTCAAGATAACCACGCCCATCAGCATAAACTCTACCTAAGCCGCGTATCGACAGGTTGAGAGTAAGTGAGGGATGAATATAGAAATTGTCATCCTGAGCGGAGTCTCTCGCAGCCTCATCGCGAGAGGCGCAGTCGAAGAGCCTGCCCTGAGCCTGTCGAAGGGACCTGCGGTTTGCTCATAGCACCGAACACTTTCACGCGGGGAAATCATTCACTTCAATCAGAATCAGTTACACGTCAACGCCGTCCACACACCCGCTGCCGTCCCGCTCGCGCCCGTCACCCTGAGATCCACAAACTCTCCAGCCGTTACCGTCACATTCCCCGTCGCCGTGCAAGCCGATCCCGGTGCCACCGAACATGTCAAAGCAGTATCCGCCATACTGCCCGGCGTTCCCTGCCGCAGCGTCACATTGATCGTGTTCGATTGACGCGAAAATACATTCAACTGCGTCGCTGCGCAACCCGCAGGCACCCACGTCAAAACAGAATCCGATTCGCTCGCCGCCGAACTAGCGCTGTTCACCGAATAGAACGAAAAATTGAACGACACCGCATGATAGAGCGAAGCGAACGGTATCCCGCTCGTCCCTCCTCCTCCACCCGTACCGCCACCATTCGTGCCCGGAGCACCCTGCGGGATCGTAAAGTTCAGCACCGCCGCATTCGCCGTGCCACTGTTAGTCACAACAGCCTGCGATCCCGCTGCTCCCGTCGTCACCGTTCCCACGCTAACCGTCGCCGCCGCGCCCGAGGGCCCCGTCGCGCCCACAACTCCGTTCTGCGCAAGCACCGCCCACTGCACCGGCGACACATCCGGCTGCGATCCCAGCGAGGTTGTCGCCCCAAGATACGTCGCTCCATTGAAGACCACCACATCATTCGCGTGATACGCCGTCGCCGCCACCCACGTCCCGCGATACGTCACGCCCACCGCACCGGGAGCACCCGCTGGCCCCTGCGCGCCGGTAGCTCCGGTTGTCCCCGGCGTCCCTGCCTGCGCGAGCACGGCCCAGAAAGTAGGATTCAGATCCGGCTCCCGTCCAACATTCGCCGTCAGCGCCACATAACTCGACCCGCCAAACCCAACCACACTCCCCACCGAGTAAGAAGTGCCCACAAGCCATCCGCCCAGAAAACTTATCGGAGGCCCTTGCGGCCCTGCCGGCCCTGTCGCTCCAGTCGCGCCCGCGGCACCCGGCGATCCCGCGGCCCCCGTCGCACCGACCGGCCCCGCAGGCCCCTGCGCCGCCAGCACCGCCCACTGCGCCGGGCTAAGCGATGGCGTATTCCCCACATTCCCGCCGACCAGGGACACATACGTCGACCCATTGAAGCTCACCGCATCATGCAGCGCATAGTTCGTCGCTGAAACGTAATTCCCCGTGTAGTTCGCCACCGCAGGCCCCTGCGGTCCAACCGGCCCCTGCGCCCCTTGCGCCCCCGTGGCTCCCGGCAAACCTGCCGCCCCGGTCGACCCCTGCGGCCCCTGTGGCCCCGCCGGCCCGGTCGCCCCCGGCGAGCCAGTCGCAAACAGAGACCACTGCGCCGGGCTCACATCAGGAGTATTCCCATGGTTGCTCGCCACCAGCGAAACATACGCCGAACCGTTGAACAGCACCCCATCCGCCAGCCCATAGTTCACCGAAGACGAGTATGCTCCCTGAAACGTCATCCCTACCGGCCCAGAAGGCCCCTGCGGCCCCATCGGCCCCGATAAACCCTGCGCACCAGCAGGCCCAGTCAACCCCTGGGCCCCCGCCTGTCCTGGAATCCCCTGCAAACCTTGCGGCCCCGGCGGCCCATTTGGCCCTACAGACCCCGGCAAACCCTGCGGCCCAGCAACTCCCTGTGGCCCTTGCGCTCCGGCAGCGCCAGTCGGCCCTTGCGCCGTCAACACTCCCCATTGCCCGGGACTAGCCGAAGGCGTGTTTCCATGATTCCCGATCACAAGCGACGCATAGCTGGCTCCCTGCCAGAGCACCACATCCCCCAGAGCATAGTTTGTAGTCGAGGCATAATTCCCCTGATACACCAACCCGGGCAATCCCGGCGCTCCCGCAATACCCGTAGCACCGGTCGGCCCAGCCGCGCCGCTAGGTCCAGCAGGCCCGGTCAACCCCGGCGGCCCCGTAGCCCCCGTGGCCCCGGGCGGCCCCTGAATCCCCACCGCCCCTAAAGCCATCACGCCCCACTGCCCGCCACTGGACGCCGGTGTATTCCCATGGTTCCCCGCAATCAGGGATATATAGCTCGACCCCTGAAACGTCACAATATCGTTCAGCCCATAGTTCGCCGTCGAAGCATACGTCCCCTGATACGCCACTCCCACTCCACTCCCCACCCCGCTCCCCGAGCCGCCCGTCCCACCCTGCGCCAACACCGCCCACTGCGCCGTAACCCCTGGCGTATTCGCCTCGTTCCCGCCAGTCAGCGACACGTAGCTCGATCCCGCAAACGTCACCACATCATGCAGCGCATAGATGACGCTCGCAGTGTAAGCTCCTTGATAGTTCAGCCCTGCCGCTCCCTGAGGCCCCTGCGGTCCCGCAGGTCCGGCAGGCCCTGCCGCTCCGGTCGCGCCCGCTGGCCCTGCAGGCCCAACTGGCCCGGCCGGCCCAACCGTCCCCCCAGTCCCCGTAGAGGCCAGCGCCACATCCAGCACCGCCGCATGACCAGTCAGATCATTCTCCTTGCTATCGAACTGCACCACCGCAGTCCCCGCCGTCAGCGCCAACCCATTATTCGTCGCCGGAGCGCTCACCCAACCCTGCACCACCGCGGTCACATCCACCGCCACATACGCCCCAGCCTGACTCACCGAAACCACCTGCGCCGCGGCCCCCAGCGAAGGCAGCGTCGCATACGTCACGCTGTACTCGCCCCACGCCCCACTCACCGGCTGCACGCTCACCAATCCCGCCGTATCCATCCGATTGCAATACAGCCGCAGCGTCGCCCGCGACACCTTTGCTGCCGTCGTCCCCGCCGGCAGCGTCGAAAGATCAAACTGCAGCAGCGCCGTATACCCGCCGCCAACATTCAAATTCGAAATAGCCCCACTATTCACCGCCGGCCGGGCACTGTTCACATGTGCGTCTGCCACCAGCGTCGCCTCCACGGCAAACGCAGGTGAAGCTACAGCCGACAGCGCCGCGAGCCCCACCCCAAGCAGAAATCTCCTACGAACCAGGCCCATCCAATCCCTCAAGGACGGTCCGCGCCACGCGAATCACGCGCAAGGGCAGACCAGCCCAATCCTTCAACGATCCAACCTCTACGATTCACGTCGCCGGCAGTGCTGGACTGACCCTGCGATGTTTCAATTGCAACAGGAAACCGGGAGCATTCCCGTTTTAGGCTACCCACAGCCGAAAAACAAGTCTCTTTCGCTGCAACCTCCGTGTCATTCTCGAATCCCCACCTTCGTCCACCAATCCCACCGCCCATTTCCACCCGCAACCCGCATCCCATATAGTGGCAAAGACCATCACCGCTACGAGGCACACCGACGCATGACCAGCATCCCCGCACTCCAGACGCCAAACCAACCCGGTCACCTTCCCCTCCCCGCGAATCTGGTAGACGTCTCCCGTCTCATCACCGCCTACTACACCCTGCATCCCAACCCCGCTATCCCTGCCCAGCGCGTAGCCTTCGGCACCTCCGGCCATCGCGGCAGCGCCTTCGCCGCCGGATTCAACGACGACCACATCGCCGCCATCACCCAGGCCATCGTTGAGTATCGCGCCACCCAGCACACCGCCGGTCCCCTCTTCCTAGCCAAAGACACTCACGCCCTCTCCGAACCCGCCTTCGCAACAGCCCTCGAAGTCCTCGCCGCCAACAACATCGAAACCATCATCGACGAGCACCTCGGCTACACCCCCACCCCCGTCCTCTCCCACGCCATCCTCACCCACAATCAAAATCTCAAACTCCACCGCGCTGACGGCATCGTCATCACCCCATCCCACAACCCACCCGAAGACGGCGGCTTCAAGTACAACCCACCCAGCGGCGGCCCAGCCGACACCACCGCCACCAAATGGATCGAGGACCGCGCCAACGACATCCTCACCGCAGGCCTTAGCGCCCGCGGCTCAAATAATCCAGCCATAAAGCGTATCTCCTACTTCCGCGCTCTATCCGCCGAAAAGACCTATCGCCACGACTACATCACCGCCTACGTCGACGACCTCGCCAACGTCATCGACTTCGCCCCTCTCGCCAACACCACGCTAAAACTAGCCGTCGACCCGCTAGGCGGAGCAGGCGTCCACTACTGGCCCCGCATCGCCGAAAAGTATCTCCCATCGTTACAAATCCTCAACCCCAACGTCGACGCCACCTTCCGCTTCATGACCACCGACTGGGACGGTCGCATCCGCATGGACTGCTCCAGCCCCTACGCCATGGCCAGCATGATCGCCAACAAAGAAAAGTACGACGTAGCCTTCGCCGCCGACACCGACCACGACCGTCACGGCATCGTCACCCGCACCGCCGGCCTGCTCAACCCCAACCACTACCTCGCCGTCTGCATCCAGTACCTCTTCACCAACCGCCCAGACTGGTCCGAAGAAGTAGGCATAGGAAAAACCCTCGTCTCCTCCAGCATCATCGACCGCGTAGCGAAGGGCCTCAACCGCCCAATGCTAGAAGTCCCGGTAGGTTTCAAGTGGTTCGTCGAAGGCCTCATCGATGGGTCGCTAGGCTTCGTCGGCGAAGAATCCGCCGGCGCCACCTTCCTTCGCCGCAACGGCCACGTTTGGACCACCGACAAGGACGGCCTCATCCCCGGCCTTCTCGCCGCCGAGATGACTGCCCGCACCGGCCGAGACCCCGGCCAGCTCTACGCCGAGCTGACCGAAAAATACGGCAACCCCGTCTACGAGCGCATAGACGCCGCAGCCACCAAAGAACAAAAAGCCAAACTGGGCAAACTCTCGCCGCAACAAGTCACCGCGAAAACACTAGCCGGCGAACCCATCACCGCCATCCTCACCGAAGCCCCCGGCAACCACGCAGCAATCGGCGGCCTCAAAGTCACCACCGACAATGGCTGGTTCGCCGCCCGCCCCTCCGGCACCGAAGACGTCTACAAGATCTACGCCGAATCCTTCAAGGGCGAAGACCACCTAAAACAAATCCAAACGGAAGCCCAGGACCTCGTCAACAAAGCCATTCGCTGAACAAACATGATGTGAAGCAACCTTGCGTCAGGCGGGAAAGGAGCGGAATAAAAACCCGCGGCAAACTTCACCATTGTCGTAACTGTTGAAGTTGCTGTTGCCGTTGTATTCGTCGTTGTAGTTGTAGTTGCAAGTGCCTGCCTTCATCCTGAGCGCAGCGAAGGATCCCGAAGAATTCCACTCACCACAACCCCTCGAACCTTTCCACCCATACCTTCCCGCCGTGCCGTTATCCCCGCCGTAACCGTCGCTTCTTCACTAAAACCCAGAAATCGTCATGTCGACCGAAGCTGCTCACGCCTTATGGGAGCAGCGCAGTGGAGAAATCTGCTTCTCAAACTCACCAGCTTCAAAACGGCGACAAATCAGTGCGGTAAAAACCGGAAGGACAGACCTTCACGCTCCGGAAGAAGTCTTTGTTCTTCGGATGAACCCCAGGGCTGTGAGTCTTCTCAAGCACAACGTGTAGCCTCGAAAGACAACAAAGACCTCCTGCACTACTTCCCCACCGGCAGCTTCAAAAAATCCCCAACCCCCAGCGCCGACCGCGTAAACCGCGACGAGTAAATCGACCCCTTGTAATGGTCCACCAGATTGATCCGCACTCCCGCCGAAGCCCGCCCTGGCCGCTGCGGAATAAGCTTCACCTCACCCTCAGCCTGCAACTCATCCCCCACATAATTCTTCAACATCTTCCCGTCATACACCGTAGTCACCCGATACCACTTCCCAAACGGATACCGCTTCTCGCAATTGAGCAGCGGCAATCTCTGCACCGACGTAGCAAAGCTGTCCAGGCACCACTCTCCCTTCACAATCCGAATCTCAAACAGCATCCGCTCCTCCGGCACATCCGTACCGGTCGCCGGATCGATCGACTGCAGATGAAAGACCCTCTGCTCGGCCTTCCCATCCGCATCCGGTTTGAAGATCATCTCCCACGTCCACGTCTCAGCCCCGGCGAGCGGATGCACATCGACAAACAACGCATCATTCACGCCATTGAACGCAATCGCCTTCCCCATCGGCGTCTCAATCACCTGCGGATGCCCCAGGGCCTTCGTCGCATGTCCACCCAGCAATGCCGTGTTATCGAACCGCCACGTAACCTGCTTCGCCGGCTCCTGCGACCTTGCAATCACACACACGGAGATAGCCAAAACAGCCAGCAACAGCCTCACAATTGGAGGCCCCATAGCCTGCCCTGAGCTTGCCGAAGGGTCCCTTCTTTGGGACATGGGTTCTTCGCGCCAGAACAAATTCTTACTCACTGCACCACCCTCCGCTTCGCCTTCAACAAAACATCCACCGCCTCTGGCCGATCATCCCAATAATCCAATCGCACTCTTCCATCCGGCAACTGACTCACCGTAGCCGGAGCAGCGCTCTCCGTGCAGTACCACCCACTCGGCAACACCACCGCATTCCGCGGCCGGCCCAGACTTCTATCGAACACCAACTCCTCTCCATCCAGCCGATAACTCACCGGAGCCGTATACGTCTCCGCAATCCTCAGCCGCAACGTCTCACCCGCCTTCACCGGCGCAGGAAAAGGAATCACCACCACACGGGCCTTCGCATCCACCGTCTCGCCGGCATTGATCTTCGACGCAATCATCTCCGCCCCACTCATCTCCTGCGTCTTCAGCTTCTCTCCCGTATCCAGAATGTAAGCCGAAGGATTACTCGCGACACTCCCCGACCGCACCACATTCGCATATCCATTGATGCCTGCCCGCGCCTCCGTGTAGTCGTGATAAAGGCTGAACGCATGCGTCTCCGGCTGCTGCAAAAAATAAACAATGTCCCGATCCTGATAAGCCCGCTCCGACAACCGCGCTCGCTCCGTCTCACCCACAAACGGCGACTCCCAGCTCCGTTCCTTCGTCAGGTCTTTCGGCATCGCCGCCGGTCCCGTCGGCGCATCCTTCACCGCCTTCAACACCAGCGGAGCCTCGCCGCTCCCCGCATGCATAAAGCTGATCGCGATCCGCCCATCCTGGGTCGTCAGAATCTGCGACGGCACCGTCAACCCAACCACCTCATACCCCGCCGGCAACACCACCTTGTTGCGCCTGATCCCCAGCGGACGGTTGAACACAATTGTCTTCCCATCGACGTAATAGCTCTTCGCGTCCTTGTACGTCTTCACAATCACCACGCGCCCCTGCCCGTTCTCCGGCACCGGCCGCGCCAGCGTCACCTTGATGTAGTCTGTCCCCTCATCAGCCTTCGCCATCAGCGGATCTCTCTTCGCCTCGGCCCCACCCACCACCGCAAACTCAAGCGGCTTCCCCGTCATCGCATCAAAGACCGACTCGTCGCTCGCGACACTCCCTTTACGAATGGGATTATAGAAAAACTTCGCCCCCGCCGTCGTCGCCGTCACCTCGTAGTAGATCTTGAAGCTCGCCGTCTCCGGCGCCAGCAACTCATACCGCGTGTATTCGTCGGTCTCAGTCTGCGCACCAGTCGCCGAAGGCAACACGACTCCATCTTTTGTCGTCTGGGGCCGCCCCGCCACGCAGATAGAAAGCGCAACGCAAAGCACAACTCCTGAACCGATCATCCTCTTCCTAGGCATCCTCCCGAGGATACGACATCGACTTCCCCCTTCACGGGGCAATTACTTGCAACTGAGCAATTTATGCCTGGCATCTGGAAAAAAATCCCATAGCAAAATCCCTTATTTTCTGGCCACTCCACACGCGTCACCCGCGTCTTAGTACTCAGGTAACAAAAGGAGAGTCCATGCAGGTTCAGATCAACAGCGACAACTCGATCTCGATGCACAATAAGCTCTCCGATTCCATCGGAGCCTACATCATCAACGTTCTTCATCGATTCGACCCCTATCTGACTCGCGTCGAAGTCCACCTCACCGGCGAAGCCAATAAAAAATCCGGTCCCAGAGACAAACGCTGTCTCCTCGAGGCTCGTCCAAAACGCCACCCCTCCCTCATCGTCTCGGCTGAGTCCACCGATATCGAAACCGCCTTCTCAGGCGCCGCAGCCAAACTCCACCGTCACCTCGAAAACACCTACGGACGTCTAGGCGACAAGCGCCGCCGTAAATATCAGATGGCGACGAGAACCGAACCAGGCCGCTCACTAGCCACAGGCTGAGGAAACCCGCCTGTGGAAAACCTCTCCGGAAAACTTGTCAAGCCCCTGTCGGGGTTAACCCTCATTTCTTCAACAGCTTGCGCGTGGCAAAGAGTTAGATACAATCAGGTATAATAAAGACAGGACAAAAAGAAGAAAGCCCCTGGGACAATCCGGGGGCTTTCTTCTGTCATAGCTCTTTGAAATCAAGACTTTGTGGCAAAGGCCCTCAAAAAACGGGATATTTCACTTGAAGTCCAGGCCTAAGCCTCAAGGGATGAAGACTTTGCGCACTTTTGCGTAGGGTGGGGGCACCCCCTACCGTGAAAGCCGAAACCCTCCTGTGACCGTCAAGGGAGACCCCAGGGTTAACAACGGCGTCCGTCCCGCCTCAACCGGCTGGTTCAGCAGATTCTGCACCTGTAGATAGATCCGCCATCTCTCCCCGAAGCGATGTTCGCCATACAGATCCACCTGCCCATACCCCGCCAGCCGGTACTGGTTTGCCGAATCATCAAACTGATGCCCGCTGGTCCGCAGATCGACACTGAAGATCCCCAGCCTCTCCCGCGAAAACCGAAGCTGCAGCGTCGCCATATTTCGCGGCACCTGCGGCGTCCACTTCCCCACCAGCGTCGGATCGGCCTGGAACTTCGTCACCGTCGAAAACGCCAGCTGATACCCGCCAATCACTGACATCCACCCGGCGGCCCGCACCTCCCACTCGGCCGTCAGCCCCTTACTCGTCAACTGCCCCAGGTTCTCCCGCATCAGCAACGTCGAGGTAGGCGTCGAACTGAGCGTCACCGCCGCCACTGGACGATTTACCTGCGTCCAGAAATAGCTCCCCCGCACCGACCCGAATCGGCCCGTGCTCGCCAGCGCGCCAAACTCGAACCCGCTCGCACGCTCCGCCCTCAAACTCGGATTCGCCAACGTAATCTGCTGCCCCACCTGCCCCTGACGATAAAGCTCATTCATCGTCGGCCCGCGAAACGCCCGGAACCCGGACCCCGTCAGCGACAGCGCCCCCGTAATCTTCTTCACCACCCCAAGCCGCGGATCAAAAACATTCTCGCTGATGTTCGGCAGCACCGGTGGCGTTCCTCCAACCTGCCGCGCATCGAAGCTCCCAAAGTGGTCAAACCGCGACGAGAACGCGATCGACCACGTCGACGGTTGCCACAGCACCTCGCCATACACGCCCTCGCCCCGCTGCCGAGCACTAAGACTCACCTTGGATATCTGCTCCAGATCAGTCCCCCTGTTATCCAACACATCGCCGCCAGCCACTAACGTCCACCGCCCGTAACTCCGCGCCCACTGCACCGCCCCACCCACCTGCTGCGACGGATCAACATGCAGCGCCGTCAACTTCTCCGAAGTTCGCGTCGAATTAATCGAAGAAAAACTCTGCCGAAAGTTCTGATCAGTCCCGTAGAACCTAACCAGAAACCTTCCCACATCACCTGCCGACCAATCACTTCCCGCAACATAACGCCATATGCGCGTCCCATTCGTCTGCAATGGGGTTCCATTGCTCCGCGCCTCATTCAGCACATTGCCGCGCACGAACACATCACTATCCGTCCCGAAAGCGTGCCGCAACTCAACTCTTCCGCTCTGCGAATGAACATTGGAAGGCACATCCACAGGCCCGCGAACCTCAGGAGCGGTCAAAATATACCCACCCGTCCGAAACAGGCTGCTCGCAGCCAACCCACTCCATCCCCGCCTCCCCACAGTCAACAGCCCATCAACGATCGAAGTGTCCTCACTCGCTCCAGCCGCATTCAACCCGTAATCAAAACTCTTCGGCACAACCGGAACAACATCGATCACACCTCCAATCGCACTCGAACCATACAGGTCCGACGCTCCACCCCGCATCAACTCCACATCCCGCGTTGCGAGCGTCGGAATCTCACTCCAATGAATCCACCCTCCATACGCATCGTTCAACGGCACCTGATCACTCAACACCAAGGTGCGACTCGCAGCCGTCGAACCCAGCCCCCGCAACGTCGTTCCCTCAGTCGTCGGATTCGCCACCCACGAACTCGTCCTCCGAAACAGCTGAAACCCTGCAACCTGCCTCAGTCGATCATCCAGCGTAAACCCCGGCGCCTCCCGCAACTGTTTCCCCGTCATCGTCCGCACGCTGCTCGCACTCGCATCAAGGGCCAATGGCGACCGCGCGGCCGTCACCTCTACCTGTTCCACGGCCTCGGCCACCGGCATCACCACCACCAGCCGACTCTCGTCCCCCAAAGTCCGCACCACGGGGCTGAACCCGTCGCGCGTAATCTCCAACGTTGCCTGGGTCTCAATACTCACCGTCGTGCATCCACTGGGATCGCTCACGATTGTCTGCGGCGGATTTCCCCGCACCTGCACCCGTACACCAGCAATGGCCAGTCCTCGCTCATCATGCACGCAAACCTGAACCGGATGCACAACAGCACAAGCAGGCGACGCGCCGAACAACAAACCAGCCATTACCAAGGCCCCAGACTGAACCCACAATCGCATTCCTTAATCCTATCTTCAGACCAACCACTCGATCGCGCGGCCCCACTGACACCTCCTTTCTCTCATCGTGATACTCTTCCCGCAAAAGCCTCTAATGCCATGGCAATCACTCGTCGCATCTTCTGCTCGCAAGCCGCAACGCTCCTCATCACGCCGCGCCTCCTCCTGTCCCAAGACAAACCCACCTCGCACCCTGACGTCGCAGCCATCGACCACGAACGCATCCTCGCGCAAGCCAATGTCTACCTCAAGGAACCACCCAACCCCATCACCAACCACACCTGTCCCCGCAGCCCAGGTACCCCCCACGACTTTTATTCCGAAGCCGAAGACTACTGGCCTGATCCCTCTAACCCCACCGGCCCCTTCGTCGCCCGCACCGGTTCCTCCAACCCCGATGCCTTCACTGCGCATCGGGACGCTTTACTTAACTTCAGCATCTGCGTCCCCGCATTGACCGCCGCCTTTGTCCTTACCAACGAGTCTCGTTACGCAAAACAAGTGTTGCTTCACCTAAGAGCCTGGTTCCTCGATCCAGCAACCCGAATGACTCCGAGCCTTCTCTACGGCCAGACCATTCCACCTGCAAAGACCGGCCGCTTTGAAGGCATTGTCGAAGCGGCGCATTTAGCAGAGGTCGTTCAATGTCTGCCCTTTCTCACCAACTCTGAAGTCCTCACTGAATCTGACTATGCCGCTCTGAAGAAATGGTTCGCCGAATACTTCGACTGGCTCAACACCTCCCGCCTCGCTGGTCTCGCTCGCGATAACAAGAGCCACCATGGAACCTCGTGGCTTCTTCAGGCCGCCGCCATCGCGCATCTCACTGCGAATGCTGATGATGCGCCACTTACTACGCTTCGTCATCAATACAAATCGAGCACCATCCGCGCGCAGATCGTCGCTGATGGCACGTTTCCGCACGAACTCACCACGCCCAACCCGTATCGCAATACGCTCTTCAATCTCGACATGCTTGCCGGCATTTGCGTGCTACTCTCCACTCGCTTCGAGAGCGTCTGGGACTATGAGTTGCAGGATGGGCCCGGTATGCGGACGGTCATTGCGCGACTCTACCCGTATATTCACGATCGCGGCACATGGCCCTATCGCGCTGATGCGGCTCACTTTAATGATCTTCCAGTCCGGCCGCCTAGCCTGCTCTTCGCGGCTCGTGCCTATAACCGGCCTGAGTACGCGGAGCTTTGGAAGACACTCAAGCCTGACCCCTCCGTAGCTGAGCTTCAGCGTACTTTTCCGATTCGCCAGCCGCTTCTGTGGGTCACTCGTCCGAAGCCTTGACTTTGGATTTGATTTTTTCTGGCATGGTGGAGATGCTGTTTTGCAGGGGGTTTTGCGAATTTTAGGGTGTTTCGTGGTGGTAAATTGTGGTGAATTTGTGGTGGAATGCGTGGTAAAACGTGGTGAGTTAACGACCACTTTTCGGGGTCGAAAAATATGCCACTTTTTTCAGATTTATTTTTTGGTCTTTGCTCGAAATTCTCGTACGATCTCGATGTACTTCTTTGCGATATCGGTAACGGCCTCCGGCCTGCCCTCAGCGATCGCTTTCACGGCCACCAGGTCCGAGCCCACGCCAAGGGCAAACGCGCCTGCTTCCAGAAATTCAGCAGCCGTCCCCAGCATGACTCCGCCGGTAGGGATCATCTCGATCTGGGGGAGCGGTCCCTTGAGAGCGGTCAGGTACTTTGCGCCGCCCATGGCACTGGCAGGAAAAACCTTCACCACATCCGCGCCAGCCTGCCAGGCGGTCACAATCTCTGTCGGCGTCAGCGCTCCCGGCAGCACAGCAACCGAGTAGCGATGGCACATCTCAATTGTTTGCAGGTTCAGGGCCGGGCTGACAACGAACTGCGCTCCTTCGAGGATGCACATCCGGGCGGTCTCGGCATCGAGCACCGTTCCTGCGCCGATCAGGATGTCGGGGCGCTGTTCGGCCAGCTTGCGCATGACTTGGATTGCGCCGGGCACGGTCATCGTTACCTCGAGCACGGTGACTCCGCCGGCGGCTATTGCGTCGGCCAGCGCCATCGCCTGTTCCACCGACTGTGCCCGCAACACCGGAACCAGTCCAATCTCCCGCAACGCATTCAGTACTGCAATCTTCTTCATCGCTTGTTCCTCCGGGGCTAAAGCCCCATTATTCGGCGGCTCTTTACGGCACGGCTAAAGCCGTGCCCTTAAGCAAGACAACTTATCTTTGTACGCGGGCGCCGCCGCCCTTCATGATGCGCTGCACCTCGTCGAAGGTGGCCATCGTCGTATCTCCTGGGGTCGTCATCGCTAGCGCGCCGTGAGCACAGCCACAGTTCACGGCCCAGTCTGCACCCTTATCGTTGAGGAAGCCGTAGATCAGGCCCGAGGCAAAGGAGTCGCCACCGCCGACGCGGTCAAATATTTCGAGGTCGGGCATTGGCTTCGCCTCGTGGAACTGGCCCTTGTAGTAACAGACCGCACCCCAGTCGTTCACTGTGGCGGTCTTTACATGGCGAAGCGTGGTGGCCACAACTTTGAAGTTGGGGAAGGTCGCGACGGCCTTTTCGATCATCTTGCGGAAGCTGCCCGAATCTAGTTCACCCAGTTGTTCGCCAACGCCCTCAATCTCAAATCCCAGTGCGGCGGTAAAGTCCTCTTCGTTGCCAATCATCACGTCCACGTACGACGCCAGCTCGCGGTTCACCTCAGTGGCGCGAGCTTTGCCGCCGATCGACTTCCATAGCGAGTCGCGATAGTTGAGGTCATAGCTGATGATGGTGCCGTGCTTTCGCGCGGCAACCATCGCTTCTTTTGCGACCTCGGGAGTTGTCTCGCTCAACGCGCAGAAGATGCCGCCGGTATGAAACCAGCGCGAGCCTTCCTTGCCAAAGATTGCATCCCAGTCGATCTGGCCCGGCTTCAGCTGACTCACCGCGGTATGGCCGCGATCGGAACAACCCAGCGCAGCGCGAACCCCAAAACCTCGCTCAGTAAAGTTCAACCCATTGCGTGTCGTGCGGCCTACGCCGTCATACTTCGCCCACACCAGATGCGATTGATCCACACCGCCCTGCAACATCAGGTCTTCGAGCAGACGACCGACAGGATTGTCAGCAAGCGCAGTAACGATTGCGGTCTTCAATCCGAAGCATCGCCTGAGACCGCGAGCGACGTTATACTCCCCGCCACCCTCCCACACGTTAAACTGACGCGCGGTGGCCACCCGTACATCACCCGGATCGAGCCGCAGCATCACCTCACCCAGGCTAACCAAGTCCCACTTGCACTCGTCCTTCGGTCGAATCACAAGATCCTTCGCGTCACTCGCTGCTTTCGTCACTGAGCATTCCCTTCTAAATTTTCAAAAAAAGATTTCTTTTGTTTTTCTTTACTTCAAATCCGCAATCGCCACAGGGTCCATGTCGTCATACGCTTGGTTCTCTCCGCCCATCCCCCAGCAGAAGCCATAGTTCTTCGTTCCTACGCCGGCATGAATCGACCAACCCGGCGACACCACCACTTCCTTGTCCGCCACTACCAGATGACTCGTCGCATCGGGCGGCCCCATCAGGTGCATTACGCGGTGTGCAGGGTCCACATCGAAGTAGAAGTAAACTTCACTGCGACGCATGTGCGTGTGCGCCGGCATCGTGTTCCAGTTACTCCCTGGCGCCAGCAGGGTAAACCCCATCACCAACTGACAGCTTTTGATTCCATCGCGGTAGATCGCCTTATAAATCGTCCGCTTATTGCAGGTCTCCACACTGCCGAGTTCCAGCCCTTTCAGGTCGGCAAACTTTACCATTGCCGTCGGATACTCCGCATGCGCGGGATAACTGAGCAGATAAAAGTAAGCAGGATCATTCCCGTTTTTACTCGAAAAAGTTACTGCCCTGCTTCCCCGTCCAACATAGAGGCAATCCAGCTTGCTCATATCGAAGCTCTTGCCGTCGACAACAACCGAACCGGCGCCACCCACATTGAAGACTCCAAGCTCTCGCCGCTCGAGAAAATACTCCGCTCGCAGCTCCGGCTCTGTTTCAAGCTGTAACTTTTCGGTCTCCGGCACTGCCGAACCGATCACCGTGCGGTCGAGGTCCACATAAGCAAACTCAATCTCTCCCGGCTCGAACATCCCTTCGAGCAAAAACGTCTCGCGCAACTCGTCGGTGTTCATCATCTCGTACCGGACCGCGTCCGCCATCTGATAAAGCCGCATCTATCTCCTCCAAACGTGCGTTTCCAGTATAGCCACCAGAGATTTTGTTTTACGCCGGTGCATAATCCCAAAAGCTCCTGCTACCATTCTCTTCAATCTGGAACCAAGGGAAACACATGCCGAAGCTCCATCGCGCAGCACATCTCTGCACCGCCGCCTTTCTTTTCGCCGCAATACCGGCCTTCGCGCAAACCTCTGCACAACCCCGTCATGTTTATTTCACCGTGCAGGCACCCTCAACTATCACCGCGCCCATCAGCGGCCGGCTCCTCATCTTTCTGAAGCCCGGCGCGGGAGATAAAGAGGTCGATGCGAGCCAGATAAGCCCTACGTCCACCTGGATCGGGGCCAGAGAGGTACAGAGCCTCAGCGCCGGAGCTTCTATCGAGATTGATCCTGACGCCGAAGACATCGCTTCGCCCACTCCCTTCGCTTCCATCCCTACCGGCGACTATGAAGTTCAGGCCGTCCTCGACGTCGACCACACCTACAACTACAGCGGTCGAGGCCCGCAGGACTGGGTAAGCCCCGTCCTCGCTCTTCCTCATTGGACCCCAGGGGAAGGCCCTGAACCCGTCCTGCAGCTCACTGGACACGCTGAAGAAAATCCTGCCCGCGCTGCTGCGTTCGCTAAGGCTAGAGCTCAGGCCGTTCCGGGTGTAGCCCAGCTTGAAGAGTTTCAGAGTTCTCTCCTGACGCGCTTCTGGGGACATCCCGTCTCGATCAAGGCATGGGTCATCCTGCCTCCCGGCTACACCGAGCACAGTACGGAGCGCTACCCCACCGTCTATTGGACGCACGGCTTCGGTGGCAATCTGGAGAACATCCTTGGCCCTGGACTCGGCCTCCGAGACCGCATGAAAGACGGCAAGATGCCTCCGATGATCTGGGTAATGCTGGACGAATCGTGCCCGCAAGGCACGCACGAGTTCGCTGACTCGGTCAACGACGGCCCCTGGGGCGCAGCGCTCACAACCGAGTTTATCCCCCAGCTTGAACGCAAGTACCGCATGGACGCGCGTCCTACTGGCCGCTTTCTCAACGGGCACTCCAGCGGCGGCTGGGCCACGCTTCAACTCCAGATCAACTATCCCAAGATCTTCGGGGGCACCTGGTCCACTTCGCCCGACCCCAGCGACTTTCACGACTTCACTGGCCCCGACCTTTACGCTCCCAATGCTAATATGTATCGCAAGCCGGATGGCTCGCCGTGGCCTCTCATCCGCATGGATGGCAAGGTCGTCGCCACGATCCAGCAGTACGCACGGTACGAACAAGTCCTCGGACCCTACGGAGGACAGTTCGCGTCGTTCGACTGGGTCTTCTCGTCCAAATCCAACAGCGGCGCTCCAAGACAGATGTTCAACCGCGTTACTGGGGACGTTGATCCGGCGGTCGTCGCCTACTGGCACGATCACTACGACCTTGCCCACATCGTCGAAGCCAACTGGCCGCAACTCAGGCCCGAACTCAAGGGCCGCATTCATCTCTTCGTTGGCACAGCGGATACGTTCTACCTTGATGGAGCTGCGCACAAGTTCGAAGCGGTGCTCACTGGTCTCGGCGCTGACCCGCACTTTACTTATCTTCCTGGCCGCTCGCACTTCGATCTCTACGGCGTGGGCCAGGACCCGAGGGGGCTCTTCGACCAGATCGGCGCGGAGATGTACGCCGTAGCGCGACCCAATGCACATTGGCAGGCGCACGCAGCCTCATCTACTCCATAGGCGGCTGTGGTGGAGAGTGCGGACTCGCATGCTTTGTTGGCAGAATGCGGAGGAATGTGGTTAACTTTTGCATGGCCAAAGATCAGACTCGCCGCAACTTCTTACGGACGGCGCCTCTCGCCGCTGCAGTCAGCCTTCCTCTCACAGAGCAGCTACTCTTCGCGTCGAGCGCAGCTTCGGGCGGAGGTCAGGCTGCGACGCCGGAGCCGTTTCAGGTGTTCACGTCCGGCAAGCTTACGGAGGCGATGAAGACGCTTCATGCGAATCCGGGCAATGACAACCTGTTTGCCTCGAAGGCGCTGCCTTTCACCATCGTGATGACGACTGAGGAAAAGAAGAGCGGCAAGGAGTTCGAATACCATGAAGGCCGCGACCACATCTTTCAGATTCTCGATGGGACGACTGTTTATGAGCTGGGGGGCACGCCGAAGGACGGGCGCAACACAAAGCCCGGGGAGTGGCTTGCTCCGATGTCGGAGGGAGCTACGTCGCTTACGCTTCACAAGGGTGACATGCTGGTGATTCCGCGAGGCACGCCGCACAAACGCAGCACCGAGGTGAGTGTCACGTTTACGCTGATCTCAATTGAGGGTTCGGTAAAGGCATAGGCCGGTCGCTTGGGTTGCCCGGACTCCGGCCCACAACGTACATTGACCTAACGATGCAAAATACGCCAGCGAATATTCTCGACAGCTTCCGCCTCACTAACAAAGTAGCCCTTGTCACCGGTTCGGCCAGCGGTCTTGGTGCGGCGATTGCCGTTGCGCTCGCACAGGCGGGGGCCTCGGTCGCTTGCCATGGCAACCGCCGTGCCGCAGCCGAAACGGCGGAGACCATCGGGGGAAGTGCTGCGGGCTTTCGCGCTGATCTCTCCTCCACCACAGGCGCCGAAGACCTCTTCACCCAGGTCAAAGAGAAATTCGGCCGCGTCGATATTCTCATCAACAACGCCGGCACGATTCTCCGCGCCCCTGCCGAAGAGGTCACGCTTGCAGATTGGCAGCATGTGCTTCAGGTCAACCTGACGAGCGTCTTTCAGCTTTCGCAGCTTGCAGCTCGCGACATGATTCCGCGCGGCGGGATCGGCACAAACTGCGGCAAGATCGTCAACATCGCCTCGCTGCTTAGCTTTCAGGGCGGCATCCGTGTTCCCGCTTATGCCGCCAGTAAAGGCGGGGTGGCGCAGCTCACAAAAGCCCTCGCGAATGAGTGGGCGCCGAAGGGAATTCAGGTCAACGCCATCGCTCCCGGCTATTTCGCCACCACCAACACCGAAGCCCTGCAGGCGGACGAGACCCGCAATCGCCAGATCCTTGAGCGCATCCCCGCCGCGCGCTGGGGGCAGCCGCAGGACATCGCCGGCGCTGCGCTTTATCTCAGCTCACCGGCCAGCAACTACGTCACCGGCGCGGTTCTCACGGTGGATGGCGGATGGATGGGGCGATAATTTTGCTCGCCAACTCCACTCGCTGCGAAGCTGCATCCAACTGAACGAGGAGAACACAATGCCGCAAAGCCCACACGACCGCGCCGCCGAATATCACAACAAGGCGGCCCATGCTCATCAGGCCGCAGCCACCGCGCACGGCAAAGGCGACCACCTCACCGCACACGAGCTCTCGAAGCAGGCCCATGAGTACTCCACCAAAGCGTTTGAGCACTCGAAGGAGGCGGGTGCGAACTTCAAGGTTGGGAAGCAATAGTAGCGGCTGCGCTCTACACTGAATCCATGCTGCGAGTTCCTTACGACAACCTCTTCGACGCTCTCCACCGCGCCATGCTGCGCCTCGGCCTTGCTGGCGACCGAGCCGCTGACTGCGCTCGCCTTTTTGCCGAGACCACTCGCGACGGCGTCTACACCCACGGCCTCAACCGGTTTCCGCGTTTCGTCGAATCGATCGCCAACGGCAGTGTCGATGTCAGCGCTGAGCCCGCTAAAACCGCTGGCATCGGGGCAATCGAACGCTGGGACGGCCGTCGCGGAGTCGGTAACCTCAACGCCAGAGACTCCATGCAGCGAGCGATCACGCTCGCAAAGCAATACGGTGTCGGAGGCGTCGCTCTCGCCAACACGAACCACTGGATGCGCGGCGGCAGCTACGGATGGCAGGCCGCCGAGCAAGGCCTCTTCGCCATCTGCTGGACCAATACGCTGGCCAATCTGCCGGCCTGGGGAGCCACCACACCTAGTCTCGGCAACAATCCGCTCGTCATCGCGGTTCCCCGCCCTGGCGGGCACGTCGTTCTGGACATGGCGATGTCTCAGTACTCCTACGGGACCCTTGAAGCCTACAGCAAACGCGGTCAACCTTTGCCCGTCGACGGAGGCTTCGACTCCGCGGGCAATCTGACAAAAGATGCGGCTGCCATTGAAGCTTCGAAGCGCGCCCTCCCCGTCGGCTACTGGAAGGGCTCCGGGCTCTCCCTTGTGCTCGACATGCTCGCAGCGATGCTCTCTGGAGGCAATGCAGCCTACCAGATTCCCCTCGACCCCTTTCGCGAGACCGGCCTCTCGCAGATCTTTCTCGCGATTGACCCCAGCTCTATCGCCGACTCTCAAGAGCTGACTCGGATCGCGAACGGCATCCTCAACTCGCTGCGCGAAGCAACTCCCGCCGACCTCGGCAAACCCATCCGCTATCCCGGCGAACAGACCTTACAACTGCGCGAAGAGAATTTACGCCTCGGCGTTCCCGTCGATCCTGAGATTTGGCAGCAGCTTAACACCATGGCTCTTCCGCACGGCGACTGAAACCGTTTGCGGTTTGCTCCGGGCACAGCCTCCACAACTTCGCTGCTTCATTCCTCAAATGCAACAGGCAGCAGGATTGACCCTGCTGCCTGTCGCTTGTTCTTGCTGAAGGGTTCGGCCTAGAAGTGGAAGCCTACCTCTGCCGTCAAAGCGCGCGGCGTGACGTAGTGCGTACCGCTAAAGGTTGAAAGGAAGTTGTACAGCGCGACCTTATTGGCGAGGTTGACGGCCGACAGGCGGAGGCTGACCCGGTGCTTGTCACCGCCAAACAGATTGTCCTCACCGATTGAAGCGTCGAAGAGGCTGCGGGCTTTTATCCGCGAGGGGTTCTTATCGTCATTTTCTGTTCCTGGTGCCGGGATCGAGAGGAGGGTAGAGGTGAGTTGCGTGGCGAGGCAAGGCGTCGGCAGCGGCGTTGTGGGCGTTGCTTTTATACCGTTGCAGGAGAGTCCAGCTTCGAACTCCTGATCTGCGGTGTACCCGCTGAGATCGATTGCCGGCTGCCCATTGAGTGTTGTCGAAACGCCCGCGCAATGACTGTTAGGGTCAGTGACGTTATAGCAGGGGGTAGAAGCCGCGTTGAGGCCGCTATCGTATCGCCAGTTGAAGCCGATCCAGGGGCCACGTTTGCCGGGAATCTGATACTGAACATGGGTCGTCTCGTTGAACTTCTCATCATGGTCGATACGGAACGGATACCCGCTCTGTCCCACAGTGGCTCCGGCCCCTGCGCTCTGAGGCGGGAAGAATCGTGCAGACACCGACGACATCGAGACGAAGGCAGAGAAGTTGTGATAGTTCGGAAGATCAGCGTGGAGCACAAAGCCCTGAGTCTTCGAGTTGTGCCAATCGATGGGGAAGAAGATGGGCGTGTTGCCGAGGATGGAGAAGTCGAACGCGCTATGTGTGTACTTCCAGAGGTAGTCGGCGCTGAGGACAAAGTTCTTTCCGAACCCCTGCTGAAAACCGGAATGAAACTCGTTCCGATACCCCGGCGTCACGACGTTCGATCCCCCCTGGCATTTGAGCAATGGGGCGAGCACGTTGCTTGAGCAACCTTCGCTCGACAGCACAAGATTTTCGTTGAACGGACTCTCGAGCGTTCGAGCATAGGAGACACGAAGCACGGTTCCAGTCTGTTTTACGCTGTAGGACGCGCCGAGACGAGGCTCGGCCTGTCTGGCGACTGTAAGGCCGTTATAGAGGTCCCCGCGAATACCGACGTTGAAGAGCCAGTTGCCTGCCTTGATCTGGTCCTGAATATACAGTGCGAGTTCCTTCACGTCTGTATGGCCGAAGTAGTTATAGTTGGTTCCCCCACGGGTAAGATCGTATGGAAGCAGGACTGGATTGAATGTGCCCCCAACGGACGGATCATTGGAAAAGGCGCCTGCCGCAGCGCACTGCGAAGGATCCGTAAAACCGGGAAGCGGGCTGCCGTTGCCGTCCACACATGGCGAGTTTGACGTCGAGTTGATGAGGCCGAGTTGATCTCTTTCACGCAGAAAGGTCTGCTGGTAGAGGGCTCCAATCTTGATGTTGTTTCTTCCGGTCTGAATGGAATAGTCGGACCGTACGCCTGCGTTCAGCAGGGTGCGGTTCTGGCTGATTGTCTGATTCTGAATGGGGCCAAGATCGGCCAGAGGGTTGTTGCTGGGATAGTAGTTGAAGCCGTCTCTGCGGACGAAGCCTCCGAAGTTGAAGATAGCGTTCGATCCGATCACATGAGTGTAGAGGGGAGCTATGTCGTAGGTTTCGATCTTCGCGCGTTGATCCGTGTTTCCCAGATTGCCGAAGACAGGATTGCTGCCTGATCCTCCACTAACGACATTCTGAACGTTCAAATTGTCGAAGGTGTTTGGGGTCTGGAACCAGGACCGCGTGTAGTTGAGATTCAGATGAATCGAATCGTTGGCCGTGAAGCTACGATCAATGCGATCGAAGAAGTTGAGCTCGTTACCCCTGTCGTGAAAGACGGCATACTCAGGTCCATCAAGAAACCGGCCGGAGTTCAATCCATCGGCTTCAAAAAAGTTCCCCCAATTTTTGCCGCCGTAGGAGAGATCGAAGCCTCCAGTGGCGGAGCCGAACGATCCATAGGAGGTGGTTACGCTTCCATGCGGAGTGGTTACGCCTTGGCCAGAGCGAGTAGTCACATTAATGATGAGGCTGGTCTTGCCACCGTATTCGGCGGTCGGGGCTCCAGGGATCGCCTCAATCGACTGGATCGCATTCGACGGAATCTGATTGGAGAACACCTTGCTCTGCTGATCGGTGATCGGCTGTCCGTCAATGGAGAACGAGTTCGAGGCGTGATCGCCAAGACCGTGGAAGAGGCCGTTGGAATCGGCCGCGACACCCGGAGAGGCCAGAGTGACGAGCGAGCTGAGTGAAGAAGACTGGCTCTCAAGCGGCAGCCTGTTGAACAAGTTGCGGTCTATATTGGTGTGTGCCGTCGGGTCATTGTTCACCAGGTCTTCGGCTTCAACGGTCACAGTGGTTGACGATCCCTCGACCTTCAGGGCGATTGTTATGGTCTGCGGGATCGACGAAGTTACATGGGCATCCTGTGCGACAGAAGCGAAGCCTTTAGCAGTTGCCGTCAAGTGATACGAGTTGAGGGGGAGATTTGTAAATTGGAAGTGGCCGGCGGAATCGGTGGGCGCCGAACGGGAATAGCCGCTGACGGGATTTGAGATGGAAACGACCGCACCTGGGATCACGGCGCCAATAGGATCGGTTACGGTTCCACTGACGGTCCCTGAATTGGACTGGGCAGAAAGCGTCGAGATGTTGAGCGAAAAGAAAATAACAAATACTGCGAAGATGCTGCGCCGTATCGACGTATGCATATGCAACCCCCCTTGAGTTCCTAACCTGATTTTTTTGACGGATGTTCCAGATGTTCTAAGCGAGAACAGAGTCAACAGGCGGTGGTCGGGTGAAGAGTGCAAACGTGAAAAAGTTCTGGGTCAGAGTCGGCGCAACAACCGCCTCTACGACCGATACGACTGGCGCGATGTGCAACGCCACCGGCGCCTCGGCTACCTGCACGCCTACATGTGCGGTGGCGCAGAGCGGGCAGTCCGAGTGGGAGATATCCCCTTGTGGATGGACATGAACAACCTGAATCGTCCCGCAGGCGATGACCAGAGAGATGCACAGCAGCGCGAGGAGAAGCCTCCACGCGCTCTGCACCTTCGATCTTGAGCCTGGGCTATTCATCTGATTCTAATATATCGCAGGATGACGATCTTGATTAGACGGACGGAGCGGCCGTTTTGTTTCGCGCCCGTTAGATGAGATTCAGATCCAACTGTTTACACCAGTTGCACTTTGATCTTCTTGGCTCCGCGATCGACCATCGTAATGCGGAAACTTCGAATCTGTCCGGCACGAACCGGTTCAGCTTTCACCTCGCTGGCCGAAGGCCCATTCTTCCACCGCGCCGCCAGCATTGCGCTGAACGACGACAGATCCGGTGCGCCAGCCTGCGACTGATCCTTCGCGGCAGCCTCCAGGACCAGCCGCCCCTGGCAATGAATCCCTTCACCGAGTTCCACGGTGCCCTGCTCTCCGGCAATTTCAATCAGCCGTCCTGTAACCACTTCACCTACCTTGTGTTCGGCTATGTACTCGTCGAGGCCGGTTGGAACCAACTGCTTCATGCTCAGCTTGATCTGCCGTTTTTCCTTGTCGACGTCGAGCACCTTCGCCTTCACCACCTGACCGGCGCGAAGTACGTCCTGGGGACGCTCAATCCGCTTCTCCGCGCTGATCTCGCTGACGTGGATCATTCCTTCGATGCCTTCGGCGATTTGCACAAACGCGCCGAACTTCGTGAAGCTGGTCACCGGGCCTTCCACCTGCGAACCCACCGCAAACTTCTCCGATGCGTCGGCCCACGGATCGCCCAGCGTCTGCTTCAGCCCCAGCGACATTCGGCGCTCAGCAGCGTTCACGCCGAGAATCATCACCTCGACCACATCGCCCGGCTTCACCATGTCGCCCGGCTTCCTAACCTTCTTTGCCCACGACATCTCGGAGAGGTGAATCATTCCTTCGATGCCCGGCTCCAGCTCGACAAACGCGCCAAAGTCGGTGACCCGCGTCACCTTGCCGCGCACGCGTTCCCCAGCCGTGTACTTGCCTGCGACAGCATCCCACGGATGTGGTTGCAGCTGCTTCATGCCCAGCGAAATGCGTTTGCCCGCCGGCTCGATCTTCAGCACCTTCGCGTCGACCTGCTGGCCCACGGTCAACACATCTGCGGGCTTCTCGATGCGGCCCCAGGCGATATCGCTGATGTGCAGCAGACCATCCACTCCGCCGATATCGACGAACGCTCCGTAGTCCATCAAGCTGCGCACCGTGCCAGAAACGATATCGCCCTCCCTGATCTCGGAGTAGCGCCGCTCCTTGGTCGAACGGTCTTCTTCCTCCGCGACGGTGCGGCGGTCCACCACGACATCCTCTTCGGTTGCGTCGAGCTTGATGATGCGGCAGCGGATCTCCTGGCCTACCAGACTCTCCATCTCGGCTGCGTCGCGCGCTCCGCTCCGCGAACCCGGCATAAACGCACGCACCCCGACATCGACGGTCAGGCCGCCCTTCACCACACCGGTGACGGTGCCAACGATGGTCGTCTTATCCGCAAACGCCTGCTCCAGCGCAGTCCAGTCCTTGGGCTGTTCGACCCTGAGCCGGGAGAGTTCGTAGTAACCCTCCTCATTGCGTCCCTTTACCGAAACTTGGAGCTTATCGCCGGGCGCAATCGTCTCTTTTGCGTTCTCAAACAAGGCCACCGGCAGCACGCCCTCGGTCTTGTATCCGATATCGACGAAGACGAATTCAGCAGAGATCGCAACGACAGTTCCCGATATCTGCCGTCCACCCTCTCCCGACCGTCGCGAATGACTCTGCTCAAACTGCGAAAGGATCGCGTCAAACGATTCGGTGGATTCAGCAGTTTCGGTAGATTCAGTGGTCGATCGGAACGTGGGATCGTTCTCGGGAATGTCTGGGTTGGACATGAAAAGCTGTGTGCCTCGTTCCTGCCTGATTTTGGCTAGAATATCACCGCGTCAGACCGGCCCCCACACCCCACGGCGCGAAACTCTATCTACAATTTGCATCGCGCGACACTTGTTTCTGCCATACACTGCAGTTTCATGCTCCCCACCTCTGTCAGGATGCGCCTGCAAATCTATGCGCTCGCAGCGACGCTACTCTTTGCTGCCCGGCTCGCCCCGTGCAGCGAGGCGGTCGCCCAGGACTCGATACGCCTTACTCCTGCATCGCTGACAAATGGAGCGCCCTGCCTCATCACAGTCGTGGTGGATGATGAAGCGTCGGCGGTCACAGGCGAGTGGCAGGGCCATCCGGTCGGTTTCTTCTCCGGCTCAGATCATCGAACCTGGTTCGCCCTTGCCGGCGTCGATGTCGAGGTCGCGCCCGGCACGTATCCTCTGACGATCGACGCCACTCTCAAGGACGGCACGCACCGTACGCTGCATCAGGATGTCGGCGTGGAGGAAGCGCCCTACGAAAAGGTGCCGTTGAGCGTGCCGGATAAATTTGTCGAACCCAACGCCGCGGCCTTGAGAAAAATCGCCGCCGACAAGATCGTCAAGGACAAGGCCTTCGCCGATTCAGCCGCGAAGCCACAGTGGACTGGCAACTTCCTTCCGCCTCTCCACCTTGCGCCACAGTCCGACTCCTTTGGCAACCAGCGTATCTTTAATGGCAAGCTTGCCAGTGTGCATCGTGGTCTGGACTATCGGGCAAAGCCCCGCACGCCCGTCGCAGCAATCAACTCCGGTCGTGTCGTGCTGGCACGACCGCTCTACTACGAGGGAGGCTGCGTCGTCGTCGATCACGGACTTGGCCTGATGAGCATCTACATGCACCTGTCGAAGATCGAGGTGGTCGCAGGTAGAAAGGTCCGCCGAGGCCAGATCATTGCGCTAAGTGGTGCCACCGGTAGAGCGACCGGCCCGCACCTGCACCTCGGGGTTCGTTGGCAAGGGAGTTATCTCGACCCGGCCAAACTGTTTCAAATCCCTATGCCGCAACCTCCCGCTAAACGAGTGGACCAGGATCATTGATCTAAAACCTGAGGTAATCCCCATATATGCCTCAACCCAAGGCGTTAGGCGGAGCCTTGTCGGCTTCCAACTCAGTGCCGAAGAGCTTTCGCAGCGGCCTCTGTATCGCTCGCAGCAGTGCTCGCGCCGCAATAATGGCAGCCGACAGACAGATGAGTGCGATGAAAGCCGCGATTAGCGGATGGTGGGTGGCAAACCACGTCAGGCCAATCGCAGCGGCATCCTCCGTTGTACTCAGAGCGATGTTGGACACCGGCTCCGGACTCGGTGTCACCGCCGCCCGTACCGCCGTCTTCGAGCTATGCGCAGCCAGCGCGATCACAGCTCCAATCGCCGTCGCCAGGACTTGCATCTGCGGCGTCAGCTGCGAACTGGCGTGATACGCAACCAGCGCTGCAATCGGGACACGAATGACGGTGTGGAGCGCGTTCCACACCATGTCGAAAGCAGGAATTTTGTCCGCGACAAACTCTATGGCGAACATGATCCCGCATACCACCAAAACCCAGGTGTGGCCCAGCGAGTCGAGGCCGGGAGGCAAGGCCACCCACTGCGTGCGGGCAAGAATTCCCAGCGTCAGAACAGTGGCATAGATATTCAGTCCCGCCGCGAAGCTGGCAGCAACGACGAGCGCCGTAATGTTAGCCGGACTGAAGCTCATGTGGCTGGAATTTTACGCCTACAAAAAGGCTTTTTCCCTGTTATTTATCCAAGTTATTAATCAGAAATTCGAGCCTAGAAGCGGACGGCCCTCTTGATCTGGGCGTACTGCAGCAGGATGAAGCTGTCGGTCATGCCGGCAATATAGTCGGCAACGACGCGTGCCAGTCCCTCGTTCTGCACCTCTTCGAAGTGGCTGACCGGCAGCTCTTCAGGATCGTTGATCCAGTGGTCGAAGAGCGCAGTGACCACCTCTTCCGCCTTGTCGTGCTCTGTTTCAAGGGGCTCGCAGGTGTAGAGCGTGTCATAGAGATAGCGCTTCTCCTGCAACCGCTCCGCCTCGACCTGCGGAGAGAAGAGCGCCAGCCGCGTCGGATGCAGGCGAACATCGGCGAGACAATCGGCTCCGATCGCCAGCGCGTTACAACCCGTCGTCTCAATCAAATCATCGGCAAGAACATTCTGCATCAGCTGCAGCGCCTCGTTGAACAGGAACTTCTCATCGACTCCAGCGTGCTCCTGCTCAACCTTGCGGTAACAGCGAGCGAGAACATCCACATGCTCGCGGATATGACCGATCTCAAGCAGACCCGACTCCACACCATCATCAAGGTCCGCCGTAAGGTAGGCGATCTCATCGGCAAGATCGATCAACTGCGCTTCGAGCGGCGGGCGCTGATCCAGCAAAAATTCGGCGAGTTCAGGATGTTGCTCAACACTGTAATCACGCGAGTGCTTGATGATCCCCTCACGAACGCCGAGGGTGAGATTGAGCCCGCGATGCGCCGCATACCGCTGTTCGAAGTGCTCAACAATGCGCAGCGCGTGCAGGTTGTGGTCGAAGCGTCGGCCATGACGGCTGAGGCAGCGGTCCAGCGCGCGCTCGCCGGCATGTCCAAAGGGCGGATGACCGATGTCATGAACAAGCGCAAGAGTCTCGGCCAGGTCTTCATTCAGGCCAAGCGTGGAGGCCGCAGCGCGGGCTATCTGCGCGACCTCAATAGTGTGGGTTAGCCGGCTGCGAAAGTGATCGGAGGCGCGGCTGGTAAATACCTGCGTCTTCCCCGCAAGCCGCCGGAAGGCACGGGCCTGCACGATGCGCTCACGGTCACGCTGAAAGGCCGTGCGCGAGGGGCGGAAAGGTGCCGGATAGACGCGAGTCAAAAGAAGATCGTCCGAATCTCCGGCGACCGCGCATCGATGGAGATCGATTGCCATAGTCAGATTTAAGTGTAACGGCAGAAACCGTCGCGGACTTATCTGGCAGGCGTGCTTGCCACTTTAGCCAGCTTCACCCGAGCATTCTCCAGCTTGTGCTGCACCTTGGAGACATCCACAGGATCAGCGTCCGCAGGCAGCGAACTCGCATACTCCGTCATCGACCGTTCCCACTGCACCACAGCCATCTTCAGGTTGCCCGTCTTCTCATAGACCTCTCCGAGATGGTCGTGAACGGTGGGATCCGAATTGCTCCGCTCGTTCGCCTTGCGCAGATTCTCCTCCGCCAGCGCATATTGACCGGACTTGAAGTACACCCACCCAAGCGAGTCGAGAAATGCGTAGTTCTGCGGATCGAGATCGACCGCCTTACGAATCAGCGTAAGCGCTTCAGGAAGCCTCACACCGCGATCGGCAAGCATATAGCCGAGGTAGTTGAGGATGGTCGCGTTCTGCGGGTCGATGGCGAGAGCCTTCCGGAACTGCGCCTCCGCTTCGTCGTACAGCTTCTGACGATCGTAGAGCGAGCCCCGCAGAAAATACACATAGAGCTTTTCATCTGGTTTGTTCGCCAGCCCACCGGCCTTGTCCAGTTCGGTCGACGCATCCTGCCAGCGCTTCAGGCGTGTGTACATCGTAGCCAGCGCCAGATGCGAATCGCGCTCGTCCGGCGAGCCTGTCGTCGCTGCGAGCTGTGCCTTCGCCAGTGCGATTCCCTCGTCGGCCCTGCCTGTGTCCGCAAGCTGACCGGCATACATCAGTTGGATCGCATGATCGTTAGGCAACGCCTTCGCCGCTTCAGCAGCGACCGCAGTAGCCTCTTTCCACTGGTGAGAATCGCGGTAGGCGTCCACCTGGCCGGAATAGCTAGTCTTAACGAAGTCGCCGCCAAGCGTCATCAATTGCTTGTAAGCGGAGACAGCCTCCGCGGTCTTGTTCTGCTCGCGATAGATAACAGCCAGACGATCGAGGAAGTAGGAACGATTTGTCTTTTCACTGTCTGAATATTTTCCATCGGCATGCGCGGTGTCCGACACCAGTTTCGTAAGCACACCGATCGCGTCGTCATAGCGGCCCAGCGAATCGTAGATGAGCGCTTCGTTATAGGTCAGTTCGAGCGAGTCCGGAGCCAGCGTCTTCGCCTTGTCCAGCGTCTTCAGCGCGAGATCATAGTGTCCCTGCTGCCGCTGAATCTCTGAGATGTGAATCTGCGACTGCGCATCCTGCGGCTCCGCTGCGACGATACCGTTCAACACCTTCAACGCCTCATCCAACTGCTGATCCGCGAGCAGAGCATTGGCTAGCCCACGCTCGGTATCAAGATTGTCGGGATCAAGATCGAGTGCGCGATGATAGGCGGCGATCGCGTCCTTGTTCTTCTTCAACTGCTCGTAGCTGGCGCCCAGGGCGAACTCAATGCGAGGCGAGCGGTCATCGACGGGGATGGCGTTGAGCACCTCGGCGGCGCGCTTCGGATCACCTTGTTCGCTGTACAGCCGCGCCATGTTGAGCGCGACCTCCTCCGAGTTTGCATCGATCTTCTGCGCAAGTTTGAACTGCGCCTCGGCCTTTGCCGAATCATGATTCAGGCCGTAGAGCTGCCCCAGCAGAAGATGCGTCTCCACATCGTCGGGCTTCAACTGCGCGAGCTTTTCGTACTCGGCAATGGCCAGCTGCAGCATCTGACCGGACTGCTGACTCTGCATATCTCCCAGCGAACGCAGGTAGACCTTGCCCAGCAGTGTGTGCGCTTCAATGTCGTCCGGATTCTTGGTGACCTGATCCTGCGCGGCGGTGACTGCCTCACGGATGCGGCCGATCTTGAAGTAGAGGTCGGCCAGACCGTCCTGCAACAGCCGGGAGTTCGGATCAGCATCCAGCGCCAGCTTGTATTGTTCGACCGCCTGGGTCGCATAGTCCGACCGGCCTGCGTTGACTGCCATATCTTCGTAAAGGCGCGCCAAGCCGTAGTGATAGTAGGAGGACGCGCGATCAGGCGTTGTCGTTGGAGTCGCTGGAATCGTTGGAACAGCGGGCTTCGTCGCCGCGGCAGGGGCCTGCGCCACCATCGTGTGCGCCGCAAAAAGAAGTGCGGCAACTGGAATCAAACGGAGAGGACGAAGAGAGGAGGCACGCAAAAGCAAAGTCATGAGTTGTAGTTTCCTGTGCCGACGGAATGGAAGCCGAGAACTATACACAGCCAGACAACCGTTAGACGATGCCACCCGCAGATTGGATGCAGGCGGCCCCGACCCACCGTTTGCACAGCATGGACGTCATTATATCCGCCATTCTCGCAAAAAAGCAGCATTTATCCTTTATCCCCCGGAGGTGCTATCCGTGCCGGAAGTGCCGGACGCCCGTAAATGCCATCGCTACCCCAAGCCGGTCAGCGGCCTCGATCACCTCGGCGTCGCGCACCGAGCCCCCAGGCTGAATCACCGCCGTCGCCCCGGCCTGAGCAATCGTCTCCAAGCCATCGGGGAAGGGGAAAAAGGCGTCAGAGGCGGCAACCGTTCCCTTCAACGGGAGAATGGCCTTCATCGCGCCGAACCGTGCGGCATCGACCCGGCTCATCTGCCCAGCGCCGATACCCACGGTCTGGCCGTGTCCCTCGCTGAACCGGGCATAGACGATCGCGTTTGATTTGACGTGTTTGCACACCCTCCAGGCAAAGAGTAGTGCGCGCAGTTCCTCCGCCGTCGGCTTGCGTTGGGTGACGATCTTAAGCTCAGCCTCGCTGATGCGCAGACGGTCGGCGTCCTGCACCAGCAGACCGCCCGAAACCTGCTTCAGTATTCGTGAAGTTTCGGCTGGGGAGATCTCGATCAGGCGCAGATTTTTCTTCGCAGAGAAGCGTTCCAGCGCCTCTGGAGTGAACGATGGCGCGACGATTGCTTCGACGAAGAGTTTCGCAATCTCCTCCGCCGCTGAGGCGTCCACCGTGCGATTGATACCGATCACGCCACCGAAGGCCGAGACCGGGTCGGCCTCGAGCGCACGCCGATAGGCCTCAACCACGGTGGCGCCGGTCGACGCCCCGCAGGGGTTGGTGTGCTTAATGATCACGACGGCTGGCTCCTCGAACTCGCTGACTAACTCCCAGCAGGCGTCCAGGTCGACGATGTTGTTGTAGCTCAGCTCCTTGCCCTGCAACTGCCGGGCATTGGCGACGCCCTTGCCGCTGCCGTCCGTATACAGGGCAGCTTTCTGGTGAGGATTCTCCCCATAACGAAGCATCATCAACAGTGGATCGATCACGCGAATCGTCTCCGGGAGTCGCTCCTGCGAGAAGACCGCTTTGCCGCCGGGAGCTTCGATACTCTCAAGCGCAGTTGCAATGCCCGCGTCATAAGCTGCGGTAACAGCAAAGGCTGCTTTTGCCAGCCGCCAGCGCGTCTCCCGGCTCAGGCTGCCTGAGTTCGCCTTCATCTCTTCCGTCAGCAAAGAATAGTCGGCTGCCGAGGTTACGATTGCGACGTCTGAAAAGTTTTTTGCCGCCGAACGCACCATCGACGGACCGCCGATGTCGATATTTTCAATGACGTCGGCAAACGCAACGCCGGGTCGCTGAGCCGTCTTCTCAAACGCATATAGATTCACCACGACCATATCGATGGGCTCGATCTCGTGCTCCGCGACCGAAGCCATGTGCTCCGCATTGTCGCGAATGTGAAGGATGCCGCCATGGACCTTCGGATGGAGCGTCTTCACGCGTCCATCGAGCATCTCGGGAAACCCGGTGAGGTCGCTGATATCGCGCACCGGAAGACCGGCCTCTCGCAGCGCGCGAGCGGTTCCCCCGGTCGAAACCAGATCCACGCCAAAAGATGCCAGCACTCGGGCAAAGTCGACCAGCCCTGTCTTATCGGTGACGGAAAGTAAAGCGCGGCGGATGGGGCGAAGGTCTTGAATATCTTGAGGAGCGGCTGAGGAATCAATACTGTGCTCAATCATCACTACTTATTCTAAGCCAGCAAAGCGCCGGAAAAAACTTTCACCCATCAGAGCAGCGCCGAACCGGTGAGCGAGCAGACCTGGGTCACATCGTGCGCTGCACACCACCGCTTCAGACCATTGGCGATATTCTCGACGGCACGCGGATCGGCGTAACTCGCCGTCCCCACCTGCACTGCCGCCGCGCCTGCCATCATGAACTCCGCCGCGTCCTCGGCACGCAGAATTCCTCCCATCCCAACCACAGGAGTCTTCACCGCCTTCGAGACCTCATGCACCATCCGGACAGCGATCGGCTTGATCGCTGGTCCCGAAAGCCCCCCGGTGATATTCGCGATGCGCGGGCGGCGCGTCTCCACATCGATCGCCAAAGAAACAAAGGTGTTGACCAGCGAGACCGCATCGGCCCCGCCATCTTCCGCGACGCGAGCCATCAGTCCGATATCCGTAACGTTGGGCGACAGCTTCACCATCAGCGGCCGGCGTGTGGCTGCTTTGCAGCGGGCCACCAGCTCCCACAACTGCGGTGGGTCTGTTCCGAAGACCATGCCCCCATGACTCGTATTCGGGCAGCTTGCATTCAGCTCATACATCGCAATGCCCGGCGCATCGTTGAGTGCATGGATCACCTCAAGGCAGTCCCCAATCGTGAAGCCAAAAACATTCGCAATTACAACGGTGCCGTTCATTCCCTGCAGCTTTGGCAGCTTCTCTGCGATAAATGCCCGCACCCCCATGTTCTGCAGCCCGATTGCATTGATCATCCCCGCAGCGGTCTCAATAATGCGCGGTGTAGGATTGCCCGCCATCGGCTCCTTCGACAACCCCTTCGTCACAAAGCCGCCAATGCGATCCATCGAAACGACGTCGTCGAACTCCACCCCATAGCCAAACGTCCCGCTCGCCGCAATCACCGGCGAACGAAATTCAACGCCCGCGACCGTGACCCGCATGTCCGGACCTTTATTACCCGAGCCTTTGCCGCTTGGTTGAGCGTTCACTGTCTCGCTTTCCTTTCAAACGCCGGCTCGATCTCAATCTCTGTGACAGGTTCTCGCATCCCTACAAGGGTAATTGCATTTGGCCGGCATGAGGCACAAACGTCCCTTTTTCAGCAGTAGACGCTAAAATGCAAAGTAATGATTGATTTAGCGTTTGTACGGGCCAATCTGGCCCTTGTCGAGGAAAAGCTGCGCACCCGTGGGCTGGACCCCGCCGCCGCACTGGGCAACTTCGCCGCCGTGGACCGCGAACGGCGCGAGGCCATCACGCAGGTTGAAACATTGAAGGCGCAACGCAACAAGCTCACAGAAGAGATCGCGAAACTCCGGCGCGAAGGCGTGGACACAACCGCTCAGACCGAACAGACACGCACACTCAAAACCCAGGTAGAGTCGCTCGAAGCAGCGGCGGCAACGGCCGACGAACGTCTGCGCGAGATCATGCAGACGCTGCCTAACCTACCCCAAGACTCCGTTCCCATCGGCAGGGACGAGCACGGCAACCGCGAGGAAAAGGTCTGGGGCGAGCAGCCAAAGTTCGACTTCGCTGCCAAACCCCACTGGGAGTTAGGCGAAGCGCTGGGCATCCTCGACTTCAACCGAGCCGCCAAGATCTCCGGCTCTCGCTTCGTCGTCCACTTCGGTCAGGGAGCGCGTCTCGAACGCGCCCTCGCAAACTTCATGCTCGACCTCCACACCCGCGAACACGGCTACACCGAGGTTCTGCCACCGTCCCTTGTCAACTCCAAGTCTCTCTTCGGCACCGGGCAATTACCCACCAAGTTTGCCGAGGATCTCTTTCACTGCGACGACAAAGGTCCCTACCAAACCGGCGTCTATCAAGATAACGATCACTGGCTTATCCCCACGGCCGAGGTCCCCGTCACGAATCTCTACCGCGACGAGATTCTCGAAGAAGTTCAGTTGCCCATCTCCTTCTGCGCCTACACGCCATGCTTTCGCGGCGAGGCGGGCTCCTACGGCAAGGACGTGCGCGGCATGATCCGGCAGCACCAGTTCCAGAAGGTCGAATTGGTGAAGTTCGCCAAACCCGAAGACTCGAACGCCGAACACGAAGCTCTCACCCGCCATGCCGAGACAGTCCTCGAAAGACTCGGCCTTCCCTACCGCCGCATGCTGCTTTGCACTGGCGACATGGGCTTTGCTTCGTCTAAAACCTACGACCTCGAGGTCTGGCTCCCGGGCCAGGGCCTCTACCGCGAGATATCCTCCTGCTCGAACTTCGAAGCCTTCCAGGCACGGCGCGCTAACATTCGTTATCGTCCTGCGGGAGCGAAGAAAAGCGAATTTCTGCACACGCTCAACGGAAGCGGCCTCGCCGTGGGCCGCACCTACCTCGCAATTCTGGAGAACTACCAGCAGGCCGATGGCACCATTAAAGTTCCCGACGCCTTGGTCCCCTACATGAACGGCGATACCATCATCGGCAAGCAGCAAGGCAGGAGCTAAGCCATGTTCAAAATGATTCGCAACTACATCTTCTGGTCCTACGAGCGCGGCAGCTTCCACTACGACATCATGGTGACCGCGATCCTCCTCTTCATGTTTGTCTCGCCGCACTTCATCGACTACAAAGACAAGCCGGTCGAAACCGTCGCCCTGCATGCCAGCGAGGTGCTGGTGCGGGAGGCGGGCACCTCGGGTGGAAGCAGCCGGTTCATCTACCAGGTCCGGGCCGAGGACATGGGCGGCGCAGCGACCGACTCCGAGCGGCAAGCCGCCATTCTGCGGGTAATCGAACCAATCTCCGGCGAAGTATCGCTGGAGCGTTACGAACCCGTCTACGACGCACAGGGCAAGGTGATCGCCTACAACGCCTGGGTACTGCGCTAACACCGGGCCTGTAACCAGCATCCAACTCTTGGGAGCAATCGACTTATGATCACCATCCGCCGCATCGCTGCCACTCTCGTGTTTGCTGCTCTCGCGATAACGCCGGCCTCTTTATACGCGCAGCCTAAGCCCGGTCATCTGGACGAGGTTCTGCGACAGATGGACGCGGCCAGCCTCAAGTTCCAATCCGCCGAGGCCAGCTTTCAATGGGACCTCTACGAGAAGGTCGTGAAAGAGACGACCACGCAGAAGGGCACGATTTACTTCAAAAAAGAGGCGGGAAATACCGTGATGGGCGCGAAGATTACGTCACCCGCGATCAAACTAATTGAGTTTCGCAGCGGTGTGCTTCGTCTTTTTGATCCGGGCACGGATCATTTGACGACGGTCGACGCTACTAAAAATAAGGCTCAGTTGGAGAGCTTTTTGACGGTGGGCTTTGGAGGCAGCGGGAAGGATCTCGCTAAAGCATGGACTATCGCGGACTTAGGGGACGAGGTAGTGGATGGTGTGCAGACGGCGAAGCTGGATCTGGTTCCGAAAGATCCTGCCGTACGCAACAACTGCACGCACATGACGCTCTGGGTTGATCCTTTGCGCGGCCTCGAGTTGAAACAGAGCCTTTATATGCCTTCGGGAGACTATCGAACCGCGGTCTATGCCGACATCAAGTACAACCAGAAGGTTGATGAGAGGCCGTACCAGATTAAGACCGACAGCAAGACCACGCATGACGAGCACTAATTTTTTTCAAAACTGCAAAAAAAAAATTACCGAGGCGACTCGAAGCAAAATCTCTTATTTTACGGGTGTTTTTGAGGGGTGTTTTGAGAAAAGTGGGGTGTTGCTGATGGTATTTTGCTGGTGAGATTGTGGTGAAATGTGTCATTAACGTGGTGGGAAACGCCGCTTTTTCGCCTGCTAAAAACATGCCACCTTTTTTCAACTTTATTTTTCCGGGCTGGGCCGGTATCTGTTCCAGGAACTGATTTGGGGTCTGCGCCGGGCGCGGCGCGGAAGAGGTAGCTGGCCCAGACTATCAGCAGAGGGAAGAATTCGAGTGTGTAGCGCGGCTCGGAGTTGTCGAGGGTCAGCAGCAGGGCGCAGCGTAGAACGACAAAGCCCAGCATCGCTCCCCCCAAGGCAACGTGCGGCCCCCAGCCGTCTCTCCGCCAGCGCCACAGGCCGACGCCTCCCAGGACAAAATAGCCTAGGTTGAGCGCGGCGAGTCCGGCGGCGAAGAGGGTCATCTCCCGGTGCTCACGCCACCTCCACCATTCGAGCGGGACCTCGAGCATCTCGGCGCGGGGACGGAAGAGCATGTTCAGAAGCCGGGCGACCGGGAGAGCGACGTAGTAACGGATCGGGTCGTTGTGGATGCGCTCTTCGGCGAGCGCTTGGAATCGCGCGTCGAGCTCCGGCGTGGCGTTGTAGTCGCGGTTGTACTGGTTGAGGATGGCTTCGGTCCGGGCGTACTGGTCGTCGGAGTCGAAGGCGCGCGGGGGCAGATCGGTGATCCAGACGGGAGCGCTGTCGTAGTTCCAGTAGACCTCCTCGGTCGAGGCGAAGTCGATGGCCCAGGTGCGGTACCAGCGCTGGAACCCGAGCGGCACGAATTCGCCGGGGTCGGTTGCGTAACGCGGCGCGAGCGGCTGGATGACGTGGAAGGTGCGCCAGTTCCGCGCTGCCCAGGGCGCCAGCGGAAGCACCACGCAGAAGGCGGCGAGCGCGACCGGCAGAATGGCTTTGAACCGAGGGCGGCGCGATTTGGCCTGCCGCCAGACCATGCAGAGCATCGCCGGGACGACCGCGGCGGCGAGTAATCCCTGCTCCGGCCGCAACAGAACCGAGTAGGCCATGGCTACGGCTGTTATCCACAGCGACCGGTTGAGGCCCACCCCTGTGCCCTGCCAGCGCTCAAGGCTGGAACGCCACTGCTCAAGGCTGGAACACCAACGCTCAAGGCTGTAAAACGTGAGCGCAATGCAGAACAGCGTGAGGACCTCGGTGAGCGGCGCGGCGGTATAGATCGCCATAAACGGGCAGAGCGCGGAGAGCCAGAGCGCAGCCATTGCAGCGCGCCTGCCGAACAACCTCCCCGCCAGCGCTGCGATCAGCAGGCATGTAAGCAGGTCGATTGCGCACTGGAGATACATGACGGCGGTGTAATGCTCGACGCCGAAGAGACGAAAACATGCCATCAGGAAGAGCGGGTAGCCGGGCAGACGGATCAGCGTTGGGACAAGGGGGGCCCGCGGCTGGGTGAAGCTGTAGATGCCGTGCTGCATCCAGTTGCGGGCGATGTTGCCGTAGAGCAGGGTGTCGCCGGTGACACGTGCTACGTGGGCGACGAACCAGAGGCGCAGCGCGAGCCCGGCCGCGAGCGCAAGCGCAGCGGAGAGACCTGTCTTCAACTGTCGTCCCGTCATGTCCTTTGCATCATACTGTGGGTGATACCGCGGCACGATACTGCCTGCGGCCTGCTGCTGCGGAGGCAGAGAGGATGCTGGTGGGTTGAAATGGACGGAGGATAGTGGCTGATGGAGTTCTTCGGGATCCTTCGCTTCGTTCAGGATGACAGCAAGAACTCGCAACGACAACGGCAAGAGCAAGAACAACGGCAACAGCAAAAATAACAGCAGATCCCCTGCGGGGATGACAACCAGAAAGGCAAGAGGCAAGGGCAACGGCAAAAGCAGCGGGGGAGATAAATCCGGGGCGGAAGCTCGCGTTGACTATGACCAACCGGCTGCATACGATGAGACGTAGTTGCATGCGCCGAGCGGCCCGTATTTCTCAATGAACAAACAAGTCTTCTACGACCCACAACGCAAGCGCTGGAAGCGGCTGCGCCGCATCTTCGATCTGCTTGCCCTGCTGGGACTGGTGCTGGGCAGCGTCTTCGTGGTCGGCCTGGTGCGGATGAAGCCGTTGCCGGAGCTTTTTCTACAGACGCAGAAGCGCAACTTCCGGGCGTTGACCACCCAGTCGACGATCGCGTTCAAGCTGCGCCGTTCGGCGCATCGCAGAACTGACGTGAAGCCGGGCGACGTTCCCCTGAACTCCGGCGAAGGCCTGCGCGCGGCGTATTACGTGGAAGACGATCCGGCGAGCTATTCGTCGTTCCGGCAGCACATCAGCCAGATCGACCTGCTGTTTCCGGAGTGGCTGCACGTCATCACGCCCGACGGCAAGGTGATGGCCTACGCCCTCGACAACACCCCCTACCCGCTCATCGAGCACGGCACAGTTCACCAGGTCGATCGCGAGGCCAAGGTTGCCCGCACCATCGCGGCCAGCCACGTCAACCTCGATATCTTTCCACTGGTCAACAACTACGACCCGAGGAAGGGCATGTGGATACCTGAGATTGGCAACTTCCTCTCCAATGAAGCGCTGCGGGCCAGCTTCGTCCAGCAGATCAACACATTTCTTGGAGCCAATCCCAGCTATCGCGGACTCACGATCGACTTTCAGGACATTCCCACCGAGGCTCAACCGGGCTTCCAGGCGTTGCTCGCTGCGCTATACGGCGATCTTCATCCACGGAATTTGCGGCTCTACGTAAACACCCCAGTGAACGATTCCGATTGGAACCTGAAGTTTGTCGCGGACCACTCCGACGGCCTGCTGGTGATGAACTACGACGAGCACAACGGTGACGAACCGGGACCGATTGCCTCGCAGGACTGGTTTCTGGATAACCTGAAGCAGATCCTGAAGACAGTTCCAAAAGAAAAGATTATCTGTTCGCTGGGCAGCTACGGCTACGACTGGACGACGACGCTGCCGCCTGCGGAGACTCCGGGCAGGCGAGGCGCGAAGAAAAAGCCGGCTCCGGTGAAGGTGCTCGATGAGGTCCAGCTGTCGACCCAGGAAGCATGGCAGGCGGCAGTGGACTCCGAATCGCAGATCGATCTGGACGATGACTCGTTGAACGTGCATTTTGCCTACGACGATGTCGACGCGCATGTGCGCCACCAGGTCTGGTTTCTCGATGCGGTCACGATGCTGAACCAGATGCGCGGGGCACGAACACTGGGCATCCAGACCTACGCCCTATGGAAGCTGGGCACAGAAGACAACTCCATGTGGAGGATCTGGGACCACCCCATGACGTCGGACCCGGTTAAGGAGTTGGCGCAGGTTGAGCCCGGGTACGACGTGGATACGGAGGGCGAGGGAGATATTCTGCGGGTCACGCGCAAGCCGCAGAACGGCAGGCGCATCGTCAGCATGGACGATGACGACACCGTGCCGGTGGACTATCGCATGATCACGGAGGAGTCGATGGACTCCTATCCGCTCTCCTACACGGTGGAACAGTATGGCTACCATCCGAAGAAGGTGGCGCTGAGCTTCGACGACGGGCCCGATCCGGACTGGACGCCGAAGATCCTGGACATCCTGAAGGAATACAACGTCAAGGGCACGTTCTTCATGATCGGCGAGATTGCCGAGGACTACATCGGAATCATGCAGCGGGTCTATCGCGAAGGGCATGAGATCGGCAACCATACCTGGACCCATCCTGACGTCAGCGATATTTCGAACCGCCAGATGGACCTGGAGCTGAACCTGACGGAGCGGTTGTTCGCGTCCGAGCTTGGCGTGCAGCCGCTCTACTTCCGGCCGCCATATTCCATCGACCAGGAGCCCGACACCAACGATCAGGCCGCGCCAATCGAGAAAATTCAGGGCCTGGGTTACGTCATCGTCGGCAACAAGATCGATACGAATGATTGGGACGAGCATCCGCGCAAGACTCCGCAGGAGATTACCGACAGCGTCTTTCGGCAGATCAAAGATATGGAGACGAAGCCGTGGAATCGAGGCTCCATCATTCTTCTGCACGACGGAGGCGGCAACCGCCAGGCCACGGTTGATTGCCTGCCGGTGTTGATCGAGGCGCTGCGGGCGCACGGCTACGAGATTGTTCCAGTGTCGGAGCTGGTGGGCAAGACACGCGCCGAGGTGATGCCGCCGCTGACGCCGCGCCAGCGCTGGCAGGCTCGCGCGGACTCGATCACCTTCTTCTTCTACAGCTTCTTCCACTATTTTGTGGTAGCCGTGTTTTTTGTTGGCGACATACTGATGAGCGGACGGCTGATCATCATCGGCGTCTTCGCCATCATTGACCGGCTGCGGACCAGGAAGAGCTATGCAACGCCCGACTATCAACCGATGGTTGCGGTCCTGATTCCTGCATACAACGAGGAGAAGGTGATCGTCAGGACGATTCGCTCCGTGATGATGTCGAACTACAAGAACATTCGCATTATCGTGATCGACGACGGATCGAAGGACAGGACCTACGAGGTGGCGCGCGAAGCTTACCCTGCCGATATCGCCTCGGGCCGGCTGACGGTGCTGACCAAAGAGAATGGCGGCAAGGCGGATGCGTTGAACTTCGCGCTGGAGAGGATCGACGAGGAGCTGTATGTCGGGATCGACGCGGATGGCGTGATTGCGCACGACGCGATTACGAACCTGGTGCCGCACTTTGCGAATCCGAAGATCGGCGCGGTCGCGGGCAATGCCAAGGTGGGCAACCGGGTGAATCTGTGGACCCGCTGGCAGGCGCTCGAGTACATCACGAGCCAGAATTTCGAACGGCGGGCTTTGGATCTTTTTGACGTGGTGATGGTGGTGCCGGGGGCGATTGGCGCATGGCGAACGGCTCCGGTAAAAAATGGCGGAGGCTATCACTCGAACACGGTGGCCGAGGATGCCGACCTGACGATGAATCTGCTGGAGCAGGGTTATAGCGTGATCTACGAGGACCGGGCGCTGGCGTTTACCGAGGCGCCGGTAAATGCGGATGGCCTGATCCGGCAACGATTCCGCTGGTCGTTCGGCATCCTGCAGGCGATCTTCAAACACAGGGGGGCCATCAGCAAACACCGCGCCATGGGGCTGTTTGCGCTGCCCAATATTCTGATCTTCCAGATTCTGCTGCCGCTGGTGTCGCCGCTGATCGACGTGATGTTCGTCTGGGGCGTGATCGCTTATCTGGTTGACAAGCACTTTCATCCGGAGACGGCATCGACGGACAGCTTTTACAAGCTGCTGCTCTTCTTCGCGGCCTTTCTGGTGATTGATTTTGCCGCATCGGCGCTGGCGTTTGCGCTCGAACGGAAACACCCGGCAAGCAAAGGCGATGGCTGGCTGTTGTTCCACATCTGGATCCAGCGATTTACCTACCGGCAACTTTTTTCGGTGGTGCTGTTCAAGACGGTCAAGCGGGCCATCGACGGCAAGCCGTTCAGCTGGGATAAGCTGGAGCGCACGGCCACGATGTCGAAGGAGACGGAGAAGCTGACGGTGGGGGATTAGCTTTCTGCTGGCTTCTGCCGGTCTCTGGTGTGGTTTCAGTTGGGCGCAATCGAAGATGCTGCGCGGCGCATCGAATGAGGTGCCGCGCCGTGATCTATCTGCTTTATCTATCTCACAAGGCGACGAGCGACGTCTGCTCGCGCTAGAATCGACACCCTATGGCTACCGCAAATCTTACCCACGCCGTTCCGTCCTTACTGCCGCGGACTCCTTTTGTTAATGAGCCGTTTGTCGACTTTACCCTGCCGGAGAACAAGCGGCGGATGCTGGCCGCGCTCGACGACGTGAGAAGCAAGCTGGGCCGCGAGTATGACCTCGTCATCGGCGGCAAACGACTGAAGACTGCCGGCAAGATCTTCTCCATGAACCCGGCGCGTCCGGCGGAGGTGGTCGGTGTACACCAGCGGGCGGGCGTGGAGCATGTCGAGCCGGCGATGCAGGCGGCGCAGGCGGCGTTTGTGACTTGGAGCCGGACGTCGGTGGAGGAGCGTGCCGCATTGTTGTTTAGCGCTGCCGCGTTGATTCGCGAGCGCAGCTTCGAGTTTTGCGCGTGGCTGACGCTGGAGGTCGGCAAGAACTGGGCTGAGGCAGACGCCGATGTGGGGGAGACGATCGACTTTCTGGAGTTCTACGGGCGTGAGGCGCTGCGCTTGCGCGACGCGAAGACGCCGATTCAGCTTCCCGGCGAACGGAACGAACTGCGCTACATTCCGTTAGGCGTGGGTGCGGTGATTCCGCCGTGGAACTTCCCGTTCGCGATCATGGCTGGGATGACGGCGGCTTCGATCGTCTGCGGAAATACGGTGATTCTGAAGCCTTCGATGGATTCGCCGACGATTGCGGCGAAGTTCATGGAGCTACTCGAAGAGGTTGGATTGCCGGATGGGGTTGTGAATCTTTGCCCAGGCGAGGGACCAGAGTTCGGCAGGGCCGTGGTTGCGCATCCGCAGACGCGGTTCATCGCGTTTACCGGGTCGAAGGCGGTTGGACTGGAGATTCATGAGCGGGCGGCTAAGACCCAGCCTGGGCAGATTTTCATCAAGCGAACGATCCTTGAGATGGGCGGCAAGGACTCGATCATCGTCGAGGCCGACTGCAATCTGGATGCTGCGCTGGACGGCGTTGTAGCTAGCGCGTTTGGTTTCAATGGGCAGAAATGCTCGGCGTGTTCGCGGGCGATCGTCGCGGCTGATGTCTACGACGTGTTCTGCGACCGGCTGCAGGAGCGCGTGGCGAAGCTCAAGACGGGTGACCCGGCGGAGAACGTCTACACCGGCCCGGTGATCAGCGAAAAAGCCTACCGCAAGGTGCTCGACTATATCGAGATTGGCAAAAAAGAGGGCACTGTGCTGAATGGAGGCCACGCGATTGAAACGCCGGAGGGTGGCTACTATATCGCGCCCACCGTGATCGCGGACGTTGCACCGACGGCCCGCATCGCGCTCGAGGAGATCTTCGGGCCAGTGCTGGCGGTGATCAAGTCGCACAGCTTTGACGACGCCCTGGCTATTGCGAATAACACGGAGTATGGCCTGACAGGCGCGATCTATACGAGCTCCCGCGAGAAGCTGGACCGCGCTCGCGAGGAGTTGCACGTCGGCAACCTTTACTTCAACCGCAAGTGCACGGGCGCAATGGTAGGCGCGCACCCCTTTGGGGGCTTCAACATGAGCGGAACCGACTCCAAGGCCGGCGGCCCGGACTATCTGCTGCTGTTCACGCAGGCCAAAAGCGTCGCCGAGAAGCTTGGACATGCCAGCCCCGCTGCGGAGAAGCAAGCTGACCAGATGGGGATGTAGGACAAACCTATCATCGAATCAAACTGGGCGTGCCTTGCCGTTTGGTAGAAAGAAACAAACAAAGACGAAATACAGGGATCCTTCACTCCGTTCAGAATGACAGCTTCAAAGAATGCGGTTTCACAAAAGGATGCGGTTTCACAAAGGGATGATGGCTTCATAAAGGATGTCGGCTTCATGAGGAAAAGGATTTCGGCACATCCATCCTGGATTAGTTCTAAGCGGTCTTCATTTGGATCAGATGTCCGGCCTTTGCAGCGGCCTCGGCCAGGGCGCGGTGGTGGATCGTGAAGAGCGCGAGTTCGAGGCGGTCGGAGACCCCGGTCTTGTCATAGATACTGCGCAGGTAGTTCTTGATGACCTGCTCCTTGGTGCCGAGCTGCGCTGCGATGTCCTTGTTCTTGCAGCCCTGAACGATCAGCGCCACGATCTGCATCTCCTTGGGGGTGAGGCGGTCTCGCACCCGCATGCCGACGCTGTCTGCGGCCTGCATCGTGGTGACGTTGGAGCGCTGCACAAAGTGCTGTCCCTGGGCCACGCGGCGGACGCAGTCCACCAACACATTTCCGGGGACGCTTCGACAGAGAATGCCGTCGAAGAGTCCGGCCAGATCCTCCGCGACCTGTTCTGTATTTTCGGTGACCAGGATGATTCGGCTTCCCGCCGATCGGGCGCGGGCCAGGAGGTCCTTGAGATCCAGACGCAGGCTGGAGGAGACCAGAAGCACCGAGCCGCGGAGCGTGTCGATGGCGGCGAACAGCTTCGCCGCATCTTCGCACTGGGCCGCGATGCGCATGTCGTCCTCGAGCGCCAGGACTCGTGCCGCGCCTGCTCGAAAGATCGCCTGATTGTCAGCGAGAATAAGTCGATTCATGAGTATCTTTAATCTCCTGCCCTATAGAGCGGCCCACAATCCCCTTATCGGTGAATTGCGGCGGAGAAACTTCGATGTCTACAATTCGGACAGATCCGGCCTAAGGAACCATCCGGTTGGCGCAACCCGTTCATAGGACACGATATGTTTCTGAACCCTTGAGAGGTTGACCACAATCGAATCATACGTGGGGTGTAGGGGAAAGTCGTCACGAGTATAAACAGACCGCCAATGCAAGTATAAAAATAGATATGCCTAAGCCTATTTTGTTAGCCATCGACGACGACACCAGCGTACTGGAGGCAGTGGTCCAGGACCTTCGCCGGCACTACGGCCAGGACTACCGCATCGTCCGTGCCGCCTCCGGTGCAGCCGCGCTCGATATCTGCCGCCAGCTCAATGAGCGCAAGGACACGGTCGCGCTCTTCCTCTCCGACCAGCGCATGCCCGGAATGACCGGGGTCGACTTCCTGCAGCAGGCGTTGACGATCTATCCTAATGCGAAACGCGTTCTTTTGACCGCCTATGCCGACACCGAGGCGGCCATTCGCGCCATCAACTCCGCCAAAATCCACTACTACCTCAACAAGCCGTGGGACCCGCCCGAGGAGAAGCTCTACCCCGTGCTGGACGACCTGCTTGAAACGTGGAAGCAGGGCTACAGGCCCCCCTACGAGGGCATTCGCGTCGTCGGCACGCGTTGGTCCTCGGCAGACCACAACGTTCGCGATTTTCTCTCCCGCAACCGCGTCCCCTACCAGTGGCTCAACCCTGAGCAGCACCCCGAAGCCGTCGACCTGCTTAAGGAACGCGGCCTGGACGACTCGAAACTTCCCGTCGTCATCTTCGGCGACGGCACAGCTCTCGTTCAACCCACCTCCAGCGACCTCGCCACCAAACTCGGCATGCCGCGTCAGGCACAGCAGAAGTTCTATGACATCGTCATCGTCGGCGCCGGTCCTGCCGGCCTCGCTGCCGGCGTCTACGCGGCATCGGAGGGCCTCAGCACCCTCATCGTCGAAGGCGAAGCCATAGGGGGCCAGGCGGGCTCCAGCTCTAAGATTGAGAACTACCTCGGCTTCCCCCAGGGTCTCAGCGGAGCCGATCTTGCCGATCGCGCTTTCCATCAGGCGGATCGCCTCGGCGCCCACTTCCTCGCCCAGCAGGTCACCTGCATCCGCCGCGATAACCAATACCAGATCGTCCAGTTGTCCGACGGACAGGAGATCACCTGTCATGTCTGCCTCATCGCTACCGGCGTCTCCTACCGCAAAGTCGACATCCCCGGCGCCGACGAGTTCACTGGCTCTGGCGTCTACTACGGCGCGGCGCTCGCCGAGGCCAAGTCCTGCAAGGACGAGATCGTCTACATCGTAGGCGGCGCAAACTCGGCGGGCCAGGCGGCGATGTACTTCTCCCGCTACGCTGGCGAGGTCCACATGCTCGTACGCGCCGACTCACTCAACAAGAGCATGTCCAAGTACCTGATCGACCAGATCAAAGCGACACCCAACATCACCGTCGAGACCTGCACGGAGGTCGTTGCCATGTCAGGCAATGGCCACCTCGAATGCCTCACCCTGAAGACCCCGCGCGGAGAAGAGGCTCGTCCCGTCACCTCCCTGTTCGTCTTTATCGGCGCCGCTCCCAAGACTGACTGGCTTCCCAAGGAAATCGCCCTCGACAACAAAGGCTTTATCCTCGCCGGTCCGGACCTGAAGGCGCAGTCACCAAAGTCCTGGACCTTGGATCGCGACCCCTATCTTTTGGAGACCAGTGTTCCCGGTATCTTTGTCGCCGGCGACGTTCGCTTCAATTCGGTCAAACGATGCGCCTCCGCCGTGGGCGAAGGCTCCATCGCCATTCAGTTTGTGCATCAATATTTAGCTACGCTTTGAAAGGCAACTTAACCAAGAACCCAATGAGTGAACAATCTCAGGCCGTCCAGAACAAGGTCGTCGAAACGATAACTCCCGAGCTGTTAGCGCAACTTCGCAAGGTTCCCATCTTCACGTCGCTAAAGGACGATGAGCTGCGTTGCGTCGAGGGAGTGGGAGACATCCACCTCGGCAAGGACGAGCTCCTGGTGCGCCAGGGCGAGGCCGCGCACTTTTTCTGGATACTGCTTGAGGGCGAGATTCGCGTATTCCAGTCGCAATCCGGCGGAAGCGATAGCACGATTTACACGATCGAGAGCGGGAACGCCTTTGGCGAACTACCGCTTCTGGCAAATATTCCGAACGGCGTGAGTCTTCAGACGACGATGCCGTGCCGTCTGCTGCAACTCGATGAGGAGCAATTCTGGAGCCTGATGACCAGTTGCCCACAGGTACGCAGGGCCATTCTGACCAACATGGGGCAGCGGTTTCAAAGACTGCAGGGTATGACCGTGCAGCAAGAGAAGATGGCGTCGCTGGGAACGCTCGCCGCGGGTCTGATGCATGAGTTGAACAACCCGGGTGCCGCCGCCCGGCGCGCCGCGCAACAGCTGCGAGAGAACCTGATGCGAATGCACGCGCTCTCTCTCAAGTTTAAAGAACGTGATCTGACCAAAGAGCAGAAGCGCTGCATGTTCGATCTCCAGGAGCAGGCGCTCTCCGTCAAGCAGCCGTTGATGATGAACTCTCTGGAGCAAAGCGACGCCGAAGAGGCTCTGGCTGAGTGGATGGAGTCGGCCAACATTGAAAACGCGTGGAAGATGGCCCCAACGCTGGTGTCGATCGGCATGGACGCCAAAGAATTGGAGTGCGCCCGCGATGAGTTCGACGCTCCGATGCTGTCGGATGCGCTGAATTGGCTGGAGGCCATGATCTCCAGCATGCAACTGGTCGGCACGATCGAGGAGAGCATCGGCCGGGTCACCGACCTAGTTCGCGCGGTCAAATCCTACGCGTATGAAGGCAAGGGGCTGAAGCAGGCGATCGACATCAACGACAGCATTCACGCCACAATGATTATCCTCGCGCATAAACTGCGGGAGAAAGAGATTGTGGTCGAGAAGAATTTTGCCTCCGACCTTCCGCCGCTGCATAGCGAATGCACCGGCCTCAATCAGATCTGGACCAACCTGCTCGACAATGCGATCGACGCTGTCTCACAGCACGGACACATCCGCGTACGCACGTGGGCGGAGAAGAAGGCCGGCCAGCCTGACGATTTTCACTCAGATATCTGCATCAGCATAAAGGATGACGGAGTCGGCATCCCTCTTGAGAGCCAACCGCTGATCTTCGATCCCTTCTACACCACCAAGCCTGTCGGTGTCGGCACCGGCATCGGGCTGGGCATTGTGCAGCGCATCGTCGAACAATATGGCGGCGTGATTCGATTCAGCTCCGAACCCGGCAACACGGAGTTTGTTGTCCGCATTCCCAGCGATGGTGGGCCGAGGAGCGCGAAGGCGTAGGCTCTCCGCGCTGTCCGGCCGTCTGTGGTCTCCGCGTCGTATGATGGAGCCAGGAGACTACCGTGTCGCTCACGCCTTTTCACATTGCCTTCCCTGTCGACGACCTCGACGCCGCTCGCACTTTTTATGGAACCACTCTGGGCTGTGCGGAGGGCCGCAGCTCCGCGCAGTGGATCGACTTCGATCTCTTCGGTCACCAGATCGTTGCGCACCTGAAACCTGCCTCCGCCAACGGCAAGGCCCACCACAATCCCGTCGATGGCCACGACGTTCCCGTTCCCCACTTCGGCGTCGTGCTTCCGATGGAGGTGTGGGAGTCGCTGGCAGAGCGCCTTCGCCGCGCGGGCGTTGCTTTCATCATCGAGCCGTATATCCGCTTCAAGGGCGAGGTAGGCGAGCAGGCAACGATGTTTTTTCTCGATCCCGCAGGCAATGCCCTCGAGTTCAAGGCATTCGCCGATATCGGCCAGCTCTTCGCAAAGTAACCAAGGTGGATGCGTCTGAGAGATTAGCCCTGTCACGGTAGATGGGAGTGTGAGCTTCCGGGAATGGATTGCCCTCCTGGATGCGCCGCGAGATACGTAGAAGAAAAGCGATTTACTAGAGGGTTTTAATTGATTTAGACTTCCTAGCGATCTGTAAAAGACAATTTCACGGTCGCGACAGGCTGCGCGGTCGGTCGCACAGAATCGGTCGCACAGAATCGGTCGCACAGAATCGAAGGAGCATTGATGTCATCTGCCAAGCTGTTCAAAACTTTCACCACGTCGTTGATTCCTGCCGTCATCGCTGTGGCTTCTCTCGGTTCCGTTGCGGCACAGCCTCCAACTAAGGTGGATACGGCGAAGATGCCATGGATGAACAAGGCGCTCTCGCCGGATGAGCGCGCCGACATGGTGATCGGCCAGATGACGCTCGACGAGAAGATCCAAATGGTGCACGGCATGGGGTGGGGTGTTCTGCGCGCGGGCGCTCCTATTCCCGCCCGGTCGAACTTTGGCGCAGGCTTTATGGCCGGCATCGACCGGCTCGGCATTCCCGACATCAATCTTGCCGACTCCGCTGTCGGCACCCGCATGGCCGCCTACCAGGGGCGCTACGCGACGCTGCTGCCTTCGACGCTGGGCGCCGCCTCAAGCTGGAACCCGGATTCGGCCTTCCTGTACGGGGCTGTGATCGGACGGGAACTGCGCGCGCTGGGCTTCAATATGTCCATCGGCGGCGGCGTGGACATCACCCGCGAACCGCGCAATGGCCGCAACTTCGAGTACGCAGGCGAAGACCCTCTTCTCGCCGGCACCATGACGGGCAATCTCGCAAAAGGTGTCTTCTCGCAGCATGTGATGAGCGACATCAAGCACTACGCGCTCAACGATCAGGAGACTGGGCGCAACATCGTCAACGTTCTGCTGGACAAAAAAGCCATGCGCGAGTCTGACCTGCTCGCCTTCGAGATCGCCATCGGCATATCCGATCCATCCGGCGTGATGTGCTCCTATAACCTCGTCGAAGGCAACTACGCCTGCGAGAACGACTACCTGCTCAACCAGGTGTTGAAGAAGGACTTCAAGTTCAAGGGCTGGGTCCTGTCGGACTGGAGCGCAACCCACAGCACCGTCAAGTCCGCGCTGAACGGCCTCGATCAGGAGATGCCCGGCGACGACAACTACTTCAACGCGCCGCTGAAGAAGGCGGTGGAAGATGGGCAAGTCCCCGTGGCGCGGCTTAATGACATGGTCCACCGCATCCTGCGCAGCATGTTCGCCGCTTGCGTCGTCGACGATCCTCCTGTCCGCAGCGTGGTCGACCCGTTCCGCGGACGCGACGACGCCCAGCACATCGCGGAAGAGAGCATCGTCCTGCTGAAGAACTCCGACAGCATCCTTCCGTTGAAGGCCTCGCCCTCCGCCTCCATCGCACTGATCGGATCGCACGCTGATGTGGGCGTTCTCTCCGGCGGTGGCTCTGCCCAGGTCGACGCGCCCGGCGGCAACGCGGCCAATCCGCAGCCAGGCGGATCGAAATGGGGCGAAACCATATACTTCCCGTCCTCTCCGCTGAAGTATATCCAGGCGAAGTCTCCGCAAGCCTCTGTCAAATACGCCGACGGCAAAGACACCGCTGCAGCCGCGCAGTTGGCGAAGGCCTCAACCGTGGCCATTGTCTTTGTGAATCAGCCCATGCACGAAAGCGTGGACGCCGCGACCCTCTCACTGCCTAAGAATCAGGATGCCCTGGTCGAAGCCGTGGCCTCGGCCAATCCCAACACCATCGTCGTCCTTGAGACCGGCGGCCCTGTCAGCATGCCGTGGATTCAGCACGTCAAAGGTGTCGTCGAGATGTGGTATCCCGGCATCGGCGGTGCTCAGGCTCTCGCAAATATTCTCTTCGGCGAGGTTAACCCGTCAGCCAAACTTCCAGTCACCTTCGCGAAAGACGACGCGCAACTGCCACATCCCGTAGTCCCCGGTCTGGAAGGGGTCCCTGCCGACGCACCGAACCGCGAGCACAAGGTTAAACCCTTCGACCTCAACTACACCGAAGGAGCCAAGGTCGGTTACAAATGGTTCGAAGCGACAAAGAAACAGCCGCTCTTCCCCTTCGGCTTTGGCCTGTCGTACACAACCTACTCCTACTCAGGTCTCACTGTTGATGACGCCAAGCGCACCGTCCACTTCACGGTACGCAACACCGGCCAATGCGAAGGAACCGAGATCGCCGAGGTCTACGTTGCGTTGCCCTCCGCGGCGAAGGAAGATTACAAACGACTCTCGGCATGGCAGCGGGTGAAGTTGGCTCCCGGCGAATCGAAGGACGTGACTCTCACGCTCGAACCGCTCACTCTCACCGTCTTCAACACGGAGCAGAACGCCTGGCAGTTACTTCCCGGGGATTACAGCGTCATGGCGGGCCCATCTTCGAGCGACACTCCGCTGAAGGCGACATTGCACGTGCATCCGTAACTTCGTACGGCACGCTGCGATATCGGCCTTCCTCTCCGAGCCTGAGGCCTCATGTTAAACTGCCCTATGAGAATGCCACCAGGGTCAGGCCTTCTCGGCCCCTTATGGCTCCCCGGCTCATCATCAACGCGGACGACTTCGGCCTTACCCCAGGCATCAATCGCGCCATAGCCGAGCTTCACCAGGCCAGGGTGCTAACCTCTGCCACACTGATGGCCACCGGGCCAGCCTTCGAGGACGCCGTTGCCATCGCCCACGCCAACCCGACCCTCGGGGTAGGCTGCCACATCGTCCTCACCGACGGCGCTCCCGTCTTGCCTCCCGAGAGAATCCCTACCCTCATCGGCCCTGACCGCAAAACCTTTCGTCCTTCGTTCGTCGACTTCGTTCAGGCCCTCCTTCTCGGCAACATCCTCGAAGTAGACATCGCCCGCGAAGCCGGAGCGCAGATACAAAAGCTCCAACGCGCTGGCATCGCGATCACCCACCTCGACAGCCACAAACACACTCACCTCTTCCCCGCCGTCCTCCGCCCGCTCCTCGGCATCGCCGAACGCGTCCCGATCCGCGCCATCCGCCAGCCATTCGAGCAACCCTGGAGCCTCGCTCTTGACCATGGCAACCGCACTCGCCGTCTTCTGGTCAAAGTCCTCGGCCGTCTCAAGACCAGCTTCGAACGCCAGCCCGAGATTCGCAGCGGCCGTGTCCTTACGACCGACGGAACCATCGGCATCTCCGCCACCGGCAATCTCTACGGCAAGACCCTTCACGAAATCCTGCATGCCATGCCCGCCGAGGGCACCTTCGAACTCTGCTGCCATCCCGGCTACAACGACAGCGACCTCGACCGCATCACCACCCGCCTTCGTACTCATCGCGACATCGAACGCAACGCTCTGTTGACCGAAGTGCCCGCAATCGCTTTGCATCCAAACGCTCCCCAACTCATCAACTATGGGGACCTCGGCGCACACAGATCTCTGCGCAAGACAGGCCAATTCGTTCCGGACGCGGGCCATGAGAGAGTCTTATAGAGCGGCAGCCTCGTCCAAAAATCGTAATCAGGAACGCAGCATGAAAAGTCCGGGAATTCTATGAAGATCGGCATCACCTGTTATCCCACCTACGGGGGCAGCGGCGTCGTAGCTACCGAACTCGGCATCGAACTCGCCGCCCGCGGTCATGAGATCCACTTCATCACCTACTCCCAGCCGTTCCGGCTCACCGGCCGCGAGGCCAACATCCACTTCCACGAGGTGGCAGTTTCAAACTATCCGCTCTTCGAGCATCCGCCTTACGATCTCGCGCTCGCCACCCGCATGGGAGAGGTTGCCGAGTTTTATTCGCTCGATCTGCTCCACGTTCACTACGCCATCCCGCACTCCGTCAGCGCGCTGCTGGCCCGGCAGATGCTCGCCTCGCGCGGACTCCATCTTCCCTTCATCACTACCCTGCACGGCACAGACATCACGCTGGTAGGCCTTGACCGCTCCTATCTGCCCATCACGAAGTTTGGCATCGAGCAGTCCGACGGCGTCACCGCCATCTCGACCTACCTGCGCAATCGCACCCGCGAGGCCTTCAACATCGACTCCGAGATCGAAGTGATCCGCAACTTCGTCAACTGCGACGTCTACGTTCGCAACCCCGAACTGGTCGCCGCCATGCGTCCGCGCTTTGCCGAACCGAACGAGCGCCTCCTCGTCCACCTCTCCAACTTCCGCCCCGTCAAACGCATTCAGGATGTCGTCAAGGTCTTCGCCCGCGTCGCCAAGGCCATGCCAGCGCGACTGATGCTCATCGGCGATGGCCCCGACCGCAGCGTCGCCGAATATCTGGCCCGCGAACACAACGTGCAGGACCGTATCCACTTCGTCGGCAAGCAGGACAACGTCTACGAACTCCTCCCGCTGGCCGATCTGATGCTGATGCCGAGCGAGATGGAGTCATTCGGCCTCGCCGCGCTTGAAGCTATGGCGTGCAGCGTCCCCACGATCGGCACCCGCGTCGGCGGTGTCCCTGAACTCATCCATGATCCTGGACACGATTCTGGAAATCCAGACGGACGCAACGGCCTCCTCTTCGACGTAGGCGACGTCGAGTCCATGTCCACCGCCGCCATTTCCCTGCTGAGTAATCAACAACGCCTCGAAGCGATGGCCAAGGCGGGCCGCAAAACCGCGCAGGACCACTTCTGCTCCTCCCGCGTCATCCCGCTCTACGAGGATTACTACGACCGCGTCGTCACCCGCACCCAACCTTCTCACTAATCAACACACGGTCACAAATCTGGGTGCCCCATCTTCGCGACAGTCTCATCGTCGCTAATCGGGGTCCCCACCAGCTTGCTGGTGGGGTGAGCTTCGGTGGGCATTCGCGAAGCGAACCGCACTCCTCGATCAGGCCGAAGGGTCTTCAGGCTTGCTCCCGTTCTGGTTCCGCGCAATCCGCGGGCGCTCTCAAGAATCCCCTTCACGACCGCGTCATCGCCCGCACCGCGTCCTGCACCAGATGACTGATCGCCTCGCCTGCCGCGCCGCCGATCGGTCCCCACGCCTCTGCGCCCGCATCAAGAATCGGCATCAGCAAGGTCACCTTCGTGCCACGCCCCGGACGGCTGTTGATCTCCACAGTCGCGAGGTTTCCGTACAGGACCTCCATCCGTTCGCGAACATTTCGCACTCCGATTCCCGTACTCGGTCTCTCCAGTCCACTCACCGGCGATGTGTCACCCCGCTCCGGAGCAATCCCGACGCCATCGTCCTCCACCTCGACCATCAGACGTCCTTCGTCGGTAATGCGGCTGCGCAGCGTTACGGTGCCGCCGCTGATCCGCGGCTCCAGCCCATGCTTGATGCTGTTCTCAATCAGCGGCTGCAACAGCATGCCCGGCACAACGACATGCAGCGTATCCTCCGCAATCTCCTTCACCACCTTCAGCTTGTTGCCGAACCGCACCACCTCGATATCCAGGTAATCATCGGTGAACTGCAGCTCCTCGCTCAGCGGCAGGAACGCCTCCCGATCCTTCAGCAGCACGCGCAGGATATTCGCGAGCTTCACGATCATCTCCCGCGCCAGCTCCGGCTGCGACCGCACCAGCGAGGTAATTGAGTTCAGCGTGTTGAACAAAAAGTGGGGATTGATCTGCCGCTGCAGCGCATCCAGGCGCGCCTCCAGCAACAGCCTCCCCTGCTCCTCCAGCTTCCGCTCCACGCGAATCGCATTCCATATCTTCAGCGGAATCCCCACCACAATCGGGGCCGTCGCGCAGATCAGCAACTCAACCCACAACTCACGCGAGTACAGCTCAAAAAAATGGCGCGGATAAAACATCGCCAGCATGCTTGTGCCGAACTGCATTCCCGCCACCAACAGCAGCAGCAGAATCTGCCGGTCCAATTTCGGCCGGCGCAGATTCCGCGTCACCCACCGGTAGATGCTCAGGTCGATCATAGGAGAGAACGACCACACATCTTCGGGATCGGCGAAGCGTCCAAACGCTCCAGCGATTGCAGCGACCAGCAGATTCACGGGCAGAGCCCAGTACTCGTGATGCAGCAGCGCGGGAATCGCCAGCGTCGCTCCACCAGCCATCGCCGCGAGCGGCCCCACGAGTATCCCAAGCAGGATCGTCGTCTCAAACGAGAGGTCCGCCGCCAGAAAGTTCGGCACCATCGTGCGTACCAAGACTCCCAGCGTCAGCGGCGCGCAGATGATCGCGACCAACAATACAGTCTGTCGCGGGCTCCGGCGCGACATCAGCAGCAGGTTCTTAAACCGCGTCGACCGCGCCAGCGAACTCGACACCGCAGCCGCAACGCCCAGCTCTATCAGCAGCGTAATCAGGATCAGCTTGGAATCGATCTGGGGCACACCACTACTTTACGCCGAGACGTCACGCCAACCCAGCCGCAAATCCGGGTACCCCATCTCCCGCCTCTGCGACATGGGCATTCGCGAAGCGAACCATACTCTCTCCCCAAGCACAATCCTCACCCTGCTGCATCAAACCCAACCCATCACGAATCTAATGGTCATGGGCACCGAAACGTATAATGAAATCATGCCGTTCGCAAGTGTTACAAAAGTAGCCGAAGCCGACTTCCCCACCCGCTGGGGACACTTCCGTATCCTCGGCTTCGAGGGCCTCGTCGAGAACCCCGCCGCCTGCAACGACAACATCCCCCCGCCCGCCGTCCGCATCGAATCGGCCGTTGCCCTGGTGATGGGCGATATCCACGCGAAACCTCCGATCGTCCGCATCCACTCCCAGTGCCTCACCGGCGACGTCTTTCACTCTCTGCGCTGCGATTGCCGTCAGCAGTTCGAGCTTGCCATGGCCGCCATCACCGACGAAGGCGCCGGCATCCTCCTCTACGAGCAGCAGGAGGGCCGCGGCATCGGCCTCATGGCGAAACTTCGCGCCTACGAGCTGCAGGACAAGGGCCTCGACACCATCGAAGCCAACCTCGAGCTTGGCTACGAAGCCGACTGCCGCCACTTCGAGCTCCCTGCTCAAATTCTGAAACAGCTCAACGTAAATTCAGTCCGCCTCATCACCAACAACCCCGCAAAGGTCGACGCTCTCGAACTGGCCGGAGTCAAGGTCGTCGAGCGCATCTCCGCCGAAGTCCCCTCAGAACCCACCAACGAACGCTACCTCCAGACCAAGCGCGAAAAGATGGGCCACCTCGTCAGCTAAATCTCTCTCTCCTAAGAACGCCGCTCCTGGAATTCAGGCGGCGTGGCGGAAACCCCGTCACTCGCCCTCCTCTTCCAGTCCTCTCCAACTCCCCGCATCCCCGTCACCACCTTGGCGGTCGTCACCAACTGCCCCACATGCCGCTGGGTATGATCCGCGCAGTGCACCAGCAGTCCGCCCACGCTACTCGCCAGCTCGCCTCGGCCCACCCAACGCGCCTTGTCATAACTTCCCGGCGGAATCGCCTTAATCCTCTGCATCGCCGAATCCATCCCACCCTCAAACTCGCCAAAAACCATCTCCCGCGAAGCCGACGGCTGCATCTCACTCTGGAGCGCTTCAAGCTGCCCGTCGTTCAACTTTCGCCCCTCCGCATAGGTCAGCAGACGATCCAGGCTCCGGGCAATATGCCGCATCTGAAACCCCACCGAAGGCAGCCCAAACGGCCGTGCCTCCAGTTGTTCCTCGGTAAACTCCGAGCACCACCGAGCAACATCCTCCCGCGCCAGTTCCAGAGCATGCAGCACACCCCGCCGCACCGCATCCTCTTCGGCCAACGTCCCTCGCAGCCACGGCTCTACCATCAAATACCCTCCCTCCTCTCGACCCGAAGATCGAAACAGCCCGCGTTGCCATCACGGACCATCACATACCGGATCAGCGGATCGGACATCATCTCCCGAATCGTCGCTTCCTGCGATCCATCCGTCACCGTCTCGCGTGTTCGAACCATCTGCTCCGCATCGTACCCATCCAGCACTGCGTCGAACGGCACTAACTCCGCCGGATACCCCGCTGTCTCAGCATATCGCACACACTCCGCCTCGTGAATAAACACCGGCCCCGGCTGCGGTATCGGCGCGACACCCTCACCCAGGTGGCGTTAATAGAAATTCATCGTCAGATGGCTTGACTTCATCGGCGACAATGTCATTTCATTATTGCCACGAAGGGGATCGTGTCTCGTCGCGACCCCACTAACCGATCAACACCTTCATCTAATGGAATCGGTCTTCCTTTCTCCTGGCTTGGGCTCAAAAAAAATACGCCCCGACCGACGGCCCCAGATTCGCTCAATTTAACGAAAACGACGGCAAACCTGCCGACGAGGTAGTGCTCAAAAACCTGCCTTTCCGGCCACGAGGCTGTCAAAGCTCGTGGACTTGGTCTTCACCCGTTACTCACGTTGATACCGAGACGAAGACCACACACAAATCAACCGCAGCACAAACCAATAGCTCGAAATTACTCAAAAGAGAGGACGATATGACCCAAACCAGTGCTACACCACAAGGCAGCAAGCTGCCAGCTGACAAGGACGCGATTCGTCCGTTTCATGTGAATGTTCCGGAGGCAGAACTCACCGAATTGCGTAGGCGCGTCCAGGCGACGAAGTGGCCTGAACGAGAAACGGTCACGGATGCATCGCAAGGCGTGCAGCTCGCGACGATCCAGGCGCTCGCGCGCTATTGGGCGACAGAGTATGACTGGCGCAAGATCGAAGCAAAAATGAACGCCCTGCCGCAGTTCATCACCGAGATCGACGGGCTGGACATTCACTTCATTCACGTCCGTTCAAAACACGAAAATGCGTTGCCGCTGATCGTTACGCACGGATGGCCCGGCTCGATCATCGAACAGATGAAGATCATCGATCCGCTGACCAATCCCACGGCGCATGGCGGCAGCGCATCCGATGCGTTCCACGTGGTGATCCCGTCAATGCCGGGCTACGGATACTCAGGCAAACCGGCCACCACCGGGTGGGATGTTGCCCACATCGCGCGTGCCTGGGTCGTGCTGATGAAGCGCCTTGGGTACACGAAATTCGTGGCCCAAGGCGGCGATTGGGGCGCGGTTATCACCGAACAAATGGGCCGGCTGGCGCCTCCGGAGTTGCTCGGCATTCACACCAACATGCCTGGCATCTTTCCAGTCGACATTGACCAGGCTGCTTTTTCCGGGGCGCCGGCGCCATCGGGTCTCTCAGCCGATGAGAAGGCCGCTTACGAGCGTTTGCAGTTCGTATATCAAAAGGGAATCGCCTACGGGTTCCAGATGGGGCTGCGACCGCAGACGTTATACGGAATCGCGGACTCACCCGTCGGCTTGGCGGCTTATTTCCTTGATCACGACGCGCGCAGCTACGAGCTGATCTCACGCGTCTTTGAGGGAAAATCCGAAGGCCTCACGCGCGACGACATCCTCGACAACATTACGATCACCTGGTTGACGAACACGGCGCTCTCTGGCGCCCGTCTCTATTGGGAGAATTGGGGCAAACTCGGGTATTTCAATGCCAAAGGCGTCTCCATCCCGGTTGCCGTGAGCGTCTTCCCTGACGAACTCTATCCGGCCCCGCGGAGCTGGGCAGAGCGGGCGTATCCCAAACTGATCCATTACAACAAGCTCGACAAAGGCGGACACTTTGCTGCGTGGGAACAACCGCAACTCCTTTCAGAAGAAGTGCGCGCGAGCTTCAGATCGCTGCGGTCAGGCGTGCCGACGTCGGAAGTTAACTTCGCTAAAGCTAGCTAACTGTTCGCAAGGCAGCAGGAGAGCTTCGAGGGTAGAAGCTCTCCTGTTTCGATTCCGGGTGATATCAACTGGACCACACTCAAAGAATGCATAATCGCAATCGAACCAATTGCCCGAAAGTCGGCAACATCAATCGAGTTGCCTGGCCTACGAGAGGCATCCCCAAACCGGCCGCCTTTGTCACGGCCTAAGGTCTGTTTTTGTAATGCAAAATGCTAAGTGCGCTCACAGCCCCTTCCCTTTGCGAAACTCCCTCACCACATCCCCCACATCCCGATGCTCAGAATCCACGGCATAGTTCATCCCTCTCACCTCATCCGCGCTGACCTTCCCCGCAAGCCGGTCCATCGCTACCTGAATCCCGGGATGCCGCCGCAGCGAATCCTCCCGCATCAGCGGCACCGCCTCATACGGAGGAAAGTAGTGCCTGTCATCTTCCAGCACAACAAAACCCAGCGCCCGTATCGGCCCATCGGTCGAGTTGCCCGCCACCATATCCACCTGCCCGCTCGACAGCGCACGATACAACAACCCCAAATCCATCGTTCGCGGAGCCCCGGCGAACTTCAGCCCATACACCGCCTCCAACCCACGCAATCCATCCGGTCGCGACTCAAACTCATACCCCACACCCAGCCGCCAACCCTTCTCCGGATCGGGAGCAATCTTCACCACATCGGAGATCGTCCGCAACCCAAGCCGCCGCGCATCGTCCCCGCGCACCACCATCGCAAACGTATCCTCAAACCCCAGCCCCGGCCCCACCTTCACGTGATACTTCGAGTCATACAGATCGCTCACGCGCCGAAACACGGTTGCCGCATCGCGCTGTCCTATAGGCGGCAACGGCTGCTTCAAAATCGCAGTCAGCGCGGTCCCCGTGTACTCTACATAACCATCGATGCGCCCACTCACCAGCGCCTGCTGGCACAGATAACTCCCCGCCAAATAGAACCGCCGCTCGACCGGCTCCCCGGTCACAGCCTCGATCTCCTGCGACAACAGCTCTCCCAGCACCACCTGCTCCGTAAAGTTCTTTGCCCCAATCGTGATCCGCGAAGACCGCGGCGGCGCACATCCACAAAGCACCCACATAAGAGCAAGCGCACCCAAACAAGCGCCAAAGGCGCGCTCTATACCAGCCCAGGGCGAACGGGGTCCCCAGCGAGCTTGCTTGTTGGGGCGGGTAGTCCTGGGTAATAGACCCAACAAAGAACCCGAGGGCTGAAAGCCCGCCCCATCCCTCAACCCATTCGCCCCGCACCCCCGACTTGACAAATCCGCCCCGCAAAACACCCCTCTCTCGCGATGCCCTGCGCCTTGCATCACAAAAAAGTCCAAACCTAAAGTCTCTACTTCGAAGACTTTGCACGATTTTGACGGGAGTGGGGGGTACTTCACACCCGCCTCACGGCCAGCCGCTTCTCCAGCAGACCCAGCCCAGCATCCGCGGCCAACGCGAGCAATGCTGCGGGAATCGCCCCGGCGAGCACCAGACCGTTATCGACACTCGCGACGCCGCGAAAGATCAGCTCCCCCAATCCTCCCGCGCCGATCGCCGCCGCAATCGTCGCCACGCCCACACAGGTCACCGTCGCTGTCCGCAGCCCAGCCAGAATCACACTCGCCGCCATCGGCAGCTCCACCTTGACGAGCCGCTGCCACGACGTCATCCCCATCGCATTCGCCACATCCACCAGCGCCGGATCGACGCTCTCGATGCCTGCATACGTGTTCCGCAGAATCGGCAGCAGCGCATACCCAGTCAGCGCCAAAATGGCGAGCCGCGCCGCATTCTCTCCTAGCCACGGCACCGGCAGCAACAGCCCGAACAGAGCAAGACTAGGCACGGTCTGCAGCACATTCGCAAACCCGATCACCGGCCTCGCCAGCCCCTGTCTCCGTGTCAGCAGAATCCCAAATGGCAGCCCAATCGCCACCGCCAGCAGCATCGCCGACAGCGTCAACCACAGGTGCTCAAACGTCAGTCGGCCGATCTCCCACCCATGTGCTCGCAGAAAGTCCATCATGCTGATACCACTCGATGTACAGCTTGAACATAATCTTTTACATGAGGATTTTCCGACCGCAAAACCTCGCTGGCCGGAAGGTCCGCCACGACTACCCCCTCAGAAAGAAAAACCACACGCGTCGCCAGATACAGCGCTTCATCAAGATCATGTGTGACCAGCAAAACCGTCTTCCCCACCCGTTTCAGCAGCCCACGGAGCATGGTCTGCATCTCCGCCCGGGTCAGCGGATCGAGCGCGCCGAACGGCTCATCCATCAGCAGCACCATCGGGTCAGTCGTCAAGGCACGTGCCAGCCCCACCCGCTGCCGTTGCCCACCCGAAAGCTGCCACGGATACCGCGCGCGAAACTCCTCGTACTCCAGCCCCGCGAGTGCCAGTACCTCCCGCACCCGCGTCGCAATCTCCTGCTTCGAATGCCCCGCCAGCTCCAGGGCCATACCTGCATTGCGTTCGACCGTCATATGCGGAAACAGGCCTGTCTCCTGGATCACGTACCCGATGCTCCGCCGCAACCCGACCGTCTCGTAGTCCCGCACGGCCTTGCCCGCGACCAGCACCTCACCCGAGGTCGGCGTCACCAGTTCATTCACCGTGCGCAGCAGCGTGGTCTTGCCCGACCCGCTCCGCCCCAGCAGAGCGGTCGTCGTCCCCGCCTCCAACTGCAGCGAAATGTCGCGCAACAAAACGCGCCCGGTCTGGCCGTCAGCGCTTCGCGGCAACGTGTAGCTCACCTTCGCGAACTCAACGCCAACCGTGGGCATGTCTCTTACTCTAACTGGTCCTGCTGAGTCGTAAGCTACTCGGCCGTCTCGGCCACGGCGTCCGAAGTAGCCGGTTCGCCGGTCGTTCCCGGCTGCCCCTTCACCCGAACCACCGTGATCTTCTCAAAGCCTTCCTTGAAGGTCGGCGGCTTAAGACGCTCAGCCATCTTCTGCATCACATCGTCAGTCACCTGGCGGTCGCGCTTCGAGTTCCGCTCCATGCACACGGCCAACGGCACATCGAAGAAGACCGCCTGCACCTCGTACCCGAAGCTCTTCGCCATCTTGATCCATTGCCTGCGCTCGTGCGGCGACAGGTTCGTCGCATCCACATAGTTCCACGGCATCTTGGCGATCAGCCGCGCGCGCAGCAGGCTCCGCAGCGTAGAAAACACAAGCCCCTGGTATCGTTGCTCGGTAATGTCGTCGAACAGCAGCGTCCGCAGCAGATCGCTTGACAGCGGAGTAACCCCCCGCCGTTTGTACCAGGTCGTCTTACCCGACCCTGGCAGGCCGATCGTCAGGACAACATAACCCTTAGGCGACTTCAAGGGAGCCTGCTCAACCGGCGGAGTCGCCAGCGACTCAGGCTGTGTCTCTACTACCATTCTAGGCTCAGGTGGGGGCTCAGGCTTCGCGGCAGCCGGCGCCGAAGACTCCGGTACGCTGGCAACAACTGGCGGCGCCTCGGCAACACGCGCCGATACAGCCTCCGGGTACGTTGGTCTCAGGGGAGCTGGCTGGTTGGCGGGCAGCTCTTGCCCACTTTTCCCCGTGGACTCCGACTCATTCGGTCCACGTCTAGGGCGTCGTCTCATCTTTTCGCTTATCCATTCGCGCAACTCGCGCATACCACGCTTGTAACACAGCGCAGAAGCACCCCGCAAATCGCACGCACCCGCCGCGCCACCCCGCAAAGCGGCCTCAAAGCCTCCTCGCACCGGCATTTGCGCCACCCTCACCCCGGTGATAGCATCCGAGATGGTGTGCGCAAGCGATTTCGCCGCGCGCTCCAACGTCAAAACTCGTAAATATCCCTCGCAGCACCACGACAGGAGCAACCGAAATCATGGCAGCAGTAAAGGTAGGCATCAACGGCTTCGGCCGTATCGGACGCAACGTCTTCCGCAGCGCTATCGGCAACCCAGACATCGAATTCGTAGCTGTAAACGACCTCACTACCCCCGCCACCCTGGCCCACCTCCTCAAATACGACTCCATCCTCGGCAACCTCCCGCACAAGATCACCCACGGCGCTGACTTCATCGCCCTCGACGGCAAGCAGATCAAAGTCTTCGCCGAGCGCGACCCTGCCAAGCTAGACTGGGCCTCCGTCGGCGCGCAGATCGTCGTCGAATCCACCGGCTTCTTCACCGACGCCGAAAAGGCCAAGGCCCACCTCGGCACCACCGTCAAGAAGGTCATCATCTCCGCTCCGGCGTCCAACGAAGATATAACCCTTGTCCTCGGCGTTAACGAGAACAAGTATGACGCGGCAAAGCACAACATCATCTCCAACGCCAGCTGCACCACCAACTGCCTCGCGCCCGTCGTCAAGGTGCTCCACGACACCTTCGGCATCGCCTCGGGCATCATGACCACGATCCACAGCTACACCAACGATCAAGTCATCCTCGACACCCCACACAAGGATCTCCGCCGCGCCCGCGCCGCCGCGCTCAGCATGATTCCGTCGAGCACCGGCGCAGCCAAGGCCCTCAGACTCGTCATCCCCGAGATGGACGGCAAGCTCGACGGTTTCTCCATGCGTGTCCCGACGCCGAACGTTTCGGTCATCGACCTCACCTTCGTCGCCGAGAAGCCCATCACTGTAGCAACCGTCAACGCAGCCCTCAAGACCGCTGCCGACGGCCCTCTAAAGCCCTACCTCGGCTACACCGACGAAGAGCTGGTCTCCTCCGACTTCAAGGGCAACCCCCTCTCCTCCATCGTCGACTCCAAGCTGACCAAGGTCATCGGTAACACCGGCAAGGTCATCAGCTGGTACGACAACGAGTGGGGCTACTCCAACCGCGTCAAAGACCTCATCACCTTCCTGGTGAAAAAGGGCCTGTAACTCTTTAGAACGAACCCAAGACGCTTGTCATTCTGAGCGAAGCGAAGAACCCCCGCATTTTTGATTGAAGCGGCAAGGTTTTTCGCTTCGTCATTCTGCGTTACCACACCGGCTCGGTCGTATCGTTATTTTGTGGTAAGGCTTCGGCAGCTGAGGTACGCTTTCCTTATCTGTAGCCAACCCAATGACCTTTTCTCCTCGGCTCATCGAAGCAAAGCTCGCCTTGAACATGGTTCATCCCGAGGATTTTCCAATGCTCGCCATCAATGCCCTGGAGGCTGATCTTGACGGCGCGACAATCCGTAAGATGTCTGGCCTTGTTGAGCCTTCCGGATACACACAGATCTTCTGCGAGAACGCTTCATGGCGGAAGCTGGCCTTGTGACAATATCCAAAGACACAGCATGCGCACGACTCGCACAGGAATTGGCAAGGGAAGCCATTCGCTGCGGCGCGGACCCACTGCAATTTACAAAAGATTTGGCGCAGCTCTGGATCGCTGCAGACTACCCGCCTGCTCTACAAGACATAGGCGGTTTGGACGAAGAAGTATATGTAAGTGAGTACATGGGTCACACCCTTTCTGAAACTCGTGAAATGGTGGGCAAACACTTATTGCAATTCGCAGAATCACCAGACGTTCTATAGTCGGGAATTCACACTTTATCCCCAAATCGCCGGGTGCCCCATATCTCGATTCTGAGATGTGGGCATCGTCCGAAGGACGAACCCATCCCGGTATAATAGAGACAACGTTCCCCATGGATAAGACCATCCGCAAGTTCACCAGCTTCGAAGAAGTAAAAGACGATGAGTATCGTTACTGGCAGAGCGTATCTCCTGCTGAGCGTATCGAAGCGGCGTTTCAGCTTAGCGTCGATATGTATCGAATGAAAGGGATCGAGCCCGATGGAGAGGCACTTAAAAGATCTCTTGTCCGCGTTGAATGCCCGCGAAGTTAGATATGTCGTTGTAGGCAGCTACGCTCTAGCCGTGCATGCTCAACCTCGCGCAACGGGCGATCTGGATGTACTTGTAGACACCGCTCCGGGAAATGCTCAGGCTGTTTTCCACGCTCTTGCAGAGTTCGGCGCGCCTTTGCAGGGATTTACTCCGAAGGACTTCGAAGACCCCACGACCATCTTTCAGGTCGGCGTATCCCCTATTCGTATTGACATTATCAAACGCATCTCTGGACTTGACTTCGAATCAGTATGGGTGAGTGCCGTTCCATGGGTCATCGATGACGAAGTGCCCGCTCGCTACATCTCTCAAGAGCATTTCATACAAAACAAGCTGGCTGTAGGCCGCCTTCAGGACCTCGCCGATGTATCCGCAGTCATGCAGGCGAATGCAGCTCTAAAGAAAAAGGCGAGCACTTAAGTGCGCCGCTCTCATCCCCAGATCGCCTCCGCATACTTGAACGGCCTCGTGAGCCGACTCTTCCAGAAGTATGCCAGAATAATCACACTCGCCACCGCCGCATACGCGCACCACAACGACGTAAACGCGTACCGCTTCACCGCCATCACCGTCAGCAGAATCGCCAGGTTTGCCACGCCGAAGATCACCATCGCCCTCACCTTCGAGAAGAACAGCGAGCCGCACGTCGCAATCACATACAACACCGCGAGCGCCGTATTGTTGGTCCCGTCATTGATGTAGACGATGCTGTCTCCTCGCACGAAGATGTGCAGCGGATAGGCAATCAACGCCCAAAGCATATAAAGCGTGGTCCCCGTGCCGATCGCGAGAAATGGCAGCATCCGCCTGCGGCTCTTCACGGTCGGCTCAAACAGCAAAATACTCAGCGGCAGCAGAAACGGCAGCAGCCCTTGCGCATACAGCACAAATGCCGCACCCATATTGTGCGTCACCGCAGGCGACAGAATCCCATCCAGCCCCAGCCACACAAAACCCTCGATAAACTGGTGCACGGCAAACAACGTCGGCAGCGACGCGAACAGCAGCTCTCGCTTGTGTTTCACCTTGGTCAAGGTGACGACCCCGATCGCCCCCAGCACTCCGCTTCCAACAAAGTTCGCCGTCGCAGAAAAACACACGTTCACAACCTCCGCAATCTCAGGTTTTGCCGATCATACGCGAGTTCGACCGGCAACCTAGCGACTGCTTGAGATTGGCGCTGCGGGTTGACCTCCGAAGCCAACCTCCATCGTCGTGTCTTTCGGAAAAGTGATGTTGCGGCCGCGGCCGAAAAAGTTCATGTAGATGGATCTGCTTCCGCCGTAGGCGCTCATGAGGATGCCAATGGTGTGGGATCGAACGGCGAATCCTACAGCAATGCCGACAAGCTTGAAGGCTGTGGCTCCGCCCGCGACCGGGCCGGCTTCCCCCACGTCGTTTTTGCCGCCGCTGCCAATCATCGCCAGGGAGACCGAAAGGCCGGTCGTCACATAGCGCGACTTTGGATTCGTCGCCTTGGCGCCGCCCTCCGGATCGAGGTGGGCGTTGTCCGCCTCTCCGGTCTGCATGCCTTCAATTGTCGTGTCCACCCGGACGGATGATCCGCTCGGCAGAACCAGCTCATGAAATGAGATGCGGAGTTGTCCGTTGCGCTTGAGACGCCGAGCCGGCCGCACCTGCAGCACCGATCCATTGAGTCGCGTTCCCTGCGGAAGAATCAGACGATCTCCATCGAACAGCGGCTTCGAGACCACGGCCTCGACCGGCGCGCCATGCTTGGTCGTGCCGGAGTCGAGCGGTGTAACCAGCGAAGCGCGCACCAGGCTTCCCGGCGGCGGCAGCGTGCCGATCCCCTGCAACACCTCTTCTTTGCGGGACTCGTCCCCGAACTTCAGCGGCTCCTGCAACTCCGCGTAATAGAGCGTTCCCGCATCGATGTACTGCGGATGGACAGGTAGTTGTGCGACTCCGAGTCGCACCGCGCGATGCATCTTCCCGGGCTGCTTTACCTGCGACATTGCCTGGCGCCATTCCTGCCTCGCCTCGTCCATCTTGGCCGACAGACCACTCTTCGCGGGCGCACCCTTTCCGGAGCCCGAGTCGACCAGCCGGATAACCTGGCCTGAGCCGGGGACCACCGTAGCGTGCAAGGGCAGATGTCTCCCGTCAGCCATGACTATATCGTCAAACGCAACCTCGACAGGTCGTGCCGGCGTGAAGTCGGCGTTCAGGATGGACAGCGTAAGCTGCTTGCCGCCAGGGCTGCCGATCCTGGCGATGTGCCCGTTCACTTCAGCGCCCGCAGGCAAAACCAGCTGATCGAAGGCGTACACCGGCTGCATCAGTCGTGCGTGAATCGTTTGCCCTGCCCTTTTCACGCGGATTTCGCGATCAAGGGCAATCTGCAACGGTGTTCCCACGGGCACAGAAAGGGCGATTGTCCGCTCCGCAGGCACGTCGGTCGCAGAGTTCGAGGCAGGATGCGACGACGGCGAAGTTTGCGCGTTGGTCTCAACCGCGAGGAGCACGATGAGTAATAGCGTGCAGGATATGTATGTCCGGTTCATACGGCAACCTCTATGCGCGTCGGGGGTGAGTTATTGAATTGAGTACGCGTAGATGGCGCCCGGCGTCGAACCCTGCGGCGGCACAATCACGAAGTAACGTCCTAGCGACTCTGCCAGTAGTCCGTTCTTTCCTCCCGGACCGGAGGGCACCTTGCCGAGCAGCGTGTACTCGTTCTTGGCGCCCTGCCGGTAGACGTAGATCAGACCGTCGCCACCGCAAGGAGCATAGAGGCGCTTGTTTGCGGCATCGAAGGCAAGATCATCAACACCCTTGCCGATCGCCAGTGAGGTAAGCTCTTTGCCTGTCGCCGTGTCAAAGACAGAGATATTGCCGCTGCGCGACGCCACAAAGAGCCGGCGCCCGGCTTCATCCAGCGCCATAGCCACATTGCGCTTGCCCAGTTTTACCGGCCAGCTTGCTACGATCGAATGAGCCTTGCGATTCAATTCGACGATCTCATTCTTCGCCGCATTGTTTACATACATCCTGTCGCTGGATCTCTCGAGGGCCATAGCTTCCAGGGTATCGCCGTCGATCTTTACGTCTGCTAGCTTCACCTCGCGGGTGGTGTCGACGATGCTCAGCATCGAGAAGGTTTCGTGTGCGTCCCCGCCGCCATTGTCGATGTAGAGCAGATGTGTGGCCGGATCGTAGCCGATCGAGTCCGCATCCACCTTCAGCGGGATCGACTTCAGCAAGCCGTAGTTTGCGCCGTCGTAAATCTTCAGTGCTCCGGCTCCGCCATCCGTGATGTAGATCCGGTTGAGGTCCTCACGCACAAAGATCGCATGCGGAATCTCGATTCCTTCGATCGACTTCAGGTACTTTCCAGTCTTCAGATCGAAGATGAGCACCTGGTGTGCGGTCTCTGCAGCAACGAAAATGCGGCTGCCCTTGTAGTCGATGCCAAGGTGGTCGAATTTGCCTTGCACGGAGGCCGGCATAGTGAATTTGGAGACCGGCCGGAGGGGTTCTTGCGGGTAGGCTTGCGAGGCGATTAGGCCCAACGTGATGAAACAACTTGAAAAGAGCGCTAAATACTTTCTCGACATCTGAAAAGGATCCCTTGGCTGCCACATGCGACGGCAAACCTACACATAGCATAACGGTTGACGGTTAAGCCAAACTTAAGCAGGACCTATGGTTGACCGATCGATCCAGTTGTACGCGGTTACGCTTTGCGGCGTCATCGTGGCGTTTTACAAGTTTTTGCGATATCGAGAGAGCGCCCGCTAGGCCAGAAATCCGGAGCGTTGGTTCAGCAACTCCCCGCCATATTTTGGAATTATTTATAATCAGTACCTTGGAAGCGGTGTAGTCTTTGGCTACCTTATGGCTAGACTTCCCGCCGGATAGTCCCTATCACTGAACTTGGCTAGGGTAACGACAACTGATGCGGGGCAGGGCTTCGATGGTTTTTAACCATGATCCCTGCCCCAGCAAGAGGGTTCTTGAGCACAGAAATCGCCAGCCTCCAGGACGACAAGAACTTCGTCGAGCAGCAAGGAAAAAGCTCACGCGGGATTCTCATACAGGCCGCGCTCGTTTTTTTGTCGGCTTACCTCATTCTGCTTTTGGGGATGCCCCTGCGTCCCAATATATATGACGAAGGAATCGTACTAACGGCGTCGATGCGTGTAGCGGCAGGCCAGCTTCCTCACCGTGATTTCTACGCCATCTATGGCCCGGCCCAGTTCTATATTCTCGCCGGACTCTTCAAGCTTTTTGGAGAATCCATTCTGGTCGAGCGGCTCCTTGACCTCTTTTTCAGGGCGCTTCTGGTGGCTTCTGTTTACACGGTCGTCTCATCGTATTTTCGCAGATCGGTCGCGGCCGGCACATCCCTCGTCACCCTCGTCTGGCTCTTCGCCCTGTATTTCGCGAGTGCCGGCAGCGCGGTAATACCGGTATCTGTATTCAATCTCATCAGCACGGCCCTGATTATTCCGGTCTTCACACGTACCGTTTCAGCACGTCGCATATTTGCCGCCGGTGCGATCGCCGGACTCGCGACCTTATTTCGCTATGACACAGGGATAGCGCTGTTTGGCATCCACGCCTGCTTTCTCGCAATTGGCATATGCATTCGTTTCAACGGCAAGAGACTGCGCGCCTTCCTGTCTGCGTTCTGGCCTTACCTGCCCGGATTCGCATTGGCGACTCTGCCTCCCGCGCTCTACTATCTCTCAGTTGCGTCTCTTCCTCCACTTATCCACGACATCATTCTTTTTCCCAGCAACTATTACCACCGCGCCCGCAATCTTCCGTTTCCAGCTATTACTTTGAAGGGGTTTGATAACTTTGCAATATATTTGCCAATCGCCGTTGTCGGCATTTCGCTCTACGCCGTAGTGGCAGGTCTCTTGAGGATGCGAAACCACGAAGCGCCGGCTCGGAACAAATCCGAGTTACGGATGTACGGCTTTCTGGTTGCGTTCGGCTTGCTCACTTCTGTTATGTACTTCAAGGGCTTCGTCCGGGTCAGCGTGATCCAGATGTACTTAGCCATCATTCCATCGCTACTTCTCGCAGCCGCACTTTTTCAGCAGAGATTTACCTTCTCCCGCCCTCTCCGCATTTTCATCATGTTCGTAGTCTCGCTGTCTCTCCTTTCCCCTGCTTGGTGCTCTCTGCGGGAGTTAAGGGATATGTACGAGCAGCAGTCCTCTCTTGAGGAGCGCGTATGGGCTTCCTCTCGAGGAACTACATCCGCGATAAGGACTAAGTGGTGCAGCATCGGGAATGCCGCCACACGCGGCCTCTGCTTTTTACCTGAGGACAATCGCATTCAAATTGTTGAATTTATCGATAGTCATACCAGACCGGATCAAAAATTATTCGTTGGGCTAACACACCATGACAGGGTATTTGCAAATGACAACCTTATCTATTTTGCAAGCCACCGTTTGCCGGCGACCAGATGGTCACACTTCGATCCCGACCTGCAAAACAGGTATGACATTCAGGCTCAGATTGTCCAGGAGCTCAAGGTCAATAGTCCGCCTTATGTCGTACTAGACTCTGAGTTCGATCGGGTGCATGAGCCAAATGACAGTTCGCGAAGCAGCGGAGTCACGCTTCTGGACGAGTACCTTCACAAAAATTATCAATATACTCAGACCTTCGGCCAGATGTCCATTTGGCAGCGAATACCTGCCCTATAAACTAGTGCGAGAGCACATCGATTTACCTGAACCGTTTGAGAATTGACAAAATATGACAGAGGCAAGAAAAGGAAAAGTTGTAATAACCGGAGCGGCTGGTCTGGTCGGCCAAAATCTTATTCCGCGCCTGACCGCGAAAGGCTTCACGGAAATTGTCGCGATAGACAAACATGCAACGAACGTGAAAATTCTGAAAAAATACCACCCGGCCATTTGCGTGTTGCACAAAGATTTGGCCGAAGGGAGCAGTCCAGTCGATGGCTGGAGTGAACAGCTCATAGGCTGCGACGCGCTTGTCATTGCGCATGCGCAAATTGGCGGAGTGGATCCAAAGGAGTTTGTACGAAACAACGTCGTGGCCACTGAGCGCCTGCTGGAAGCTGCGATACGATACAAGGTTCCGTATATCGTCAGTATTTCCTCATCGGTTGTGAACTCGATGGCAGTCGACAACTACACCGAGACAAAGAAGGCGCAGGAAACCCTGGTGGCTGCGTGCGGCATCCCACAAGTCGTATTGAGACCGACATTGATGTTCGGATGGTTTGACAGGAAGCACATTGGATGGCTGGCGAGGTTTATGCAGCGCGTTCCGGTTTTTCCGATTCCAGGCTCTGGCAGGTTTCTGCGGCAACCGCTCTTCGCAGCGGATTTCTGCGAAATCATCGTATCGTCCATACTCGCCCAAACTACCGGCACCTACAACATCACAGGACAGGAGCGAATTGATTATATCGACCTCATCCGCGCCGTCAAAAAAGCCACGGGAGCAAAAGCCCATATTCAGCGTGTGCCCTACAGCCTCTTCTGGGCCCTCCTGAAAATAAATGCGCAGCTTGATAAAAATCCTGCGTTTACCGTGGGACAACTGAAGGCCCTGATAACACCTGATATCTTTGAAGTTATCGACTGGCCTGGAATCTTTCGTATTCGTGCCACGCCGTTACAACAGGCGCTGGACACGACGTTCAGAGATCCGACGTACTCCCAGGTGGCATTGGATTTCTAGCCATCAAGCTCCTGCTGCATCCATAGATGAGGTGTTTTATCGCTTACGTAGTGGTTATCGGGTCGGGAGCGATGGGTCTCTCCGCCGCGTTTCACGCTCTCAAGGCGGGGCATACCGTCGAAGTTCTGGAGGCCGCCCGAGAACCGGGAGGCATGGCCGCCCACTTCGATTTGGCAGGATTATCCATCGAGCGTTTTTACCATTTTGTATGCAAAAGCGACACTCCGACAATGGAGTTGATGGACGAACTGGGCATTCGCCGGCAATTGCGGTGGAGAGTCACAACCATGGGCATCTTTACTGGCGGAAGACTCCAGGACTGGGGTACTCCTGTTGCCCTGATGAAGTTCAACGAGATCAGCCTCCTCTCACGGCTGCGATATGGACTCTTTGCGTTCCTGTCGGTGCGTCGCGATCGATGGGATGCCATCGAGACAGAATCAGCGCGTTCCTGGATCACACGATGGTGTGGGGCGGAGGTATACGACCGGCTTTGGAGACCATTGTTCGAGTTGAAGTTCTACCAATACGCGAACAACGTCTCTGCTGCATGGATCTGGACGCGAATTAAGCGGATTGGACGCTCTCGCAGATCGATCATGCAGGAGGAACTCGGGTATATCGAGGGCGGAAGTCAGACCCTAGTCGATTCGCTCTGCTCGGCTATTCTCAAGGCCGGTGGACGAATTCGCCTGCACTGCCCCGCAGAAAAAGTGCTTGTGGAAGACGGTAAAGTGACGGGGGTAGCCACGCCCGAGGGAGTCGTGCGCGCAGATGCGGTCATAAGTACAGTGCCGACGCCTCTGATTGCGGCAATGGTGCCGGACCTGCCCGCGGACTGGAAGGCTCGATATGAATCAATCCTGAACATGGGTGTTTGCTGCCTGGTCTTCAAGCTGAAGCGGTCGATAACTCCGCATTTTTGGGTGAATATCAGCGAACCTGGCATGGCCATCCCCGGAATTATCGAATTTTCAAACCTGAGGCCGGTGGGCGGCGAATCCGTGGTTTATGTGCCGTATTACATGCCAAACGACAATATCAAATTCACATGGAGTGACCAGCAACTTCTGGACGAGGCATTCGCCTACCTGCAGAAGTTGAACTCGGAACTCACACGTGAAGACATTATCGCCGCTCATGTGGCGCGCCTTCGCTACGCCCAGCCCGTCTGCGAACCGGGTTTCGCCGCGAAGCTTCCTTCAGTCCAAACGCCAATCAAAGGCCTTCAGATCGCTGACACCTGCTTTTACTACCCCGAAGATCGGGGAATATCGGAGAGCGTTCGGTTCGGTCGTGAGATGGCGGAGCGTCTTTCCCGCTTATGACAAACAAAGCCATCAACAAAGACACGAAAAAGGTTATCCCCTCAGAGGCCTTCCGATTTGCCAGCTTCGTGGTCACAGGTGGAATCTCGGCGGCCTGTAATCTTGGCGCTCGCTTCCTGATGTCCCGTGTGATGCGGTATGAATTTGCCGTGCTGTTTGCCTATCTGATCGGAATGATCGTGGCATTTGTTCTAGCGCGAACCTTTGTATTTGAAAAAAGCGAAAGAGACTGGCACTCGCAACTGGCGCGGTTTACAGTTGTAAACATATTCGGACTTTCGCTAGTGTGGCTGGTCAGTGTCGGACTGGTCCGACTCGTCTTTCCGCGAATGAAATTTTATTGGCATCCAGAAGATGTAGCTCACCTGGTTGGAGTCGCGAGCCCCATCTTTATTAGCTATTACGCCCATAAATACTTTTCATTCGGATCAGCGACGGTCAATAACTCAGTAAATCAAACTGACGATACGATCTTATCCGAACCGTAATCTGCAAGCGACTCATGATGCGTTGACTGACCTGTGGAACCGTTCCGCGATCCTCGACATCCTCCAGCGCGAGATGGACCGGGCACACAGCGAAGGCGCACCGCTTGCCGTCGTCCTGGCCGACATCGACTACTTCAAAAAGATCAACGACACCCTCGGCCCATCTCGCAGGAGACCTGATCCTGCGCGACGCCGCCCACCGGATGGCTCAGAACATTCGTCCCTCCGACTTCATCGGCCGTTATGGCGGCGAAGAGTTTCTCATTGTGTTGTCCGGCCTCGCCGAAGGTGATCCCTCCGCGCGCCTCGCCCAACTCCAGCAAGCCATCTCACAAAAACCCTTTCTCTACCTGGCCGAAGCCATTCATGTCACCTCCAGCTTTGGAGTCGCCTGGATCGACTCGGACACCATCACCGTGGAGGACATGATTCGCCGCGCCGATGAAGCGCTCTACGACGCCAAAGCCTCTGGCCGGAACCGCGTCGTCTTCTCACCCTTCCCTCACACTCGGATGGGCGCTATCGGGAATACGTGAAGGGAACCGACAAAACCAGAGGGTGACGCGAAGCTTGCTCGTCAGAATTTATCAAAGCGGCTATATAGTGTGCGGCGTCTCTAACTCCATCTTACGGTCCAAGGAGAGTGATCTTTTCCCAGGAGATATCCTTTTCTATCTGGCCAGGTTCCATAGCCATCTTGGCATCGACTGTCTCCTTCGACTCATCCACGCTGGTAACAATGAAAACCACCGCGTGCCTTGGTATTGCCACACGATCTCCAATCTTTGGAATTCGCATCTTCCGTGACATCCCCTTAACAAAAACCAGAGCGGACTCGGCCCTTAACGGAATTTGATCCATAAATCACCCCTCATTGCAGTCATCGAATATATCAACATTGTTCGATGTAGGCCATGAGTCCAGGGTCGTCTTTACAAGCAAACAAAATCTGCAGGCGGCACCTTGAAATCCATCTGGATTGCGCCCACTTATGCGACGAGCCTGGAGGAACGGAGCACCCGGCTCAGCGCCCATTCCCGCGTGGATTTACCAACTGAAACTTTTAACTTCAATCGGTCGCCTATTGTGCCTGTCATTCGAACCTCACGAAGCTACCCGCGTCAGTGCTGTAATCTCCTCCGCAAACTCCGGCCACCCAGCACATAACTGCTCCCGAGCGCCCGTCTCATAATCCTCAAATTCGAACCCTGGGCTTACCGTACATCCCAGCAACGCCCACCGCCCACCCGCCACCAGCCGGGACCCCTGCCACACCCCACGCTCCACCACGACCTGCGGTCGCTGCCCCCGCACCAGGTCGTTCCCGATCACCACCATCGCCCCGCCTCCACCCTCCCACAACTGCAGCATCTCCACCGCATCCCCGGCGTAAAAATGAAACACCTCATCCGACTGCAGCCGATGCATCTCGCTGAACGTATCCGGTTCCAGCAGATAATAAATCGCAGTCCCTGTCCTTCTCTCTCCCGCATATCGCCTATCCGCAAACGCCGCAGTCGCCACCAACTCAGCGGCCTCATAGGTCCGCACATACCATCCACCCTCCCGCGGATGCGGCTTCAGCCCAAGCAATTTCTTCACATCCTCCGCAGTCATCGATCTCCTCTCACGCTATGCTGGAAACACTCCACCCATTCTAGCCAGCACCAAGCCGAACAGGAGCCTGACCTGAAGCCCATCCTCACTCGCCCGGACAAACAGCCTGCCCAGCGACTTGCCCAACGACTCGAGCACTACTTCGGCTTCGCCGCCCACGCCACCGACTGGCGCACCGAGATCCTCGCCGGCCTCACCACCTTTATCACCATGGCCTACATCATCTTCGTCAACCCGGCCATCCTGTCGGAAACCGGCATGCCTCTCGCCGCCGTCACCGCCGCAACCTGCCTCTGCGCCGCCTTCGGCAGCATCCTCATGGGAGCCCTCGCCAACTACCCGCTAGCCCTCGCCCCCGGCATGGGCCTCAACGCCTACTTCACCTATACCGTCGTCAACGCCATGCATGTCCCTTGGCAAACAGCCCTCGGAGCCGTCTTCCTCTCCGGCATCATCTTCCTCGCCCTCACATACTCAGGCATCCGCCAACGCCTCGTCGCCGCCATCCCCCACCAACTCCACGCCGCAGTCGGCGGAGGGATCGGCCTCTTCATCGCGTTCATCGGATTCCGCAACGCCGGCATCATCATCCCCAGCGCCGCCACCACCGTCACCCTCGGCAATCTTCACGCCCCATCAACCGCCCTCGCCCTCTTCGGCCTCCTCCTCATCGCAGTCCTGCAAGTCCTCCGCATCCGCGCATCAATGCTCATCGGAGTCCTCACCACCACCTTCCTCGGCGTCCTCTGCCACCAGGTCCACTGGCAACCCGCACCCTACAATCTCTCAGCAATCAAGGCCACTGCCTTCCACCTCGACATCCCCGCCGCCCTCCACATCGGCGCCTTCGAAATCATCTTCGTCTTCCTCTTCGTCGACCTCTTCGACAACATCGGCACCCTCGTCGCCGTCACCCAGCGCGCCGGCCTCATCGCACCCGACCACACCATCCCCCGCCTCAACCGCATCTTCTTCGCCGACGCCACCTCCACCATCCTGGGCTCGCTCACCGGCACCAGCACCGTCACCAGCTACATCGAATCCTCCGCCGGAGTCGCCGCCGGAGGCCGCACCGGCGTCACCGCCATCGTCACCGGCATCCTCTTCTTCCTCTCCCTCTTCATCGCCCCGCTCGTCGGAGCCATCCCAAGCTTCGCCACCGCCCCCGCACTTATCCTCGTCGGCGGCCTCATGCTCACTGGCCTCGGCACCATCGAGTGGGACGACCCCCAGATCGGCATCCCAGCCTTTCTCACCGTAGCCACCATCCCTCTCACCTGGTCCATCGCCGACGGCCTCAGCTTCGGCCTCACCAGCTACGCTCTCCTGCAACTCGTCACAGGTCGCGCCCGCGGCCGCATCCGCGAAGACTGGATGCTCTACCTCCTCGCCACCCTCTTCCTCCTGCGTTTCCTCTACATCGTCAAAAAATAGATCGCATTTGAAATTGCGATTCTCTGCCGTGCTCGATCTCGCACATCATCCAGCCACGACTCTCCTCCGCGCCGATCGGCCAGACCAAAACCACGACACCACCCTGCATTAAAGTTGCGCCCTTAAATCTTCTCTCCTTTTTTAGAACGAACGTGATAATGTCGTCACAAAGCAAAGCAAACCCCGAAGTAACTGCCCTCAGGAGTCCTCCCGGCTCCTGGTTCCGCTTTCTGAAAAATGTCCTCGCTGAATCCAGCGAGCCGTCTTCAATTCTCAGAACCGTCGCAACTCGATAGGTATTGCGTGGCCGGGCTCTTTAGTTATCTTTCTTGACTTTGCAACACCGGCATAACGTTCCGCTGAAACTTCTTTGGAGAGCCAACATGAAAAGTCTCGTAGCGAAAGTTTCTTTTTTCGTGATCCTGATCGCAGGGATCGGTACGTCTGCCCTTCGTGCTCAGGTCCAGGCCATCAATGGAAGCATTCAGGGCGATGTCACCGACGCACACAGCGCAGTCATCCCCGGCGCCGACGTCGAAGCCGACGAGGTCGACACCGCCATCGTGCATCGCGCGGTCACCGACGGGTCCGGCCACTTCGAGTTCCTCTCCCTGCAACCCGGCCGCTACGTCGTCAAGATCTCGAAGTCCGGATTCGCAACCACCATCCAGGAAAACCTGACCCTCACCGTAGGCCGCACCATATCGCTCAAGCCCACCTTGCAGGTTGCCGGCGCGTCCGAATCCATCGTCGTCAGCGCCGCCCCATTAGTCGACATCGTCACCAGCGCTTCCACCTCCACCCTCGGCGAACAAACCATCGCAACCACCCCCGTCCTCGGCCGAAAATTTGAAGACCTCCTCACCCTCACCCCCGGCGTCAGCATCGTGCAAGGCCCAGACGGCGACGAAATCAACATCAACGGCCAGCGCGGCATCTTCAACAACATCTCGCTCGACGGCGGCGACTACAACAACGGCTTCTTCGGCGAGCAGTCCGGCGGCCAGCGCGCCGCAGTCGACATCACCCTCGAAGCCGTCAAGGAGTTCCAGGTCGTAGCCAGCGGCGCCAACGCCGAGTTCGGACGCACCGGCGGCGGCGCCGTCAACGTCATAACCAAGTCAGGCACCAACAGCCTCCACGGCAGCCTCTTCTACTACCAGCGCCTCCAGGCCCTCGCCGCCAATACCTCCGACGGCAATCCCCTCACCAACTTCCATCGCGAACAGTTCGGCGGCAGCGCCGGCGGCCCCATCATCAAGGACAAACTCTTCTACTTCGGCGCCGCCGAAGGCATCGACGAAAATCTCCTCCGCCCCAACCTGAGCACCTACAACGCCGGCACCCTCGGCTCCGCTCCATGCGCCATCAGCAATCCCACCTTTCGCTCCAACATCACCGACGCGCAGATCGACGCCAACGGCGACTGCCAGCGTCAGGTGCTCGTCAACTTCTACAAATCGAACTTCAACGAAAATGATGGTCTGCCTGTCGATCACGTCGTGCACAACGGCGCTTTCTTCGGCCGCGTGGACTACACCCTCAACCCGAAGAACCAGCTCTTCGGCTCCTATAACTTCGACTATTCCAGAAACCCCAACCAGACCTTTGACGTCGCCACCTACGGCACAACCGCCAACGGCATCGAAGGCCCCGCCCACATCCAGACCCTCAACTTCAACCTCGTCTCCACCCTCAGCGCCAGGCACCTGAACGAGGCGCACGTCACCTTCGGCCATGAGACTCGCCCGCGTTCAGCGATCAACGGAAGCGCCGTACCGGATACAGGCATCGGCTTCTTCCCCTCCTTCCGCTTCGGCCAGCCCTTCTTCCTCGGGCCAGGCGCCAGCGAGACCTTCTACCACCTCGACTTCAAGGACAACTTCTCGCTGATCCTCGGCAAGCACACCATCAAGATGGGCGCCGAATATCTCTACAGCCACAACGTCCAGATCTTCGACGGCTTCGCCCTCGGCCGTTACATCTTCGGCAGCACCTCGGGCTTCCTGCACTACGCCACCGCAGCCAGCACCGGCAACGGTTATGGTCCGAACGTGGTCCAGTGCCCGAACGGAGCCTATATTACCCCCACCTCCACCATCACCTGCCCAGGAGGAGCAACCGGTGCCAGCCCCCTCGCCCTTTACCTGCAGGATGCCCCCACCCAATCAGGCCAAACCGTGCAACAGGCCGGCTACTCCAACATCGCCAACAAGGAGCCTGCCGTCTTTGTCCAGGACACCTGGCAGGTGACCCCGCGCTTGACCCTCAACTACGGCCTTCGCTGGGAGGCGCAGTTCTTCCCCAACCCTGTCATCACACCCGCAAAGACCCTGTACGGCCCCTACCTGTCGAACTCCGCCTTCCCGTCAACCGGCTACTTGCCCAACCAGACAAAGCAATTTGAACCACGCTTCGGCTTTGCCTATGACATCTTCGGAGGCGGCAAATCGGTTCTGCGCGGCAGCGCCGGCATCTTCAACGCGCGTCAGAATATGCTGACCCAGGTCGGCGCCATCACCACCAATGGCGTGCAGCAACAGACCCTCACCGAGTTCTCGGGATTAGGCAATCCAACCTACCCCAATATTCTTCCTCCCTCCAACTGCCCCACTTCCGGCTGCGTCGGAGCCGGTGTCACGGTCTTTGACAAGAACTATCACAACCCCCGCGTCTACGCCTACGACGTCGGCTACGAGCAGCAGGTCGGCCAGGACTTCGTTGTTTTCGTGGACTTCGCCGATTCGAAGGGCGTGTACCTGACGCGTTTTCTCGACCCCAACGTCGGTGCTGCTGTTCTTCCCGGTCAGATAATTCCCGAAACCGGGAAACCTTACACCGCCAACGCCGATACGGTTTGCTACCGCAGTGGCAGCACGGATACATGTCCCGGCATCTTTGCTCCCGGGCCGTTTGCGACCCTCGGCGCTATCACCAACACCATCGCCAACTCCAAATCCCTCTACCGCGGCATCACCTTCGGCGTTCGCAAACGCTTCACCCACCACTTCCAGTTCGACGCCCAGTACACCTACTCGCACGACCGCGACGACGACTCCAACGAGCGCGATCCCTTCACCTTCCGTTACGCCAACCTCTACAACCTCAAAGCCGAGTACTCCCTCTCCGACCGCGACGAAGCCCACAAGTTCAACGCCTACGGACTGGGCGATCTACCCTTCGGCTTCAAAGGCAACTTCCGCATCCAGCAGCACTCCGCCGAACCCGAGACCGACAACCTCAACGGCACCGGTACCGGCGCTCCCTGCAGCATCAACAACTCGCTCACCCGCTTCGTCAACGGCGTCGACTGCGGCCGCAACCACATTCGCAAAGACAACGCCTTCTTCGTCTTCGACTTCGGCCTCGCTCGTCCCTTCAGCTTCCACGATGGCGCGTTCCAACTCGTCCCTCGCGCCGAGGTCTTCAACGCCTTCAACAACCGGAACAATCTCAACCCGCTCAGCTCACCGGCGCTGTTCGACTTCAGCGGCTTCTTACGCGTTGGAGTCGGAGACCCGCTGCAATCTCAACTCTCGCTCCGGTTCATCTTCTAGGTCGTATCAACAACATAGACATATAAATGGCATGTAGATGATTGGTTTAGGAAGATGTGTCATCCTGAACGGAGCCTCTCGCAGTTCCATCGCGAGAGGCTCCGTCGAAGAGCCTGCCCTGAGCTTGTCGAAGGGACCTGCGGTTTGCTCGTAGCTGCGGCTCCGTTTTTCTCTGTACCCAGACGCAACGCGAATTAGAAAGCTGACGCCAGAACACGCACGCCCAATCAAGAACGACCGAACAAATCCAAACGAAAGTCGGGCCCATGAACCTCCCCAAACTGACTCTGATCGCCCTCCTCTCAATCGCTGCCCACGCACGCGCACAGGACTGCCTCAGCAATCTTCCCGAATCGCTCAAATCAACCCTGGAACAGGGCGGCTGGAAGATCGTGCAGCCAGGTGACGTTCCCATGGACGACTGGAAGCTCTGGAAGAACGCCCATCAGGGCCAATGCCCCGGAGTAGCCGTCGGAAACTTCGCCCCCAAAGCCGACTCAGCCTACGCCATAGCTCTCATCCAACAGGACGATCAAAAGAAGCAGCTCGAACAACTCGTCCTCGTCACCGTGAAAAAGGGCCAGTCTTCCACCGAGGTCGTGGTTCCCCCAACCGAGGTGACAACTCCCTCCGTAGTATGGAAAATCGCTCCAGGCCACTACGCCGGAGTTGACGGAACGAAAGTCAGCCTCTCCCGGGACTCCTTCGTCTACGAAAAGGTCGCCTCCACAGCAAAGCAGTTCTACTACAAAGGCAGCCACCTCGACTCCTTCGTAATCTCAAACTAGGAAGAATTCGCTTCTGCCTTTGCTGTTGCAGTGCTTCAACCCACACCCTAAAAAGACGCGTCATCCCGACCGGAGCTGCTCACCGCATCATCGTGAGCAGCGTAGTGGAGGGACCCCCGCATTTCGCCTTTGCAGTTGCATTCTGTTTTATGTTGTCATCCTTCCGCGAAGCGGGAGGATCTGCTTCTGTCGTTGCGGTTGTTTCTGTCGTTGCGGTTGCTTGTCGTTGCGGTTGCTTCTGTCGTTGCGGTTGCTTGTCGTTGCGGTTGTTTCTGTTGTCGCCTTTGCCTTTGGGATTAGAGCGGGACTTCAGTCCCGGGTAGTGGGTCAGTTTGAAAATGCTTGCGCCTCGCCTGATGGCTGAGAGGATGGCTAGAATGGGGCAGTCCACAAAGTTGTCCATACGGATCGGCGTGTTTTGTATCGCATCCTTCGCGAGCGCGATCCTATTTTGCCTTGGCTGTCCATCCATGAAGAGAGCCGCTGGGGTCAACCACAGGATTCCATCACATTTTTTCTGGCGGGCGGGACTTATCTATCGCTCTGCGCTTTCATACTTTTGGGAGTTGGCTTTGTAGCCGTGCTCATAAAGGAAAAGTAAACAGTTGTTGAAACTGACCCACTACCCAGTCCTGCGTCAAAGCCAGCCGCGCAGCGGTCACCGCTCTGCCGAAGGCAGAAGCAAAGCCCGAAGGGCGAAGCGACTGAATTGATTGCCTTTGCTTTTGCCTCTAATTTTCTTTTGCCATTTTTAGCCCAAAAATCGCATGTCAAGTCCCAAAACCACCTAAATCTATCAAACAAAAGGAGATCGAGTTGGCATTTTAGTTAGGCTCAACCCGGTATACTAAATATATAGATCGAAAAAACAAGCAAGCCTCGCAGGGGGTAAACTCCCTCCGGGGCTAACTCATTTAGATGGAATATTTTGGACGCAACCCATTTGTTATGAATATTTTGCAGACATCGACACCCCGTAAGTTATTGATTGCAGGATATTTACGCACGGGCAATAGGGGGGGGGGACCCCCCACCCCAAACCACGCGCGCCATCACGGAAGGAGTTTTACTTACCCAAAGTTGGAGGAACCGAACTGCTCCCCACCGCAGGACCCGTCGCACCGGTGCTCACGCCGTCAAGCAAGCCTGGTACGAGACAATCGTCTTCAGCGTCTCATACGGAATCCCGGTCAGAGGCAACAGGTGTCCATTCACCGCCAGCATCGGCGTCTGCTCCACCCCGACATCCTGTGCCAGCTTGATCGACGCATTCACCTGGTCCTTGGTCGCCGGTGTCGCCGCGCACGCATCCACCGCAGCCGGGTCCAGCCCAGCCTTGGTCACCGCGTTCTTCAGCGTCTCGTCTCCAGTCTCCGTCGTCAGGGCATCCTGCGTCTCGAACACCGCAGCCGAATAGACAAAGAAAGCGTCGTTCTTCTGCTTCTGCACGCAATACCCGTAAGCCGCCGCCTTGAACGCGAACGGATGCAGATCGACGATCGGAAAGCTCTGATATACCACGCGGGCGTTCGGGAAGTCCTTCACCAGGTTGTCCATCGTACCCTGCGCCTCTTTGCAATGCGGACACTGCAGGTCGGAAAACTCCACCAGCAGCAGGTCCTTGCCCGTGGCGCCGCGCGCCGCGCCGTCCGCGCGAGCCTGCAGCGTCTTGCGCAGGTCCGCAAACGGCGTCGCGCCAAAGGGAACGATGGCATCGCCTGCAACCGCATGCTTCTCATCCGGAGTCACAAAGAACGCCGTCGGCTGCACCTTCGAACCCGGCGTCTTATCCGACACAAACACCACCACCTTGCTGATGTTCGGCGCCGGCGTCGTCTGGATCGCCTCCACCCGCCAGATGCGGTTCGGGTCATACCCCCACAGCGCCTTCAAAAACGCATTGACCGTATCCACCGTGGGCGTAGTGGCCGTAAAGTACTTCGGATTCGCCTGAGGAAACGGATCGGCCTTGGGCGGCGTCTGTCCCATATTCTGCAACTGCAGCGGGGCCGCGGGCTTCTGCGGTGCAGCCGTCGCCGGAGCAGCAGCCGGCGTCTGCGGAGCCTGCGCCTGGGGTGTCGTTCCTGTCTGCGCTCCGGCCCCTGCCGTAAGGCTCAGAGCCGTCGCCAATCCTGCCAAAATCCAATTTGAAATCTTCAAAGAATCCATCCTCCGCTGCCGCATGTCCGCGCCCAGCACTCCTATTACATCTGAACCCATTACACCTGAACTTTGACCGCTATGGGAAATCGCCGCCCCATTCCGAATGACTTTTTCGTCACCTTCAACACCGGAGCAGCCTGTTGCCGCTTATATTCACTCCGCTCGACTAGCTGTAAGACAGACTTCACCAGTCGAACGTCAACTCCCTGCTCCTCCGCAATCTGATCCGCCGAGCAATACCGCTCCACATACGCCTCCAGAATCGGATCCAGCACCTCATACGGCGGCAGCGAGTCCGTATCGCGCTGCTCCGGCCGCAGCTCCGCCGAAGGAGGCTTCTCGATCGTCGCCCACGGAATAACCTCCTTCACTCGATTCACATACCGGCTCAACCCATACACCCGCGTCTTCATCACATCGCCAATCACCGCCAGCGCACCAACCATATCGCCATAAAGCGTGCAGTATCCAGTCGACATCTCGCTCTTGTTGCCAGTCGTCAGCACCAGAGCACCAAACTTGTTCGACAGCGCCATCAACAGCGTCCCCCGAATCCGCGGCTGCAGATTCTCCTCTGCCAGTCCAAACGGCGTCCCCGCAAACAGCGGCTGCAGCACATGCTGAAACTGCGCGAACACATCGTGGATCGGAAGCAACTCAAACCTTATCCCAAGGTTCTTCGCCAGCTTCCGCGCATCCTCAATCGACCCCAGCGACGAATACTCCGTCGGCATTCCAATCCCAACGACGTTCTCCGCCCCCAAAGCGTCCACCGCAATCGCCGCCACCAGAGCCGAATCAATCCCCCCGCTCAACCCCACCAGCACTTTGCTGAACCCACACTTCCTCACATAATCCCGAGTCCCCAGCACCAGCGCATCCCAAAGCTCCGCAACCTCATCCACCGCAGCATCGGCAACAACAGCATCTTCCTCCGTATCCCCTGCATCTGTATCAAAGACCACCAGGTCCTCGGCAAACGTAGCCGTCCGCACCGCCACCTCGCCATCCGGCCGAATCACCAGCGACGACCCATCAAACACCAGGCTGTCATTCCCCCCAACCTGGTTCACCATCGCAACATACGCACCATGCCGCACCGCAATCGCCGCCAGCATACTCTGCCGCACCCGCGGTTTCCCCTGCCAATATGGCGAAGCTGAAATATTCAAAATAATCCGCTTCTTCCCTGCCATATCCTTCTGCCGCGTCTCCCACTGCGCCATCAACCCCTCGACAGGATCGACCGAATACATCTGCCGCGGCCAGAACCCCTTATCGTTCCAAGCGTCCTCACATATCGTAATAGCGAGCGGCTGACCATCCACACAAGTCAGCGTCTGCTCTTTCCCAGCCTCAAAATACCGCTGTTCGTCGAACACGTCATAGAATGGCAGCAACATCTTCTGCTGCACGAAGCTCACCTTGCCATCGGCAAGCAGCACTGCAACATTCCTGACCTGTTTGCCAACCTTGGTAACCGCAGCCATCACCGTTCCACACAGAATCGCCGGACGCCCCGAACCCGCAGTCCATCCAGCAAGCTCCGTCACAACCTGTTCAGCGCGTGCGATAAATACAGCCTTCTCCAAAAGATCCGCAGGAGGATACCCACACACCGCAAGCTCGGGAAAGACCACAAGGTCGGCCCCCAGATCCCCGGCACGAGCCGCATATTCAAGAATTTTCTTCGTATTCCCGGCGAAGTCTCCTACCGTCGGGTTGATCTGCGCAAGCGCTATCTTCACCTGTTAAGTCTACCGCTTAGGAGCCAGTCCCGCTCAACACCACGCCCACCGTCCGCGCCAGAATCCTAAGGTCCATCATCAGATTCCAGTTCTCCACATACGCCGTATCCAGCGAGATGTAGCTGTCGAACGACGGATCCTGCCGGGCCTCCACCTGCCATAACCCTGTAATGCCGGGCAGCACATCCAGCCGCCGCAGGTGCGCCAGGTCGTACTGCTCCACCTCGGCCGCCATCGGTGGCCGTGGTCCCACCAGGCTCATATCACCCTTCAGTACGTTATAAAACTGCGGCAACTCATCCAGCGAATACTTCCGCAACACCTTTCCCACTCTTGTAATGCGCGGATCATTCGCAATCTTGAACAACACGCCATCGCGTTCGTTCATGTGTTCCAGCTCGGCCTTCAACTTGTCCGCGTTATGCACCATCGTCCGGAACTTATAGCAGGGAAACGCACGTCCCTTCCGTCCGATCCTCTGCGCCCTATATAAAACCTTGCCCTCCGAGTCCATCCGAATTGCAATCGCAATGGCCAGCATGAACGGTGCCCCGACAATCAGCGCGATTGACGAAACGGCAATGTCCAGTACCCGTTTCACTAGAATTCCGCCAATCGGGAAGTCTTTTCGATGCAGCGGAATAGTCGGAAACTGGCCGATATACTCCACCCTCGCATTCCACGCCAGCCCATCGTACATATCCGGCACCACCCGCACGTCGATTCCGGCCACGCGAGCTTCCTCCACCATATCGATCACCAGCTTCTTCTCCGCCGGCACCGAAAAGAAAATCTCATCAACGAACAACGACCGCGCCAGCGAAAGGCAATTCCTCACATCGCCAATCACATCCGCATCACCCGATTCCACCTCCCGTTCACTCAACGCAACGAAGCCTTTGAACCGAAACCCAAGATGCTGCAACGTGTCGATATGGTTCCGCAGCGCGTGCCCTACCCGTCCTGCGCCGACAATCAGCACATTGCGCGTTTCGACCCCCGCCCGGAAACGCTGATAGACCATCCGCCGCCACAGCGCCCGCCGCAGGCAAAGCAGTGTGGTCGTAAACACTACCATCAGTGCAACCACAGCCCGCGATATCGCCTCGCCGCTTGACAGGTAGAGTGTGCCGCAAAGAAGCAGGCCGGAGGTCAGCGCGGCCTGCACGGTCATCCTCTGTTCATGCAATCCGCTGCGATGTTGAATCGGCCCGTACAACCCGTATGACCGCGTAAAGAAAACCAGGCACACGCCGAACCAGCCAATATAAAAAAACAGAAGGTTGGGGGAGGAATGGATCAGATGGGGAAGAACATGCAACGTGGAAACATCTGGCGGCGTTTCCACCCGGAACCGCAACGCCAGCATTGCGGCCACCACCACCGTTACCATATCCACTGAAGCCCAAACAGAACTTGTTACCGAGGGCCTGCGGAATAACCCGGTATCGGCCATAGATGTGTGCCGTCCGCCCCCCGCATATTTTCTTCCTGAAACAATAACCTGCTGCAGATAGTCCGGTGTCGCCATAGCGAACGCCTTTCAACTCAATATCACCTAGGCCTAAGAATCGGTATGATGCCTGAATCAGACTTCAGGAAACGTTCCGATTAAAAAAACTGAAAATTGCTACAGGTACGAACACAACCCGACACGCTTGGTTTCCCGAAATTTCTTTTTCGTTCGTTCCCAGTCGTTCGTTCCCAGTCGTTCGTTCCCAGGTTGAACTCGTCAAAAATATATCCGGATACTACTTTGCAGCATACGTCTCAAGCGCGGGCTTGGCAATACACAAAACGTTTCTTTGCCATACCTTATAAAATCATCTCGCTGCACATTTTTAGCCCCGGATCATTGCGGTGACCTCGGCGTTGGCCTACACAGGCGTCACCAACTCATCTAATGCCAGAAACTCTTGCAAAATGGGGTCGCGGCTACGCTCCATCTCCTCCATCGTCCCAAAGAAGATCGCCTTTCCCGCACTCAGAAACACCACCCGGTCCGCCAGCTTCTTCGCCAGCCGCATGTCGTGGGTCACCACAATGCTCGTCAGATGAAGCTGCTGTTTCAGCCGCTCAATCAGGTTCCCCAGCAGATGCGCCATTAAAGGATCGACCATCGTCGTCGGCTCGTCGTAGAGCACGGCCTCCGGCTGTGCCGCCAGCGCCCGCGCAATCGCGACTGACCGCTTCATCCCCGTCGACAGGTCCGATGGCAGCAGGTTCTCCATCCCGGCCACCCCCACCATCTCCAGCAGCCCCTTCACCACCTGCAGAATCTGGTCTTCCGCCATCTCGCCGCGCTCCCGCATCGGAAACGCAACATTTTCCCCCACCGTAATCGAGTCGAACAGCGCTCCGTTCTGGAAGACCATCGTCACCTTCCGCCGGATCGCCTGCAGCTCCCGCTCCCCGAACCCGCAGATATTCTCCCCCGCGACCTTGATCCTTCCCTTGTCCGGCATCAAGAAGCCGAGCAGCATCTGCAGCGACACTGACTTACCCACACCGCTTCGCCCCAGGATGCACAGCGTCTCTCCCGGCAGCACATAAAAATTTACATCCTCCAGTACCACAAACTCGCCAAACGACTTGTACACATGTTCGAACGAAATGTAAGGCCCGGGCTTATTCTTGACGTCCGGAACAGCCTCTGCCGCAGCCTCGTTCTGCTGCGCCGCCTGCTCCATAAAGTCGCCGACCTCAGCTGAGACGTCCTCCGACACGCTTTCAACCAGCGGAGTCTCAGCAGTTACTTCGACCTGTTCTGCATTTGTCTTGTCATCTGCATTTATCTTGTCGTCCGGCTCAGCCATAGCTGCGACTCCCACCGCAAATCCAATCCAAATCTAGCCTAACTCATTGCCTCGTCTAAGTATCCAATGCGTCGAGATGCTTCTCCGCCTCCGCAAACTCCTCCGGCGTATTCAGGTTCGCAAACCAGAGGTGTTTCGCCGCCTGCTGCGCCTCCGTCGTTGCCAGCCACGCCTCCTGGCGCGAACCGTACAAATTTGGCGCGGCCCAAAATGTCGCTTGATCGTTCCACGGCATATTGCGAAACGCCATCCCGAGCAATACTCCCTGCTTCCCCGCCAGTTCTCTGCCTACCCGCTCCAGTACCGGATACAGCTTGAACTCCCCTCGCTCTACCGCGCTTGTCACAAACGGGGCCACGTCCCGGTGAACCATCGCCAGCACAGGCTGTGGCACACCGTCCACGGTAAACATCGCCAGCCTTGCTCCCCTCTTCTCGTCCATGAGTGTCCGGCGCACCCAGTGATGCAAAAATGCCGAAGGCAAAAAAGGCATATCCACTGGCATGAACAGGTTCCAATCGAAGACCGAATGAGTAAGAGCCGCCTCCATTCCTCCCAGCGGCCCGCAGTCAGGATGCAGGTCCGGCACGATCGGAGCATAGGCCGCGAAGTCAGGGTTGGCGCCCAGCACATGCACATCCATGCACACACGCCGCAGCTTCTTTACCGCATGACGCAAGAGAGGGGTCCCCGCCAACTCAATCAATGCCTTATCCCGGCCCATGCGCGTGCTCTTGCCGCCAGCCAACACGTAGCCGCCTACCTCGGCAGGCACCGGCGCATCCATCAAGCACCCACGCCACTCAGAAACCGCACAATTGACTCGATCCCCCGATAAAAATTCGCCAGATGAAACTTCTCATTCGGCGCATGAAGATTGTCATCCGGCAATCCAAACCCCATCATCACGGTCGGCGTCTTCAGCTCCCGCACAAAATCCCCCACAATCGGAATCGATCCGCCCCCCCGCACAAACACCGTCGCCTTCCCGAATACCGCATGCATCGCCTCAGTCGCAGCCTTTACGAACTCATTGTCGGTACTCACCACAATCGGGTCGCCCGAATGAATCAACCGCACCTCCAGCACAATTCCCTTCGGCGTCAGCGACTCGACATAGGCCTTGTACTTCGCAAAACTCTCCGCCGGCGTCATATCCGGCACCAGCCGCATACTCACCTTCGCCACGGCCTTCGCCGGAATCACAGTCTTCGCGCCCGATCCAATAAATCCACCCGGCATCCCATGTACATCGAGCGTCGGCCGCGCCCACGTCCGCTCCAGCACGCTCAACCCAGGCTCGCCAGTCAGCGACACGCTCCCCACCTCGGTCTCGCGATAGTGCTCCTCATCGAAGGGCAGCGCCTTCCACGCCTTCAACTCCGCATCCGTAGGCTTCTGCACCATGTCATAAAACTCTGGAATCAGAATCTTCCCATCCGCATCCTTCAACTTCGCAATCACCTGCGCCAGCGCCACAAACGGGTTTGGCGCAGCCCCGCCGTACATCCCCGAGTGCAGATCCGTCCGCGCCCCCCGAGCCTCAATCTCCGTATAGATCATCCCGCGCAATCCAACGCACAGCGTCGGCAGTTCCGGCGCAAACATCTCCGTATCCGACACCAGCGCAACATCCGCCTTCAACTGCCCTCCATGCTGCCGCACGAAAGCAGCAATCCCCTCGCCCCCAACCTCTTCCTCTCCCTCAACAATCACCCGCACATTCACCGGCAGCTTCCCTTCACCCGCCACCATCAGCGACTCCAGCGCCTTCACATGCATCCACATCTGCCCTTTGTCGTCGACCGCCCCGCGCGCATACAAATTCCCATTCCGCTCCGTCGGCTCAAACGGAGGCGACTTCCACTCATCCAGCGGCTCTGCCGGCTGCACATCATAATGCCCATAGCAAAGCACCGTTGGTTTCGGCTTCCCATCAGCGGCGGGCGCCGCATGCAGCCAGTCCGCATACACCAGCGGATGCCCCTTCCGCTCCGCCGTCGACGTCTCGATCAGTCGAACATTTTCCATCCCAATCCGTTTCAGCTCCGTTGCCACGAACTCCGCCGCCCGCCGCACGTCGCCCACTCGTTCCGGATCAGTCGATATGGAAGGGATCCGCAGCAGCGCCTTCAACTCTTCAACAAACCGGCCCTTGTTCTCCTGTGCAAACGCAACCGCCGCCGTCATCGTCATCGTCGTTGTCACTAATCCACTCTCCCAAAAACATTCTTCCCTCAGGCAAGCTCTTCCGCCGGAGCGAAACACAAGTATATGAAAATATCGCTCACTCGTTCTCAATTCCTGAAACAACTCCCGTCGAGCGCGCGTCCTACCACCAACAGAGCATTCGAGCAGGCAGATCAATTCAATGAACCTACGACTCAAACGCGTCTACGAAGACCCATCCAAAGAGGACGGCACCCGCATCCTCGTCGACCGCCTCTGGCCGCGTGGTTTGACGAAGGAGAAAGCTCGAGTCGACCTATGGTTCAAGGAAATCGCCCCGAGCAACGAACTACGCAAGTGGTTCGCGCATGATCCTGCAAAATGGCCCGAATTCAAAGCGCGGTATAAGGCCGAGCTGAAACACAACGCCCCGCAGTTGACGCTATTGAAACGAGCCATCACTAGAGGTCCCACCACCCTGCTCTACGGCGCAAAAGACACCGAACATAACGAGGCCGTCGTCCTTCAAGATTTACTGAGCCGCTGAAATATCGAACGGCTCAATCCAGTCAATGATCCCTGGTCAATAAAGCCGGAACAACCTTCTCCGCAGCCACCGGCTCGCCCGCCAAAAACTTCGCAATGTTCTCATTCAGGAACTTCGCGTCCGCCGGATCAGCGGCCGCGCCGGCCGGATGTCCCCATAACGAAGGAATCGGCAGCAGCGACACCGTATGCATGAATTGCGCCTCGTACCGCGCATCGCTCACCGGAAAATACTGATCCGTCATCGAAGGCATATACAGAAACGGCGCCTTGATCGATTCCAACGCCTTCCTCTCATCGCCACCGAACCCCGGCGTCGTCCCCACATCATGCTTCTCCCACGTCCGCATCTGCAGAATCAAATTATTCGCATCAGCCCCAGGAATAAACCGTGTCCGAAAGCGATCCACCACATCCTCAAACGTAGTCCCGGGCTTCGTATTCGTCCGCCACAACTCATCCCGCCACCACTGCGGCGAGTACAGCCACGCCGCCCACACCATCCCAAATGCATTGATGCCTGCCTGCGGCTCCTCCGTATAGTCGCCGCCCTTGAACTTCTCGTCCGCCGTAATCGCCGCGATCTCCCCCTCCAGCCGCACGATCCCGTGCCCATACGTCTTCGCCGTCCCCGAAGTTGCCACTACCCGATCCTCAAATGTCGGATAGCTCACCGCCCACTGAAACGCCTGCTGCGCCCCCATCGAAAACCCAATCACGGCCTTCAGGTGCGTCACCTTCAAATCTTCCGTCAACAGCCGATGCACTGCCTCCACATTGTCGCGAATCGTCATCACTGGAAACCGCGGCCCATGGAACGGCTCCGGTGTATTGCTCGGCGACGACGAACTCCCATTCCCAAACAACTCCGTTGTCACCAGAAAAAGCTTCTCCGGATCAAGCGCCTTCCCCGGCCCCATCAACCACTCATATCCAGTCAGCTTCGCCATGTAGTGCGAAGGCAGCAAAATCACATTGTCCCGCGCAGCGTTCAGATGCCCATACGTCCCATACACCACATGGGCCTCAGGCAACACCGCACCGCTTTCCGTCTTGAAATTCTTAATAACAAACTCATGCCGCGCCGGCGTCTCCAAGCCCCACGCCGTCGAAAAGCTCGCAAGCGCAATCACAGCGAAGAGCAGGCAAATAAGTTTTCTCCGAATAAACTTGGTCATAGTGCAGCGATCTTACTATCGCCACTTATCCCACCCTCAGAAAATTCTTATCCTCCTCGCGCATCTCCTGCGACAAGCAGACAATACTCCCATGCATTCCACAACAGACCAAAAGCCCGGCCAAACCTGGAACACCGAAGCCTACGCTGCCAACGGCCGCTTCGTCGCCACCCTCGCCTCCGACGTCGTCGCCCTCCTCAACCCGCAACCCGGCGAAGAGATCCTCGATCTCGGCTGCGGCGACGGGGCCCTCACCGAACAACTCGCTGCGACGGGAGCAATCGTCACCGGCGTCGACGCCTCCCCCACCATGCTTGCCGCCGCCCAGCAACGCAATCTCCACAGCGCCCACGGCTTGACTTTCGAAAATCACGACGCCACCGCCCTCCACTACGACCAACAATTCGACGCCGTCTTCTCCAATGCCGCTCTCCACTGGATCACCGGCCTCTCCGGCCAGCAAGCCATGCTCGCCGGAGTCCATCGCGCCCTCCGCCCCGGAAATCCAAAAGCACGCTTCGTCGCCGAGATGGGCGGCCACGGCAACATCGCTGCCATCCGCGCCGCGCTTCAAGCCACCCTCGCGCCCTTCCACATCGACGCCGAAGCCACCGCCGCCAGCTTTTTTCCTTCGTCCGACCTCTACCGACGTTTACTCGAAGCCGCCGGCTTCACCGTCCAATCGCTCGAACTCATCCCTCGCCCCACCCCAATCCCCAACGGCATGGAGTCCTGGCTGAACACCTTCCGCAACGGCGTCCTCGACCACCTCAATCCAACCGACCGAGCGCAAGCCATCACCAATACCATCGCTTTACTCGAACCCATCCTCCGCGACGCCGACGGCAACTGGATCGCCGATTACGTCCGCCTCCGCTTCCACGCCACCAGATCATGAGCCTCACTCAACTCATGTCCGCGGAGGAGGAGGAGGAGGAGCACTCAAATCATGCGATCTTAACAAAAATTTAACGTTATTATTTGCAATGAATCATCTCGGCTCGTCGAACATCCTATCTCTACGTCGAACAACATACGACGTAACCAGCCTATGAAAATAAGAGCAAGCCACTCAATCTGTTCCGTAAATTTGTTCCTGTTACTGTATCTATTTTGCGGAAGCGCATTGGCCCAGATATCCTCGTCCTCTTTTTCCACAGCAGCACCGAACCCGCTCCAGACTATGAGAACCGACACGACTCAGGCCGTTCTCAACAGCTCATCATCCCTCGGCGACACAACCGAGCCGGCGGAATATCCCGATGCTCCCCAGCCTGCACAGACAACAGTCGCGCCGGCAGATCCCTCAGAAGGTCAGCAGACCAAGCGCATCCTCGGCATCTTTCCCAACTTCCGAGCCGTCAGCGCCAACGTACATCTCCCCCCGCAGACCGTAAAGGACAAGTTCGTCACTGCCTCGCAGGACAGCTTCGACTACTCTTCCATCTTTCTGCCGGCTGCGCTCGCCGGCATTAGCCAGGCCCAGAATTCCACGCCAGAGTTTCGCCAGGGAGCCGCCGGGTACGGCCGCTACTTCTGGCACACCTTCGTCGACCAGACCAGCGAAAACTACATGGTGGAGTTCATCTTTCCCACCATCACCCACGAAGACACACGCTACTACACGCTTGGAAGCGGAGGCTTCTTGAAGCGCGCCGGCTACTCACTCAGCCGGGTCGTGATTACACGAAACGACGCTGGTCACGATACCTTCAACATCAGCGAAGTGGTTGGCGCTGGCGCGGGGGCCGGAGTCTCGAACCTCTACTACCCCTCCAAAGAGCGTACCTTCAGCAACACCGGAAGCAAATGGGCAACGAACGTAGGCGTCGATGCGGCCACCTTCCTGTTTCATGAGTTCTGGCCCGACATCAACTACGCACTCTTCCACGCCAGGAAGGCGAACTAACGAACCGCCAAGCCGGCATCAGGACAAAAACCGATGTCGGCCTCGTTCTAATGACCATCCGGCTCCGGCTCAAGATTAGCGAGACACTGCTCCAGCACCCCATTCAACGCTTCAATCGAACTCTCAGCAACACCCCGCCACAGCTTGCCTTCAATCACCTTCGCCGTCTTCTCCGCGGTCAGCAACAACTTCTCTCCATCCGGCGTTAGCCGGACCGCAAGAATCCGGTCATTCCCCCGGTCCTTGCTGCGAACAATCCACCCATCCTCCTCAAGCCCCGTCAGCAACGACTGTGCCGACTGCGGCGTCACATAACAAGCCCGCGCCAACTGCGCCCCCGACACTCCCGGTTCGTCCCGAACCACCTTCAGCACCTGCAACTGCGCCGTCGTCACACCCTGCGGACGCAGCTTTTCATCGATCTGGCTGCGGAAGTGAACCAGTATCCGCTTCATCAACTGCGCGGCCCGCCGCGTCTCCTCCTGCCGTCTTTTCCCATTTTTTGAAGAATCCGTCATATCAGTCTCCTGATATCATATCAGGAGACTGATATGGCAACTCTGACCATGAGCCCGCCCGCCGTCTGGAAGCCCCACCACAATCCGTGGGCGGTCGCACTCACCGTCACCCTCGCCACCTTCATGGAGGTCCTCGACACCTCCATCGCCAACGTCGCTCTTCCCCACATGGCCGGCACCCTCGGCGCCAGTCAGGAAGAGGCGACCTGGGTCCTCACCAGCTATCTTGTCTCGAGCGCCATTGTCCTGCCCATCTCCGGCTGGCTCTCCAACCGCTTCGGACGCAAGCGCTTCTACATGACCTGCGTCGCTCTCTTCACCGTCTGCTCGTTTCTCTGCGGCATCGCGAATACGCTACCCCTCCTCATCGTCGCCCGCATCCTTCAGGGCGCAGGCGGCGGAGGCCTCGCCCCCAGCGAACAAGCCATCCTCGCCGATACCTTCCCCATCGAAAAGCGCGGCCAGGCCTTCGCGGTCTACGGCATGGCCGTCGTCGTCGCTCCTGCCATCGGCCCTACCCTCGGCGGTTGGATCACCGACAACTTCAACTGGCACTGGATCTTCTTCATCAACATCCCCGTCGGCTTGCTATCCCTCTATCTGAGCAACCGCATGGTCGAAGACCCGCCGCACCTCAAGCTGCGCAGGGAGCAGGCACGCAAAGCCAAAGTCGACTTCATGGGCCTCGGCCTCGTCGCCCTCGGCGTAGGCTGTCTCGAATTCACCCTCGACAAAGGCCAGGAAAAGGACTGGTTCGGCGACCCCATGATCCGCACCTTCGCGATCCTCGCCCTCGCTACCCTCATCTTCTTCGCCTGGTGGGAGTGGCGCCACGAAGATCCCATCGTCGACCTGAAGCTCCTTAAGAACAGAAACTTTGGCACCGCCGTCTTCCTGCAACTCATCCTCGGCATGGTCCTCTTCGGCAGCACTGTCCTAATCCCGCAATATCTCCAGGTCCTCCTGGGCTATACCGCCGAACGAGCCGGCATGGTCCTTTCCCCCGCAGGCTTCGTCATGATGTTCATGATGTTCGCTGCTGGCCGCTCTCTCGGAAAGATTGACCCCCGCCTCATGGTCTGCCTCGGCTACCTCGCTACCGCCGCAGGCATCTACAACCTCACGCGTCTAGACCTCGACACCGCATTCGGCACCGTGACCCTCTGGCGCATGCTGCAGGTCGTCGGCCTGCCCTTCATCTTCATCCCCATCAGCACACTCAACTATGTTGGCGTTCCGCTCAGCAAGACTAACCAGATCTCCAGCCTCTCCAACTTTGCACGCAACCTCGGTGGCAGCGCTGGCACAGCGCTTCTCACCACATACCTTGCTCGCAGCTCACAGGTACACCAGGCCAACCTCGCCACCCATGTCGTTCCCGGCAGCGTCCCCTATCGCCTCTACATGGATCGCATGAAAGAGATGATGATGTCTCACGGAATGTCCACTGCCAACGCAACGCAAATGGCCGTCGGACAGGCCTACCAGCAGATGCTTCGCCAGGCCTCGATGCTCAGCTATAAGAACGCCTTCTTCATCCTGTCCGTCGTCATCCTCTGCCTGTCCCCGCTACCCTTCATCATGCGGCTCCCCAGCAAAGCAGCGAAACCCGATCCAGAAGCTCTCGGCGGCCACTAACTAGTTGGCCGTGGAGCACTCTCCCTACGGCTGCATCATCGCGTGTGCCCGCTCGAACGCGACCGAACTCACCGACACCGCTCCTTCAAACGGCCTCGCCAGGTCCGCAATCGCCGCCAGCGTCACTGCAACAACAAACGTCAGCGCCAGCACCTGGCAATAGTGCAGCCACTTATTGTCATTCCCCAGCAGACACGCCGAACCCACCGTCGCGCCCGCGCCCGCAAGCAACAGAAGCCACAACATCCCCGGCAGCCTGACCTGAAACTCCTGCTCCCTCAGGTTCCGTCTCTCCGAAAGTTCGCTCAACGCGCTCGTCAAGTGGTCAACGCTATTGCTGCCACCACCCTCCGTCTTCACCTCAACCAGCAGCTTCCACATATCGCCCAACACTGCCTCGCTCGCATAGCTGTCCTGTTGGGTCCGCATCGCCGGCCACTCCTCATGGATCACCGCCTCCGCATACTTCAAACCCAGCGCATGAAACGCCTCGCGCTCAGGAGAAGGCAGTCCCGCAGAGATGCGCGACACCGTCAGCAGCGACGCAGCTTCAAGATGGGTATTGATCTCAGCCACGTGAAAATCATTCCACACGGTATAGAGCATGAACCCAAGAATTACCCCATACGTCGTCCCCAGTATCCCTAGCTGCCACCCGGTTACGTCGTTCACCAGCTTGCGATGAGAGATCGGCCAAACCCGATTGAGCACCGCCACAATAGCGGTCGAAATCACCAGCGCTATGGCGATAAGAAAACTACTTTGCACATAGCTCAACATAGGCGTTCCTCCCATCCAAAGCTTCAACTGACAAGCCAGACTACATCAGTGCTACCCTATCGCCCATGAGCTTCTCCAAGCCCCTCCTCGGTCTCCTTCTCTTACTCCTCTCGACCGCCACGGCTCTCGCTCAAACCCCCGCAACTCCCGACGCCCCACCGCAAACCAACGTCGCCCAGAACGCCGCCCTCGACCCAGCGCTGCCCACCCTCTTCATCGTCGGCGACTCCACCGCCCGCAACCAGGCCGACCTCGGCTGGGGCGACCACTTCGCCCACTACTTCGACACCACCAAAATCAATATCGCCAATCGTGCCCGCGCCGGCCGCAGCTCCCGCAGCTACTACAACGAAGGCCTTTGGGCGAACGTCCTCGCCGAGATGAAGCCCGGCGACTTCGTCCTCATTCAGATGGGTCACAACGACGACGGCGGCGATCCGGCCACCGACGCCAAGGCCCGCGGCAGCGTCAAAGGCATCGGCGACGAGACCGCCGAATTCCCCCTCCCGAAGCCCTTCACCACCGGCCCCATCGCCGGCCAATCCACGGAGATCGTCCACACCTACGGCTGGTATCTGCGCAAATACATCGCCGACACCCGCGCGAAAAAAGCCACCCCAATCCTCCTCACCGTCACCATCCGCAACATCTGGGTGAACGACGCCGACGGCAATCTCCACATCGAACGCGACATGGGCTTCCGCGACTATGAGTACCAGGTTGCCGCAGCCGAACAAGTCCCCATCGTCGACATGGCCACCGTCGAAGCCGACCGCCTCGACGCCCTCGGCCCCGAACAAACCGCGCTCCTCTTCCCCGTCGACCACACCCACACCAGCGCTGAGGGCGCCGAGCGCAACGCCGAATCCGTAGTCATCGCCCTCCGCAACGCCAACTCTCCGCTGACCGCCTACCTCAAGCCAGCTTAAGCTCCACTTAAGCACAGCGCCGTAGCATGTAATCTGTCTGACGTACTCACCTGCACTCCACCAATCTCATCGGAGAACCGAAATGCGCATGAAAAAACTCGTAGTGACGAAATCATTGGCTCTCCTCCTGCTCGGAGCTTCCCTGCCTGCTCTGGCGCAGACCAACTGGAACGTCGCGAAGACCTTCCCGGTCGGCGGTCAAGGCTCATGGGACTACCTCACCGTCGATCCCGCAACCCATCGGCTATTCGTCCCCAGAAGCACCCACACCCTGGTGATCGATGCGGACTCAGGCAAGTCCCTCGCCGACATTCCGGGGCAGAAGACCGCCCATGGCGTCGCAATCGTTCCTGAGGTAAACCGCGGCTTCATCACGGACGGCGGCGGAGACGGCGCCATCATCATCTTCGATCTCAAAACATACGCGACCCTCGGCAAGCTCGCCGCGCAGCCCGATGCCGACGGCATCATCTACGACCCCTCCATCGGCCGCGTTCTGGCCGTCTCAGGAGATAAGGGCGTCCTGATGTCGTTCAAGCCGGACATCGATCCCGTCAACGGAAAGATCGATACCCCAATCGCTTTAGGTGGAGCGCCGGAGTTCCTCGCAGCCGACGGCAAAGGTAAGGTCTACATCAATCTCGAGGACAAAAACGAAGTAGCCGTCGTGGACTTCAAGGCAGGCAAGGTAGTCGCGCGCTGGCCCGTGGCCCCTGGCGGTTCCCCGGTAGGCATGGCTATGGATACCAAAACGCGCCGCCTCTTCATCGGTTGCCGAAAGCCCCAGAAGCTAATCGTAATGAGTGCCGACACTGGCAAGGTGCTCTCCGATCTGCCCATCGGAGCAGGCGTCGATGCCACCAAATTTGAAGGAGGTCAAGCGTTCGCCAGCTGCCGCGACGGCTCGCTCGCAGTAGCCAGCGAAACCTCGCCCGGAAAGTTCGAAATCGTGCAGACCGTCAAAACGCCCCAGGGAGCAAGGACAATGGGGTTAGACCCCACCACTCACAAGATCTACCTGCCTACCGCCGAATTTGAGACAGGATCGACAGGCAAACCAGCAGCGAAGCCGGGCACCTTCATGATCGTCGTGGTCGCACACTAAGCCACGCAAACCAAAACCGATGTCATTTCGACCGAAGCGGTTCGCGCACTTTGCGAACCGCGCAGTGGAGAAATCTGCTTCTCTACTACCGCCCATTTCACAAGCGGCTGGCGCACCCTACGCAGTTTCATCGCGAACCGGGGTCCCCGCCAGCTTTGCTGGTGGGGTGGAGAAGGGTGGGTTATTCGCGCTACGCGCGAACCGTTCTCCTTCCGTCCAGCCAGAAATTGTCATTTCGACCGAAGCGGTCCGCGTACTTTGCGAACCGCGCAGCGGAGAAATCCGCTTCTCCACCCAAAACACTCAACCACCTCGGCCGCTCAAACCATTTACACTAATAAATGGGACAATGTGCTTCCCCGAAGGACACCAGTTTTGTTCAACAAAGTCATAGCTAAGATCTTTGGCACCAGCAACGAACGCGCCGTCAAGCGTCTCATGCCGATCGTTAAGCAGATTAACGACTTCGAGCCCACCATCCAGGCGCTCTCCGACGAACAATTGCGCAACAAAACCGCCGAGTTCCGCCAGCGCATAGCCGACGCCCTCAAGAACATCGAAGACACCCCGGAAAACAAAGACGAGCGTATCGCCGCCGAAAAAGCAGCCCTCGACACCATCCTCCCCGAAGCCTTCGCCGTCGTCCGCGAAGCCGGCAAGCGCGCCGTCCAGATGCGCCACTTCGACGTCCAGATGATCGGCGGCATCGTTCTCCACTCCGGCAAGATCGCCGAGATGAAGACCGGCGAAGGCAAGACCCTCGTCGCCACGCTCCCTTGCTACTTGAACGCCCTCGCCGGCCACGGCGTCCACGTCGTCACCGTCAACGATTACCTCGCCAAACGCGACGCTGAATGGATGGGCAAGATCTACGGCTTCCTCGGCCTCTCCGTCGGCGTCATTGTCCACGATCTCTCGGACGAGCAGCGGCGCGAAGCCTACGGCTCCGACATCACCTACGGCACCAACAACGAGTTCGGCTTCGACTACCTCCGCGACAACATGAAGTTCGAGCTCAAGGACCAAGTCCAGCGCGGCCACTTCTACTGCATCGTCGACGAAGTCGACTCCATCCTCATCGACGAAGCCCGCACCCCACTCATCATCTCCGGCCCCACCGACCAGACCACCGACAAGTACGCCCGCGTCAACGTCATCATCCCCAAGCTCGAACTAGGCGAACTCATCGAGACCCTCGAAACCAAAACCTGGTCCGGCGACTACGTCGTCGACGAAAAGACCCGCTCCATCACCGTCACCGACGAGGGCTGGGAAAAAATCGAAAAGCTCCTCGGCATCGGCAACATCGCCGACCCCGAAAACTGGGACCTCAAGCACCACGTCGAAACCGCGATCAAGGCCCACTCCCTCTACAAGCGCGACGTCGAATACGTCGTCAAAGACGGCGAGGTCATCATCGTCGACGAGTTCACCGGCCGCCTCATGCCCGGCCGCCGCTGGTCCGACGGCCTGCATCAAGCCGTAGAAGCCAAGGAAGGCGTCGCCATCCGCAAGGAAGACCAGACCCTTGCCACCATCACCTTCCAGAACTACTTCCGCATGTACAAAAAACTCAGCGGCATGACCGGTACCGCCGAGACCGAAGCCGCCGAGTTCGACAAGATCTACAAGCTCGACATCGTCGTCATCCCGACCAATCGCAAGATGCGACGCCTCGAAAATCCCGACGTCGTCTACCGCACCGCGCAGGAAAAATACTTCGCCGTCGCCGACGAGATCTCCCGGCTCCACACCGAAAAGCAGCCCGTCCTCGTCGGCACCACCAGCATCGAAAAGTCCGAACTCCTTAGCGAAATCCTCAAGCGCAAGGGCGTCCGCCACGTCGTCCTCAACGCCAAGTTCCACGAGAAGGAAGCCGAGATCGTCGCCCAGGCCGGTCGCCTCGGCATGGTCACGATCGCCACCAACATGGCAGGCCGCGGCACCGACATCCTCCTCGGCGGCAACTCCGAATTCATGGCCCGTCAGGACCTCGTTCGCAAATCTCAGGCCCGCGCCGTCTCCGCCGCCGAAGGCGCCATCTCGCCCGTCGCCGGCCCCGGCATGGTCCGCTTCTACTACACCGGCCAGGAGTTCGAAACCACGCAAGCCGCCTGGGACGCCGCCATTGCCGCTCACGAAAGCGCAGCGAAGGCCGAACACGAAAAGGTCATCGAAGCCGGCGGCCTCCACATCCTCGGCACCGAACGCCACGAGTCCCGCCGCGTCGACAACCAGCTCCGCGGCCGCGCCGGCCGTCAGGGCGACCCCGGCTCCTCCCGCTTCTTCCTCTCCCTCGAAGACGACCTCATGCGCATCTTCGCCCGCGAATGGGTCTCGACGCTCCTCCAGCGCCTCGGCATGGAAGAAGGCGTCCCCATCGAATCCGGCATGATCTCCCGCCGCATCGAAGCCGCGCAAAAAGCAGTCGAAAGCCAGAACTTCGAATCCCGCAAGCACGTCCTCGAGTACGACGACGTCATGAACAAGCAGCGCGAAGCCGTCTACGGATTGCGAAGACAGTTGATGGAAGGAGTAGACCAGAAGCAGCTCATCACCGACGACTACCTCTCCACCATCCTCTCCAACGTCCTCGACGAGAACGCCCCAGAGAAGGTCCACGCCGACGAGTGGAAGCTCGACGCTCTCTTCTCCCAGCTCTACGACCTCTTCGGCGCCCACCTCGAAAAAGAGATCGACGCCACCCAACTCAACCGCCACGAGCTCGGCGAAGCCATCTTCGAGAAACTCCGCGCCCGCTACGACGTCAAAGAGCAGATCCTCGGCGCCCCGCAGATGCGCTATCACGAGCGCATCGTCATGCTCTCCGTCCTCGACGGCCTATGGAAAGACCATCTCCTCGCCATGGACCACCTCAAAGAAGGCATCGGCCTCCGCGGCTACGCGCAACAAGACCCCCTCGTCGCCTACAAGAAAGAATCCTTCGAAATGTTCGAAGGCATGATGATGCGCTTTCAGGAGGACACCGCCCGCCACCTCTTCCGCATGCAGATCATCGGCCCCGACGGCACTCCCATCGAGTCTGCCGACCAGCTCGCCAACGCCCAGGCCCAGGTCGCGGCAGCACAGGCACAGCAGGAACTTGCCGCAGGCAGCATCCCCAACGCCCTGCCCAGGCCATCTCCCTCGCAGACTGCAACTCCGCCCGCCCCGCGCCAGCCCGCGCCAGTCTCCAACCGCGCTCCATCTACCACCATCGACGCCCTCGAGCGCGAGTTCCAGAAGAAAAAGCAGCGCGAACTCGAACAGGCTCGCTCCGTCAGCACCTCAACCAGCAGCAACGGCAACGCCCCTCGCGTCACCGGAGTAAAAGTAGGTCGCAACGATCCATGCCCCTGTGGCTCAGGCAAGAAATACAAACATTGCCACGGCGCCAACGCCTAAACACCTTCGCCGCTAGATCCACTTTTTGCCCGCTGTCTTTGCTTCGCATCCTACCCAGAGAACCGTCATTTCGACCGAGCCGCTCACAGTCTCATTGTGAGCGGCGCAGTGGAGAAATCCGCTTCTCCACCCATGGCATCACCCACCCTGACGAGTGCCCACAGCCTGCCCCGAGCGTATCGAAGGATTCGGATTCTCGGACGTGGCTTTCCGCATCAGCACTTATCCCTAGCTGCAACGCCTCTACTTCTCCAGATCATCCAGCAACAACTTTGCCTTCGTTGCCAGCGTCTTCGCGCCCTCAGCATCCCCGGTCTTCAACGCCTCCTGCGCATCCTTCAAAAAGTTCTTCACCTTACTGACCTGCGCCTTCTCTTCCTCCGCCTTCTGCCCCGACAGCGCATTCAGCCGCTTCTCACTCGAAGCAATCAGGTCTGCCGCCTCCTGCTTCGTCTGCGGACTCGCCTCTCCTCCCGCCGTCAGCGCGCCGATCGCGGTCTCCTCCGGCGATGGCGGTGGCACCGCACTCGCCACCTGAGTCGGCTCAGGCACCGGCACCACCTTGGGCGCCGGCTTCTTCCTCTCCCGCTTTGGCTTTGCATCGGACGCAACCGGCACCGGCGGCAGATTCATCTGCGGAGTCTCTACCGTCGGCAGATTGTCGGGCTCAGGAATCTCCAACAGCGCCACCGGCGCCATTACCGGCGGTAAGGTCGCAACCTGCGTCCTGTGTCGGCACCCTCCCAGCCCAGCCGCCAGCCCAAAGCAGAGCATCCCGCTCGCCAGCCTCCTCGTAATGTTGCAGCTTCCGTTCAAACTCGCTCCCCTATTTCTTTATGGCTGGCCACTGCCGCAACCACCTTCCGTCCCTCAACACCCGCGCCTGTCGCGATCGGCAAACGAAATGTAAATACCGACCCACGCTCCGGCGAACCCGGATCGGCGTTGGACCGCACATCCATCGCTCCGCCATGCAACTGCAGAATGCGATAAGTCATGGCCAGTCCAATGCCGCTGCCTTTCGGCTTTGTCGTGAAGTACAACTCGAAGATACGCGGTAACAGCTCCACCGGTATACCCTCTCCTTCATCGATCACCTCGACCACGGCAAACTGATGCTCCCGCCGCATCTCAACCCGCAGCCCGCCCCCCTTGGGCATCGCCTGCATCCCATTCAGCAGCAGGTTCAGCAGTGCCTGCTGCATCAACTCCGCGTCCGCCCGCACCATCAGCGGCTCATGCGGAGCCCCGACCGTCACCCGTACCCCGTTCTCCTCCATCTCCGCTGCCATCAGTTCCACCACCACGCCAACCACCTGCCGCAGGTCATGTTCTCGCAGATGCAACTCCATCGGCCGCGAAAAGTCCGCCAGCGTCTGCACCACCCGGTCCAGCCGCTGCATCTCGCCCGCCAGAATATCCACATGCCGTTGCGCCCCGGTAAAAGCCTCCCTGCCCCCGGGAGCCAGCTTTCCGCGCAGCAGCTCCAGATGCACCACCATTGCGTTAATCGGATTCTTCACCTCATGCCCCACGCCGGCCGTCAGCTTTCCAATCGCCGCCAGCCGCCGCGCCACCTCCAGCTCCTGTCCCAACTGCGCCGCCGATTCCATGTCGCGCAGCGTCAGCAGCGTCCCCATATTGCTCCCGCCCAGCCCATCGTCAATCCTGTCCAGCGAAATCTGCACCTGCCGCCCGTCCTCCAGCGTCACGCCCTGCGCGCTCACCTGGCCGCCCTCAGCAAAGGCCTCCAGCACTGCCGTCCCCAGCGCGCTCTCCGGCGCAAAGATCTCCTCCAGCCGCTTCCCCACCATCTCCTTATGAGCCTCGCCGACCGGCGTAGCCAAAAAATAAGCCACTGCATCCGACACCATCACGGCCCGGCGGTCCGCCGTAAACAGCAGCACCCCATCCCGCAGCGTATCCAGCATCTGGTTCAAATTCGCCTGCAGCGCCGTGTATCCAGCCTCCTGCGTACGCATCTGCTCGCCGAGCCGGTCGATCGTCTTCGTCACCCGCACCACCGCATCGCTCCCGACGCCCCCAACCATCAGCTGCGCCGAAGAGTCGCTGCTCCCCGCGCCACTCGCCCGTGTCAGACTCACCAGCCGCGCGCTGATCGCCTCCAGCGGACGCAGCGCAACATTGGCCAGCACACCCGCCGCCAGCATCGCCACCAGCGCAGCCCCTAGCGCAAAGAACAGAGCCGCCCGCAGCCACGGCTCAAACGAGTTCTTCAAAAACGTAGACCGCACCCCTATATGCGCAACAAGAAACGGTCTCCCGTTCCGGTCCAGCGACTGAGCGATATCCAGCACTCGCGGCTTGCCGAACACCACCCTCATCTGGTGGGCGACACTCCCGTTTTGCACGCTCGCCAGGCTGAATCGAAAGATCGCCGGCTGATCCAGCGCGTCCGGATCGGTGCTCACCAGCGTCATCCCATGCGCATCCGTCACGCTCACGTCTTGCACCGTAGGCGAATAGCGCACGATCGTATTCATCACATCCGTCAGCGGCTGATCGCTGCGCAACGCATCCGTCACCGATGCATGTAACGCCTCATCGCTTCTGTTTGTCGGCGGGTTCGCCCTTAGCCCCGCTTCCACAGCCTGCCGCGTCATCAGGTAAATCTGGTGCGCCAGCATATCGTTCGCCGCCACCGTCTGCTCGATCCTCTGCCGCATCAGCTCGCTCACAAACAGAGTCGACAGTATCAGCACGATCGCAAACGTCAATCCCGTCGCCGACACCACCAACTTTGTCTTCAGCCGCATCGTTACTCCGTTACAGCAGCCGTATTCGAGTATTCCTTCAGCTTATTCTGCAGCGTCTTCGAACTGATCCCCAATATCTCCGCGGCCTTGGTCTTGTTGTTATGGGTCGAGACCAGCGTCTTCAAGATCAACTGTCGCTCCGCCTCATCCACAGTCGTCCCTACCTCCACCCGCACCGAGTTCGACTCATCCAGATACCGCTGCACCTCACTCGACTGCACCGCAGGCCGCGAACCCGAACCATCCCCACTCACCACTCTGGTCGGAGGAGGAGCAAACCCAGGCTCCCCAAAGTGCGGCGGCAGATGCTCCTCACCCAACATTCCCGCGCCCGCCAGAATCACAGCCCGTTCGATCGTATTCCTCAGCTCCCGCACATTCCCTGGCCACCTATACTCCTCCAGCCGCCTCATCAGCGAGTCCTTCAGCCCCGCCACCGTGCAGTGGTGCCGTTCGTTCATATCGTCGATCATCTTCTCCGCAATCGCCGACACATCCATCAAGTGGTCGCGCAGCGGAGGCATCTGAATATTAAAAACATTCAAGCGGTAGTAGAGATCCCCGCGCAGCTCTCCACTCGCCACCGCCTTCTCCGGATCTTTATTCGTAGCCGCCACCACCCGCACATCCACCGGCGTCTCGATCTTGCTCCCCAGCCGCCTCAGCTTCCGATCCTCCAACACGCGCAGCAATTTAGCCTGCGTCCCCGCCGGCATCTCGCCAATCTCATCCAGCAGCAGCGTCCCCTCTTCTGCCAGCTCGAAACAACCCGCCCGCCGCTCCAGCGCCCCGGTAAACGCCCCCTTCTCATGCCCGAAGATCTCGCTCTCGATCAGCGTCTCCGGGATCGCCGCGCAGTTCACCGCCACAAACGGCTTCAGCCGCCTCGCGCTCAGATCATGCAACGCCCGCGCCACCAGTTCCTTGCCCGTCCCGCTCTCCCCCGTCACCAGCACCGACACATTCGACGGCGCCACCCGCTCAATCAGCGTAAAGATATCCTTCATCTGCGGCGACGACCCCACCAGGTCGCCCAGCACACCCGTATCTCTCAGTTGCCGCCGAGTCACCTCCAGCTCAACATCCGCCTCGCGCTGCCGGCTCGCGTTATGCAAAATCGTCTTCAGCCGAACCGGATCCACCGGCTTCGGAATATAGTCGTACGCCCCATTCCGCATCGCATCCACGGCCGAATCGATCGATCCCTGCGCCGTCAGCATCACCACCGCGATCCGCTGCGGCAGCTCGTGAATACGGGTCAGCAACTCCATCCCATCCATCCGCGGCATCTTCAGGTCGGTCACCACAATCGCGGGAGCCCACGCCATCACCTTCTCGAGCCCGTCCAGCCCATCGGCCGCAGACTCCGCCCTGTAACCCCAGCTCTCGACCAGCTCCGTCAGGCCGCTACGCGCATGAACCTCGTCTTCAACAATCAGAACCTTCTCCAACACAATCTCCAAGACAGTCTCCATCCATGTTCAACCCATTAATAATCAAAGCGTGCTAAATAAGATGCAAACGACTCAGCCGCAACCTTCACGCATCCAAACCACATCGACGAATCCGGCTCCCGGAACCTGAACCTTGGAACCTGAACCCAAGACCCGGTTTTCTCGACCTCTCTAAGGATATATCCTTGAATTCATGCTAGAACTCGAAATTACGCCTGAAGCCTTTGCCCGGCAGCGCCAGCAGCCGGATAAACCCCTCCTGTTAGACGTCCGCGAACCTTGGGAGTTCCAGACCGCCAGCCTGCCCAACTCACTCCTCATGCCCATGGGCGAAGTCTCCTCCCGTGCCCACACAGAACTCGACCCCGACGCTTCGATTGTCGTCATGTGCCACCACGGAGCACGTTCCCTCAACGTAGCCTTATGGTTACGCGACCAGGGCTTCCCCAACGCCCAATCTCTCTCCGGCGGCATCGACGCCTGGTCCCGCGCCATCGACCCCAATATTCCCCGCTACTAGTGTCCTGTCTCTGACGTTATTGACATAATTCGTCATCCCGACCGGACCCTGAGCGAGTGAAGCGAGTCGAAGGGGAGTGGAGGGATCTGCTGTTTGTGTGGGATTAGCACTCATGCTACGCGTCGCGATTATGTCGCTAATTTTAGAGAGCGAGCACTTACTCTACACCTGCAACAGAATTCCTCTAAAGTCATGGCTGCCTCTCACGATATCGAAGCTCAAGTCGCATCTCTCGAGGCTCTCAGAAACGCATCTTCCAGCGAAGCCTCCTCTGCGCTAAGAAAAGCTCTTCAGCATCGCAACAATTACCTCGTCTCCAAAGCGGCAAAGCTGACCTCAGATCTCAACCTCACCGCCCTGGTCCCGGATCTTGTCGCAGCCTTCGACCGCTTCCGCAACAACCCGGTCAAAACTGACCCCCAGTGCTGGGCAAAAACCGCCATCGCCAAATCCCTCGCCGCCCTCGAATATCAGGAGCACGAAGTCTTCCTCTCCGGCATGCGCCACATCCAGCTCGAGCCCGTCTGGGGCGGAAGCTCCGACACCGCCGGTCCTCTGCGCAGCACCTGCGCCCTGGCGCTGGTACAGTGCCGCAGCCTCAACAGCACCCATCTCCTCGCCTTTCTCACCGAGCTCTTCGCCGACAAGGTGCTCTCGGTCCGCGTCGACGCCGCCCGCGCCGTCGAACAAGTCGGCTCCGACTCGGCAATGCTCCTCCTCCGCCTCCGCGCCGAACTCGCCAGCGACGAACCTGAGCTCCTCGGAGCCTGTTACTCCGGCGTCCTCCATCTCGAAGGCCCCAGCGCTATCCCCTGGGCCGCGAAGTTCCTCCAGAACGAAGACGACACAGCCGCCGAAGCCGCCATCGCCATCGCGGAAACCCGCACCCCAGAAGCTTTCATCACCCTGAAAAAAATCCATCAAACACCACTGAGAGCAAAAGACCCCTGGTTCCGCGCAGCCCTGCTCTCCGCCATCGCCCTCACCCGGCAGGACGAAGCCTTCGACTGGCTCCTCACCCTTGTTCACGCCGGCGACGACGACAGCAAAGACGCTCACGAAGCGCTCTGCCGCTCCAAGCCACCCAGCGGCATCCTCGAAAAATTAGCGCAACGCGGCACACCCTGTCCCTAGCCTGACCTGGCGACCAACCTGAAGATATCTCTCGCCGGGGGCAGCATCCATCGCGCAGTTTGCGATGGGTAGGATGAATGAGATTGCCGCAAAAAACAAATCCTTCCATCCCTTGCCAGGCACTCAAGCAAGGGACAGAAGGAAGAAATTCGAAGCGTCGTAGAAAAACTAGCTGCGGCTGAACATCCGGCGGCGAACGAGGCCGGCAGCCCCAACGATCCCGGTTCCCAGAAGCAATAGCGACGACGGCTCAGGAACTCCCGGCGGCGTCACCGTGCCAGCCAAGGCAGCAACGTTTCCTGTCCCGCCATTATTTCCAATAATGTCAGAAGCAAAGAAGTAATTGCTTCCGGGGTCCTTAACGCTGCCGTTGCCTACGAACTCCGAAACGCTTACACCGGCGCCATCGGTAACCGTAAATGACAGCGGTCCCGGAAGGGGGCTGGAACCCCCAGGCCCGCAGCCCGAGCAGGTAACCGAATAATCAAAGCTCCCAAAGGTAGAAGCGGTATCTGGCGCAGGCCCGACCGAAAAGCCGGTGGTTAGATTGGCGATCGTGATAGGCGTCGGGTCACCGCTCAGATTGAACTCGAGAGCGTCGCCTGCACCCGTCTTGATAAACTCATCACCGTTCAACAAGCTCACGGTAACGGTGACGAGACTGGACGTCGTTTGAACGAGCTTAATGGTGCCGAACGGTGACGTGCCGCACGTACCCGTACAGCCATCGATAGCGAGTGAAAAAGTCGCGGTTGTGCCAATCGCGTCAGCTTTTGCGAACGAGGCCGAAGCCAACACAAAAACGGAACTTAGAAGAAAAAACCTTTTCAGCATTGGTTGGAACCTTTCAGATCGGGGATTGGGCCCGTACAAGCAGAAAAATCTCAGGGTTTTGAACAAGGCAGTGCGTGATTTGACCTGGAAACTGTTATGAACTAAAGCATTCCAAAGGCCAATTCGCCTAAACCGAGCATTATCTTTACTTCCAACTGAATCAACCGATTAAGGGAGCGCAAAATCTATTACACAGTGGCGTGGAGTGTTTCCCTTGCAATATCTTGCAGGCAACATGGGATAGTTTTACTACTTAGACTCCATCTGCGGCCCAAATTATGTGGCTACAACCCGTCTGATTTCTTCAAAGGCTCACTTCGCCCGAGGATGCGTCTCGTCATACACCTTCTGCACCTGCCCCACCGTCAACTGCGTATACCGCTGCGTCGTAGACAGCCGCTCATGCCCCAGCATCTCCTGAATCGCCCGCAGATCCGCGCCTTCCTCCAGCATGTGCGTCCCAAACGCATGCCGCAGCGTATGCGGATGCACATCCGCCGCCAGCCCCCGGCTCAACGCAATCGCCTTCACAATCCGCCCCACACTCCGCGTCGTCAACCGGCAATCCCCCCGCATCCGCAGGTTCATCACCAGCGGCCCGCCATGCACCAAAGCCCCTTTACCCGCAGCCAGGAGCTTCGCCTCCCTCAGCGGCAGATAAGCCCGCAACGCCACCGCCGCCTCATCTCCCAGCGGAACCAGCCGCTCCTTCCGTCCCTTGCCGCGCACCAGCACCGCGTCATCCCGCCACTTCACGCTGCCCATATCCAGCCCCACCAGCTCCGAGTTCCGAATCCCGCACCCATACAACAACTCAAAGATCACGCGGTCCCGCTCCGGCCACGCCAACGCCTCCTGCTTATCCTTCGCAGCCGAACCTTCGCCCTCAAGCGAATTCAAAACCCGGTTCACCTCCTCCATACTCGGCACTCGCGGCAGATGCTTCGGCAGCTTAGGCGTACTCACCAGCAGCGCCGGATTCTGTTTCACCGTTCCTTCCTTTGCCAGCCACTTGAACCAACTCCTCACCGCCGCCAGCGCCCGTGCAGCACTAGCCTTCGTCAACCCCCGCTCATACAGCGCTCCTAGGTAGGCCCGAATATGCAGATGCTCCACCTTCCCCACCCGCGCATCCTTCCCCATCGTCTCGCGCAAATAATCCGCAAAGTTCCGCACCTCCCGTGCATAAGCCCGCACCGTATGCTCCGACGCCCCGCGCTCATTCGCAAGCATCGCCAGAAACCCCTCCACCAAGCCCTCGATGTCGCTCATAAGCTCCTCAACTCCAATAAACTTTGCACTGCCACGTGCTCGGGTGGCCCATATCTCGATTTTGAGATGTGGCATCGCGCGAACGGGGTTCCCCGGTCAGCTTGCTGGCTGGGGCAGGAAGCGCGACCGCTCCTGCCCATCTAACCCGCAACAACCCGTCTCCTCCCCCGCGGATGATGCTCCCGATGCACCCTCTTCAAATGCCCCAGCGCCACATGCGTATAAACCTGCGTAGTAGCAATATCGGCATGACCCAGCAAAGTCTGCACACTCCTCAAATCCGCCCCATGCTCCACCATATGCGTCGCGCAACTATGCCGCAGCATATGCGGACTAGCCTTGCTCCCGCACACCGTCGCCCCCCGCACCATCTCCCAAACCCACTGCCGCGTCAGAGCATTCCCCCGCACGCTCAAAAATAAAGCCCGCTGCACGCCACCTCGCACCAACCCCGGCCGACCCAAAGTCAAATATTTTTCCAAAGCCTCGACAGCCGACCGCCCCAGCGGAACAATCCGTTCCTTATCTCCCTTACCCCTAACCTGCGCCCGCCCCTGATCGAGATGCACATCCTCCACTCGCAGCGCGCAAATCTCCCCCACCCGCAACCCACCCGCATACAGCAGCTCCAGAATCGCATGGTCCCGCAGCGCCAGCGAATCCGCATCCCCACTCCGAGCCGCCGCTCCCGCCCTATCCAGCATCTCCGCCACCTCACCCTCAGCGAGCGACTTCGGCAGCACCTTCCAGCTCGACGGCGTCTCTACATTCACCGTCGGATCATGCGCAATCCGTTTATCCATCAACAGCCACCGATAAAACCCCCGCAGACAACTCAGCTTCCGCGCAATCGACCGCGACTCCACCGCATGCCCCCGCAGCCCCTCCATAAACCCACTCACATCCCCCTGAGTCGCCCCCACCAGCAACCCATCCCGCCCCTCGACATGCTCGGCAAACTGCTCCAGATCCCGCCGATAAGCCTCACAACTCGCTGGCCTCAGCCCCTTCTCCACCCGCAGATACGCCACAAACTCCCGCACCACCCGAGCATTCCCATTGACCTGGCCCGTTTCCTGCAAAGAAGCATGCATAGAAGTCGATTATCCCGCCGCCCAACCTCCCCTGCCGCCCCTCCTCGCACAACGTACCCACAAAGCCAGCACCAAGCCCGCCACTTGCCAACCCAGCCACCACCAGCAAGCCGCTGACTCGCCACGGTTGTCTTGCTTCTTCACCAACACAAATCTTTCATCAACACAAAACTGTCATTTCGACCGAAGCGGCTCACAGTCTTATCGTGAGCCGCGCAGTGGAGAAATCCGCTTCTCTACCCAAACCAGAACCCAGCCAACTCCCTGCCTCACCGCTGCTAAACTTACATCAGTATGTTTGAAAACCTAAGCGACAAACTCCAGCGATCCTTCAAGACCCTCCGCGGCCAGGGCACCATCTCCGACGAGAACATCTCCGACGCCCTCCGCGAGATCCGCCTCGCCCTCCTCGAGTCCGACGTCAACCTCGCCGTCGTCACCGAGCTCATCGAGCACATCCGCACCCGCGCCATGGGCGAAAAGGTGGCCACCGCCCTCAGCCCCTCCGAGCAAATCGTAAAAATCGTCCACGACGAACTCATCAACGTCCTAGGCCGCGACACCGCCCGCTTCCAAAAAAGTTCTCAGCCCCCGTCCGTAATCCTGATGGCTGGCCTACAGGGCTCCGGTAAAACAACCACCAGCGGAAAGCTAGCCCAGTGGTTAAAAAAAGCCGGCCACCGCCCCATGCTCGTCTCGGTCGACGTCTACCGTCCCGCCGCCCGCGAGCAACTCAAAATCGTAGCAACCAGCATCTCCGCCCAACTCTACGAAGGCAAGCTGACCGAAGAAAAACCGGGCACCGAAGCCGTCCTCCGCCTAGCGCGCGAAGCGCGCAGAGAAGCCGCCAACTTCGGCTGCGACATGCTCATCGTCGACACCGCCGGCCGCAACCAGATCGACGCCGCTCTCATGGACGAGATGGCGCAGCTCAAAAAACTCCTCAACCCCTCCGAGATCCTCTTCGTCGCCGACGCCATGACCGGCCAGGACGCCGTCAACTCCGCCAAGGCCTTCAACGATCTCCTCACCATCACCGGAGCCATCCTCACCAAGATGGACGGCGACGCCCGCGGCGGCGCAGCCCTCTCCATCCGCCACGTGACGGGAGCGCCGATAAAGTTCCTAGGCACAGGCGAAAAGCCCGACGCCTTCGAGCCCTTCCACCCCGACCGCATCGTCTCCCGCATCATGGGCCACGGCGACATCGCCACCCTACTCGAGCGCGCCGAATCCACGCTCGACCGCGGCAAAGCAGAGCAGTTCGCCAAGAAGGCCCTCTCCGGCGACGGCTTCTCCCTCGAAGACTTCCGCGACCAACTCCGTCAGATCAAAAAGATGGGCAGCATGAAATCAATCCTCAAGATGCTCCCCTCCGTAGGCCCCTTCGCCGGCATGCAGCAGGCCGTAGAAAACGTAGACGAAGGCCAGTTCACCCGCGTCGAATCCATCATCAACTCGATGACGCAAAAAGAGCGCCTCGACCACGAGATCATCAACGGCAACCGCCGCAAGCGCATCGCCCGCGGCAGCGGAACCACGGTACAAGACGTAAACAACCTCCTCCGCCAATACGCCCAGATGCGCAAGATGTTCAAGTCCATGGGCTCAGGCGGAGGCATCAAAGCCCAGCAACGCATGATGAGCCAAATGCAAGGCCGACAGAAATTCGGCAGATGAAGTTGGCGCGTGAGTATATTGTTAGATCCACTCGAATCACGAAACCTGAGCACTGGGATCGCAAGGCGAACCCTGAAGAACCTCGACTTCATTAAGCAGGCATATCTTAAAGGAAAAGACGTTCATGCGGTTGTACAAACGGTGAACTCGCTTTTGGGATTACTGATGTTTCCAATCGAAAAGGAAATCGAATTCTTTAGAGCCCTAGAGCCAGTGACGCTGAATCCTCCCGATTATTTTCTGAATGTGCGTCAGGCTCTCCCCGAGTTCCCGCTCTTACCGTCGTTGGAAATTCTCCAATTACAAAAATGTACGAATCTCAGCCGGTTCTTCAAGAGGTTGCGAAACGCAATAGCTCATCGAAACCTCAGTTTTTCCAATGATTCGCGTGATCTCGCTACCGAAATCATCACCCTGAAGGATAGGAAAAACGAGTATGCGCCATTCGATTGGGAAATAAGAATTAGCGCAGAAGATATGGAAAGGTTGAGCCGTTATGTTTCCCAACGAGTGATCGACGAGAACCTTTAAGCAACCCCGCGTCGTGAGTTCAGCACCAGCAAAGAATTTTCCGCCCACTCCGAAAGAGGGGGAATTGTTGAAAGTAGCCTAAAAAAATTAAACCCCCAGACTAGTAGCTGGGAAATTGTAGGATGCATCTACCGCACGTCCGGGCTTGACGTCGATGACGATGCATTGCCACCTCCCGATCGAGTCTCGTGGCGAAGTCAATATATTTCCCACAGAATGCTCCGAACGAATGATCACGGTGTAATTTCCGGGTGAAAGGTCATCAAACTGAAAAGCTCCATTTGCGTCAACCGTAGTCTGATCGATAAAAGGAATAACGTATCCATCTTGCTGTTTTCTTTGGAGAACCGCTATATGATCTTTGAAGATCACGGCTTGCCTATCTGACGGAACTTGTATTGCGCCTGAAACAAGCAGCACTTTTGAGCCGACATCAGCCTTGGCTCCAAGATTCGCGTTGAAGTAGAACGTGACAACCCCCTTAATCTTTCCTGGTTTGGTCATGTCGCCTGTCGATTGGAAATTTGCTATTAACGGCGACGTCGAAGCAGCGGCCGACGGTGGTTGTGGCGTAGCGAATAAGAGCAATACCAAAGCAAACTTAGATTTCTGCATTCGGTGATTCTAGACCAGGACGGGTGGCCCACATCTAATTTGAAGCCACAGAAATCGGGTGCCCCATATCTCGATTCTGAGATGTGGGCATTCGCGCGAAGGCGCGAACCGCCCTTCGTACAAAACCCTACACGAATCCAAAGGTACGATAAAATACCTCCAGGACGGAGGCCACCATGATCGACATCACCAAAGACATCCAGCCCCTCACCACCTTCCGCAACAACTCCGTCAAGTTCATGAAGCGTCTCAAGAAGACGCGCCGCCCCATCATCCTCACCGTCAACGGCAAACCCGAAGCCGTCGTCCAGAGCGCAGCCGAGTACCAGCGCCTCCTCGACCTCGCCGCTCAGGCAGATCCCGTAGAAGGCCTTCGACAGGGACTAGAGGACATCGCCAAGGGCCGCACACGCCCCGCACGCAAAGTCTTCGCCGAACTCCGCGAGGAATATGGCATACGAGGTTAGGCTCGCCAAGCGGGCAATCAACGATCTGCGCCACATCTTCAAAACCATCGAAGCCGACACATCCCAGGCGGCAGACTTTTGGTTTCGAGGCCTCGAATCGGCGATCTTCGGCCTGGAAACACACCCTGCCCGAGGTGCCGTCGCTCCAGAGCGCCCCCACCTGCGTCACTTGCTCTATGGCAACAAGCCACACGTCTACCGGATTCTCTACTCCATCGACGAAAACCAAAAAATAGTCTACGTTGCTCAAATCCGCCACGGAGCCCGTCGGCCAATCAAACCTGAGTAGCATTCCTCCAAGCCTCTTGCGCAACCACTCCCGTCCTTAGCCGTCAGAGGCCAAGAATCTCTTTGCAAGTCGAAACCCACCACCCCGGCGCGCCGCGCCAGAGATAGATCGCCAGGTTCTGCCCAATCACCAACACCGGGATCCCATACAAATAAACCTTGTGCACACGTCTATCCACAAAAAGGTCGCGCGCGACGCCAAGCAGCATCACCGCATCCACACAAACATAGAAGAGACTGTGGTTGAACAGATAATCGAAGCGGCCGAAAGGTGCACTGAGCAGGCAGCACGTGGCCAGCACCAGGAAGCGCCGGTGCATCTCCGGCTTGCCGCGCCATACGATCGCCAGTCCAACCAGCGTGCCGAACGCCATCATGTCGAAAAACGGGATGCTGAGGAATGCGGGGTCGGGCTGATGAAGTTGCACCGCGTCGAACCGCCCCATCACCACGGCGATCACCGCCCCCAGCGTGACCATCACGGCCCCGAGAACAGCCCCAAACCATCCCAGCGTCCGGTGCACACTCACCTTCCGCACGCGCACCAGTACCGATTGCAGAATAAAGAAAACCACCCACCCGGAAAACGCGGCGCCATGAATCCACAAGAGCACAGGCTTCGGCGGAGCGGCATGAAACAGATTCCGGCCGACCGTCTGGCTGAAACCGGCCACCACAACTCCCGCCACGACCAGCGAAAGGAAAAAGTAGAAGTAGCGGTCCACCAGGCCGCCCCGGCCGAGGATCCGTGAGATCCGTGAAACCGGGCGCACAACCACAGACTGACTGGCTGAAGCCATCAGAGCCTCCAAATGCTTACCTCAGGTCGAGGGGAGGAGTGCGCATAAGTTGCCTGAAGAAGTTGAGATACTCTAACACGCCGCTCCATCCGCACCGAGCACGCCTGGCGCATAGGCCGTGTCCTCGACCCCTTCGGCCACCACTGGGAGATCGGCAAACCACTCCAAAAAACTTGACAGAGCCCACCGCGAAAAGCAGGGGTTATCGCAAACCCCGAACACCCAGATCCATCGAGCCACACCCAAAGTCCAGGCCCAGGTCCAAACCTAAAGTCTCTCCTTCTGAGACTTTGCACACTTTTGACGGGGGAGGGGGGCTACACTCACGCCTATTTCGACTCCGCCAAAAGCTTAATCAGTCCCGCCCGGCAGCGATTGTAAGCAGACGTGCCCTCCCGATACTTCGCCTTCCGGCAAGCCGCCTCAATCGAACTTCGATCCGCGTCATTGAGCCCCGACAAATCCGGTCGCGCAGGGTCCGCCGCGAACTCCGCCATCTGAGCGGTCAAACAGCGGTTGTAGCCGTCCGACCCGCGAAGGCGCTTAGCCTCAGAACACGCACTCTCAATCGACTCACGCTCCACCCCATTCAAAGCACTCAAGTCAGGCTGCCCTGGAGCATTCGTAATCAAATCCAGCTGCGCCTTGACGCACGTTTGATAAGCCGACTCCTCCTTCAGCGCCGAACAGGCCGACTCCAACTGATCTGTCTCAGCACCCGACAACTGCCGAACGTGGAACTGCGCCGAAGTCGACCGATTCGAACGAACAGAAACCTTTGGCTGAACGTTCCTGCCTGACAACTCCGCGGAATCGGCCTCATGCTCGGCGACGACTCCCGGCGTTTGCGTAGGAATCTTTGGCGCTGTCAGCTCACTTGAGGCTTCGACCTGCTGTACAGAAGCCGGTGACTGCGTCGCCCCCAGTAACGCCCCATGCTCAAGCGCCACATAACCACCCATCAGCCCGAGCGCTATCCCCACACAACCGTAAAGCCAACCAACACCCACTGAACTTCTGCTTGGCCTCGCACGACCACCCTGAGGAATTGGCGACGAGGAAGAGTTACGAGGCGATGACGCATCGCCCATAGTCGAACTCGCTGCCCTTTCCGGTTCAGCCGCATACGTTTCGCCCGTTCCCGGATCGGTCTGCAGAACCTGGTACGCCTTGTTGATCTGCTTGAGCCTCTCCTCTGCCTTCTGACGCAGCCGAGGGTCGCTCCCAAAGCGATCCGGGTGCCACACCTTCACCATATCTCGATACGCTTCTTTGATCTCGACGAGAGTCGCGCCAGCTCTCAACGACAGAACATCGAGTGCTTCTTTCGCTCGCAAAGGTGCCCCCCTGTCCTTCGATTGCCGGCGAGTCGCCGCAAGCGACCCTGCTCACCGCATCATAACCCGCCACTCCCTGGCCGCAGCCACGCCGCGAGATAGGAGAGACGCCGGCCGCCCGTATTTAGGATGCAGGCAACCCATTTGTTATGAATACCTTGCAGACACAAACCCTCCGTACCCCGATGAAAAGAAGGATTTCACGCCCAAAATACCGCCGGGGGGAAGGGTAACCCTCATGCCGAAAATCGCACCCATCAGGCAACCCGGCGAGAAAAGCAATTTTATCGCGCCTGTAACAATTTCCGCATCACACCTCCATCGGGCGAATCTTCGCCGCACGGAGAAAACAAATAATGCTTATCCTTCTGATCATTTTGATTCTTGTGTTCGGCTTCGGTGGTTATCGCATGGGGCCAGGCCTCGGATACTACGGCGGAGGAGGCATCAGCCTCATCCTCACCATCGTTCTCATCCTGCTGTTACTCAAGGTCATCTAGCTCTGGTTATCGATGTCCCATTCGTCGCGGCCAGCGAAGAATGGGACAACTTTCGCCTCGAACCTATCGCTTTGAAGTAGGCCCACCCAGGCAAACACCGGCACCCCAATCGAGCTCAACGCCTCCGCCATCACCTGCAGCGTTACGGTCTTCCCCGTGCCCGTGGCCCCCGCCACCAGCCCATGCCGATTCGACATCCCCGGCAGCAAACTTCCAACTTGCATCTCCTCCACCCAAGTCACTACATTGGCTCAGGTAAACGATCTCCCCCGGAGAACCAATCTCACCATGAGAATCACACGCCGTCAGGCGATCGCTCTGCTAGCCACCGCAGCTCCCGCACTCAAATCCGCCTACGCCCAGCAAAACCAGATCGCCCTCACGCCCGGCCCCTTCACCGGAACCCCAGCCTCCCTCCAGTCCTATCGTTTTCCAGCATGGTTCAACGACGCCAAGTTCGGCATCTGGGCCCACTGGGGTCCGCAGTCCAGCGTCGAATACGGCGACTGGTACGCCCGCAACATGTACCTCCAGGGCTCCGGCCAGTACAACTACCACGTCGAAACCTACGGCCACCCTTCCAAAGTCGGCTACAAAGATTTGATCCCGCAATTCAAAGCCGCGCACTGGGACCCCGATCACCTCATGGACCTCTACGTCAAAGCCGGCGCAAAATACTTCTTCTCCATGGGCGTCCACCACGACAATTACGACATGTGGAACTCCAAATACCAACCGCGCTGGAACGCCGTCGCCTCTGGCCCAAAACGCGACATCGTCGGCACCTGGGCCGCCGCCGCCCGCAAGCGCGGCCTCCGCTTCGGCGTCAGCGAGCATCTCTCCAACTCCTACGACTGGCTCGCCCCCGCGCACCTCAGCGACACCACCGGCCCACTCGCTGGCGTCCCCTACGACGGCGCCGACCCCGCCTTCGCCGACCTCTACCACGACTACACAGGCCAGCCCGCCGACTTCGCAAGAGATGCAAAAGCCATGGGCCGCATCGCGCCCGACCGCTGGAAGCTCCAGTACTTCCGCCGCATCAAGGACCTCATCGACCAGTACCAGCCCGACCTCCTCTACACCGACGGCGGCATCCCCTTCGACGAGTACGGCTACTCCACCGTCGCCGAGGTCTACAACGTCAGCGCCGCCAAACACAACGGCAAAGTCGAATCCATCTACTTCAGCAAGCAAGCCGACAACTGCGCCATCGGCACCTGCGCCCTCGACCGCGAACGCGGCGTCCTCGACGGCATCTCCTCCAGCCCGTGGCAGACCGACACCTGCATCGGCGACTGGCACTACAAACGCGGCGTAGCCTACAAGACGCCCAAAAAAGTCATCGACCTTCTCGTCGACATCGTCAGCAAAAACGGCAACCTGCTCCTCAACTTCCCTCTGCCCAACTCCGGCGAACTCGACTTCGCCGAGCGCGAGGTCCTGGCCGGCGTCACCGCATGGATGGCCGTCAACAGCGAAGGCATCTACGCCACCCGCCCCTGGAAGATCTACGGCGAAGGCCCATCCACCAAAGTAGTCGTCGCCTCCAACGGCAAAGAGTTCGACCCCAATGAAGGCAAAAAGCCCGACCTCACCGCCTCCGACATCCGCTTCACCACCAAAGGCTCCACGATCTACGCCTTCATTCAAGGCTGGCCCGAAGCCACCGCAGTCATCCCATCCCTCGGCACCAGCAGCCCGCAGAACCCCGCCAAGATCACCAGCGCAAGCTTGCTAGGCCACGATCAAAACCTGAAATTCACCCAGGATCCCACGGCCCTCAACGTCACCCTACCAGCCAACCGCCCACCCACCGCCAACATCGGCATCACCCTCAAACTCACCACATCATAGCTGCAGGAACGAGATGCGATGCGTCTCGACTCAGATGCGGCCTGACCATTAATGTTGATGAAGTGTCATCCTGAGCAGTTATGAACTGTCATCCTGAGCGAAGTAACTCGCGCACTTGCGAGTTACGTATTCGAAGGACCTGCGGTTGTCTTTCTTATCCACGCATCCGTCTACCGATCCCCACCGGCCTCCTTCACCATCCGCACCACTTCAATCTCCTCCCCGCCACCCACCGGAACCAAAACTCTACTCGCCTCGCGATATCCCTTCAACGTATAGAGCGTCACGCCGGTCAATGTACTCCCCATCTCAAACCGGCTGAACCCCTGCTCTGCCGCCGCACTCTCCGCAGCCTCAAGAATCAAACTACCCAAACCCATCCGCGCAAACTTCGGATGCACAAAGATCGCTCGAACCTTCGCCGCATCCACCGTTGGATCCAGCCTCTCCGGCGCAATCTTCTCAATCTGATGATCCCCGCCATAAAGCGTCTTCCGAAAGCTCCAGCCGCCGCACCCCGCCAACTCCCCACTCTCAGCGAACGCCACAAAATAGGTCCCATCTGCAATCAACCGGCTATCCACAGTGAATACCGTAGCCAGCGCCCCTTCAATCTGCGCGGCCGAGTAATCCCCAGACTGCAAACCCCGCACGGAAGCGTCGATTAGCCCACGAATCCCCGCAACATCCTCCATCGTCGCAACTCGAAGAGAAAACGTCCCCATCAGCGAAGTATAAGAGCTTCTTCAACTCTCACCATGCCGTCATCCTGACCCTGAGCGTAGCCGAAGGGGAAGGATCCCGAAGCACTCCCTCTCAGCTATGCCGTTCAACCCTTTCAGCCACAAAGTTCCGGCCCTTTCAAAAAAGGCGCGGAGTGCCGTCTTTTTCGCTCTTCTCCTTTCCGCTCAGATGCATTTCTCTCCGCCGAAAAAATCGTCGCTACCATCTTGTCGCCCCTGCGCGCTTCGTACTAGACTCCTCCCCATGACCATGATCCTGACGATAACCATGCCCAGCGCCATCAAGCTCCTCACCGCCGCTCTGCTCCTTCCCCTCGCCGTCGCTCCCATCTATGCGCAGGACTGGGCCAAGGCCCGCCTCGACACCTCGCCCCGCCACCACGAGTACGTCCCCCTCAAGCACGGCGACCGCACCGTCCAGGCCTTCGTCGTCTATCCCGAGGTCAAAACCAAAGCTCCCGTCATCGTCCTCATCCACGAGATCTTCGGCCTCAGCGACTGGGCCAAAGAGATGGCCGACGAGCTAGCCGCGCAAGGCTTCATCGTCGTCGCTCCCGACCTCCTCACCGGCTTCGGCCCCAACGGCGGCAACTCCGATGCCTTCCCCAGCATGGACGCCACCACCAAAGCGGTCTCCGGCCTTGACGCCGCTGTCGTCACCGCAGACCTCGACGCCGCTGCCGACTACGCAAAGAAGATTCCCGCCGCCAATGGAAAGATCGCCGTCGTAGGCTTCTGCTGGGGTGGCGGAAAATCCTTCGCCTTCGCCACTCATCGCAAAGACCTCTCCGCCGCCTTCGTCTTCTACGGCCCCGGCCCGTCTGACGTCACCTCCGTCACCGCTCCCGTCTACGGTTTCTACGCCGGCAACGACGCCCGCATCGGCGCCACCGTCCCCGCTACCACCGAAGCAATGAAGGCCGCAGGGAAAAAATATGAGCCCGTAACCTACGACGGCGCCGGCCACGGCTTCATGCGCGCCGGCGAAGCCCCCGACGCCTCCCCCGCCAACAAAGCCGCCCGCGACCAGGGCTTCACCCGCCTCGTCACGCTCATCAAAGAGATGAAGACCGCCCCGGTAGCCAGCAACGCAACCCACAACAAAACCGTAGCCACGAAAAAATCAGCGACCCCTGCCATCCAGTGCCACGACTCATCCATGCAAATGGCAGGCTCAATGTAGCTTAGGGGCATTCACCTTACGCGCCAAAGGCGCAACCTATACCAGCCTGAGGCAAAGCCCCAGGTAATCAACCAGACGAAACCAAGGGCTGAAAGCCCGGCCTATTTTCCTGCAACTACCCGATTACAATCGCTGACCGCACTTGACACCTCCGATATAATTAACTCAGCCAACACATCAGTCCGGCGTAAGCCGGACTGCAACATTTAACCAGGCTGTTTTTCAGCCGAAGTCTAAAGCTAAAGTCTCTGATTCGAAGACTTTGACACGTTTTAGGTGGGGAGGGGGGCCATGTCCGCGAGCGCAAAAGAACCTCTGCAGGACCAACTCGATCGCATCACCCAGAACACCCGCGCCCTCGTGCAGCCCGAACGCCTCGCCGTCTCCGAAAAGGCGACCGAAGACCTCTTCAACTCCGGCATCGAAGACCGAACCCTGAAAGCCGGAGCACAAGCTCCAGCATTCACCCTCGAAGACGCCCTCACGCACAAGCCCGTCAGCTCCGCCGACCTTCTCGCCCTCGGCCCGCTCGTTGTGAATTTCTTCCGCGGCCGTTGGGACCCATACTGCATCACCGAGCTCGAAGCCTGGCGCGAACTGCAGCCCGAACTACGAAGACGCAACGCCCTCTTCGTAGCCATCTCCCCACAAACCACACGCCAGAACAACTTCACCCTCCAGCAGCACGGCCTCCGCTACCCGTTGCTGTCTGACCCCGGAGCCGCCATCGCCGAAAAATTCGACATCGCCTACACCATCCCCCCGGCACACCGCCGCTACTTCCAATCCATCCTCATCAATATTCCCTTCAACAACGCCGGCCTCAGCTACCACAACGCCACCGAAGCCAGCTGGCGTCTCCCGCTCCCTGCCGTCTTCGTCATCGACCGCGCCAACACCATCGTCTTCGCCGAAGCTCACGCAGACTTCCGCGTCCGCCCCGAACCCGCCGACATCCTCGCCGCGCTCGACCAGCTAAACTAGACCCATGATCGACGAAGCCACCTTCCGCCGCGAATCCGACCGCGCCCTCGAATCCCTCAAGCAATCCCTCATCGCAGCCGAAGACGCCGACGGCACCTTCGAGTTCGAAGACAACAACGGCGTCATGAACATCATCTTCGAAAACGGCTCCTCCAAATTCGTCATCACTCCCAACACTCCCATTCGCCAGGTCTGGATCTCCGCCCAGGCCACCAGCTTCAAGCTCGATTGGAACGAGGCCGCCCACGCCTTCACCCTCCCAAAGACAGCCGAAGACCTCAAGACCCTCACCCAGCGCCTCCTCCGCGAACACCTCGATGACCCCACCATCACCCTTCCCTGATTCATCGCCGCACCATCGTGGCCTGGGCTACACCCCCAGTGGCTTGTGCTACAACAGACGCATGCCCAAACATCTGGCCCTGGCCCTCCTCGCCGTCTCCACGTTCGCGCCTGCAGCATTGCCCGCTCAAACCATCTCCACCAAAACCACCGGCATGAAGCACATCGACGGTTACCTTCCCCTGGACTGGGACGCCAAGGCCGGCAAGCTATACCTCGAGATCACCCACCTCGATACCGACATCCTCTACACTCACTCCCTCCCCTACGGCACCGGCTCCAACGACCTCGGCCTTGACCGCGGCCAGATCTCCCGCGGCCAGCTCATCCGCTTCCAGCGCACAGGCCCCAAAGTCTTGATGGTCGAACCCAACCAGCGCTTCCGCTCCACCTCCACCGATCCCGCTGAGCAACTCGCCGTACGCCAATCCTTTCCCGAATCCGTCTTGTACGGATTTAAAGTCGAAGCCGAAGACCCCAGCGGCACCGTCCTCGTCGACGCAACAGACTTCTTCGTCCGCGACGCCCACGAAGTAGCCGGCGCTCTCACCCGCACCCAGCAAGGCGCCTACAAGCTCGACCCCACTCGCTCCACCATCGCCCTCGACGCCACCAAGGCCTTCCCCAAAAACACCGAGGTTGAAGCCATCCTCACCTTCACCACCGACGGCCCAGCCCGTGGCGAGTTCGTCCGCAATGTCACTCCCGATCCCCACGCCCTCACAGTCCGCGAGCACCAGTCCTTCGTCGAACTCCCCGGCCCCGGCTTCACTCCGCGCCGCTTCGACCCCCGCGCCGGCTACTTCCCCACCTCCTACCGCGACTACAACGTCCCTGTCAGCGAAAATCTCGACCAACAGTTCATCATCCGCCACCGCCTCATCAAAAAAGACCCCGGCTGCAAAACAAACTGCGAAGCGGTAGCCCCTATCCAGTACTACGTCGACAGCGGAGCCGCCGAACCCATCCGTTCCGCCCTCCTCGAAGGCGCCCGCTGGTGGGACCAGGCCTTCCAGGCCGCAGGCTGGGCCAAGGGCACCTTCAAAGCTGACATCCTCCCTGCCAACGCCGACCCCATGGACATCCGCTACAACATGATCCAGTGGGTCCACCGCTACACCCGCGGCTGGAGCTACGGCGCAGCCGTCGTCGATCCCCGCACCGGCGAGATCATCAAAGGCAACGTCACCCTCGGCTCCCTCCGCAGCCGCCAGGACTACCTCATCGACGAAGCTCTCCTCAGTCCCTACCTCGACGGCAAACCTCTGCCCCCAGCAAGTGACCCAAGCCTCGCGATGGTCCTCGCCCGAACCCGCCAGCTCGCCGCTCACGAAACCGGCCACACCCTCGGCCTCGCCCACAACTTCGCCGCCAGCAGCTTCCCCCACTCGCCCGAAGAATCCGTCTCCGTCATGGACTACCCTCACCCCTGGATCACGCTCGATAAAGACGGCGTCCCCAGCCTCTCGCAAAGCTACGCCGTCAACATCGGCATCTGGGACAAGGTCACCATCAACTACGGCTACCGCGAATTCGACGCCGCCGGCAAGCCAAAAGAAGACCCCGCAGCCCTCAACGCCATCCTCGCAGCAAGTGAAAAGACCGGCCTCATCTACATCACCGACGAAGACTCCCGTCCCCTCGGCGGCGCGCACCCGCACTCGCACCTATGGGACAGCGGCGCCGATCCCGCCGAAGAGCTCGATCGCATCATGACCATCCGCACCGCCGCCCTCAAGCGCTTCGGCGAAAACGCCATCACCAACGGCACCCCGCTCGCCCAGCTCGAAGACACTCTCGTCCCCCTCTATCTCCTCGAACGCTACCAGACCGAAGCCGCAACGAAGGAGATCGGCGGCCTCGACTACCGCTACAATCTCCGCGGCGACGGCCAGACCAACCCCACGATCGTCTCACCCGCAGAGCAGAAAAAAGCCCTCGCTGCTGTTCTAAAAACTCTCTCTCCCGAAACCCTCACTCTCCCCGAATCTCTCCTTCAAATCCTCCCACCCCGTCCCCCCGGTCTTGAGCGCACTCGCGAGTCCTTCCCCTCGCACACCGGCCTCACATTCGACCCGATCGCCACCGCAGAATCCTCCGCTGATCTCACCCTCGCCCTCCTCCTCGACCCCGCACGCGCCTCGCGCCTCATCGAGTACCACATGCGCGTTCCCGACTCACCCTCGCTGCGTGGCGTCCTCGAAGCCGTCTCGAAAACAGTAGCCGAGCGCCCCGAAGGTGGTCACACAATGTCCTCCGAGGTCGAGCGCGCCGTAGAGTTCCGCGCCCTGGAAGCGATGCTCGCTCTCGCCGTCAACCCCGCGGCCTCCAGCCAGGCCCGCGCCATCGCCCGCTCCCACATCTCCGACGTCCTCAAGCAACTCACGACGGCTGCTCCTCTTACCGACACCGCCGAAGCCATTCACCGCGCCGCCCTTATCGATCGCATCAACGAGTTCGAACGAGACCCAGCAAAATTCGTCGCAGCCAAACCTATCGAAGCCCCACCCGGCATGCCCATAGGCGACGACGAAGACTTCTAGACTCGCCACCTCTCAAGCTACACAATTTGTCATCCTGAGCGGTGCGCAAAGCGCAAGTCGAAGGATCTGCTGTTTCTTTTTCTCCTCAACCACTCGACAGATTCTCATACTCCGGCAGATTCTAATCTTCGCTCACACGGTCGAAAGCCACCAGCCGTCGCCGGCGAACCAGCAACTCTCATCCCGCGCGTCGTCTCTATGCAACGACTTCACCTTAGTCCATCCGCTATTACGAAATGCTTCTGAAAGCCTTTGCGCCGTAGCCTCGTCCCGCGCCCCGATGCAGGGAACAAACTGTGCCTGCAAAAGAAACCGCGCAGCGAACCCTCCATCATCCTGCTTCGTGATCAGCAGCATCGCACCGGCCCCTTCGTCAGGCGTCATCGGAAACAAAAGCCGCCCCTTCGGGCGTAAAGCATCAAGCCAGACATCCAGCGGTCCAGTCGCCCCGGCATTCACATAAAGAACATCACACGCTTGAAGCGGCCCCTCAGCCCCCGACCTGGAATGCACTGTGACATAAGGAAACTCAGCAAGATTATTCGTCGCACGCCGCGCAAACTCCGGTTCAACCTCATAGGCATCCACCGCACCGGTCTCTCCCACCAGTTTTGCCAGCAACGTAGTGTAGTATCCCGTGCCAGCGCCGACATGGACGACCCGCTCACCTTTCTTTAGATCCAACGCCGCAAGGCAAAAGGCATGCAACGTCGGCTGCCCATTGTTGAAAGGCCCTTCACCCCCAAGCGAAACCACAACGTCCTGATACAGAAGTGCAGGATCATCGGCCGGAGACTCGACATAACCCGAGCGGGTAAAAATCTTCCACGGCGGCGGTCCCACAAACTGCTCCCGCGGAGTCGACGCCAATCCAGCTTCAATCTCACTCCCAGCAGCGATACCGGCATTGGCAGTTATCAATTTGGCAAAGAACAATCGGTGCGCTTCGATACGGTCCATATTCATTCTCTAAAGCTATACTTCTTATCCACGCTGCGTCATTGCAGAGTAACCGGCATCTGCTCCGGCTACTACGCCATGCCTAAATTGCCAAGTGAATGCCAGTTCTCCCGCGCCCCAGCTATACTCAATCCTCGATGCCTGCTCGACCTCCAATTCGCGTCCTGGTCGCCAAACCTGGCCTCGACGGCCACGACCGCGGCGCCAAAATCATCGCCCGCGCCCTCCGCGACGCCGGCATGGAGGTCATCTACACCGGCCTCCGCCAAACCCCGGAGATGATCGTCTCCGCCGCCATCCAGGAGGACGTCGACTGCATCGGCCTCTCCATCCTCTCCGGCGCCCACAACGTCATCGTCCCCCGCATCACCCAACTTCTCCGCGAACAGAAGGCTGAAGAGATCCTCCTCGTCCTTGGCGGCACCATCCCCGACAAAGACCAGCTTAGATTAAAAGAGAACGGCGTCTCGGCCATCTTCGGACCGGGAACGCCGCTCGAATCCACCATCACCTTCATCCGCGAAAACGTAAAACCTCGCGGCCTGCTTATCACTTAAGCCAAAAACCCGGGGGGCCCATATCTCGATTTTGAGATGGGTACATTCGTGAAGCAAACCGCCGTCCTTACCAAGGCAAAGGCTTCCCCAAGTGGACGTACGCACCATTCGGCCCGCTATCCTGCAGCGTCGCCAACTCCACCGAGGTCTTCGCACCCGTCTCGATATCAAGCTGCGCACCCTCACCGCCCATCTCTGTCTTTACCCATCCCGGGTGCGCCGAGTTCACCTTGATCTTCGTATCTTTCAGCTCATGCGCCAGATGAATCGTAAACGAGTTCAACGCCGACTTCGAAGCGTCATACGCAAACGTCTTGGCATCGTAGATAAAGGACCCCGGCGTCGCATGCAGAGTATTCGACCCCAGAATACTCGACAGGTTCACAATCCGCCCGCCCAGACTCTTCTTGAGCAGAGGAAGCAACGCCTGCGTCAACCCAACCACAGCAAAGAAATTCGTGTTGAAGGTCTTCCGGAGAACATCCTGAGAAGTCTTCGACGTCTCATTGCCCTTCCGGTTGTCGATCATGATGCCCGCATTGTTGATCAAAATATCGAGCACTCCATAATCCTTCTCGATCAACTTCGCAACGGCCGCATAATCCGCCGAATTATCCACATCCAGCTTCACCGCCCGCGCATCGACGCCGTCCTTCTTCAACTCCGCCACCGCCGCCTCACCCTTGGCCACGTCACGAGCACCAACCAGCACCGTAATCCCCAGCTTTCCCAGTTGCCGAGCCGTCTCCAACCCGATTCCCTTGTTCCCACCCGTAATCAGCGCAACCTTCTTCGTCTCATCACTCATGAACATCACCTCGTCATCAGTCTAACTGCGGTTCCTCTATGGGATGAGATGCGCGGCAAAACGTTCCGCATATTTCGGCGGTAGCGATCGCTTCTTCATATCCATATCCACAACAACATGCATCGTCTCTCCTTCACACAACAGCAAGCCGTCCCCAACCCGAAGAATCCTATACTCAAATTTGATCATCGCCCGACGCGCCGCTACAAGCCGCGTCTCGACCACCAGCTCATCGTCATACCGCGCCGGTGCCCGATACCGCACATGTACATCCACCACCGCGATCCCGCAGCCTTCCTCTTCCATCCGCTTGTAACTCAGTCCCAGCTGCCGAATAAACTCCACCCGTCCCACCTCGAACCAGATCAGGTAGTTCGAGTGATACACCACCCCCATCTGATCCGTCTCGGCATACCGCACCCGCACCCGCGTTTCGCTCGCAGGCCTCACAACCCCATCATTGCTCATTCACACAGTCTACTCAACCTGCACCCCAAAATTGGCGCATCCGCACAAGTCGATAATCAAGCCCTCCCCCAAACCGGCTTCCTCTTCTCCAGAAACGCCGCGACACCCTCACGAAAATCATGCGTCCCCCTTGCCTCGGCATTCGCCTCTAATGCCTTCGCAATCGCCGTGTCCAGCCAGCCCATATTCTGCGCCCGCAACAGCCGCTTCGTCGCCGCCAGAGCCTCCGGACTATTCGCCTTCAACACCTCCACCAGCTCCAGCATCCGCGCCTCAAGCCTCTCCGCCTCCACCACCTCATTCACCAACCCCAGCCGCAACGCCTCCTCACTCGTAAACAACCGCGCCGTCAACAGCAGATCCCGAGCCCGCTTCTCCCCAATCTGCAAGACCAGAAACGCCGAAACCACCGCCGGTACAAACCCGATCCGCACCTCGGTATATCCAAACTTCGCCCCTGGCACCGCCAGCGTAAAGTCGCACATCGTCGCCAACCCCGTTCCCCCGGCAACCGCTGCACCCTGCACCACCGCGATCGTCGGCTTAGGCAGCTCATACAGCGTTCGAAACAGCCGCGCAATCCGCTCCGCATCCGCTGTATGCTCGGCAGCGGACTTGTCATTCATCCCCTGCAGCGCACTCAAATCCAGCCCCGCACAAAACGCCTCACCCGCCCCAGCAAACACCACCACGCGGCAATCACTCGCCGCTGCCTCCTCCATCGCCCGAATCAACTCCACCTGCATCTCCGGCGTCATCGCATTCCGCCGCTCCGGACGATTCAAAATAATCCTCCGAACCCCATCTTCTTCCGTCACCAAAACCGTCGTATAACTCATCACACTCCTAATCACTAAACACCAATCACTGCCTCTTACTGCACCTTCGCCCCATACTTCCGCTCAATCTCCGCGCTAGCCGCAATCAAACCATCCAGCGGCCGCAACGGAGGCAGCTCCGCCCCCAACGCCTTCAACTCCGCCAATAAAGTCTCCGTAGCCATATTCCCCACCAACGCATCCTGGGCAAACGGACACCCACCCAGCCCACCAACAGCCGCATCGAACCGCCGGCACCCCGCCTCATACGCCGCCCTCACCTTCGCCGCCGCATTGTCCGGCCGAGCATGCAGATGCACACCAATCTCAATAGCGCCGCGGCCATTGGTATCGCCATGAACCGCGATCACATCCGCCACCACATCGGCCACCTGCCTCGGCGTCGCCAACCCTACCGTATCCGCCAGCGAGATCTGCGTCACGCCGTTATCCGCCAGCAGATCGCAAGCCGCCACCACCTCATCAATATCCCAAGCCTCGCCATAAGGATTCCCAAACGCCATCGAGATATACGCCACCACATCCATCCCCGCCTTGTACGCCAGTGTCCCCACCTTCTCCAGTTCCTCCAGCGACTCCTCCGGCGTCTGGTTCTGGTTCCGCTTCAAAAACTCCGGCGAGATCGAATACGGAAACCCCAGCGTCTGCACGCTCCCCGTCTTCACCGCCCGCTCAGCACCCTTCGCATTCACGACAATCCCGATAATCTCCAGATCATCCGGCGGATCCAGATACTCCAACACCAGCTCCGAGTCCGCCATCTGCGGCACCGCCGTCCGCGAAACAAAGCTCACCGCATCGATATGCTTGAACCCCGCCGCAATCAACGCCCGCAGATAGTCCGCCTTCACCTCCGCCGGCATATTCTTCGGCAACCCCTGCCAAGCATCCCGCGGACACTCAATGATTTTCACTTGATCAGACATCTTTCTTAATCCTCTGCCGTATGAAGGCCGCGCCGACGCGCACAGTCACAAACAAGTACGTGAGAAACAACAGTATGGAAAGCCAGCTCACCCAATAGAGTCCGGAGGGCATTGCTGTCCCAGCGAAGCCCAGTCCCCAAAAACCAACTAGGGCCAAGCCCGCTAAGACCGATCCAGGAACGGCCCAGAGAATCACCGCCAACCACCCATAATTCGACAAGACTTCCACTCCTTTGGAGATCACGTCTGCAACACCCCCGGATTGAACCTGGCCACCTCAGGATTCAAACTAGCCGCCTCCAGAGCCGTCATCAGCACCTCCCGCGTCTTCACCGGATCAATAATCGCATCGATCCAAAGCCTCGCCGCCCCATACCTCGGATCGGCCTGCGCATCATACGAAGACTTGATCTCGTCATACAGCGCCTTCTTCTCCGCATCCGACAGCACCTTCCCCCCACGCTCCATCTGCTTCGCCCTCACCTCCGCCAGAGTATTCGCCGCCGAAGCCCCACTCATCACCGCGTACCGAGCCGTCGGCCACGCAAACAAAAACCGCGGATCATAAGCCTTCCCACACATCGCATAGTGCCCCGCCCCAAAGCTCCCACCCACAATCACGGTAATCTTCGGCACCACACTCGTACTCACCGCCGAAACCATCTTCGCCCCCGCGCGAATAATCCCACTCCACTCCGCATCCTTCCCCACCATGAACCCATTCACATCATGCAAAAAGATCAGCGGAATCAAACTCTGATTGCAATCCATAATGAACCGCGCCGCCTTCTGCGCACTCTCCGTATAGATCACCCCGCCAAACTCCGTCCGCTTGCTGCCATCGAGCGCCGTCTGCGACTGATGCGTCTTCTGATTCGCCACAATCCCCACAGCCCGCCCGCCAATCCGCGCATACCCACACAACACCGTCCGCCCAAAGTCCGCCTTGTACTCATCAAACTCCGAGCGATCGACGATCCGGGCGATCACCTCCCGCATGTCGTACACATTGCTAGCCGCCTTAGCCGGATCAGCATCAATCAACCCATACAAATCCTCAGCCGCATACTTCGGAGCATCTTTCACCGCATCAAAAGCCACCCGCGAAAAAGGAGCCCCAGCCCGCTCCCCCATCTTCCCCACCAAAGAACGTAACCGCGCCAGGCACAAATGATCATTTGGCTCCTTAAAATCCACCGTCCCCGAAATCTCCGAATGCATCGAAGCCCCACCCAGCTCCTCCGCCCCCGTCTTCTGCCCAATCGCCGCCTGAACCAGCGAAGGCCCAGCCAGAAACAACCCCGAACCCTCCGTCATCAAAACCGTATCCGTCATCACCGGCAGATAAGCACCCCCCGCCACACACATCCCCATGATCGCCGTAATCTGCGGCACCCCCAGCGAGCTCATCACCGCGTTATTCCGAAACACCCTGCCAAAGTCATCCGTATCTGGAAACACATCCTCCTGCAGCGGCAGAAACACCCCAGCCGAATCCACCAGGTACAGCGTCGGAATCCGGTTCTCCAGCGCAATAGTCTGCGCCCGCAGCACCTTCTTCGCCGTCATCGGAAAAAACGCCCCCGCCTTCACCGTCGCATCATTCGCCACGATCATGCACAGCCGCCCGCTCACCCTGCCCAGCCCGGTCACCACCCCGGCCGCCGGCGCGCCGCCATACTCCTCATACATCCCACGCGCCGCCCACAGCCCCAGTTCCAGAAACTCCGAGCCCTCATCCAGCAGCAGCTTCAACCGCTCCCGTACCGTCAACCGACCTTTAGCCCGCTGCGCCTCCGCCGCCTTCGCACCCCCGCCCAGCCGAATCTCATCCTCCTCCACCCGTAAAGCCGCCATCAACACCCGCAGCGCCTCGCGATTCGCACCAAACCGTGCCGCCTTCACATCCAGCTTCGACCCCAACGCATTCTCCAACTTCAAATCCTCCGCCATCGCCATTCCAACTCGTCCAACAAAAACACGTCAGCTTAGCATCTTAGCCATTCATTGTGCTTAACGTCTCGCACAGACACGTGTAGCCTATTCCTCGACACAAAATCCTCGATGCTCTTCACGGAGACGGAATGACCATCCGCACCCAACTCGCAAGTCTTATCCTGATCGCCGGCGCATTCCTCCCGTCCATCCTCCACGCCGCTCAAACCACCCCTACCGCCCCCACAGCTCTCGACAAGTCCATCGACCTATCCGTCGGCGACCACGTCAAAGTCCACACTATCCTCACCCAGCTTCAGCAGGCGGTCGCCAGCCACAACGCTCCCGCAGTAGCCGCCCTCGTTCACTATCCCATCAAGGTCAACCCCGGCAAGAAGCCCTTCACCGTCAAAAACGAGAAGGCCTTCATCAAAGACTACGACCGCATCATCACTCACGACATTCAGGACGCCATCCTCAAACAAAAATACGAAAACCTCTTCGTCAACTCCCAGGGAGCCATGATCGGCGACGGCGAGGTCTGGATCACAGGCTTCTGCCGCGACAAGACCTGCAAACAATCCGACATCAAAATCGGCACCATCCAGGACACCAAAAACCTGAAACCATAGCCACAAACCCGGGTGCCCCATGTTCGCGACGGCCTTATCGTCGATAACGTGGGGTATCGCACGAAGCACGCTGCACTCCTCACCCGCAATCAATCACTATTCAACTTTGACCGCGTCCCCATATCTCGATTTTGAGATGTGGGCAAAGTGCGAAGCACGACCCCATTCCTCGCCGTTGCACTACCATCTAATCACCATGCAGCTCCAACCCACCGACGCCCTCCTGGTCATCGACGTCCAGAACGACTTCATGCCCGGTGGCGCCTTAGCCATACCAGACGGCGACGCTATCGTCCCCCTCATCAACACCCTCGCCAGAAAATTCGACCACGTCATCCTCACCCAGGACTGGCATCCCACTCAACACATCTCCTTCGCCACAACCCACCCCAACAAAAATCCCTTCGACGTCATCGAAGCCCCCTACGGCCCCCAAACCCTCTGGCCCGAACACGTCCTCCAGCACACCGAAGGCGCGGCCTTCCACCCGGCGCTACACATCCCTCACGCCGAGCTCATCCTACGCAAAGGCTTCCGCCGCCACATCGACAGCTACTCCGCCTTCCTCGAAAACGACCACCGCACTCCCACCGGCCTGGCCGGCTACCTCCGCGAGCGCAACCTGCAACGTCTCTTCCTCTGCGGCCTCGCCTACGACTTCTGCGTCCGCTACTCCGCCATCGATGGCCACAACCTCGCCTTCGAAACCATCGTCATCGAAGACGCCACCCGCCCCGTTGGTCTGCCCGGCTCCATCGACGCGACGAATCAGTCCTTCTCGGCAAACGGTGTAGAAAGGTTTTCAAGTAAGGAGCTTGGTGTCTAAAATGACAGAACACTTCTCCAGCCCAGAAACATCACCTTCGAAAAATTGGAAAGAAATTACCGCGACAATATTGTCCAGCACTTACCATCCTGCCCGCCTCCGCGATTTGTCTGATGACTATCAGGACAATAGTTTTTTCGTAGTCAGTTTTAGCTATACCGTAGACGGAAAACTTTTCGTCGACCAATACGAGCGCAGCGAACCGCTGGATAGAGGACACGAAATCGCGATACTTTACAATACCTCAAAGCCCAGTGAAAACACTCTCTCGGAAGAGAGACCCGGGATAAGGCCTCGTATTATCGTCTGGATTGGAGGAGCAATGCTCGGAGCACTCATTATCTACCTCGCGAGACACTTCGACCTGCCGAACTACTAGAACCGAAACCGATAAGGTGTTATTCACTTCCTCCAAGCCCCAACTCCCCCGCCCGAGCCTGCATCGCCCGCAGACAATTCCCCACATGCTCCTCCACGCTCAACCCCAGTAGCTCCGCCCCACCCGAAATATCCTCCCGCATCACCGCCCGCGCGAACGCCTTATCCTTCATCTTCTTCTTCACGCCCGCCACCTCAACCTCATAGATCGACTTGCTAGGCTTCACCAGCGCACAAGCCGTCAAAAATCCCGCCAGCTCGTCACAAGCAAACAACGCCTTATCAAGATGCGACTCCCGCGCCACCCCCGAATAATCCGCATGCGCCAGAATCGCACGGAGCACACTCTCCGGCCACCCTTGCTCCCGCAGATGCTTCACCCCGACAAACGGATGCTCCTCCTGCGTGGGGTGCCGCTCATAGTCCATGTCATGCAGCAGCCCTGCACTCGCATACATATCCACAAACTCCTCAGCCTTCGTTCCACTAAGCCCCAGCCGCTCCGCCTCCATCACTCCATACGCCTCAGTACAAACAGAAACAGCCATCCCATGCTTCCGCAAACTCTCACTCTTCGTCCACTCCTGCAGCGTCGTCAAAGCCTGCGCCCGACCTAACCTCTCACTCATTCAATCCTCCAATTTCAAATTTAATTCCTGATCCATAATCACAAACCTCAGCCTTCCTACGTTATCAACTTGATTCCATTTTCGGTTTTTTTAGGCATTTCTCCCCTAATCAGCGGTTTTCCCCTTGACTCTCCTTTACACCAGTGTCAATCTAGGCACATCGAACGCTCCGTTATCGGACGTGCGCTGCGGTCCTCGCTCTGGATCCGCCCGCTACAGACAATTTATGGCAACTATGATGGCACCCGTCGAACAACGTGAGGTCTTGCGTTGTGACCATTGCAGCTTGGTGCAGTTTCGGACAGCGAACGCTCTGTGCCGACGCTGCCACAAGTGCTTAGAGGTCGAAGAGCCCGAACCAGCTCCCGCTCCTTTGGCATTAGTCCCCCCACCCGTCGCCGTTGAAGGCGGATTACAAGTAGCCACCGCCGTTCGAGACCTGCGCCACGTGCGCAATCTCTCGCAGCGGCAGCTCGCAGCCCGCATGGGCGTCCCCCGCACCTACATCTCGAAGATCGAGAACGGCAAGGCCATGCCGACCCTCTCCTCTCTCGATCGCCTCGCCCGTGCTCTTCAGGTCGACATCTCCACCTTGCTGCGCGACTCCAACACACGCCATCGCGACGAGACCGCGGTCCTCATGACCGATCCCTTCCTCGCCGAGATCGCCATGTATACCTCGCAGCTCGATGACCTGCAGCGCTCCATCTTCCTCAATCACGTTCGCGAACTCGCTGCCGGCCGTCGTCGCACTGCTTAAGCAGCGTTCCCGCAACGCCTGAATCCTCTCCAAGGGAGAGCGCCACCATCCTCGGTGACGCTCTCCTCTCCGTAACCCGCCTTAAGAACCACGCCGCCCTGAAAGAGCATTCGACTTGGGCTTCTGTTCGCCGCGGCACTATCAAACAGATCAGTTCAGCTGAAAACGTCGCCAACTCAAACCGCCTACGACAATTCAGCAATTTATAAGCAATTTACAGGCCAGCGAACAAAACCTCTTCGCGAAGAAGCAAAATAAACGGCTTAGACGAAACCCCCTCCCAACTGCCAGTCATCCCCGACGCAATGTTAAAAGACGTTCATTGCGCACCCCACATCGGTGTGCTAGCGTCAATATCTGCGAGGTTGCTTTTTGCGCGCATCAACACCCCTATCGACTCCCCCAACAGTGCCCAGCCGCGTTCCCAATCGCAGCCACGAACTCGCTCCTGAAGAACTAAACGTCTACCGGCAACTCGACCCAGCTAAAATCCCCCAGCACGTCGCCATCATCATGGACGGCAACGGCCGCTGGGCCGGCAAGCGCGCCCTCAAGCGCTTCCTCGGCCACCAGAAAGGCGCCGAATCCGTCCAATTCGTCGTCGAAACCGCCTCCCGCATCAACCTTCCCTGGCTCACCCTCTACGCCTTCTCGCTGGAAAACAATCTGCGCCGCCCCAAGTCGGAAGTCAGCTTCCTCATGAAGCTCCTCAAGAGCTATCTCGTCGGCAATGTCAAGCGCATGAACGACAACAACGTCCGCATGGCCTACATCGGCCGCACCCACGACCTTCCGCCGGAGGTCCAGGACACCATGCAGTGGGCCATGGAGTCGACCGCAAAAAACACCGGCACAACCCTAACCCTAGCCCTCAACTACGGCGCCCGCTCTGAAATAGTCGACGCCGTGCGCTCCATCCTCACCGACCTCACCACCGAGGCCCACACCCGCGGCTGCTCCGTCGAAGACCTCCTCGGAGCCGGAGCCCTCGAAGCCCTCGACGAGTCCAGCATCTCCCGCAAGCTCTACACCGCGCACATGCCCGACCCCGACCTCGTCATCCGCACCTCCGGCGAGCAGCGCATCTCCAACTTCCTCCTCTGGCAGATCGCCTACTCCGAGATCTTCGTCACCGACCGTCTCTGGCCCGACTTCAACGGCCTTCACCTCCTCGAAGCCATCGCCGCCTACCAGCGCCGCGAACGCCGCTTCGGTGGCCTCGGCGAATCCTTCACCGACGAAGACCTCGACAACCTCCAGCCCGCCGAAGAGGTCGCCGCCGAGATCAAAGACCACCTCATCCCCAAATCAGAAACCAAACCGGAAACCAAATCCGACCCCGTCCTCACCCGCCGCTAAGCCCGCTCATCCACGGTTGACCGTTCTTCAACTACGAAAGGTGCCTACGGTGCCCGCCGAATTCCCTTACCTCACCATCCTTGAAACTAAGTACAAGCCCCTCGAAGTGATCGAAGAAAAGCTGACCGCAGACGCTGCCCCGCACCCCTGGTACAACGAGACGCTTTGCAATGTGAACGATTCGGTCGTTCGCCTAGGCGTCGTGCAGGGAAACTATCACTGGCACAATCATCAGCGGGAGGACGAGTTCTTCTACGTCGTCGAAGGCCGTCTGCTCATCGATCTCATCGATCCCCAGGACCCCGCCACCACAAGACAATCCCCGCACCATCGACCTCGGCCCGCGCCAGGGAGTCGTCATTCCGAAAGGCGTCATGCATCGCCCACGTGCGCCCCAGCGTACCGTCATGCTGATGGTCGAAACCGATACCATCCGGCCGACAGGAAGCTGATTCTACTGACGCCTCAACTGTAATTTGTAACAGTAGAAGTTCACCTCAAGCCCGCTCAATCTGCTTCGCCGCAGCATCGATGATATCGGTGATCGCGTGGATCTGTTCCTCCGTCAGCGGCCCCTTCTTCATCCGAAGCGCCATGCGAAAGTTCGCAACCGCCCGCTCAATCTGCTGTGCATGGTCCCCTCCCTGCTCGCCCCGTACCTGGTCCATCCTGGCAAACAGTGCATCGACCTGCGCTTTGTTCTCCGCCAGTGCCTTCGATCCCTCCTCGGTGATCGTATAAAGCTTCCGCGCGCCTTCAGTCACCACAGTTGCGTGCCCCATCTCCTCCAGCATGGTCAGCATCGGGTACACCACGCCCGGGCTTGGTGCATACATCCCTCCCAGCCGTTCCTGGATCGACTTGATGATCTCGTATCCGTGGCTCGGCTTCTCTGAGATCAGTTGCAAAATCACGTAGCGCAAATCACCTGCTCCAAAAAACCGCATCGGCCCTCCTCGGCCGCCTCGAAACCCATGCCGCCAGCCGCCAAACTCTCCGCGGCCACCGCAATGCCTCTCTTCCCTTTGTCTCTCTCCACGGCCTTCTTCCCTGCCGCAGAAACCTCTGGAATGTTCAAAATGTATTCTCATGTCAGAACAGTACAAGATATATCTTGATATGTCAAGACTGTTTTCCAGCCTGATCGCCCTGCATATATCCTGTCTAAGCCCAATGAAACGAATTCTCACCGCCATTGTCCTCATTCTCGCCGTCTTCGCCCTCATCTTCTTCGGCCAACTTTGGATGATCACTCTCTTCGCCGCCATCGTCGCCGAGCTGGCCGCCTACGAATACCTCCAGCTCGCCGCCGTCGGTGCGCACGCTCACGACGCGAAACTCCGCATCCCCATCTGGTGGATGGCCCTCGGCACCGCCCTGGCCTTCGTTGTCACCCTGCCCGGCTTCCCCGTCGAAGACCAGCTTCCTGTCCTCAGCGCCCTCACCCTCGTCCTCTTCGCCTGGAACGGCTTCCGTTCCCCCCTCATCCAGGTTCTCCCCGACACCGCCCAGGGCCTCTTCGGCCTCATCTACATCGCCTATCCCCTCACTCTCATGCCGCTCCTCTGGAAGCAGGAGGACGGCCCCGCCCTGGTTCTCTTCCTCATGGTCTGCGTCTGGGCCGGAGACATCGCCGCCCTCTACGTAGGACGCGCCTTCGGCCAACGCAAAATCGCTCCCCGCCTCAGTCCAGGCAAGACTTGGATAGGCTCCATCGCCTCCATCGCCGGCAGCATCCTCGCCGCCGGCCTGGTCATCTTCATCTCCAACATCCTCATCTCCCACGGCAACACCCTCCTCCACATCTCCGAGCCCCTCTGGCAGTCCCTCCTCCTCGCCGCGATCCTCAACATTGCCGCCCAGCTAGGCGACCTCCTCGAGTCCGCCATCAAGCGCGGCGCAGGCGTCAAAGATTCCGGCACCATTCTCCCCGGCCACGGCGGCATCCTCGACCGCATCGACGCCCTCCTTCTCGCCGCCCCCGTCCTCTGGTACGTCCTCCTCATCAAGGACTACTTCGGACTCGGCCGCTTCTAACTTCTAATCTGCTTCTCTGCTTCGTCTTTGTTCTTGCCGTTCTTTGTTCCTGCTGTCATCCTGAGCGGGTGAGAAAACTTTTGTATCCGATTGTTTTTATTGTGGATAATATGCCGGTTTTTGGCTGTGTAGGAATTGTGCAGCGAAATTCTCGATTTCTGTGCATATCCACCAACACCGGAAGCGCGGATGACCTCAAACAGCAAGGAGTGTGAGCACTTGCTGTTTGTTTCTCCTACCTGCCCCGGAATAACTGGAAGGCTCTGCGCGGGTCTAAGCGAATCCTGTCAAGGCGCTTGCCCGCGTGAGCGGCGACCTTCAGGTCGGCCTTGACAGGGTTCGCGCCCGCGCTACGCTCCCGCTATCCGGGGCAGGTAGAGTTAGAGGCTATGTCCCATGCCGTAGCTGTGTTCAATGACAGGCGCGATCTCCGGCTGCGGCGGCGTGATGGTTTGCTCCGGCTTCATCGCCGGCGTGTGGGCGCTCTCGTGGGATACGTCGTGCCCTAACGCTTCCGGCATCTTCTCGCGGTCATTGGTAAAGAGCTGCGCGTCCTGCGCACCGCGCGAGACGGCGACGTATGCCATGCGGCTGTTGAGCAGGTCTTTCGCGGTCAGCTCGGTATCGACGTGAATCAATACGCGCTCGGCGGTCTGTCCCTGACTGGAATGACTCGTTACCGCATAGCCGTGATCGAGGTGCGGATGCTCGCGCGGATCGAGCTGCACGTCGCGGCCTCCGTCCATCTTCAAGCGCATCTGCCCGTCCTGGCCGATGGCTTCGATCGTTCCTAACTCGCGGTTGGCAATCTTCAAATCGTTGGCCGGTGCGGTGAACTGAATGCGGTCGCCCACAGCGAAACTGCGTGGTTCTTCCCGATACACAGACACGCCCTGCTGACGGCGTGGATCATAGGTCAGCTCTGAGCCATCGGCCCGCACGACCGTCAACAGGTTTTTCTCCGCATCCACGCTCTTGACCCGCGCGTATTCGCCGCGCTCTATGCCGGTCTCTTTCGACGCGCGCGCGTAGCGCACTACATCGTTGAACTCATAGCGCGCGGCCCATGTGCGCTCCGGCCCGGTGAGGTCCTGGCGCGGCACAAGCGCGTGGATACGATGTTCGTCTTTACTAACTAGGCCGTGCTCCTGCATCTCGGCACGAATCGCCAGGTTGATCTCCACGCGGGAACGGTTGTCGGGAGAGACAACCAGCGTGCCTTCTGGCGACTTCGCATATTCCTTTGCTATCGCGGCGATGCGGTCCTCGCGCCCTGCAATCTCGTGGACGCGGCCCTGCCGCTCCAAACCCTGCACGGCCTCGCGCACCTCGCCACGCGCAAGCTGCTCGACCACCTGTTTCAACTCCGGGTCTTTCTGCCGGACAATCTCTTCGAGCTTGACCGTCTTCATGCCCGCATCCTGGAGCTGCGCGAAGGGACGCCCGGCCTCGACCGCCTCATGCTGCCGCCGGTCGCCTACCAGCAACACGCGATCATTGGGAAGCAGGCGATTCACGAATTCGTGCATCTGTTTGGTGGACGCGAGCGAGGATTCATCGAGCACATACAGGCGGCGCTCTCCGGTGTCCGGCTTTGCCCCAAGTGCAAGGTGCTTTTGCAGCGTGGATGTTTCCATGCCAGCGTCGGCCAGCTTGTGCGCCGCGCGGGACGTGGGCGCGAAGCCTTCGACCTTGTACCCTTGCGCCTCCGCGCCTTCACGGATGACGGCCAGCGTCGTTGTTTTGCCCGCCCCGGCGACGCCATCCAGACCCACCATCTTTTCGCGGGAGAGAAACACTTGCTCGACGACCTGGCGCTGCGAGGCATTTAGCTCCGAGTGGCGGTCTTCCGTCGTAATCCTAATCTGCGGAGAAACCAGCATCGGGTCACGCATCCCGCGCTGATTGCCGTCCTGCATCCGTGCGACGATCTCGCGTTCCATGCGCAGCATAGCAGCGGTGGTGAACTGCTGTCCTGCTCCGGCATGATCGACCGCGCGGAACTCGCCCCGCGCGGCCCGCTGTGCGAACTCCTGCCGGACGTGGGCATACGTTGTTTCCCCCATGCCACGGTTGAGCGCCGCTTCCAGAAGTTCGCGCCGGTCCAGCACGGCGGAACGCTCGAAGAGATGATCGCGGGCATAAGTAACGGCCTGCTGCGCGATCCGGTCGGGTTCGTAGACGTGGCGCTGTTCATGCGTCCGCGCTTCGGCCACAACCCGGTCGGCCTGGTGTCTATATTGCGCCGCCAGATTCCGATGCCTCTCCAATACCTGTTCCGGCGATAGCAGCTCTTTACTGTCCCGCGTCCGGTGTGCGGCAACCTGTGCGGCTCCCGCTCCATCTATCCCCATCTCGCGGAGATGGTCTTTGATCTGCTCCCGGCGCGGGCTGCTGGCTTCCAGATACTCTTTCGTATAACCCCTGATCTCCGGCTGCCCATGCTTGCCGCGCTCCAACTCGTAGCCCAAGCCCTGCAACCGCGTCGCCAGCTCGGAGCGGGAGACGCTGGTGGCATAGCGTTGCGACGCGAATAGCTCCTGCGGCTGCAAGGCGCGCGTTTGTCCGTCGTCGCGTTCGGTGACATTGAAGATCACAGCATGGGTGTGGAGCTGCGGTGCGGCGTAGCCGTCTACCGGACGGGCGGTGTCGTGCTCAAAGGTAGCCGCAACGAATTTGCCTGTCGTCTCCGGCGCGTGGACGTTGCCAATCCGCGCCTGGGTATAGCGTTCCAACTCGGTCAGGGCAGCCCGCACACTCTCCCGATGCGCCTCTCGCACTCGCTCATCACCACCCACAAGGGCGGTGAGAGATACCGACTTCGGCGCGGAGAACGTAGCATCCCAACCGGCGCGATGCTCCACGCTTGTCACTTCTTTGCCGAACTTGCCCTCATAGGTTTTAGAGACTTGATGGCGAACGAGCTGCGCTTCCGTGGTTGGGTGCTGGCCTTCGGTTAGCCTGGCGAAGTGCTCATTGCCAACCGCACCCTCCAAGCCCCACTGCTCGGCCAGCTTGCCTTGCCACTCACTATGTCCCTGCCGGTCGCGGCTCCAATAGTTCTGCCGCTCAGAGGCAAACTCCCGCTCATGGTACGTCCGTACCTGTGAAGCTGACAGCGGTTTGGAGATGGTCAGCATGTGCGCTCTGCTCCTTTAGACGCCTCACTCAATCCCCTTGGACTCATCCCACACAAACCCGTTGCTCTTAACAGCGGGTGTTTGAGGAGGCGGCAGTTCGGCCTGTGCGGCAGTTGCTGACGTGGCCTGCTGAGTCGTTACCGGTTGGGCTAAGGGACGAACCTCAATCAAAGGCTTCGGGGCAGAGGCTGGTAGTGCCCGTTGCGTCTGGACACTCTTCCTGAAGCCAGCGCCCGAGCTGAGCACTTTCTGCCCCAGCTCTCGCCATAGCGGAACGGGCTTTCCCCACAGATACCGCTTCCGGCGAGCGCTCCGCCACGACAGGATCAGAAACCAGAGAAGCAATGCAGCGCCGAGCATAACGGCAGGCTGTACAAAGTAGTGCCACACGAGCTCTCCGTAGAAAAATTCCTGCCGGAGCAGCGCCGCCAGCTTCGCTGAGTTCACCTCCGCCGGCAAGCCTCGATCGATGCCTGTCCAGCCGTCCACCTCCGCCTTCCGGTTCATCCAGAAGGGCAGGATGTCACCTTTCCAGAGCAGCTCCCGAGCCGGAATCGGAAGCAGGTCGGCTTCGGTAGCCAGGGTGTATTGCAGGTTTGGTTTGCTCTTCTTCGATCCGGCTGCGGGTTTGAACTTCCATATCCATTGAATCCCGCTCGTTGCTGCCGGGTCTGTCTCATGCCAAGAACTGGCCAGATATGCGCCGAGGTAGTACCGCTGAAGCGGCGTCAGGGTGTAGAGCAGTGGACGCAGAAACACCCCAAAGCCAGCGGCCAGCAGGAACAGTCCGGCTACGAGGACAAAGAGAGGTTTCTTCATCGCCCACCGCCTCCGGGTCCCTCCTGGGACAGAAACTCTGCAAGCAGTTTCCGGGCGTCGGCCAGCTTCCGCGCGTTGGCCTGGTCACGGATTTTGACCACGGAATCGGGTAGCAGATGCTTGCCTTCCGCGTTCGCCTGAGCCGTCGCGTGGAAGAGATTCAGCAGCATGTAGCGCAGTGCCGAGACCTCGGCCAGCACCAGCTCTGTAGGGTCTGCCGGACGTTCCCGCGCGGCTTTCAAAGCCAGCTCACGCAGCCACTCGGCCAAGGTTTTTCCCGCGCCTTCGGCGGCGGTTTCTACCTCCGCCAGCTCTTCCGGCGTGACCCTGGTTGCGATGGTTTTGGCACGGAGAACCGGACGCGCTTCGCCATTCGGTGAGGCCGGAGACGGCAACGGAGCCGGGATGCGGGGAATGCTCATCGGGGAAGCCCGCCTTAAAACCAGCTTGCACCCCGCAAATTTGCTCGTCAAGTGCCGAACACTGGAAGCCATTGCCCATCAATACGTTTACACGCCGAGCGCTGTGGGGCGTCTGCGTGTTTACTCGCGTAAACGGGTTGCCGCCGTGCCGAAGCTGCCTATCGTCAAAATGCTGATTCAAAGTGCGTTAACGTTGGCTAACAGAACCAAAGGGTCGGTTTACCAGCAGCATCCCATTTGGGGGTGACGTGTCGTAGCGCCAACCCGGTGCGTAAGCACCGTGCTCTTTGAGGGCAGTAGCAACTGACCTTGAGGGACACGAGCCGACCGCACCGAACCGGCAAGATGTAGCGAATGAAAGAGTCGTACGGTGAAGGCCTAGCAAGCCACACCGGCTCCGAGTCTTGCGGGCATGGCCGCAAGGTCAGATACGAAGCGTAGACAGGAGGAACTACGGGCCAGGCAATTGAGCCGCGAAATACCCCTAACTTCAGGACGCCGACGCCCTGACACAACGCGGAAGGCAACATCCGGTCCAGCGTTATCGCAAGCTGGGCTGGGGTCCTGCGCGGTCTGTGACCCTGGCACGTAGGGACATATCTTGCACGGAAGTTGAGAGATCCCGGGTTTTCCCAAGAGCGGCCAGTGCGCTTGGGACGTATCGGGAAGTCCAAGGACGGAATCCGATGATGAACGAACACGGGAAGTCGGACAGACCCATAGTACCGAGGAAGTCTCCGAACAAAGCCAAAACCCCGGTGGCGGAGGAGATGGAGGGAAGGGGTCTGGCCAAGGGGAACCTGAGCCAGCAAAACGCGATCCGGACTCAGAGCCGGGTAAAGGGGGTCCCCGGCGACGGGTCTTTGTCGCTGGGGCCTTTTGTCGCGCCAAGTGAGCTGGCGCAGGTACGACAAACGGCAAAATCGAACAAGGATGTAAAGTTCACCGCTCTGATGCATCACATCTACCGGATCGACACCCTGCGGTTCGCCTATTCGCAGTTGAAGAGGCACGCGGCAGCCGGTGTTGACGGTGAGACGTGGCGGCACTACGGCGAGGCTCTTGAGGAGAATCTCCAGGACATCTCCCATAGACTGAAGCGCGGAGCGTACCGAGCCAAACCGGTGCGTAGGGTGTACATCCCCAAGGCGGACGGGCGGCAGCGACCGCTCGGCGTCACGGCGCTTGAGGACAAACTCGTCCAACGAGCGACGGTGGAGGTGCTCAACGCCATCTACGAAACCGACTTCCTCGGCTTCTCTTATGGGTTTCGGCCAGGACGCAGCCAGCATAAAGCGCTGGACGCCCTGTACTGTGAACTCCATGAGCGACGTGTGAACTGGGTGCTGGACCTGGACGTGCGTAGCTTTTTCGACAGGCTTTCGCATGAGTGGCTGGTCCAGTTTCTCCAGCATCGGATAGCGGACCGGCGCGTCGTGCGGCTCATCCAGAAATGGCTGAACGCAGGCGTGCTGGAAAAGGGAGTGCGAACGTTTGCGGAGGCAGGCTCGCCGCAGGGCGGAAGTGCATCGCCGCTGCTGGCGAATAACCTTCACTGTTTCTTGAACCACAGCAGTTCATTGCCCAGAGTGATGAGGGGTTCTCCAGAGG